>Ga0326597_10000045_pt1 | contig 198695 bp, 156 predicted proteins | sample RVTome_12_FD_203789 | JGI IMG/M metagenome (GOLD analysis project Ga0326597, IMG submission 203789) | Soil microbial communities from uranium-contaminated site in the Upper Colorado River Basin, Wyoming, United States - RVT100D185 | ecosystem: Environmental > Terrestrial > Soil > Contaminated... | reverse complement strand
GTATCATTGCATTATGTCCCGCCCCAAGAAGCCAACGCGCTACCATCTGCCGGTCCTCATAGAGCAGGACGAGGACGGCGTCTTTATTGTCTCCGTGCCGACGCTTCGCGGATGCCGGTCGTACGGCGATACACTTGAGCAAGCCATGAACAACATCGCCGAGGCGGCAGCCCTGTGTTTGGAAGACGAACGACCTGCCCCGGGAGCCGTTTTCGTCGGCCTTCGCGATCTTGAGATCGTCGCATGAGTCAGGCGCCGGTCGTCACCTCCCGACAACTCATGAGCGCGCTGCGCAAGCTCGGGTTCGTACAGACTCGTTCGCGTGGTTCCCATCGACGCTTTGAACATCCCGATGGTCGCAAGACCACCGTGCCGGTGCATCGTGGTCGCGACATTCCCCGTGGCTTGTTGCGACAGATGGTTACGATCGACGTGGGCATTACCATGAACGAATTCGCCCCCCTACTTTGAACTACATTCTGGGGCAGCCGCACGTCTCCTACCGAACGGAGACTGACCGAACATCAGGCGGCGGGGCTCGACCATTCCGTTCCATCGATCTTCGAGTGAGCTTGCAGCCGTCCGACCTGGGGGGATGACGACAGTGGCGCTTGCAGGCATTCCAGAAAACGCTCGAATACATCAATCGGCTGTAGCTTGCAGGCATTCGCCCAGGCGACGAATTCGCTCACATCGACTCGGCGGTTGCCCGTCTCGCAAAATCTCCGTCAAAACGTCCCGGCTGGGGACTGGACTCGCTTCGGCCGCTTCGGCGGCTGCCATCGACCGGCTGGTTTGCGGGACTGGCGTCAACCCGCTCGCTTCGTTACTCTCATGCATCGGCGTACTCCTCTGCCCATCGTGGGCGGCTCGGAACCTTGTTCAAATCCCGAGAGTACGCCGCCTTTTTTCAACTGGCCATCAACGACTTTCGGTTATAACTCCTTGCAGAACTGCCGCCGTATGACGACGGCCAGAATCGGAGCGGCCATGCGGCGGGTTGAACTCTGGTGAGCCGAATTACCACCGCCGGTGGGGCCGCGCCCCGTGGTCATCCTAACGCGGAACGCCATCGCAGACTCCATGACTCGATGGACAAGGCCGGTCCGAGAAGGAATCCTCGGTCTCGTCGGTGATTGAGCCAAGAGAGGTTTCCACCGAATCGCATTGGTGCTACAATTTGGCCTTGGAGGCTGAATCCGATGCATCTCGATCGTATCACTGTGGACCCTGAGGTTATGGGTGGTCGGCCCTGCATTCGGGGCTTGCGCTTTCCCGTTTCGCGCATCCTGGGGATGTTGGCGGCTGGAGAAGACGAGTCCACAATCCTGGCGAACCACCCTGATCTGGAGGCCGATGACATTCATCAGGCTTTGTCGTACGCCGCCCTCGTCGCCGACAACCAAATTGTTTCGCTCGCAACCCAATGAAGTTCCTCGTGGACCAGCCGGTAAGCCCGATGCTGGCGGACTGGCTGCGCCGGGCCGGCCACGACGCCTATCACCTGCGCGAGCAAGGGCTTTCGCGGTTGCGAGACGAGGAGATCTTCGCTCGGGCAGTGGATGAGGACCGGGTCATTGTCACGGCCGATCTGGATTTTTCTCGTATCATCGCCTTGAGCGGCAGGGAGGCACCGGGTTTGATTCTGTTTCGCGGCGGAAGCATGACCGATGAGCAGATGCTCTTGTCATTGCAGACTGTCTTGAAACATGTGCCCGTCCACGAGCTTGGCCGGTTGGTTGTCGTGGTTGACCGCGGCTCATTGCGCGTCGCACCCCTACCCCTCCGGCCAGACTTGCGCGCGTAGTCGGACCGATTCGGTCTAAACTGGATTGTCGTATTTTCCTATTGATCGCACGGAACGACGCGTAAGCGACGTTCAGGGCGAATCACAAGAGGACGAATTCGTGTCAGAACACAAGTATGCCTTGGGGGTAATCGGGACCGGCCATATCGCGGCGGTGATGATTCGGCGGTTTCTGGACAGCGACTACCTGCCCGGCGAGCGGATCATTGTTTCCAACTCCAAGACCCTACGCGCCCATCCGCTGGCTGTCACCGTCGCGGATGACAACCCGGACGTCGTGCGGTCCGCCCGGATCGTCATGCTCGCGGTGACGCCGCAGAAGTTTGCCGAGGCCGCGGCGTCGATCCGATCCGTGACCGCGGGTGACCACATCTTTCTCAGCATCATGGCCGGCGTCTCGACGGACCGCATCGAGAAGGCCCTGAGCGCAAACGGCCCGGCTCGTGTGATCCGCGCGATGCCGAATCTGCCGTTCGGCCTGGGCCGCGGCGTGACCGGCCTGTGCCGTGGAGCGCAGGCCTCCGTCGATGACCTGGAGGAGACTCGCCACTTGCTCAACGCGGGCGGCGTAACCGTGTCAATCGACGATGAAGCCCTCATGGATGCCGTGACGGCCGTGGCCGGATCGGGCCCCGCCTACTTCTACTACTTCGTCGAGATGCTCATGGCCGGTGGCATGGCGGCGGGCCTCAATCGAGAAGATGCCCAGGTCCTGGCCGCTCATGCGTGTGTCGGTGCGGGTGCGATGCTTCTGGAAGAGGGCGCCTCGCCGCGCGAATTGCGCGAGGCCGTCACCAGCCCCGGCGGCACGACTCAGGCGGCGATGGACACACTCACCAACCGCAAGGTGGCCGAGCACGTGACCGAGGCGGTGCTTGCGGCATTCAGTCGCGGACAGGAACTCGGCCGTCTCACGGCCGAACAGTGAGCACGCCGTTCTGCCTAACGAGGTAATGACGTGGTTTTCCTTCGCGACATTGACGGCGGTGTGGAGATTGCCGTCAAGGTCGTGCCGGGCGCCTCGCGTGATCGGATCGCAGGGAGCCTGGCCGATGCGCTGAAGATTCAAGTGGCCGCGCCGCCGGAGAAGGGAAAGGCGAACAAGGCCGTCGAGGCGCTGCTGGCCAAGGCCTTGAAGACGCGCACCGGCAATGTCACGGTCGTCGGCGGACTCACCACGGCACACAAAGTCGTGCGCATCAACGGCACAACAGCCGACGTGGTTCGGGCATTGTTGGGATTAGGGGAAGATTAGCCAACGGACTTGGCCGCCACGTGGACTGCGACAATCCCTATTCACCCGGACGATAGAGCTTCCGGCGATCGACCGACCATCTCCCGCTGCGAGTGCGGACCAGATCCCGCTTCTGCCCCGTGTAACCGGGCTTCGGCTGGAAGCCTGTCAACTCCACGCCCTGTCCGTCGATGATGATGATCCACGGTCCGGCCCGCGGGGCCCCCGGCGGCAACTTGCGCATATCAACGGTCAGACGGCGAACATTGTCCGTCTTCAGTTCAAAGCGATTCCGGCGGACCCATTGGGTCGTGCAGGATGCGTCCAGGTCTCCATCGAACGCCTCGCGGACGATCACCCACTCGTCCTTTTGCGGCTGGATAAGGCCTGGCTGGGGGGTAGTTGTCTGCGGCCGCGGTTCGTTCGGTTGATCGGCTTCGCTCCGTTGTGCAACTGGAGGCGGTTCGGCAACCGTCGGTGAGGCGGCGGGCTCGGGCGATGGGGTGACGGCCGGGCGCGATCGCTCCTGACACCCCGCGACGGAGCCCAGGCCCAACAAGAACGGCAAGGCTAATCTTCCAAGACGACACATGAAGCGGTCTCACGCTGCGACAGTTCGGACGAACATTCAAGTGTGGCAAATGAGCCATTAACATGGTACACTATCCCCCGCCAAGGGGTTGCGACAATGCGTAGCGAACCAAATCGATTCCGCTCCACGACGATCCTGTCCGTGCGGCGCGATGGCCGGGTCGCGATGGGCGGCGACGGTCAGGTCACCTTGGGTGACTCGATTGTGAAGGCCGACGCCGTGAAGGTGCGAAAGCTCCACGGCGGCAGCGTCCTCTCGGGATTTGCCGGCTCGGCGGCCGATGCGTTCGCGTTGCTCGATCGGTTCGAGGGTAAGCTTGAAGAGTTCAAGGGCAGCACGCGACGGGCGGCCATCGAACTGGCGAAGGAGTGGAGGACCGACAAGGTGCTGCGACGCCTTGAAAGCCTGCTGGCCGTGGCGGATGCCGAGAGCAGCCTGATCATCGGCGGCAACGGCGACGTGATCGAGCCGAGCGATGGTGTCGTCGCCATCGGCAGCGGCGGCACCTGCGCCATGGCGGCGACGCGGGCCCTCCTGAGGCACACCAGCCTCTCGGCCGCGGAGATCGTCGAGACTGCCCTGAAGATCGCCGGCGAAATCAACATCTACGCGAATCAGAGCATTACCGTCGAAACGCTGTAGAACGCATCGCCCGTCGCTTCCTCATGTGGCGCCGATCGTGTTGATAATCCTCCGACATTCCAACCAACGCTGACGGCGGCTGATCGGCAGATTCTGCGCCCATCAGTCCGAACCAATGTCGAGTGTCCGCGTGTGACGCTGTGCGATCGGCAGAATCTGCGCGTCGACTCGTTCTAACCAACTCTCCGCACCGGCGCCACCAGCTCGACGACTGCCTTCGGACACCGAAAAAAACTTGATCACGCCAAAAGCTGTGGTAGACTTTCAGTGGAAGTCGGGCCATGCCCATCTGGAGCATCACCACAATGCACCAGTGCTCATTTCGCCACGCGGTTGTTTCGGCGGCCGTGGTCGCATTGTGCGCCGCCGCCGTGATCGCACAGGATCGTGATCATGATACGGGACTCGGCCCGGACGATCTCTGGACGGTTCGGATCGACCGATCGAAACCGGCGCCTCTGGCCCTGAATCAGGAACGGCCGGACGAAACCGAGAATCGCGCCGATTCACAGGTCGACAGGTCGTCCGTCATCGAATCAGAAGACGGCATGATCGAACGCGAACCGAGCCTATGGAAGGGATTCCTGACCGGCGATCGTCACTTCCGCGACAAGCCGCGGCCCATGGGTGCGCCGTGGTACTTTGAGGATCCGTTTATCAACTCCGATCTGCGGCCCTTCTTCACGTGGCACAAGTTTCCCAGGTCCGGCGCTCTGGGGGGCGGCCAACTGACCGTCTACGCGATGCAGGCACGGCTCGCCTTGAGCGAGCGATTGCAATTCATCGCCACGGCAGACGGCTTCTCGCATCTGGAGAGCCCCATTCTGCACGATGACACTGGCGCCAACGACCTTGCCATCGGCTTGAAGTATGCCCTTATCGTGGACCACGAAAACGACTTCCTCCTTTCCACCGGCCTTCGATGGCGGCTGTCCAACGGTCACGCCAGGACGCTCAATGGCAACGTGGATGAGCTCTCACCGTTCATCACCCTGTACCAGGGCATCGGCAAATGGAACTTCATCGCAGACGTCGTCGGCCGAATCGCCATGGACGAGCATCAGGGCAATCACATCCTCAGTTGGGACGCCCACGTGGACTACGAACTGTTTGAGAACTTCTTTCCCTTGCTCGAGATTCACGGGCTGCATTATCTGAGTAATGGAGACCGACTGCCGTGGGATATCGGCGGGGCAGACTATGCCAACATCGGCTCGAACGACGTGGCCGGCACCGCCGCTTTTTGGGGCAGCGTCGGTTTTCGTTGGAACATCGTCGAGCACGTCTCCTGGGGCGCGGCCTACGAGTTCCCCTTACAAGACCCGCAGAACAACGACATCTTTGAGCAGCGGGCCATCTCGGGCCTGACGATCACGTTCTAGCCTTCGCCGCAAGTGACCTTCCCTACGCATTGTGGACAGGGTCGTTTTTTTTCAATTGTTGCGAAGATTTCTCCTTCTTCAGATGAACTTGGCCCGTTCTGCCGTGCCTTTTTTCACCCTTTCGTGCCCGGCGAAGTGAAAAAATCCGAAAAAATCCGAAACAGCTTTTCGCTCAGTGCGGCCTGGGCGGAGGCTGGGCTTTCGGCGATATTGGATAGTCTTGATCAGCGCCTCGTGCTGGGGAAGGATCAGGTAAGATCACAATGCTTGAATGTAAGGCGAGTTTTACCCGGCGTGGCATTTGGAGTTGTCCGTGGAAGGCGGGCGGAACCCGCCCTACTTGACTACGAGTCCTTCCCCTCACGCCGGGTGCCCCATCCCCTCTGGGGGTGGGGGACGGATTCGACCGGCGACACCGCAGGATCGTTGCCTGTTGTCTTCGCAAACGAGTTCCATTCCCCACCCCTGGAAGGGGCGGGGCACCCGGCGAGTTTGGGAGGGAGTTGGAGAATGCGAGATTCACTCGGGATCGAAATCGTGCCCCCAGGTCGAGTACGACTTGGGCCACCCGGCCGACGGTCATCCGACTCACAAAGGCAAACGTGTCCGACAATGGTTGAAAGATCATGCGTCCGAATGCGAATTGGTGCTGCTTCCGGGCTACGCGCCGGAACTGAACCCGGATGAACTGCTCAACCAGGACCTCAAGTCCAATGTGTTTTCAATGGGCCGGCCGCACAACCAGACGGAATTGATGCAACAAGCTCGCTGCTACTTGCGGGCAACACAGAATCGCCCTGAGATTGTCCAGGCGTATTTCGAGGAACCGCATGTCAACTATGCGGCGCATTGATCGGTAACTTGTTCGACTGTTCAGATATTCGGTGTCGGAGTAGTAACTCTCCAAACCGTCTCTGGAGGCATTCGTTGTTGCTTCGCCACGACACCGCTAGAGCACGAAGTCGGCGTCGTCTTCGTCACGATTGTAGACGGGGACCGCTCGTGGGGTGCGTTTGACGTGGGGGAAGACGTGGATCATGGCCATGCCGGCGAAGAAACCGCCGATGTGGGCCCAGCGAGCGACGTTGTCCTGGCCGCCGGCAAACAGGGCAGGCCAGATGTTTTGCAGGGCGATGTAAAAGATGAGATAGACCCAGGCCGGCAAACTGAACGTCATCGGGTACCAGCCGATCGGCACGATGGCCAGGATCCGGGCGCGGGGATAGAGCAGAATGTAGGCGCCCATCACCCCGCTGATCGCCCCACTCGCCCCGACCAGCGGCGAGGAACTCGAGTCGACAAAGGTGTGAGCCAGGTTGCCGCAGACGCCGGTGCCCAGGTAGAAGACGAGGAACAGGCAGGATCCCAGCCGGTCCTCGACATTGTTTCCGAAGATCCAGAGGAAGAGCATGTTGCCGAGCAGGTGCATCCAACCCCCGTGGAGAAACATGCAGGTGAAGATATTGATGGAAGCGGGCACGGCCGTGACCGCCTTGATCGCCACGGTGTCGGGCTCGGCCAGGGGACGGCCGAAGAAGTCCGCCAGAGGTCGGCCAAAACGATCACGGACCGGTCGCATGGGCGGATGCCGCAGGAGCGTTTGCTCGAACTCCTGCGACTCCTGAACCAACTCGGCCGGGACGTAGCCATACTTCCAGGTGACTTCCTGCATTCCGTCGCCCGGCCGCGAAACCTCGAAGAGGAAGATCAGGCAATTCAGGACGATCAGACCGACGGTCACGTAGGCACGGGAGCTAGTCGGGATGTCGTCACCGATGGGGAACATGGACTTGTCCGAGTCGCGGCGGTTTATGGCCTCTGATCAGCCCGTCGCTCGCGCTGAGGGCTCTGATGAGTGTTGCGACGTTTTGCTCAGTTATTCGGCCTCACGCCGGCAATCGACCGGTTGATTCTCAAGGAACTTCAACACGTGCTTGATCGCCGGGCCCAACAGGGCGAGACCGTCGCGCACGGCTCGTGGGCTGCCGGGCAGCATGACGATCAGCGTTCGCCCCGCGACGCCGGCGCCGCTGCGGGAGATGATGGACAACGGGGTCTTGGCGAAGCTGCCGGTTCGCATGATCTCGCCGAAGCCGGGCAGCGATTTATGGAACAATGGGAAGACGGCCTCGGGCGTGACGTCGCGATCGGCAATGCCAGTGCCGCCGGTCGTGATGATCAACGTGACCTGGTCGATGAGCGCCCGCACTTCGGCCTGAATGGCGGCGAGGTCGTCCGGAACAGTCCTGCGACAGGAGACATCCAGGCCCATGTTGAGGAGGAGCTCCGCCGCCGTGGGCCCGCTCAGGTCCTCCGCCTCTCCCCGAGCCCGAGAATCCGAAATCGTCAACACCGCCGCGGTTGCCATGTGCCCATCGTAGTAGGCAACGCTTGAACGGGCAAACCGGATCGGACCGGGCGGTTCGCCGATCCAATTTCACGGTTGGATTGGCCGCGAGCCAATGGGGAGCGCTTCGGGGTGGCACTGCTTTGCAAATCGCCCGGAAGGTCGGCTCAGTCGTCTTCCGTGGCGAAGTCGTCGGGGTGCATTCGCTCTTCGGCCTCGAGTCGAATGCGCCGTTCCTGCTCGTCGCCTCGTTTCTTCATGTAATTGCGCACAAAGAGGTTCGCGACGACACACAGGATCATGCCGCCGACGCTGAGGTAGTAGACGGCAAGACAGACTATGCCGGTGGCGATGGTCGCCATCATCGCCGCGAGGAACCAACAGGAGATGACCCAGATGGATCGGCCCAGCTTCAGCGCGGCATCTCCGCGGACGAAAATCCTGTCGGCCAGACCAGTCGCGACAACCGCGGCATAGGCCACATAGGTTGTAGAGACGGGCAGCGCCAGGGCCGAAGCGGTGGCGATCACACACGCGGAGACGCAGACGATGACGCTGGCCCGTGGCGGATCGAAGTGCATGGTCTTTCCGCGCGGCGTCTTGGTGATGGCCGGCGCCAGCGACGGGGAGGCCCTCTGCATTTTGAGTATGGCGCCGGCCAAACTGATGCACCAGCGTGGGGCCCAGAGTTTGACGTGGTCGCCTGCACTGCCCGCGCGGACCACGGCGTGGTTCACGCGGGTCGAGTTTTTGGTCATCATTCCCAGGCTGAGCAGGATACCGCAACCCAGAAGCTCCCATCCGGCGATTGGCACCTCGGTCACTGCGGCAACGCTCTGCCCGGCCAAATGTCCCCGGATCAGCGCGATGGCGGCAAGGCCGGGCGAGGCGCAGTTGGCCAGGTCGTTTTGACCGAATGCAAAGCCCATGGCAACCATGCCGATGACGGCGATGACGGGGAAAAGCAGCGCTGCGGCCTTCTTGCGAAACAGAACCAGTGCCGAATGGATCGCAATGGCGTAAAAGACCCAGAGGGCCACGATAAGCATGATCGGTCCGTAGTCTTCCTGGAAGACCATGGCCTTGAACTGCTTGACGACGTGGATGCCCTTCATGCCCTTGACGAGCATGAAATAGCTGAGCCCCGCCATGAGTCCGCCGCCGATCCAGCCGCCGTGAAGCAAGAGGGTCGCCAGGCTGGACCATTTGTCACGGATGGCGCCGCGGACTGCGCGTTGGAGAAAAAAGCCGATGGCGCCCGAGAGGAAGATCGAACAGATGATTCCCAGCACGACTTTTCCGGCATTGGCCCAGTGTACGGCATCACCGCTGCCGCCGGACCTGAGCCACCCGAGGAAGAAGGCCGCGCCGAGCAGCTCGAACACGAGCGTCATCGTCGTGCTGACGGGCATCCCGAAGGCCGAATAGGTGTAGAGCAGGATCGTGTCCACAATATAGACAGATATATAAATAGACAGGGCTTGATAGAGGTCGAAAACCTCCGGGGCGAAGATCCCCTTGCGGGCCGTCTCGATCACGTCTGACGAGAGATAGGCCCCGAGCACGACGCCCACCCCGGCCAGACGGATGGCCCAGGCGCCGGAGAGGATGCGAGCCCCGAACACGGAATTGACGATGTTGACGCCGTCGTTGCGGCCCACCTCCACCGAGTCCCACAACAACATGACCACGGCAAGGAGGGCCGCGGCGTAGAAAAACGGCGACAGGCTCCAGAAGCTGGCCGATTCAGCAAGAACGTGTATGTCAAAAATGGCTCTATCCACTCCACGTCGAGCCGGGAAGGGCTCGACGACCGCGCCCACCCATCATTGGGATCGATCCATCCGAAACAGTTCGCCTGAAGGCGAGCCGTCGAGGGCCCCCATCCTCACTGCGACAACATCCGCCTGAGGCGATCCGCCGTCTTCTCCGCGTGGTTGGCCAACTGCCCAAGTTCGAGAAATACGCGCCACCAGAGCATCAGGTCTGACGCCTTGAGGTCGTCCTCGATGGCGAAGAGCGACTTGCTCAGGGCGTATTGCGCCTTGTCAGCTTCCCATTCGCTCCGTTCGACGACACGGATCATCGTCATCACGCCCTCGGCCCGATCGGCGTGGAATCCCTGGGCCACGAGGTCGCGGATGTGCATGTTCACCTCGTAGGCCTTCTCGCAGACCAGCAAAACCGAGTCCAGAAACGAGAACAACTCCTCCGAAAGCGTTTCCGGCAGCGTAAGTTGCTTCAGCGTCAGGAGGAAAGCGATGTCTTCCACCGAATCGGCCATGTTGTCCTGGAGCTTCAGGTAGCCCAACAGGTCGCCGCGATACACCGGCAGAAAGAAGCTCCTGGGAATCACCTGGCGGATCTTGTCCTTAATGACGTCCGCCTCGTGCTCCGTCCTGAACACTTGCTCCGTTAAAGTGTCGAGCCTGTCGTAGGCACCGTCGCGCACCGCTTCCAGCATCGGCCGGACCAGCGCCACGCACTCCTTCACCTTTTGCAAGTGATGAAGCAGCGGCTCAAAGGGTGACGTATTGAATAGCGCCTCCACCGATTCCATCTTGACCTCCAGTTGGTTGTCGTTACGACGAGCCTTCAATTCCTCCCCAGGAAAGGCGCGCCGCACAGGGCAAACCAAACCCGCCGACAACGCCCACAGAAATACTTTGACACGGATGCCGAAGCAAGGGCGGTTTCATGAAGATTTGATGAATCCGCCTGACCATCTCCCCCTTGCCCGCCAGGGCGATTGTACGCGTTCATCGTTGAGTTCATAGTTGGCCCGAACGCCAACTGACAGCGTAACAAAACATTAGCTCCCTTCGTCATCGTCTGCCAACAGGGCCGTCGCCGAGGCCTTGTCCGCCAGCCACGCTGAAGCACGAGACCGCACGGCCTTGACTTCGGGATTGGAGCCCGGATCGACACCGATCAGCCGGGCATACACCAGAGTCAAATCGGCCCACAACTGGCCCAGCCAGGCCGAGGCCGTCAGATCAATTTCGTCGACGGTGATCAGGATCGTCGGCATCTTCTCACTGCACCGTTTGACGTTCGCCAGCGTCAGAATCAGGTCCACGTCCCCCGCCGTCAGGCCGGCGTGGGCCGGATCCAGTGGGTCGGTCCGTGCTGAGAGCAGTGGATGCCGGCCCGGCTCGCCCGTGCGGACCAGAAAGACGGCCATCTTATGATCGCTCGTGCCCAGAATCGCCTCCAGGTTCATGTGCGAATCGCGCGGCAGGCCCAGGTAGCGTGACATGGTGATGTCATTGCCGTCACGATTGACGCCCTCATTCCAAAACTGGCACAGCTCATCGGCCGAGCATCTCAACAACGAGTCGTTGGTGCCGACATAGATGTGGTTCACGCCGCGGCTAAGCTGTTGCAGCCGCAGGTATCGGGCGAGCCTGACCGGCAATGAGGCCGCGTCACTCAGGCAGAACGCCTGGCAAGCGGCGTCGATCGCCGACCAATAGTCCTCAACGTCGAGACCGGCCACGTACATCGGAGCCATCAGGATCGGTGTCCGATTCCTGCCGTAGCGACCGGACACCTCGTCCGGCAAATCGAGGACCAGATTGTCGTCTCGCTGCGCCAGGGCCCGCAATGGGCCGGCGTTTGAGAAGACGATCCGCGCCGCGGTGCGCGGCGTCAACTCGTGAAGCTTGATGGTCTCTTCGGTGATCCCGCTGCGGGAAAACTCCATGAAGAGGGTGTTTTTCTCCGTTGCATCCGCGGGCAGCGCGGCCACCTCCTTCGGAGAATCGGCCAGCAGCCATCTGACTTTCGCATCCGGCCGAGCATTGGCCAGCGCGGAGACCAGGTAGTTGAACTGTTCATTCGCGCCGATGCCGCTGTTCACCAGGTACTGCGGTCCCGATCTGCCAAACCGCGATCGAACGAACGCATCGATACGCGGAGCCACGTCGGCAAGCCAGGACCGAGCGTAGGTCAAGGGCTCATGCCGATACAGGACGCCAAGCGAATCCTTCGACGCCTTCGGAAGAAAGGCATTCAGTCGCGGCGAGACCGCGTCTTCGACCGATCGCGGCGCGCCGGATGGGCCGCTCAGAGGCGGATTGAAAGCGCGGATTCGAATGTGACCGGCCGCACACTTCAGGACCGCCCCCAAGTTCTGTGGCGTCGGCTCAAGGCCCCTGCCGCCGGCCTCCCCCATCGTCGGCGGCAGGCGGGTCAACAAATCGTCGAAGCCGTGACCTTGCAGAATCGACCTCGCCTCTTCAGGAGACGTTCGCCACGCCTCGGCGAGATTGTCGATCAACTTCTGAGGATTGACCGCATTCGTCAGCGCCTCATCCAATCGCTCAGCGCCGACCTCGGGCATCTTCATGCGTCGGCAGGCGGCTCGCGAGGCTTCAGCCAGACGATCCGATAGTGAGTTCGCATCTTGGGCGGCCATCTATCGCAACAACTCCCCGAGATTTACAACATGGTCTCGATGATTACTTTGTCGGCTCGCCCGACTGACGTTGCCATGCTAACCCGATCCGATTCGTGGGAACAGGCCGGCGTCGTCACGATCAATTCTTCGGGTTGGGTGGTATGGGCATCTTGCCCGTTCCGGACGGGCGAGACGCCCGTACCACCCGAAAGATCGTACCACCCAAAAGATCGTACCACCCGAAAGATCAACTGTGACGACGGGCGAGACGCCCGTACCACCCGAAAGATCAACTGTGACGACGGGCGAGCGGCCCGTGCCACTCGAAAGATCACCTGTGACGGAGCACTAGTACGTCTCCGGGCCGCGGGTGATTCGGGGGATCGGCGTGCCGGGCGGGATGCAATGACCGGCCACGTCCGACGCGCGGCCGAGACCGAATTGTTCGCGCAGCGCGGCCAGCTTGGCGACCTCCTGCGGCGGGAGATCGCGAACGCCTCCGAGTTGGTGCGCTTTGAAAATCACCTCGGCCCCGTGTTCGAGCTTTTCCAGCTTGAACAGGGCATCGTTCACCGATTTGCCCACCGTGAGAGACCCATGCCGATCGAGAATCAGCGCATCGTTCCGCTTGATGAGATCGCGAACGACCGTCGCGCCTTCTTCCGTCGCCGGCGTCGCATAGGCCGTGACCGGAATCTGCCCGAAGGCGATGATCACTTCCGGCAACGCGCACTGGGCCATCGCCACCCCGGCCACGGTCAGGGCGATACAGGTCGGCGGATGGGCATGAATCACCGCCATCACGTCCGGCCGTTGGTCGTAGGCGGCGAGGTGCATCCAACGCTCACTGGATGGCTTGCCCCGTCCGGTGCCGGGCAGAACGCCGCCCCTCCGATCGATGAGTATCAGCTCCTCCGGCTTCAGCAGGCCGAGGCACGAGCCGCTGGGAGAAATGAGGATTCGGTCCTCGCTCAGGCGTGCGGAAACGTTGCCATCGGTCCCGGCGACCAAACCACGGGCATGGATGCGCCGACCGGCCTCGCAGATATCCCGCCGCAATTGCCATTCGCTCAGCATGGCCAGTGTGGATCCTCCGGGGGTGCGACTGTGGTGGGCAGGCTGCCGCCCTTCGCTTACGATGTCGCCCGAGAGAGAATACCGGATAATCCGTTGAACCGACAGATGAAGACTCGGCTGCAACCCAACCCTCGATTCAGGAGATTCGCCATGAAACACGTGCGATGGTCCAAGGTCTCAACGGCTGTGCTGGCCGGCTCCATGTTGGTGGGTTCATCTCTCGGAGCGGATTGGCCGAACTGGCGCGGCCCGAACTACGACGGCCACAGCTCGGAAAAGGGTTTCAAGACCTCGTGGGACGGCGACCTGAAGACGATATGGTCGCGCGACATCGGCGCCGGCTACAGCGGAATCACCCTGGTCGAAGGCCGTGCCTATACCTGCGGATCGGCCGGCGGCAAACAGGTTCTTCTCTGCCTCGATGCGACGACGGGCAAGCCGATCTGGGAGCGACCCATCGAGCAGGAATACCAGGACAGCATGGGCAGTGGAACGCGAGGCACGCCGACGGTCGATGACGGGCACGTGTACGTCATGGGCGCGCGGGGGACGTTGACCTGCTTCGACACAGGCGAAGGCTCGCAGGTGTGGTCACGAAAGTATGACCACGTGCCACAATGGGGATATAGCGGATCGGTGCTCATCCAGGGAAAACTGGCGATCGTTGTCACCGGCGGCACGGACGGGGCACTGCGAGCACTCGACAAGCGGACCGGCAAAGAAGTGTGGAAGTGCGGTAAAGACGGCGACTCCGGCTACTCCACGCCGTATCCGTTCGAGTTCCAGGGTGGGAAGTACGTTTGCAGCTTCTTTGGCAACAGCGTCGTCATCGCGGAACTGAGCAACGGCCGTGAAGTCCTGAATATGCCATGGGTGACCGACTGGAAGGTCAACGCCGCCACGCCCATCTTCCATGACGGGCACTTGTTTCTCAGTTCCGGTTACAAGACGGGATGCGGCCTGTACAAGATTCTCAAAACGGGGGACAAGCTCGAAGCCAGGGAAGTTTGGCGATCCAAAGTCTTGATGAACAAGTTCCAGACTCCCGTGCTCCACGAAGGGAAACTCTATTCCTTTGACCAAAAGGCGTTCAAGTGCGTCGATTTCATGACCGGGAAAGAAGAGTGGAAAAGGCGGGGAAAGCATGGCACGGTCCTCTTCGCGGACGGCCGCCTGATCGCCCTGACTGCCGAAGGCCGGCTGCAAATCGCCAAGGCCTCGCCGTCAGGTTTCGAGCCCACCGGCGAGGCGAACATCCTCGACGACCGTTGCTGGACGGTGCCGACACTCTGCGACGGCCGACTCTACGCGAGAAACCTCGAGCGCATCGTCTGCATCGACCTCCGTGGCTGAGTTCGCCACTCAGGTCACTTGTTTGCCGCCGACTTCGTACGTGTTTAACGGGTAGTTGTGGCCGCAAGGACGAGTTGGGGCCGGAGGGCGGTCCCAGGTCAACGCCATCAGCAGATGGGTCGGATGACCCATCCTACGCACTGCATCGACCTCCGTGGCTGAGATGCAAATGGGCCGCCGTTGTGGTCCGTGACAACGATCGCCAACTGTGGCACCGGTTTCCAACCGGTGCGAAACCCCAAGCGCTATTCCCTGCGCAGCGCGGGAAGCAGCGGCGTCCTCAAAGTCGAGCGAAGGGCCGCTGCGCTGGAAGTCAACCCAGCCAACGTCACGAACGTCAGAGTCCAACCCAGCGACACCCACGGAATCTGGCCGGGCCGGCTTACCGCATTGGGCGCGACCGCGAGCAGGGCGGACGACCCGCCGATCAGAAGCCCCACGACCAGCAGCCAGGCATTCTCCGCGAAGACCATCCAGCCCAGACCGGACGGCCGATACCCCACGGCGCGAAGCAGGGCCAACTCTCCGCGCCGTTCGAGTACGTTGCGAAGCATGACCGCGCCCAGCCCCAGGGTCCCCAGGATCAGCCCGAATCCACCCAGTGTCTGAAAAGTAGACAGGTAGGTGTTTTCGACGGCCTCATATGCTTTGAGCCGGGTCAGCGTGGATTCGACGTCCAAGCCGAAGTCGCCCAGATCGCGCTCCAACGCCTCGCCCAATCGCGAAGCATCCATCGCCGGGGCATCAATCAGCAGAAAGCCATGCCCGCTAATCGAGGGAAACAAGTCGGTGAAGCGTTGTTCGCCGATGATCAATTCACCTTGAAGCACACTGCCGGAGAGCATGCCGACGATCCGCAGGGCGCGCTGGCGGCCGCGCTGGTCCGTGATGGGAAAGTCCTCGCCGATGCCCAACTTGAGCAGGTAGGTGATCGTATTGGCGTCTCCGATGGCGGGCACGGCACCGTCCTCGAATGTGCGATGGAGCAACTGCCACGGGTTGGCGCGCTCCTCGGGAGACTCCGCCATCGAGCCGGCGAAGGAGAACCCGCCGCGCTGGATCATGGCATCCGGCGCGCCGAGAATCTTCGGAGACCGGACCTTGTAGAGGTTCAGGCAACTGGTGTCGTCGCCGGGCTTGAGTCGCAGTGCGATCACCGTCTCTGGTTTGAGCATTGCGGCAGTCGATGGCGCGACATTGAGGGAGTCCCTGCCGTCGGCGGTGTTGAGATCGTATTGGAGAGGAATGATCGCCTCGGCCAGCAGCGAATAGCCGCCGGTCCCACCGCCGGCATCCAGAGCCTCCGCATCCGCCTCGTGACGAAACGCGCCCACCGCCACGATGATAAAGCAAGAGCAGGCAATCAGACTTGCCGTCATCACGCTGCGGCCACTGCTTCGCGCCACGTTGCGAATACCGATCCGCAACATCCCGACGACCCCGCCTTTGCGGATCAATTCGCCGCGGCTTCCGCGCATCCACCAGGAGAAAGCCGCCAGCCCGGCGACGAGCATTGCCGCGCCGCCGACGAAGAAGGCGGGCACCTTCGGCACGGCCTGTGACGCCAGCGCGGAGATCACCGCACCGAGCGCCAACACCAGGGACGCCACGCAGACGATCGGCACGACCCGACCCACGGGCTGAGCACCCGTGCCTGACGCCACATTCCCGGCAAGCAGAGCCGCAGGCGAGCTGCGCATCAGGCCACGCAGGGACCACGCAATCGACAACAATCCGACGGCAAAGCTCGCACCAAGACCGATGGCCAGGCTCAGCGGCTCGACGTGGATTTGAAGAAACGGCGCATTCACCGCCTCGGCCCACCAGGACCGCAGGCCGGCGAGCATGAGCCAGGCATACCCGATCGCCGCCGCGAGCCCGAGCAGGCTCCCCGCCGCCGCGAGCCATGTCCCTTCGGCCAGCAACATCCGGCGGACGCGCCGGACGGTGAAGCCGACCGCCAGATATAGACCGACCTCATGGGCCCGCCGCTCGACACCTAATCGGAACACCAGGGCCACGAGCATCGCCGCCGCGGCGATCACGAAGAAGCTGAACCCGATGAACAGTCCGCTGAAGTCCGTGCTGCCCGCCCCGGCCTCCAGGGCCTCGGCTCGGACCGCCTCAAACCGCAGGCCGAGTTCCGACGGCGGCAGGTGATTCAGCAACGCCTTCTCGAACGCCGAGATCTCCGTTTTGAGATCGGCCTGCGGGCCCGCTCCAAAGAAGATGGACGTCAACGACCCGAAGCGGCCGCCGCTCTCCGCCCAGAGGCGCCGGCCCGTCTCCAACGAGACAAATGCCTTCGGCGTTCCCCGATGCTCCTGCCAGTAGAGTTCATCCTTTTCTCGATTTCGACTGAGGTCTATCTTCAGCGACGGCGGCGGGTCCCAATCTGCCAGGGACTTCGCGTCGCTGATGCCCGGGTACGTCGGCATCAGTCCCGGATCGCCTGCCCAGCCCGCAATTGGCACGACGCCTTTGAGTCGAAACACTGTCGACTCGGTGACGAGCCCAACCATCGGCCGCGACACATAGTAGGTCACTTTGATGAAATCGCCCGCTCCGGCCCCGAGATCGGCCGCCGCCCATTGGTTCAGCAGAATCTCATCCGGCGCCAACGACCCGGGCTGCGTGCCATCGACAAAGAACACCGGCGGCAGAAATGAAGCAACCTGTGGGTCGAGGGCGGTGATCGTCGAGTATGGAATCCCGCGCCGGCCCCGAGGCGCGCCCGCCGCATCGACGAGCGAGATTTCGTTGGCCAGGTAAGTCAGGACCGGCAGTGCCGGGGTCTTCAGTTCGCCCGCGGCCTGGCGCGCGGCAGCCTCAGCCGGCGGCTCGATCAGCAGTCGATCCGTTTCCAAAGCGAAATAGTGCCGGACCTCATCTTTGCGCAACCGAAGGTCAAAATCCTCCAGTCGAAAGTGCCGGCATAACAGATAGCGAGGCGGCACATGCTTGTGCAGTCTTGGCAAGTTGCCGGCGCGCATCCGGCTTGCGATTAGCAAGCCGTTGATCCGTTCGGCCCGTCCAAGGGCGCGGGCCAGCGTCCTTAGTGGGATGAAGGCGTTTCGCGGCGCTGCATGCCCGGGTCCAAGACTGAATCCTCCGAGACCCGTATCGGTGACGATCTTCGCCAAGGTCAGACGGAGCGATACAGCGGTGTCATCCGGGCGACCGAGGATGGTTTCCGTTGGTATTCGGTTGGACTTGGGCACACGGACAATGAGATTGTCGCCGACTTTCGCACCCAGTTCATCCGCCAGCCCCCGGTTCAAGCAGATCGTGCGCGAGTCTTCTACGAGCCCTGGATTCCGACTATCCTCGTCCAGAGACCAAAACCGCCCATCAACGCCGTACACGTTGATGTGATTGACGCGCGAGTGTGTCTGAGCCTGATAGACTCCGCCCTCCAGAAAGATGACGGGACAGATTCCCTTGAAGAAGTCGTTGAAATCGTCATCATTGGCGATCTCATCTGCCAATGCCTCACGAAAAAACCTCGGCGCGACCAGGGCTTCGTCCACCGGACCCAACCGCCGCAGGGCCTGTTCCCGCAGGCTGCCGCGCATGGAGTCGCCGACGACCAGTGCCCCGCTCAGCGCCGCGGACCCCGCCGCCACACACAGGATGACGGCCAAGTGATTCCGCCAGTGATAAGTCAGGCTTTTGCGATGGAGGCGCGCGAGACGGTTCAAGACTCACTCTCTATTCCGCAGTTTCGAGACCGGGCCGGCAGGAGATTCTGCCGGTCGTGTGGCCGACGTCATCACGACCCCGACAGCTTGCCGTCCGTCAGTTCGTATCTTCGCTCAAACTTCTCGGCCAGCGCCGTGCTGTGGGTCACCACAATCAGCATGGCGCCGTCCTCCTGTTGCAGGGCGAGCATCAACTCGGCCACCGATTCGGCCGCGGCGGCATCCAGATTGCCCGTCGGCTCATCGGCGAGCACCAGCTTTGGCCGGTTGATCATGGCCCGTGCCACCGCGACGCGCTGACGCTCTCCGCCGGATAACTCCGCGGGCCGATGATGTATCCGTTGCGACAGCCCCACATTGTCAACCAGCCGCCGGGCGCGGGGGACGGGATCGGTCGACTGCCGTTCGGCCAGCGCAGGAATGATCACGTTTTCCAGCACGTCGCAGTGCGGCAACAAGTGGTGATCCTGAAAAACGAAGCCGATCCGCTGATTTCGGAACCGTGCGAGTTCCGTCTCTGAGAGGGCGAACGGGTCGAAGCCGTCGATCGTCAGTCGCCCTGCGCTTGGCCGTTCCAGAGTGCCCAGGATATTGAGAAAAGTGCTCTTGCCCGAGCCCGACGGCCCCATGATGACGGCCCGGCCGCCTGCGTCCAGGGTCAGCGACGCGCCGCTCAGCACCGGGATCGGGCCGCGAGCCGTGGCGTACTCCTTGGTGATCGTCTCGGCGTTAAGTGTCATGTGCCTTTCTCATCCATGAAGCCGTGCAACACGCTCGAAGACGTCCCAGACCTTCTCCGCCATGATGTCATCCGTGAACGAAGCGCGAACGGCGGCGCGACCGGCGCGGCCCAGCGAGGCCCTGAGGGACGGATCATCCATGAGACGCTCGAGCGCGTCAGCCAAGGCCGTTGCGCTATGCGGCTCGAACAGGATACCCCCGCCCGTGGCTTCGATCAGCTCCGGAAATGAGCCGTGGTCAGGTTGGACCACCGGGACGCCTTGCGACAACGCCTCCAGAATATACAGCCCCTTGGCTTCGCGATAAAGCGTCGGAACGGACAGCACATCGATCCGGCGGAGCATGTCAAACTTGCCGGCGCGATCGACCTCACCGAGAAACTCGACGAATCCCTGAAGGTTTTGTCCGACCAGACGGGCTTGGAGGCGCTCATGGTACCCACGGTCCCCCGATCCGGTGTAGCCCGCGATCACCAACCGGCACTCGCGCCCGCGACGATGAAGCTCCTCGAACGCATCACACAGCAAATGGGTTCCCTTGTCCGGGCAAATGCGGGCGAGATAACCGATGGTGAAAGGCCCATCATTGCCGGCCTGCAAGTGAGCATCGTCATTCGGTTGATCGTCCCGTTCCTCTGCGCAAATCCCCATCGGGACGTAGTGGACCTTCTCAGGAGGGAGACCAAACCGCTCGCCCGCATGGTTGGCGTAATAGCGAGTGAGCGACAAGAAGGCCGCCACGTGCCGGCTGCCTTGGCGGATGAGTTCAACAACCTCGGCCTGAGCGGAGTCCGGCAGCTTGTCGATGAAGATGTCCTCACCGGTCAAGGTACACACGACGGGAACACCGAGCGCTTCCGTCATCCGCCGGGCCAGGCCGACAAACAGGGCGTTGGGCAAGTGGACAAGCTGGACGTTCAACTCGGCCAAGCCGTCGATCAAACGGGCCAGTTCTTTGCGTTGCGCGCCGGCCTCGCCCTGGAGAATTGAAATGATCAGCGGCGTCACGTCACTCGGCGTCGTGGAACCGGCGGACTTCATGGCCCGGCGAAGAAGCGGCGGGTAATCCAACAGGCGATCAAACAGCCGAGGCGTGTGGCGAAACAGGCCGGACTGCTGCTGCAGGAAGATGTTGATGCCGCCGTAATAGACGCAAGATTGACTGACGTCCGTTTCGTCGGTGCGGATCGGCGAATAGACCGGGATGAGCACGACGTCGCGGCCGCCGCGCAACAGCGCCGCCGCGAGGGTGTTGTCGCGCATACAACTTCCGCAGTACATCCCGCCCGCCCCGGCGGTGAGATACGCTACTTTCATATTCGTCGCCCGCTCGGCGCGTTGAGGAAGTCCCACACTCCCGACCCGCCTTGCAGGCACGCTGCACACACGCGATCGGGGTTGCCGACAGGGCCGAGTGGGTCAGTGAACTTGAGCCGCCCTACCGGCGCCTCCGCCTGACACCGGTCTTCATCAGCCACATGCCGAGGAACATGAGCGAGACCATGCTGGCGCCGCCCGTTCCGCACAGTCCGGCGATGATGCTCTGAATCGCGGTCAGGAGCGGAGCTGGATCGATAATCGTGAAGTTCCGACTGACGTACTGAAACTCCAGCGGCTGGCTCGGGTCGCCCAACTGGCCGGATCCTTCCCACACCATGTCGATTCGCTGAGCGTTGTTGACCGTGTTGCTGACGGTCCCGGTCGAGACCGAAGGAAGCTCCGTCGGCGAAGTCAGGCCGAAGGCGCTCAGGTCGTTCGTAAAGGTGATGATGAACACGTCATTCGTCGTGAACGTCTGCGTCGAAGAGTCGAACGTGCCATTCGACGTCTTGATGTTAATCGTGATGTCCCCGGTGCTGATCATGCTGCCGTCCTGCGCCGGCAACAGCAACGGCTCGACCAATTGCGAATACTTCAGAAAGCGGGCCGTTCCCGCCTGCTCGTCGATCTGGAGGTCGATGTTGGTGTTCACCACGCTCGATGAGGTCGTGATTCCCAAGCCCGGAAACGATAGGGTGAAGCCACTGTCGCTGCCCGGCTCGTTCACCGTGCTCACGACGATGCCCTGCCCCTGCGCGGAAGCCGCCATCGCCAGGGTCGCCACCAACCCGCACAAGGTCATCATCCCGGCCGACCTCGACCGCGTCCGATGCGATCTGATTGAAGAAAGATTCATAAGACAAAGCTCCTTTCAGCTAGAGTAACCTGTCCACGTCGGGAACAGTACGACGACAGCGCGTCGCCGATGCCAACGATCCGTGACGAACGTCACCTGTCCATGCCACTTCAATTCCGCGCCGCCCCCTTGGACCCAAAACAATAAACCAAACCGTCCTCCGTGCCAACCACCAGACAGCCGCCGCCGACGGCGGGGGATGCGCTGATCGGTGCGCCGGCCTCGAACCGCCACTGCTCCCGTCCATCGGCCAACCCGAGGGCATACAGGAACCCGTCCGAAGACCCGACGAACACGCGGCGCCCGACGACCACTGCGGAAGAATCGATCCGTCCCTTCGTGCGAAAGGACCAGCGCCGCGTGCCGGTCTTGCCGTCCAGAGCGTGCAGAATCTTGTCCCGCCCCCCGATGATCACCAGATCATCCGTCACGGCCGCGGAGGATTGGAACGGAAACGAGCGGTCGGGATTCTCGTACGTCCAGTCGACGCGACCCTTTTTCCAATCGATGCACAACACGCGGTTGCCGAGCGTGCCGATGAAGACATGGTCGCCACGAATCGCGGCGCCTGCCGCCGTCCGCGCGTCGATGTCCAACGCCCGCACCTGTTTTCCGTCATTCATGCGAAGCACGCGAAGATTCCCATCGCATCCTGCGACAAGCGCGCAATTTTCAATGATCCCGATCGTGCTGTGCACCTGAGCCTCGGTCTCATACTTCCAAAGCAAGCTGCCCGTACCGACCGAAAGGCAATATACGTTGCCGTCGTAGGAGCCGAACACCAGCCGGTCGTTCCACACGTTCGCGGAGGAGACGATCTCCGCCTCTGCCTTGAACGACCACGCCTGCTTCCCGCTCGCCGCATGGACCGCATGAAAACCGCCGTCCTGATCGCCGAGCAGGACCAGGCCCGAAGCGACCGTCGGTGACGAATCAATCGACGCGCCGGCGTCGTACTTCCACCGGACCGCGCCGGTGGCCAAGTCAAGAGCATAGAGTTGTCCATCTTCGCAGGTGACGTAGGCGACGCCCCCGACGATGGCGGCCGTCGACACGACGGCCTCATGTTCGGGAGACTCGAACTTCCAGCGGACATCCAGATTCGCCGGCAGGTCGCTCGTCGCGATCCCCGTGAGCCGACTGTTGCCCCGAAACATCGGCCAATCCGACTCGGCAGCGGCCTGCGCGGTGTTCGCAGGGGCGGCGCCGAGGGAAGAACCCATCATCAGGACCAGAGTGGTGACCGCGGAAATCATGAACTCATACCGAAGTTGCAGGAGCGCGGGACCGGCCGCCAAACGGCAAGCCAGATCGTTGCATCTGTTTCGTGGTCGATGCAGCAAAACCATTGCCCGAACGTCATCGCAAACGAGTTCGATTGGCCGCCTCTGGAAGAGGGGGGCACCCATTCAGGTTGCGCGCAGCACCCTCCGAAGCCTAAACGGGCTTGTAGTAGAGAATTAACGCGGCCCCCCCGGCGGCCATGATCAGTCCCAGGTAGAAGGGCCACTGGGCCGGATTCGCGGGCGGATGCCACTTGAGGCTGACGAAAACGTTCATGATTGGGGCGCCGGCAAAGACGAGCGGCGCGACGTACAAGGGCTTGCCGCCGGACCACAGGGCGAAAATGACGCACAGGGCCCCGATGGCCCCGAAAACGCCGGCGAGCGTGGAAACGGCCATCCCCCGCATCGGGAAGACCGCGGGTTCCTGCTTGGCCACGAAGATCAGAATCCCCGGAACCAGGACGCCGACAAGGCAATAGGCCAGGCCCACAAACAGGAACGCCCGAAACGGCCCCTTCGGTGTGCCGAAGCCCATTTGCCCGTTGTGGATCGTCGGAACATAGGCCCCCCAGGAAATAACCGCCCCGAGAATAAACAGAATCGGCAGGATCTTCATAAGCGTTCTCCATCTGTTGGCTCACAATACAGTACTGCCTTGGTTCACGAACAAGCTGGAACGTACCCGCCAGCCCCGAGCGGAAGCCCGGGTTTCCGCGTACAGCGACACGTCTCAATCCTCGGGCTTCCGTCCGGGGTGATGGGATTCATGTTGTGAATCCTCAAGCAGCGGTCGCAGGAAACTCGGAATCGGAATCGAACTAAACATGCCGTCCTTCATCAGGCAGCAAACCATCTTGATGCGCCCTCGGGCAACCCGCTTGCCCTCGAAGGAAAACGTCATCTCGTAGGTGGCGGACTTCTCGCCGACGTCGGTGAGGACCATCCGCATCTCGACTTCATCTTCAAAGTGAACCGGCCCAAAGTATTCGCAGCTCACGCGGACCCTGGGCCAACTGAGCGTGCCGCCCTCGTGCGGCTGAACGATGCTGAGGCCCAAGGATCGGAAGAACGCATGCTCCGTTTCCTCCATCCATCGGAAATAGTTGGAAAAGTGCATCACGCCGGCCATGTCGGTCTCGGAAAACTGGACGCGGCGCGAGATGGTGAACGCGTTAGGCATGGGCCTGGCGTGACTCCGGCCGGGAGAAGAACTTTCCGATCGTTCCCGTCTGTGGCGGTTTCGTCAACAATGATACCAACACCAACGCCACCGTAGAAACCATCGTGATCGTTGCCACCGGCATCATGTCCAGGAAGAGAAACGAAGGATTCGCCCCGTAACGAGACTGCGCGAACAGCCACAACCACGTCACCGCGGCGGACAGGACGCAGGCATAGGCCCCGGCCTTCGTGACGCGCCGCCAATAGACCGCCGCGAAGACCAGGGGAAACAGGCTGGCGAACCCGCTGAAACACCAGACCCCCAGCGTGAAGACCCCGCCCGGCCGCCGCAGCGCCAGGAGGTAGGTCACCAGCACGATGAGAACCACGAAGCCCCGGCCCAGCAGGACGCGCTGCCGATCGGTCACTCGATCATGGCCGAGATAGTGGGCGGCGATGTCGTTGGCGAAGATGCTGCCGATGCAGAGAAACTGTGAATCGAGAGAGGACATGATCGCCGCGAGGATGCCGGCGGTCAGCAGACCGCTGAGCATCGGCGTGGCCAATTTGCTGACCAGCAGGCCCAGCACCGCGTTGGGATTCGTGAAACCGTACGGCACCACCGGGCGGCCGTCGACGATGGCGCTCGTCGCCCACACTCCCACCAGCACGCACGGCACCCACACGATCATGATCAGCACCGGATGCAGGATGACCGCCAGCCGAAACGTCTTCGCCGATCGGGCCGTCAACCAGTGCTGGAACAAGTGCGGGAACATCCCCACGCTCAGCGGGATGAAGAGATACGAGAGAAAGTGCAGATAGCCCAGGCTCTCGGGCCGGCTCACCGCCTCCGGCTTCGCTCCGCGCGTTTCAGCGGGCTTGGCCTCCCAGTCGGCAAGGCGTTTCTGATAGACGGCGAGGTTCTGGTGATAGCGCGTCAACGGATCACCCTCGCGCACGGTCCGGCGAAGCTTCTCGGGGTTTTCACGCTGAACCATGGCCGTCGCATTTGCCACGCCGCCGAGCTTGTCGGAAATCACCACGAAGGTGACCACGCCAAGCACCATGAAGATCAGGGTCTGCATGGCATTGGCCCAGGCCGTCCCGCGGACGCCGCCGAGGAAGACGTAGATCAACACGATGACGCAGATCACCGCAGACCCCAACCAGTAAGGTATCGCCCCGGCCTTCACCGCTGCCGGCCCCACGCCGTGCGCCGCAAACAGGCTGGGCAGCGCCCCCTCGGTCACCTTTTCGATGGTTACGCCGGCGCCCATGACGCCGATCAACAGATACGGAATGATCAAGCCGACGAGAATGGGAAACAGCACGAGCCCCAGCCCATCGGACTCAAAACGGTCGCGGAAGAACTGAATCTGCGTGATGTAGCCGTGCTGCTTCCCGAAGGACCACAGCTTGATGCCGACCAGAAAGAAGCACGCCGAATGCACGATTCCCGACGAGGACGCCATCAGCCCATAGACGCCGATGCCCGCCTTGAACGATTCGCCGGTCGAGCCGACCAAGGCAAACGCGGTCATCGTCGTGCCGAACAACGACATGACCAAAAGAAATGAGCCAATCCCGCGCGACGCGAGAAAGTAGTCCGCGGCGGTGCCCTTGGAGAACCGGCTGCTGACCACCCCCAGCAACAGGAGCAGCGCCAGGTAGGCGGCTATGATCACCAGCGGGGTCACGCGCGGCCCTCCCCACCAGACGCAGGCCCGGCTGCCTCGGAACCCTCCTCAATCGTATCGGTTTCGGAGGGCCAGCAATACTTGACAGCCAGCGCCCATAGAACGGCCGCGGCCAGGGAAACCCCCGCCTGATACGCCAACCCGATCGGAATGAATCCAAAGACAAGCGTCTCAGAATTGTCCCACCACCAGAAGTCCTGATGGAGGATCAGCAGGAGAATGATGAGTCCGTAGACTAGTTTCTTCATCTAAAACGCGACGCTCTCTTCAAGATGGATCGGCTCGGGCAGTGCAACCGAATCGCCCATCGCTCCGAAGATTCTGCCCACGTCGCTGTTGAAGACGTCACCAATCAGGATGCGCACCACGTCGTCCTTATGCTGCGGGCAATCCCGAACGAACTTGCCCAGGCTGAAATCCCGATCATAGAAAGCGTACACCAACCGGCGAATGTTCTGAATCCCCTCGGCCAGGCGCGGGCCGAAGCACCCCAACCGCCGGCCGGACAGGTCTCCCGCCTCAAGTCCGGCGTGGATTGCGTCGGCCGCGTACTCTCCGCTCTTCAATGCCAGCATAACTCCGGAGGAATAAACAGGGTCCAGGAAGCCAAACGCATCGCCGATGAGCACCCAACCGTCGCCGGCAACGCGCCGTGAGCGATAGGAAAAATCGGCCGTGATAAACACCTTGCCCATCCGCCGCGCACCGGCCAGGCGTTGTTTGATGCCCTCACAGTTCTCGATCTCTTCATCGAGGGTTGCCGACGGATCATCACCGCGCCCGGTGCACAAGTGCGAGGGCGGCGCCACGACGCCGACACTCACCAACCCATTCGCCTCATTCAACGGAATATACCAGAACCATCCTTTGCCATCGCTGGTGTGGAGGATGATCGTCGCTCCGGCGTCACGGCCCTTCTCAATCGCCGCACCCTCATATTGGGCATAAATCGAGGCGTTGCGCAGCCACGCATCCGACTCGCGGACGTTCAGTTGTCGCGACAGAAGCGCCGATTGGCCGGTGGCATCAATCACCACCTTGCCGAGGATCCTGGCGTCCTTCCCATCCAGAGTCGCACGCACGCCGATCGCCTTGTCCCCATCGAACAGAACCTCGCGGACCTTCACGCCCTCGCGGATTTCGGCGCCGTGATCCGCGGCATTGGCCAGCATCATCGCGTCGAACTCGTCCCGCCGCACCTGCCAGGTCCTCGACCACTCATTCGGGTCGCGATCGACGAAATAGAACGGGGCCGATTCCTTGCCCGATGCCGAGACGAACTGAACGCTCTCTTTGCGAACGAATGACGAGTCCTTCATCTTCTCCAAAACGCCCAAACGCTTGAAGGTCCAGTAGGTCTGTGGCATGAGCGATTCGCCGACGTGCGGCCGGGGGAACTTTGTCCGTTCCAGCACGAGCGTCTTGTGACCATAACCGGCGAGCAACGCCGCCGCCGTGGCCCCCGCAGGCCCGCCGCCGATGATGATGCTGTCGTAGGACTCGTTCATCGCGCTCATGATGATCTGCCGTCAGTGACCACCTCGAGAAGCTCGATGGCTGGAGCTCCGTTGCAGTAGATCACGCCCATCCTGCCATACACGGGCCGGCGGAGAGGCCGGCCAAACGCAGTCGCCAACGGGCCCTCCGGCTCACATCGGAAGTACCACTTCGGCTCGATCCGCCGCAGCACGTCGTGACGGATCAGAATGTCACCCAGGGGCGCTTTGCGACGCAGGATTTCGTCTCGCACCGCGTCGGAAGTATAGCGAAAATGGATTCGGGCGATACCCACCTCGACCACTTCCCCCGTGCGCGGGGTACGCAGCAGGACCTTGCGGTCGTACACGTCCCCGATCAAGTGGTCCTCCAGGACGTCAAGAACCACGCCCGCGCCATGATACTGCTCAAGCACCGTGGTCATATGCTCATGGTGAACGAGCAGACCGGCAAACGGCTCGGGAACCCGCTCCGCCTCAACATGAACGGTGGAGGGCAACAGGTCGGGCCCGAAGAAACCGGAGGCCAGGTGCATCAGCGCCTCTTGCGGATCATCGCCGAAAGCAGGATGGGTCATCTGACCCATCGGTTGATCGTGCTCCATGTGGATCGCCTCGTTGAATCAAGTAGGATGGGTCATTTGACCCATCAATTGATCTACTGTTTCCCTAGGTGTAACGGATGTTCCGATGCTCTCTTTCAAAAAACTTCGGCAGCAGTGGATCAACGCGAAGCAGCCCCTCGCGCGTCAGCCGAATCCGGTCACCCTCAATCTGCGCATGACTCTCCCCGACGATCGACGCCCATGCCGCGGCAAATTCGTTGCGAATCTCAACGCCGAATTTCTCTCGGAAGTATCCGGCATCCACGCTCCCGGTCTTCAGTTGCAGCACCAGTTCGCGAATCAGAGCCTGATGCGGCGTGATCGGCAAGGCGCGATGCAGCGGCAACCGGCCCTGCGTGCATGACGCCACGTAGTCTGCCCAGTCGTCGAAGTTTTGGAAGTGTACGCCGGCGAAGTGAGAAAACGACGCCACGCCCGTACCGATCAGATCCGCCCCCTGCCACAAGGCATCGCGATATACGAACCCATCGCCGGCCGACGGCTTGCACAGGGTATAGGCACTCGACACGGTGTAGCCCGCCGCTTCAAATTGCCCGAACGCATAGCCGACCCAACGCCGCTTCGTCGGCCAATCGGCGATCCCCGGAGCAGCACCGGTGGCCTTGGCTTCCCGTGAAATCACCGTGTTGTGCGGCAATTCCATTTGATAGATCGTGACGCTGTCCGGCGCCATCGCCAGGGCCTGTTCCACCGTCCGCCGCCACTTGTCTTCCGTCTCGCCCACCATCCCCGCAATCAGGTCGATATTGATCTGCGGAAACCCGATCTCCCGGGCCCATTCGTAAGAACGAAAAATCTCCGGCGACTTGTGGGCCCGGCCGTTGAGTTCCAGGATTTCGTCATCGAAGTGCTCAACCCCGAGACTCAGGCGCGTCACGCCGATCTTTCGGATGGTCTCGAGCTTGTGCCGCTTGAGCGTGCCCGGCTCGCACTCGAACGTGACCTCCCGCGCCGCATCCCACGTCCACACCTCATTGATGCGATCGATCAGGCGCCGGAGTTGCTCGCTGCTGAGAAACGACGGCGTGCCGCCCCCGAAATAGACGAACTCGAATTGCCGCCCCTGTAAGGCCGACCGCTCCGCGTAAAGCGCCATCTCTCGGGCCAGCGCGTCGAGATAGGCGTCGACATCGCTCGCGTTCTTGTCGGTATAAACGCGGAAATAACAAAACCGGCACCGCTTGCGACAGAATGGGATGTGCAGATATAGCCCGAGGGGAACGCCCGGCCGGGGCTCACCATCCAACGCCGCCTCCGCCGCCGGCACCTGCTCCGGGTCCCAAACGGAGAACGGCGGATAGTTGGCCACGAAGTGGCTGCCGACCTCGGTCTCATCCCGACCCGGCTGATTGTCAAGCTGCGGCAGTTGCACGAATCCAGATTCCTTCGACGGTTTTACTATGGGACGCATCCAGGCCCGCCTTTGACCGGTTCCGCGCCATCATCTACAATTCTAATGGTTATAGTCTCTGGAGTCATGCGATGCTGACGGAATACATTCAAGCGGCCATGGCCACCGCGCGGTATGAGCTTCTCGAAGATGGCTCCTACTATGGAGAGATTCCACGTTTTCGAGGCGTTTGGGCAAACGACGCTACGCTGGAATCATGTCGCGCCCAGCTTCAGGAGGTTCTTGAGGATTGGATGGTCATTAGCCTGCGCGTGGGCCATAGGCTACCTAAGCTGCCCGGCGTCAAGCCGTTCCCTCCAAAGACGAGACTCGCGGTTTAGCGCCGGCCGGCGGCTTCCCAATCCTGCCGTGAGATTCCAAGTTGCCCTAGCACACGCCTCAATAAAGCCACTGAAATCTCGTGCCCATGCGGGTTGGGCACGCGATACGGATGACCGTCCTTCAAGAAGAAAGGATGCCTCGTCCCCGGATAGGGACCCTCAAATCCGAGTTTTCTAACCCGCCGCAGAAACTCGCGATGTGAAACCGGTGTCAGCTTTGACATATCCTACCTGACGATTAGATACGATTCGCATAAGAGATGCACACGTTTAGCCGCGCCCCACCGGGGAGCGCTCGTCCGGACACCCCATCAGCCGAACGCCGAGCGATAGACCTCCGTTAGTTCACGCGCTGCAACTTCACGCGGATTGAACTTCGCCGTCCATTGCTGGGCCGCCGCTGATGCCAACTCGCCTAGGTCACTCGGTAGCGCTCCACAGTCGCCGAGGTTCCTCGGAAGCCCCGCCACGTCGAGCATCGCCTCCACCCTTCGGGCAAGCTCCCTCGCATCCTCACACAAATCCGCGTAGGGGTTCTCCCCATCGGCCGCGTTGAAGCGAATCACGTGCGGCAGCAGCACGCCAACCGCCACGCCGTGCACGATGCCGTACTTAGCCGTGAGGGGATTGGCGCAGGCATGGGCCGCGCCCAACATCGAGTGCTCGATCGCCGCGCCCGCCAGGTGCGCCCCGAGCAACATCTTCTCCCGCGCCGCCGCATCGGAGGGGTCGCGATACGCCGCCTCAAACGCAGGCTCCAGCCGCGCCCACGCCGCACGCGAAAACGCTCGTGACAGTTCGCTGCGCCGCGTGCACCCGGCCGTTTCGATCGCATGGGATGCGGCGTCGATGCCCGTGGCCGCGGCAACGGGCCGCGGCACCGTTGCGATCAAGTCCGGGTCCAGCACGGCCACCCTGCACCCGGCCTTCTGGTCGCCACAGGCCATCTTCTGATGCGTCGCCGGATCGGTAATCAGGGCGAAAGATTGGGCCTCGCTCCCGGTGCCCGCCGTCGTCGGCACGGCAATCATGGGCAACATCGGCCCCGTCGCCTTGCCCACCCCCCAGTAGTCCTGCATCCGGCCGCCGCCGGTCAGCAGAAAGTTGATCCCTTTGGCGCAGTCCATCGAACTGCCGCCGCCCAGACCAATGAGAAAGTCGACCGCCGCCGCGCGCGCCACCCGTACACCGGCATCCACGTGCTCGGTCGTCGGGTTTTCCTCAACGCCGTCGAAGACCGTCACCTCCAGCCCGGCCGACTGTAGCGAGGCCAGGGCGCGGGCGGCGTGTCCCGCGGCGACGATTCCGGGATCGGTCACAAGCAAGACTCGCGATGCGCCCTCATCGCAAACGATGGCTCCCAACCGATCCAGTGCCCCAGCGCCGAACACGACGCGGGTGCGCGATTCGCGCAGAAGTTCCGGCAACGCGTCCTGATTTTGACGTTTTGACGTTTCGATGTGTTGACTTTTCCCTCGCCTCATGCGGCGGGCTCGATCTGAAAGGCGCGTCGGCGATACAGATGTTCGAACAGATTCCCCTCGTGCGGCTGGTCCCAACTCAGTTGATACGTCGGCACCGGGCCGATGTTCAGGCGATCGACGTGGGAAGCCGCCATCAATGATCCGATCAGAGACTCCTCCTTCGAGATCACCGTCGCCACCAGTGTCGGGCCGACCTGCTGCGGCAAGTCTTTCACGGGACACTCCACCACCGATGCAAAGGGAAACAGATATTCCTTGTTCGACAACGGGTGCTCCCGATCCTCGCACCAGATGACCGTCGGCAGCAGGTAGGCCACTCGGCCGCGCCGCACCAACCGCGAAGAGCCTCGCGCCGCTTCCGTCAGGTCGACCGCCCCCGCCGCAAGCAACATCTGGTCGATGGACTGCGACATCATCTCGGCCGCCCCCGGGTTGGCAAACGCCGCGATCTGCGCATCAGGATCGTCCGCCGGCAAAGCCTCAACCTCGGCCAGCTTTTTCGCAATCGCCTCGGCAATCGCGCGGCCGTTTCGCGGCGTCCACACCCCCGACGCATTGATGCACGACCGCCCGCCGTTGGCCAGGATCGATGAAACCATGACATCCAGATACGACTCCCAGCCATCCGCCGCGTCGTCGCCCAAAATGATCTTACTGTAGCCCGGCCCATGCACCTCGACGCGCGGATCATCGGCATAGGGCTTCGTCGTCGCCGAACCGCCGAAGAGCATCGAGCGGTCGGCACAGCGCAGCAGTTCCGCCGCACCGCCGTGATCGGTCGGATAGAAGCCGAACGCCTCGCGCGGCACACCGGCGGCCATAAACGACTGGATGATTCGCAGCGGGGACCACGGCTCTTCGCGCCCCGGCTTGAGAACAACCGGCGTCTTCAAGGTAATCGCTGGAATCCAAAGCGCGTGAACGCCCGGTGAGTTACTCGGCAACACCGCACCGAAGACCCGGGCCTGCCGAGAGAAACTCAACATCCGTCCCTGGTCATCGCCATAGCCGCCATCCAGAATCCTCAAATCGAATCCCCGCGTCAGCCCGGCAATCACCCGATCGATCTCGGCAAAGACGCGATGGATCTTCCCGGCATTGCCGCGGCAATAACTGATCGGCATCCCCGTCGTCGCGGACAAATCCCGAATGTAATCGTCAAACGACTGCGCCCGATCGCCTGCGGTCACAGTCTCGCCGATGAAGACCTCCCCGGCCCGCTGCGTCATCGCGATCAACTCGGCCATCGTGAACTGCTCGAGCACGTCGAACCGCATCCGCCCGATGTCCCGCGCCACCATCCCGCTATTGGCCTGACTCACGGTCGCGACAGGCTCGCCGCCCGCGTGATGCACAATCTCCACGGTCTCAACGCTGTCATAGGGTTCGCCGTGTCGGAGGATGGGGATGTGAAGCATGGATACGTTTCTTAATCACGGTGCCAGGCGGAGCCGCATCAAACCACAAAGCCTGATACGCCCGAGACATTATATCGCGTGAGGCATAACACGTCGCCGCCGAGCATGGATGGGTCGTGCCGGCCGACGTAGCAGAGCAACAGGCTTTGATCCGTTCGGTGAACGATGATGCGTAGGTCTCGGCTGATGCGAACAGTCCAGAAGTTCTTGTCTTTGGACTTGTCGAGACGGTGAAACTGCATTCCGGGTTTCGCCGGGTCCATTTGGAGGTCGAACGCCGTCGTCTTGGCAGCAGACTGCTCATCGCCCGTCAGGCGAGCGATGCTGTCGGTGAATGTGTCGGCGATGCGAAAGTCCATGCCTGTATCCGACTGCTATGGCTTGCACTCTGGCATTGCCCGAATCATGAACTCATCGAAAAGCGGGACGGTGAACGCCATGTCTCCATGCGCGGGACTGTAAACCATCCCTTTCTTGATCAGCTTCGCACGCACCGGCCCAAGGCTGGTGATCTTCACGCCAAGCACATTGGCGATGTCTCCCGTGCGCTGCGCGCCTGGACCGAGTTCGGCCATCGCCCGCAGGAAGTACTTCTCGCTGGGCGTCAGGCGATCAAACCGGACACGGAAGAAGTTCTGATCCAGCCTCGGAATCACCGTTTCGGTAGCATTCCGAACGATTTGCAAAGTGATTGGGCTGGCCGCCGCCAGATTCCATGATTGGTAGCCCCACTCCTGCAGAAAGTACGGGTAACCTTTCGTCAGCTGAAATATCTCCCGAAGTGCAGCCGCCTCGAAACTGACCCCTGCCGCTTGGGCCGGCTCCTGCAAGGCTTTCGCGCTATCTGCTTCTGACAGCGCGCCGACATCCGGGAAACCAAAGAGTCGCTCGGCATACGACTTCGATTCTCCAGCCAGACCAGGAAGAATTGGCAAGCCCGCGCCCAGGAGCACCAACGGAAGTTGACGCTGCTGCACCTTGTGCATCGCCATGATCAGCGCACCGAGCTCTTTTTGACTGAAGTATTGAATCTCGTCGATCAGCACGGCCGCTGCGGTCTTTCTCTCCTCGGCGGCCTCCGCGACCGCCACAAGCAGGTTGGGCAGATCAATTTCCAATTGCCCGCTGTCGGCCGAACCTTGTTCGGCATCGACGTCGATCCCGACGATGACGTCCTGGTAGGTAAGTTTGAGAACGCCAAGGAAACTGCGCAGCACACGGAGACCACGCTTCACCTTGTCCCCCGCACCGGCGAGACGATCCAGCTCGAAAAGAAGGCTCCGTAAATACGGAGCGAGAAGAGGTCCTAATGGTTTGTCTTCATACGCTTCAATAGCGATGGTGCGGTAGCCATTCGCCTTCGCTTGCCGTTCAATCTCGTTGAGCAAAACCGTCTTGCCCACACCACGTAATCCAGTCAGCATCAAGCTCTTTTCCGCACGCTTCTGCTTGATCCGGCCCAGCAGCACGCGAGCTTGCTCCAGAATGGGGTCTCGCCCCACCAATTCAGGCGGAGGAGAGCCTGCGCCCGGCGAATATGGGTTCTTGATCGGATCCATGTCTATCAATTTATAGTGGTTTATACTCGGCTTCAAGTATAAATTGCTATACTTCCGCCGAGACCACCTACTCCACCCGAAAGACCTTCATCACCTCATCCCCGGTGATTGATCACCTTCACCGCGATCCGCCCGCTCTGGGGCTTGGCGAACGGCCGAATGTCGCGGCTGACGCGGATCGACCAGAAGTTCTTGTCCTTCGCCCGGTCGAGCTTGTGGAACTGCATGCCCGGATTAGCCGGGTTCATCTGGAGGTCGAACGCCGTCGTCTTGGCGGACGCCTGATCGTCGCTCGTCAGGCGACCGAGGCTGTCGGTGAACGTGTCGGCGATGCGAAATTCCAAGAAGGCCTCCTCCTATGATCCAGACGCCGTACGTTCTCTTCGCCGTTTGATCGCTCCAATTGCCGCCTTAATCGCATTGATGTCGTCGCCAAGTTCCTGGGCTGTCGGTGGGGGATCGTCTTTTGCCGATGCCGGATCGTGCGCTTCGACTATTCCGTGGCAGCGATTGTACAGTTTGCAGATGTCCCCGACCTCCGATTCAGTTAGACCAACCACCTTGTCCAGATTCTCGACTCGAATGTAATCCTCAAACCGCCTCACGGTGGAGTTCAGCACGAAGTCCTGAACGACCCGCTCAATCGTGGCGCGAAGGAAGCTGTACTGTTGGATCATCTCCCTTGCCAATGCCTCCTCAGGCTCGGGCGGCCAGGGGAGCTTCTCAAAACGCTTTTGAGCCTTCTCCAGACTGTCGATGCGCTCCCTGTAGCTCTTGTGGTCCCACGGCAAACCGTCGGCAACGGACCCGCACCGAGTGCCGATCTTCTCTAGGAAACGCAATCCTGGGTCCACGCCACGCTTCGAACATTGCTGCTGCAATTGATGTAGGAACACGACGTCGTGTGTGAACACAATGACCTGTCTGTTCGCACTTTCCTCGGCCAAGCGCGCCGCGACAAGCTTGCGACGTTTGTGGTCCAATGACGAGACGGGGTCGTCGAGAATCACAGGTCCTGAATGATCTGCGAGGCTGAGTTCGGCCAGGAACGATCCCAGAGAGATAGCGCGTTGTTCACCTTCGCTCAGTATCTTGTCGACCGGGTGACTCGTGGGCAAATCGAGTACCAACTGGTGTAATACTCGGCCGCGGTCATTACGGTCCTTCAGACTGGTCTTGATGTGGCCCATTCCGAGTGCGGCGAACTCAGCGTCGAGAGCGGTTTTCAGCGCGGCCGTAACGGCGTTACTGGCCAACTGCCTCGACTTCATAGAGATTGGCCGTGTGACAAGGTCGGCTTTGCACGCGTTCAAGGCGTGCGCGCGCTTGAGGTTGTCCAGTAACGTCAGAACCTGCGGCAGAGACTCGCTAAGCTTCTTCCGAGCAGCAAGCTCATTAAGCTCTTCGCGCAGCTTCTGGCTTGCTCCGGCGTCTGCTGCACGCTCGTAGTCACGTGCACGCCTGTACCGGTTCGCGGCCAAACGGCGGATTGTGCTACGGGGGCTCTCCGGAAGAGAAGGGATCGAGTCCCAATCTGCGGACGTGATCGCCGACAGTGCCGCCTGTCGACGTTCTCCGAGCGATCTCTCGAATGCCTCGATGGCTGGCCGCACTGCTGGATTCAGTTGGTCGAGCTCGGTGGCAAGCGCTCCGTCAACCGCTACGCTCAAAGAGGCTGCTTCGAGGCGCTGGACCGTAGCAGCCAGCTGTTCCCGCTTCTCGGCGGCATTCTTGGCGACATCGTCCTGGATATACTGCTCAAACCGCTTGAGTCTCTCGCCTTCGTCTGCCAGAGGTTGCTGGCAAAGCACGCACACGGCACCCTCTTCTGTGTTTGGGAAGGTCCGGTCCGGGTACGCCTTCTCCGTCGAGAACTTGCGGGCCGCTTCGAAGAGCGTCTTCCACGCCGATTCGCCCGTTCCCGGCAGCAGAGTCTCACCTGAGATCAGTTGCTGCGCTGCCAATTGCTCCGCGTCTCTGGCATCGCGTGACGCTTGGGCAGCACGCTTCAGCGCGTTAAGCGTCTCTTCGTCGATAGGTCCCGGGCACTCGTCAACTCGCTGGGCGAGCTGCTTCAAGCGCTGAGCGGACAGGCGCAGCTCCCGTGCCTTGGCTGTGGGGTCAGCGTCTCCGAGAGTCTGTTCGAGGTCCGCGGTGCGCTTGGTTTCAGCTGGCGTCAGCGTCCCCAGTTCCGTCAGTTTCTCACGATCAGATTGGTGGCTCAACGCCGCAATCAGGCGGCCAGCCTCCGTCTCGCCGCGAAGATGGGAGAACGGTGAAGCGTCAGTATTGAGCGTTGCTAACTCCTGGCCGAGTCGTTCAGCCAACTTGGGCAGAACGTCATTCGCCAAGGCCTCTACGATATCGAGGCCATATGGCAGGTACATGACGCCTTCTTCCTCAGTCAGGTACAGCCGCGCGCAGTGACAATCGAAGACGGCGATCGGTGCCAGCTCGTCCGGCGCATCGCCATCCGCCGTCCAGTGCACTTCAGCAGCCAATCTGCCCACCTCGATGTCGAGCACTGCCTCCGGAATCGAATTCGCCTCCGAGCGATCGGTGGCGTCGGGAAGCACAGGCTCCTTCCTGTCGCGCGCACGACAGGCGCGCTTCAGCACACGAGCGTAGCCCGATTTGCCGCTTCCGTTGCCGCCGTAGACAACGGTCATGCCCGCCGGTTCAAAGTACAACGACTGGTCAGGTGCGATGCAGTTCACGTGCTTAAGGTCACGCAGCGATTTCAGTACAAATTCGCTGCAACTTGCACTACTTGATGGCAAGTGATCTTCAGAGAGGGGTGTCGGCGCGAGGTTGCCATCGATTGGCAGGTTGTGGGCGGCTTTCAGCAGTAAATAGAGTTCGCTTAAATCTTGATCGGACAGCCCATCTGGTTTCTGAAACAATCGCCGTGCCGCATCCTGTTGCCATTCTGGAAGGGTCTTTGTCCACGCCAGGATGTCATCAAGAAGCGCCATCATTCCACCCGAAACACCTTCATCACCTCATCCCCCAGGTGATTGATCACCTTCACCGCAATCCGGCCGCTCTTGGGCTTGTCGAAGGGGCGGGACGTATCGCTGTTGAGCGTTGACCAGGCGTCTTCGTTGATCTCGGCCTTGAGCGTGGTCTTGAGCGACTTGTACGGGTCGTTCGCGCCCAGGAAGTATGCGTGGCGGACGAAGAAGCTCTCTTCGTTGTAGTCGGTGTCGATGAACCAGCAGGCGATGCCGTCGGCCCGCGGCTGAACATTCATCGCATCCATCTCGTCCCTGTCAATACACGCCTTCGACCACGCTTGTCTGCAACCGCGAGTATGGCCGCACGTTGGCGACGCCGTCCTACGGATACTCATCGCACGGCGGCGTGCGCATCGCTTCGTCGCGTTCGGCGACCACCCTGCCTGCTCCCAAGACAGCTACCCAGCATCGTCTTGAATGGCCGACCGCAACTCCGCAAACTTCCCCCGCACGTACGCGTTCAGCTTCTCCGCGAAGTCACCCGGTAGCCGTAACGCGCGGATGAGTTCCTGCACGTCCGCCAGATCGCGCAAGCGGCCGGGATTCGTCATGCCCGAGGCGAGCTTGAGTTCGATCAGTGTGGGCAGATTCGCATAGCGCACGCCGTCGATGTCGACCGCAACTTCGTCAGGTTTCGGGAAGCTCACGGGTTTCGGCTTGCCGTCTCCGGGAAACTGCCCCGCGACGATGAACTCAATGAGAACGCCGGTGCCCGTATCTCGGAGGTTCTTGCTCTCCGCGAAAGGGGAAACATAGCCCAAGCCACTGAGAGAACGATGAATCAGTTCAAGACCTTCGGGGGCAACGAGGATGTCCACGTCCGCGGTCGTCCGGTCATAGCCGTGAGCAACCAGCGCCATTCCTCCAACCACCGCGTAGGAGATGCCCAATTCTTCCAATCGCCGGCAAATGTCCTGGAGCGTCTGATGAACCGGGTCAGCCTTCATGAAAAACTTGGCAGCCTCCCTCGTCGCCCCCATCCCGCCGCGCCGCATTCTGTCTTCGAATGCATCCATAGAACCCATTGTAGCTTCCCGGCCCGGTTTCCGCTGCTTCCGGCTCGGCAATTCGCCCGAAGCGCTCCCCGCCGGGTCGCGGCTAAGCGTTCATCGCATCCATCTCGTCCCTGTTAATACACGCCTTCGACCACGCTTGTCTGCAACCGCGAGTATGGCCGCACGTTGGCGACGCGAATCGGACTTTCGTGCTCCTTGGCCATGACCGACTGAAACTCAGCCGTGGGGATGTTCTTCCGCTTGGCGTCGTCGTGCGTCAGCGTCTCGACGCTCTTGCGAGCGGCGGGCTTCGTTTTCGTGTTCTTCCTGGCCATAATCCTCTTCGCCTTAAGCGTAAATCCGGGCAGCATGTCCGAATTCATGTCCGGATCAGTTCGTGCCGCTTCAATCCAAGGCCATTCTGACGTGCCCGTCGGGGATCGAACCAGCCCCGAAGGCCCGCCTCGAATCCCGCCAAGATGGCGGGGAAAATGGCGGGATTCCGTTTATTGGCCGCCTCTCCCGGCGGAATCCCGACAAAGTAGCGGGATTCTCGGCTCGTTGGAACTTGACTGGCGGCCTGAAATAGCCAATACTATTGATGCGGGTTCGGCCGAGAAGCTGCCACGGTGGCTTCGAGGGCATTACCCGCTTTTTTTCTGCGCATCGCTCACCTCGGCTGATAAAGGTCCGACACGTAGAAGGTTCCGTGCGTCGCGAAGACCTTCCCTTCGCGGTAACCTTGCCCGTGCCAGATGAACTTCTCCAGCAGCCAGACGAACGGTTCAATCTCCTTGCGTGTCGGCTCGGTCATTTGCGGCTTGAGCCTCCAACCCCGGTTCAGGCAGTAGATGCACAGGTCGGCCGCCTGCACGCCGTAGGCCATATCGGATTCCACGAACAGCGGCACCGGCACGATCCACTGGGTCCGCTGGCGGCCTGTCTGGGTCAGCGTGAAATACCGTTCCATGCAGCGAACGATCTGGTGATCGGCCTTCTTTTCCGTTCCGTCCATCACCAGCAGGCCCGTTTCCTGTTTGGATTCCAAGAAGTAAAAGTATCGCTCCAGCAGGAATACCAGGTCCTTGCGCAAGTAATCAACCGGAACGCCCACGGGCTTGTCATGTCTGGGGACCACGGAGGCGAACAGTTGGGCATCATGGCTCTTGAGCAACGTAATCACGCCTTCCGCCATTGCGATACAAGCCTTCCCGTAGGCGGTGAACTCGTCTGATCGCGACCGCCGCTTCTGCTTGCCGCTGTTGAGGAAGTTCAGCGCGTGCTTGCGCCGCACCGCCTCGTCCATCCGGGGCCCCTGATCCTGCCACTTGAAGCATCGCGGGCGCAGCAGCTTACTCCCTTTAAGTTCTAGTCCGTACTCGCGCAGATCTGCACCGAAGACCGACTGTTCCAATGTGCGTACCGCTGAAATGAACGGCCAGAGTTTCGAGGCGTGCATGGCAAATCCGCCATGCACTTCGTAGGGCGCATTGCGATGATCGTGCCCGCTCTCGTCGAGAAAGAGAAGCCAACTCATGCCTTCACCGCCGGTGCGTATTCGCTTATGGCCAATTCAATCATCTTTTTGAACGCACTTCAACTTTCGCCTCGAATTCGTCCTGCATTTTGTACACGTCGTCGATCTCGCGGCGGCTGCCGGAGCCGAGATCGACCATTTTGTTGATGTCAACAAAATGGTCGGGGACCCTGTGATTCGACACTTCACAGGCAGTTTTCGCCTTGCTCACCACCGCCGTGAAATTTCGCCACTCCGCGTAACCAAGCAAGAATTGAAGATCGCGGGCGAGCCAAAACTCAACGCCGCCTTCGGTCTGCTGCGCGTGGCCCTCGAAGTTCGCGGTCAGTGTGCGAATGATGTCTGATTTCATGCCGATACCCCCTCAGTCTCCTTCGTAACCGATTCAATCATGTTGTTGAAGTGCTCTTCAACCTTCGCCTCGAAGTCGGCCTGCATTTCGTACACGTCGGCGAACTCGGCGGACGCCCAGCGGCCGTAACCGCCGAGGTTGTTCACGCCGGGTACCCAGTAGTCCCGAATCGTTCCGGCCTTGTTCCCACTGCTTCCGGCTTCGAGATTCGCCCAGGTTCTCTCTACCGAATTGCGACTAAGCATTCACCGTTTCGGTTTCGCTCTGCGTGGGCACTCCAACAAGACTTCATTGTGGCACCGCCGTCCCGGCGGTGGAGACGCAGCCGGAACGCCTGTGCCACAGGTCTTGATAGAGAGTGCCTTAATACACGCCTTCGACCACGCTTGTCTGCAACCGCGAGTATGGCCGCACGTTGGCGACGCCGTCCCAGGGATACTTTTCGCACGGCGGCGTGCGCATCGCTTCGTCTCGCTCCCCGAACCGCGGCATGAAGAACTCCTTCGTGAGCGTCGTCAGCCGGGTTCTGCCCCACTCGCCGTAGCCGACGATGGTCTTTTCATCCTCGAAGCTGACGACCTCGACCATCGCCCGCGGCTGCGGCGGGTGATAGATGATGTCATGGTTGTCGGCCGGGTCGAACGGCTTGCAGCAGGCCAGGCCCATCAGCGTGTTGCCATAGGTGGGAACAAACTCGATCTTGCCCTCCAGCAATTCCTCCCGGGCAAAGCGGTGAAACTGCGGCGTCATTTGCGTCCCGCCGCAGAAGACGCCTTTGATTCCGTAATTCACCAGCGAAATCTTCTCGCACAACGCCTCGAGCAGCTTCGGCGTCGTGAAGATGCACTGGATGCCATCGTGAGCCTTCAGCAGGGTCAGCCCCTGATCGACCACGTGATCCTTGTAGGCGTGCATCTCCTGCGGCCGACCCCGTTTGATCAGCTTGACCACCCATCGCGGGTCCATATCCACGCAAAAGCAGATGCCGTCGCGGTGCTGGGCCAGGTGTTCAACCGCCAACCGCAGCCGCCGCGGCCCGCTCGGCCCCAGCATCAGCCAGTCGCCCCCCCGGGGAAACGAGCCGTCGCTCAGGGTGTCGCTGAACATCTCGTAGTCGATGCGGAAGTCGTCGATGTTCACACGGCTTTTCGGCACCCCCGTGCTGCCGCCGGTCTCGAATACGTAAACGGGCCGATCAGCGTAGGCCCGCGGCACCCAACGCCGCACCGGCCCGCCGCGCAACCACTGGTCCTCAAACGGCGGAAACCGATCGAGATCGGCGTACCGCTGAATCTCCCTTCGCGGATCCCAACCCAGCTTCCTGGCGAAGTCCAACCAGAAAGGGCACCCTGTGGCGGCATCGAAGTGCCACGCGACAATCTCACGCACGTGGGCATCGAGCCGTGACCTGGCCTCGGCAACGCGTTGATCCAGCGCCTCAGATGCGTCGGTTGTGGTCCGTCTGGTCACGATCCGCCCACTCTGCCTCGCGCCCCCACGGGCTCCGGCCGAACGCCCGGCCATCACCCAATCAGCGCCTGTCAACTTCCGGCGAGGGTCATTGCCCGGCCGCGACTTGCTTCTTCGCGCTCGCATCCTCAATTGCGAACAGGGCATTGCGGTTGGTGATGTACAACACCCCATTCGCGGCAACCGGCGTCGTGTAGACGGAATTGCCCATGTCGTTGGTGGCCAGGAGCTTCTTCTCTTTGCCGTGCTTGAAAACAAGGACCTCTCCGTCCTCGGTGCCGAGGAAGACCTTGCCGTCGATAACCGTGGGCGACCCCCAAATGGCCGCGAACGTGTCGTGCTTCCAATAGAGGTGGCCCGTTTTGACGTCAAGGCAATACAGGAAACCGCTCAGGTCTGCCGAGTAGAGCAGCCCATCGGCAATAGCCGCGGTGGACATCGAACGATGAAAGTCGTCACCGCCGCGATGCCAGACGCGGCCGGACTCGGTGACGTCGCCCGTCTTCGTCGCATCGATGCAAAACAGGTGGCCGGGGCCTTCGCCGTGCTCAGGGTCCTGCCCCACGCACAAGAACACCTTGTTGTCATAAATGACAGGCGTCGAGATGATGTTGTTCCTCGTGCCGCGACCGCCCAGGATCCACTTGGAATCCTTGGGGTTCAGGTCGAACTTCCAAATCGGCTTGCCGGTCTTGGGCTCATAGGCATAGGCCCAGCCGTCGCCGCCACCGAAGATCACCTGCGGTTTGCCGCCTATCACGCCATAGGCCGGCGAGGACCACTGCCCGTGCAGGATGTTCTCGCCCGGATCGGTTCTCTCCCAAAGCAGCTTGCCGGTTTTCTTGTCAAGGGCGATGAAGTCAGGGGCATCAGGAATCGGTATGTTCAGGTGCCCTTCGTCCACGCCGTTGGACGTACAGATGAACAACAGATCGCCCGCGCCCACCGGCGAGCAGGTGGCCAAATTGTGCGGGAAAGCTTCCAACTCCTCGATCATGTCATAGAGCCAGATGAAATCGGCGTCCTGATTGTCCTTGTATTTCTCGCCCGTGAAGGGGCCGTCGTTCTTTCCATCCGACAGCCCGTTCACGTCGGCACAGACCACTTCGCAACGGTTGCTGACGTAGTAGATCCGGTCGCCATCGACGTACACGGTCGAGCAGATACCCTGCTCCGGCCAGTCATTCACGCGCCCGGTCGGCAGCTTGTCGTGCGTCGCCTGCCAGAGCAGCTTGCCGGTTTTTTCATCCACGCAAACGATCACGCCCTTGTCGCCCTCGATGCCGGGCCGCAGGTGACCATTGTTGTTGGTGCCGACGAAGACCTTCCCATTGACGATGACCGGATTGCCGTAGGTCTGCGAGCCCATCTTGGCCACCCATTTGATGTTGGTCTTCTTCTTGACGTCCCAGGTCGACGGGATGCCGGTCTCGCCGGAGACCATGTTCCGATCCGGCGAACCGCCCCACATCGGCCAGTCACCCGTCTTCGCCTTGGTGGGAGATTCAGCATTGGAAATGCCGGACGCCGCCACAGTCCAGATGGCGACGACGGCAACGCAAAGTCGTCTTCGATCAATCATTGGCATACACCTGATAGTTGTCATAAAACGTCGGCGCTCCATGTTTCCGCGCGGTGGTCCCCTTCGAGTATCCATACAAACCCGGACTTCCCTCAGTGTTGGGACATGGATCGACAACCTCGACCTGCCAGTCCCTGGGTTCCGTCTCGCCGCGCGGCCAGGCCTTGGCGCGAATCAAGCCCTGTCCATCGCGAATGTCCACGCGGAATTTCGTCTGGTACCAGACATCCGTCTTCCAATCAAACGGAACTTCCTTCTGCAATCTCGGGATCGGCGACCAACTCACGATTCGCAGGGCCCGCTCCTTGCCGAGGAAGATCAGTTCATAACGGCTGTTGATCAGCCCCATGTCCGGCCGCGTCTTGCGGCGCCCTTCTTTCGCCTTGCCCATCAGGTCGCACTGCACCGTATAGCCGCCGGCGATCGGAGGGCCGCTGTAGGCGTACATCCGCATGAATGGCACGGATGGTTGTTCCGCCAACTTCTGCAAGGCGATATTGCCGTCCACGGTAACCAACTGGCTCTTGCCGCCGACGCCGACCCAGCCGGGCGGCGTCTTGCCGACGGCCATGTCATCGAAGTCTGCCTTCATCGGCATCGTCGGACTGACGCGAACCCGCGCCGTGCCCTTCAAATCTCCGACCATCGCCTGCACGACCCCGGCGCTGAACTGCTGCTCCCCGCCTGCCGCAAAGTCGCCATCGCCGCCCTCGCCCTGCTCGATCGTCCCTTGGACCCCGCCGACGGACCACTTCGCGGGACGGGAATCAATCCGGCGGCCATTGACGTCAAACAGCCGCGTGGTGAATTGGACCTTTTCTCCGGGCGACAGCGTCACCTCCCCCGGCACCACGAGAACAGTCGCCGGCTTCGTGGGATCGGGCTCTGCCTCCGCCGCACCTTGGCCGGTGCGCGATCGCCCGGCCACCATGGCCCTGCCGCCGGCACGACCCAGACAGTAGGTGTCGTAGCGCGTCATAAAATAGACTCGACCATCCGCGACGATCGGCGAACCGTAGATTTCCACAATTGCGCCACTCGGCACGGAGAACGATTCGACGTCGAGTTCCTCGCAATGGTCGCCGGCATCCTTCAGGATCAGGAATCGGCCGTTGACCGTGCCGACGTAGATCACGCCGTCCGCCGTGATCGTCGGCGAGCCCTTGGTCACGCGACCCATGCGATATTCCCAAAGTTGCCGCCCGGACTTGGCGTCCATGCAGTAGAGGTTCGCGGCATTGTCGGCGACGTACAACCGGCCGTTGGCGATGGCCGGCGAGGCATAACCGGCGGTGATTCCATCTTTCCGCCAGACGAGGCCGCGTTCGGTGATGTCGCCTGTCAGTGACGCATCGATACACAAGACGCTGCCCATTTCACTCGTCGTGTAGTTCTCCTCGCTGTGGCTCGCGTAGACATAGTTCCCGTCGACCACGACCGAAGAATTGATCCCGCGCTTGCTCAGCTTGAAGTCCCAGAGCATCTCACCCGTCCGGGCCTTCATCCCGTAGATGTGACCGTCACCGTTGGCGCCGATCAACTGGCGCACACCGTTGATGACCGCAACGGCCGGGATGGAATAGGTCGCATCGAGATGTTTCACGCCCGGCTTGGCCCACCATATCACGTCACCGGTCTTCTTGTCCATCGCCAGATAGCGATGGCCCGGCACGCGATGATCGCCCCAGTTGGCGGAAATGAAGCTGATGATCACCCTGTCTTCGTCAATGATGGGAGATTGAACGCGGCCGCCATAGCCGCTCACCCGGTTGTACATTTCCGTCAGCGAGCGCCGCCAGATGACATTGCCGTCGCGATCGAAGCAGTAAAACATCCCGCCGGTACCATGAGCATAGACGTAGCCGGTTTCCGGATCGCCGACCAGGGACGTCCACCCGACGCGGTCCTCCACGATCGTCGTCAGAAACACGTTGAACCGGTGCTCCCACAACATCCGACCGGAGTCCGCGTCGAGACACACGACGCGCTCCTGAAGATGCTCGGCCTTGCCCACGGGCCCGATCAGATAGAGGCGGCCATCCATCAGAATCGGCGTCGTCCGCCCACCGATGGGCGCCTTCCACAAGAGGTTGTCACCATCCTGGCTCCAGGAGGTGACCACTGCTTTCTCGTCGGTGGCGCCGGTTCGCTCCGCACCGCGCCACTCAGGCCAATTCGTGTGTCCGGCACTGCAACCGCTCAATAAGGGAAGGATCACTAAAGAAATGTGACGTATCATGATTGACTCGATACCTCGCTGTTATGAAACCTCGATCGTGCCTGTGACGTTGGCTTCTCGCCCATCTTTTTTTCACCGGCGGTGCGCCGATGCCGCGTGTGGGCTGACCCATTCGCCAAAAATCAATCCTCAAGTCTCGAATCCCGGTGAATCAGCCGACGGGCCTTCATCTCAAAACGCGGCAGATCACCCGGTTCCACCAAGGTGATCTCCGGCCTGAAGTTCAAGCCGTCCCGCAAGGCTCGGGAAACATCGGCGGTCAATCGAGATCGATCCGCATCGGGCGCCGGCTCGATCTCGATTCGCAAGTTGTTCATCGATTCCTGTGCAACCACCTCCATTCTGAACTCGGCGACGCCCTCAAAGCGCCTGAGTATAGCCTCAACCGCCGCGGGGTACACGTTGTTTCCTCGGATGATGACCATGTCATCCAGCCGGCCCAACACCCCACCCTCCAGCCAGGCAAACCACCGCCCGCAGGCGCAGCGATCTCGCGTCATGCGCACACAGTCGCCCGTGCGATATCGGATCACCGGGCTGCCCCACCGGCCGAGGTTGGTAATGACCAACTCCCCGGATTCACCGTCCGCCACGGGATCGGTCGTCTCAGGATCAATGACCTCGGCAATGAACTCGTTTTCGATAATGTGAACGCCGCCCGGAGACTCGACGCATTCGATGCTGTGCGGCCCGGTTTCCGTCATGCCCGGATGATCAATGACCCGAGCCCCCCACGACGATTCAATCTTCGCCCGGGTGGCCGGGATGCTTCCGCCCGGCTCGCCGGCGACGATCAGGCAGCGCACCTTCGATGCAGCAAGAGACAAACCCTCTTCGGCGGCGACCTCCGCCATGCGCAAGGCATAGGTCGGCGTACACAGCACCACGGTCACATCGTTGTCCAGCATGAACCGTAGTCGCGCCGTCGTGGACATGCCGCCGGCGGACAGGCAGAGGTGCTCCATCGCCACGGCCGCCTCGAAGGCCGCCCAAAACCCGATGAACGGGCCGAACGAGAACGGAAACAGGAATCGGTCGCCATCCACGATGCCCGCCGCCCCATACAACATGCCCCAGCACCGCCGCCACCAGACCCAATCCTCCGCCCGGTCCAACCAGCAAATCGGCCGCCCCTTGCTGCCGGAAGTCTGGTGAAGCCGAACGTAGGACTGAAGCGGATACGACAGATTCGTGCCGTAAGGGGGGTGATCTGACTGGTCCTGTTGGATTTCGCTTCGCGTGGTAAAAGGCAGGTCGGCTAACGGGGCTTTCTCGGCGTCGAACGACAGGCCCTCAAACTTCTTGCGATAAAACGAATTACCGCCCAGCATCGCGTTCAACATCGCAGCCAGTTTCTTTCGCTGCAAGGCGGCCAGAGCCTGGCGATCAAGCGTCTCTTCTTCCCGGATGAAAAATGCCATGAAGTTTTCTGATGCCGTGTCTCGATGAAGCAGCGAAGGGCAGGAACGTCAACGCCCGTCCGGCCGGCCCTCCAATGCCGGCTCCGGTCCCCATGCTAACAAACACGTCCGGTTCAGGCCAATGACGCCCGCCACCATCTCCGAAAAAAACGCAAAATCACCGGACGCCTCACGCCATAAATCGCCGCAGTGAAAACAATTCGATCGCCTCGTCGGTCGCAGACCGAATCGCCAGATCAGCCAGAATCTCCCCGACTAGCGGTGAAAACTTGAAACCATGTCCGGAAAATCCGCCGGCGATCAACACGTTCGGAAACTGCGGATGCCGATCGATGATGAAGTGGTCATCCGGCGTGTTGGTGTACATGCAGACCTTCGCGTCCAGCAGCGGTCCATCGGCGTCGGGAAGGTGTCGGGCGAGATACGTTCGCACATCCGCCTCGTCTTCCGCGGTTAGTTGTCGATCGATCGCGTCTGCACTGGTGATCCGTCCACCGTGATGCCGGGCGACCTTGATGCCCTCGGCCTCGCGCATGGGAATCCCATAGTAGGCCGGCTCGCCAAGAAAATGGATGAACGCCGGCATGCGCTCAGCCCTAAAAACGCCCTCAACCTTCGGCTCGAACCAGGTCTGCACCTGTCGCTCGACGCGCAGCGGAAGATCGAGTTCCGCCGCGACGGTCGCCAACCAGGCCCCGGCGGTGATGACCAGATGCCCGCCAACGTAGCACTCGCCGTCGGTCTCCACGCGCACGCCCGACGACGTCGCGGACCAGGCTCGCACGACCTCGCCGGTGTGGATCACCGCCCCGCCGGCCCGCGCAAGATCGACTTGAAGTCTGACAGCCCGCTCCGGAATCAGAAACCCAGCCTCGGTCTCATAGATACCGATATCGTCATCGCCCGGGCGCAGTCCCGGCCAACGCCGATGAATCTCAGCCGCATCGAGCACTTCATGCGCCAGCCCGTGCTGCTCCGCGCTGCTGCGGGCCCCAAGAATGCACGCGTGGTCCGCCGGGCCGATGTTCAGACAACCGTTCAACCGCATCAGCTCGACATTCGTGCCCTGTTCCAGCTCCCGCCACAGGTCGTAGACGCGGTGCAACATCGGAACGTATCGCGAATCCTCGAAGTACGCCTTGCGGATCACGCGGCTGCGGCCATGCGAACTGCCCCGATCATGTGCGATGTCAAACTGCTCGATCCCCAGAACGCGCAGCCCCCGCCGCACAAGGGAATGAGCCGCGGCGCTGCCCATCGCACCGAGGCCGAGAACGATCACGTCATACGATTCGGCCATGAACTACGTGATTCCTTCCAGCTCCGCGGCCACGCGCTCTGCAACTTCGCCCAACCGCAACTGCGTCTGCTCAACCGGACAATCCAGGGTATAAACCCGATCCAGGACCTCCATGCAGGTGTCGGCGCCTTCCCCAACCGCACCGACGATGCCAACGCACGGAACGCCAGCGGCCTTCGACATTCGACCGACCGCGCCGACCACCTTCCCCATCATCGACTGCTGATCCAATCGCCCTTCCCCCGTAATGACAAGCTCCGCCGCGCCGACGTGATGCGCCAAGTCAACGGTCTCGCTGACCAGATCGACGCCGGGCCGCAACGTCGCACGACAAAGCGCGAGCAGCGGCAATGCCGTCCCGCCGGCGGCTCCGGTCCCCGGTTCATCTCGCAGTGACTGGCCACTGACGCCCTCCAACACCTCCGCCCAGTGAGAAAGCCCGCGTTCCAACATGTCCACCATGGAGGCGTCGGCCCCCTTCTGCGGCGCGAAGACTCTCGCTGCACCCCTCGGCCCGCACACCGGATTCAAGACGTCGCTGGCGATGGTGAATTGGACGTGTTCGATGCCTTCCGGCGGCGTGTCCCAGACGATTCGCCTGATCCGCAGCAGGTCGCCACCGCCGATGTGTGCGCGAATGACTCGGCCCGATTCGTCCAGGCAGGTCATTCCCAGGGCCTGTATCATCCCCGCACCCCCGTCCACCGTCGCGCTGCCGCCCAGGGTGAGGAGGATTTCTTCCAAACCCGCCTCGATCGTGGACCGGATCACCTGCCCCAACCCATAAGTCGTCGCGCGCAGGGGATTGCGCCGGTCCTTCGGCACCAGTCCGTAGCCGCAAACCAACGCCGACTCGATCACGGCTGTCGACGCCTGATGAATCAGACCGACCGCCACGTCGACCGGCTCGCCCAACGGCCCCGTCGCGGCGACGCGCTGGCGGCGCCCCCCAACGGCCCCCAGCAACACCTCCAGCGTCCCCTCTCCGCCGTCGGCCATCGGAATGCAGATGATCTCGTGGGAACCGCGCCTGCGCTGGAGCCCATCGGCAATCGCCGCGGCCACGGCCGTCGCCCCCAGGGCGTCCTTGAAACTGTCCGGAGCCACGACGATGCGCATGGTCATCGTGCCGTGAGAACCAGTTGGAACCGCACGAAAGAGTCGTCGCCCAGTCGCAGGACTTGCAGCGGGATTCGATCCCCCGGGCCGACCTGTTCAAGAAGGTGGGCGAGTTGGTCCATGGACGAAACCGGCCAGCCACCGAACTTGGTCAGAAGATCGCCGGGATTCACCCCGTCGCGTGGTGCCTGGCGCTCTGGCTGAATCGACGTCACCAACAATCCGATCCTGCGGCGCAGGCCGAGGCTGTCCAGGTCCGTTCGATTCAACTCCCGGACCGCCAGGCCGAAGTGTTTTAGCATCAACCGCGAAGGGTCCTGTTTGGGAATCTCAGCGAGAGGCACTTCAGCGACAATGCGCTCACCCTGTCCGCGGATCAGATCGAGCTTGAGGGATTGGCCCATCGGCGTCCGTTCGAGCAGGCTGAAAGCCTGCATGAAATCAGGCGTCGGCTGATTGTCGATGGCGACAAGGCGATCCCCCGGGCGAACCCCCGCCTGGGCGGCAGGCGTATCGGAATCAACGCGCCTGATCAGGGCCCCCGGCGGCTGATTCCGAGCGGCTTGTCCGTCAAAATGAATCCCGAACTCGACGCGGCGCAACCGCTCGACGTCCAACATCACCGGTAGAATCTCCCGCAAATGGTCCACCGGAATGGCAAAGCCGATGTTCTGGGCATCCCCGCGAATGGCCGTGTTGATGCCGATGAGTTCGCCCAGAATGTTCAACAGCGGCCCCCCGGAATTGCCAGGGTTGATTGAGGCATCGATCTGAATCAGATCGGAGTATACGTGCGTCTCATCGAACCGCAGTTCACGATTGAGGGCGCTGATGACGCCGGTGGTGACGGTATGCTGGTAACCCAGGGGATTGCCGATGGCGATGACCGTCTCCCCCTGCATCAAGTCGTCGCTTCGTCCCATCTTCAGGTACGGCAGCGGTCGTCGCGCCTTCACTTTCAGAACGGCAAGATCGTTCCGGGAATCGATGGCCACCTCCTCCGCCATCAACTCCGTCCCATCTGCAAGCGTCACCTTGCTTTCCGCCGCCCGGTCGACCACGTGGGCGTTCGTCACGATGTAGCCGTCCGAGTGAATCAGAAACCCTGATCCGACGCTCTGAGTCTTGTAGTGTCGCGGCCGTTGGCGATCCGGGAAATCGAAAATGTCGTCGAGGATGCTTCCCATCCCGAACGGGCGATCGACCGTGACGACCCGGGTCGTAGAGAGGTTGACCACCGCGGATTTGGCTTTCTGAAAAACCTCGACCGCTGGCGTGATGCGTTTGAGGCGACGCGGGTCAATGCTCGAAGGCGGCGCAGCCTGCCCGACTGTCGCCGCAGGGAAGACGAGCATCGCGAAGAGGGTCGCGCAATAACATAGACGGCGAATCAATCGCCGTGGCCGTCCGCCAGGCCGCATGCACTGGTCCGGGGTATTGCATCGCCTGCCGATCGAGAGCATGATCACCTACCGCTGCTTGGAATGGCCTGGCATCATAGTCGCCGCATCCTATGGATACAACCACGAACAAGTCAGCCGTCGTCACCGTAGAGAACCTCCACAAGCAGTACCATCTCGGCGACGAAGTGATTGCAGCGCTGCGCGGGGTCAGCCTGAAAGTCGGCCTTGGCGAATTCCTTGCGATCATGGGACCGAGCGGATCGGGCAAGACCACCCTCATGCATCTTATCGGCGGCCTCGACCTGCCGGACCGCGGCACGATCATGGTCCGGGACAAGGCCATCAACGACCTGACCGACACCCAGCGGACCCTGTTCCGCCGGCGACATCTTGGCGTCGTGTTCCAGGCCTTCAACCTGATCCCGACGCTCACTGCTTTGGAAAACGTCATGTTGCCGCTGTTGGTGGATGGGCAAACGGCCGCCGCGGCGAAACATCGCGCCGAAGAGCTTCTCAAGATGGTCCACCTCGACCATCGCATGAAACATCGGCCGGCGGTCATGTCTGGTGGAGAGCAGCAGCGCGTCGCCGTGGCCCGCGCCCTGATGAACAAGCCGGCACTGATTCTCGCCGATGAGCCGACCGGCAATCTCGACCCGACGTCCTCGCATCAGATATGGTCGCTGTTGCGAGACCTCTCGCGCGACACGAAGACGACGGTTCTCATGGTCACGCACGAAGCCATGGCCGCCGCGTATGCCGACTGCGTGCATTTCCTCATAGAAGGCCGGTTCACCGGGACCGCGGAACCCAAGGGGAGCGGCGATGCAGCACTGGTGGCAAATCGCTACGCGGAACTGGCGAACTAGACTCGGCCGGACCGCGCTGACCGTGGTTTCGATCGCCCTCGGCGTGGGCGTCGTCGTCTGGGTCACCTGCTGCTACGAATCGGTCCGCCGCGGCGTCACCGAGGTCGTCTTGCAGTGGATCGGCCGAAGTCACGTCGTGGTCGAGTCCTCCGCCGGCGTCTGGGCCGTCTTCGATGCCGACGTCGAGGACCTCGTCAAAACGGTCCCCGGCATCAGCCACGTCACCACCCACACGCAAGAATACGTCATGGCCGCAGCCGCTGCCTCCCCGGCCGACGAAGGACCGAACGGCCACGCGCCGGCATCACAACCATCCGACACGGACTACCTCCGCATCGAAGTCGTCGGTGTCATTCCGGACAGGGAGCGCCTCTTCCGAACGTACAAACTGGCCGAGGGCCGCTTTCTCGATCCCTCCGACGCGGGCGCCATCGTCGTCGAAAGCCAAATCGCCCGCCTATTCGACGTCGGCCTGGGTGAAACGATCTTCCTGCGACACCTCGAAGAACCGAATCCGCCGCGCGCATTCACCATTGTGGGAATCGTGGACCGCCGCCGCGCCAGCGCCAACCAGGCGATGATGGCCTGGGCCAGGCTCGGTGACGTCCAAACCCTCTGCAAACTCCCGAACCAGATCAAGGCCATCGACGTCATCGTGGCCGACCCGACCGTCGAAAACATTCGCCGCATCGCGGACCGGATCAGCCTCCTGCTCGAACGGCGGGAGACTGAGTTGGAATCCAGTTGGACCAAGCCCAGGCTCAAGGTTCAAACCACCGAAGCGCAGCACAAGAAGCTCGGCGCCGCGCAAAGCCTCTTGCAATTCATCATGATGCTCTTGTCCTGTGTGGTTCTGCTGACCGCATTCTTCATCATGGCTGCCACGATGAGCATGGGCGTGACCGAACGGATCACCGAGCTTGGCATCCTCCGGTGCATCGGCATGACGCGCTGGCAACTGAGCGGGCTCGTCCTGTTGCAGACACTGCCGCTGGGTCTGGCCGGGACGATCCTCGGCCTGCCGTTGGGCCTGGCCCTGCAATGGCTCACCTTTCAGGCCGTACCCGATTACCTCGGACAGTTCGTCTATGCACCCTGGGGCATGGCGCTGGCCGCCGTCGGAGGCATCGCCACCACGCTCTTCGGCGCGGCGGTGCCGGCCGTGCGCGCACTGCGCATCTCCCCGGTCGAAGCCACGCGAACGGCCGGCGATCCACGACTCATACGCTGGGTCTGGGGCTTCGCGGCCCTGGGCCTCGTCCTGATCGCGGCCCACGTGATCATCGGCCGCATGATGGTCAGTGAGGCCTCGATGCTGCTGGACATTCAGGCCATCGCCGGCATTGCGCTACTCTACATCGGCTGCGCACTCATCGTCCCGGCAATTGTTCTCGTACTGGGCCGCGCGGTCGTCGCCGTCGCCGCCAGGGTCCTGGGCCTTCGCCCGCAGTTGCTCGGAGACGAGATCGCCCGATCCCCGTTCCGTTCCGCGGCCATCTGTTGCGGTCTGATGGTCGGCCTCTCCCTCATCGTCGGTCTGGTCGTCTGGGGCGAATCGGTCAAACGCGGCTGGCAGTTTCCCAAGGAGTTCCCCGATGCCCTGCTCTATTCGTACAGTCCCCTGCCTCTCGACAAAGTCCGAGCCTTGCGCGACAGCGAAGGCATCGCCGAGTTCACGGTCACCGACGACTTCCCCTTTTCACTCAAGCCGCCGACCAGGAACCCCCTCCTGCAAACCTTCTCCGTTATGGAGCGGTTCTCCAGGTTTCTCGCCATCGATCCGGACACGGGTCTTGCCATCGTCCGCCTGTCTTTTCTGGAGGGTGATGAACACACCGCACGCGCCGACCTCGAGCGCGGCGGCCACGTGTTGATCACGCGGGAGTTTTCCCAGGCGCAAAAAAAAGGTGTGGGCGACAAGGTCACCATTTGGGTCGGGTCAAGAAAAGCGACGTTCACCATCTCAGGTGTCGTCGCGTCACCCGGTCTCGACATCGCCATCAGTTTCTTCAACGCCGGCACCTATTTCCAAACTTATTCAGTCGGCGCGATGATCGGGACGCTTGCGGACGCCGAGCGCCTCTTTAACCGCAGGCACGGAAAACTGGTCCTGTTCAATTTCGATCTACCTCCCGGCGACGGCGCCTCGAAGTATTATGAAGATGCCCCAACATTCGGCGGGCAGACGGAGATGGGCGCACAGGGCCTGCCCACCTTTGCCCTCGGCCCCGGCCCGGTCGCCGGCGATGGTCCCGAAGAGCAGGTGGTCAACCGAATGCTCGAACGACTGGATTTTCCGCCGAAGGCCTTCGTCACCGCCCGCGAACTCAAGCAGCAAATCGACCGAAACATCAGCCGCGTCACGCTCCTGCTCTCGGTCATTCCCGTCGTGGCCTTGCTGATCGCCGCCTTCGGCCTGGGCAATCTCATGGCCGCAAACGTCGCGAGCCGCTACCGGGAGTTGGCGATCCTGCGGGCCATCGGCGTCACGAAGAATCAAATGTCTCGCATGGTCCTCGGCGAAGCCCTGGTGCTGGCGATCTTCGGCAGCGCCCTGGGCCTGGGCCTCGGCCTGCTCCTCGGCCGCACGAGCAACGCCATCACCGAACTGATCTGGGGATTCCGGCCCGACTTCTCCGTTCCCTGGCAACTGGCCGGCGCAGGGGCGGCCCTGGCGACCCTCCTCTGCATGCTCGCCGCGGTCCTGCCGGCGCGCTACGCCGGCCGCAGCAACATCGTCGCCGCATTGTCGGAGGCGTAAGGCTGTCGTCGAAGTTGCGCCGACGAGCACACCACCGCAACCAAAGCGCAAGGGAGGCCTGCCCTGGGCTTTCGCGGCGCAGTGCTGCATCTCGACCATGTTCGCAAATGAGGGTCTAGTTCAATCCTAATGCTGGGACGAGATTCCCATCTCGTCCCCAAACATGCAGGAATCATTTCCTGCGGAGCGCGCAAGAGTTGCAAGAACTGAAGATATGCCAAGTGCCTCTTTTCCGCAGAGACGCGCAAGCCGCATTGTGTTAGACTAACCAAGTGAGGCTGGTGACAGGGTGGCCCATCATGTATTCAGCGCTGCTAAAGGAATCATCGCATGGGCGTGATTTGCGCAATCGTTCGGCTTTTCGGGCTGCTATGCGTGGTACTGGCGGTGTTGCTAGGCCTCTTCGCGCTAGTTGGATTCATGGACAGTGACGATACCAGCGGACGCGTGATTGCGGTCGTCCTGGGGGCGGTTGCCTTGCTGTCGTTAGTGATTGGATCACGGGCTCTCCGGTATTCGCATCACCCTCGTATAGCCCTCTCGCCATCGCCAAACACCCCATCGGCCCGTCCCCACACGGGGCTACACTACGAGGATTTCGAGTGGGGTGATCCACCCCCATCTAGAAAACAGTTTGGCTATGCAATGAGCCTAGGTGGTGAACTCCGCCACGGAATGACCAAGTGGATTGTCTCTGACATCATCGACGAAGCCATTGAAGAACAGCGTAGCAGTGAAGCGGCCACCAAGGAGCAACTTCGAACCATTCAGAAATACCATGGAGTCTTGCCGCGCGCGGTGACAAGGGGCGAGGCACGAGACATCATCGAGTTCTTGGAGGGCTACACTCTGCCTTGCCCATTCTGCAAAATTGAGGTTTGGGCTACTGACAACAGATGTTGTGCCTGCAATAGGAGTTTGCGGCCAATGAGAATTCCCATAAAGCTCTGACCTACTTAGCCACGAACACACCAGCTTGGCCGGGCGGCCCAGGTCGTACTCGACCTGGGGGCACGATTTTCGTGCAGAGTGAGTTGTGCGACCACCAATCCCGCCAAACGTTCGGCGGGTGAAACCCGCCCTGCCGCAACACGAATCCAACTCAATCCCCAAAACAAGTCCCAACCGACCGCGCAATTCGAACCAGTTCATCATCCGCCGGAACCGTGCGCTGCCGCTCGGCCACTTCGGTGATGGGCACGCTGGAGATTTTCCCCTGTTGCACAACCACCAGACGATTGAACTCTCCCGCGGCCAATAGCTCGGCGGCGGCGTGGCCGAATCGGGTGGCCAGCACGCGGTCTGCGGCGCACGGGGTTCCGCCGCGCTGGACGTGGCCGAGCACCACTGCGCGGGCCTCCATGCCGGAGCAGAGCTCAAGCTGCCGTTGAAGTTCGTGCGCGATGCCGCCCAGGCGAATCGGTTCGGGGCTGTCGGCGATCACCTTCTGCACAAACTGCCCGCCGCCGACCGGCCGCGCGCCCTCGGAGACGGCCGCGATGGTGAACGCCTTCTTGTGTTTCATCCGCTCCTTGCAAAACTCGCACAGCTTGCCGACGTCGTAGGGAATCTCGGGGATCAGAACGATGTCGCTGCCGCTGGCCAGCCCCGCATGGAGCGTCAGCCAGCCTGCGTTCCGCCCCATGAGTTCGCAAACCATGATCCGGTGATGGCTGGCGGCGGTGGTGTGGAGCCGGTCCAGGGCCTCGGTCGCGATCTCCACGGCCGTCTGAAATCCGAAGGTGACGTGGGTGTGCATCAGGTCGTTGTCGATCGTCTTGGGCACGCCGACGCAGCGCATGCCCAAGGGGATCATCGCCGCGGCGCAGGTCATCGTGCCGTCGCCGCCGATGACCACCAGGGCGTCCAGACCGTGCGCCGCGTAGTGGGCCATGGTCTGCTCCCGAACGTCCTCGAAGATCGGCTCGCCGAGCTTGTCCCGGCCGACGGCAAACCGAGCCGGGTTGGCCTTGTTGGAAGTCCCCAGAATCGTCCCGCCGCGCGTCAGGATGTTGCTCACGTCGCTGCGCGACAGTGGATGCACGCGGTTCTCGATCAGCCCAAGGAAACCGTCCTCGATGCCGTAACACTCCCAGCCGTAATCGAACATCGCCGTCTTGGTCACCGCCCGGATCACGGCATTGATGCCCGGACAGTCGCCCCCGCCGGTGAGGATGCCAATCCGCCGAATCGTTTGAGTGCTCAATGTGATCTCCCTCGAAAAAGCGTGATGACAGCAACGGCGATCTCCACGATACGGTCGAGGCACCGGCCAAGTCTAGTTATGGCAGACAAACCCCTCCACGCCTACCATGAGCCGCCGTGGACCTTCCTGAACAAAGTTCTCCCAGCAAACAAGGGCCGGGCCGCGACGGCCGGCGAATCATCCTTTTGGCTGTCGTGTTGCTCCTCTCGCGCCTGCCGCTGGTCCCTCATCCCACGCCGGTCCATCCGGACGAGACCGCGTTCATTTCCGGCATCGGTTTCCCTGCGGACTACCCCGTCCATCCCCCCGGCTACCCGCTCTGGGTCGCGCTGGGAACCCTGCTCCATCATGCCGGCCTGTCGCCATACGGTGCGTTTCAGGTCTGGTCACTCGCCGCCTCGGTCATCGCCCCGGTATTGTTCTACCTCGGCCTGCGATGGCTCGTCAGCGCCCCTGCGGCATGGTGGCTGGCCGCCGCTTTTGGCGTCGGTCCACTGCTTTGGTTCCACTCCGCCACCGCACTCACCTTTGCCGCCGCCACGACCATCGGGCTCGTCGTCGTGGGGCTTTGTTTCAAAGCGCTCCACGACGAGGATCGCTCCCATCTCCTCTGGGCCGTCGCGACACTCTGCATCGGCGTACTGCTTCGTGGCGACGTGATCATCTATCTCGGCCCCCTGTGTATTTGGACCATTTGGCGACGGCGAAAGCACGGCGGCCCCGGCGCGTTGACCCTCCTCGTCATCGGGTGCCTGGCCTATGCCGCGCTGACCCTGTTCCTCTATTCGCGCGGCGAGGGTGCGTCCGCCGCATCGCGTTTCGAGCACTCGCGCGAGGTCATCATGGGCACCAGCGTCTTTCGGCTCGGTCTCGTCCATGGCCTCCTGCGCAACGCCGTCAAAGTCGCGGTCAACGTCGCGTGGGACTTGGGCCTTGCATCGTTTCTCTTGCCCCCGGCTTGCTGGATCCTTTGGCGCCGGCGGCAGAGATGGCCCGCCTCAGCAACACTGCTCCTGTGGTGGCTGCTGCCCGGCGTGCTCTTTCTGCTCTGCATGCACGTCGTGCAGGGCTACGTCCTCCTGCTGCTGCCCGCGGCATACGTGATCCTCGGCCTGGCCATGGAGGCCCGGTTTTCGCCCAAAGTCGCCGCCCGGACGGCAGCCCTGATCGCTGCCCTCTCCGCCGCCCAGTTCTTGTTTTATCCCTGGTCCGCTCAAAGCTCCGGCTTCAAGCGCCGCCTCGACGCCAAGATTGCCTTCCAAAGCGCCGCCGGCCTGCGCCACATCGACCAGCGCGCCTTGATCCACGAACAAGGCGACTATTGGCGAACCGGCGCGCACCAAACCAGCCCAGCGCCGGGCAATGGTCTGCCGTGATAATGTCGCTCGGTTGAAGGCCACACCGTTCGGGCTATAGTTCACGCAATGGTGAACAAGGAACTATCCGCGGCCTTCTCCACGATCGCCGACCTCCTGGAGATCAAGGGGGAGCAGGTCTTTCGGATCAATTCCTACCGCCGCGCCGCCCGGACCATCAAAGACCTGACCGAAGACGTCGCCGCCCTCGCCGCCGACGGACGCCTGGCGAAGCTGCCCGGCATCGGCAAGAGTACCGTCGCCAAGATCGAGGAATACCTCGCCGACCAGAAGATCTCGCTCCACACAGAACTGCGTGAGTCGATCCCCGAGGGCCTGCCGGCCCTGCTCGCCATCCCGGGCATGGGCCCGAAAAAGGTCGCCCTGGCCTGGCGAGAGTTGGACGTGAGCAGCATTGAGGATCTCAAGCGCGTCATCGCATCGGGCGAGTTAGCCAACTTGAAAGGACTGGGGGCCAAGAGCGTCGAGCAGATCGCCGCCGGCATCGCGTTCTCCGAACAATCCGAAGGCCGCACGCCGCTGGGTCTCGCCTGGCCGCTCGCCGAGGAACTGGCCGACCGGATGCGCGAGGTCAAAGGCGTACGTCGCGTGGAGGTCGGCGGCAGCGTGAGACGCGGTTGTGAGACGATCGGAGACCTGGACCTCTTATGCGAATCCAACGACGGCCGGAAAGTGGTCCAGGCGTTCACCAAACTCCCGCAAGTCAAGAAGGTCATCGCCGATGGCACCACCAAGGGTTCGGTCCTCGTGGAGCGACGCGACGGCATCAACATTCAGGTCGATTGCCGCGTCGTGCCCGCAAAGTCCTTTGGAGCGGCCCTTCAGTATTTCACCGGCAGCAAAGAGCACAACGTCCGCCTGCGTGAGATTGCGGTCAGAAAAAAGTGGAAGCTCAACGAGTGGGGCCTCTTCGACGGCGACAAGATGCTCGCCGGAAAGGATGAGGCGGTCATCTACCGGAAGCTGGACCTGCCCTTCATTCCCCCGGAACAGCGCGAGGACCGTGGCGAGTTTGCCGCCGATGCGATCAGACCCTTGATCAAATTGGAGGACATCCGCGGCGACCTGCATACACACACCACGGCCAGCGACGGCACCGCGGACGCTGCGACAATGGCCGCCGCCGCCGCCGACGTAGGCTATGAGTACCTGGCAATCACCGACCACTCCAAGTCCAGCGTCGTCGCCCACGGCCTGACGGTGGATCGCATGTGGCGACAGATCGAGGCCGTCCGCAGGCTCAACAACGACCTCGACACGATCACCCTCCTGGTCGGTTGCGAGTGCGACATTCTGGCGGATGGCTCGCTGGATTACCCGGACCCGGTCCTGGCCGCGTGCGACTTTGTCGTCGCCAGCGTGCATTCGGCCATGCGCCAGGAAAGGAAAAAAATCACCGCCCGCGTGCTCAAGGCATTGGAAAACCCCTACGTCTGCGTCCTGGGTCATCCCACCGCCCGGCTCATCAACCGGCGTGAGCCGATGGACCTGGATATGAGCGCCGTCATCGCCAGGGCCGCCGAAACCGGCACCGCGCTGGAACTCAACGCCTCCTGGCAACGATTGGACCTCAACGATCGTCATCTCCGTGCCGCCTGCGACGCCGGTGTCAAAATCAGCATCAACACCGACGCGCATTCCGTGCTTCAGTTCGATCAAATGAAGTTCGGCATCGTCACCGCCCGCCGCGGCTGGGTCCGCGCCGAAGACGTGATCAACACGATGCCGCTGCCCAGCCTGCGAAAATGGATCGCGCGGAAACGCAAACGGTGATGTTTCGCCGCGGTATGGGAGCAGGTTATTATTGCGGCACGACCATCGCGTCGGAAACGACACGCTGCACGGAAGGCAGCGCATCGCGGGCCCCGTTGTACTGCGGATACTGCCCGACGTAGACGACGTGCAACATTTCCCCGCGGCGCGGCTGAGTCTCCACTTTGCTTCGCAGGCCGGCGCGATTCAGTTTTCGCTCCAGGTCCACGGCGCTGCTTTTTTCGCGGAAGGCTCCGCACTGGATCGAAAAGTATTCATGCGGCCATTCGCAGAGACGCTTGGCATGTTGGGCCGATGTGCTGGTCGGATACTGCTGGTACACCGCCGCGAACTGAACCCGTGCCTCCTTCCAACGATTCTCACGTTGAAGCGACAGCCCGTAACGGTATCGGATCAGATCCGTCGGTGGGCGATCCGGCAGTGCCTTGAGCGCATCGGCAAAGTGAGGAATGGCCTCGTGAATCCGGTTGGCCTCATAGAGCAGCGTCGCGAGATTGGCATGGGCCCTGGCGGTCAGGTTCTCGTCTTTGGACAGCTTCAGGCATTGCCGGGCATCCGCCTCGGCCTGGGCCTTGTTGGAAGTCTGGGTGCCGCACAACGAGCGCAGGTAATAGGCTTCCGCCGCGAATGCCTCTGCGCCGTGGGGTACGGAATCGGCGGAGCCGCCGCGCATGACGTAGTTTCTAAGGACGGCATCCACCTTTCCGCCGGCGACACGATACGCGTGCTTGTCATAGTCGCGCCGGGCCGCGCTCAGTTGCTCCCAGGCCGCCGACGGAATCTCGACGCAACCCGTCATCAGAGAAGACAGAATCGAGAGGAGGAACAATCGAACGATCCGCCGCCCTTTCCGTTCAACCGTGCTCACCGCTTGCATATTTACGTCACCTCAAAGCATCGCACAGGAATCTCAAACATCACGCCTGCCGCTCCGGGACTCTACACCAAACGACTCGGGGATAGAAGAACGTCCATCCGCTCCAGCCTCCGGAATCCACGAGAAGCAGCCGAGGGCCCCGTGTTGCAGGCGAGCGTGATTCTCGCGGATCAATCGAAAACACCCTGCACCATGGGCCGTCCCCATCGCTGATTGACACCTTACAGGTCACTCTTATAATCCGGACCGCGCGAGTGAGAAGACCGGCCGCGTTGTTGCGCGATCGCGCTCGCGGATGTTCGATCAGAAGCCGAACTCCATGAGGCGACCCCAACGGACCTTACTTCTCGTCGTGAGCATCACCACCCTGGCCGTCGCCGCCACCAGCCGAACCCTCGCCCAGACCGACGAACGCTCCCAGTCTGCCGATCTGGCAGCCGTGGAGCCGCTTCTGCCGCCGGGCATCAGCGACTTCGATTTGGAACTCTTCGGCAGATTGGCCTACACCTGGACCGATGCCGACGGCGGCCAGGTGGTTGAGATTCTCGGCGACTTTTCCGCACGACTGGGCCAATACAAACTTTCCAGCCGCGATGCCGTCGTGTGGTTCCAAAAACACCCTTGGCGCGACCGGGGCTATCTCGAGGCAATCATCTTTCTCTGGCACGACGCCCAGATCGATCAGCCCGGCGGCGCGTTCGAGACCGGGCCTGCCCTGCTGGTCACGCTCCGCTCCTTCGGCAAGCTGGTTCTCAGTGCGGACAGCCATGCAGCGGCCAGCGATGCCGACAGCGGCCTGTTCACCGAAGCGCTCAAGGCCAGGCGGTTGCTGGACGTCGCCCCTTCTGAACAAGCGGAGCAGGCCGAAGCCCCCGTTCAAGTCGCGCCGACCCTCGAACAACTCCAATTCGCTCGACCCAAAATCCGTAAGACCGTCACCTACGCGGCCGACCGGACGGAGCATCAGCCGCATGGCGATACCTCGGTCGTGGTTTCGATCGGAAACGTATTCGTCTCGCAGGGCTCGCCGGCCAAGGGCGGTGAATACCTCGAACTCCGCGCCGATGCCGCGGTGCTCTACCTTCACCCCGATCAGTTTGGCGGGATCGTCCCGGAAATGGTGGACGACGGGCGCCGCCCGCCTTCGTCACAACAGGTCAAGAAGCGCGACCTCGACCGCGTCCCCCCTGATATCCTCCCAAAGGACGAGCCCAAGGTCGCCGGAAATCAGCAAGACGAGCGCCAAGCCCTACAGAAGCGGGTGTCGGCCGTCTACCTGGAAGGCAACGTCGTCCTCACGCGCGGGCAGAGAATGATTCGCGCGTCGAGACTCTACTACGACTTTGAGAATGACCGTGCCCTGATCCTCGACGTGGTCACTCGGGCCCTGGAACCCAGCCGCAGCCTTCCGATCTACATCCGCGCTCAGCAGATCCGCCAACTGACCAGTACGTCGTATGCGGCCCGAAATGCTCAGATCACCACGAGCGAGTTTCACACGCCGCACGTCGCCATCGGCGCTGGAAAGGTGTATTTCGAGGACATCACGCCGAGAAACGAACGCGGTGAGATCATCGGCGTGCAAGCCGGGTCGTACAAGGCCAAGCACACCACCTTCAATCTCGATGGTCGACCCGTTGCCTATTGGCCGTACTCGGCCGGCAAGTTCTCCACCGATCGGCAGGCCCTGCGAAACATCAAGTTGGGCTACGGCAACGAGTTCGGGGCCTCAGTGGAAACGCGCTGGTATCTGTTCAACCTGCTCGGCATGGAACGGCCCGAGGGATTCGATGCGACGTTGAAGCTCGACTATTTCTCGGATCGCGGCCCGGCGGCCGGCATCGACGTGGATTACGAAGGTGATAACTACTTCGGGCTCGTGAGAAGTTATTTCATCAGAGACGATGGCGAAGATGATCTCGGGCCGACGCGCGGCGGTGAGCCGGACCACGAGAATCGCGGTCGATTCCTGCTGCGACACCGACAATATCTGCCGAAGGGCTGGGAATTGTCCCTGGAGACCTCCTACGTCAGCGATGATCAGTACCTCGAGTCCTTCGAGCGGAACGAGTTCGAGAATGGGAAAGATCAGGAGACCCTGCTCTATCTGCTGAAGCGCAAGGACAATTGGCAATTCTCCGCGCTGGCGAACTGGCGGATCAATGAGTTCCAGACTCAGACCGAGCACCTGCCCGACCTGCGATTCGGCCTCATCGGCGAACCGCTCGGCGAACGTGCCACTCTGTACAGCGACAATCGAGCCGGCATCGTGCGCTTCCGGCCTGATGAGCGGCGCCTCTTCAACGGGCAAACCCGCACCGACAATACCGGCGCCACCCGCGCCGTGTTCCGCGGAGACTCGCGACAGGAAATCCAGTTTCCGCTGCCCGACCTCGGCCCGCTCAAATTGACGCCGTTCATCACCGGTCGCGCCACCGGCTGGGATGATTCACCCAGTATCGAAGGCGGAGGCAGCGTGGGTCGGGTTTACGGTGCATATGGTATTCGTGGCAATGCGATCTTCAGCCGGGTGTTCGACGACGTGGAGTCGGCCCTGTTTGATCTCCATCGACTACGTCACGTCGTCAAGGCTGATTTCACGGCGTGGAATGCCCATACAAACGTCGCCCCCGACGAAATGACCCCGTTCGATCCCGGTGTGGAAGACATCGACGACTTCGGCGGTCTTGCCCTGGGGCTGCGCCAGCGCCTGCAAACCAAGCGCGGAGAACCCGGCAATCGCCGCACGGTCGACTGGCTCACGCTGGATGTCGAGGCCGGCTTCTTCAACGATACGAGTCGGAGCCTGCCCGTCCAGGTCGAGCTCGATCCTCTGAACCACGAGAAACGCCACGAGCGCTTCGCCGCGGCATTCGAGAACGCGCGGCATACGAATCGCACGCACGGTGACTTCATCTCCGCCCGGCCCGAAGACAGCATCCCGTCAAGTTTCATCGCCGCCAATCTTCAGTATCAGTTGAGCGACTCGACCGTCATCGTCTATGACGGTGTCTTTGACGCGAATCGCGGCAATCTGGGGACGAGCGGGCTATCCATCGCCGTGGAGCGAGAGCCGCGCCTGGCCTACTTTGCCGGATGGCGATACATTCACGACACCGACAACAGCCTCTTCACATTCGGAACCAACTACAAGCTCACTGAGAAACACACGGTGGCCTTCAGGGAAATCTATGACCTGAACGAGGGCCGAAACTTCTCCTCCCAATTCATTTACATCCGCAAATGGCCGCGCTGGCATACGGCCGTCACCTTTGACATCGACCGCGCGCTGGAGGACGTCGGCATCAATCTCAGCATCTGGCCGGAGGGCGCGCCCAACGCCGGCCTCGGCTCCAAACGCTTCACCGGCCTGACCGATTCGGTGGGGCTGCAACTTCGCTGAGGCCCGCTTCAACTTTCCAACAGCGAAGAGCCGGTCATCTCCGCAGGCAGCGCGATGCCGCCCATGGCCAACAGCGTCGGCGCGATGTCCGCCAGACGCCCCCCCGTGCGGAGCTTCCGGCCCTTGAGGCGATCATCCACGACGATCAGGTCGACATCGTAGGTGGTGTGCGCGGTGTGGGGGCCGCCCGTCGCGGGGTCGATCATCTGTTCGCAATTGCCATGATCCGCCGTGACGATGGCCGCCCCGCCGCGCTGCAGGACGGCATCGACCACCCGGCCGACGCACCGGTCCACAACTTGCACCGCCTGAATCGCCGCGTCCAGATTGCCCGTGTGACCAACCATGTCACCGTTGGCGTAATTCAGGACGAACAGGTCATATGCGTCCGATGCGATTCGACGCATCGTCTCTTCGGTCACACCGTCGGCCGACATCTCCGGCTTCTGGTCATACGTCGTCACGTCTCGCGGTGAGGGCACGATCCGACGATCCTCCCCCGTGAATGGCTCGTCGCGATAATCATTGAAAAAGAACGTCACGTGCGGATATTTCTCCGTCTCAGCACAGCGAAACTGCCGCAGGCCGAGATCGGCCGCGAGTGCCCCAAGAATGTTCACCATCTTCGGCGGCCTCGCGAACGCCACCTCCACCGGCAACCCCGCTTCATACTCGCTCAACGTGCAGTAGTAGAGGTTTTCGAGCCTTGGCCCGCGCTCAAACCCTTGGCGCCGGCTCGACTCCCGCTCTTCGGATTTTGACCTTTCGGCTTTTTCACTTTTCGACTTTTCTTCATACGGAAATGCCTCGAAGGTGAAGGCCCGAGTCAATTCTCGCGGTCGATCTCCTCGAAAGTTGAAGAAGACCACGGCATCGCCCCCCCGGATCGGGCACGGCTCGCCGACCACAGTGGCCTCGATGAACTCATCGCCGGCCCTATTGGGTTCGGTCGGATGGTCATAGTACGATTGAAAGGCCTCTTCGGCCGTTGCCACACGCCGTCCTCGCGACTCGGTCAGCAGGCGATAAGCCGCTTCCACGCGATCCCAGCGATTGTCTCGATCCATCGCATAGTATCGGCCGATCACGGTGGCGACGCGGCCGATGCCGATCTGTTGCATCTTCGCTTCGACTTCGCGAATGCCGTCGATTCCCGAATTGGGCGGCGTATCGCGGCCGTCTCCAAACGCATGAAAAAGCACCCGCCCACCGTCAAGCCCTCCCCGCCTGGCAAGTTCGAGCAGAGCGTAAGCATGGTCCAGCACAGAGTGAACACCGGCGCTACTGCACAACCCCATCAGATGCAGACATCCGGCCGTTTCTTTGCAGTGCTTCACCGCTCCGCACAAAGCCGGGTTCTCGAAAAACGAACCATCACGAATAGCCCGCGTGATGCGCATGACCTCCTGGTTCACAATGCGGCCGGCGCCGATGTTTTGGTGGCCGACCTCGCTATTGCCCATCACCCCGGCGGGCAGTCCGACGTCTTCGCCGCTGGTGTGGATCAGCACGTGCGGATAGGCGGCGACAAACCGGTCACTCACGGGTGTCTTCGCCAAATAGACCGCGTTGGCCTTGTTCCATTCGGGATAGGGATTGTGCCCCCAGCCGTCCCGCACGATGAGCATCAATGGGCGTCGGTCAATCGTCATGTCCATCCTCGTCCGCCAATTTGCGCCCCATTGTATCGAACAGGTCGGCCGCGTCGATCGACCGCGATATCGACTGCGAAGACGGCGACCCACGGCAGCGCTCCGCGATGGTTCGCGATTCAACGCGCGCCACGTTTAGCCGCGACCCAACGGGGAGCGCTTTGGGCTGGCAATGCCCCCTCGGTTAGCATCCCTGACATGGTCATCGCCCATCACCTGATTCTCGGTGTCTATGAATGACGTCACCCCAAAACGCTCCCCGTTGGGTCGCGGCTAAACGATTTGGAAGTCCGAAGTTGGAGCCTGATACCGATTGAAGCGCCCCGTATGGGCAGCGCTCCGCTCGGCCGCAAATAAAGGGGAGTGCTGCCCTGGTCTTGCCCGCTTGACCATGAGCGGATGCGCGACTATATTCTCCCTGGCTTGGTGTGGGGGACACACGGGAACAACGACTTCCAAATCTGAAGGGACGACAACCCACAAGAGGAGCAAGACCATGGCCTTTGAACTGCCTGCCTTACCCTACGCCTTCGATGCCCTTGAGCCGCACATCGATGCCCGCACGATGGAAATCCACCACGACAAGCATCACGCCGGTTACACGACGAAATTCAACGCAGCAATCGAAGGCCAATCGGCGCTGTCCGGCAAGTCCGCCGAGCAGATCCTCCGCGACATCAAGAGCGTTCCCGAATCCATCCGCCAGGCGGTGATCAACAACGGCGGCGGCTATGTCAACCACGGCATGTTCTGGCAGATCATGGGGCCGAAGTGCGGCGGCACACCCGGCGGCGCCATCGGCGAGGAGATCAAGAAGGTCTTCGGCAGTTTCGATGGTTTCAAGGAGCAGTTCACCAAACAGGCCGCGGATCGATTCGGCAGCGGTTGGGCTTGGTTGGGACTTCATGGGGGCAAGCTGCAAGTCGGCAGCACGCCGAACCAGGATTCGCCCTACATGAATGGCCACACCCCGATCCTAGGCCTCGACGTGTGGGAGCACGCCTACTACCTGAAATATCAGAATCGCCGGCCCGACTACATCACGGCCTTCTGGAACGTGGTCAACTGGAAAAAGGTTGACGAATTGTTCGTCGCGGCCAAGGGTTAGAGCGGCCAACGAGCACTGCGCACAGAACTCAGGGCAGGCTTACACCGGGCTGTCGCTTCGCTGGATGGGATCGAGATTCAGGGCCTTGGCGAATCGACGGGCCGCTCAGCCGGCTCCGGTGCTCGCCGTAATGCCATCAATCGAAGGCTTTGTGCCGCCATTTCAATGTCGCATAACTGCGACGTGAACCACCCCTTCAGTGTGTGATCGTACAGCCGTACCTGATTCGCCAGATGAAATTCAACGCGCGTGAGCGCCTGGCGAATCAGGTCGGCCGACAAACGGCGCCTGTCCTGCGCCGCCGCTTCCGCCCGCGCCAGGAACAGAATCGCGTTCAGATCACAAATGTGCTGGTGAACACCGCCGACGATCGGGAGTTTCGTCACCATGATCATCCGCTGCCAAAACCGTGAACGGTAGTACCGCAGCAGCAGCGCGGTGGCATCCGAATCCAGCTCGGCATCCACCTCGTGTGTCAGCACCTGGGTGATCGACACGTTCCGCCCCAACAAGCGCGAGGCATACCCTCCGGAAAGCGTCGCCAGAGTCAACAGCTTCGGAATCTGCATCAATCGCTGAACAAAGCCCTTTCCGCTCGTCGCGTCGGCCGCAACCGTGTCAGGATAGAGCGTCGCCGCAAACAACATCCGGGCCGGCATCGGCGCACCACCGGGATTACGAAATGCCTGGACAGGCGATGATTCCTTTACACCCGCCGGTGACTCATCTGATGGCAATCGGCTCATCAGATCGCCTGATTCCGCGCTCGCGCTCGACTGCGACTTGCGGGCCTGGACGGTACCGATCAGGTCCAGCACTTCCGCAAACGGCGTCCAGACATCATGGGCGTGGCGATCATCGAAGAGCGCGAGGAATCGTTCGATGAGCGCGTCGCCCTCGGCCCGCGTGAGCCGACACTTCCGGTCCAGCCAAATGGGCGCGTCGGAATCAACCGGTTTCTTCGAGACAGCAACGGTGGCGGTGATTTCGTCGGTCTGCTCACTGAGACGCTGTCCGCTCTGTTGCTGCACGGCGGAACAGCCGAAGTTCACCGAGACGCGGTCGTCGCTGCTGGTTCGCACGGGCAGAAAAGGGAACTGCCGGCACATGCTCGGCTTGGCTTGCGGCCCCATTTCTTTGTGAATGATGCACAAGCCGTCACGACCGAGGAACAGGCAGCGCGTCCCATCGCCCTTGGCCAATTCGTAAAAGCCCGTGCGCCCGTCGGAAGGCTTGTGGTAAAGAATCTTGCCGGCCAATTCGGGATACGCTGAGAAATCGTGCCGGTCCAGCGCATGGGCCCTGTCGGCCTCGATCATCGTTCGCCAGGGTTGATCGCAACAGGCCGTGCAACTGCCGCACGAGAACCGCACCGAGTCGTCGAGCAATTGCAATCGCATGCGATCCTCCAAGCTTGCGGCAACGATGGTTCGTGATGCAGCGGCCGAGCAATCACCCCTCCTTCGGGTCGGTCATTCCGGCATCGCGCTTGACGTACGCCAAACACCTGTGAGAGACCGATCCAGGATTGCCGCAAAGGTGGACAGACTCCGATAAGCCGGACGTCCGAAGATGTGACAAAACGGCGGGCGAATCTCAGCGGACGACGACGATGGTTCCCGGCGCGGCGCGGAGATGGGCGGCGGCATTGCCCTGGTTGACGGCGATCTCCAACATGCCGGTCGACCCGATCACGGCGACCACTTCGCCGGGCTGCACGTCGGCGTAGGTCGTGTGCACGGAACCGACGCGCAGGGGGCCGACGTGGACACTGAGCCGCTCGGGGAGATCCGTCACGCTATCCAGGTCTTCGGCGCTGATGTTGGAGACGACGTTTCCGAAGTGATCGACATAGAGAACGTGCCCCTCTATCCCGCCCTGCTGCAGGGCCTTGGGCCGTTCGACATTGAGAAGTTCCAACTCGTTGACCACCGGCCCAACCCGCTCCAGGCTCATTCCCTGCCAGAGGTGCCCGGCAACGGGAGCGAGGATGTCCCTGCCGTGAAAGGTTGTGCTCACATTGGGCTGGAAGAGCCGAGCGTTCTCGATGGATCGCAACTCATCGAGGACAAAATCTCGATGGACGAAACTGACCAGGCCGTTGTCCGGCGTCAGGATCGTTTGGCCGGCGTAACGGGCGGCCAAAAGGCTCCGCCTGGAGCCCACACCGGGATCGACAACGGCGATGTGAATCGTGCCGGCCGGGTAATGCTCGAAGACTTGTCTTAGGACAAACGCGCCATGCACGACGTCGTGCGGCTGGATCATGTGGGTCACGTCGATGATTTGGGCGGTCGGCGCCCACTGAAGGATGACGCCTTTCATGCAGGCGACATAGTGGTCCGCCTCGCCGAAGTCCGTGATCAGGGTGATCGCACTCATGAAACTGTCACTGCCCGGAGGATGGGGGAATCGTCTGCTTGATGGTAGGGCCTCGGAGCACGGGACGCGACCGGTCCGGCGGCAACCTATCAGCCACGGCAACCGAGCTTCAGCCGGTTCCTCAACTGCCGAACGGCCTCCAACTTGCGACGAAGAGAGCCAGCCCCACAAATCCGATCCCCCAGCAGACGATCCTGGGAATCGTGATGGTTTGGCAGAATTGCGCGAGTCGGGCCGGCTGAGCCTGCGACATGGTTATCGTCCCCCGCCAATGGCGTCGGTGCTCCGCATCCAATCTGAATCTGCCGCAGGGTCCGTTCCGCTCCGATGGCTGACCGAGGGTGAACGGAAAGGTCGATCCACCGCGGCAAGCCACACTGACGATTATGGGCACAAGCCGTCCAAGTCTAATTGGGCAATTTGTACCGATTGTATGGAGGAGTCACTTGCAAGGAGCTGACCCAGAAACTGAGGGCTTAAACGTAATTGTCTATTACACAACTTGTTACATCGTATCAACACTGAATGGATGGGGTCAGCCACATCGCTTGTTGTCGGGATCGCGCCCCCAGAATTGGGGGTCCGATCAGGTTTTTGATGGGGCCGCCTCCTGAGCCGAGCGATACTATGCTTTGATCAGGGTGGTGAAGCGAGATACCCTGCGTACCCCACCTGGCCGCGGGGTGAACGTGGCCACGGTCAAAGGATGCGGACGCTCCCGGCGACCCAGGCGACCAACAGATGTGGCATTTTGGATTATTCCGTTCCACCCGCCCCGCCGATTCGCGTCGGAAGCTCGCCGACGGTCAGCGGCCGTGGTTCCAACGGTTGCGAGCCGGCCTTCGCTGGCCCCTGGCGATCGCGGCAGTGTTCTGGGTCTGTGCCACGCTGATCGTCCTCTCCAGCGATGAGCCGCTTCCCTACGCGGTAGGTCAGGTGGTCCGCCAACCCGTCATGTCGCGCGTGGGGTTTGAACGGGTCAACAAATCCAGCACCGATGAACTGCGGCGCAAGTCACAGCAGGCCGTCCCGAACTTCTTCCGACTGAACCAGGCCCTGGTCGACAGAATCCAGGCGGAGTTCCGCGATCTTCATGCGGCGGTGAAATCCTCGGAAAACTACGAAAAATACGTACAGGTCTACGCAAAGCGCTGGCCGCTCGATCAGTCGGCTTTCGACGTTCTCAAGCTCCTGACCGATGAGGCGGGAAGCGAGCAGTTCAAACGCAATGTCGACACGATAGCCAAGCGCATGGCCGATGAGGAGATGCTTGAGCGCGCCGACGTCGAGCGGGAGATCCGCAGTACCGCAAGCCACGTGATGTTGGACCGCGGAGACGGCGGCTTTCGCTCCGTGCCCAAAGAGCGGCTCAACTACGCGACCAACTCGTCGGACGTCGAGGCCCTCGCAAGCCGAATGGTGCAGTATCTCTTTGCCGAAGAGATTCGGCCCGTTCTCAAAGCGATCATCATCCAGGCCATCTCGCCGGGGGAAGATCAGTACCGTGCGGTGTACACCTTTGACCGCGGGCATACCCGTGAGATGATTGACGCGGCCGGTTCGGTAGAGCCGGTCAAGGACGTGTACGAGGCGGGCGACCGGCTGATCAAGGCCGGAAAGATCACGAGAGAATCACTGGCCCTCCTCAAGGCGGAGCACGACGAATACCTTCAGCAGCGCAGCAGTAACCCGGCGCTCCGCGCACGCTGGCAGGCGAAGCAGGTTGGATTGGCCGGCCTCACGCTGCTCGTCACGGTCGGCTTGGCCGTCTTCATTCGCCGCTCACAGTCCAGAGTCGCACAGAAACCCCCGCGCGCATTGGGCATCGCCGGCCTTCTGCTGACGATGTTGTTGTTCGATCGCTTTGTCTTGCTGGAAATCGGCGATTCGCCGATGTGGAGCGTCACAACGATCACCATGACGGCGGCGATCCTGACCATCGCCTATTCGCAACTCTTCGCAATGGGCGTGACGAGCGGCCTGACATTGCTCACGGGACTCACCTTGAGGGCGCCGTACAGCACGCTGATCGTGCTGCTGATGGTCGCAACCGTGACGGTCATGATGCTGCGGGAAATTCGTACGCGAATGAAAATGGTCGAAGTCGGTGTGGTGGCGTCGGCGGCTGCGAGCCTCGGCGCACTGATCATGGCCCTGACGGAAGGTCAGGACCCGGCACGAGGCGTGGCGTTTGCTGCGCTGGCAGCGATTACAGGCACGAGCCTCGTCCTGGTGGTCCTCCCCATCATCGAAAAGGTTTTCAGAATAACGACGAGCCTTACGTTGCTGGAATGGGCGGATACCAGCCGGCCGCTGTTGCGGCAGTTGATTGAGAAGGCGCCGGGCACCTGGCAGCACAGCCACCTCCTGGGCAGCATGGCGGAAACCGCGGCGGAGGAGATCGGGGCCAACGGCCTTCTCGTTCGGGTCGGCGCGTATTACCACGACATTGGAAAAATCTGCAAGCCGAACTACTTCGTTGAGAATCAGGAAGCCAAGATGAACGCCCACCGGGGATTGGCGCCGACCATGAGCCTCCTGGTGATTCTCGCGCACGTCAAGGACGGGTTGGCGTTGGCCCGGGAGTGGGGGCTGCCTCCGGTCTTGCACCATTTCGTTGCCGAGCACCACGGCACCACCGTCGTCAAGTATTTCCACGCGCTGGCCTCAGCGGAGGCCAAGGCCAAGGCCGGAGGCACAGGCCGAGGCGGCGTCAGTGACACCGAGTTTCGCTATCCCGGGCCCAAGCCGCGCTCACGCGAGACTGCAATCCTGATGCTCTGCGACGGCGTGGAGGGCGCGGTCCGCTCGCTCCAGGAGCCGACATCGGGCAGGATTGAGAGCGTCGTGCACGATATCGTCATGGCCCGGCTCATGGACGGCCAATTTGACGACTGCGAGATCACCTTGAAAGAGTTGGCCCGCATCGAGCAGAGCCTTGTCAAAAGCCTGCGAGCCATCCATCATGGTCGAATCGCCTATCCGAAGTCCGAAGCCACCGAGGCCCAAGCCCGCACCGCATGACGCCAAGCGAAGAGCAAGCTGAAAAAGATCCCCCTTCTGAACATCGCCGTTCACGCCTGGCGATCACCGTCGTCGGCTGCCCCGACGCCATGATCGAGGACGTCCGGCAGGCGGCGACACACACTTTGCAATCTCAAGGCTACGCCCGCGGCGAATTGGAAATCGCCATCGTCTCCGAAGCCGAGATGCGCCGGCAACATGCCCATTGGATGGGTGACGGTTCGACCACCGACGTGTTGAGCTTCGATCTTCGCGAGAAAGCGGACGCAGGGCTCGTGGACGGCCAACTCCTGGTGTGCGGACCGGTGGCGAAGCGGCGGGCCCGATCGCGCAGGGCGAACTGGCGAGGTGAACTGCTGCTCTACGTCGTTCATGGCTGCCTCCATCTCTGCGGCTTTGATGACCACGACGAACAGGCCGCACAACGGATGCACGGCCTGGAAGACGAGATTCTGTGCAACCTGGGTTGGGGTTCGGTGTTTTCCACGTCGGAAGACGGCAGCGGAGAGCCACAGACCGGCGGGCCGCGCGGAGGGAAACCATGAGGGTCGCCGTCGTGCAGCTTCCGGTTCAACGGGGGGCCCGAACGTCCACGTTTCAGGCGGCGCTGGCTGCGATCGACGCGGCCGCCGACACGGACCCCGCGCCGGATCTCGTTCTATTGCCGGCCTTCGCAGGCGTCGTCGACGCGCTCGCGGGTGACACGACGCTTTGTGAAAACGTGCACGGCCAGACGACGGCCGGTTGTGGATTCCGGGCACGGACATGGGGGATTTTCGTCGCCTTGGGGATGGCCTCGCATGGACCCGAGCGACCCTATCTCACCAACGTCCTGATCGATCGTGATGGGGACGTTCGGCTTGCTCAACACCAGGTCCGGCTGGACGAGTCGGGGAAGCAAGTCTTCGGGGCCGGTTCCAATCAGGCAACGGTGGATATCCTGCTGGGTCGCATGGCACTTCTCGCGGGGGATGATCTGTTCGATGCCGAGGCGTGGAATGCCGTCGTCGCAAGCGGGGCCCAAGCCGTTCTGGGCAGTGCCTGTTGGGCGGCATGGCCCACCGGCGGGAAGCATCGCAAGTCGGTCAGAACCCGGATCGCCGAGCAAGCAAAACGCTGCGGGCTATGGTGCGCGGTCGCCGATGTCACGGTGAAATCGGCAGGGACGGGCCTGTCCGTTGCCGGGCAGAGCACAATTTTCAACCACACGGGGCAGATTGTGGCCGCGGCGGATGCCGGCGCGGCAGCGACGTTGTGGTCAGACATCCCGTTGCCGGAGAGGCCGGTTGCGCGCGAAGTGGCGGAGGAGGCTTGAACGTGGGGCATCGTGAAATCGAGGACTGGTCTTGAACGACACTGACGGCTCAATGCTGATTGCGTTGATGGTCGTGTGGTCGGTGCTGGCCCTGCTGTTCGGTATAGCAGGCATGGCAATCCGAACCGCGTCCCGGACGCGTTTGGCCGAAGTCTTGAAGCGGCGGCGGCGTGAAGAGAGGCTGGACCCCTTCTTCAAGGCTCAAGAACAGTACGCTCGGACCGCGTTGGCCTATCAGCAGTTGTGGATCATCCTGTTCGTGCTGACGGTCGTGACGTGGGCGCGTTCATCAGGCACGGGCCTTGCGATTCTTCAATCGCCGTGGATCGCGGCCGCCTGTTCGATCCCATGGATTCTTCTCATCGGTGTGGGAATCCCCGCGGCCTGGGCGCGATACGCAGGCGAAGCCTCTCTTGCCCGGGTGTTGCCATTTCTGGAATTGCTGCGACGGGTCAGTCGGCCGGTGTTGATCGCCATCGACGGCATCGATGAGATCGTCCGGCGCCTGGTGGGCGCCCCCCGGGAAGCGACCGACAGATCGGAGCAGATCGAACTCGAGATCATGGACGCCGTGAGTCATGGTGAAACCAGCGGGGCCGTTGATCCTGGCGAGAAGGCCATGATCAAATCGGTGATGGTCCTTGATGAAACTTCGGTCGGCGAGGTCATGACGCCGCGTACGGACATGGTGGGAATCGAGGTGAACAGCGACTACGATCACATTCGCGATCTGGTCATCTCGGATGGACACTCTCGCATCCCGGTGTATGAGGACTCGATGGACCGGATCGTCGGCGTACTCTATGCCAAGGATCTGCTGGGCATCCCCGATCCGAAAACCTTCTCCCTCCGAGGCGCCATGCGGAGCGCGACGTTCGTCCCGGAAACGAAGGACCTGGCCTCGCTGTTGCGCGAGTTTCAAGCCGCTCGCGTTCACATTGCCATCGTCCTGGACGAGTACGGCGGCACCGCGGGCCTGGTAACCTTCGAGGACATTCTTGAGGAACTCGTGGGCGAGATCACGGACGAACATGAAGAGCCGCCGACGCCGTTGATCAATCGGATTGATGATAAGACGATCGAGATTGACGCTCGCGTTCGAGTCGAAGAACTGAACGAGGCGTTCGAGCTCTCGCTGCCGGAAGACGAAGCCTACGACACGATGGGCGGATACATCTTCAGCAAGCTCGGACGGATTCCCGCGCCGGGCGAGTGCATCGTCGAGGATTCCGTTCGGATTGAAGTCTTACAAGCGGCGGATCGCAGCATCAGCAAACTGCGCCTCACCCTGTCAGACTCCGTTCCCGAAGAACCATCGTCATGGCGTTGATCAAGGACATCGCCATCGCCCTGCGCCGGCTTGACTACAGCGAAACGTCGCAGGTCCTGTCGATGCTCACGCGGGATCACGGCCAACAAAGAATCATCGCCAAGGGCATCAAGCGAGGGACGAAAACGCGCGCCGCCGTCGGAATCGACCTGCTGGAACTGGGGCAAATCGTGTTCTCGCAGCGCTCCGAGCGAGAGGATGCACTGGCGACCATGACCGAGTGGCGCCAGGAAGACAGCTTTCCTCATCTTCGACGCGATCTCGTGCGCTGCTACTCCGCCCAATATGCGGCGGAAGTGACTTCCCATCTCACCGAAACGAATGATCCCCACCCTGCTCTGTTCGATGCCCTGCGCCGGCTCCTGGGCGATCTCAAAGACGCGGATGCGTTGGTTGCGCTTGTGGGCTACCTCTGGCTGATGCTGCGTGAGATCGGTTTGGGACCGGAACTGGATCGATGTATGAATTGCAATCGGGAGGTCACAAACGACCGCGTGCTCTATTTCAGCTCCCGCCAAGGTGGTGCCATCTGCCGAGACTGCGAGCCGGCGGCAATAGACAAACGACGGATCAGCCGCGATCTCGTCAAGGGTCTCACGTCGGGGGCAACGATGCCGGCGAAGATCGCCCGAGACGCCTTCGAGATGCTCGACTATCACCTCAGAGAAATCATGTCACGGCCGGCAAGGCTATCCGGCGCACTGCGCACGGCTCTGGCGCTGCCTTTGAACCAGTGAGACATGCACTGCAACCGGGCCTGATCGCTGAAATCATCCAACGGAACCTATCGCCGGCGATGAACCCCGGACTCGGCGGCCGCGATCAATGCCGCCTTGGCTCCGCTCTCGGGAAGTTCGGCCAGATGCGCAATAGCCTCGGCCAGGTAGGACCGGGCGACATCCATCGCCTGATCGATGCAGTCCGTTTTGTCGATCACGTCAAGCACCGCCTCGCTCTTGTGCGGATCGCCGTTGGACAGGATATCGATAAGTCTGGTTTGCTGCTCTGGAGATGAACGCCCCAGGAAGCGAATCAGCGGCAGGGTCAGTTCGCCCAACTCGGCGTCGCGACCGACGGACTTGCCGGTTTCACCCTGCGTGGCGGTCAAGTCGAGGAGATCATCGACAATCTGAAACGCCATGCCGACCCTCAGGCCATATTCCGCAAGGTGGCGGCACGTCTCGTTGCTCGCGCCGGACACTATCGCTCCGAGTTCACAACAGAGGCTGGTGAGCGATGCCGTCTTGCGCTCGATGATTTGGAGGTACTGCGCCTCCGTCAGCCGGAAGTTGCCACGGTTCTCGATCTGCATGAGCTCTCCTTCGCAGATCGTGTTGGTCACGGCGGCGATTCGGCGCGAGGCCTCGGTCGATTCCAGCCGGCTGCACAAGTGGTAGGAATGAGAAATGAGATAGTCGCCGAGGAGGACGGCCCCTTCGTTGCCGATCAGCCGATTCATCGTGTCGTTCTGTCGGCGCACCTCGGCATCGTCGAGAACGTCGTCGTGGACCAGGGTCGCCATATGCACCATTTCCACGACGGCGGCGAGGATGATGTGTTCCTCCCGCAGCGTTCCCGTTGCCCGGCCGGCCGTCAGTAACAGCTTGGGCCGCAGCAGCTTGCCACGGCGACGGCCCAACTCCGCGGTCAGCGTGTTGACGAAAGGCAGGTCCGACCGCAGCTCTTCGTCGAAGACGGCAATGACGCGAGCGATGTCTTGGGCAAGCGGAATGGCAGGGTCTATGGTCGCTTCCATCGGTTCTGTCTCGGCGTCCCGATCACGCGCCGGCCCATTGTAGCGGGTCGTCTGGTTCGCGAGCAACGTGTGAATCAGTGTTTCAAGGATTTTGAAAGCTGTGGTTCGCTCTCCCGAACACGCGGGCCGTGCAAGCCTCAACGGCTCGACGCCCGTGCCTCGGGACGAGACAAGGACTGAGGCAACTATTCTTCCGAGCGCCGCCACCGGCCGGTGCGACCACCCGACTTTTCTTCCAGCCGGATGCGCTCTATGACGATGCCCCGGTCAACACTCTTGCACATGTCATAGATGGTCAAGGCCGTGACACTCGCCGCGATCAGCACCTCCATCTCAACCCCGGTCCTTGCCCGAACGGTCGCGGTAGCCTCGATGTGAAGCCGATCAGGCCCGCGCGCAACGATCTCCACGTTCACGGCATCAATCGGAAGGGGATGGCACAAGGGGATGAGTTCGGACGTTCGCTTGGCGGCCTGGATGCCGGCGATTCGAGCCACCCCGAGGACGTCTCCCTTGGGCAGCTTGCCGTCGTGGATCAGAGCAAGCGTCTTGGGGGCGAGGCGCACCTCCGCCGACGCGACGGCCTTTCGCACGGTCACGCCTTTACCGGACACGTCGACCATCCGCGCGAGGCCGCGCCGGTCCACGTGAGAGGGCGTTGCGGCGACGCTTTTTTTTGCTTTGGCCATATGAAGCGCCTATGAATACCTGTTGCATGGTACTCCACGGGCCCGGCATCCGCGAGTGTGCCGAGAACGGTGCCCTTGGACTCCCTGAGTTTCCTGAATACAGATTGGTGGTGAGAAGGGCGCCGGGCGTGAATCAGGCGTGAATCGGGCTGGGGCCCTTGGATCCGTCCTTCAACGATTGCATCGCCGTGCGTGATTCGACCGCTTGAAAACCGAAGATTCTGATCAGAGCACGAACACCTTCGGCCTCAGTCAGATTCCCGATCGGATCACACAGCCTTGACAACTCACGAACGAGGGAGGGGTCTGCCCTGACCGCACGTGCGAAGAACCGCGTGGCCGTGATCATCCGATCCTGCGGCATGTGCAAGACCTTGGAGAGTTCTCGCGCGGCCTGCTCCAGGCTATTGTTCGAGACCAACCGGCAGAAGGGGCTGAAGAAGTTTTCGACTCGGAACTCTCGTTGAAGCGGCGGAGAGGACGGCATCGCCGTGGGGCGAGCGTCATCCTCCGACACCGCGGCGAGGCCGGCGATGGCATTCTCCAGCTTGTCCAGATTCTTGATGATCTCCACAAGATCGGCACTGGCGGAGAGCGGATTGTTCGGCGGAGTTGTGCCGTTGAGCAATGCGCCTCGACGCTCCACAACGACGGTCGCCAGCCGATCCAGCAGGCGGCGCCGGACGACCAGGAGGACTTGCAATGCTTCGTCGTGCTGGTTCAAAACGATGTCGCTCCTGCCCCGGCGTTTTCCTTGCCCCACGCCTTGCCTCAGGACATATCGAAGGATCGCCGGGCCTGCTTCAAGTACAAGTCCCGGGCCTGCTCGCGGGCATGTCCGGTAAACCGAACCGTGGACATCATGGGTTCACCTGCATGATGCGGTCCTTCCCAGGCCTGGCCGGCAAGACCGATATCTGCCGGAATCCGGGCTGGGTCGGGCCGACACCCCTGGGTGCCGACGCCGGACCGCCTCTTGTCGCAAGTCGACCCGCACCGCAAGAGTGGGAGAAAAGCGGGCGGTTCCCCTCCACGGAAACTGCTACTGGTACGCCCCACCGACGCCGGCGGTTCACGCATCCGGCTAGACCGGGTGGGCCGATACCTATTCTAGCACCTTTCCACCGAGATTTCGCGGCCGGGGCGGCGGTTTATGTCTGAAGGGTTGGCCGGATGGACCGCGACCAGGAGGCAACTTCACCCGCCGGCTCGTCCGCGGAATCGACAGGTTCGGCGGACCGCAGTAGGGTGAAGGCACCGGCGCTCGGCACGCGACCTGTGCCGAAACATCGCGCGTGGCGGGCGTCACAGCATTCCGATTGTGTATGGCCAAACGGCGTTCACCATCACATAGCAAGCTGACCTACAAGGAATCCGGCGTTGATATCTCCGCCAATGATCGCATGGTGGACAAGATCAAGCAGTCGATGCTGCGGACCTACGGCCCCCGAGTCATCGCCCGACACGGCGCCTTCGCCGGCCTCATGAGCCTGGATTACTCCGAGCGGTTGCTCAAGAGAGGATATCGAGACCCCATCCTCGTCAGCGGTGCGGACGGCGTGGGCTCCAAGCTCCTCCTCGGCCTGGAGTGCGGGCGCGTCGAGCAATTGGGGATCGACCTGGTGGCCATGAGCGTCAACGACATTCTGACGGCCGGCGCCGAGCCGTTGTTCTTCCTGGACTACATCGCCTGCCACCGGCTGGAGCCGGACCGAATCGCCGAGATCGTGGCGGGCGTATCGGAGGGATGTCGGTTGGCGGGCTGTGCCCTGCTGGGCGGTGAGACGGCGGAAATGCCCGCCCTGTATGCCCCGACCCATTTCGACTTGGCGGGCTTCGGCGTCGGCGTGGTAGAACGGCGGCGACTGATCGACCCGAGGCGCGTCGAGCCGGGCGACGTCGTCCTCGGCCTGGCGTCCAGCGGCCTGCATTCCAATGGCTACAGTCTGGTCCGCAAGGCCCTGGACCGCCTGCCCAAGTCGGCTCTCCAGAACGACACGGCCAAACGCCCCGGCATCCTTCCGGTCGACCTGGGAGAGCCGCTGATCGATGCCGTGCTGCGGCCCACGAGAATCTACGTTCGGACGATCCTGAGACTGCTCGCCGGCTATCGACGCAAGCAGGTGGTGCGGGCCATGGCGCATATCACCGGCGGCGGCCTGGGGGGAAACATCCCCCGCGTCATCCCGAACGATTGCGACGTTTATCTCTCGCGCGACAGTTGGCCCGTGCCGCCGGTCTTTCGCCTCCTCCACGAACTCGGCGTTGAGGAGGACGAGATGTACCGCGTGTTCAACATGGGGATCGGGTTCGTGTTGATCGTGCGACCGGCGTTCGCCCTCAGCGTGGCCCGGCAGCTAGACAAGCTGGGCGAGACGGTGTATCGACTGGGCGCCGTGCGTCGTGGACGCGGCCGACTGAGATGGAATTGAGATGGGACTGATCGTCCAGAAATTCGGTGGCACGAGCCTGAGCAACGCCGAAAAGTTTCACCGGGCCGCCCAGCGCGCGGTGCGCGCCAAGCTCGACGGTCACCAGGTCATCGTCGTTGTCTCAGCGATGGATCAGTCCACCGACACCTTGATCGACCTGGCCTACAAAGTCACCGATCAACCCAGCCGGCGCGAGATGGACCAACTACTCTCCACCGGCGAGCAGGTCTCCATCGCGCTGATGGCCATGGCCATCCATCATCACGGCCACGATGCCATCAGCCTCACCGGCGGGCAGATCGGGCTGCGGACCGATCGCGCGTTCGGCCGGGCCAGAATCCGCGAGATCACCGAAAGAGCACGCATCGTTTCATACCTCCAGAGCGGCAGCGTCGTCATCGTCGCGGGTTTCCAGGGCGTGGATGAGTCGCTGAACGTCACGACGCTGGGCCGTGGCGGCTCGGACACGACGGCGGTGGCCTTGGCGGCCTCGCTGAATGCAGACGTCTGCGAGATATACACGGACGTGGACGGCGTCTACTCGGCCGATCCGCGGATCGTCCCCAAGGCCCGAAAGCTGCCCTATATCTTCTATGATGAGATGTTGGAACTCTCCTCGCTGGGGGCCCAGGTGTTGCACTCGCGCGGCGTGGAGCTGGGCAAAAACTATAACGTCACCCTCCAGGTGCGCAGCAGCGCCACCGACGAGAAAGGAACGGACATCGTGAAAGTCTCGGCCGATCTTGAACAGGTCATCGTGCGCGGAGCGGCGTTGAAGAAAAACCTGGCCCGAGTGGAACTCATCGGCGTCCCCAACCGACCGGGCCTGGCCAGTGAAATCTTCTCCCTCGTCAGCAGGCGCGACGTTATTGTGGACGACATCATTCAGGTGATTCACGAAGGTGAAACCTCAGCGGACATCAGCTTCACCATCGACGCCGCGGACAAGGAGCGCGCAGCAAGCGTCGTCCGCGAGTTGATGGGCGACATGCCGGGCATGAAGACGGTCATCAAGGAGGGCCGGGCCAAGGTGTCCGTGGTTGGCGTCGGCATGAGGACCCACTCCGGCGTGGCATCGCAAATGTTTGAGGCCCTGCATCAAGCCAAGGTGAACATTGAAAACATCAGCACCAGCGAGATCGTGATCAGTTGCGTGATCAGCGCCGCCGACGGGGAGCGGGCACTCCGCGCCATCCACACGGCGTTCGGACTCGATGTTGACGCAGGAAAAACCTGACGCCGCGCACCGGCGCGGATTGCGCATCAACGGTCCGCCAAACGGCAAGCCCGGGGCGAGGCGCTGAAATCAGGCTTGCCGTTTGGCGGAACGTGGCTACGATCAAAACCGTGGTTATCGCCCATCACATCATTTTGACAGGTTATGGCCACTGGCTTCCGAACGACCCGCGCGGCAGCATGTCGCGAGAACTCCGCGCAGGCAAGCTCTTCGCCGCCGGCCCGATCCACTTCGGGCGCAAGTCCGTCCAGCCTTCACGAGACGAATTGAGATCGTTTCACGACGAGGCTCGTCAGGCGCTCGAACACCCTGTCTTGTGGTTCGATTCCGCCAAACGGCAAGCCGTAGCCCAGGCGTTTTGTGAAGTCGTGGCGACCCGACGATACAAGTGCTTTGCCTGCGCGATCATGTCCAACCACGCTCACCTTGTGCTGCGTAAGCATCGTGATTTTGCGGAGACCATGATCGACGCGCTCCCAAGGGCCTCCACGACCGGGCTTCGCCGTTTGGCGGATGTTCCCCGGGGCCATCCCGTCTGGAGCAATGACGAGGACAAGAAGTTCCTCTCGTCGCCGGATGATATCCGGCGCACGGTCTTGTACGTCGAGGAAAACCCGGCGAACGTGGGCGAGCCGTCCCAACAATACGAGTTTGTACGGCCCTACGATGGCGAGTGGAGCCCAAGGCGCTAATGGGCAAGAACCGCAGCACTGATCCTGGTAGTGATCCGCCAAACGGCAAGCCGGGGCGAGGCTCTGATGTCAGGCTTGCCGTTTGGCGGCCCTCGGCGACTTGTACATCTCGCCATCCTTCTCGATAATCCCGCCCTTCGTGCAAACGAACGAATCCGAAGGCACCGCGCGACAACATGGCCAAGAGTGAATCGAAATCCTACGAGCCGTCCGCCGTCGAGCAGCGAATCTTCGCCTTCTGGGAGGAGGGCGGCTACTTCCGGAGCGAGCCTGACGAGCGCACCGAGCGGTTCTGCATGGTCATTCCCCCGCCGAACGTCACCGGCGCCTTGCACCTGGGACACGCCCTGAATAACACGCTTCAGGATGTCCTCATCCGCCGGCAGCGCATGGCGGGCAAGAACACCTTCTGGCTGGTGGGCACCGACCACGCCGGCATCGCCACGCAGGCGACAGTCGAGAAGACCATCCGCAAAGAAGAGGGCAAGAGCCGTCACGATCTGGGCCGTGACGATCTCGTCCGCCGCATCTGGCTGTGGAAGGAGCGGTTCGGCGGGCGGATCGTGGAGCAACTCAAGCTGATGGGCTGCTCCTGCGACTACGAGCGGGAGCGGTTCACGCTGGACGAGGGCTGTGCCAAGGCGGTCCGCGAGACGTTCTTCAAGCTCTTCCGCGACGAGCTCATCTATCGCGGCAAGCGGCTGGTCAACTGGGACACGCAGTTGCAAACCGCCGTCGCCGACGACGAGGTCTATCACGAGACCGTCAAGGGGCACTTCTACCACTTCAAGTATCCGATCATCGACCCGCAGCCGGGCGAGCCCGAGTTCGTGCATATCGCCACGACTCGGCCGGAGACGATGCTGGGCGATACGGCGGTGGCGGTGCACCCCGACCCTGCAGCAGCGTTGGACAAGGTGGAGCAGGAACTACAAACCAAACTTGCCGCGGCTTCAGAGAAGGAGCGGCCGCAAATTGAGGCAGCGCTGGTGGATTTAGGCGAGCGACGCCGCACGCTGTTGCCCAGGCTCTTGAAGCTGCGCGACATGGCGAAGGACGAGCGCATGGTGCGCCTGCCGCTGGTCGACCGGGAGATTCCACTGATCTGCGATGAATGGGCGGACCCGACGCTCGGCACCGGCTGTGTGAAGATTACGCCGGCCCATGACCCGAACGACTATGAAGTCGGGCAGCGACACGGCTTGCCAATGGTCAACGTGATGACCGGAGATGGCAAGATCGCGGAGATCGTTGAGCCGGGCGGTGCGGTCAATCCCAAATCCGCGAATTATGCCGGCCTGAAATTCGCCACGGCTGGGCGCGAGAAGGTCGTGGCGGACATGCAGGCGGCTGGCTTGGTGGAAAAGATCGAAGATCGACTCATCGAGATCGGCCACAGCGACCGCAGCAAGGCCCAGATCGAGCCGTTTCTTTCCGATCAGTGGTTCGTGAAGATGGACGACCTCACAGCGGAAGAGGCCGCGAAGGTGCAAACGCCGTTTCTGAAGGAGTACATCGAACGCGCGCGATCAAAACCGCGATTCGGAACAGAGCCGCGACCGTCAGGGAGCGGGTTCGATACGAAGCAGGAGAACCCGCTTGCTGACGCGCGCGGCTCGGATGAAAACCCGCTCCCTGACGGTCGCGGCTCTGAAAAGACGCTTCCCGGCCTGGCGCAGATGGCGATCGATGCCGTCAAGCGCGGCGATTTTCGCTTTCACCCGCCGCGCTATGAAAAAACGTACATCGACTGGCTCAGCGAAAAACGCGACTGGTGCATCAGCCGGCAGCTCTGGTGGGGACATCGGATTCCGGTGTGGCGCATACCAATCTTTCCCCTGGGTAGTGCCAGCAAGAGTTTCGATTCATCTCGCTGGGCCGATAGCCGTCTCCAGACGTTGGGTGACCGACCTCTCGGCCCTGAGCAAGAGCGGGCAGTTGCTGTCCAAGTTTGGCCCAACCCTGAACAACAAACAGTTTTTGGATACGTTTCCGTGCTCCCGGGTCATTCCGATATTGACCAGGCGTTGAAGAATGAGGGATTCACCCAAGACCCCGACGTGCTCGATACGTGGTTCAGTTCCGCGTTGTGGCCGCATTCGACATTGGGGTGGCCGCAATCAGAGCCGCGACCGTCAGGGAGCGGGTTCTGTTCGGACGCGAGGAACCCGCTCGACGGCGCGCGCGGCTCGGAGGAGAACCCGCTCCCTCACGGTCGCGGCTCTGAAGGGACCACCGGCGGGACGCCGATGCCACAAAACGAAAACCTGCTGGCCTACTACTACCCGACCAACGTCCTCTCCACCGCCCGCGAAATCATTACCTTGTGGGTCGCCCGCATGGTCATGACCGGCCTCTACAACGTCGGCGAGGTGCCGTTTCGCGACGTGGTGATCCACCCGGTCATTCAGGACGGCCAGGGGCGCAAGATGAGCAAGTCGCTGGGCAACGGCGTGGACCCGGTCGACATCATCGACAAGTACGGCGCCGATGCCCTGCGATTCACGCTGGCCGACCTCGCCACCGAGACCCAGGATATCCGTATGCCGGTGCAGCGCGAGACGCTGCCTGACGGCCGAAAGATCAACGTCAGCCCCAAGTTCGAGAAGGGCCGCAACTTCTGCAACAAGCTCTGGCAGGCGGCGACGGGTTTCGTGATGAGAAACCTCGACGACTATGAGCCGGTGGGGTTGCTGCCGTCCTCGCTGCCGCTGGAGGATCGTTGGATTCTCTCGCGAATGACCGGCTGTCTCCAGGCCGTGGACGACGCCCTGGAGCGATATCGATTCAGCGAGGCGATCAACGCGCTCTATCACTTCATGTGGAACGACTATTGCAGCGCGTACATCGAGATGACCAAGCCGAGACTGATGGCCTCGACCGGCGCTGCACAACCCCGCCCGCAGGACCGCGGTTCGGCCCAGCAGGTGCTCGTCCACGTCCTTGACCAATTACTCCGCATGTTGCATCCGTTTATCCCCTTCGTGACCGAAGCAATCTGGGAGGCGCTGAACCAGGCTGCGCCGCAGCGCGGGCTGGGCACGGTCACGGCCGGCGAGCCGGCGCTGATCGCGGCGGCATGGCCGCAAGCCGACGCCGCCCTGCGCGACGAGGCGGTCGAAGGAGAGATGGATTGCCTCCAGTCGATCATCCGGGCGGTGCGCGAGATCCGCACCTTGATCAATGACCATCGCGGGCGGGCTGGTGGACAATCGTTGCGCACGTTGCCGCAGGTGGTCGTTCGCAGTGATGAAGCGACCTGCAAACTCATCGAGCGCTATCGTGATTTTGTCGTGCCGCTTGCCGGTTGCGATTCGCTCGCCATAGGGACCGGCGTCGCGAAGCCTGATGGCGCGCTGACTCGAGTGATCGGTTCGATCCAGGTTTTCATCCCGGCGGCGGACTTGATCGACCTCGACCGACTCAAAGACGCGGAAAACAAGAAACTGGCGGAACTCCGGGCGGCGATGATGAGGGCGGAGAAGCAACTCGCCAACGAGAGCTTCGTGAATCGGGCCAAGCCGGAGGTGGTGGACGAGACCAGACAGCGCGCGGCCGATCTGTCAAGTCAGATCGACACGTTGAGCCGCCATCTGGAAGACTTGCGATAATCGGCGTTTTTTCGACGGGATTGCGGGGGGTTGTAAATCGCGTCGCAGGACGTTAGGCTCTAGGCACCGAGAGAGAGGGAGACGTCGCATGGTGGACGTGCAGGTCGATCTTGCCCGCATCGTGATCCAGGACACAAGTAACCAGCAGTACATCTTCCTTCGAGAACACGGTGGCACGCGAGAGTTTCCAATCGTCATTGGAGACACGGAGGCCTGCGCCATTGACCGCCGACTGAAGGGCTACAAGAAGGCGAGGCCGATGACGCATGACCTGCTTGCCGACGTGATCGAGCAAATGGGCGGCCAGTTGGAAAAAATCGTCATTCATGACTTGAAAAACCACACGTTCTACGCAAAACTGCTCGTGCGGTCTCATGGAAAGCTCATCGAAGTGGACTCACGTCCTTCCGATGCGATCGCCCTGGGCGTTTCGAGTGATACACCTACACCGATTTTTGTCAGTGACCACGTGCTCAAAGAGGCGTGCCCGTAGTCGATGGATCGACAAGCGGTTTGAGGATGGGCCAAGAAGCGGAAGTACAAGAATCTCATGACTTCTCCTCCCGATTTTGCTGAGGTCGCGTCGCGTTTCGTCACCAGGACCGAGGCGGTTCTTCGGGCCCACCCCTGCGCCGGCGGTGCGGTGGCTTATTCGCGAGCCCCCGCCGTCGTTGATGTGATGGGCGGCATCGGCGAAGACAGCGGAGCCTTGGTCTTAACGGCGACGGCGGCACTGTCGTTCCACGCCGCTGCCTGGCGGACCTCGGGCAAGCAGCTCCACATGCGATTCATCTCGCAGGCCACCGGCGATGCGGGCCGTGACCACGCCATGCCGATGTCCATCCTCTGCCCCAAGGGAACCACGGCTCAGCAGATCATCGCCCGCTGCCGAGAGGCGGGCGCCGAGGCGATCACCCCAAGCCTCCTGGTCCTGCGAGAGGCATTGGCCAACGATTTCATGCCCAGCCAGGAGGCCGGGCTTTGCCTCGTCGTGGAGAACGATTTTCCCGAGGACGCGGATCTGGGCCGTCACATGACTCAGGCGGCCGCGGTCATTGACGTGATCACCAAGTTGTTTGCGATCAAATCGGACCGGCTGATCCAAAGTCGAATCTGCGCCGAGGCGATCCATCGGCTGACGGGGCTCTATCAACGGCGAAAGGCCATGACGTCACTCTGCGGGCCGGCCGAGGGCGTCTTACTTCAGTTGCGATTCGATCCGCATCCGCTCTGTGTGACGCTCGATCTGCCCGAAGGCGTCATCGTCAAGGCACTCGCAACGCGTTTGGCCCGACCGACCACGCGCCAGCGATTGATCGAAACCCGGACGTGTTCAGAGATGGGCCACCGCTTGATCATGCGGCTTCAGGAGGAGGATGGGCAAAGTCAGCATCCATCCGCGGCACGACTGGCTTCGATTACGCCGGGCGAGTATGTGGCCCGATACAGGGACCGCATGCCTTCGAAGATTACGCACGATGCCTTCGTCAACCGCTTCGGCATCCTGCGCGGCCTCGAAGACGGTCACGTGAATCCCAAGGGCATCTACAAGATTCGTTCGCGCGCTGAACACCATATCTACGAGAACCGTCGAGTTCACGACTTCGTCACCAGCATCAATCGAGCCCGCCGTGCCGACAGGGCGCAGTCGTTGCAGATTGCGGGAGAGCTGATGTATGCGTCGCACTGGAGCCACAGCCAGCGGTGCGGCATCGGCGGCGTGGAAACGGACCGCCTGGTCAATGCCATTCGAGGGCACGGGCCGGCGGCGGGTCTGTTCGGCGCGAAAGTCACGGCCGGCGGCGAAGGCGGCGAACTCGTCCTGCTCATGCTCAACGACGAACACGCCCACGCCGCCCTGGAACAGGTCGCCTCGCAGGCCAGAACCGAAACGCGGCAGCCCGTTCGAGTTTACGACGGCGCCCTGCCTGGAGCGGAATCTTTCCAGGCACCGGGAATGGTCGACCCGGCCGGCGCGGTGTAGTTCCGTTCGACCAATTCAATGCGACGGTTCCTGTGACCGGCTTCGGGAGACAGCAGCATCGTGAATGCGTTTTTTCTTGTCATCATCGCTTTCGTGCTTTTCGGCCTCTTGAAATGGTGGATGAGTCGGTAGGCTCGGCGAACCGATCGCTGTCAAGCCTTCTGGAGCAACGTTTTTTGATTGGGGAAGCTCCGTAGCGCAGCAACGATTCCGGATGCAGCTTGGCCGTTGCCGTAGGGATTGGTCAGTTGTTCGAGTGTGTGTCGGAATGCCGATGATGTTGCGCGGCCCACGGCGCCGGCGATCTTCTCGGTGTCGCAGGGTGTGTCGATGACATTGCTCGGGCGAATGCGGCCTGCTTGACGATCGCCGATGTTGACCACGGGCAGTTTGAAGCTCGCCGCCTCGATGATGCCCGCACTGGAATTGCCGATCAGCATTTGCGCGTGGGCCAGGCAACTCCAAAACCATTGCTTCGACAACGAGGCCATGAGTTTCACATTTGACCGCTGATCGACGAAGGCCTGATAGGCTTCGGAAAAGGTTTTGTAGCCGATGTCCGCGTTGGTCCCCAGGATGAGCAGATTGGCGTCGGCCGCGTACAGTGCCGCCAGCAGCATCTCGACCTGCGCCGCGGGCGAATCGGCAGACAGCGTTTCCGGGTAAAACGCAATGACCCAGGTCGGCCGCGAGAAGTCCAGTCCCACCGCGGCGCTGAGCTGGCCGACCGGCAGCGGCTCGAAGTGTACCAGGTCATCCAAAGCCGGCGCGCCGACCGTGTGAATCCGCCAATCCTCCTCGCCCATTGAGGCGATGCGCGCGGCATACTCCGGCAGGGCCGCAAAATGCACGTGTGCCAATTTGGTGATGGCATGTCTACAGTTGTCATCATAGGCGCCGGCGGTTCGTTCCCCCCCATGCAAGTGAGCGATGGGAATGCCGTGGATCACCGCGGCCAGAGCGGCAGCGAGCATCTCCGTCCGGTCGCCGAGGACGAAGACCAGATCAGGCCGCGCCGCCGCAAGAGCCTTGGAAAACTCGATCACCGCCCGCCCCGACGTCTCGGCGACGTCCAACGCCCGATCACCAGACACAAAATGCGAAACGGGAGTAAGTTCGACGCGATTGGTCGGGACCAACTCGTCGATCGTGTGACCAAACGCCTCCGACAAATGGGTTCCACCGGCGAGACAGGAAACCTGCCAATCCGATTGATCCGCGAGCGCGCCCAGCAGCGGCCGATAGATGCCGGCATCGGCCCGGCTTGTCGAAATGCAGGCAATGCGCTGAAGACCACAGTGGGCTGAGCCGAACTGGCAAAAGGAATTGTCGGTCGATCGGTTGTGGCTTCGGGGTTTGACGGAGGCGGCGCGCTTCGGTACCAGGGCCCCACCACCGCGTGGCGGGTGACGCTCAATCGATGCGGATGCGGGCCGGCGGGGCATCAGGGTTCTCGGCGAGTTCTTCGAGGCGCTCGAGTTGGCCTCGCAACGCTTCGGCTTGCGGCGACTCGGGGAACTGGGCGATCACTTTCCTGGCCAGGTCCACCGCCTCTATGTATCGGCCGTGGCGGGCGCAATCCATGATCTTGGCTTCAAGGAACTGGCGTGCCTCGATCTCCGCGTTGGTCTTCAGCGTGGGAATCTCCATCCGCAGCGCCTCGGATTCTTCGCAACCCGGAAAACGCTCGACAAACACACGGGCCGCGGCCAACGCCTCCTCCCAACGCCGGCGTGTCACAAAACGCTGCACTTCGGCATTCATCCGCCGCCGCTGCTCCTCATCAAAGAGCCGATGCTCCCGTTCCAGGCGCAACAGCAACTGCCGCGCCTCGACCGAATCCGGGTGCCGCTGCCGCAACTGCTCAGCCAACTCCCTGGCGCGGCCCCACGCCGAAACACTGATCAGATCCTCAACCTGCCGCGTGCACGAGCGGACATCGTCGGATTCGTGTCTCTCCCGATTCTCTTCAACCTGAGCGATCAATTCAAAGACGCGACGTTCGTTGGGAAATCTGCGTTGCGTTGCACTGGCCAGCTCTCGAGCCTGGGCATAATCTCCTTCGGCGGTCAGTGCGCGGATCCGAGCGGCCATATTCTGAATCTCCTCGTCCGCAAATCGCAGCTTCTTCTCCTGACGCTCGTCGCCATTGAGCAGCGAGTTGTCCCGAATGTCTTCCAGCAGCGTGACGATGTCTCGCCAGGGGGTCAAAGGAGTAGAAAACAACGTCTCGTCCGGATCGCCGCCGGGTGTGGCAGGGTCTCGCAGCGGAGCGCGGTCTACCTCCGCCATCGCACGCGAGGATTCCTTCAGGTCATATGACAACCCCTCCAACCGCAGAATCGCATCACGGAGACTACGAAGCACGCGCAAGACGGCGGCAACGCCCCAGAGGAGTCCCCCGCACGCGAGACCAGCCGCCAGAGCAAGCATCGGCAACACCAGGTCCGCAGCCTTCCAATGACTCCAGCCGGAAGCGACCGCGAACCCGATGGCAATCAAACATAGTGCGACAGCCAATGCGCCGATGACTTGAAGCCAAATCGCCGTATCGGATTTGCGCCGAGGCGCAGGGCCGGTTTTCTCGGAGTGGTCACTCATACTGGCTCGTCTGAGGCGATCGTCGCAGGCAGGGCCGGCTCGCGGAATTCGCCGCCATGGCTCCCTTCCAGATCATATCCACGCCGCGACGGTGATCAAGCCACGCTGCCCTGCGACAAAGTATTGCGCGGACTATCGGCAGACCGCGGATCGGACTTAGCCCTTTCGATACGACTCCCGGCGCGTCCGGGGCAATGCCCTACCATCCGGGCGGGTGGCGTGCAACCACCTGGAGGGTCCGGTAGCATTTCAAGCAATGAGCGACAGCAACGACATTCGCCTGATGCCGATCGACCATCCCATCGATGCGACGGTCTTACTCCCCGGCAGCAAGAGCCTGACCAATCGCGCCCTGCTCGTCGCGGCACTGGCCGGCGGGACGACGCACGTCCGTCACTTGCTCCTGGCAGACGACACGCGAATCATGCTTCGCGCTTTGGAAGTCTTGGGACTGCGGATCGGCCTGGATGAAGCGTCCTGTTGCGCAACCGTGGCAGGTTGCGGCGGACACTGGCCCGAAGACGACGTCGACATCCACTGCGGAAATGCAGGCACGGTGATCAGGTTCCTCACGGCAGCCTGTTGCGCCGGCTACGGGAACTACCGACTCGACGGCGTACCGCGGATGCGTCAAAGGCCCATCGGCGACTTGGTCTCGGGCCTGCGCGGGCTCGGCGCACTGATCCGTTATGACGGCGATGAAGGGTTTTGTCCGCTGTCTATCCGGGGCCAGGGGCTGCGCGGCGGAGATGTGCATTTTCAGGGAACCCCTTCGAGCCAGTTTGTCTCGGCGCTGCTGATGGCGGCACCGTTGGCCGCTGGTGACGTGTACGTCACCGTCACCGGTGAATTGCCCAGCCTGCCCTACGTGGCGATGACGCTCAAAGTCATGGAAGCGTTCGGCGTGGAGGTTGTCCACGAGAACATGCGCAAGTTCATCGTACCCGGCCGACAAACCTACGCATCGGGCCGATTCGACGTCGAACCGGACGCCTCCGCCGCTTCCTACTTCTTCGCCGCCGCGGCGCTGACCGGAGGCCGTGTAACGGTTGAGGGCTTAGGAAACCGGAGTTGTCAGGGGGACATGGCCTTTGTCAATGTCCTGGAGCAAATGGGCTGCCAGGTGGAGCAAGGCCCGGATCGCACGCTGCTGAGCGGACCGGCGGATGGCAGACTCCGCGCCGTTGACGTGGACCTCGGCCACATGCCGGACACCGCCCCGACACTGGCCGTCCTGGCGGCCTTCGCGGAAGGCACGACGCGCATCCGCAACGTCGCCAACCTGCGTGTGAAGGAAACGGACCGAATAAGCGCCCTGTCCACGGAATTGGGCAAGATGAACGTGCCCACGCAGATGCACGACGATGGATTGTCGATCATGCCGGCGGGCAAACCCGAAGCCGCTCCCGTCGACACGTACGATGACCATCGTATTGCCATGAGCTTTGCCTTGGCCGGGCTCCGGCTGGAGAACATGATCATACGGAACGCAGATTGCGTCAGCAAAACCTTTCCGGATTTCTTTCACCGGTGGGCGGCCCTCACCGAGTGACCTCGGCGTTTGCGTTCGCGCGGCGAAAAAAAGACAGGCACAGCGAGCGACGGGCGGCAACCCTACCTAATCGTTGCTGCAATCATCCGCAGCCGCACGCATGGGTGCTCGTCAGTCGGGTTGCGAGGCGCTTGACCGGCAACCTCGCTTAGCGCTCACGTCGCTCATTGTGCCTGAATAAAACGTACAATAGGAACACGGAAAAGCAAGAAAAAAATCTACAATTCCAGGGTTACGGTCGGCCCGGCGCCGAAGACGGCATCGTCTCGGGCTGCGCCTTCGCGCCCTGCTGGAGCTGTCTCAGTGCCGCCAAAGCTGCTTCTCGCTCCGGCGCCGGACAGTCCGGCGCATATCCGGGCCAGGCAGGAACCAGCTTGCGGGCCAGGTCGACCAGTCGCATCTCCATGCCGGCGTCGGAATTCGTCGTGGCGGATTGTTCTTCCAATCGCGTCAACACTTCGGGCACAACGATTTCCGCTCCGAAGGCGAGAAGTTGGGGCTCGGATTCCGGACTCGTCGGGGCGGCGTTGAGAAGGCGCGACACGACAGCAGCGCGCTGGGCCGTGGCCTCACGCCTGACGCCGGCCAACTGCTGCGCGACAGCCGGTGCGATGGAGGACATCACCGGCGACGCCGGTTTCACCAACTCGAATACCGCAGAGAATTGCGCCGCATCACCGGCGGCGGCCAGTCGACTCCTGGCCTCTCCCAGGAAGACCTGTGCTGCCTCCTCAAGGCCGGGGCTATCGAGGGTCAAAGGTAAGGTCGACCCCGGATTGTTCGAACCATTGACGACGCTTCGGCCGCCACACTCCTTCAATAGCGCAACCGCATCCCTGTCTCGGCCGGCCTTCAACAGAGCAGTCATCAAACGGATCACCAGGATTCGCTGGCCCTCGGCCGGGGCGGAAGTCGTCGCGACCCCTTGCGGAGACCTGAGAGTCTTCTCGAGGTAATTCGCCGCTGCCTCGTATTGGCCCAATTCAAACTGGGCATCAACGACCGCCTCCAGCAGATCGGAACGCTCCAACGTTGAAAGCGCCGCCAATCGCTGCTCGTCGGCATTGAGCGCACGCAACAGGCTCAGGCGCCGCCGCTGCGACGGCAGATCGCCGGGTCTTGCAAAGTTCGCGGCGGCTCCCAATTGCGATGAGGGCGACATCCTCTGAACAATCGCCTGATAGCTGTCCCATGCCCGATCACGAACCGTGACATTCGATTCCTGGCTGCTGTCCAAATGACTGATCAAGGCATCGAGGTCCGCCTGTTCGCGGCCGCATCGGCCCAGCGCCTGGACAGCCGCCAATCGAAGCTCCGGCTCAGTTGCGGAGACATACTCACGCAACTCCTCCGCTGCCGCGACGTCACGATAGGACCCCATCGCAGCGATGGCCGCTCGGCGCGTACGAAGGCTGTGCCGTGGATCCAACGAGCGTCTGAATACCGCCCGAAATCGCTCGTCACCGATGTGCCGCATCGCCTCGATGAAATGTTCGCGGAGATTCTCGGCATCCGCACTCGAACCGGCTGGGCTCGTCCTGGCAACGGGATCACCGCCAACCGCGGCCCGATCGGTCCCGCCGGGTTCGGGAATCTCGGAGAATCGTTGCATCAGCGCCGTAACGACCGCCTCAACGACTTGAGGATCGGCGTGGCCTTTCCGTGCCAATGTTCCCAACGCCAATGCGGCCTCTTTGACGACCTCCGGCGCTTCCCCATCCAAGCTGGCAATCAGCACGGGAACGGCTGATTCATCGTCCAGGCGCCCGAGCGCAGCCACTTGAGCCGCCCGAACGTCGTAATCCTCCTCCACCGCAAAAGACTCGACCAGTCGTGTTACGGCCCCGGCCTGGCGCAAATCGCCAACCATGACGGCTACTCGCCGCCTAATCTGAGAATCTCCGTCCTGGAACATCTCCACCAGCCTCGCCTTGATCTCCGGTCCGACGTCCTTGCGATCGGTGATCATCGCATTGATCAAATCCAGCCCCAGTCCGCGGACCGCAATCGACTCGTCGCTCAGGAATGCCAGTAGTTTCCTGGGGCGCTGGGCCTCCGCCGTCTGAAGATAGGCATCACGGTATGCACCCACCAGGCGCTGCGTGAGAAGGTCCTTCTCCGTTCGAAGCTGATTGATCTGGTCGATCCGCCGGGCGTTGACGTCTTGCAACCACTGGAGCGGGCTCATCGAGCGGTGTGCCTCCCACCATGCCTGGGCGGAGGCGGCGTTCCGATGCTGCACCCCCGTCGCCTGGGCGATGGCGTCAAGCACCGCAATGCGAATGCGGACGGCTGCGGCAAACTCGGTCGGACCTTGCTCTCCCGTGCCCGGTCCCCCCCCAAGCAAACCGACCAGGACGCCGACCGCCTGAAGTTCGTCCCCCATGAGGCCCAAGGCCCGGATGGCCGACTCCCGCTTGACCAGTGATTCGGCAGATTGGCCATTGCCGGATTCCGGAGAGCCTGTGTGGGTTCCTCGGGGCTCGCCGCCCTTGGCCAGGGCTTCCAATCGAGGAATCACGATCGTGCTCTCGAAACGGCGCAAGGCCAGGACGATCTCCTCGTCCAATTCACGACCGTGGTCTCCGAGCATGCCGAGCAGCGGCCCGGCCAGCACCTCCGCAGGCAAACCCACGTCGGCCAATGTCACGGAAGCGCCGGCGTCGGACACATTGGGGTGGGCTGCCGAGTGATTTGGCGCGCCGTAAGCCGCGATCGCCCGGCAGATGGCTTGTTTCGCGGGCAAGTCCGTCGAATCCTTCAGAATATCGGCGAGACGTCGCGCAGCGGCCGGCGATCCACGGCTGAGCACGTTCCGGGCACCCAACTCGCGGGCTTCGGGCGTGTTGTTGCTGGTAATCAACGCCACGAGTTCGTCCAGCTCCCCGTTCAAGGGGGGGGCGATCGCCGGCTGCGTACTCGCCACGGCCGATTCGGGCTGGGGCGTGCTCACATGAGAGGCAAGGACGGCCGAAGGCACCGAGACCGCCGCAGAGAATAGGCAGATTCCGAGGATCACCACAAATCTGTACCCGACAAGAGGCGAAGAAGCACCGCGCCGCCGACGCAGAACGCGGCAGCCGGTGGACGCCGGGGTCTTCGAGCCGGCAGGCGTCGCAAAAAGCGTAAACATATGTAACATAGCCGTCTTACATCGTCAATCCAGGGCCGATTGCTTGCACTCTCCGTCACCGTGGTCACGATTCTCAGGCTTTGGCGGCGCTGCCTTTGTTTCGGCGCTGCACCCCTGGAATAGCGGGCTAACGCAAGCTGAGGTCGGGCCTCCACGCTCAAAGGTACCCCAGCCCGGTCCGCGCCGCGCAGGGCGATGTTGACCGGATATCGGGCAGAGCGACAATGTCTCCGCAGGCGACCGAGTTTACGTCCGATTTTGTCGGAAGAGTTCCCGGGTCCGCTACACCATCTCCAGTCGATTCGGACGCCTGCCGGGGCTCTGCCCGACCGGCCCTCCAGGGCCGGCACGACCCTCCGGCAGGATCGCCCGGGCTCGGTTCCTAACGCCATCCGGCAGGTTGGACGACGATCTAGGCAGCCGGGTATGGTGATGCACGCCGAATTATTGCCTGTGGCGAATCGGCCGTCACCGCAACCCAGGTACTGGTATCGTTTGCTTGACGGGTGCCACTGGCAGCTTGCTGCCAGTGTCGGCACGGGCGGGCAAGCCGTCCGTGGCACCCAAACGATACCACTACCGCAACCCAGCGGTCGGCCGGCCATACAATTCATTGAGCCGAGACGCTAAGTGCTTCGCGGCGCGAGGATTGGCAATTAGGATGAACATGATGCAGAAAACGCTTCAGAGATTACGCCATTTTCGGACGCTTTGTCTCCGAACGATGCGGCTCGCCGCCCTTGGCTTGGCGACGAGCATCCTGGTCGCGACGCCGGTACGCGGTCAGGACGCTCCATCCAAGAAGCCCGTCGCAGCCGAACCAACCACCCAGCCGTCCGAGCCGCCGACGTCGCGAACCCACCCCAATCAGCCCATGCTCTGGGACGTCGACCAGATGATGGAAGACGCGGTGATGCAGATCACGCGCCGCTATAACCTCAGCAAGCCCCAGGAGAACTACACCCGGCTCCTGCTGACCGAACGGGTCAGGGAGTTTCTCGACAACTACGAGACGGATGTCCGCGATCTCCTCCAGCAGTCGATCGACATGCGGACAAACCGGGCGGACAACAGCCCACAGGCGCTGATGGAGTGGGCCTCGCGAGCCGCGCCGCTGTATGAGGCGGCCAAGAATGCGATTCTCGACGGCAACGAAGAATGGGGCGAAATTCTGGATGTAGACCAAAAGAACATCCACGACCAGGACCTCGCCCTGATGAGGACCAATTTTGACAACGTCGCTCGCACGTTGGACACCTGGATGGAGGGTAAGGGAAAGATGCCGGGCGGAACGGTCACCTCGCCCGACGGAAACGGAACGCTGGCCCGACACGACAACCGCGTCTCCAACCCTGTCCCTTCCGTCACGACCTCGCTGATAGAAGACAACTGGATGGCCTACGTGTCCCAGTTCATCGCGGCCTACAAACTGGATGACAAGCAGCAGGTCGCCGCCCGGGACAAGATTCACAAGGAGCAATTCGACCGGGCCAGGCAGTATCGCCAAAAAGAGAAGAAGAAGTTCGAGGAGATCAGCAACCTGCTCGCGGCGGGAGGCGGAAAACTCACACCGGCTGAATTGAACCGCCGCAATCGCGAGCTGGAAGAGCCGATTCGCAAACTGTTCGTTGAATTGGACCGCCGGTTGCAAACCCTGCCCAACAGCGAGCAAACGGCAAACGTCGATCCGGAAATGAAAAAACGCCTGGAAGCAAACTACAAGGTTCTGGCCGGTCTTGTCAGCGAGCCAAGCGCGCCCGGCAAGCAGGAAACAAAGCTCAAATCGGACAAGCCCGACAAACCGGCCGACGCCGATGGCCGGAAGCCCAAGCAGGCCGCGTCGAGTCAGCCGGATTCCGATGCCCCGGCGCCAAAGGCCACGCCGCCGGCACCGGAGAAGGACGACAAGGCGCCGGAGAAGGACGACAAGGCACCGGACGCCGCATAATCAAACGCGCGGTCCCCCGCCGGGCGCAGCCATCATGAGCTTCTCAATTCGGCGGCAGAACTCACGGGCCACCGCCTGCTCGGCAACGATCACTTCGTCGGCCCCTTTCTGGAGCGCTTTCAACCCGGTCGACGTGTAGCGCGTCGCGGCGATGATGTGAATCGAAGGTTTCAGCCGATTTGCGGTCGCGGTCGCTTCCACGGCAGCCTCTTCATCCGGAATCGCTAATGCCAGGACCGATGCCGACCCGATGCCCGCTGCCCGAAGAACGTGCTCCTCGCGGATGTCCCCCTCCACCACCTCGGCTCCGAGATCCTCCTGTACCCGGCACGTCCTGGGGTTCAACTCAACGATGACGTAGTCCATCCTTTCTTCGCGCAAGTGCTCGGCGATGAAACGGCCGCCGACGCCGAACCCGGCAATAATAACGTGGTTCTCCATCTCTCCGATCTCCAGCTATCATGTACAGTCGGACAACATGCGAAAGAACGGCTCCCTCACGACGGCCGCCTCATTCGGTCCCATGAACACACTCCGCCATCATACCCCCGCCGGCATCATCAATCTCTACAAGCCCCCCGGCAGAAGCTCGGCCCAATACGTCTATCGGCTTCGGCAAGTCTTCGGCATTCGCAAGGTCGGCCACGCCGGAACCCTGGATCCATTTGCGGACGGTGTCCTGCTCGGCTGTGTCGGCCGTGGGACAAAGCTGGTCGAAGCCCTCATGTACTTGCCCAAGCAATATGAATCCACGCTTCGCCTGGGCGTCACCAACGCCACGCTCGATCCGGAACAACCGTTTGAACCCGTCGAGATCGACGCTCCGCCGACCCTGGACGCCGTATCGACGGCCGTGGCCGATCTTGTCGGAGAGATTGACCAGGTTCCTCCGATATTCAGTGCCGTAAAGATCGACGGCGTCCCCAGCTACAAACTTGCCGCGCGCGGCAAGCATCGCGAAAAGCCCGCCAGGCGCGTGCACATTCACCGGATCACGATTCTGGACTACCAATGGCCCCTCTTGCGGTTGGACATCCTGTGCGGCCGAGGCACCTACATCCGGGCCATCGCTCGGGACATCGGCAGCGCCCTCCAATGCGGCGCGTGCTGCCAGAGCCTGACCCGAACCGCCGTGGGCCCCTTTCGCTTGCCAGAGGCGATCAACCTGGACAGGGCTCCGCCCGAAACGGTCCTCGCCGCCCTGATCTCGGTCCCAGACGCCCAAAAGCAAATCGCCACTGCCCGCGAAATCGCCGCCCGGCCCCCCGGCAAGGACAGAGCATCCGATCAGCGCCGCAACCGCTGACGTGCCGCGACCGTTCCGCGCCGCGACCGTCAGGGAGCGGGCCAACAACGCCGCTTTTCGCCATCACCTTCGCAGAACCAGTTTCGTCGCTTCCTGGTTTGCCTGGTATTGGGTCCGATCTCAGCGCTCTCTCACCGCTCCCTGACGGTCGCGGCTCTGTTCGGCCTTTCGCGATGCGTACGCTGGCGCTGGATCGAGACGTGATTCCCCATTGACCATGCGCCTCTCGGTTTGTGCGCCGGCCGCTTTCTGACGGGCGCGGTCCGGCACGGGCGCCCATGGGTACCCGGCGTCCCGGAGACGCTGAAACCCGTGCTTTGGGGTCCGCCCAAGGCGTTACGGAGCCATCAGACTCGCTGCAATAACGCCGGACTTGACTTTCCTGTATGTTTGGTATATGTTAGGTGTGGGAGTCGTTCGTGCTCCCGCCGTTGGAAACGGGCCCGGCTCACGATATCCGTGCGCGAAAATGCGGCGCTGCGCCGCGATGAAGAACCCGGCGCTTGCGCTGAGAGCGGTTCCCGCGTCAGCGAACGATCAGAGCCGCGCCAGTAAGGGAGCGGCGTGCGACGCATGGCCTGCCGAGCATCGTCCAATCATCCGGGAACCGCTCCAGGGCTCTGATATAGGTGTCAGACACGCGAAACATTGGCGCTTGGAAGTGATTCTTCGGACGTGGAGGTGGAACACATGGCTTCGGATCAGATTCCGCTGCGGGCGATGAGCAACCGGCAGCGCCGCGTCGTGGAGCGCAATCTGCCGCTTGTCAGATTGACCCTGCGCAGGCACAGTCAACTGAGCGAACGAAATCGCGTTGGCCGCGAACCCGTCGAACTCTTCCAGGAGGGCTGCATCGCCCTGATGGAGGCGGTGCGGTCGCACGATCCGATGCGCCACGGACACTTCGGCGCTTATGCGATGGCTCGAATCCACTTCGCCGTCAGCCGATACGTCCACGAGACCAAGAGCGTCATTCGCGTACCGTTCATCACTCAACGGCGCAGACGCAAACGACAGGAGCCGGCGACAGCCGATCGCCATGGTCCGGACCGACTGCCCCGGGTTGTCTGCATGGCTGACAACTGGGACGCCGAAGCTCGCCGGGGCCGCCGGCGTCGGCAACACGACCCAACAGTCTCACTGGCGCAGGGGCTGACGATCGGCGAGTTGGTCCGCGAGCGCCTCGATCAGGCCACGGCCCGCGTGGTGCGGGACATGAAGGCCGCCCCGGGTTGCGCCGATGGGCATCGGGACGTCGTCGAGCAGTGCGCCACCGGGCGATGGTTGGTACCCGAGCCCGACGCTCGGACCCCCATCCGACAGCTTGCCAGAACGCTCCACTGCTCGGTCGGCCGGATCACCCATTGCGAGGAACGGTTCCACAAGAAGGTGGCCGAAACCCTGAACACGGACGACGTGTTCAGGGAGCTGACACGCCTGGCACGATGTCAGCCGACGGGCATGAACCACTGCCCGAGCCCCGAAGAGATGGCGTCACTACAACTCGCCGCGAACGACACGGCGTGAGTCCCCGCGAAACGCAGAGGCCCAACCGCCGCGACTCAGTGCGTGGCCCTTTCCTGCTCCCATTGGGCGCCCATGTCCACGCGAGCCGCCAGGTGCGCCAACATGGCGCGAATCCCGAAGAAGGCTTTGCTCAGCCAGATGTTGACTGGCAGTGAACGCGTATATCGCCGCCGAACGAGCTCACCGTACAGTGCCACGCCTCGGTGGAAATAGTCTGAATCCGAAAAATCAAACGGGCCTTCGTGGAAGAGCGGCTCCCAAACCCAATCGCACCACTCCCGCATGAGCTTCATCCGTTGCGTTTCGGTCTGCTGTTTCGGCGTCATGTCGGCAGCGCGGATCAGGACCCTTCGCAAACCTTCCTCCGAGGTATTCGCAACTCGGTCCACCTCACACACGAAATCCCAGTCCTGATCCGTGAAGTGGTGGCAGCAGCCGAAATCGATCAGCCCCAATCGGCCATCCGGCATGAAGAGATAGTTGCCCGGGTGTGGGTCGGCGTACACCATCTTCGCTTGATACCACAGACGAAATGACGTAAGCGTGATCTGTGTGCCGTGCCGGTCACGCAGCTCCTGCGACGGGCGCGATGCCATGAATGCCCCCAGATGAGTCCCATCCAGATACTCCATTGTCAACACGCGCCGCGTCGAGTATTCCGGATAGACCCTGGGAACAACCACGCCATCACCCTCGCGAAACGCGAGTCGCGCGATCCGCTGGTTCTCCGCTTCCTGCTCGTAGTCCGTTTCCAGATCGAGCATGCGCCGAATATCATCAAACTGGAGCTTCAGATTGTCCCAGTCCCCACCCAGGCGCATCGGAAAGGCCGCTGCCTTCATGTTGCGGAAGTCGTCATGAATTGTCCGGGCGATGCCGGGGTACTGAACCTTGATCGCCACCCTCTGCCCCGATCCTTTCAGACGGGCGCGATGCACCTGCCCCAATGACGCTGCGGCAAAGGCCTTCGTCTCGAAGTCATCGAAGACCTCCTCAGGATCCTTCCCCAATTCGTTGCGGAACGATTCGCGCAACAAGGAAAAGTGCATCGGCGGGGCCTCGAAGTGCAGCCGTCCCAGCATGTCCGCAAATTGCTCCGGCACGACGTCGGGATAGTTCGCGAGGATTTGTCCCATCTTCATGACCGCGCCGCGCAAATAGCCCATGCCTCCCAGAAGCTTCAGGGCCGCCTTCAAATGCGTCTCGTTCAATCGACGCCGCTTCTCATCGGCATCTGCGTAGCCCGCGCGAAGCCAGTACGCCAAATAGGCCGCGGCGATCTTCGCTTGCAGCGTACCCAGCGCCCAAAAACGCCTGAGTCGCCCCGTCGGAGCCGGCCGCCACGCCAGGTCGTCCATGAGCCGATGCCAAGTCTCATCCACCGAGACCCCTTCCATGCGATCCAGGTCCTCCGGCAAGGCCGCAATCAGTTCAGCGATTCTCGGCTTCATCGATGACCTCCTCTTGTCCAGGTGAATGGGTCGTCAAAGACTCGGCGAAGATGCGCATCGAATGATCGAGAACCGACAACGTGTCCTCACGGTTCGGCGATTCATCCTTCGCCCAGAAAGCCAGCACGCCGAGATACAGCGTCCAGTACAGATGTATCGCGATGAACGAAGGCCCGGTGCTCACCTCCGGGCACCGGGAGACGAGCAGTTGCCGAACGACCTCAAGGTGATCCAGGCGAACCCGCTCCGCCGCCTCGCAGACGGCATTGCTCCCGAACGGGCTCATCGCCGTCTCCAGCACTTCGCCGACGTAGCGACGATGTGGAGCCAATCCGCGGAGTCCGGCTGCCACATGGGCAAAGAGGGCCTCCGCCAGATCCTCGTCACCCTGTAGCCGGCCCCCAAACTCGGCCTCCGTACGATCCAGAGCCTCGGCCAGAAGGGTCATGGCCAGTGCCTCCTTGGTGGGGAAATAGTTGAAAAGGGTTCCCGCCGCGATCCCCGCCGCCGCAACGATGTCCCGTGTCGTCGTCTTCTCGAATCCCTTGTCAACAAACAGGTTATGAGCGACATCCATGATCCGTTGTCGCGTTTGCCGTTTTTTTTCGGCGGTGATCCGCATGACCGATCCTTTTTATGACTCTGCTCATATAAAAGATAGCACACCATTTGAGGAAGTCAAGAAGAAAATGAGCGTGATCATAAACGAGCCGTCATGCCAAGGCAGGATTCCCATCGGACGGAATTCGCCCTCGCGCCGAGCGGCCCGGGTTCGCCGGAATCATTGGAATCAAGGCCGGAAAGCCCGGTAGGCTTGGTGATGAGGCAGGGAAGTCGGCAGGCTTTACTTCTTGGCGGCGAGGTCTTTATTCGCTTGCTGCTGCGCTTGCTTCGTCCGTCCGGCGTCGATCAGTTGCCGCTGTTCGCGGGTGAGGACCTGCTTTTCCAGTCGGGCGCAAAGACTCTCGAAGATGGTGGCGATCGGTTTTTGCAACCGCGCCAGTTCGGCAGCGTGGTACTTTCGGCTCGCTTCGCTCTCGGCGGTCCGGCTGAGTTGCTCGACTTTTTCCATCTCCTTTCGCCGAGCACCGAGATAATCGACGGCCTGCCTCCGGCAACTCTCAAGGATCGACCTGGCCATGCCGCGTTGCTGATCGTTGCACTTGTAGTAATTGCAGAACCACTTGACGTAGCGCTCCCACGCGGACTCATCCGAGGCGATCTCGCCAAGATCAGGCTTCGTCTTCAACAGCGCGGCATCGACGAGCTGCGTCCGCTCTGCTTCTTTCGCGCGGTACTCTGCCATTGAAGCAGCATGGATCGGATCGTTATCCAAGCCCCAATCGGTCGGGTTCCAGTTGCCCGCCTCCCAGCCCTTGACCATCTTCTCAAAATCGCGGTGACGCTTCAGGACGTCCTTCATGTCGTTTTCCAGAAGCTCGCGTTGCTCCGGCGTCATGGTCTTCCGCAGTTTCTGCTCCACGCGCTGCACGGAGGAGAGCATGTCATCCATGATCGGCTTGAAATGCCCGGACCATTTCTGCACTTGCTCAGCGGTGAAAGGCTCCTGTCGGGCGCGCGTTTGGGCGATCTCCAGGACGACCGGCATCATCTCCTTAAAGTGCCTCATCGCCACGCCCATCGACTCGGTGCGCATCTCCCGGGCGACCATCGTCCGCTGATCGTGCGTCATGCCGTATCGAACCTGAATCGCATTGAAGAATACCTCTTCGCGCTCGTGGGGATGCCACGGGGCGATTTGAGACACCTGATTGATCAAGTCGAGTGAGAACTGATCCGCTTCCGAGTTCCAGCCGTTTTTCGCAAAGACGTTCTTGTGAGCATCGATAATCCGTTGCGATTCCGACTCCCACGACCCCATGGCCTTGGCCTGCTCCTCCATCTGGCGCATCTCTTTGAGCATGCCCGGGGGCACCTGTTCCGGCTCGTCGGCCCCCGCCGGCCACGCAAACACCAGGAGACCCAACAGGACCCATCGCTGAAGGCCGGGCTTCCGCATATGCATGTCAAACACAACTGCCTCCTCGATGGCTCATCCGACGAATCGCCTCGCGAAGTTTCTCTTCAACTTCCAGCGGCCTGGCCACGCACTGCCATGAGCCGGTCTCGCCTTGGTCGACATCCGTCTGGAATATCACCGTTCCGACGCGCGCCAATCGCTCCGTCACCGAAAGGGTCAAATAGGTGTTCTGGATTCGATCCAAGTGACACGCGAACATCTCGACCTTGGACACGCCCCGGATGCTCATCACGCGCCGGTTCGTCAGGACGTACAGCCGCGAGACCCACTCGATCGTCGCCCAGCCCAGCCGGGCCCCGGCAACGAGAATGGCCACGTTCAGAACGTAGGCGCTGTACGCCGGCGCGACAACTTCGGTGCCGGCCAGAGACGCCAGAACAATCGCCACGGCCATCCATCGCAATGAGACCAGCAGAACAAACCAGGCTGAAGGCTTGATCGCAAAGACGACCACTTCGCCGCCATCGAGCAGGTGGGAAGGCAGAATGTCCTTCACGGCCAGACCGACCGCCGTGCCCGTGGGTCCTTCGGCCTGCGCGACCACGCCTCCTTTGCTGCGCCGCTGGGGCTCGAGCGTAAGCGTCACTGATACAACTCCGGTCTTAGGACGCCGATATCCGGCCAGTTCCGGTAGTGGTCATCATAGTCCAGGCCGTAGCCCACCACGAAGACGTCCTCAATGTCAAATCCCACGAAATCAGCAACTAAGTCCTTCGGAGCTTTGCTCGGCTTCCGTAAGAGTGTACAGATCCGCAGGCTGGCGGGTTGCCGTTCATGAAGCTGCCGGCTGACCATGCGTAGAGTCTTGCCCGTATCCAGAATGTCGTCCACGACCAGAACGTGACGATCCAGGATGTCCACGCTCAAGTCCTGGAGCACCCTGGGTTCGCCGCCCTCGGTCGTCGCCCCTCGGTATCGGCTGATGGTCACGAGGCCGATACTCATCTTGAACGGCAGACAGCGGATCAGGTCGGCAACGAAAATCAGGGAGCCAGCCAACACCGGGACAATCACCAACCCCTGGGAGTCAGACCCATACGCCCCGACAATCTCTCCAGCCAGTTCTCGAACCCGCCGCTGGATCGTGTCTCGAGAGATGATGATACGGGCGAGGTCCTGCTCCATTTCGATATTATAGACGCCTCAAACCATTCAACAACAAATGTAGAGTGCTCCCAACCATTTGTCTATCCGTGACTTGCAGCAAGCAGACACCCGTTGACCCGACGGATCATCTCTCCAGGGCCGTGCTCGGCAGACCTCGCTGCCGGTCACAACGGACCGCGAAACGGCCATGCCATTGAGGCAGGAAACCCGAATCCGGCCCCGCTTCCACACGGTTTCAGGCGAAGAAAAACTGAGGTGCCGCACGAATGATCCGATGAATGCCATGACAAGCGCATCTTCGAGGTCCGATACACGGAGCCGCAGGGTATGACCGGACACCATGAATCCAGCGATCGAGACCATGAGCCGTTGATTCTCGTCATCATCAACGCGGTCGGATTGGAAAGCACGATCAAACGGGCCCTGCATCGGGCAGGATACCGCACAATCTCCGCGGAAGATTCCGAAACCGGCACGGCCATCGCGGAAAAATTCATACCGCACGCCGTGCTATTGGATACCGACCTGCCCGGCGCCACCGGCTACGCCATCTGCCAGGAACTCAAGTCCCGCCTGCCGACCGCGGACATCCCCGTCCTCTTTCTCACGGGCCTTTCGCCAACGGAAGAAGTGATCCGGCACAGCTTTGATGCCGGCGCACACGATCTGATCGTCAAACCCGACGAGACGTCCGGCGATTTTGGACCGTTCATCGCCAATCTGCTGTCGCGCATCCGCGTGGTCCTGCGGGAACAAGACCTGCGAGAGGCATATCGGCGACTCGCCACGCAGGACATCCAGACGGGACTGGAGAATCGGCGCCAGTGTTTTCTGCGAATCTCCGACGCCATCATGACGGCAAAGCGCGAAAAGACGCCGAGCATCTTACTGCTGGGTGACGTCGATCAGCTTGGAATCATCAACGACAAATTCGGATACGACTTCGGCGACGAAGTGATCCTCACCTTCGCTCGACTGCTGAAGCGGTTTATTTCGCCCGATTGCAAGGCGGGGCGGATCGCCAGCAACACGATGGCGATCATTCTGAAAAACTCGTCGCGCGATCGCGGCCTGGCATTCTGCCGGCGCATCGCTCAAACCTTTGCCGCGATAGCATTCGATGCGGGCACGCAGCCCAAACACTTTACCCTCAGCTTCGGCCTGAGTTGTTACGATGGTGCAGAGCCGGAGTTCTGCCCGGACCGGCTCATGGGCGAGGCGGACATCGCCCTGTACGAGGCCAAGGATCGGGAAAGCAACCGCATCTGTGCCTTTTGGGATTTGGACCCGGCTTCACTCCCCATCGTCGCGCCCAACAAACGCCACTCCAGACGCAAGAAACGTCAGAAAAGTAACCGCGTTTATATCGGCGTCGAAGAGTCCAGGCCGGACCCGAGTCTCTCGCCACGATAAACGCCACCGCACCACCCATGCGCCAAGCGCCCGGTTCGCGACGACGGGCCCGGCGTTGCCGCGCTTAAACGATGGCAATACGATGCCGGCGTCATGATGCGCAATCTCAAGCTCGTGCTGGCCTATGATGGGACCGAGTTCCACGGCTGGCAGTTTCAGCCCAACATGAGGACGGTGCAGGACTGTCTCGAAAAGGCGCTGCGCCGAACGCTGAGACATCGCGTCGCCGTCGTGGGTTGCAGCAGGACCGACTCGGGCGTCCATGCAGCGAGCTACGTGGCCAACCTCTACACGACGACCACGTCGCCCATCGCGGGAATCGCCCACAGTACCGGCTCCCGCCTGCCCAAGGACATGTCACTCATTCACGCGACACCAGTGCCGCTGACCTTTCACGCCACCCTCTCTGCAATCTCCAAGCTGTATCGATATCGGATTTACAACGCGATCGGCCGGCCCGCCGAACAGTTCTTGCAGCGTTACGTCTACCATTGTTGGGAGTCGTTGGACGTCGATCGGATGCGGCAGGCGGCGCGCTGTTGGGTCGGCAAGCACGATTTCACCTCGTTCGCATCGGCAGGCAACGTTCGCCGGTCGAACGTCCGAACCATCCATCGGATCGAAATCTACCGCGTAGGCGTGGAAATCCGCATCGACGTCGAGGGCGACGGGTTTCTCTATAAGCAGGTGCGAAACATGGTCGGGACCTTGTGCGAAGTCGGCCGGGGGAAATGGACGATGGATCGGGCCGAGGCGCTGCTCGCCGCCAAGGACAGGGCCCAGGCCGGCCCGACGGCGCCGGCGCGCGGCCTCTGTCTTCAATGGGTTCGCTACGACATGCCCCATCTTCCCCCGCCGTCCCCCGAGCTGCTGGAGAAGGCGCAAATGGCCGAACCTCCCCTCGGCTCTCAAAGAGCACACGTGGATGCTCAACCGATGTCGACCGCACCGATTCTACCGGGCGTCGATACCACGGAAGAGCCGTCAGCCTGACGGTCTGACGATTGTGCCACAGCGCTCCTGAGTTGGATCGCGGCGAAACGGCGGCTTGTGAGTAGGCGATGGGTTGGGGCCTCATGCGCATCGTTCACATTATCACCCGGCTGATCATCGGCGGCGCACAGGAAAACACCATCCTGAGTTGTGAGGGGCTCCGCGCTCGAGGGCACGATGTCTACTTGTGGAGTGGTCCGACCACGGGGCCGGAAGGTTCACTCGTCGCCAGGGCTTCTCACGGTGGTTACGCCTACGAAGAGTTTCCCGACCTGATTCGTTCCATCGACCCATCGCATGATCTGCGCGCCCTACGGACCTTCCGGGAAAGGCTGAAGCAACTTCGGCCGGACGTCGTCCACACGCACTCGAGCAAGGCCGGCGTCATAGGGCGCATCGCCGCAACGCGCGCCGGAGTGCCGCGCATCGTCCACACCATCCACGGCATGAGCTTCAATCGGACGCAGCGGATCTGGCCGCGAATGGCATACGCGCTGGCCGAACGATTCTGCGCACACAGATGCCACGCCATCGTGAGTGTGGCCGACGCGATGACCCGCCAGGCCCTCGCCGCGGGCATCGGCACGCCGGAACAATACGAAACCATTCACAGCGGCATGGAAACCGAGGCATTCGATCCGCAGGACCCTCGACGAACCGAATGGCGGGCGCGGTGGAAGGTCGGCGAGCAGGACGTGCTTGTCGGTACCGTGGCCCGGCTCTTTGCCAACAAAGGATACGAACAACTCATGGAGACCATGACTCTGGCACTGGAGCGTGAGCCACGGCTGCGGTTCGTCTGGGTTGGTGGAGGCGACCGACGCCGGCAGTATGAAGCGGAACTATCCGGGCGAGGACTCAGCGACCGTGTCATTCTCACAGGATTGGTCAAGCCTGAGGAGATTCCCGGCATCCTCTCGGCGGTCGACATATTCGCACATACGTCACAGTGGGAGGGGCTGCCGCGTGCGGTTGTTCAGGCGATGCTGATGGAGAAACCCGTGGTGAGCTTTGCCATCGACGGCGCACCGGAAGTCGTGCGCCCGGGCGAAACCGGTGAGCTCGTGGCTCTCGGGAACCTGCCGGGATTCGCCGGGGCCCTGGTCACACTGGCCGGCAAACCGGGGCGGCGCGCCGAGTATGGGCGTCGAGGGCGGCGGGATTGCCTCCAGTTGTTCAATCACCACGTCATGGTGGATCGGCTGGAGCAACTCTACGGCCGTCTTCCACATCAGGTCCACTGAGTTCATTCAGCAGCATCTTCGCGTTCTGACGCTGTGTTTCGTCACCGTTCCGTTCGGCCAGTCGCAACATCTTCGCCGCATCCTCCCTGCGCTCGACCTGATAGTAAATCATCGCCAATCGCAGCGCGGCCTCCGCGTTCGTCGGCGCCTCGCCGAGGATGTACTCATACGCCCCGATCGCGCCGCCAAAATCCTGCTGAATGAAGAGTACGGCGCCCAACTCGGCCCGGGCATCCAGGGCATCCGGCGCCAAGTTCACGGCCCGACGATAGTGGACGGCCGCCTCGTCATACTGCCGCAATCCGGTCAGCGCATGTGCCAGGTTGTGGAGGATCGGCACACTGTCGCCGTTTCGCACCAGGGCGGCACGATAATCTTCGACCGCCTGAGACTGGGCTTGCGGGAGCATCCGCAACCGGGCGAGACGGCCCGCCACGTCCCGATTGTCGGGCTCCAATGCCGAAGCGTGGATCAACGTCGCACGGGCTGCGTCGATCTCTCCGGTAGCGATCTGATCATCCGCCAAGGCGACGTAGACATGGGAAGAATCCGGGGCGAATCGGACGGCATTCGACAGCGCCTGCCGAACCTGCTCCCGATGCCCCAGGCACGTCTCAACTTCGGCCAGCGCCAGCCAGATGTCGACCCGCCGTGGATGTTCCTCCGCCGCCTCGCGCAGCAGGTCGGAAGCCTTTTCACGGTCCCGTGTGAACAGATAAAGCCAAGCCAGTGAAAAGTCATTCTTCACATCCACCGCCAGACCCCGCCGGCGACACGCCTCGTAATGATGAATGCCAGAGGCGATTTGCGCCGCCTGCTCCGGCGTTATGCGCTGCGTGAATCCCGGATCGTACTGCCAATTCATGGTCTTCGGCGGTGACTGCTCAAACGCGCGGTCCGCGAGGACGTTGTGATACTGCCACACCCCGGAATGCACCGTCAGCCCCGCCACCGCAAGCAAACCGGCGCCGTAGGCCGCACCCAACGGCCTGATCCTGCCCGCGATCTTGAGGCGAAGCCGTTGAATCAGGACATCGCGCGCGTGGAACAGGGCGACGCCTTTCATGACCAGATAGGTCAGCACCGCTGCCAACCCCAGCGAAAACAGAAACGGAAACGAGCCATACAGCCCTCGAACGATCACGAAGAACATCGTGAAAATCACGAGGGCGAAAAACTCCGCCACAAGGCTCATGTCATAGCGGCGAGCTTTGCGCGGCTCGGCGGGTTTCGCGCCAAGCGAGGGCCGGCCGAACCCGAAATAGAGCGCGTCGTTCGGACAAGTTTCGACGCAATCCAGGCACTTCATGCAGCCCGGATCGACGACCATGCGATACAGCCTGACCTCCTCCGCGACATTCACGTTTGACGTGCACACCGCGGAGCAGTGCCCACACCGGCGGCAGGCATCGGTCACACGGATGCGCGCGGTTGCGAACTTGTCGGTGATCGCGAAAAAAGCGCCGTAAGGGCAGGCGAAGGTGCAAAAACCCTTCGGGCCGAGGAAGTAGATGATCGCGCCGCCGCAGATCAGAACGGTGAGGATTGCGAAGACCGGCCCGGGAAACGTGTCCCAAAACCCGGAACGCGAGAGATGCCACCTCAGCGGCGCGACGTGCCCCCCCTGGTACGAATACCAGATGCGCACCGCGAGCGGATACAAAAACATGTACGCCGCGGCCGCCAATGGAATGAACACCAGGAATCGAGAGCGGAACGCCTTGGGCCGCATGTGCAGCTTCTTCAGGACCCAAAGCGTCAGGTCCTGATAGGCAACCAGGTGACACGCCCAACCACAGACCCACCGCCCGAGGATCAACGTGGCAATCAAGGCCGCCGCGAAAAAGAGAAAGCCCATGTTGATCTCACCGCGCCGAATCGTATCCATGGCTTCGGACGGCTCGACAGGGGTCAGCGTACTGCCCGCCCACAGCCAGTGCAGCACGTGCCCGAGAATCAGGAGATGCACGGTGATCAGCGACAACGCCCGCCAACGCCCGGCTCGTGAACGCTTCATCCCGGTGTCGGGATCGATCTCGACGACGGGCAAAGCCAGGTCACCGCTGCCGGACTTCGATCCCGGCGCGCAATCGGCCCGGCCTCGAAGATTCGGAGATGCAGGGTCGCTCACGTGCTTGGAAGCCATGGTCGTTGTTTCTCGGACGAAACCGGTCACGGGATGACTATCCTGGCCGAAATGGACGAATAATAATAGTCGGCCACCTGCCACACCGACCACCACGATGGTGGCGCGTCTGCAACACATGAACAGAGAAAGACCCAACCCGCCGCGCCGCCGACTCCGCAAACGACGGGGCCGCACGTCGACGTGCCTTCTCCAGGGCCCGTCCTGCGCCATCTTATTCGCGCTGGGGGTGGGCAGCCTGATCGCGATGGCGGCCTGCATCCCGGATCGCGTGGTTGGCGTGATCGCCGCCCAACCCTGGGCAACCGGGCCCTCCGAAGTGATCGCCCTCAACGAAGCGCCCCGCGGACAATCAGACTACTTCGATCCGACCGCCCTGAAGATTCGGCTGACTGGCGCGGTGAACGAGACCGTCGCGTTTCAACTCGTGCTCACCGGCTCAGGCGGCCTGACGCAAGGCGTGAAAATCAGCTTCGAAGACCTGCTGTCGAGCGCCGGCACCATCTCTCGAGACGCCGTGCGGATCTATCGCCATTGGCCGGTGACGGTCGAGCGATATCCGAATTGGTACCTGCGCTCGGTCGGACCGAGCAAGCCGCGGGAGATTCCCGACGCACTCGTTCCCATCGACGCATTGAACCACGGCCAACCGTTCACCATTCGGTCGGGCGAGAATCTCGTCCTATGGGTCGAAATCAGGGTTCCATTCATCGCCAACCCCGGTGCGTACTTCGGTGCGCTCGTCGTACAAGACAGCGAGGGCCGTCGACAACGCACGCGCGTTACGCTTGACGTGCGCGACATGCTCCTCTCCTCCGCCGATGCGATTACGACCCTCGCCAAAGTGCAAATCCGACCGATCATCGAGACGTACACGCAACTAGATCCCGACAATCCTCGCCTCATCCTGGAAGACCCGGAGGCGCGGCGCGTTCTCATCGAGACGTTTCGACTCCTTCACGAGCACGGGCTATGCCCCGTGACCGACGAGATCAAGCCCGGCTATCAGCAGGACCTGGAAGGCCGGCTTGAGATCGACTGGACCCAGTACGACGCGTTCTGCGGCCCGCTCATCGACGGCAGCGCCTATCGAGACAATCGGGCCGCGTCGTGGTGGCCATTGCCCGTTGACCTGACACGGCCCGATCCGGCGCAGTACGGCGGCACGGGCGCCACGACTTATACCGCGATCCTCAGAAAACACCTTGAGGCCGCCGCCGCGCACTTCGAGGAAAAAGACTGGCTCACGCGGTCGTATATCTCCTTCGACGTGCCCAAAACGGATAATCCGCTCCCCGAAGACCTCGAACTGATCCGGCGCGTCGCGACGCTCAGCCATCTTGCCAATCCCCGGCTCAACGTCGTCTCCCGCCTGATTCCCCAGCCGATGATCCCATTCGGTTGGGCGGGGCACCACTACGAAGACCTGACACCTTTGATCGACGTTTGGTCGACTCCTGCGCGATACCAACATGGTCCAACGATGCAACGGCTACAAACGCTCGGCCATCGCACGTGGCTGCTCCCCGACCGGCCGCCGTTCAGCGGTTCAATGGCGATCGAGGCGCCGCCGATTCACGCACGAAGCCTCGCCTGGCAGGCCTTTCTTCAGGGGCATGATGCGATCGTTCTCGACCACGTGACTGAGTGGCCCAGCGACGTCTTCGACCAGCCCATCTCCGACCGCCGAATGCGCAGTGACACGTGGCTGGTTTATCCGGGCTCCATGTTCGGCCTCGAAGAGCCGATTCCGTCCGTGCGCCTGAAACAGTTGCAGTTGGGCATTCAGGATTACCAACGCCTGCGTCTGCTGGAGAAGAACGGCCGCGGGGCCACGGCGCGGCTGGTTGCGGACTCACTGATCAAGGCCGCCGGCACCGAAGCCTACGGCGACAACTACCAGGACGGGCGGTTCGGCCGACGAATCAATGATCCGGATGTCTGGGAACTGGCCCGCAAAATCCTGAACGACGAGCTGGCCGACGCGATGTCGGAGTACCCCGCCGCAACAAAGGACGCCGGAGCAGACCGCGCGGACTGGGCCAGGTTTCTGAGTTCCACGCGCAAAATCGAGGCTTGGGCCGAATCGGCTCGACTGATCCTGGACGACCGGCCCGATCAAGTCGGGTTCCTGGCGAACTGGGAGTTGACGGTTCGCAATGAGTTGCGCACGCCCCTCGAAGGCAGACTCACGTTCGGCCCCCTGCCGCCTGCTACCAGAAGCATCAGCGACGTCGTGCGTGTCGGGCCCCTCCTTGAGATGGGAATCGCTCAAAAGCGGCTGACCACCAAGACCACTGACCTGCCGCCGATCGATCTGGACGGCCACTATCAACAGCAAATCGTCTTCGATGCGGGCACATCCGGAACGGTGAACATCGACGCCACCTTGTCGATCGTGCAGGCCCCGTCCGTAGCCGTGCCGATCACCGTGGACGGACGACTGGACGACTGGCCGCCGAACAATGCCAATGCCGCAAGCGATTTTCGGCTTCTCACCATCTACGGCGGCCCCCGCCACCAGCGAGATCGCGCCGAAAGTCAGACCATCGCCTACTTCTGCCGGAAAGATGGCCTACTCTTCGTGGGCATTTACGCGGCAAGCCCGGCACAGGATGCGCGCCGGCCGGTCGAGCCGGCGCCCCTGCGGAACTTCGTCGAGTATGAGGACTTGATGCCGGTCGGAGAAGACCTCGTTGAGATCATCATCGACCCCACGAACGCCGCCGCGCAGAGTGAAGACCTGTTCCACATCGTTCTCAAGTCCACCGGCAATCCGATCTTTGAACGCGGCATCGGGACGACCCCACCCATCGGAAGGGTCCGTCCCTGGCCACAGGCGCCTCCGGAGTGTTGCGTCGTGCGGACGGCGAACGGTTGGACCGCGGAGTTGGCGATTCCCCTTGCCACGTTCGGGGAAGAGGCGGCCGCCAATCGCGTCTGGGGGATCAATCTTGCCCGACGCGAACCGATTCAAGGTGAATACTCGGATTGGGCCCGAACCCCGCGATACTGCTACGACCCAAGATCACTTGGCAATCTGGTCTGGCCGTAGCGAGGCCGCGTGCATCGGCCGCGCGCTCGCGCGCGCTTGCAGCCGACTCGCTTGATCATCGGTAAACCGTAGGATGGGTCATTGGACCCATCTGCTGAACCGTTCCGACGGCGGATGAACGACGGATCGAGTCCATGTCGCCGGCGCGTGCAATCAACCGATGGGTCGTATGACCCATCCTACCCGCTCGGCTTAAGCCGATTCGCTTGAACATCGGGCGCCGCGGCGGTAACGTCGCTCTGATGAGGATCATCGGACACGGCGTGGACCTCGTCGACAACGAGCGGATCGAGCGCATCTGGAAGCAGCACCCGGACCGGTTCCTCACGCGCATTTTGACCCCTGCCGAACGAGACTACTGCCGGCGCATGAAGAACCCGATTCCGAACATCGCGGGACGGTTCGCGGCAAAAGAAGCCATCCTCAAAGTGCTTGGAACCGGGTGGCGCGGGGGGATCGCCTGGACCGACATCGAAATCCTTAATGACCCCGCCGGCCGGCCACACGTCTCGCTCGGCGGCCACACACGGAAAATTGCCGACAAGCTCGGTATTTCTCAGGTCTTGCTCTCCATCACCCACACCGATCAGCAAGCCGTCGCCAGCGCCATCGGCATCTCGGACTGAGCGTTTATGGTCGAGGGCAGAGCCGCCGTCTGTGACGGCGGTGGCGCGGTCGCGATTTGCGCATCACTGCGCTCACGGAACGCGGCACGGCGTGAGCATTTGCCAGAGGCGATCGTTCACCGCGTCGAGGCCGCGGCCGCTGACGGCTGAAACCGGCATGACCTCGCGCCCTATCGCCTCGGCGAGCGCCGCCAACTCCGCCGGTTTCGCCTCGTTGGTCAGGTCCAGTTTGTTCGCAACAACCAACTCGGGCTTTGTCGCCAGGGCCGGGCTGTATTCGGTCAGTTCATGGCGAATGATCCGATACGCCTCGTCGGGCGTCGGTTGGCCCTCCATCGGGAACAAGTCCACAAGGTGGAGGATGACTCGCGTCCGTTCGATGTGTCGCAGAAATGTATCACCCAATCCGACGCCTTGGTGCGCGCCTTCGATCAAGCCGGGAACGTCCGCCATCACGAATCTTCGATAGCCGGACAGGGCCACGATGCCCAGGTTCGGCGTGAGGGTGGTGAACGGGTAGTCGGCGATCTTCGGTCGGGCGGCCGACACCCGAGACAGCAGGGTGCTCTTGCCGGCATTGGGCAATCCCACGACGCCCACGTCGGCGATGAGCTTGAGTTCCAGCCGCAGCCATCGCTCCTGGCTCGGCCCGCCGGGCTCAAACTCTCGCGGGGTTTGATGGGTCGGCGTGGCGAAACGCGCATTGCCACGCCCGCCCTTACCTCCTGCGACGATGCACACACGCTGTCCGCTTTCGACCAGGTCTTTCAGCAACGCATTGGTATCGCGATCATAGACCAGCGTTCCGGCCGGGACGCGGACGATCTGATCACGCCCCTTTTTTCCGGTGCAGTCGCTGCCGCCGCCCGGTTGTCCGTTGTCGGCGATCCAGTGATGGTGCCCCGTGAAATCGACAAGGGTAGAAAGTTGAGGATCGACTTCGAGATAGACGCCACCCCCGTCGCCCCCATCGCCGCCGTTGGGGCCGCCCTTGGGCACGTACTTCTCACGGCGGAAGCTGACCGCACCGTCTCCGCCGCGACCGGAGCGAACGCAGATTTCAGCTTGGTCGACAAACAGCATGAGAACAACACAATGGAAAGGAACCGCGGCCCCCGACCCCCCTCAGTCCCCGGGCTCAGCCGGGGGGAGCGCACGGCCCGTCGCGGCCGATCGCGGCGTCATGCGACGCAGAAACCCGCCGGCCCGAATCGAGAACGCGTCACTCATCCACGGTTTGCGCCACCGGCTCAATCGAGACACGGTTGTTCTTGAAGACGACCCTTCCGTCTCGCAAGGCAAACAGCGTGTCGTCGCGCCCGCGGCCCACGAACATCCCCGGTTTGAACGGCGTGCCGCATTGACGGACCAGAATCGTGCCGACCCTCACAAGCTGCCCGGCATATTGCTTCACGCCACGAAATTGAGGCCCGCTGTCACGGCCGTTCCGCGTTGAGCCTTGCCCTTTCTTATGTGCCATCGCTGATGTCCCTCGGTTGCTCCATGTACAAACCGGCCATTCTAGAGGAACGGCCGGCCGACGGCAAATCGTAAAACCGAATGGAAGATACCTTAGCGCATCACCCAGCCCATCCGGCCCAAAACCGGCGTCGCATCCCGTCTCGTTCGCTCGTCTCCGGGCAGGGTGTAGGGCATGGCCAGGGTCTTGCGAAGGACGAAGAACTTGGGATTCTCCGCCTCGTCTCCGCCCGACTGATCCGCCTTCGGGCCGTCGGAATCCGCAACGGCGCGGTAGACAGGGTTGCGCTTGATGATTCGCTCTCCTGACAGGCCGCCGAAATAGACCGTGAACCTGCTGACGCGCGGATCCAGGTCGGGAAACACGATCACGCTCGTGAGGCCATTGTCCTTGCCCACCCGCAGCCGGGTAATGGCGTTCACCGGCTCCACCAGGAATGGGTGCGTCTTGGCATGTCGGCTCTTGATCGCCGCGAAGATCGTCGGATGCAGGCCGACAATCGCCGGCTCGACCGAAATGCGCGCCGCCTTTTCCGGCATCGAGGCTGCCTGATCCGCCGGCACCTCACTCTCGATCTCAGCAACCCTGGCAACCTCCGGGTGGAAGTCGACGTCCTCGTACCCGTCATTGGTCACCGTATACAGGATGTACCAGTAGGTCCGAACCCCCGACCCATGCTTAACCTGAATCCGCATCGGCGGGCTCGGCTCCAGCGAGAGTTCCCACGACTCCGGGACAGCGCTGGGCTCCGGCGCCGCCTGCACGACAGCGGTGAGCATCGTCGAGGCCAACAACAACACCCCGCACAGGGTTCCGGGTATTCTCATCACGGTCACACCCCACATACGCTCGGCACCAATCACAGGCGCCAACCTAGTTTCTTAAACGATGATTTCTGTCGGGAGCTTGCAAGCTCCGCTCGGCGTGCCGCCTCTCCCACGAACGGAGCCCGAGGCTCCGGGGGGCGGATTCGATCAACACCCAATTATCAGGGCCCAGCCCCCGAATCTCAAGCCCCGGCCTCGCGAACTCACCCTGCCGATAGGGCTGAGGCCGATCAACGGCGTGTTTTCGGACATTCCTGTCGGATCCACGCCGGAATCGGCGGCGAGTCTCAACTCACGATCCGCGGAGCCGGTCCCACACGCCCGTCGCACCGGCCCCAGGGGCCTGTCCCGGCTCCGCTCTCCCGAACCCGGCGACGAACCGGCGCCTCAGCGGTAAACTACGGGGGCCTCGGCGGCGTCGCCGGGGTCGCTGAGGCCGTGGGCCGCCTGAGCAAATCTAAAGCGCTCGTCCCAGGCCGACGGCCCAATTGTGGCCTGAGTGCCGCGACGATTCAACGCCTGCCGCGCCAATCGCGGTGAGCGAGCTTGAGGAGGATGCTTCCCATGTCCACGCAGCCCCGATGGTCACGCACTTGCAGCACAGTCATTGCGATTGCCCTGGTGTGCGCCGTCAGCACCCGAGCCCGGGCCTGGGACGAGGACGGCCATGCCATCGTCACCTTCCTGGCTATCGACGCCCTGCCGCCCGACACCCCAGATTGGATCAAGACGCCCGAGGTGCGCGCCCGGCTCGTCTATCTCAGCTCCGAGCCGGATCGGTGGCGCGGCCAGCACAGCTTGGTTCTCGACCACATCAACAATCCGGACCACTACATCGACGAGGAAGAGCTCCGCGACTTCGGCCTCAGTCTGGAGACGCTGCCGCCGTTTCGCCGTGAATACATTGACATGCTCGCGCGCTATCGCGCCCTGCATCCCGACAACGCCAAACCGCGCGACGCAGCGAAAGACAAGAGCTACATCGCGCTGACGCCGGGCCTCCTCCCCTACCGCATCGCGGAGTTGCAGTGGAAGATCGCCGGAGAATGGACCCAACTCAAGACCTACGAGAAGCATCCTGACCGGGTCTCCCAGACGATGATCACCAACGCCCGCGCCAACATCGTCTATCACATGGGCATCCTCAGCCATTACGTCGGCGACGGCGCCCAACCGCTCCACATCACGATTCACCACCACGGCTGGATCGGCCCGAATCCGAAGGGATTCACCACGGACCACGATTTCCATTCCTACATCGACGACGGCATCCTGCGGCACCACCACATCAGCTACGACAGCCTCAAGGGTCGCGCCCTGCCGGCCCGCGCCGTGTCCGTAAAGGATTCCTGGCCGGACGTCCTCGGCTACCTGAGCGAAACCTTCGAGCAGTTGGAACCGCTTTATGCCCTGGAGCAAGCCGGCACGCTGAACAAAGCGGCCGGAAAGGCGTTTATCGAGAACAGGCTGCTGGCAGGTGGCTCCGCGCTGGCGGGCATCTGGGATGCCGCCTTCCGGGGATCAACCATCGACAAGTTCCGCGTGCAGCGGCTCAAAGAGCGGTACCCGAAGGAGCCGGGCAGGGCGACGGCAGCACACGGCGCGCCACCTCGGGCAAGTCGTTGACGGCGTGGCACGGGTCGATTGCTCACATCTGCGACAAGCGATTGAGTCGCGGTCTGAAGCGAGCCGGGCCGACCTCGGCCCCGGTCAGCCGCCCTATACCCAGTTCAACCGGGGCCGAGAACGGCCCGGCACGCCATGGCGCTTCGACATATGACGCTGTGGCGCTTGAACAGTCGAAAGGCGAATCGGTCGGTTTGAGTTCCTACTTCTTCGGTGTTCCGGCCGCCTGAGTCGCCGGCGTCGATTCCGGTGGTTCCCAGTCAGGCAAACCTGCGATGCTCTGATCAAGCAACAAGATATCTTCGATCGCCGGTTCCAGGCTCGCATCGCCCAGAACCCGTCGCATCTCGTCTTCGGCAGCCCTGGCCCGATCCTCTTTTCCGCGTTTGCGAAGATCGGCCGCCCATCGCTTGTAGCATTCTGCGCGAAACCGGCGCAGGCTGTCCGCGGCGCGCTTGCGCGTCGTCTCATCCTCTTTGACCAGCCAGACATTCACTCTCTTTTCCAGCCGCATCGCCAGTGATTGGGCGGCGACGAACCGCCCCGCATCAACTAGGGCACGACACCGCTCCATGCGCGTAAAGAAATCCACGCGGCTGGAGCGCAGTGAGCCGATGATCGGCCGAAGCAGGCTCAGCGTGCGATCCGCACGGCCCGCCCTCCGATAGGCCACCGCCTGCCAAAGCTTCGCTGATTTCGCGACGCCACGATTGGGATCGTCGACATGGACGGCCAGGCCGACACATGCGTCCGTGAGCCGCGCCGAGGCGCGGTCCGATCCATCGTTCGCGGCCAAGGCGGCAAACACATCCGCGAAGGCGCGCAGCATGTCGATGCGATCTTGCAGAATCCGGCGGCGATTCTCATCGAACCCATTGGGCAAGTGCTGCATGGCCTCGACGGCCACGTGGAGACAGTCTTCACCGGTGGCCACCACCGATGAAAACGCCCCTGGCTCCGCCGCCACGCCGTTCAAATCCCGCGACAATGGGGCCGCACACTCAAGGACGATGGCGCACCTCGCCGCCGCAAGGCCGCGCTCCACCTTCGCGACTGGCGACACGGCGGCTCGCAGGGCCTGGATGAGCGCCCCGCAGCCCCGCGCCTCCGCGCGGGCGGCCTCCGGCGCTTGGGCTGAGGCCGGTTGTGTCGTCACGCGATGGGTGGGGCTCACGTCCACGTCCGCAAAACCCAGTGGAGCGCGCACCGGCAGGACGCCGACCAGGCCGAAGGCGACGGTCATGCTCCAACGGGCCATGCAACGCGGCATATCTGTCACCGGGATTCTCTTTCTGCTCCCATAAGTTCGGCGGCCTGTGTGTACACGATGACCCTATCGAGAAACAGCGATCGTCGGGCTAACTTTGGGCGATACCTCCCGACGATGATTATAGGACCCGATGGTAGGCGGTCAAACAGAGACGCCGAGCCACGATCGCGCACAGGACGCCGCCGTGCTAAAGCTCCGTGATTCTCCGGACCGATGCTAGAATGACCAACAGATGTCGTCGCGAAACCACCACAAACGGGTCTTTTATCATGCACCTTTCGCGTCCACTTAGGCGAACCATTTATTGCTTTTGCTTCTGCCTGCTCGGGTCGATGCTCATAGGGTGCGGGGTCGAGGGTCTATTACTCGTTCCTCCCAATCTGGTGCCGGGCTTGCCCCTATCAGATTTGGATGACATTCAGAACGACGAGCGATTGACCGCCGACCAGCAGCGAGAACAGATCCGCCAGGCCGTGGGCGCTCCGGTAACGGCAGCGGGCGACCGGCTGGTTCAGTTCTTGCTCAATTTTAACGTACCTTAGTGTGGGGGCGTGATGCGTGGTAATGGTGATCCACGCATCAAGTTTGGATGGGCTAGGAAGCATTCATTTACAGGAGAATGAAGCAATGAAGATGAGACTACAACGATGCTGCGCGCTGGTGGCGCTTCTGCTGCCGGTCGGCGTCACCGGTTGCTTTGGTGACAACATTTTTTCCGCAACCTCCAAGGTCCTCAGCGGTCAGATTTCCCAGTTGACGTCCGGCGAGATCCTGATCCTCAATGAGGTCGTCGTCGGCCTTCTCCAGTCACAGAACCCCGGGTTCAATCCCCCGCCGCTGACCAGCACCCAAGCCGGCGCTTTGGCGGCGTTTTTCCAGGCGAACACCATCAATACGCTCGAAGATGCCCAGACCCTTGCCGAGACGGCCCAAACCAACCCCGAAGCCATTCAGGGGCTCGAAGAGCTGGCCGCAGCCTTCGCAGGAACCGAGTTGGACATCGATCCGAACAACGTCGAGGCAAACGATATCGAAGAGATATTCCAGGCGATCTTCGGTGGAGCGGGCACCGGCGGCGGCACGGGTGGAGGCACCCAAACCGGCGGCGACACCACCGGAGGTAACCAGAACCAGGGGACCTAAGGGATTCGTGACGGAAGCACCCTCCGAAAACTGGAGGCCGCACCGAATCACGCTGTCCCGACAACCTGTGGCGTAATCACACCGCGACCCGCTCGGCCTGGCGCCGGGCGGGTCGTCTTTTGTGGAGAGCCGGGTTCCGTGGACAGAGCCCTGCCGTTCCGTGGTACCGGTTTCCGACCGGTGCGCCTGGCCCGGGCTCCGATGCACAGTTACCATAAACAACCAGAAATAACTCGGCTTCTTCGAGCGAGGCAAATGTTCTCGGGAATTATCGACGCCATCGGCAACGTCCGCGAATGTCGCCTGACACCGGGCGGACAAACACTGATCATCCACGCGCCGGACTATTGGAGCGACGTCGGGCCGGGCAGCAGCATCGCCATCGACGGTGTTTGTCTGACATTGACGCGAGCCGATCGAGCCGACGCCCACTTTGACGTGATCACGGAAACCCTGCGATGCACCACACTCGGCAACCTGCAACCCGGCCATGGCGTCAACCTGCAAAAGTCACTGTCCGTCGGCGATCGAATCGACGGCCATTTCGTACAGGGCCATGTTGACGCCGTCGCAACCATCACCCGCGTTGAAAAGTCTCCACGCGAGTCCGTTTTGTGGTTCATGATGGACGCTCGTGCCATGGCCTATATCATCCCGAAAGGATCGGTGGCCATCGACGGTATCTCTCTGACCATCGCGGAAGTGTCGGGCGGCAGCTTCAGCGTTGCGCTGATTCCCACGACGCTCGAACGTACGACGATCGGCAAGAAGGCCATCCAGGGCCGCGTCAACGTTGAGACCGATATCCTGGCTCGAACCGTCGTCCACTACCTGAAGAATGCCACCAATCCAGCGGCACTATCCACGGGGCTTACGCCGGAAAACCTCTCGCGCCACGGGTTCTCCACCTGAATAATTGGTTCCCCGTCGTCGGATGGAATAGGATTAACCGGAGAAGCCAGATGCCGGCAAGTGGCGCGGCGTGGTGACACCCTGGAGGCACAAGTGCCCGAGCACGCTATCCATCGCAGCGTACGGCCCGTCATCGGGATCACAATGGGTGATCCCGCCGGCATCGGCGCCGAAGTGCTCATCAAGGCCCTGGCCGACCACTCTCTCCGCGATCAGGCCGACTTCGTCATCTATGGCATGCTTGAGCACATCGCCTACGCCGCGGACTTGGCGGAACTGCTCCCCTTCTGGGTCCGATCACCGCACGAAAGCGCACTGGAGACCCGCGGCGGCGTCGTCATTGCGGACTTTGATGAGTTCTCTTTGGCGGCCCGACCGCTCCGATCTCCCACCGCCCAGGGCGGCCGGGCTTCCATGCGGTTCATCGAACAGGCCGTGTCCGACGTGAAGAGCGGCAGTCTCGATGCCATCGTCACCGGCCCCATCCACAAGACCGCCTGGCACATGGCCGGCTACACCTTCGCCGGACACACCGAATTGTTAGCCAGGTGTTTCAAGTCTCGACGCGTCACCATGATGTTCTCCGGCGGGCCGCTCCGCGTAGCCCTGGCAAGCGTCCACGAAGCGCTGTTCGACTTGCGTAACCGATTCACCATCGGTCTGGTCTTCCAGCCGATCGATCTGCTGCACGAGGCACTTCGCGATTGGTTCGGCATCCCGAAACCCAGGATCGCCGTGGCGGGCCTGAACCCGCACGCGGGCGAGAACGGACGCTTCGGCGATGAGGAAACCCGCGTCATCCAGCCGGCCATCGACATGGCGCGACACGCCAACATCGCCGTCAGCGGGCCATACCCCGCGGACACCCTCTTTCGCCGAGCGGCCCAGGGCGAGTTCGATGGCGTCGTTGCCATGTACCATGATCAGGCGCTGATCCCGGTCAAACTTCTGGCCTTCGACCAGGCCGTCAACCTCACACTCGGGCTTCCAATCATTCGGACCAGCGTCGACCACGGCACCGCCTACGACATCGCCGGGAAAAACCGCGCCGATCCCGGCTCCATGAAGGCCGCGATCCGTTTGGCGATCGACCTGGTGCGTCGCCGGAAAAAGCAGGTGGTTTCCGCCGCTCAACCGGCCACTCCTGCCCCGGCCGACTCACCCCCGCACCCACCGCTGTCCTGACGACGTCCGGACTCCGTGCGGGCGATGTTTGGTTTGCGCGCGGGACAACTTCAAATGTTATTTCGGAACTCTATGTGTGGCCCCGGATTCCCGCCGATGCGTACACTGGCAAGCCGCCTGTGCCACGGTGAGGAACGAGCAGGGATTGTCGTTCCAGGATGGGAGGGGATCGTTGTTCCAGGATGGGAGGGGATCGTCGTTCCAGAATGGGAGGGGATCGTCGTTCCAGAATGGGAGGGGATCGTCGTTCCAGAATGGGCGGGGATCGTCGTTCCAGGATGGGAGGGGATCGTTGTTCCAGGATGGGAGGGGATCGTTGTTCCAGGATGGGAGGGGATCGTTGTTCCAGGATGGGAGGGGATCGTCGTTCCAGGATGGGAGGGGATCGTTGTTCCAGGATGGTGGCGTATGAAGGACTCCCCCCATTGTCTGCCCCAACGGGGCTGCGCCCTTCAGCCCAGGGTTGCGACGAAGTCGCTACCCTGGGACCGCGTCAACCAAATACCACCAACCCCAACGGGGTTGCGGCACTCGATGGTACACGACGCAACCCTTTCAGGGTTGAATTGTTTGATTGATCCGTTATCCCAGGGTAGCCGCTGCGCGGCAACCCTGGGCTGGAGGACGTAACGCCGTTGGCGTAGGGAGGTTATCCCTCGAGGGCGTAACGCCGTTGGCGTAGGGAAGTCTTCAATTGAATCCATTCTCCCAGGGTAGCCGCTGCGCGGCAACCCTGGGCTGCGACGAGGACTCCCCATTGTCTGCCCCAACGGGGCTGCGCCCTTCAGCCCAGGGTTGCGACGAAGTCGCTACCCTGGGACCGCGGACACCCATACAACATTCAACCCCAACGGGGTTGCGGCACGCTCGACGGTAAATGACACAACCCTTTCAGGGTTGAATTGTTCGATTGATCCGTTATCCCAGGGTAGCCGCTGCGCGGCAACCCTGGGCTGGAGGACGTAACGCCGTTGGCGTAGAGACGTCTTTGATTGAATCCGTTTTCCCAGGGTCGCTGCGCGGCAACCCTGGGCTGGAGGACGTAACGCCGTTGGCGTAGGGAAGTACGACACTCGGCCGCTACATGGCAGACAGCAGCGGGGTTGGTTGCGGCGCTTCATGGCGAGAAGCGGCATGATTGGTCCCCGGAGCCGCTCGCTGGCGCTCGGGCCTCTGATCGGGCGCGGCGCTGATCGGTTGCAGCGCGCTTGAAACGGCTTCTCGGCGCGCCGCCAAACGGCAAGCCGGAGGGGCGGTGGTCGGTTTCCGTTTGGGGGCTCTACCGGGCTCACAGAGCCTGGCTCTGTTTGGGCTCCACAGCCTCCCGCCGATGTCGTCGGCCTCGGAGGATGATTCCCACCATCATCGGCGCCAGCAGCAGGATGGGCACAGGCCCGCAGGAGAGATCGAGCGTGGGTATGGGCTCCACACACTCCGGCTGCACGAAGTCCACGGCCGCCTCTCTCACGACTTTTCCATCCGCGGCAACGTCGGTCGGCAACCCCAGGAAATCCAACGCCGTCGCCGCGGCATCCATGGTGCGCACCTGTTCACACAGGACCCGCCCTTCCGCAATGCCCGGACCGTTCAAGATAAATGGAATCCGGCGATCTTCCGGAATGTTCAGGAAGTGTGTCTTGTCGTGTCCGCCGTGGTCCGCCGTCACGATCACCAACGTCTCGTCGAGAACGCCTTTCGCCTCCAGCGCATCCAGGATACGACCCAGGGCCGCATCGACCCGGCCGATCTGGGTCAGATACGGTTCGCTCATCCAACCCTCCCGATGGCCCGCCCCGTCGGGTTCGCCAAAGTGGACAAACATCAGGCGGAGGTCCATCGCTCCCACGGCATTGACGACCTCAGTGGTCAGCTCGTCCACGCCGCCGACGATGCGCCAGGCATCCACGCTGCCTTCCTCGCAGAGAAACGAAAGTTTGCCCTTGTTCGCAAAGAATCCGACGCTCAGGTTCGCCGCCTTGGCAACGTCAAAGATCGTCTGCGACGAAACGCGCCCCGTCATGCCGACGTTGAAAAAGACGCCGTGATGCGGAACGCTTCGGCCCGTCACCATCGAGGTGTGGTTCGGCAAGGTCACGGGCGGAAGCTCAGCCGAGGCCGTAAGCTGATAGCTGCCGGAATCCATCAACCGCTGCATGACGGGGGTTGTCCCCATCGGAATCGCGTCAGGCCGCAGTCCATCGCAACTGACCAACAGTACTCGACGAGCAGCCACCGCCTCCACGGCTTGCCCCCAGTCCACCCCCACCGCGACCATCAGAATGAGCACAAACTTCATGGGCATGAATCACCCGCCCCATCCATCAGGCTCTTCAACAGCCTTGCGTGCATTGTCGGCGTCCCCACCAGGATCGGAATGTCCTGATCCCGATAAGAAGCTAGAACGATGGGCCACAGCGACCCTCCCGCATGATCCGTCGCGACGCCGCCGGACTCCTGGATGATGAGCACCGCGGCGGCAATGTCCCACAGCTTGCACTCCAGGGCGTACGCCGCATCCGCGAGGCCGGCCGCGACCCACGCCAAGTGCAGACACAGTGAACCCTGATTGCGGTACAGGTATTCATCCATCCAAGCCCGAACGGCGGCAGGAATGGCCCGGCGGCGAAACGAAGAGAGCATCACCGTCGTATCCGAGTCCACCGGGCGGTTTTGCATGACGAGAGGATGCTCATCCACGAACGCCCCCTGCCCGCGCGCGGCTGAGTACACGCGGCCGGTCGTCGCGTCAAAGACCGCCCCGGCGAGCGGACCTGAGTCGTCCATGACCGCCACCGACACGGCGTAGATTCCCACGCCACGAGCGAAGTTTCGCGTGCCATCCAGCGGGTCGACCACCCAGCACAACGCCGCGGACCCGATCGCGGCATGACGCTCCGGCTGGACGAGATTTTCCTCCGTGAGAACAGCGTGGTCGGGAAACTGCACGGCCAACTTGTCGAGGATGGCGGCCTGGGCGGCATGATCCGCCTGCGTCACCGGCGTGTCGTCATCCTTGCGCGTAACGGTCGCCGCACCGAAGAATTGTCGGGCCGTGTCGTGACCGAGCTGCGCCAACGCGCACGCGATTCGCCGAAGCTCGTTGGCATCCTGGGCATGGGGCATCGTCGGGCGATCTTCCCGCATCCCGGCGTGGAGGGCAAGCGATCCGGCGAACGCGCCTCGTGCAAACTAGAGCGATCTGGTTTCCTCGCCACCCGTGTCGGTTGCGACCGGTTGCAGGACCGTGATCCGGTTCTTTCCGCCGGCCTTCGCCAGATACAGGGCTTCATCGGCAAGCTGCACGAGATGCATGGGCTCAGTCGGCTCATCCGCCCGGCGACTGGCGACGCCGATGCTCAGCGACGCGATGCCCGCCTCGGGGAGCGCCCTGGTCAATTCTTCGCGGAATCGCGCAAGAATGCGCTCCGCGGAGGCACGGGCCTCCTCCGGGGAAGTCTGCGGCCAGAGAACGATGAACTCGTCGCCCCCATACCGCACTGCCACGTCGGACTCGCGAATGCACTGTAAAATCACGTCGGCGGTCATGCGTAACAACTGGTCGCCGACCTGATGGCCCAACGTATCATTCACCCGTTTGAAGTTGTCCAGATCCAACATCATCAGGGTCAGGTCGGAGTGATAGCGCGTGGACTCGGCAAACAATTGACCGAGTAGATCGTTGAAATGGCGGCGGTTGTAGAGGCCCGTCAATGCGTCGCGCGCGGCCATCTCCCGCAGCCGGACGTTGGCTGCTTCCAGGGCCGTCGTCCGCTTCATCACCCGGTCTTCCAGCTCGGCATTCAGTTTGACGAGCTTGTCATGCGAACTGGCCAGTTCGTCCGCCATCGTGTTGAACGTCATCGACAACTGGCCGATTTCGTCGCGACGCTTCGTCTCGACCCGGGTGTTCAGGTGGCCCTTCGCCAACGTGCGGGCGGCATCGCCGATCTTGCCCAACGGCCCGACAACGTTCCGCACCAGTTCGTATCCGACCGGGACCATCAGCAGTGTGATACCGATGGCCAGGCCGACCGCGCTTCTGACGAGGGCGGCCAACCGCAGCTTAGACGCCTCCAGGCTGAGCCCCAGCCGAACGTACCCCACGGTTCGAGGCGGTGCACCAAAACTCAGAGCATCGCTCCCGGCCGGCACGTGAACGGGATAGACCACGTCGATCCTCGGGCCGGTCTCTCCATAAAATGAGAGCTGAGGACGATCGATCGGCTCCACCGACACCCGCCGCGAATCTTCAAGCATCAGATGTGTAATGTTGCCGGTTCCCTGTTGCTGGCTCGCCAGGATCTCGCCGGTCACGTCAGTAAACAGGAGATAGCAAAGTTCGCTGCCAGGGACCGTGCCCGCGGCGATGGCGAGCAGCGCCTCGCGGTCATTCTCTTTGACCGCACCGGCGGCCCCCGTCGCCAGTGCCCGAGCGATGTCTCTGGCATGTTTCTTGGTCTGCGTCAACGCCAGCCGTGAGGAAATGCGCAGGTACGTCGCTCCGGTCAGACCCGTCGCCGCCAAGACCACAAGGGTCAGCAACACGGTCGTCCGAAACTGAAGGCCGAACAGCCCCCGGTATAGCTGCCGTAACAAAGTCCGCACGAGTACCCTCACTGCGGGGAATTGCCCAATAACGTCGAGCCCACAGGGGGCTTCGGTACACTCCGCGCATATTTCCGCCTGTTCTCATCGACTATATCTCGCATGGACTTCGTGTAGGGTTGTTGCGGTCAACCTGGAATACTTGATCTCACGTTACTCTCGGCCCTCAACCGCGGGGGAGATGCCGATAAGAAACGCCTTGAAATCGGCCCGAAGCGGCGATAACCTTGGGAGCCAAAGACGGGGGCCGACGAATCCGAAGCCGGCCGATGGTCGCTGTCCGAGAATCAGGCGGCGGAGGCCGGCAAGAATGCCGCGGAATCACCCATGAGCCGGGGCGATGCACACGTGGACCCATCGCCGGCGTTAGACAAGTGATGCCCCGCTCGATGGTGGATGTAGCTCAGTTGGTTAGAGCACTAGGTTGTGATCCTAGGGGTCGCGGGTTCGAATCCCGTCATCCACCCGTTTGACAAACCGGGTCGAACGCTCGATTTGGCCTACCCATTCGCGCCGGACGGTGCGACTCCCCTGGGGCCGAGCAGGGAGTAGAACACAGGCAGAACCAGGAGTGTCAACATCGTCGATGTCACGACACCTCCGATGACGACCGTTGCCAGTGGGCGCTGCACTTCGGCGCCCACGCCGGTATTGAAGGCCATGGGAACGAAGCCAAGGCTGGCAACCAATCCAGTCATCAACACCGGGCGAAGCCTCGTTACAGCAGCCTCGCGAATGGCCTCGCGTAGCGACCTGCCTTGATCTAACAGAGTTCGCAGGAATGAAACGAATACCATGTCACCGAGCACTGACACACCGGACATGGCGACGAAGCCGACGCTGGCGGACACACTGAAGGGCATGTCCCGCAGGTGCAGGGCGACGACACCGCCGATCGCGGAGAGCGGGAGCGTCATGAAGATTCGCACTACGTCCGCGACACGACCGTACGTCAGATACAAGAGCAGGAAAATCAACAACAGGGCAAGGGGCACCACGATCATCAATCGCCGGCTTGCACGCTCCAGATGTTCGAACTGTCCGCCGAATCGCACGAAGTATCCGGTCGGGAGATTCACTTCGGAAGCGATACGGCCCTCGACGTCCTTCACGAGGCTGCCGATGTCTCGACCTCTGGCGTTGCACTGCACGATCAGCCGGCGCTTGCTCCATTCGCGATTGATCGTCGAAGGACCCTCCGTGATGCGCAAGTCGGCGAGGCGGTACAATGGGAGGCGCTCGCCGGTGGCGGTTGGAATCAGCAGATTGCCGACTCGTTCGGGGTCCGTGCGATATTCCTCCGGAAGTCGCACGGTCAGCGGAAACCGCACCTGTCCTTGCCGGACTTCGCCAATCTGAACGTTGCCGATGGACGCAACGAAATCCAGCACGTCACCCGCGGCGATTCCATAACGGCCAAGCTGGTCCTGGCGCACACGCACTTCCAGCACCGGCTGCCCCGTGACCTGCTCGACGGTCACGTCGCCGGCGCCTGGAACACTCTTCAGCAATGCGGCGATCTGATCGCCAAGTGATTTCAGCGTTTCGAAATCATCGCCGAATACTTTGATGCCCAGGTCACTGCGGATGCCGGCCACCATTTCGTTGACCCGCATTTCGATCGGTTGCGCAAAGATGGAACGCATGGCCGGCATCCCGATGAGCGCCGTTTCCATTTGCTCAACCAGTTCGGCCTGTGTCTCGGCCCGCTTCCATTGATCGCGCGGCTTGAGGGTGAGAAAGACGTCAGTCAACTCAAGCCCCATCGGATCGGTCGCCACTTCAGCCGTTCCGGTCCGCGACCAGGCGTGCAGGATTTCATCCGGGAACTCCTCCAACAGCAGTCTCTCGATTTGCGTTCCATATCGCACCGATTCATCAACGGAGACGCCGGCCAGACGCACCGTGTTGATGACAATCGCCTGCTCGGACAGCCGTGGAATGAATACGGTTCCGAGGCGAGTCCCCAGAAAGACGCCGCCGGCCAGTGCAAACGCTACGGCCACGAGAATCGGCACGCGATGCCGCAGCACCAAATCCAGCGCAGGCGTGTAGATTCGTTTCGCGGCCCGAACCACAATCGGATCATGCTCACGGGGCTTCCTGGGGAGCAGGAGGCTGGCCAGGACGGGCATCAACGTGAGCGACAGCACCAGCGATCCCACGAGCGCGAAAACCACGGTAAGCGCCATGGGACGAAAGAGCTTGCCTTCGATGCCTTCGAGCGTGAGGATCGGCAGGTAAACGATCATGATGATCAGTTCGCCGAACATCGTCGGCTTGCGGACTTCGATGGCCGCGTCGCGCACGACATCGATCCGCGATCGCGTGCCGCCGTCATTGCCCAGGTGTCGCACGCTGTTTTCGATCTGAATGACCGAACTATCCACGATCAGGCCAAAGTCGATGGCGCCCAGGCTCATCAGGCTGCCGGCGATTCCGGCCTGGAGCATGCAATTCGCGGCAAACAACATCGACAACGGAATTGCGGAGGCGACAATCAGCCCGGCTCGCAGGTTGCCCAGAAAAACAAACAGGACGGCAATCACGAGAATCGCGCCTTCGACAAGATTCGTCTCCACCGTTTGCAGCACGTGGTCCACCAGCTCCGTGCGATCGTAAACCGTGGTCACCTCGACGTCATCCGGCAACGACGGGCGAATCTCCTCCATGCGCGCCTTCATGCGCTCGGTTACTTCGCGCGTGTTCTCGCCCATCAACATGAAGCCCAGACCGAGCACCGCCTCACCCTGCCCGCCGTAGGTGACGGCGCCGCGGCGGATTTCGTGACCGTCGACGACGTCGCCCAGGTCGCGAATGTATACCGGAACGCCGCCCTCCGATTTGACAACGACGTCTTCGATCTGTTTAAGGGAGGTGAGCAGCCCGATCCCCTGCACGAGGATTGACTCGCCGGCGCGGGTGATGTTGCCCCCGCCGACGTTCATGTTGTTTCGTCGCAGGGCCTCGGACATCTCGAGCAACGTAAGGTCATACTTGAGCAATCGGGCGGGTTCGACGATCACCTGATACTGTCGTTCGCGGCCTCCCCAGGTGTTGACTTCCGCGACACCGGAGACGCTCCGCAACTGCGGCTTGATGATCCAGTCCTGAATCGTGCGCAGCTCACTCAGGCTCCGTGTTTGGCTGGTCAGAATGTAGTGGAAGACCTCGCCGAGCCCGGTCGCAACGGGGCCCATCGTCGGGCTGGGAAGGTCCTCCGGCAGGTCGACCGTGCCCAGGCGTTCCATCACAAGTTGTCGCGCGAAGTAGATGTCGACGTCGTCCTCGAAAATGACGGTGACCTGTGAGAGTCCGAACTTGGAAACCGAGCGGACCTCGTTGAGAGATTTCAAACCGCTGATCGACTGCTCCACCGGAAACGTGATCTGCTGTTCAATCTCCAGCGGCGCCAGGGCCGGCGCTACCGTGTTGATCTGCACCTGCACGGGCGTGGTGTCCGGAAACGCATCGACCGGAAGACGCGTGGCGGAAAAAACGCCCGTGACGACCAACACGCCCGTCAGCGCGATGACGAGAAAGCGGTACCGCAGCGACCACCCAATGATTGCATTCAGCATGCGCTTGTTACCTTCCCGGTTCGACTTCGCAACAGCCCGCGCCGATGCTGCCCTTTAGGATTTCCGTCTTCATCAGGAAACTCCCGATAGTGGCAACGGCCTCGCCTTCCTCCAGCCCCCTGAGGACCTCCACAAATCCGTTGGCGCGGGCGCCAAGAGCAACCTTGCGTGGCTGAAAAACCGTCTCGGACTCCTCGACGAACACGAGCTGACAGCATCCGTCGGTCTGAACGGCATCTACGGGAACGCCAACGACTTCATCATTTGCATGAATGACGATGCGGGCCTGTCCAAACATTTTGGCCCGGAGAAGCTCGTCAGGATTGGGCAAGTGCGCTCGAAGGCGGACGGTCCGCGTTCGCTCGCCCACCTGGCTGCTGATCCAGGCGACCTTCCCTTCAAAGCCGACGCCGGGCATGCCGTCGACAGAGAAGTGCGCCGGCAACCCGAGACGCAACAGACGCAGATCGCGTTCATGAACGTTGGCCATCAACCACATTTCCGACGTGTCCACGATCACGAAGAGCACATCCGCATCATCCACCGATTCGCCGACGGATGCCCTGAGATCGATGAGGCGGCCGGACGCGGGACTCCTGAGTTCGAATCGAGAGAGCGCTTCGTGCCCCTCGCTTCCGATCATGCCGATTTGATCCATGTTGAGGCCCAGGATGTGCAACCGCCGCACGGCGGATTCGAGTGCGGCTCTGGCCACTTCGATGCCTCGCTCCGCCGTGAGCCGCGCCTGATCGACGCTGAATCGGACCTCTTCCCGCGTAGCGATGAAGTCGGCTTCCGCGGCCGCCAGGGCGCTTTGGGCAACCTGGTAATCCCGTTCGCTGTTGAGTTTCTTCGCCTGGAGCGTGGCTGCGCGAGCGGCCTGCGACCTGGCGAGTTGCAGCGCTGCATGAGCTCGCAGCAGCATGGCCTTCGCGTTTCCAACCGGGGAATCGGCCAGCGCGTCGCGAATCTTTTCGGACTGAGCCTCCGGCGTGCAGACCTCGAGCATGCGCTGCGCCCCTTGATAGATGGTGTTGACACGCTCAAGGTCTGATTTCGCCAGCTTATGATTCTGCGCGCGTGCGATGTACTCGCTCTTGGCTTCCCCGAGCGCTGGGCTGTCGATCACCGCGAGTCGGTCACCGACGTTCACGTTGCTTCCGAGTTCGACAGGAACCTCTCGGATCACACCACCCACCAACGGCGTCACACGAGTCGAACGGGTCGCGTCGAACTCCACCTCCGCAGGGACTTGGATCGTCGCCGACATCGACCGTCGCCCGACTCGCTCAACACGGATCCCCGCCTTGCGAACGATGCTGGGATCGAGAAAGCTGACGCGCAGCGCGTCCACCTGGCATAACGGGTCGCTCGTACCGGTCAGGAGTCGAGGGGAGCGTTCCAACAAGATTGCCTTCAACTCGTCGTCAACCGACATGCTTGTAGCGGGCCGAATGGCCGCCCATTTCTCGCGTGCTTCCGGATTGCAGATCGTGCATTGAGACTCCGGCAGCCCGTGCTCTCCACACCAGTCGTTCACTTCCTTGAAGCCGGCGATCAGGTCTGAATTGCACCGGGTGCAGACCGACTCGGGCACGCCATGCTCCATGCACCACTTCCCCGCGAAGCGAGGGTCGTTGTCCTTCAAGGTGGGGATCGCGCCTGCGCCGCTCGCATCGCCGTGTTGGTCCTCAGCGGCAGCCTCTGGATTGAGCTTCTTCCATGCGGCGTCCACTTCAGGATGACACGCGATGCACTGCGATTCGGGAAGATTGTGTTCCGCGCACCAATCGCCGGCTTCTTTGAATGTTGGGATGAGCGACGCATTGCACCGCGTACAAACGGACTCCGGCACGCCGTGCCCGCCGCACCAACCCTTCGACAAGTCAATCTCGACGGGGCTCGACTCGGGGCCCAACGCCGATGCGGCTGTCTGCGGTCGCTTCGGACGATCGGAACCATGATCTGGTTGCCCGCTCTCATTCCTGCAGCCGCCCAGAACCACAAACACGACGATCGCGATCGCGCCCCCGATGCAGAACCGACTATCGCATAGTACGTTCATTGGTTTTATCTCCTTGTTTGAGATGCCTCCCGTGCGTTGCTGGAGGGGTTTTTTTCTCCGGCACATCGTGACCATGTCTCGTGTCGCGAGGTCCGGCATTCCGGTCGCGAGCCGCGGTTCGCCCTTTCATCGATCCCCTCATAGGAGCACCGCGGCCAGTACGTTCAGAAGAAAATCACGAAAAAATGCGACGGATGTATCAACGATGGTCAACGCGCCGCCGCCTCCCGTTGTCTCACAACCAGCGATGCTCAGCATGGTCGTCAGAACAAGGCAGGTGCTCACCGACTTCACACGCGAAACGCCTGACACGTTCATGGCTCTGCTCCTTCTTCGGAATCGTCCGCATCAGGGCCCGGCCGCGATTCCTCCGCCGTCGCTCGCATCAATTCCGCAAACGGGCGTCCCACGGATCGCTCCAGAAGCGGAATGGCGTTCGCAGCGATCTGCGACGCTTCGATGGATCGCTTGCGGCTGTTGAGGAAGAACCGCTGGGCCTCCATGACAGACAGGAACGACGCCTGGCCCGCCTTGTAAGACTCGCGAGACAGGTCCAGATTGTCTCGTGCCAGCGGGATGAAACTCTCCTGGTAGAGCCGAACGACTCGCCAACTTGTCATCGCCTGATCGACCGCGCTGCGAATGCCCTGGGTGGCCGAGAGCTTCAGGGCTTCGAGCATCTGAACGCCTTGATTGTAGGCGTAGCGAGCCTTGGCGATTTGGGCCTGGTTCTGATCGAAGATGGGCAACGCCAGATTGAGACTCGGCCCAATGATGATGTCGGTGCGTTTGTTGCGTTGTCGTTCGGAACGAGGCTGTATCTGCGGCGCCGTCAGCGCTCCGTTTGCGATAGATGCCCGCGCCGTGTCGCCAAGCAACTTGCGGCCGCTTTGGCGTTGTCGCTCGGCTCGCTCGAAAGCGACGCCGAGATCGAGGTTTGGAATAATCCGAACGTACTGCTGCTGAAGATTCGCCTCTGCCGCGTCGACGGCCTGTTCTGCCGCTCGCAGATCGAGGCGCCACGCCATACCCAGTCGAACCAGGGCCTCCGGATCAGGCTCATTGGCCGGCGCCGCCGGAAGTGAATCCGTTAAGACGAGCAAGTCGGCATCCGCCTCCATGCCCAGCAGGGTCGCGAGGCGTCGGGCCGCGTTTGCCGCGGCGAGACGGGAGGATTCTCGAAGCAGTTCGGCTTCGACCACCTGGCTGTTCGCCAGGTTCACGTCGATCGCGTTCCCTGCGCCGGCCTCTTGTCTTGCAACGGCAAGGTTCCGCAACTCCCCGGCTATCGTCAGGTTTTCAAGAGAGATGTCGTGCAGTTGTCGGTCGCCCACGGTCGTGTAGTAGGCTGCCCGCACCTCGAAGGCGAGATTGGCCGCCTGCCTGGCAATGTCAAGAATCGTCTGCTCAAGCTTCCTCTTGGCGATCTGCTTGCGGATGGGTATCTGCCAGAGATCGGCGATGTTCGACGCAATGCCTCCTTGCAGGTTTGCCAGCCCGCCGCCGGCCGGCAACTGTAGCGCGAGGTTCAGCGAAGGATTCGAGAAAAGACCGGACTGCACGACGTCCGCGCGCGCCATGCCGACTTCCATAAAAAGTCCTTGGAGCGAAGGGTTGTTGATGAGACAGACCCGAACTGCCTCTTCAACGGTCAGGCCGCCTTGCAACAGGGCCCGGACCTGTTGCGCGGCATTCTCCTCACCCTGCGAATCGAAGACGTGTCCTTGTCCCGTCGCATCTTCAATGTATTCGCCGGCCTGTTCGTAGTCGTGGCGCGGATTGACCGTTGCGCAGCCGCAGACGAGACCGAGTGATACAAGACACCACGGGGCGAATTGATGTAGACGTATCTGGCACATTCGATGGATTCCCATAAGGATCGCGCCACGCGATCCCCCCTGTCGGGAGCCGCGCGACGACCGAATTGCAAAAACACACGACGCGGAAACTCCGCCGGCGTAATGCGACTCGATGCAGGTAGGGAATCAAATCAGAAGTGGGCGATCGCTCGGTGGGAAAGGCAGATTCTCATGGAGATGCCGGTGCGAATCGACGGGCAAGGCGTGGTGGATCGACGGAGGTCCGCCGGCGAGCGATTCGGTGGTGAGAACCACCGGTGCGATGGTGATCTTAAGGTTCTCAACTCCCAGTTTGCCGGTCGTCAAGGAAGCTGAATTGCAGATATCAGCACAGGATGAACATTCCCGACAAGACGAACAGTCTCGCTCGTCGGATGATTCCGTGTCGCCCGGGCACCGGTCGGAGGATTCGTGAGGGCAGCTCGTGGAAGACGCGTCCGAGAAACCACACGAGCCCTCTTCCGCGCATTGCGGCGGGACGCAGCACTCCACCAGAATGCCGCCCCTGCAAAGGGTAGGCATTCCGACCAGTCCCCAGACCGCAGCTATGGTCATCGCAATCCGCATCATGATTCTGGAAGTCTAGTCACGTCACGCCGCAAGGTCAATGCCGCGTTGTAACGCCTAGGTAACGTCCTCAGACTCCGGATTGCTGTGGGAAGGAGGGTTTGCTATCTTTACGCCTCACGAGTCTGATAACGTGATCTCTCTATCGCGACGTTTGGCATGAATTCGAGCAGGCAGACACCACGTGGAGACGAGATGCTCCTCAGATGGGCGATCGCCGGCTTCCTCCCCATCGGCCTGGTGGTGGGTCTGCTCGCCGGCGTGAGTTGCTCCCCCTCCGACGGCGACGCGAAGCAGGCGGCCCGGAAGACCGTAGGGGTGACGCTCCTGACCGTCCAACATCAATTCTATCAGGACCTTCGTGCGGGACTGGTGGAAGAAGCCGACCGGCATGGGTATCGCCTGTTGATCAGCACCGCGGAGTTCGACTCCGCGCGACAGGCCAATCAGATAGACGAATTCATCGTCCAGAAGGTCGACGCGTTGGTCGTTTGCCCGTGCGATTCGCGAAGCGTCGGCGCGAGCATCGCCGCCGCCAACAAGGCAAACATCCCCGTCTTCACCGCCGACATCGCCTGCACGTCCCCGATCGGCAAAGTCGCCGCGCACATCGCCTCGGACAACGTTGAAGGAGGCCGAATGGCCGCGCGCCTTCTTGCCAATGCGATCGGCAACAAGGGGAAGGTCGTCGTGCTCTCCCATCCCGAAGTCGCCAGTGTCGCCGATCGCGTCAGGGGGTTCAAACAGGAACTCGCCGCATACCCGGACGTGCGGGTCGTCGCAGAATTGTCCGCCGACGGAAAGCGCGACAAAGCCGCACGGGTCATGGAGGATCTGCTGCAAGCTCATGCCGATCTCAGCGGCGTCTTCGGCATCAACGACGACACGGCCCTCGGCGCGCTTGCCGCCGTGGAGGCCGACGGAAGGCTCAAACAAATCAAGATTGTCGGCTACGACGCGACGCCCGAAGCGAGATCGAAAATCAACTCTGGTCACATCTATGGCGACGTCATTCAGAACCCGCGCCGGATCGGCACGCTGACGATACAAGCCGTCCATGATCTTCTTGAAGGAGGTACTCCGCCCGCCGTCATTCCAGTCGAAGTCGGTTCCTACACCGGCGATTCACCGGCGTGACGTCATGGATTGCCCCGCACCCCGCATACGATTTCAACGCGTTTCCAAAGCCTACGCCGGCGTTCAGGCACTCGATGGCGTCAGCTTTGACGTTCAGCCCGGAACCGTCCACGCCTTGGTTGGGGAGAACGGCGCCGGCAAAAGCACGCTGATGAAAATCCTGGCCGGCGCAGTGTGCTCCGACGCGGGCGCAATCGAGCTCGACGGCCATCCCGCGGGCATCAAGGACGCTCGTGCGGCCCAGCGCCTGGGCATCGCCATCGTCTATCAGGAGTTCAATCTCGTCCCGCATTTGTCGGTTGGCGAAAACGTCCACCTCGGCCGCTGGCCCAGCTACGGCGTGAGTGGATTGATCCGATTCCGCGAGCTGGATCGCCGGACGCGCGGCCTCTTGGCTGATCTGCAATTACCCATCTCCCCGAAAGCGCCAGTCTCAGCATTGAGCGTCGCGCAACAGCAAATGGTCGAGATCGCCAAAGCGCTTTCCCTCAACGCTCGCGTCCTGATTCTCGACGAGCCCTCGGCGGTCCTGACGCCCTACGAATTGACCGCGTTTTTCACGATCGTTCGCAAACTCGTGTCGCGCAGCGTGAGCGTGCTTTACATCTCCCATCGCCTCGACGAAGTCTTCGAACTCGCCGACGTCGTGACGGTCTTGCGTGACGGTCGGCACATTTCCACCCGTCCGATCGCACAAACCGATCGGCGACAATTGATTGCCGAATGCGTGGGTCGCCCGTTGGAAGAGGAGTTCCCCCGTCGTCAGGTGGAGTTGGGCCAGGTTACGCTCCACGTTGACCGGTTGTCGCATCGCGGCATATTCACCGACGTGTCGTTCGATATCCGCGAAGGAGAAGTTCTGGCCCTCACCGGCCTCGTCGGCTCCGGGCGAAGCTCCGTCGCCCATGCCATCTTCGGCGCTCTTCGACCCGTCACCGGAAGCGTGAAAGTGGATGACGCCATCGGTCCGTTCCGTTCACCCATTGCCGCCAAGAAGGCCGGAATCGCGCTGTTGCCGGAAGATCGCCGCCGCCAGGGTCTGCTCTTGGCGCGGCCCGTTCGCGAGAATCTCACCTTGGCCCATCGGGCGGATGCCGCGACCTTCGGCCTGATCAGTCCATCTCGGGAACGCAGTATAGCCCGGCAACGAATGACGCGGTGCTCGATCAAATCCGCCGGCACGGAATCCGCCGCCGCGACCCTGAGCGGCGGCAATCAACAGAAACTGCTCCTCGCGCGGTGGCTTGATCGCCCATACCGCGTCATCATCTTCGACGAACCCACGCGCGGCGTCGACGTCGGAGCCAAGGTCGAGATTTACGAAATGATCAATGCCATTGCTGCGCAGGGCACGGCGGTGCTGATGATTTCTTCCGATTTGCCCGAGGCGATCGGCATGGCAGACCGCATCGCCGTCATGTGCCGTGGCCGCCTGGTCGATATCCTCGACAATCGCGCCCAGCGAGTCTCGCAGGAATCCATCCTGCGGCCGGCGCTCGGAGAAACCGTCACGTGACAAACCCCTCTCGGCCGGCCATCTGGCGATACCTCCTTGCGGCAAGAATGCTGATCGTTCTCGTGCTGTTGGGAATCGCATCCACCCTGATGACCGGCGGACAGTTCGCGCAACTCGACAATCTGGTCAACGTGGCCCGGCAGGTGTCCTTCGAGGGGCTGATCGCTTTCGGAATGACCCTGGTCATCGTCACCGGCGGAATCGATCTGTCCGTCGGATCGCTGGTCGCTCTGACCGGCGTCGTGGCGGCGTTGGTAATGCGGAGTTGCCTCGACGCGTCGCCGACGTTTGCCATTACCGTGGGACTCTTGAGCGGCATCGCAACCGGCGCTGCCATCGGCGTATCGTCCGGCGCGATCATCGCCCGATTCGCCATCCCTCCATTTCTCGTAACCCTTGCCGTCATGCTCATGGCACGCGGCTTTGCTTTCATCCTCTGTGACGGTCAGCCCGTCTATGAGCTTCCCGAGTCTCTCATTACGCTGGGCCGAGGCTTTGTCTTCGAGGACACCTTCGGGAGCTTGCTGCCCGTGCCGGTCGTCGTGCTCCTCGTTGCATTCGCGATCTTCGCAATCCTGCTTGGCAGAACGGTCTTTGGTCGCGGCGTCATTGCCGTGGGCAGCAATGAAGAGGCGTCGCGGCTGGCGGGGATTCCGGTGCGCCGGATCAAGGTCTTGGTCTACGCGATCACAGGGGCGCTTTGCGGTCTGGCCGGCGTGCTTCACGTCGGCAAGCTCATGGCCGCCGATCCCAAGGTCGGCGACATGTGGGAGCTGAACGTCATCGCGGCCGTTGTCGTCGGTGGAACGAGCCTTTTCGGCGGCCGTGGATCCATGACCGGCACCCTCGTCGGCGCGCTCATCATCGGTGTTCTGAACAACAGCCTCAATCTGTTGCACGTCGAACACTTTTGGCAGAAGGTAGTGCTTGGCGCCGTCATCCTCGCCGCCAGTCTCGTAGACGCCGTACTACGCAGACTCGATACAGGACAATCGTAGGGGCTTATGACGACACACGCATTGCACCGTCGCGTTATGCTGGCCGCTCTCATGGCATTTCCGTTCTCCGTCATCGCGCCCGCGGCAAGCGCCGGGCCGCCGATTGCTCCGCCGGCCCCTGAAAAGCCCAAGTTCGACCTCTCCAAGGACCACGTTCTCTACTGCGTCGGCTACTCACACCTGGATACCCAGTGGCGCTGGGATTTCTGCACGACCATCGACCAGTACGTCAAGAACACGTTGGACGATAACTTCCAACGCTTCGAGCGCTACCCCGGCTACGTCTTCAATTTCACCGGGACGGTCCGATACGAAATGATGAAGGAATACTATCCCGAAAAATACGCCCAGCTCAGGAAATACGTCGCCCAGGGACGGTGGTTCGTCTCCGGCTCTTCCGTCGACGAAGGCGATGTCAACGTGCCGTCCGCCGAGGCGACGATTCGCCAGGTGCTCTACGCCAATGATTTCTTTCGTCGCGAGTTCGGCAAGGAAAGCGTCGACTTTATGCTGCCGGACTGCTTCGGTTTCCCCGCGTCGATGCCGTCGATCTGGGCCCATTGCGGCCTCAAAGGCTTCTCGACGCAGAAGCTCACGTGGGGATCCGCCGTTGGAATCCCTTTCAAGATCGGCGTGTGGGAGGGGCCGGACGGCAAATCGGTTATCGCGGCTCTCGATCCCGGCGCGTATGTTGGTGCGATCAAGGGCCGGGTCGATACCAACGAGGAGTGGGTCAACCGTGTCGAAGAGAATGGTCGCCGCTACGGAGTCTGGGCCGACTACCACTATTACGGTGTTGGTGATCAGGGCGGCGCGCCGCGCGAGGAGGATATCAAAAACTATTTGGCCAGCATCGGCAACGCCGACGGCAGGATCAAAGTTGCCTTGGTCTCGTCGGACCAAATGTACAAGGACATTTCGCCGGAGCAGGAAAAGCAGCTTCCCCGCTACAAAGGCGATTTGCTGCTGACCGAACATTCCGCCGGGACGCTCACGTCTCAGGCCTACATGAAACGATGGAATCGCAAGAACGAACTCTTGGCCGACGCCGCCGAACGCGCCGCCGTCGCCGCCGCGTGGCTTGGCGGTGCGGCCTACCCTCGCGAGAAGCTCAACCGATCATGGGTACGCACTCTCGCCAACCAGATGCACGACATCCTCCCCGGCACAAGCATCCCGCGAGCCTACACCTACTCGTGGAATGACGAAATCGTCGCCTTAAACGGATTCGCTGCCGTGTTAAGCGATTCCGTCGGCGCGATCGTCCGGGCCATGGACACCCGCGTGGGCGGAACGCCGCTTGTGGTGTACAACCCGCTCGCCATCGACCGTGAAGACCTGGTCGAGGCGGAAGTGCATTTTAATGATCCGCAGCCCAAGTTCATCCGTGTCTTCGACAAGAATGGCAAAGAGACGCCGTCGCAAGTCCTGGCTCGCTCCGGCCATTCGATCACCGTGTTGTTCGTCGCTCGTGTCCCATCCGTCGGGCTGGCTCTATTCGATATACGACCGAGCGATTCGGCTTGCAAATTGAAAACCGGCCTCCGCGCAGCGAATCTCCAACTTGAAAACGAACATTATCGCGTCTCTCTCGATGACAATGGCGACGTTTCCTCCATCCGCGACAAGAGCGGCGAGGGCCGCGAACTCCTCGTCGAACCTGCACGACTCGTCTTCACCCATGAAAGGCCGCGACGGTGGCCCGCCTGGAACATGGATTGGGCGGACCGTCAGAAACCTCCGATCGAAGTGGTCAAAGGCCCCGCGAAAATTCAGATCCTCGAAAACGGACCCGTTCGCGTCTCGCTCCGAATCGAGCGACGGTCCCGCGACTCCATCATTGTTCAGGACGTCCGCCTCTCTGCCGGCGACGCTGGTCGGCGCATCGAATTCAAGACTGCGATCGATTGGCAGTCGACCCAATGCGCACTCAAGGCGGCGTTTCCGCTGAAAGCCTCCAACCCGATGGCAACCTATAACTGGGGCCTCGGCACGATCGATCGCGGCAACAACGAACCAACCAGATATGAAGTTCCCTCGCACGAATGGTTCGATCTGACAGACGCCTCCGGCGATTATGGCGTCTCGGTACTCGAAGACTGCAAATTCGGATCGGACAAGCCCGCCGACAACGTCCTGCGTCTGACGCTCCTCTACACGCCCGGCGTACGCAAGGGCTTTATGGATCAACACAGCCAGGATTGGGGGCGTCACGACGTGCTCTACGCGCTGTACGGCCATCACGGCGACTGGCGCACGGGTCGAAGTGAGTGGCAAGGGCGCCGACTCAATCAACCGCTCGTGGCGTTTCAGGTGCCGGCGCATCAGGGCCCGCTCGGCAAATCGCTCTCCATCGCCGCTGTGGATACGCCGCAAGTAGACATCCGCGCCATCAAGAAAGCCGAACGTGGCGATTGGACCATCATTCGCCTGCAAGAACTGTGGGGACGCAAGGCCGACCGCGTCACCGTCCGATGCGGCGTCGGGATACGCGAAGCCTGCGAAGTGGACGGCCAGGAGCGACGAATCGCCAATGCTGAATTAACCGACGGAAAGCTCGTCACGAATCTCACGCCGTTCAGCCCACGCAGCCTTGCCGTGCGTTGGTCGCCGCCGACCGAATCGCTCGACGCGCCCACGTGCAGGTCGGTCGCCCTGCCCTTCAACTGCGACGTCGTTAGTTCGGACGCCGACCGATCCGACGGGGGAATCGACTCCGAGGGCCGGACGATTCCTGCTGAAATGCTCCCCAGGTCGATCGTCAGCGAGGGCGTCCAATTCAGGATCGGCCCCACCACCGCTGGGAAACCTCAAGCCGTTTCCTGTAGTGGTCAGACCCTCACGTTGCCCCCCGGTGACTACAACCGTCTCTATCTGCTCGCCGCGGCTTCCGAAGACACGTCGGGACTCATCGAAATCGGCGGCCGCTCGCACAAGTTTGCCGTCCAGTCCTGGACCGGATTCGTCGGTCAATTCGACGATCGCGTCTGGGATTCTGCGTTCAAGGAGGTCGATTACGTCTGCGAAGGCAAGGTTGTCGCCCTCAAACCCGGCTTCATCAAACGCGACCCCATTGCCTGGTTCTGCACGCACCGCCACCATCCGAAACGCGGTAACGAGGCTTATCAATTCAGTTACCTCTTCAAGTATGGGTTCGACATGTCCCCCGGCACTCGCGAACTTCGGCTCCCCGAGAACGAACGAATCAGGATTCTGGCAGTGACCGTCGCCAAGAACCAAAACGATGCCGTCCGCGCCGCGGCCCCGCTCTACGACGACTTCTCCCGTCGCGGACCGATCGAGCTTCGTTACGTATATCCGCCGCCCCCGCCGCCGGTTTTCGACGGCCTTGCACCCCTCGCCGGCGTCACCCTGGATCGCCAGACCGCCTACGAATCGCTCAGTATGGGGCCGCCCGTCACAACCGATGACGCCGATCGATCCTCAGACCATGACCTGACCTTCGAGTTTTTCGATCGCGACGGTGAATACACGCCGCACTCGAAATCCGGGGCGATTGACCACACCCTGCCGAGGCTCAACGACGGCCTCGTCGCGAAGCATGACGATGACACGAACGGTTGCGTCTGGTTCGACAACCCGGGTCGCTTCTACCTGGACCTGATGAGAAGCACGAAGCTGGTTCGCATCAATACCTATTCCTGGCACAAATCAGACCGAGCGCCGCAATTCTTTTCGCTTTGGGGCACGACCGCCGAAGCGATGCCCAAGGTCGACTTCGCTGCCGGCGAGCACGACGGATGGGCCCTGATCGCCGTCGTCGATACGCGCCCGCTCGGCGAAGGCGGCATACACGGATCGTCGGTCTCGGCGAAGTCCGGCTCGCTCGGCCCCTACCGCCACTTGCTCTGGATCGTCGAGGACGTCGGGCAAGGCACTTTCTTTACGGAGATCGACGTCCATGCCGAAGAATAATCTTGCAATCTCACGCCGGCGCCATGGCCGCATCGCCGGCATGTTCACCGCCGCATCCTGCCTGGTTTCGTTGTTTTCAAGCCCCGCCCATGCACACGTCATCTCGATCGGCCGCGGCTGGGTCGTCGTCCATCCCGACCACCTCAGGGTCGAGTGGAAGGTCGCTACGGAAGACTTCGTTCACGATTACGGCCTCGGCACGACGCCGGCGCGGCCTCTTACTTCCGCAGCGATCCGAAGAGTCGCCGCGCGTCACGCCGATTATCTATTGAAACGCTTGATTATTCGAGATTCCGAAGGCAATCGTCTTTTCGGCAAACTTGTTTCACGGACGACCGACCCCGCCCTGAATGCGAATCTCGACCGCGAACGCCTGCTCTCGCTGAGAATAACCTATGTTTTCGAATACAAATTGAAGCGTTCGCCGCGATACCTTGCGTTCCAACAGTCTCCCGATGAAGGCACCGTGGAGTCGCCTTCTCAACTCTATCTCGATGTCAGTTTGGCTGGCACCAGACGCTCGAAGATCATCCGACTGACCAACGGCGGCAACGTGGAAACGCTGAAGTTCAATTGGCCGGACGTCGACGGCGGACGCCCGACCATCGTCGGTCCGATCAAGGAACTAAAATCCGTCTTGGCATACATCGACGTTGCCGACGATGGCGTGCGCGTCACCCTCGAGGTGCCGCTTCCCGTGCTGGAGACGTTTCTCCACGTCGATCGCGCCGATCGGGACTTCCTGGAAGTGTCGGAGCAAATGACTGCGACACCCCGCCTGTTGGCTTTTTTCCGCAACAGAACCTCGATCTCGATCAACGGTCCGGTTGCCGAACCAAGTCGAGCCCGTCTCGAGTTTCTCGGCGCCGACTCGTCCGGCCCGGACACGAATAGACCATCTGTCCGGCTTAGCACGTGGATGACGAGAGTCAGATTCGTTCAGTCGTACGAACCCAACTCCCGGCCGGAAAGGATCGAGCTTCGTTGGAATGTTTTCAACCCGGCGGTGCTCGTCGCTGAGGTTCTCGTCACCTGCGGCAGCCAGAGATCGGCTCATCGGATCAGCACGTATGAGCCGACCCTTCGATGGGCCCGAAGTGCGACGGACAAAGCAGGCAACTGAATGGCCTCGTGCTAGTACCACAACGCTACGTTCTTTACTTGCCCCAACGGGGCAAAGGACTGTAGCCACGGGTGGAGCGAAGCGAAACCCGTGGTACGTTCTCGTTGATAGCATCTCCGCCCCGCAAGGGGCGGAGGAGGCGTTCAACAAGTCACGCGGCAATCCGCAGCGCAGCGCTCCACCGCCCCTTCCGGGGCGGGGAGATGAAAATCGACCTTGTTTCCACGGGTTCCGTCCCGGCGCGCCGGGACTCCACCCGTGGCTACATTCCGTGGCCCCTTCGGGGCCGTCTACCGCTCGACGCCGAACGACCGGCAGGAACGTAGCGTTGTAGTGCTAAGCCACTCAAACAAAACTGTGGCACAGGCGTCCCGCCTGTGGCTCCACCGCCGGGACGACGGTGCCAAAATGCAGTCTCGTTAGCGCGCCTGGAGCCCGGCCATCGGTTCGAAGCCTTGGCGAACCGATCCATCCGCGCGCTCCAACGTCACGTGTCCCAGGAATGCTGCATCGTCGAGGTCCGGGAAATCGCTGCGAAAGTGAACACCGCGAGACTCGTTCCGTGCCCCGGCGGCCACCGCGATGCACCACGCGACCGTCAGCATGTTCTGCGTCTCCCAGCCCACCCGATCCGCCAGAACCTTGTCCATGACGTAACGCCCCCAGAACCCGATGATCTCCAGGGTTTCGGTCAATCGGTCCGCGTGCCGATCGATGCCCAGGTTCCGCCAGCACACCGCCCTGAGGCTGTTGCGAACGTCCGTTAGATCAAGTTCAGTTCGCGGACTCGGCGCCAGCTTGTGCTCGAGCACGTGCGGGACCGCGATCGCAGCGCCGGCCAGTGCCTCCGCCGCGGCATCCCGACCGACCCGCTTGCCAAACACCAAACCTTCAAGCAGGGAGTTGCTGGCCAGCCGATTCGCCCCATGCACACCCGTCGAGGCGACTTCACCACACGCCCACAGGCCCTCGATGGAGGATCGCCCCCGTGCATCGACGGCCACGCCGCCGATCATGTAGTGCGCGGCTGGACGCACGGGGATCAGGTCGCAGGCGACGTCGATGTCGAAATCCGCACAGAGTTTGGCGATGTTGGGAAACCTTTTTGCGAAGCGGCCGGCCGGCCAATGCCGCGCGTCAAGATAGACTGTAGTGGCAAAGGTCTTTCGCATGTGCTCAACGATAGAGCGGCTTACTATATCCCGTGGGGCCAGCTCCGCATCCGGGTGATAAGCGGCCATGAATCGTTCGCCATGACGATCGACGAGGTAGGCGCCCTCGCCCCGCACCGCCTCGCTGATGAGCGCTCGCTCGGCCCCGGCCACGTACAACGCAGTGGGATGAAACTGGACGAACTCCATGTCCCGCAACTTTGCGCCGGCCCGAAACGCGATCGCATGGCCGTCCGCCGTCGCGGCAGGCGGGTTGGTCGTCTCGCGGAAGATGCGTCCGGCCCCGCCGGATGCAAGAATGATCTGTCTGGCCCAGACAATCTGATGGCCATACTGCTCGTGGTAGATTAATGCCGCAAGGCAGCGCCCCTGGTCGACCACCAGGTCGATGACGAAACAGCTCTCGAAGAAACGAATGCGGTCCTCGCCGCGCGCGCGACGCTCCAACGTGTTGCTCAGTTCGAGGCCGGATGCGTCCCCCATGGCATGGACGATCCGCCGGGCCGTGTGTCCCCCTTCCATTCCCAGGGCCAGCGTGCCACCGTCCGTGTCGAACGACGCACCCCAGCGGATCAGCTCCTCCAGACATGCCGGCCCCTCGCCGGCCATGATCTTCACGGCCGCCGGATTGCCCAAGCCACACCCCACGCGCAGCGTGTCGGCGACGTGGGACTCGACGGAATCCGCGAGATCGTTGACCACCGCGATGCCGCCCTGTGCGAATGCGGTGTTGCTGTCGCGCAGCCGATCCTTGGTGATCAGGATGACGTGGGCCGCCTCGGCCGCGGCAATGGCGGCACGCAATCCCGCAACGCCCCCGCCGATCACCAACACATCGGTGAACACTTGGCCGAGGTGCCGGACCTCGAAGTTCAGAAGATACCGCCGCCAGGAGAATTGGTCAGCCATCGGCTCCTATCATACGATCATTGGAGGGAGCCTGCGAACCGGGTGAAGCCGGCGAATCGTGGCGCTGGTGTCGATTCCAGGCGCGCCTGAACAACCCGCACATCGTCGCCTGTATGGATCGGTTCGCCATCATGGCAAAGTAAGACGAGCAATCGCCTATGACCGACCAGTCAACCACCACGATCTCCGTCGAGAATCATCCGCTACCGCTTCGTCTCGCCGTCGACCGGACTCGCGCCATGGTCCGTGGCTTGTGGCGGTGCGTCTGTGGTGCGCTTCTGATTGGATTGATCCTGGCCATCGACCTGGATTGGCGACTTCTCTGGCAGGCTCAGAAGGCGTCATTTCTGGCATTCGGCCTGCTGACCGCACTCGTGGCCGTGGCGGGATTTGGCCTGTTGACTTACGGGGCGCGATGGCTGTTGTTGGCTGCTTGGCCGAGCCGGATGGGTGTCGAGGTCTCGCCCATGCAACTGACCATGCGCGCCGGGCCGTTCGGCACGGAGACTTACGCATGGCGGGAGATCCGCGTCGCCTATGACGAGGAGGTGGATCATGCCCTGTGGGATGTGTTGCTCGATGACGAGACCCTTCCCCGAGTTCGGCACCCGAGCTGTCACGAAGACCTGGTCGTGCGAATCCAGCGCCTCTCCGCGCTACAGACGGCGGAGCTCGCGGCGTTGTTGAAGCCGTACCTCAAACGGGGGCTGGCCGCGTCATCAACGGACGGCACGAGGCCAACCAACGCCTGACTCACAGCGCTGCCGAAGCCCGCCGCCGCACCGTCCACGAACTCGTTGCGACTGGTTCGATGAAACGCCGAGTGGCTCGGTTGCGAATCGCCCTGGGCACACAGGCGTCGATTCGTTTGTCGCCGAGATGCCGGTATCGGCGATGGACCGCTAAAGCGCTTCAATCATTGTGCCGATACTCATATCAAAGGCTGTGGGTCTTCCGCCTTACGGCGGGACAGCCTGGCTGGAAGGGCCCGAGCTACGGCGAACTCGGGCCCATTCTTATGGCATTTTTTCCCAAATTAAATCGAGCCTGTGGGCGGGGAAGTAATTCGGCGGTGAAGGAGCCGTAGGATGGGTCATTGGACCCATCTGTTGAACCGCCCCGACGGCAGATAAACAACGGATCAAGACCATAACCCCGGCGCGCGATCAGTCGATGGGTCGAATGACCCATCCTGCCCTTGCTCTTTCAGAGGAGCAGCAGCGCTTCGCGCCGGCGGTCTCTCAGGACGCGCCGTAATGCCCACGTCTCCCCTTGGACGGCTCCGAGTTTGAACGGCGAAGTTGCCTGATGAAATCGGCCACTTCAGTCACCGAGGAGCGGCCCGTTCGATCGTGCTCCAGCCCCACAAACTGGAAACCCAAACCCAGACGCTGCTCGCTCGTCATGACGCAATGCCGATATTGGCCATCCACGCATATCGATGGCAAACCGGGTCGTGTCGTGATCTCAATCCCGACGATATCTCCCGCGCAGAGGCGCGGGTTCTGATCCACACGCACGTCCACCAGGACCCCGCCGACCGATACGTTTGCCACGCGCCCCGAACACAAGGGCCAGGCCACGGCGCCTTCCTGTGGGACTCCCCCCTCCCAAATCTTTATCGCAATGAAGGATTCCTGCGGAATCACAAAACGCTGAAAGACGCGCCGCTGAAGCTCGCGGACCGCTTCCGGGGCTCGCAGGACAAGCGCATCCTCTGCCCCGCCCGATGCACGTGGCTCACGGCATCGCATGGCCACGGAGCTGACAAACAAGCACTTCTTGTGCCCCCGGCGAAAAGAGATGCCCAGTTCTTCGCCCATTGCGATCTCAGGCGCAGAACCGGACGTGCTCGGCAACGGATAAGCGATCTTCAGAACGCCGTTCTGGGAGTCCAAGGCCATGAAATGAGAATGCAGATGCTCCCAGCCGCCTTCCGTCGCCCGGGAGATGGTGACGTCGGGTTTATGTTCCGCAGCCCACTCCAAGGCCGGTGGGCACGTGCCGGTATGCAGGGCGTGACTTTCACTCATGCGCACACTTCCACTGGCGACCCGGCGGCCTGTCCGCCTTCGATGGCAATACGTAATTCCGAAATAACCCGAGCATCGCGCCGCGCCGTCACAAACTGAAGTCCCAGAATCGTGCAGCCCTCGCTGGCCGGCGTCTTATTGGTAACAACTGCCTCGAGCTCGAACGGCTTGTCCCTGCCGGGCATCTCAAAGGTCGCCTTCAAGCACGTGTGCCTCTCGATACCCACGCCGACGCCCTCGCTGATCCGGCAGGCCATCCCGTCCGCGCTGATGTTCAGGAGGCTGGCCGATTGGGAATGCCGGCCACGGGCATCCGGCCAGTCAAGCCTTACCTTCGAGGAGGGAGCGAGATTCGCCCGGAGGAAACGGCGGCGGTCGAGCACTCGCAGGACACGTGGGCGATCGAGGGCGATCGAATAGGCCCCGCCCCATTGCGGCACCGCCGAGACTCGCGCCGAGAACTGATACCGCCGATCCGCATACATCTGGACTTCACACGGCGCACCTTCGAGCCTGGCCGGGTCGAGTGGCGGCTTGCCCGTCACTTCCATCAACAGTGCCGTGTCGTTGCCGGAGATCAGGAATCCGTTGATGGTCACGTCGGGAAAGGTGGCGGATTCGAGGACGATCGGCGACTGTGACCGGATGGCCGAATCCAGCGCCTGTGTCGAAGCGTCCCGTTTGAGTTTGATCGCCGATGCCATGGCCGAAACTCCCCTGCGCTAACACCGAGGCGACGGCGAGCCCTCCGGTGTCGTATGTGGGCTGCCGGCATCGGGGTGTCGGTCGGTTCCGCGCGATCTCACCGCTGCCGGCCTACTCTGGCATCTTCTTCTCGGCTGATCCCCCCTCAGGCTTGAGGTCTCGGGGCCGGTAACGGACCTGAGCGCACCGTGGTGTCCGATATGCGTCGATGGGCAGAGTGATCGACGGAAGCGAGGGAGTGTCGACCGATAAGCGAGTTCAGGCTCACGACCTGGGACCGAGAATCACCAGCCGGAGATTCGAGCCACGGATTGAAACTGTGGCACGGGCGTCCCGCCCGCGCTGTCACCGGCGGGACACCGATGCAACGCGCGGGCTTTGGGAGCCGCTCAGGCCGAGATGACGCGACCGCCGAGATTCACGACGCGCTGAACTTCCGCCGCCGGCAGTCGCAAATCCAGGCGGACGGACTCTTCGCCATAGTCCTTGCCAAGGATTTCGCCGTGACGGCTCAGATAGGCCAGCAGTTTTCCGTTCCCGGTGTCGCTCTCCAACGTCAGGTGGACGTATTGCTCTCGCATCCGCTCGGCGATGCGACGCCGCAGCCTCTCCAGCCCGGCGCCGGTCTTGGCTGACACCTCCACGGCATCCGGCAAACTCAGACGGAGACAGTGGAGCGCGGCATCGTCTCCCGCAACGTCGATCTTGTTGAGAATGACGATCTGCTCACGGTCGCCGCAGCCGATCTCCGACAACACGCGATCCACCGCTCTGATCTGCTCGGCGGCATCGGTCGACGCCGCGTCAACGACGTGCAGCAGAAGATCGGAATGGATGGCCTCCTCCAGGGTCGCACGGAACGAAGCGACAAGATGGTGCGGGAGGTTCCGCACGAAGCCGACCGTATCGGACAAGAGGGCAACGGCGCCGCCGCCCAGCTCGCAGCGCCGCGTTCGGGTGTCCAGCGTTGCGAACAGTTTGTCGGCCACGAAGGCATCGGCGCCCGTCAGGGCGTTCATGAGTGTGCTCTTGCCGGCATTGGTGTATCCAACGAGGCCGATGGTGTAGAGATCGCCGCGAGATTTCACTTCTCGCAGCTTGCGCCGATCGAGCCGTGCGAGCTCCTCTCGCAGGACGGAGACGCGCTTCTGCACGAGGCGGCGATCGATTTCAATCTGCCGTTCACCGGGGCCGCGCGTCCCGATGCCACCGACGGAACCCGCGGTCGTGCCGCCGCCCGCGCCGGCAATACGTTCCAAGTGGGACCACATGCCGCGCAAACGCGGCGCCGTGTATTCGAGCTGCGCCAATTCGACCTGGAGGCGCGCCGAATGCGTCCGCGCACGATCGGCAAAAATATCCAGTATCAATTCCGTGCGATCGATGACCCGGCATTTTGAGACGATCTCGATTTCGCGAATCTGCGATGGGGACAGGTCGTTGTCGAAGATAATGACATCGGCCTCTTTCGCCGCGACGTACTCGGCGAGCGCCTTGGCCTTGCCACTGCCGATGTAGGTGGCCGGGCACACCTTCGAGCGGCGTTGAATCAGCCGCCCGACCACCTCCGCGCCTGCCCCCTCCGCCAGCGAAGCCAACTCCGCCACCGGATCGTACCGCGTTCCGACGGGTGCTTGGGCGGGCAAAATCAGGCCGACCAGGACGGCCCGCTCGGCCTCGACACCCCTTTGCAAGCTCTTGTTCTCTTCCAAACCTCTCTCATTCCACCCGGCAGAATGCACAAGCAGCGATCCACGTGGGCCGGGCGAAGCCTGACGCGATCGACAACCTAATGCTTCGTCACAATCAATTCTTCGGGTTGGGTGGTACGGGCATCTTGCCCGTTCCGGACGGGCGAGACGCCCGTACCACCCGAAAATTCAACTGTGACGGAGCACTAGCCTCACCCCATCGGCGCGACGAACGCCGGCGAGGTCAGCAGCGGAAAACATCCCGACGATGCGGACAAGTAACTATCTCAAACTGACCGGTTTCCTTCCGGTGCATTGTGACCAGTTCCCTTCGGGTGCATTGTTTTTTTCGCCCGAAGGGCGGACGATTCTTGCCAGGGACTTCAGCAGTAGGGTCCGCTGTGCGGACCTTTTCCGAAAAAAGCGCTGTTAAACCTCATCGGTCCGCACAGCGGACCCTACGTGCTGGAGAGCAGTCTGCGAGAAACTTCCCGCCCGGAGGGCGGACGAGCGCTTCGCTCGCCCTCCGGGCGAAGTTCGCCGCTGGGCGAAGCTCGTCGGGTTGCTTAAAACCGGTCAGTTTGAGTAACTATAACAAAGAGTCCCGCGGAAAGCAATCCTCGTCCATGATCGGGTACTGGTAAAGTTTGGGTGGTACGGCCGTCTCGGCCGTATGTTCTAGGATCAGACTTTACCAGTACCGATGAGCGGCGCCGTCACGCTGAGGCGCCCGCGGACGTTGCAGTGACGGTTCCAAGCGATGTGACCGCGCCGAGCAAGTCGGAATAGAAACAGGGGACGGCGATGGTGCCGGACTGCCGTCCATTCATTTCCTCAGCGGGCGGCGATACCGAGCCCCCCGGCGAAGCAGTCAACACGCTCAACCGGCGCCCGATGCCCTTCTCAAACGCCTGGAGATCATCCCAACACCGCATCGGTTTCGCATCTTTCGTCACGTAGAACACCGCGACGTCCGGCTCGGCGCGGTCCAGCCAGCCCAACTGTTCAAAGAAGAGCGACATCGGATCACCCGGCGCATCGGTTGCAAAGACCGCGACCCTGACGGAGCATTCGACCGATGCCGCCAATTCAGCGGAAAAGAGTTTGCCCATCGAATCCCGGCCCTGGCTTGCGTAAAACATCGACATCTCCGACGTCTTGTCCACGGCCTCCCTCACGACCGAATGCAGCGCCTCGCCGCTCAAGCCGAGGGCTGCCGCGTAATCGTGAAATGGCATGAGCCGGGAATCGCCGCTTTCGCCCATGAGTCCGGCGTGTGCCAATCGATTGGCCAGGGCAACGATGATGGCATCGCGCGGCATGCGCGCCGCTCGTTCGATCTGGGGCAACTCGGACTCGTGCAGTTGGATCGCCTGCCGAACGAGTTCCGGCGTCTCCAGCTTGGTCAACGCTTCCCGGGTAACGTCGACATGGGTTAGTCCGAAGGCCTCCTTCTCGGCGACCGAAACGTCACACCTTTCGGAGGCCGCGTGTTGAAGCACCGCCTCGTATTCCTGCGGCAGCGCGTTGCACAGAATCAGCCGGCCAATGTCGTGGAGCAAACCGGCCAGAAAAAAGTGCTCGCAGTCCGCTTCATGCAAAGTTTGGCCGAGCAACTGAGCCAGCACCGCAGTCGCCACCGAATGCTCCCAAAAGCGCTGCGGGTTAATCCCACCCGTCTTCGACGTCGAGAAATGCTCGATGGCCAGAATGGCGGCCACCGTGCTTCTGACGCCGGCGAGCCCGATGCGCTGCGTCGCCTCGGAGAGGCTCTGCACCTGCCGCCCGGATCCGAAAAGGCTCGAATTGGCGATCTTCAAGACACGCATCGCCAACGCCGGATCCTGTCGAACCGTCGCGGCGATTTGGTCGATTGAACTCTCACTGCTGTTGACCATCGCCATGACACTCCGCAAAACCGGAGGCACGGCCTGAAGTTCCAGCTTCTTGTGAACGTGGGCCATCGTCGTCGACCGGCCCATCGAGGGTCGGGGCACCGACTCCTGGGCTGGGGCAGGCTTCGCTCCCGCCGCGGACGCCACCGACTGGGACTGAGGCTCTCGCTTTGCCTGAGGCGCCGCCTCCGAAGAATCTCGCGTTGCAGCCTCCTGCGATTCCTTGGCATCGGCGCCCTGCTTGTCGAGGATCTTCGCGATCCTTGCCAACATGTCCTCCAATGAAAACTGAGACTTCAACAGGTATCCCTGGATGCCGATTTTCAATGCCTCCGCAACGGGTTCTCGTTCGGCCATCGCGGTGAGCATGATCACGGGAATGTTCCGGGTCTCGGGGTCTGCCCGCAGCGCCTTGAGACATTCCAGGCCATTCATCACCGGCATCGCGACGTCGAGCAGAACCAAGTCCGGTTTCTCTTTTTGGACCAGCGCCAAAGCCTCCTTGCCATCGGCCGCCGAGAACGTCACGTAGCCCGCGCGCCGAATGCTCGCTGCGATCGGTTCCCGGAAAATCGGCATGTCATCAACGACCAGGACTCGATGCATCATGTCACCTCACACTCAATCCGGGTTTCCTGTACGGTCGAAGCCGGTCCCTCCAGGTCTGCCCGCAGCATCGCGGTGAAGACCGAGCCTGTTCCTTGAGCCGACTTTACGGTGATCTTCCCACCGTGTGCCGTCACGATCCCCCTGCAAATGGCCAGCCCCAAACCACTGCCCTTGACGCAGCTTGCACCGATGACGCCGGAATTGAGTGCAAAGGCCTCGCCCAGCCGCCGGGCCACCTCCGGCGTCATCCCTGACCCGGTGTCGCTGACGGTCAGTCTTATGAAGGATTGACCGTCGTTCTCGAAACCCGTTGCCAGGACTTGGATCGATCCCTTCGGCGTGTGTTTGCCGGCGTTACTCAGCAGATTGATCAGCAATTGTCGGATTCCGTTGTTGTCGCCCCGCATCACCAGGTCAGGCGGGTCAACCTTGGTGGTGACTTCGACCCTGGCCCGGTCAATCAATGGCCGAATGGTACGCACCGCAGCCTCACAGACTTCTTGCAACGCAACCATCGACCAATTCCAGCTTGCCACGCCGCTGCGCATGCGCGCAACCTCGAGGAGATCATTCACCAGGCCGGACATTCGGACGGCTTCGTCGTGGATGTTGGCCAGGAAGGTGTCGAATTCCGCCATCTCACGGGCGCCATCGTCGAGCAGGAGTTCAGCGATGGCCCGGATACCGGCCAAGGGCGTGCGAAGCTCGTGACCGACCACGCCGAGCAACCTCTCCTGCGCCTTGACCGCGCCGCGAAGCGCGTTTCGCTCCTGTTCAACTTCCAGATGCCGCAGGCGATCTTCTTCCGCCTCCTTTGCCTTTGTGATGTCCAGTTTCACGCCGACGAAGTGAGCAATCTCGCCTTCCGCATTTCGGACCGGTGAAACGGAGGCGGCCTCCCAATACAGCTCGCCGTTCTTATTCCGGTTCTGAAACTCTCCCGTCCAGACCTCGCCTGACAGGAGCTTGTCCCACATCGCCTTGTAGACCTCTGGGGGCAACTTGCCGGACTTGAGAAGCCGCGGGTTCCGGCCGATCACCTCCTCGGGCGTGTAACCGGTGACCTCGGTGAACTTCGGATTGACGTATTCGATCGTCCCACGCGTATCGGTAATGACCACCGACGCGGGGCTCTGTTCAGTAGCCCGTGATAGAGTGCGGACGTGGACCTCCGTTGCCTTGCGCTCCGTGATGTCTCGCAGGATGATGATGCCATGCCATCGGCCCTTGATCCTTACCGCGGAGGAGGAAAGCTCCGCGGGAAATTCCGCCCCGCTCTTCTTAACGACCGTCAATTCCACGGTCTTATCCATGTCGGCGCCTCGCCCGGTCAGGAGGAACTTGCGCCATGCGTGAAAGCGTTCTTCGCGGAGCCGCTCCGGGAAAAGGACCGTGTAGGGACATGTCCCGACGACTTCCTTCTGCGTGTATCCGAAGATCGCCTTCGCGGCTTCATTCCAGAATGAAATCTTGCCGTCGCTGCTTATCATAATGATTGCATCCTGGGCGGACGTGGTGATGCTCCTGAACATTTCCTCGCGGTCGCGCAGGGTCTCCGCGTTCTCAACGTTGACCAGCGCCAAAGTGCACATTTGCGCGAGCAGTTCGAGCGTGCTCAGGAGGGACTGTGGTAGCTCACGCCTTGAAAACAAAGCCATCACCCCGATCACTTCACCCTCACGAACCAGAGGGAACCCGGCAAACGACCGCAGGCCATGCTTCGCGGCCCATTCCCGATCATGCACGCGATCGTCATTGACCACGTCGTTACAGATCGTCTTTCCACGTCCCTCGGCAATGAGTCCGATCTTGAAGGCCCCCAATGGCACCCGGCGGTGGTCGCCGTCAATGTGCGTGTAGCGGCCCGAGCTGGCGATGAGATGCAGGCATCGCTCTCTCGATGAGCACGCTTTGGCATTCGCGCACTGGGAACACAGATCACCCGGTTCGACCAACCACACGCGAGCGAAGTAGGCGTTGAAATCGCGGACCAGGGTATCGGTGATCGTGGTAGCGACGTCCGACCTCGTGCGAGCACGAAACAAAGCCTGATGGAGTTTGTTGATCGCGAGAAGGTCCTCATTCGTCTGAAGCAACTCGGCCTGAAGTTGCTGGCGATGGCGCGTCACCTGCCGGATTGTGATCACCAGTAGAATCCCGGTTCCGGTTGCGAAGGCAATGGTGGGCCCCAGCACGGTTCTCAGGAGTCTCGCCCGACCCTCATAGTGCTGCTCCAGGAGATCAACCGCCTTGTTCATCTCCCCCAGCACGCGATCCCCGGCCCCTTCGAGTGAGGTGAAGTAGGCGTGCGCTTCATTCATGTCGGAAGGTTCAGAGGTCCGCTGCAACAGGGCCCGGAACTGGTCCCATGCCGGGCCCACGACTTCCAGTTGTCTCCCGGCCTCGCGCGAAGGACATGGCACCAGGCCGAGTTCGGCGTTGCCCTCAATCAACCCGCGCAGAGCCTGCTCAAACTGAGCCGAACACTTCGCAATAGTCTCAGATGTACCTGGTTGTCTCTCTGCCGGATCCCCATGAGCCAGGTCCATCGCTTCGAGCATCGTCGCCTGGACCAGCCGTTGGGAGAGCATCCGCTGTTGCCCGGCGACGTTGATCATCCTCGCACCGGACTCCTGCCCGTATACGAGCAGCCCATACACGGCGATGACCAGCAGGATCATGACGACATTGGCGACCAGCAGAACCACCATCCGTCCTTCGAGGCCGGTACCCCGGCGTGAATCCGTCTTGACGAACCTGCGCGGCGAAAAACCCAGGATGTAGAGGGTTGGCAGGGCAACGATCGCCAGCAGAATGCCGTCGACTATGCTCTCCCACATGCCCGCCAGGCCAAACACCGGCAGGACGCACATCACCGCAAACTCACACACGAATAGGGCCGCCGCGACCATCAACAATGTGATGGCCCAGGAACCGATCGAGCCTCGAGCTCTCGGTGATGCTCCGGTGGGAGGCGTTGGTTTATCCATCTGCGTCATGTTCCAGCCCGAGGTATACGGTCAGCCTGAGATGATCGAATACTTCCGTATTCTGTGACAATGCGCACATCAACCCACCGTGGGCGGAGTGTCGCTTACTCTGTTCTCCTAGTCGGTCGGCGTGCCCGACCTGTTCACCTTGGGGTTGACCCGAGTTTCCTGGGTACAAATCCGACCACCCGGTCGGCTTTGCTATAGGACGCCGGAGGCCGAGGGATGCGTAATCAGAACGGCGGGGTCCGTGACACTTTCGGCGGCCCCGTATGGGGCCGAGGACTGTTGCCACGGGTGAAGCGAGGGCCGGCAGGCCCGAGCGGAACCCGTGGGCGCCAATCCCCAAGGAACTGCCGGCCCCGTCAGGGGTCGAGGAATGCTCCACCGCTGGAGCGCGTGTGCAGCAATTGAACTGCCTCCGCCCCATCCGGGGCGGGAGTGCATTCTCACAAAATGACCACGGGTTCCGTCCCGGCAGGCCGGGACTCCACCCGTGGCTACATTCCTGCGCCCCTTCGGGGCGAACACGCGCGGCCGAGTTCCCGCAACCCTTCGGTGCGGAGACTTTGCCGCCGAAACTGTCACGGACCCGGAACGGCGGGCCTAGTGTTCCGACACGCGTGTTTTGATGGGTGCGGGCAGGCGACCGATCCGACCCTAATACAGAGTGCTTACCCATCAGTTGAGCGGTGTCGAAGCACTACCCTGGGGCGATGGATTCAATCGAAGACTTCCCTACGCCAACGGCGTTACGCCCTCGAGGGATAACATCCCTACGCCAACGGCGTTACGCCCTCCAGCCCAGGGTTGCCGCGCAGCGGCTACCCTGGGATAACGGATCAGTCGAACAATTCAACCCTGAAAGGGTTGCGTCGTGTACCATCGAGTGCCGCAACCCCGTTGGGGTTGAATGTTGCGTGGGCATCCACGGTCCCAGGGTAGCGACTTCGTCGCAACCCTGGGCTGAAGGGCGCAGCCCCGTTGGGGCAGACAATGGGGAGTCCTCGTCGCAACCCGAGTGCTCCGACACGCGTGTTTTGATGGGTGCGGGCAGGCGACCGATCCGACCCTAATACAGAGTGCTTACCCATCAGTTGAGCGGTGTCGAAGCACTAGTGAAGCGTTCTGGAAACGAGATGACCGTTTGTGGTGCTACTCAGTCCGTGGCTTCCGGGCGATCAGCGAGGCCACGTACCGCCTCGGACCTGCCAGGTGTTCTCGATAGGTCAGCACGTGCCATCCCTCGAAGTGACCACGCAACTCGCCGGGATTCAAGAGGTGTGCCTCTCTTCGCGGCTTTCCGAACATTTCCCGTTGCGGATGCACGAAGGTCTCGTACACCACCAACCCACCGTCCCGAACTCCCCCCAGAATCGCCGGCAGCAGCGGACGATGCAGGAAATTGAAGCAACAGATCAGGTCGTATCCCGAAGGGTCAATCGTCGGATCAATTTCGACGTCGCGACATTCGGTCCGCACGGAAACGCCGCATCGCAGCGCCATCTCCCGACAGCGGTCCAGTGCGTCCGGCAGCACGTCCCAGCCGACGACGGAAAAGCCTGCCAACGCCAGGTAAGCCGTGTCCCGGCCGCAGCCGCAGGCGACGTCCAGAGACAGCCGGCCTTCGACCGTTCCCCAAAGCCGACGCCCGGCCTCGACGCCCTCGACCAGCAGGCCGTGCGGCTCCCATAGCCGATCAGTGGATGGACCGCGGGCCGTCGGCCCCGTCGCCAGCCACGCCTCGCCATGCACAATGTCGATCTCCGACCGACCCCTGGCCCGGAGCCTGGAGCACGCCCAGAATGCGCGCGTTCGGCAGGTATCGAAGATCGTGAGCCGCCTCCCTCGGGGCGGCAACTCATGAATCCGAGTCACCAGTGATTCCAGCGGGATGTTCACGGCACCAGAGCGGTGACATGCCTCAAACGCGTCCTCACGGCGAACGTCCAGTATCCGTGCGTCGTCGCTCTTGTTCGACAAGGCTACACAGCCCCCGCGGCCGACCATGAGACAACCGGACCGATACACAATTCACCCCCGCCGCTTGTCATCGGAGCAAAGTTATCGAGAACATTCACCGCTATCATCCCATTAAACCGCTCATTTGGGACCGTCATTCCGGCGAAAGCCGGAATCCAGAAAAGAGGCGAACCGCGGGCGCCCACAATCTTTGCTCCAGCCACTGGAAATCACCGCTCCGATCGGGTTTAATGGACCATGCATACGGCACCTCAAGAGAACGGATCGTCCCGCGGCGGAGATGCCGATGCCGGCCGGCCGCCAAGGAACGTGCCAGTGCAACCGACCATTCTACACATCAGCGGACCTCCCGCATCGGGAAAGACAACCCTGGCCGAGTTGCTCGCGGCACGGGCGCAAGGCACAAAGCCCGACTACCTGCGGTTCGATCTCGGAACGGACACGGCGCCACGGACACTCCGAATCGCCGACTCACTTTCCGATATGGCCAGCGTCACCCACCAGACGGTACAATCGGAACTCGTCTTTGAGGAAATCGCCGATGCCCTCAAGACCATCACCGCAAACTCGGACGGAAAAACCATCTTCGTCGAGACCAATGCCCAGCCCTGCTTCCGCCATGCCTATCCATACCACGTCAAGGTCTTCGTGATGCTCCCCCCGCCCACGCTCGGGGTCATCTTCCGCTCGGAAGCCGAAACCGCCGAGGCGATTCAACGGGCCATGGACGACACCGCCGAATTCGCTTCGGAGTTGTTCGGCATGGGCGCGGGGCCCCAGGACTCCACCATGTTGCCGAACGTGAAGCTGCCCGATGCCAGGTCTCAACCCGCCCAATCAGTCGAAGAGTTTCTCAACTCCGACGTCGGGACGGAGATCGCCGCGCGCATGCAACTCCAGCCGGAGTATCATGCCATCATGGATAGTGACGTGATCCTCCTCAACGTCGGACTGTGTCACGACGAGGCCGTGACGGCGCGCTGTGCCAGACGAATCGACGCGCTTCTGGAGACGCTCCGCCAACGGTTGGGGCGGCAGCATTGGTTCGTTGCATGCAATCCATTCGACGGGGATGATCCGCGATGCCGGCGAGGACTTGAAAGAATCGAGCTCCTCATGAACACGGCAAAGGCGAACCCCTCATGACCGACCAGGATCCGATCGACCTCGCATTGAAACAACCCATCTCGGCGGACCGATTCATCCCCAAGGACCTGCATTTGGACAGGAAGGAGGGGCTGACCATTCAGTGGGCCGACGGTGTGACGAGCTATTATCCGCTCGTATTTCTGCGCAAGGCCTGCCCCTGTGCATCCTGCCGGACGGAGCGAGAGAAGCCGAAGCCCGTTTCGACGGGCCTTTCACTCACCATTCTGCCGGACAACATCAGCCGCGCAACGGAGTTCGTCAACGGGAAGCTCGTCGGAAACTACGCCATGCAGATCGAATGGGCAGACGGCCATACGACCGGCATCTACGATTTTCGTTACCTCCGCCTGATCGACCCCGTCTCACAAGACAAGACCTCCGATCCCTGAGACACTAAGATGTGTCATCCGGCGAAACGGTTGATCCGGGTCCATGCAGTGAGACTGGCATGCAACGTGAAGCCTTGACACAACTTCTTCGGGCCGTCCGGCAAGGGGAGACCTCCATCGACGAGGCTCTCCTTCGGCTTGAACACATGCCGTTTGAGTCGCTCGATTTCGCCAGGCTCGATCATCACCGGGCCCTCCGTTGCGGCTTTCCGGAGGTCATCTTCTGCCAGGGCAAGACCGCTGAACAGGTCGCCGCCATATTCGCCAAGTTGGCCGAGCCCGGCGTGAACGTGCTGGCCACCCGGGCCACGCCGGAACAATTCAACGCCGTGCGTCAGCGCATCCCAGAGGCGGCGCATCACGCCGCGGCGCGCTGCATCACTTATCGGCACTCGCCGGAAGTCGCCTCGGAGGGCCTTGTCGTTCTCCTTGCCGCTGGGACGGCCGACATCCCGGTGCTGGAGGAGGCCCGCGTAACCTGTCAGATCATGGACCAGCGCACGACCGCGATCAACGACGTCGGCGTGGCGGGCATTCACCGACTTCTGGCGGAGTTGAAGACTCTGCAATCCGCGCGGGTCATCGTCACCGTTGCGGGAATGGACGGCGCATTGCCGGGCGTTGTCAGCGGGCTGGTCGAAGCACCCGTCATTGCCGTGCCGACAAGCGTCGGCTACGGCGCCCACTTCGAGGGCCTCGCCCCGCTCCTGACCATGCTCAATGCCTGCTCTCCTGGGGTTGGAGTCGTCAATATCGACAATGGTTTTGCCGCGGGCTATCTTGCCGCCATGATCAACCGACTTGGCGAGCGGAACTCATCGTAATGCGCTGCGGATGGGCCTCGCTGGCGCTTCGGGCTGGTGCTGTTGCTGTTCCTCGTCGAATCAGCGGCAAGCGCGCCTCTCAATCCGCCGCGGAGACTCTTCATTGAGCAAATCACAACACGACACGCACCGAATGCCAATCTCCAAAAAGCGCAGCAGGCCGCCGCGAAGCACCCCCATCCGACGTGTCGCCCGCATCCCCGGTCTCCAGCCGCGCCTGAAACAAGCCCACAAGGGAGACTTCGGCCGTGTTCTGGTGATCGGCGGCTCGCCCGGAATGATCGGCGCGCCGGCACTGGCGGCAAACGCCGCCTTGAGAAGCGGGGCCGGGCTCGTCACCATCGCCTGCCCGGCCTCCATTCAACAAGCCATCGCCACACTCTGCCCCTGCGCCACAACCATCCCGCTCGCCGAAACCAGGGACGGCCTGATCGACCCGATCAACGCGCTCAAATACTTCGACACGGCCGCCATGTTGGGTGGCGCGTCGACGCCGACCGTCCTCGCTGCCGGGCCGGGTCTCGGGCAAGGCCCGGCCCGGTGGGATCGCCGTTGGATCGATCTCTTCGGCGCGTTTGCGAAGCAGGGGGGCGTTCCCCTTGTGCTCGATGCCGATGCGCTCAACGCGATGGCCAGGGTCGGTGATGCGGTGGTCGGCCGTTTCGGCACGAATTGCGTGATCACTCCTCACCCCGGTGAAATGGCTCGGCTCCGTGGGATCAGTGCTGTGAACGTGCAGGAGAATCGAAGCAAGGTCGCCGTCGCCGCGGCCCGGTGGCTCGCCGGCGATGGCCATCACGCCGGCCACGACGAACCTCCCGTCGTGGTTCTCAAGGGCGCCGGCACCGTGGTGACCGACGGCCTGCGCATTTACACGAACAAGACCGGCAACCCCGGCATGGCCACCGGCGGCAGCGGCGACGTGCTCACTGGCATTATCGCGGCGCTCATTGGCCAGGGTCTTTCAAGATTCGATGCCGCTGTCCTTGGCGTCTGTGTCCACGGGCGTGCCGGCGACCTCGCCGTGAAGGAAGTCGGCGAGGTGTCGCTGATCGCCACCGATTTGATCGACTCTCTGCCCCGCGCGTTGGCACGGTGACTGTCGCGAAGCGCCAAGCCCATGTCGTGCCCCGTTCGGCGTTCGTAGTCACCGTCGGAATCGTCGCTGTGACGAGGTTAGGAGGCGCGTGGGAATAACGTGTGCGAATTGTGACCAAACTGCTCGACCGGGCTTGCCGTTTGGCGGACAAATGCGTCCAACTGATTCCTACGCGATCCCTTACTCTTTTTCCACGGCCTTGCCGATCTCGCTCGCCGTTTCGAGCCTGAGCGTCACGTCGAACCGCCGCCATCGTCGCTTGATCGACAGGGTGATCTCCTCGCCGGCGGCACGGTCGCTTAACTGTCGAAGGATTTCCGGCAAATCACCCGTCGGCTGACCGTCCAGCGCGAGAATCTTGTCACCCTTGCGCAGTTCCGCCCGCGATGCCGGCGAGTTTTCGGCGACCGCCTTGATCCGAACGCCTCGGGTCGTTGGCAGCAGCTTTTCCAGCAGCGGAATCTCGCTCGGTTCGTCCGGCTCAAGAATCACACCGATTTTGCCCTGCTCGATCGCCTCCCCGGCCACCAGCCGATCGAACACGAAGTCGATCTTGTGCTTGTAAATCGCGAAGCCGATTCCGCTGTCGTACCACTGGGCTCCGGCCAACTCGTCGCCGGCGCCGGCCATGGGAACCAGGACCCCGATCACCCGCCCCTCGATGTCGATCAGCGGCCCACCGTAATTGACGGGCGAAACCTTCGCGTCCGTCTGGACGGCATTTCCGTTGCGGCGATTCAGCGCGCTGATAATCCCCAATGACACGGATGCCGTCGAGCCGCCAAGGCCCCGGCCGCAGGTGATGGCATATTGCCCGATGCGCAGCTCACCGTCCTCGACCCAAGTCGGTGCCGGCAGACCGGACGCATCAATCTTCAGCAGCGCCAAGCGCCGGATATAATCTCTGCCAAGAAGCCGGGCCACGAACCGCCTGTCATCGGCCAACGTCACCATGATGATCGTCGGCGACCGAACGAAGTTGAAACTGCTCGTGAGGATCAGGCCGTCCGACGAAACGACTAAGCCGGTGGTCGGTCCCTCGCCGACACGGAACGCCGCCGCCCTCGGCCCGCCGCGCCCGGCCTCAGCCAGCGGTTGTTCGCCGCCGACCGTCTCGATCATCACGATCGAAGGCCCAATCCGAGCCAGAGCGGTGCGGATGACCTGTGCCCGAGCTGCCTCGAACGGATACGGGTCCACCGGGTCCGCCGCCTGCGCCGACGAGCTTGAAAAGACGGTCAATGCGGCCAGGACGCAGGTCGCACGGAAACAGACACCGGTCGGAAACCGGCGCCACGGGAATGTGACGAATGTCGCGCCGCTGCGGGCCATCACTGCGCTCCGATCTGAACGTCCAGCGTGATTACCTTCGGCCCCCGCTTGAGCACAAACCGTGCAGATTGGCCCGGCGAGAGCGATTCCAACAGGTCTTTGTAGTCGGCCGCATCGTGGATTCGTCGGCCGTTGATCGAGATGATCAAGTCATCCGCCTGAATCCCCGCCTCCGCCGCGGGAGAGCCCGGCCGAACGCGCTGGACGTACGCGGAGACGTTGTGGTACCCCAGCCTCGAAATCTTGATCCCGACATACGGCTGAGCGCCTCCCTGCTCTTGCTCTGACGAAGCCGAGGTCGGACCGGCTCGCTCGTCGATGTTCGCCGTCGCCTCCTCGCTCAGAAACGCCATGATCTCCTCGGACGGCAGCGCATAGTTCAGGCGCGTGTTGGTGTTGGCCGATTCCACGATCCGACCGACCATCCCGATACATCGACCCTCGACATCCAACAACGGCCCGCCCGACGACCCCGGGTTCGATGTGATGGCGTCATAAATCAATACCGGGCCGCGATAGTCAAACCCCTGCGACAGCCGCCGCGCGTCGAGATTCGTCCTGAGGCTCAGGATGCCACGGATCACGGAGACCGGTTCCCGGCCCTCGGCGATCTTGAACCAGTTCCCCAGCGCGATCACTGTGTCACCGATGCGAATCGTCTCCGAACTCATCAATTCAAGGTGAGGCAAGTCCTTCGCATCGACTTTCAACAGCGCCAGTTGGCGATATTCATCGGTGCGAACGACTCGGGCGTCCAATTCCCGGCCGTCGTCAAGCACGGCTCGAATGTTGCGACCGGCCACAAGAAGCGAGAGCGAAGTGACGATCCCGCCGTCCGGCGAGACGAGAAATCCCGTGCCGTATCCGTGTTCCCGCCCGATCCTGCCGCCGTAGAGTTTGACCACGGCGCCGCCCGATCGTTGCAGCGCGCGGCCGACCGTGTTCGGCGCCGCGCTGGGCCGCGGTCCCGGCGCGCCGATCGCCAACAACCCGCAACAAGTCACGATAAGCCTCGCCAGGAACATGCCGACCTAACCCTTCACGGTGATCGTCTCAAAACGGTCCTCGGCATACGGCGCGTCATCCACAAAGAGTCGGCGAACGCGCGGAAACTTCAAAGCGCCTTCTCGCCGGTAGTCGTCATATTCGTAACGGACGCGAGTGCCCGTGGGCCGATCCTCGAATTCGATCCGCAGCAACTGGCCGCCCTCATCATCAAACGAAACGCGGAACGACGGCTTGCCCCTGGTCTTTCGCTCAAGCACGACGCAAATCCGCCCACCGATCTCATCCGCGTCAACCACGGCGTATCCCTGCCTCGCCGGATCAAGGCCCGGGCCGGGCTTGTCACCCGACCCACCGGCCGCCTCCAGAAGTTTCCAGCGGATCGCCCGCTCCATTTCCGCGGGCGCAGGCCGGCTCGGCAATGGATCGTCCGCAGGCGTCGGTCGTGTCTCGTTTAGTTCGATCCGCTCCGGCGCCGCGCCGGCCCGGTCGCTGAGCAACCGCGCACCCACCGCCGTCATCGCCTGCAATCGCGCCGCGGCCTTTGCGCCACCTAATGCGCGAGCATACAGCCTGAAAACCCTCCGCACGGCGCGCCGGTTCGCCGCAAGGGTCACGGCATGGGGCCCATACGGATCACCCTCGCCGGAGAACTCCGGCAGCGGTAAATCCTCCAGCCGAAAGCGAATCCGGTGGGTGGACGTCGTGTTGTCCGAATCCCCGTCGCGCTGATACTCGAGGTCCACGGGCCATCGTGCCGGATAGATTCCCAGGAGCGAGCCGAACTGATTCGTGCTTTGGATTCCGCGCCCTCCAAAGCGAACGATTCGATCGCCAAGCCGCAGTCCGGCGGCGTAGGCCGGTGAGCTGGAAAGTACCTGATCGACAATGACGCCCCCATCGCGATCGGCCACGGTGAACCCTGCCGTCGCGTGTTTCGTCGTCAGGCCGGCGCGGAGCATTGGCATGAACCGTTTGATCTGATTGATGGAGATCGCATAGCCGACACCCACGTTCACCCGGCCGCGCTCCTCGACGGACACGCGACCGTTGATCCCCACGACCGTTCCCGTCAAGTCGAACAACGGGCCGCCGGAGTTTCCCGGGTTGATCGAGGTCGCCACCTGGATGCAATCCGTATAACGCAGGGCGCGCCCGCCGGGGCCGGTGCCGGCCTGATAGCGATGCAGCCCGGAGATGATGCCCAGCGTGACCGTCGGCGTGTAATCCTCGGCCAACAGAAACGGGTTGCCCATGGCCAGGGTGTAGTCACCCACCGCCAGCGAATCCGAATCGCCCAATGCGACCGCGGGAAACCGTTTCTCCCCGATCGCACGAAACATCGCCACGTCGCCACCGGGGTCGATGCCCAGGACCTCCATCGGATAGTCGTCACCACTGGGCAGGCCGACCTCCCCTCCGCGCTGCGCCAACATCCCCGCAACGACGTGAAAGTTCGTCAGGCCGTAACCCGATTCATCAATGATGACGCCCGATCCCCCACCGCTGCGACTTCCCGCACTAAACAAACAGGCGACCGCTGGGCGAACCTTGTCGATCACCTCGGTACGGGCCTGTTCATAGGCGCGCACCCGGGCAAGGGCCGCGGGCGTTGCGTCTTCCGCCTTGGCGGATTGGCACGGCTGCAAGACCGCCAACAAGCCTGCGATGGCGATCGGGCTGGCCGTCATCGCCCCTCCCCGCGCGGGTGTTCTTCCGCTTCCTTGCCGGCACTTCGGGCCGGCGGCGTCTTGCCCGCTGCCTCGCTCCGCGCTCGAATCAGGATCGCATTTGCCCAATCTCCGTGATCAGACAAGTCCAACCCGTCCGCCGTGTCACACTCGAGTGTCAACAACCGACCGCCGCGGACATCCACTGAAATCGCTCGCGGCACGCCGCCTCCGCGAAGGCATCCGCTTGTTTGCTCGCTTGCGCTTCGGGCCGGCGGGCTTCCACGTGCTCCCTTTTGGTTGTCTTGCTTCCGATTGCTGGAGTCGAAGATCGGCTTGCCGTCCAGCTTCACGCGGAACACGACGCTGCCATTCGGGGCCACGGCATCATCCACGCCGACCACCGCCGAGAATCGCTCGTAGGCGCCGCCCAGGTCGTAGGACAACGCCGTGTAAGCATGAACGCCCAACCCCTTGTCGTGCGTTATCCCTCCCAAACGAATCGGCCCGCCGGTCACAGTTCGATCTTGCTGCACCGGCCACGACGTCCCCAACAACGTGTGTTGTTCGACCCGACTCGGCGTTAGATCCGACACATAGACCACGCGCTCACTCCGCAGATCAATCCGCCGGATCATCTCCCACGGCAGCGTGATCTTCCCGAGCGGGCCGGCGTCAAGTCGCAGTTCTCCCCGAATCGCCGAGAGGATTCGCGCCGTAAAGCGATTCCCGTTCCACAGAACGACCTTCGCCGGCAGAGCGCTCGGCGAGGCAAGCTGCGCACCGAGCACAAATCCGTATGCCTCATCCAGCCCGGCCGACCTCGTTCGATTGCCGAATCGAAACGTCCAGCCGCCGGCCGTCAAACTCTCCAGTGAACCCGGCACCACAACGGCCTTGCCCTCATGGGCGATGATCATCGTATCGCGTCCCGGCCGCCGGCCCGCCAATTGCGCCTGGAACGACTGCTCCAGGGCGGCGCTTTCCGTCTGCGTTGTCCGGATGCCGCTCAGCGAGTTGAATGAAATCCGCGCGAGGTGCCCTCGGCCGACATCGACCGACAGCACCCTCGGCGCGGCCTTGTCTCCGGCCAGAAGCACACCGCGCAGCAGGCCGCCATCCGCCAGGTAGAGCGACAACGCGCCAGGTGGAAGGGCCGATACCGGGGGCGGCTCGTCGCCTGTCGGAGTGAGAACCAGGACATCATCAATTGGCACGTGTCCCTCGGCGCCATCCAGTTCGTAATGAACGACGCCTTGTTCCGTCACCTCGATAAGCCCGACGCTGAGCGATCGACCATCGATCGTTTGGAGATGTAGCAAGTGGCTCTTGTCTTCGGGGGATACCGACCAAGGTGCGGGCGGCTGTGTTACCTGCCCAAGCGCAGCCTGGGGGGCGTCGACGGCCATGCCCGTTCCCGCCAGGCCCGCGCCGCAGACACTGACCCACCCAATAAGAGCCGCCGCCATCGTCACGATCCCGCCGCATCCTTGGCAAGCTGTTTGTAATACTGTTCGAGAAGCTCTCGATATTGGCTGGGGAATCGCTGTTGGAGGGTTTGGAGAATCTGCTCGCGCTGCTTCGGCGGCATCTTCCCCCACATCTCTCCCGGTTTTGCCCGATTGCTGCGCAGCTCGCCCACACGCTGCTCGCCCCGCGGCGCCGTCGAGCGCGTCGCGCCGGCGCCTGGATTCCTTTTGCTACCGCTCGGAGTCCCGCCCTGGCTGCCCGATTGTCCCTGTTGTTCCTGGTTTTCTGCCTCCTCGATCAGATCGTCGAGCAATGCAATCGCCTCCTCTTGCCGATCCAGCACGTCATCGTCGGTGGAGCCGTTGCCGATCCTGCGCCGGGCATAGCGCAACAAATCCCGAACGTCTCCGAGGCGCCCCGGCTCGCGACGTGAAAGCTCCGTCAATATCTGCGTCGCCGCCGTGCGCAGACGCTCGGGCGCATTTGGGTAGAGCCTCAGGAAATCCTCAAACGTGCCCGCGGCCTGCTCATAGGCCAGATTATGCACTTGGCAGTAACCCAGCATGAATCGGAACTGTTCCGATGCCGTCGTGTATTTTTCGATGGGTTTGTGGTCGCGACGAACACGGTCGAGCATCGCCTGGCAGCGGTCGATCTGCTCCAGCTCGATCATGGTCGTCGCCCCATGGTTGGCGGCCGCAACCGCCAGGAAGGGATCGTCGACATTAGACAACTTCTCAAAGACGTCCGCGGATTCGGCAACCTGGTCCTGGTCCAGCAGGTTCAGTCCTTGATGAAAGTCCGGCGACAACACCGACAACGCCAAGTCGATCACATCGCCCCCCAGCGCGGAATCAACCGCGCCGCCTTTCCATTTCTTCAAGACGAACGCTTTGGCATCGGGCCCATAGTGCTGGGCCAACTCGACGCTTCGCAGGAAATCTCTCACCACCACCTCGGCCGGCACCGGCGGCGGCATCTGCTCGCGCGGCGCAGGCTGCTTTGGCGCAAGCCAGTCGTAGCCCGGCACCGGCTCCGTGCGCTGCCTCGGCGGCAACGCCCACACGCTCCAACACGCCGCAACCACAACCAGCCAAGTCATCCCGATCTCCCGGTCCATCACGCCAACGACGGCATGCCACGTCGTCCTACACAAACCCTGACCACCGAGGCCACCGCCCCGCACTTCACCTCACTGCGCTTTCGTCACGGCCTCGTGCATGTCCTTGGCCATCTCCGCGACCTCGGCCTGCCGGTCGGCCAAACGCTTCAGGCGCTGATCAATCTCCTGTGCCGAGTCTTCACCCGCGCTGCGCGAGGTTGCCAGGCTTTCCGTCGCCGTATTGACCCGTAACTGGCAGGAGCGCAGCAGTTTCAACTCCGCAGAACCCGGCAAGAGCGGTGGATTGCCCCCTCCACAGGTGCCGCCCGCGCCGCCGGAGTTTTCGAGTTCTTCCTGCTCCTTCTTCACGGCATCAATGATGTCACGCAAAATCTGTTCCAAATCTGCCTGCATCATTCTCACCGTCGGTCCCGTATCCGCCGCCGCGAGCCGCTGGGCCGCGGCACGGCCGTCATCGCGCACCTGCCCCATGAGTTTCGGCAGCACCACGGTCGTCCCCTCTTCGACCAACATGAACAAGGCCTGGTCCGCCTGATCGCCGACCCATTGTTGCCGCTGGGACAATTCCGCGAGTTCCAATTGGTCCGACCGCTTCCAGTTTTCCGCACCGAGGTCCGCGAGCCGGTTCGTCGCCTTGTTGCATTCCAGTTGGCGACTCAGCATGGCCCGGAACCGAGACTCCAACGCGGCAAGCAATTCCTCCTGCTGTTCCCGGCGAAGCTGTTCCAGACGATCTTCCAGCGCTTCCTTGGCCTGCTTCAATTTCTCAAGGGCCTTCTGCTGCTTCTTCGCGGCCTCGGCGGGATCATCCTTCTTCAGATCCTCCGCCGCGTCCCGTTGCAATGGGACCGCCCCCTCAAGACTCTCCTGGCCGGGGGTCGATTCACCCGCACTGTCGCCCTCCCGCGAACCCGATTGCCCCTCCTTTGGTTCGCCGTCTGATTCGGCTCCCTTGCCGGCGGAATCCGACTCGCCCCCGCCTTTTGATTCTGCTTTCATCTCACTCTGAAGCTGATCCGTCTTCGCGGCGGTCTCTTCCTGGCTCTCAGCCTGCTTCTGGAGTTCCTGTTTCTTGCGGAGTTCCCGGGCCGCTTCGGACAGTCTCTCTCGAGCGCGCTCCAAGTCCTGTGCGGCACTGTCCTGCGCCGCTTTGGCGCCGCGACCGCCGTCCTTCTGAAGACAGGCCTCGGCCGATTGCATCTCTTCCGTCGCACGATCCAATGCTTCTTGCGCCTGCTTGACCTGATCGGCAACCTCCGGCGGGTCGGGACCATCACTGGGGTTGGCCGCCTCGGCGATCGACTTGACTTCCCTGGACACAGCATCGGTCTCGCCGCGAATCTTTGCCTGAGTCGGCGCAGCCTGTGCCGGTTTGTCCGACTCGGACACCTCCTTCTGCTGCTTGATGAGGTCTTCCAGCTTCTTCGCCGCCGCCGCCAGCGCTGCCGCGCGCTGCTCCGCACTGAGGGAGGCCTGCGCATCGGACAGCTCCTTCTCCTGCTCGCCGATGATCTTCTCCAACGTCTTGCCAAACGCATTCAGGCGATCCAGTTCCTCTTTGCGCTGTTCAAGGTTGTCGGACTCCTCCAACAGCAGTCTCAGGAGCGTCTGCAACTCCGACATGATCTCTCGCTGGGCATCGACCGCATCGGCAAATTCCTCCCCCCGGAGTTTCTCAACGATCCGCTCAACCCTTTCACGCATCCGCGAGCCGCGCAGTGCGCTCAGTCCGTCAATGAGCCGTTGTGCTTTTTCCGGCTCGCTCTTGCGAAGGGCCTGACTCAACTGGAACATGCGATCTTCCAGGCGACTCACCCGATCGCGAATGATGGACTCCCGATCCGCCAGCGCCGCGCCGGCCGAGGGACGTTGCTTTTGGTTCGATGATTCAGCATCCTGCGCCGCCGACGGCCAGCCCGCCCCGAAGACCAGAACAACAGCCGCAAAGGCCGCACGACAAAGCATGGAGTGTTTTCGATCAGGACTCATGGTTGATCCACCGGTTTGGTTGTCGGCTCATCAGTGAAGAGCCTGTCAAATTCGCGTTCCAGAATCACCTGGGTGTCCTGATTCAGTGATTCCTGCATGCCGACGATATCCCGGAGCAGCGCGACCGCCTCATTGTAGCCCTCCCATTTGAGCATGTTCGCTAACACACTATACATTTCGCGGATGATCCGGGTCTCGAGTTGCTCCAATCGACCCGCGTCCTCCGCAACGTATTGCCGGCTCAGCCCCTCTATCAGGTCCGCCGCCGCCGCCAGGTCCGTGTTGATCAGCTCACTCAGGGGTCTTAGCACGCCGGCCCCGAGCCGGCGCCGAACCGTCGGCGTCGCCAACTGATTCACTTTCAACTCATCGAGGATTTGCTCAAACTGGCGAGCCACCGTCCTGCAGCGCGGTCCCTGCTGCCGCTGCGTCCGTGCCTCGCTGCCATAAGCAGCCGACCGCTCCGATGAGCCGCCCTCACCGGCCGTCTGATCATTAAGGTCGATGATTCGCCGATGAATCTGCTCCTGAGCCTTGATGATCTGCTCAAACTCACGGCGCCACTCGTGCTCGCGGCGGCCAAGCTCCACCAGCAGTTCTTCGGCGGTCACGACACGCAGCGTGTAGGCCAGCGAAACGCCCACCCCGACGTCGGACGCTTGACCGATATCGCCCGCCGCTTTCCCTTCCGACGGGGTCGGCTCGGTGGCACTCGGCAGCGGCGGTTGGTCGTCGCTCGCTCGAACTTGCAGCGTCACCTGATCCCCTCTCGCGAGAGTCAACGGAAGCAAAGGCCACGGCCGTCGTAATTCATACCGAAGTTGCCCGGCAACCAAACCCGACAACGGCTCCGATGTCCAGGCTGCGTCATCGCGTTGAGCGGTCGCCCCGTTGCCGGTGGCCCCGCCGCCGCGCTGTGTCCGGTGCACTAACTCCACCGACTTTAATCCGAGGTTGTCCTCGCTCTCGATTTCCAACTCCAGAATCGCGTTCGACACCACCATGCCGCCGGCGCCCGGCAGCGTCAAACGGACTTTCGGAGGAGGATCCGGAATCAGGTCGAACGAATACGTCACGGGTTGGCGATCTTCCAGGCCCGCCTCATCGCGAACGTCGAAGAAAAACGTGCCCCGTTGCTGAGGCACAAACTCCGCCGAGACCCTCGTACCCCCTGCTTCGATGCGCGCCACAGACGCCTGCCGCCCGAGATCCATCGTCATCAGCGCGGCCCGGACGACCGGCCGGCTCATCGTCGCGTCAATCCGAACGCGAGATCCGCGGATGATGTCGGCGCTTGCCTGCCCCGCCGGCAGCACAAACCGCTCGCGGCGCGCGTACTTCGGTGGTGTCACTTCGATCCGAACGCGCTCTATCGAGGGCCGGCGCACCGCGTCGATCGTCGACCACTCCGTGCGCTGATCGACCCCGAATCGGCGAATCAGGCAGCGCACATTCATCGCCGTGGCCAGCGGTCCGAAGTCGAGGACGAATTGGTTCTCGCCGCGCCGATCCATGTCACGTATCACACGGTCACCCGAGGCGTATTCAAACTCGGCGCGCAGGCCCGATGGCACCTGCCCCTCGGCACGGGCCACGACGGTCAGATCATCACCGATCGGCCAGCTCAACCTGCCGTTGCGAAATCCCTCGAGAACGATGCGCGTGTCGAGCGGCCAGGCGGCCTCCTGCAACATCAGATCACGGGCCACATAAGTCGCCATCGTATCCGGTGCCAGGGCGAACGCCCCAACGATCACCGCCGATGCGGCCAAGCCGAGCCCGACGTAGCGAAAGTATCTCTCACGGCGCAGCACATTCCTGGTCGACAGCCGCTCAAACCGGGACGACGCATCGACCATCAGTGCATCCACCATCGCAGGGGAATCGCGCAGCGGGTTTCCCGGCCCTCCGGTCGCAAACGCCACCGCGGAGACCAATTCGTCTCCGAGCGCACTGTCTTGTCGCTCGAGGATCGCCGCAAGATCATTCACGTCGACACGGACTAGCGCCGGGCGGATCACCCGTCCATAGAACTGATGCCCGACCGCGCCCAGGAGCACCGCCAACATGGCCACGCGCGGGCCGAGTTCCATTACCAGCATCCGATCCAGAAGCAATTGGACCGCCGCCAACCCGACCAGAATGGCTGCACAGCGAGACATCCCTTCGACCAGGACGTACCGCTTCAGTCGATGCCCCACCCGTTGAAGCGGGAGGATCACCTGACGCTGAAACTGCTCCACGTGCGATCCACCGACCATCTCAACTCCCGGCCATCACCGACTCAGGCCGCGCTCATGTCCCGCTCCGCCAATCGTGCATCCCGCGACTCCCGCGGGATGGAAGTCTCGCCCGCGCGCCCGCCGGCGGAACCCCGGTGCCACGGAATCGTCGGAACACATTCTCGATCCATCACAGCAACTTCGCCTTCTTTCGCCCGATCCATTCAAGCGTCAGTAGGCCGATCAGCACGGCGAAGACGTACCGATTGTCCCAAAGCGAACGCGGCCTGCCGCGCACCACCACCGTCCGGCTCCGGTCTTCGATCAAGCTGGAAACCGAATCCGCCTCGTCTACGCCCAGATATCGACTGCGGCCTCCCACTGCTTCCGCCAATGTCGAGAGTCCGGCTCGGTCCATCGCTGTATTGCGCATTTCGATGTCAGGCCGAGACACCACGATTTCCCGGCTCACCTCGGCGGAGCCATCCTCACTTTCCTCGGCCGCCGCGCCCGGCAGGCCCAGCATCAATTTGATCGTCCCCACGGCATTGGGAACGAATCGCCCCTCATAGTACCCCTCGCGCCCGGGAATCGGCGTCAGGCTCACAGTCTCCGCGTTTGCCGCCTCGCCCTTCGACGCCGACGACCGACCGGCCACGGGAGCCACACGCAATGGAAGCTCCGGCATCAGCAATGGACCAAACGCCTCGTCCAATGCGCGGACCGTCAACACCACGGTATCGCCCAATTCATACTGGTCCTTCGAGGTCAGAATCCGGCCCCGAGCGCGACCGCCCAGCAGCTTACCCTCAACGAGAAACCGCGACATTTGGATCCAGAACCGATTGAAGCACTGCTCGTCCGATCGGCGCCATCGCCAGGTGGAATTGATCCCCAGGTATGCCGTCCGACCTGTCCCCACAAATTGCGTGGCCAGAAGCACGTGCGCCCCGAAGGTGTTGGCCATCTGCGGATTGGCATGTCGCATCAACACGTGTGCGATCGGTTTCTCCCGTCGCACCGGATAGTGCCAATAGACCTCGCCGAGGTCCGCCCAGATCGCCTTCGTCGCCAACGTGTCATCCGATTGCCGAAGAATCGGATCGGACGCGGCATCGTCGGGGATCAGGATCGGCCAGGCGCGCATCTGATAGTGCCCCAATTCATTGATCACGATCTCCGCTTCCGGGTCCGGCACGATCGGAAACACTTCGACCAATGAGTGCATGTTCGCCGATCTGAAGAACCGTCCCGTGAACTTGTTCCCCGCCGCAAACAGCACGCCTCCGCCATGATCCGAGACGAACAGCGACATCAGGCTGCCCCAGGTCGGGCCGAACTCCTTCGGATCACAATCCATCAGGATGATCGCGTCATATTTGTTCATTTCTTCGAGCGTCTCCGGCAGCTCGGTGATCACCTTGTTGCCATCCCGCACCGCGGTCACATCTGCCGACTGAAGCCACGTCGAAAGCTCCACCGTGGCGTCTCGCTCCAGCAGGCGCGTGCAGAATCGGTAGTCGTAGCTCGGAGACCCGGCGATCAGCAGCACCTTCATCTTGTCATCCAGGATGCGAACGGCTGGGAGCGTCTCACGCTGGTTGTCCGACGTCACCGCCTCATACGACAGAGGCCGCGCCCGGACCAGGTAGCCCACTTCACCGGGTCGGGCCACCTTCCGCTTGAAAACAACGGGCGCGATCCGGCCGTCGGCGTCGGCATGGATGGTCTGCGTTTCCACAAGTCGCGCCGCGGAATCATCGTCCCCTTCTTCACCAAGGCGGCGCTCGTGCAGCTCGATTTCGATGGGCTCATCGCCGACGCCCTGGGCCGTGACGTTCACGGTGACGCTGAACGGATCGTTCTTGAAGACGGACCGTGGAGCGGCCACTTGAGTCACGCGTACGTTCACAGGCTCGGCCGGGTCGCCCACGCCGATCGCGCAGAGCGGCACGTGTTTCTCTCGCAAGTACCTGCCGACCACCGCCGCCGATTCGCCGCGATTGAAGCCGCCGTCGGTCAGCAAAACCACGCCGGCCACCGGCGCTCCGCCCACCGAATCGATCGCCCCGCGAACGGCTCGGCCGATATCCGTAACCGGGCCATCGGCGCCAAGCGGAATCGCACCTGCCTTCCCAAGTTGCGCCGGCTCCGACGGCTCCTTTTGAGTCTCGTCGAGGGGCGTTTCGTTCTGCCCCACCGACACCCCGTCCGCGCTACGCGGGATGTGCCTTGCCAATCGCGCTCGGTTGGAAAACGAGAAGACCTTGACCTCATTCTTCTGGGCCAGCGATTTCAGCCACTGGCCATCGGCGCGTTCGAGGATCGTCTCACAGACTTTCGACCGGGCGACACCCTGCGGAGGCACTTCGTTCACCACCGATTGAGCCAGCCGCGCTTCGTCGGCAAGCCGATATCGATCCGACAGCGACATGCTGGCCGAATCATCCACCAGAACAAGTGTGTAGGCGGCGAGTCGTCTGTGGACATATTTCACGACAACCGGTTCAAGCCCGATGAGTCCCAGCATCGCGAGCACCAGCACCCGACACCCCACCAACGTCAGCCGAAGTCGTCGCGTCACGTTGCCGCGCGACTCCCGGCGATACATCCAATCGACGGCGTAAAGGGTCGCGACCGTCAAGATGCATCCAACCAATAAGGCGTTGCCGGACGACCAGCGCGCAAGTTCCAACTTGTCTTCCACGCCGACCGTCGTGATGCCTTCTGAAAGAATGTTCAACTCAACCCCAAAAGACTCTTACCCCCGAGTCCCAAACCACCACGCCAACACGTGCTCCGACAGCAACACGACAATCGCCCCCAAGAGCAGCGGCCACCAAAACTCCGGCCTCGCGTTCGCCGAAAAGCCCACAAGGTCACCGACGTCCGCCACGTACTCGAACGGCATCGACTCGCCAACGGCTCGGTCCAGTTCCGTTCGGCTCGCGCCGTGGAGGTTGGACTCTCGCGGGTCCGGATTCACCGCCACGTAGCGCGAAACGGTTGGGCCCGCCCCACTCGTGGTCGCCAGGAGAAACTGATAGACGCCGACCCTCTGCGTATCTCGAAACGTCAGCACCGTGCCGCTCGCGCCGGGTTCTGAACCCGGAAGATCATCCTTCGTCCGCGCCTCAAGGATCACGGCCGGCTCCACCGGGTAGCCCGGCGTGCGCAACTCCCCCCCTTTCTTGTAAGCGGCCGGGTCCAGCAGGCACTCGATCGGGGAGCCGACGACTTCCTGGAATGATCCCTGCGATGCCCGGGCCGCATACTGCACGAGCTCCATCATGAGCGGCAGGTAGCTGAAGTTCGACGCCCAGTCGTTCCATTCCTGATCCGCACTGGTCGCGATGAAGATGCACCGCCCAAGGCCGAAGCTCCGCTCCACGATCGCCGGCGACTCACCAGGGTCATTGAAACGTGCCAACACACGGGCTGGAGACCGGCCAGGCTGCTCACCGGCCCGCTCCGTGCCGGTCGTTCGATTCTCGCTGTCGTTCCGAGATCGCCCCGCCGTGCCGACCCCGTCGGTGGGTTCTCGAAGTTTGACGTAGGCGTTGACCTGCACCTGGCTCAGAACGCCGGCCAGTTCGTCCACAAACGACCGCATCATCGGGTGGCTCGTGTTCCAACGGGCGAACGTCATCTTCTCAACCCCCGGCGGCGGCTCCGCCACGTCCTCCATCGCCAGCGGGAGCACCCCGTCGCCGTTGCGATACAGCTCGGCGTTGTAGGCATCGAGATCCATCTGATCTCCCGCGAAGATAACCAGTCCGCCGCCGTCGGCCACGAACGTTTCCAACTTGCGCCGCGCCGTCCTGCTCAACCGGCCGACGTTCGCCAGGATGACGACGTGGTATGAGTCAAACTCCACGTCGTCCAACTCATGATCGTCTATCACCCTCAGTTCGTTTCCACTCGCCGCGCGCCCGTCCGGTCGGAGCGACGTCTTCAGCAGGTAGACCTCGTCGCGATAGGCGTCGTTGCTCGACTCGCCATCAACCACCAGGACCTGCACCGATGGCACGACCTCCACGCCCGATGCGCGCGTGTTGTCCAGCCGCAGACCGTCATCCTGCACCACGGCCCCCGCAAGCGTCACCTGGAGCGTCTCCGGGCCGTCCTGGGGAAACGTGACTTCGATCGGCTCGTGGACCGTTTGTCCCGCCTCGACAGTCGGAATCACAACAGGCGGTAGGCGATGTTGTGCGATCGACACGCTCAGCCCGACCTGCTTCAGGGACGCGCCCGAATAATTTGACACCGCCACCTGGAAACGAGCCGGCACCCCCGAGACGACCTGCTGCTGACTGGCCTCCAGCCCGGTGATCGCCACGTTGCTCGCCGCCGCCACTCCGACATGGACCAGGACCAGCTTCACCGAGAAGCCCAGCTCGCCTAACTTCGCAAGCGGCGCCGCCACGCTGGGCGCGATCTCGTCGACCGCCGCCGCCGGGTGATGAATCCAATCCTCTCGTTGAAAATCGCTGACAACGTAAACCAGGGCGTTAGCCTGCCCCGGCAGACGCCTGATCGTATCCGCCACGGAAACGATCGCCGCAGAGGGTCGGGCCACCGTCTCGGACGTAGTCAGCGCGTCGACGCGCTCCCGCAAGCGCTGGAGGTTTTCTTCCGAGAGGCTCGGCACAGCGATCGCGGGCTCATTCGGCGCACTGGTGACGTACAGCGTCAGGGAATCGGCCGGCGTCTCTTGCGCAATCCACTCCGCGAGCTGCATGGCAGCCTGCTTGCCCCGCGCGAAGACCGAGCCGCCCGACGCCAGGCGATAGTCCATCGAGTAGGAATCGTCCAGCAGAACGATCCGCTCGGCCCGAGGCGCCATGCCGAGGATCGCCGACAACGCCCCACTGCGCAGGAACGGCCGCGTCATCATCAACGCAATGAGGAGCACCGCCAGACACCGCAGGAGCAGCAGGATCATCTGCTCCAGGCGCACGCGCCGGCGATTACGGTGCAGAGCATCCAGCAGAAAGGTCATCGCCGCCCATCGGACGCGCTGATACCGGCGTTTGGACAGAATGTGAATGAGGATCGGGCTGGCCACGGCCGCCGTGCCAACGGCCAGGGTGGGATGCAGCATGAAACCGGAGAGCCACTCAAACATCCAACCGCCCCACGATGTCGCCGCCGCGCCGGACCGCATATGGCCGCGCCGGAAGTGGACCACGCCTCGTCGCTAACTCTTCGCCTTGACCCTGTGCTGCCGCGACGCCAGATAGCTGCGCAGCGCCACGTCCAGTGTATCTCGCGTCGACAGGCCGACGTAGTCGATGCCGCTGTTCAGGCAGGCCCCGCGAATCTGCGAGATAAACGCGCCCAAGGCATCGAGATAGCTGCGGCGCAGCGCCTGCGGATCGACCGTCAATTGGAGTTCGGGCGTTTCCAACCCTTCAAAGAGCGTGTTGTCCTGAAATGGAAACGTCCGCTCATCGTGGTCCAGGACGTGCATCACGATCACCTCGTGGTCGGCATAGCGCATCCGCTCCAGCCCTTGCATCACGTCCGCCGCCTCGGCCAGGAGATCGGAGATGAGAATCACCAGGCTCCTTCGGCGCAACTTCGCCGCCACGTCTGCAAACAAAGCCTTCGCTTCGGTCGGCGCCTCCAACCGCGCCCCGTCAATCTGCGACGTGATGGATTTCAGATGGCTTCGATTGGATAGCGGCGGCAGGTTCACACGCACCTGATCGTCGAAGAGCATGAGCCCCACCGCATCCTGCTGATGAATGAGCAGGAAAGCCAACGATGCCGCCACCGTCGCGGCGTATTCAAACTTGCTCAGCCGCTCCCCGCCGCCGGCTCCGCGCGATCGGCTCGCCCCCCCATCCGGATATCGCATCGAGCCGGAACAATCCAACAGGATGTGAGTCCGGAGGTTGGTCTCTTCCTCGAACTGCTTGATGTAGAACCGATCAGTTCGGCCGTAAACCCGCCAGTCGAGGTGCCGTATGTCATCACCGGCCACGTATTCCTTATGCTGGGCGAACTCCACCGAGTAGCCCTGGTACGGGCTGCGATGCAGTCCGCTGACGAAACCCTCGACCACGTAGCGCGCGCGGAGTTCCAGATCGCCGATTTGGGAAAGCACGTCCGGACGAAGATACCGCGTGGAATCGCTTGCCATGAATACTCCCACTCACAAGTTGACACGATGCAGCGTGTTCGCGACCGATTTGGGGCCGGTCCAGCCGCGATCCAACGGGGAACGCTTCAGCGAAAAGCCGCGCCTTGCCGACCGCTTACACATTGATCGCCTTGTTCACACGATCGTCATCCAGCAGCCCCCCGGCGTTCGGCGGGCAGTGGGTGAACAGGTCCTCGACCAGACGATCCGTGGTGTAACCCTCAGCCTGTGCCGCGAAGTTCGTGATCACCCGATGACGCAGCACCGGCGGGGCCAGTGCCCGGATGTCCTCCGTCGAGACAAACTTCTTCCCCCGCAACACCGCCCGCGCCTTCGCGCCCAGGATCAGAAACTGCACCGCCCGGGGGCCCGCTCCCCAAGAGACCTTCTCACGCACAAAATCCGGCGCATTCGGCTCGCCGGGGCGCGTGGCACGGACGAGGTCCAAGGCATATTTCACGATGGCCGGCGCAGCAGGCACGCGACGGACGACCGTTTGCAGCGCAAGAATCTCATCGGCGCTGAGAACCGTCTCCACCGCCGCGGCGTATTCCCCGGTCGTCCTCGTCGCGATTTCATATTCCTCATCGTAGTCCGGGTAGCCGATCCGCACCTTGAACATGAAGCGGTCCTGCTGGGCTTCGGGCAGCGGATAGGTGCCCTCCTGCTCGACGGGGTTCTGCGTCGCCAACACAAAAAACGGCGCCGACAGTTCGTGTCGCACGCCGCCGACCGTCACCTGGCGCTCCTGCATCGCCTCCAGCATGGCCGCCTGGGTCTTCGGAGGGGTCCGATTGATTTCATCCGCCAGAATAATGTTCGCGAAGACCGGGCCGGGAAGAAACTTGAACACCCGGGCGCCGGTCGCTTTGTCTTCTGCAATGACCTCGGTTCCGGTGATGTCGCTCGGCATCAGGTCCGGCGTGAACTGAATCCTGTTGAACGAAAGTGACAGGCACCGCGACAAGCTGGAGATCATCAGAGTCTTGGCCAGACCGGGCACCCCCTCGAGGATGCAATGCCCACCGGCGAACAAAGCGATCAAGAGCTGGTCGATCACCTCATCCTGCCCCACGATGACCCGGTGTAGCTCCGCTCGAAGCCGCTGATAGGCTGATTCCATCTTCCGGGCCGCGGCAAGGTCGTCCCCACTCGCCGGTGTCGAACCATTCGCATCGTTCATCATGTCTCCTCTGCTCAGGAACCATCCTCGGCTCGCACTGGGGGGACCGAAGCAGATCGCCCCAATCACGGACTACCTCTGCATGATCGGAAGATTGTTATAAGGTAATTGTAGAATAACGAGAGCGATCGAGGTTCCATACACCAACCCGACCGAATCACCATCCCACGAGCCGTCTTCATTCTGCGTAGACAGCAGATGGTCGCGCATTTTCGGATAGTATTGTTTCCACTCTTTGTCGCCGGCCAGGTACATGACCTGAGCCAGATAGAGATGGGCATAGAAGAAATGCCCCCAGACGCCACGACGTGAGCGGCCGAAACCGATCTCGCGTTTGCAAAACCGAAGCGCGTTGAGAGCCAGCGGATTCTCATACTCCCCGGCATTGAACCAGCACGCCACCGCAGCGGCCGTGATCGGCGGCCGCGAGCCGGCCATTCCAACGCGGTAGGCAATGCCGCCGTCCGGCTGCACCGATTTCTCCAGATACTTCATCGCCGAATCGATGACCTTCTTCGATACCCCGACGCCGGCATTGCGCGCCGCACGCAGTGCCTGCACCTGAGTCACCGTCACCGATCCTTCGTCGCCGTTCATGTCCGGCGTGTACAACCAGCCGCCCAGCCGACTCTGGCTCTTCGCCGTCAGGTCCACCCCCTTGCGCAACACCCAGCGAATCCTGGCGAGGCGCTCCGGATCCTCTTCCATGCCCATCACCTGCGCGAGGAACAACATGCCGAAGCCGTGCCCGTACATCGACCGAGATTCCTCCTCACCCGGCCGGCAGATAAGACCGTCGCCCTGGGAGGATCGCAAAACGTAGGTCAGCGATTTCCGCAGGACGGGCGCGTAGGGCCCTTCGGTCGGCGTACTGCCCGAAGAGATCAGCGCCAGCCCGGACAGAGACGTCATGGACAACGGATACGTCCCCATGTCGCCGCGATCTCGAAAAGCTCCGTCCGCCCCCTGCCGCGATGCAAGATATTTCAAGCCCTTGTCGATCGCCGCAACGGTCTTGTCCGTCACCATCGGCGGCCGCTGGCGCGGAAGCTGCCCAAACGCGGGTCGCGCAAGCACCACGACCACACATGCCAACATCGGAGCGACGCTCCGGGCCAGATGATATTTCCGGTGCATTCGTCTCATTCCCCAGTAGCCCTGCTTTGCGCAATGCGGTCGAGGACAAACAAGCGCGGCCTCGCCACGTAAGAAAACGTCGCACGCCGGCATGTCTCCCACGTCGGCAAGGGCCTCGATTCCAATCGGCGTCCACCGCGACGAGCGACGGATTGGAATAACCAGGCTTGCACGATCATCCTCCTGGCGGGTTTAGCGCGATTCCTCTTCAGCGGCAAGCACAAAATAGCCCTCGGGAGCCGCCGCGACGATCCGATCGTTCAGAACAATCACGTCGGTAATCAATCGAGAGAAGTGGCCTCTCTCGCCCAGCACACCCTCGCCGAATTCATACGGCGACGGCCCCAGCCGCCGGCCCGTCGGCTTGTGTACGATCTCGAGCCGCGGAGGAACCTCCTGGTTCACCTGCTGCTCGGGTCCACGAAACGACCGGCCCGTCTCCCTGACAACAACCTGATTGCGAACGACGGCCACGTAGTCCGGCGAGGCGCGCATCATCTGGTGGCTGATCGTCGCGAACGGCCCCAGTTCCAGGCGCCAGGATTGCCCGCCTTTGTCCACCGGGAACGAACTCAGAATGTACTCCGCTGGAATGTCACTGCTCCGCGTGAACAGCAGCAGACGCCCGCTCCCCACGTGGCCCGATCCTTGGGATACGTCAATGACCGCATCCAGCGGCGGCATCGACAAGCCGGTCGCCGAAATGTCCTGAATCACCTCTCCGGCCTGAGACGCAACCACCCGCAAACGATCGGAACCGTAGCAAATGCCCAGATGTCGCGGGTCGAGTTCAAACAGGGCCTTCACCAATCCATCCACTGCGATCGTCCACACCGTGGTCCCCGTGGCCACGTCCCGGCCGACGACCACCCGTTCGCCGCTCCGCCAAATCACGTTGCCGACAATGGCAACGTGCGCATCCGGGTCCATCGCTTCACGATCGTCGGACTCCGGGGCCTTCGAGGTCTTGCCCACCAGCAACCAATACTCTCGGCGGATTCTTCCGCTCCGCGGATCGAGGATGAAGGCCTTTTCCGCATCACGATCCACCACGACGAGGTGCTCGCCCACGACCCGGAGCAGCTTCAGTTGATTCGATGGCCACCGCCGCCGCCAGAGCGGTCCTGATTCATCCCGTGCGCGGACGGCAACCAGGGTGTTGCCGTTCACCGCTACCACGATCACCCCGCGCCCATTGACGATCGCAGGCTCGGGCGACGCCCCGGAAACCTGATCGACTTCCAGCGGCGGCCACATCATCCGGCCGGACGTCAGACCCAGCCCGACAACCCCGAACCTCGTCCGAAGGGCTGCAATGCGACCGGCAACGGCCGCCACCTGAGCATCACCCAACCAGGACGCGGTGCCGAACGAGGCCTCATCCGCGCGCCCAAGCTCGGAATCCAAATCGGCCGTCCAGAAAAACGCACGTCCACCCGAGTCCTCTCCCGCCAACTTCAGGCCGCGAACCTGCCCCGCAACCTCCAAGGGTAAGACCTTGGCGTAGATATCGTGTCGCTGATCAGAATCCCAAAAAGACGCCCCATCCCGGAGTTGGGGATCCGGAACCGCATCTTCCTGAAGCAATCGCAGTCGCCCGGCTCCCTTCAGAATCCTCGGCAAAGCGGGCTGGTCGGCAAACAGAGTCACCGGCAGCGTCGACTTCACTCTTGTCACGAAGGCCCCCACCGTCCCATCCGAGGCAACGCCACCCGGCATCGGCAGCCCGGGCGGGAGTATATCTTCCTCAAACTCGGCGGATAATCGCTTGAGTGCCGCGGCCGCCTCACTCGGCGCGGCCGGCAGATTTTCACCCGGCCAAAGATACGCGGTCACCAACCGAAGCAGCGCCTCCAACCTGACCGAGCGGCTCGACGCACGGCCCGCCGCTCGCTCCAAAAAGAAAACCCCTGTCTCCTGCGAACCGCGCTCGATCGCACGACGGCCCAAAGCGAGATCCAATCGAGCCCCAAATGCCACGAAGCCGAAGTTGTCGGCCAGTTGCGTCAGGAATGCCTGATCGTTCTTTGCATCCGCATCGTCCGCCACCGCATCGAGGTATCCGCTCGCGTCTGCCCGATCCGCTGCCGACATCTCACGCCAGAATCGTTGCAGGCGCTCGGCGATGAGCACACCGGCCCGGGCCTGATGATGCACGTCCAAACGCATCGGCTCCTGCCCGGCTTGCCCCAGGAGCGAGACGGCCTGCTTGAATGCCTCCAGCACGCGATGCCGCTCCACCAGCAATTCCATCAATGCCAGCCCAGCCTTCACCTTGTCGTCAGGTCGCTCAGCCGTCTCGACCGCACGCGAGAGATAGGTTTGCCGCTGCTCGGTCGTCGATTCCGACGCGGCGTTCAACAGGCTGACGACTCGTTGATGGGCGATCTGACGGCTGAGATGGTCGAGCGCCTCCGGGTAATACAAGTCCGCCGTCGGCGTTGCCACGGAGCCGGCGGATCTCTCCCTGGAGCCCGGCTGCGCCTTTGATCCAGCCTGGCCCGTCTCGGCAGCGACCCTGGCCAGCTTCTCCTCCGCCTGATCCAGAAGCGCCATCGCACCGTTCCAGTCCTTCATCAGCATCGTCAGACGCGCCAGCCGAATCAGGGCCTCGATATCATCGGGGTTCTTCGCCAATCGCGCCCGTGCGAGAGCTTGCGATTGAACCGGATCGGGAAAAGCGGCAATTCGGTCTGCGCCGATGCTGACCAACGAACCATCGATGGCCAAAAGGTTGCCCAACGGCTCATCGGTCGGCGCCAGATCGCCAACTTGTCTTCCCGTCGCCAGGTCCAGGCGGACCAACCCTTCTTCGGTCGGCACGAGAATCTCTTCATCACACAGCACCGGTCGCCCGGAAGGACGCACGTCCTCGGACGTCCACTGCGACTGGCCCGTTGCAATGTCGATCGCCTCGATGGCCCGACCGGCAATCAAGATGCGTTTGTCATCCGCCCCAACCATGTAGCGATGCTCCCCACGGGGAAACGCCCAGACTTGTTCTCCATTCCGTGGATCGAAGGCCAGCAGCGCCTCCGAGTCATGTGGGGCGAGGAGCACTTTGCCGCCCGCCGCGACGGGGGGCGATGTCAACCATTCGTCGGCCTGAGGCGGGGCAGTGCCCGACGTGAACCAGGCCGGGCGACGACCTGCCGTCCGAAGTGTCAGACGGCTGGAGCGCTCATAGGCCGTGAGCCAGCGCAATGAGAAGTCATAGGCATTCAGCGCGAGGAGCAACCCCGCCCCGCTGGGAACGTAAATCGTTCCGTCATGGACTGTGGGTTGGAGCGTGCCGTTCATGGGAAACATTCCCGGCCTGCCGCCGCCCAGCAAAACCTGTTTGACGAGAGTGCCATCAGGCTTGAGAACCGCCAGCAGCAGATCGTTCTGAACCACATAGGGCACAACCAGAAACGAGCCGGTCGCCACCGGCGCCGCGTAGAAGTGCGCGAACTTCAGCACGTCGCCCCGCGGGCCGCCTCGTCCTTTGGTCCAGACGGCCCGGCCGGTATCCGACTCGTAGGCGCGGAGCGTGTTCGGCGCCGTGAGTTCTTCGGCCTCCACGGCCGGGCTCAAGGGAATGACGCCCTGCAAGCTCGGCCGCTGTTCGCCCGGCGATTCCTCTTGTTCGATGACGAAGACCTGCCCAAACGCTGTCGACACCTCGCCGCGGTACTCATGAAACAGCGTGCGCGTCGCGAGGGAGTCCAGCCTGTTCTTCTCATCGCCGATTTCGAAGGTCTGGTTTCCCAGAATGCCGGCTCTGAGTCGGAAGTTAGTGATGCGAGGGTCTCGGCGACGATGTCTCACGAACGCCTGCCAGAGAAAATCAGACGTCGCCGGATCACGGGCGAAAAGACCCGCGGGACACGTCACGAACAACCGGCGGCCGTCCGAAACCGCTTGCCACACCGGCGGACGACCCTGGCGCCGAATGACCCGGCGAACGTCCAGATGATTCAGCGACCCGGAGCCTGGAAGCATCACCGATTGACTGCTCTCCTCGGTCATCACCGGCGCGATCGCAGCCATCCTCCCCTGGGCCACGGCAGGCCCCAAACGATATGGCCAGGCCGCCGAGGTCCGAAGCTCGGGCGACCCGGTTCGCAGATGAGAAGACTCCAGCTTCGTGTCTTCAAAGAAGCGTTGAATCTGCTCGATCCGATTCCGCCAGTCTTCCGGCAGCGCCGCGTGGGTATTGGAACCAAGCCGGCGCATTCGCTCGATGGCGGCCGCGGCCCTGCCTCGTTCGCCGGTCAGTGTGTAGGCGACGGCTTGCTTCAATATGAGTTCCCCCGGTGGAATCGCCGTGCCGGGAAGCTCGGCGAGCCGGTCCAGCAATTCGATCGCCTCACCCGGCTGATGCTGATCGATCAGCCAATCCACGAGAAGTGTCATCGCTTCCGGGCCGGGTTGGGTGTGGGCATACTTGCGAGCGATTTCACGCAGGGCGGCGAGGTCGTGGTCGCCTTTGGCCTTCTCGAGCAGCCGACGCGCCTCCGGATCGTAAAGGATGCGATAGGCCGCCAATCCATCCGGAGGCCAATCGGCAATCTGGGCCTGGGCCAGATAAATCGCCGAATAGAAATGCTGCCCTTCATCCATCGTGACGGTTCGGTCACCGTGCTGGTTGATCACGCGCTCCAGGGTATCGGCGGCGAGTTTCCAATCTCCTCGGCCCGCTGCCTCGGCGGCGCGCTTCAGCCAGGTTTCAGCGTCACGATCACTCGCCGGCATCAGGCTTTCGACGCCGGCCCGCGCCGGCAAGACCTCCGCGGGAACCGGAGCCTGGGCTTCTGCCTGAAAGCTCATCGCCAACGGCAACGCAGCGGCCAACAAGCGGGACCATGCCGGAAAAACGAGCCTCGTGTTCAGTTGCCAAACAATCCGCATCCTGGCTCCCAACGTCGGCATGGGACGGCGCTCCGCAACGCCCTCTCCGTCGCCTCATCGGTCAGGCGGTCCACCCGATTCAAGCGGCCCGACCCGATGATCACATCGTATCGTAGGGCTCGCCGGCCGTCCCGGTCGCAGCGATCTCCAGAATACTACGCAACCCCTGGCGAGACCATACATTAGAGTCTCGTAGGGTGCCTAATGGGTCTGTGACGCTTTCGGCGGCAAAGTCTCCGCACCGAAGGGTTGCGGGAACTCGGCCGCGCGTGTTCGCCCCGAAGGGGCGCAGGAATGTAGTGCTCCGTCACAGTTGATCTTTCGGGTGGTACGGGCGTCTCGCCCGTCCGGAACGGGCAAGATGCCCGTACCACCCAACCCGAAGAATTGATTGTGACGAAGCAGTAGCCACGGGTGGAGTCCCGGCCTGCCGGGACGGAACCCGTGGTCATTTTGTGAGAATGCACTCCCGCCCCGGATGGGGCGGAGGCAATTCAATTGCTGCACACGCGCTCCAGCGGTGGAGCATTCCTCGGCCCCTGACGGGGCCGGCAGTTCCTTGTGGATTGGCGCCCACGGGTTCCGCTCGGGCCTGCCGGCCCTCGCTTCACCCGTGGCAACAGTCCTCGGCCCCATTCGGGGCCGCCGAAAGTGTCACGGACCCGTGGGTCATTGACCCACCTCTTCGCTTTGGCGCACCGGCGCGTGTTAGGTGGGTTGATAACCCACCCTACGGCACTCGTAAAGTTTGGGTGGTACGGCCGTCTCGGCCGTATGTTCTAGGATCAAACCATACCAGAACCGAGTATGGCGGGGTTCTGGCGGATGGCCGCCAATCGTGGTGAAATCGCAGGCCGCGGGGCAACCGGACCGCCGCGAAGTTAAGGATCGCATCTCCACGAATGGCATCGCTGCATGGCAGACGCCCCTGATTCCAAACCACCCAGCACGAAAGGAGGCTTGGTCGCTGCGCTCAGGTTCCTCCTGCCACTGGGTGGTGATCCGGCACCAACCGCCGGCGAAGTCGTGCCTAATATGATACGGTGGATCGTCCCGACCGGGTTTGTCATCGGCCTGGCATGGGCAGGCACTTTTCGCATCGCGTGGAAACTCTTCGGCGAGACGGTCGGACTCCGCGTTGTCCCCAGCCTGATCGTCGTCCTCATCGAGTGCCTGTTCACCGGCGCGCTGCTCGCGATGGGCCTGGCAAGGACAAGTCACGTCCTGACGGGACGGCAACCGCTTCGAGCCGAGCCTGATTCGCTGGCCCCCCTCTCACCGGTGGGCACGCTGTTCCTGTGTCTCACGGTGATCTGCCAATACGCCCTCATCCTGAGCATCCCCGCAATGCAGGGCTGGTGGCCGCCGCCCAACGATTGGCGAAACACGTTCAACTTCATGTATCCCGCGCCGATATACCGCCCCCTCATCCTCGCGCCGATTTGGGGACGATGGGGGATTCTCCTGGCGGCCGCGCTGGGCCGCAGTGCCCACAAGGCTGACGGCATGACGGTCGCCCTGAATCAAGCCATGTCACCGGGCCGCCTGATCCTGCACGCCATCGGCCCGTTCGCTTTGACCGCGGTCTACTGTAGCAGAGGGCGCAACGTCCTCACCGGCATCATCGTCGGCATGTTGGTCTTCGGCGTGACCTACATCATCAGCGTCACCATCGCCCGCCGCGGCGGCGGCCAGACGCGCCAATCGCTATACGCCGCAGGCCAGATCGCACAACTGACCTTCCTCATGACCTATCGCGCGTTTGGGCGGTTGATCCAAGGATGACGCGCGACGAATGGCAGAACGAGGCGGGCCTCCCTCCGCGCCCGGCAGCCCCCGCTCCACTCTTGCCCGTGGCCCTGGGAATGATCGCCGGCATCATCGCCGACACGGTATGGAGCCTGTCCGCCACCGCATCTTGCCTGCCCGTCGTCACCGGCGGCCTGATCTTTGCCATTCGGAGCCGGTCCACCGCGGCCGCAACCTGTGCCGTCATCCTCGCGGCCATGGGCCTGGGCGCCCTGCGCCACGGTGTCGCCGATCGAGGGTATCCCGCCAATCACATCGGTACTTTCACACAAGGCCGGCCGATCCTCGCGACCTTCACCGGCCGGGTTGTCGGTGCGCCGACCATCGTCGAACCCGACCCCAGCATTCCCAGGGCATACAGCTTCGGTCCCAAGACCAGGTTCCTGATCCAAGCGACTCAGGTCGCCGGCGTGAACGGTCCCATCGAGGCTTCGGGCAAAGTGCAGGTGTCCATCAAGGATCCACTGTCCTCCATACACGCTGGGGACATCGTGGGCATGACCGGATGGCTCTACCGACCCTCACCGCCGCAGAATCCCGGCGCCTACGATTGGGCCGCTCACGGCCGGCGCAGCGGCATCGTCGCAGGACTCTCTTGCGACCACGGGGAGGCCGTGCGCTTCGTCCGCCGCGGCGGCTCCGCAGGTTGGGAGGGTTTCCTGGATCGCCTGCGGAACCACATGCGCGGATACCTGACCGATCAGGCATTCAGTGACAATGAGGAATCCGCCGGTGTCATCACCGCCATGGTCCTCGGTCAACGCAGCAACGTCTCCAAACCCATGAACGAAGCCTTCCTCAAAACCGGCAATCTCCATTTCCTCGCCGCCAGCGGGATGCACGTGGCCTGGCTCGCACTCTTGGGCTGGGGGCTGTGCCGGCTCTTCGGCGTCGACCATCGGGCATCGGCGATTCTCGTCGGCATCCTGATCCTGGCTTTCGTCCTGGTGGCCGAGCCCCGGCCTTCGATTATGCGCGCCGGTATCATCGGTGTATTGGCCTGCGCCGCAGGCTTTCTTCGAGGCCGTTACGCCTCGGTGAATGCGCTCGCCGCAGCGGCCGTTATCATTCTACTGATCAATCCAACCGACTTGCTGACACCGGCGTTTCAGTTCAGTTTCCTCGCGACCATCGGGCTGTTGCATTTCGCCCCGCGCATCTGCGAGACCATCGCGGTGAAACTCTTCAACCTGAATCGCTTGCGGATGGCTTTATGGTTCAGCGCCGACGTATTCCCTGTCAGCCTGGTTGCCGTGGAACCTGAGGATCCGTCCCTCCTGCGCAGCGTTGGACGGCGGCTCATGCGCTTTGCGGCACAGCTCCTGGCCCTGTCCATCTCCGAATGGCTCATCACCACGCCGCTGGCGTGCTTCCTGTTTGGGCAATTCATTCCCTGGGGATGGTTCGGAACGTTTGTCCTGGCGCCGTTCGCCATGCTGACGACATGTCTCGGCTTCTTCACCGTCCTGCTGGGACTGGTCTTTCCCCTCAGCGGGACAGTGACCGGGCCGCTGCTCGCCGGCGCAACGGCCGTAATGATCGGCTGTGTCGATTGGCTCGGCCGCTTGCCGGGCTCGATACTCGATGGACGGTCGCCGTCGCCGGCCTGGCTGCTTTCAGTGTATGCCCTGCTCTTTCTCTGGACCTATCGCCCGAAGTGGATCACCTGGCGGCCGGGCTTTCGGATGTCGGTCGTTGTGCTCATCGCCTGGTGGCTGGTCGCGCCCTACGGGTCCCGTCCAACCGCCGGCACGCTCGACGTCTGGATGCTCGCCGTGGGTGACGGGACCGGCACGGTCATCGAACTGCCGGACGGCAGGGTGATGATCTACGACTTCGGCACCCGATCACCCTTCGACGCCGGGCGGGTGGGCGTCGACTTCCTGCGACGTCGCGGCATTCGTCGGATCGACACGGTCTTCGTCTCTCACACGGACTTCGACCACTACAGCGGCATCGAAACGATTGCCCAGCACCTTCCCATCGGGCGCGTGGTGATCAACGACCAGTTTGCCCATTTCTCCGACGAAGCATCCGCGTCTTCGCGATTCATGGAGGCGATTCGCGAGCGCGGCATTCCCATCGACGTGACGAGCGGGCCCCAACACTTCGACGGAGGCGCCGGCGTGAGCATCGACAGCCTGTGGCCGCCGCCGGCCGCCGAGCGCATGGCCCCGGTCGACAATGACAGCTCCACCGTTCTACGGATCGCGTATCGAGGAAAGGTGGTGCTCCTCTGCGGCGACGTCGCGGAGTGGGGCATCGCGGGCCTCCTGGACCGCGGCGACCTTGGGGCCGACGCATTGGCCCTGCCCCACCACGGAAGCGTGGTGCACAATACGGCAGCCTTCATCAATGCGGTGAATCCCCGAATCGCCGTCCGCTCCACCGGCCAACGCCAGGCCATGACCACCAACAACATCGGAGCCTTGGTCGGCGATCGCCAATTCTTCAACACCGCCGAGAACGGATGCGTACGGCTGCGAATCCGCGACGGTGAAATCAGCGCGCGGACCATGCGACAAGGTTTCTGACGGCTTTTCGTTGGGGAATCTGGAGGCCGGGTCCAGCCGATACTGGATAACAGTGCTCCGTCACAGTTGATTTTTCGGGTGGTACGGGCGCGGGTGGTACGGGCGCGGGTGGTACGGGCGCGGGTGGTACGGGCGCGGGTGGTACGGGCGCGGGTGGTACGGGCGTCTCGCCCGTCCGGAACGGGCAAGATGCCCGTACCACCCAACCCGAAGAGTTGATTGCGACGAAGCACTAGGCGCCGGCGGTATCCTTGCCACGATTCTTGTACCAGAGGTAGCCCATCAAACCCGTGCCGAGGATTCCGAACGGCAACATCGACAGGAACCAAACAGTGGAGTTAAAGCCGCCACCTGACGCGCTGCGTTCATAATGATCGAGCAGCTTACCGACGCCGAAACCTTGGAGCATGGCGCCAAAGTATTGGAAGGAGTCGATAACACCTGCGGAGAATCCGGCCATCTTCCGTCCACCGAGATCCATGGCAGCGGCGGTTCCGAGGATGGAATGGGTAGCGTTACAGCCGGTGTGGATGCCGAGGATCAGAACGACGGACACGATCGCGGTGGCATGAAAGCTCCCCAGAGACATGGCAATCGCGGCCAGAATGAAAAGCACTTGAATAAAATAGAGAACCGCGGCCACGGCGGAGCGACGGCCCCTGAACAGCTTGTCGGAGATGATCCCCGATCCAAGTGATCCGGCCGATGCCAGCATCGGAAGAAGGATGACGGCGAACCACCAGAAGAGATCGGTTTGCAGGCCCACGTTCCAAACTTCATCAAGGTAAATGGTGTACCATTCGAAGATCGCGGAACGAACGAATCCCGTGCAGAAATACGCCCCCGCCACAATCCAGACGACGGGATTCGATGCGATCTTCCAAAAGACTTCCGCAACGTGAATACGCTCGTGGGGATCGTCATCCGCATGCTCCTCATCATGCACGATGCGATAACCTGCCTCCTCCGGGTGATTCTTCACCCCGACGTTCATCAAAATGACGATGATGGTCACCAGCACCGGCGGAACGAAGAAAATGAAACGCCAATCCACGGCCGGCACCGTAATTGTGAAGAATATCAATGGGACGGCGAATCCAGTCACAAGTAGAGGGCCGATCTGGGCGACGGCTGTCTGCCCGAGATTGATCATGATTCCAAAGATGCCGGCGAACGAGCCGCGCTCTCGACGGCGAAACCAGGCCGTGTTGATTTTGACCATGCCCGGCGCACCGAATGCCTGCACGTAGCCGTCCGCAGCGCGGATGATCAACAGTGCAAAGAACAACCATCCGATGTTGGACCATGCCGTCAGCCCGAAGAGTATGTTCAGGATGATCGTGCCAATCGCCCCGATGGTCATGGCCTGCTTGCCGCCAAGCCGATCTGTGAAGAGGCCGTTGACGATCTGACCGATCGCATAGGCTCCGTTGCGACCGGCCTGTATGGCACTGTACTGCGAGTTACTGAACCCGAGCACCGACTTGATTTGCGGAGCAACAATGCCCAGGTTGTACCGGCAGGCGTAGTAGCTCGCGTACGTCAGCCCGAGCAACATCCAGTTCTGCACGCGGCGAAGCCGATACCCCGGCGGGTGATGGATGATCAGTTCGTCATCGTCGCCCCGGCCGCCGCCGGGAGTGGCTGCATTTGCATCCGCCATCCGAATGGTCCTTATTCATTTCGAGGTGAATCGACGGTCCATCACAATCCGAGCGGGCAGGTATACAGGGTTTGGCCACATCGGGCAAATCCGAATCTCAACGTGCATCCATCTGGGCCCGCTGCGCACTTTGCTCGAAACAGGCACGCCGGTAGAATCCCGCCCAGATGAGACACCCTCCCGTCGTTTCGAGACTCTCGATCCACTCATTGGCCATCCCCATGCGGCGCAAATTCAGCCACGCCGCCGCCGAGCGCGCCTGCGCCGAACCGATCATCGTGGAGATTGAACTCGCCGACCACACCATCGGCTACGGCGAAACACATCCGCGCCACTACGTCACCGGAGAATCTCATCAGAACGTGATCGACACGATCCGCGATCTCTTCGTACCGTGGTTGGTCGACATGCGGCCGGACAACTTCGGTGAGGTCATCGAAGCCGCCGCCGATCTGCCGCTGACCGATGAGAGCGGCCGCGTCATCACGGCGGCGCGGGCCGCGGTCGAGTTGGCCATGCTCGATGCGTACAGCCGAGCACTGGAAAAGTCACTGGAATCCATCGCAGGCTACGTCGAGGAAACTTGGCTGGGCTCGCAGGGCAGCCGAGCCGCCGTGCGATACGGTGTCCCGATCTCCGGGATGGCCCCCGAGCGGATCGGCCCGTTCCTGCGAAAGATCCGCCTCGGAATGATCCGTCATTTCAAGCTCAAAGTCGGCGACGCCGACGACCAACAGCGGCTGGAAGCGACGGTCCGGGCACTGCGCCGCACCCTGGCGCGAGGCACGGTGACGCTGTCTCTCGACGCCAACGGCGCTTGGTCACTCGAACAGGCGGCAGACAAACTGCGACGCTGGCAGGAATTTCCAATCACCTGCGTCGAGCAACCGCTTCGCAAAGATGCACGCGAAGATTGGGCCGCACTCGCCGAGGAAACGACGCTCCCCCTCATGGCCGACGAATCGCTCGTCACCTTCGAGGATGCAACCGAACTCATCGCTTGCGGCGGCGTCGCTTGGTTCAACATCCGCATCAGCAAGAACGGCGGGCTCATTCCCGCCATGCGCCTCGCGGCACTGGCCCGGCGACACGACGTCGGCTGCCAACTCGGCTGCATGGTCGGCGAAACAAGCATCCTCTCGGCCGCCGGTCGACGCTTCCTGCAAATGGTGCCCGGAATCCGCTTCGCCGAGGGCAGCTTCGGTCGATTCCTGCTCAAAGAGGACGTCGTTCGCAGCCCCCTCCAATTCACCTTCGGCGGAAGATGGCGCCCCGTCACCGGCCCAGGGCTGGGCATCGAAGTGCTGACCGATCAACTCCGCCACCTCGCAGTGATCCCGCCGGTAGTGATTCCGTTCTAAGTTCGACTTTCGCACATTACACGGCGCGTGTTGCACAGAGCCGCCGTCTGTAACGGCGGTGTGCCGGTGCGGCGTGAGGCGTTGGCAAGCGGAGGCGGTCGGGTGCCACTGGCAGCTTGCTGCCAGTGTCGGCACGCGCGCTCCCCAATTGCCGTCCCCAAGCTCCTGCGGTAACATAACCTCATGTCTAAGTCCCGGGCCAAGATTCCCCCAGCCCCCAACTCCGCCGGGGTAACTTCCCACGTGAGCAACAGCGCGCGACACAACCTGGGGAACAGGCCATGAGTAAGCGTACACCGCAGACCCATACGGCAGAGGCAGCAACACCGGCGATGGAAGTTCGTCGCGGTGGCCGCAACGACGAGCCGGTTCATTTCGATGAACTTGGCCGAGACACGCAGTTGCCGGGTGCCCCGCCCCTTCCAGGGGTGGGGAATGGAACTCGTTTACGAAGACAACAGTCGGGTGGCCCAGGTCGTACTCGACCTGGGGGCACGATTTCGATCCCGAGTGAATCTTGCAGTCTCCAACTCCGCCCCAAACTCGCTGGATGCCCCGCCCCTTCCAGGGGTGGGGAATGGAACTCGTTTGCGAAGACAACAGGCAACGATCCTGCGGTATCGCCGGTTGATTCCGTCCCCCACCCCCAGAGGGGATGGGGCACCCTCGCCGGTGAGCAACGAGCAGGTCAAAGCGCTGAAGCAAGCCCTCCCCAACCTAGAAATCATTCGATAGCCCCGCAAACCTCGTCCACGCGCGGAGCGCCGATCAAGCATCACAAGCAGAACGATTCAATGGCCCAGCCTCCGCCCATGCCGAACCGGGCGGAAAGCTGTTTCGGATTTTTTCGGATTTTTTCAGTTGGCCGAACGAATTTCGGTGAAAAAATCGTCGCCGATTCGGATCAAGACCGTCGTCAATAAAAAAATCTCGCGACCGTGCTCCATTTATCAGAGCCGCGACCGTCAGGGAGCGGCGTGCGGCGCATGGCCTGCCGAGCATCGTCTAATCATCCGGGAACCGCTCTAAGTTCGACGTTCGCACATTCCGCAAGGCGTGTTGCACAGAGCCGCCGTCTGTGACGGCGGCGTGCCTGCGCGGCGCGAGGGGTTGGCAAGCGGAGGCGCCTCGATCAGCACAGCCCCACCGCGTTCACAGAACGCGGCTCTGATCGTGGCCACAGCGCTGATCGTCGCGGCGCTGATCGGTTGCAGCACGGAGGAACGGAAAGGGATTGTCATTCCAGGATAGAAAGGGATTGTCATTACAGGATGGGAGGGGATCGTTGTTCCAGGATGGTGGCGTATGAAGGACTCCCCCCATGGTCTGCCCCAACGGGGCTGCGCCCTTCAGCCCAGGGTTGCCGCGCAGCGGCTACCCTGGGACCGCGGATGCCCATACAACATTCAACCCCAACGGGGTTGCGCCCTTCAGCCCAGGGTTGCGACGAAGTCGCTACCCTGGGACCGCGGATGCCCACGCAACATTCAACCCCAACGGGGTTGCGCCCTTCAGCCCAGGGTTGCGACGAAGTCGCTACCCTGGGACCGCGGATGCCCACGCAACATTCAACCCCAACGGGGTTGCGGCACGCTCGATGGTCAACGACACAACCCTTTCAGGGTTGAATTGTTCGATTGATCCGTTATCCCAGGGTAGCCGCTGCGCGGCAACCCTGGGCTGGAGGACGTAACGCCGTTGGCGTAGGGGAGTACGATACTCGGCGCGCCGCAGGGCAAGCAGCGGCGCAGTTGGTCCGCCGACCCGCTCGCTGGCGCTCGGGGCTCTGATCATACCAACCACGCTTGACCGGGGCGGTTCGGAATGAAGACATGGCTCACTTCTTCTTGCCGAAGGCAAAGCCGGTCAGGGCCATGAGTTGAAAGGCGATGCCGACCACGATACGCAGCAGCGCTCCGGCCGCTTCGCCGTTCATCGCCTGATACAACCCCCAACCCACCGCGCACAAAGCCAGGGCCTGTGCGACCGCGCCCACGAGTTGGGCGATGGAGAAATCCGTGTAGCGACTCTCGCGCCGAATCGCCCGGAGTTCTTCCAGGATTTCGCCCAGTTTGGCTTCGACCGGCGTTTCGTCGGCCCGAGGCCGCGGCCTCAAGTGTCGCCTCGCCGCTTCCATCTCCGGCAATTCCTCCGCCGCTTGTTGACCCGCCTCGGCAACGGGCACAACGGCAGGCTCCGCCGGGGCTTCAGCCTCGCGGTCCGCGGATTCACTCGGTGCCGGCACGGACGGCAACGGTTGCGGAGCCGGCTCCCGAGAAACCGGCTCGGGCTGAGCATCGGAGATGGACGCGGCGGCGGTCGACTGCTCGATCGGCGGCGTTTCCACTTCTGGTGTTGCGTCTGCCATGGTCTGAGTTTCCCATTCGGTCCGCCGCAGGAGAAGATCGACGGCCTCTGCAAAGTTCGGAGCAACGGAATCCGCCGCCGCCTGCTCTTCGGCACTGTGTTCGCCGATCAGGATCGTGCGACAGCCCGCAGCCCGGCCGGCCTGCATGTCACGCGCCGAATCGCCGATCATCCACGACGCCTCCAGATCGATGCCCAGCTCTTTCGCCGCCAGCAGGAACATGCCCGGCTTCGGTTTACGCAAATCGCTCGCGCGGCGGTACGCCTCCACCACCGCATCCGGCCCGTTGAGATAGGGGCAGTAGTAGATCGCATCCACCGACGCACGTTTGGCGCGAAGCAGGTCGGTCATCCTCTTGTGAATGGTTCCCAATTCCTCTTCGCTCAAGTAGCCACGGGCGATGCCGGATTGATTGGTCACGACGACCACGGGATAGCCGGCGTTGCGAAGCCGGATCAGTGCCTCGGCCACACCTTCCAGCAAACGCACGTTGTCCGGGTCTCGGAGATAGCCGGGATCGTCAATCAGCGTGTTATCGCGATCGACAAAGACGGCCGACATGCCGCCGCCGGCGCTGTCGACGGGTCCGGCTTCAGGTTCGGCATGGGATACGTGGGTCGCGTTTTGCACAGCGAGAAAATCCTTTTCCCGTCCCTCGGTGGCCGCGGCGCCGGACGAACCGATCGTTCACGCCACCGGGGCGGCCATCATGCCTCACGCCATTTCGAGCAGAAGCTGGCGCAGCAGCGGCAGCATGATCTCATGGTGTCCGGTGAGGTGATGCCCGTGCCCCTTCTTCACCGGTCGCCCGATGACGTTTTCGCTCGGTCGATAGTGACGAACCATGTCGAGGTTGGCCGTGGTCATGTCGTCGAGATTGCAGCCGAGATTCCTCGCCACCGCCACCGCCTTGAGGAACACCTCGGGCAAGATAACCGCCGAACCGACATTGCACCAAACCCCGGCCGGCGCTCCCGGCGAATCCGGCGCCAAGTCGGCCACGACACTCGCGATCAGGCGAAAGTCGAAAGTGCTCAATTCCGACAACCTGCTCTCGGCAATCAGAGCGTGCATGTGGATCGTGTCCGTGCCCAAAGCTACGTGGACCGTTGCAGGAATGTTCGATCGATGCGCCGCAGCCAGGATGCTCGCGCCGGCGTTGGGCACGTCCTCCCGGTCCAGACGGCGACCGAGCACGGCCCCGAGACCGGTTTCTTTCGGTGATGCGTCGCGCAAGGCTTCTGCGAAAAAAGACGGCGTCTCCTCGACCATTCCGAAACTGCCGTCGCGAATCGTGTCGGCTACTTCTTCACTCGTCTCTCCCACGGTAGCAACTTCGACGTCGTGTATGGCCGTCGCGCCGTTCATCGCCAGGGCCGTCACGATGCCGCGCCGAATCAGATCGCAGATGACCGGCGAACAACCCACCTTGACCACGTGCGCCCCCAGGGCAAAAACCACCGGCCGGTCAGCGCGACGGGCCTCGATGATTGCCTTGGCCAGCGCCATCAATTCATTCACGGCCAGGTATGGCGGCAACGCATCCAGCCATTGCCGAAAGCTCGCGCCTTTGTCGGGAAGCCCGGCAAGCTTCTGGACGTCGAACTTGTGCGCACGCTGCTTGATCGAGTAGGTGCGTAGCTCGGACAAGTCAACGGGTTTGTAGTCTTTTGCCATGGTCGCCCTGTGCCTAAGGTCCGTCCGCCCGGAGAGACGCTCGCGATGACCCGCTCGTCGGCGGCAGGCTCGCCAAGGCCTCCTCAATCGCGTCGGTCAGTATTCTAACGCCTTGCTCTTCAAACTCGATCTCCAGGTTCAACACCAGGAGCCGGCAAGCCCCGTCATTCCAGCGGCCGACGAGCTTGACCGCGTCCTTCTCCGTTGTCAGGGCCACGTTGGCCTCGATCTCGGATGCCACGTCGCTCAAGTCGGCAATCTCCTCGCCGCTGTAAAAATGGTGATCCGGATATTCATAGGCAGCCAGGACCCCGGCCCCCAGGGACTCGACGCGCCGCCGAAAGCTGTCGAAATTCGCAATCCCCGCAAAGACGACGGCCTGCATCGCGCCGGCATCTTCAACCGGCACCGAACGGCCCTTGACATCCGTGAATCCCGCAAAGCGATGAACCGCCGTGACAACGGGCTTGCCGCCGGATTCCCGTTTGAGTCGGGCCATCAGGATGCGCCTGGCGGAATCGTCGATCTCGTCGCTGTGGGTGAGGATGATGAGGTCGGCCCGTCGCAGCGACTTGACCGGCTCGCGGAGCAGGCCGCGCGGCAGGAGACGCTCGAATCCGAACGGCAACGTGGCATCCACCAGCACGATGTCCAGGTTCCGCGCAAGTCGTCTATGTTGGAAGCCGTCGTCGAGCACCAGGGCGTTGAATCCTTGCTGCACGGCGCGGCGAGCGGCAGCCACGCGATCCGGATCAACCACGATGGAAGCCTCGGGGCAATGCCGCTTCAGGACGAGGGCCTCGTCGCTCTCCACGCGCAGTTTGCCGAGCGACTTTTCATCCTGCTCCACGTCGAGCCCCACCGATCGGCCTTTATATCCGCGGGTGAGGATGGCCACCTTGCGACCGCGCTGGCGCAGCAAGCCGGCAATTCGGGCCGCCATGGGGGTCTTGCCGGTCCCGCCCACCGTGAGGTTGCCGATCGAAATCACAGGACAGGACACGCGGCGCCGGCTGGATGCGAAGGCGTCGTAGTAGGTATTGCGAAGGCCGATCACCAGCCGGTAGAACAGGGACAACACGCCCAGGCATCCGCGGACGAAACCGTTGAGCAAGCCGCGACGCCGGCCGGAGATCAGTTCGAGAAAAAACGTGTGGCGAAAAGACATTTCAGGCGACAAGTCTAGCACAATTCCCGCCGCGTTGACGACGGGCGGCACGCCCGCTAGGCTCGGGGATCGATTAGGGCCTGACTCCTTGTCGCGGCGATGCAGGATGAACAGAGCCCGAGGGATGGAGTCCGATCGATGCCGTCTTGGTCTTCTGTGAGCAGGTTTGGTTGGTCCAATCCCCATGAGTCAACGGCATTGGGATCGGCGGCATTGCGCGCTATCCTGGTTGTCTCTGCCGTCGCCCTGGCCGGCGCGCAGGGGTGCTCGGAGTTGTCAACAACGTCTGGGACCGATGGGGCAGGCGGCGGCGCCACCCCACTCAAGATGCCCAACACCACCACGGACGCCGCCTTCGATGCCGGTCTGGATGCGATGCGACAGTACTTCAACCATGTGCAGGATCTGCGGTTGGAGGGGCGGCTTGTCAGCGGGTGGGCCGAGTACGACCAGAAGGGCGGCACCGGCCGCCTGCGCGACGCAACCCTCAATTACAGAAACCGATTGCGGCGGAGAGCGACGCTCTGGATCAGCGCCGCGGAGCCAGGAGCCGTCGCCAAGTGCCAGGTTCGCACGCAACGGCTCGACACGGCCGACCACCGCGTCTTTGAGCAGCAACAGCAATTCAACGACCTGCCCAATTCAACGCCGATCGACCGCGAAGCCGCCACGACGACGGATCAGAATCAAGCCTGGTCCGAAATGCAGCGCGATCGGCAAATGGAGCGCGAATTGCTCCAGGTGCTCTCCAACATGGCCACCAAGAGCGACAGTCGTTGAAACGGATTCCCGGAGCGGAAGCACGGGCCGTCACGGCGTGGTACTGAGTGCATCCCGTGTCCCGTTCACCCACGCCAGCAGTAGGATGGGTCATTCGACCCATCCGTTCACCCACGCCAGCAAACGAGCCTGCTCCTCCTCCGAGTAGCCGGTACACGCCTCTCGGATGATGCGTTGCCTTTCCGTCTCGGGCATCGGCTCACCCACGGAGCGAGCCGGGCCGTCCTCGGCCCCGGCCGACGCAACCACCTCCGCCGTCGGCGGAGCAGCGTCTTTCGCAGACCAATCCGACGGCATCACGATGGCGTGAGGCACTGGCCGCTGGGGCGCGGTGGTCAGCGTCCGATGCCCGCAGGTCGGGCACCGCTGTTTCGATCGTGAAAACAGAACAATCGGCAGGCCGATCGGGCCCCACAACAGGCCGTGAGCCGCACCGCGCAACCCAAGTCCCCTGCGCGCACCGAGCAGGCCACACACAATCGGCCAAATCATCCACGAGATCAGGATCGTTCCGAGTATGCCTGTGGCGTTGCCGGCTGAGAAGCCCTGAAGCGCATCGACCACGGTCCTGCCCCCCTCGTGCCGCGGCTGGACAATCCGCCAACGACCTGCCTCTCCCAATGTACGATCCAACTCGCTGAATCGACGGGAAGCCGGATATTATGAGAGCGCCAAGCTTCGCGGCGGTGCGCGGACCGGGAATCGCGTTTCTCCGGCTACGGTTTCCGAAGCGGCAGGCCGAGTTCGCGCAGCTTGTCTATCATAGCCTGAAATTGCTGGCTGCAAGTGGCCGGCGCGGCGGGGCCCCACTGTTGGGCGAGGCACCAATCGTAGAACTCGGCATACGCCTGCTCGGTCGCTGACTCGGATAACGCTGTTGCCGTGGACGTTGTGCCTGTCGCACTCGTGGTCGTCT
>Ga0326597_10000044_pt1 | contig 200552 bp, 171 predicted proteins | sample RVTome_12_FD_203789 | JGI IMG/M metagenome (GOLD analysis project Ga0326597, IMG submission 203789) | Soil microbial communities from uranium-contaminated site in the Upper Colorado River Basin, Wyoming, United States - RVT100D185 | ecosystem: Environmental > Terrestrial > Soil > Contaminated... | reverse complement strand
CGGTGCCACTATCGACCACTCCGCGTCACTGAGATCAAATCGTGCCATGATCAAACTCCCACAGTTTGGAAGTTTGAATCACATTTCACCCCTAAAGGGAATCCCCTTTATGGGTACAGTACCTAGTCCGAAGCCGCGGCGGCCTTCTGCCGGCCGGCGCCGGCCTCGGGGTAGCCCTTGGGGTGGAGCAGCCAGCCGAGCGCGCCCGTCGCCAGGGCGGCGGCGAGGAACTGGGCGGCGATGAACGCCGGGGCGTCGCCCGGCCGGATGCCGGAGAACGTGTCGGTCAGGGCGCGCGCGACCGTCACCGCCGGATTGGCGAAGCTGGTGGAGGCGGTGAACCAGTAGGCCGCGGTGATGTAGAGGCCGACCATCCAGGCGACGCCCTCGGGCCGCCAGCGCAGGGCCGCGAAGATGGTGCCCACCAGGCCGAAGGTGGCGACGGCCTCCGAAAGCCACTGGGCGGGGCCGCTGCGGCCGTGGGCGGAATATTGCCAGAGCGCTTCCTCGAACATGGCGTGGGCGAGCAGGGTCCCTGAGATCGCGCCCGCGACCTGGACGAGGAGGTAGAGCGCCGCCTTGCGGAGCGGGATCTCCCGGCGGATGAGGAACGCGAGGGTCACCGCCGGGTTGAAGTGGGCGCCCGACACCGGGCCGAGCGCGGTGATCAGGACGATGAGGATCGCGCCGGTGGGGATCGTGTTGCCGAGCAGCGCGATCGCGACGTTCCCCCCGGCAAGCCGCTCCGCCATGATGCCGGAGCCGACCACCGTGGCGAGCAGCATCAGCGTGCCGCCGAATTCCGCCGCCAGGCGGCGTGAAAGCCCATTCTCCTCCATCGGCGGCCTGCCCTGTTCGGTGTCCGTCAACCCGCGCCGGTCCGCGCCCGCCTCACGGCGCCTCCGCGGGACTCGACGCGCCCTCGCGCCCGATTTCGCGCAACCGCTTTTGGAGACTCAGCTTGTCGAGCGATCGGATGGGCAGGTTGACGAAGGTGCCGACCCGCTGGGAGATCATGCGGTAGGTATCGGCGAAGGCGAAGCGGCGTTCAGCCTCCGTGCCCTCCACCGCCGCCGGGTCCGGCATGCCCCAATGGGCGCTCATCGGCTGGCCCGGAAAGACAGGACAGACCTCGTTCGCCGCCTTGTCGCACAGGGTGAAAACGAAATCGAGGTCGGGCGCCCCCGGCTTGGTGAACTCCTCCCAATCCTTGGGCTTGAGATTGTCCACCGGGAAGTTGTTGTTCTTGAGGAGATTGATAGCGAGCGGATGCACTTCCTCGCGCGGGTGGCTGCCCGCGCTGAAGCCTTTGAACTTGCCTTGACCCATGCGGTTGATGATGTATTCCGCCATGATGCTGCGCGCGGAATTCCCGGTGCAGACGAAGAGCACGTTGTACGGTTTGCGCTCAGTCATTCCAACCTCCCTTTCTTGGTCATGCGGTGGTCGCCGCGTCCTCCCGGGCGGCGGCCATGCCGCAGATCTCCGGATGCCCGCCGCAGCAGTCGTCGACCAGGTAGGCGATCAGCCGCCGGGCGCCCTCCTCGTCCAGGCTGTAGAGGATGCTCTGGCGCTCGCGCGTCGCCCGGATCAGGCCGGAACGCTGCAGCTGCGCGAGATGGGCGGACAGCGTCGAGGGCGGCGCGCCGACCTTCCTCGCGAGCTCGCCCGCCGACACCTTGCCCGGAGCCGCCCGGACCAGCGCCCGGAACACGTTGAGCCGGTGCGGGTGGGCGAGCGCCGAGAAAGCGGCGATGGCGCGGTCGGTGTTCATAATTCGTATTTTCCCGAAATAACGAATCGTGTCAACCCGCGAGCAGGCGCGCCGGCGCGCCCAGGCGCCGCGCCGGGCCGCTACTTCGCTGCGACGAACAGGAGGCTGAGCGCCGGCACGTAGGTGACCAGCAGGACCACCAGCAGGAGGACGCCGAAGAACGGCAGCACCGCGCGGCAGACCTCTGCGAAGGGGCGCTCGAACCGGAAGGCCGAGAGGAACAGGTTCATGCCGACCGGCGGCGTGAGGTAGCCGAGCTCCAGGTTGACCAGAAAGATCATCCCGAGATGCAGGGGATGGACGCCGAACACCGCGCCGATGGGCAGGATCAGCGGCACCACGACGACGGTCGCGGAATAGATGTCCATCAGGCAGCCGACGGCCAGCAGGAAGACGTTGAGCGCAAGCAGGAACAGGAAGCGCGAGGTCACGTTGGCCTCGACCCAGGCCGCGGCATGGGCGGGGATCTCCGCGTCCACCAGGTAATTGGTGAGACCCATGGCGACGCCGAGGATGGCGAACACGCCGCCGACCAGGATGATGGATTTCGAGAAGATCTCCGGCAGGTGATCCGCCGGCGCGATCTCGCGATGGATCAGCGCCTGGGTGACGAAGGCGTAGAACGCGGTGCAGGCCGCCGCCTCCATCAGGGTCATGTAGCCGCCGAAGATGCCGCCCACCGCGACCACCGGCAGGCCGATCTCCCACTTGGCGTGCCAGGTGGCGGCGAGCGCGGAGCGGCCGTGGAACGGCGTCCGCGGCGCCTTCCTCCGCACCCCGGCGAACACGCCCAGGGCCGAGGCCGCGACCACCAGGGCGAGCCCCGGCCCGATCCCAGCCCTGAACATGTCGGGGATCGGCACGTGGGCGATCACGCCGTAGAGGATGACGGCGAGGCTCGGCGGGAACAGCAGGCCGATGGAGCCCGACGACGTCACGAGGCCGAGGGAGAAGCGCTCGCCATAGCCGCTCCTGACCATCATCGGCAGCATCAGCCCGCCGAGCGCCAGGATGGTCACGCCGGAGGCGCCGGTGAAGGTGGAGAAGAAGGCGCAGGACAGGATCACGACGATGGCGAGCCCGCCCGGCACCCAGCCGAACCACGCCTGGAACAGTTCCATCAGGCGCTCGCCCGCGCGCCCGGCGGCGAGGATGAAGCCGGCCAGGACGAAGAGCGGGATCGTGGGAATGGCGGGGGAGACGACGATGCGGTAGGCCTCGACCGGGATCGCCGCCACCGGCACGTCCGCCGCCGTGAACAGGACGAGCGCCGCCCCGCCCAGCGCCACGAAGATCGGCAGCCCCGCCACCGCGGCGATCGCGAGCAGGACGATGGCGGGCCAAGTCAGGACGCCCGCCGCGGTGACCGGAATCGCCGCGAAGGCGAGCGCCACCGCCGTGCCCAGGCCGAAAGCGAGCGCCCTGTCCGCGGGCCTCGGCGGCGCGAGGGCGAACCGCAGCGCCAGCACGGCGAAGGCGAGCGGCAGGATGGCGATGAACACGTAGGGCGGCAGCCAGCCGCCGAGGCGCAGCGGCGATTCCGTCTCCGCGATCAGGAAACCGTAGGCCGCCCAGGCGAGGCCGAGGCACACCGCCACCGAGACCGCCGCCACCGCCAGCCCCCGGACGCGTCCTCCGACCCAGCGCGCCAGCGCCTCGCCGGTGGACAGGCGCAGGTGTCCCCCCTCGCGCGCGGCGATCATCGCGCCCACGAATCCGGCCCACAGGGTGAAGTTCTGCACGAAGCTGGTGCCGCCCGGGATGCTGGTCTGGAAGGCGAGCCTGAGGCCCAGGTCCAGCACCGGCAGGACCACCATCAAGGCCAGGATCGCGGCGCCGAAGCCGTCCTCCGCGCGGCGCCGCCAGAGCGCCGCGCCTGCCGCCTCAGCCCCCGTCATCTCCCGATCACTTGCCGCCCGATGCACGGTAGGCGTCGCGCAGACGCTCGACCTCGTCCACCATGGCCTGGGGGACGATCCTGCCGACGACGCTGGCATATCCCCGGCGCGCGCCGGCGGCCCAGAGATCCTGGACCTCGGCCGGCACGTCATGGACCGCAAGGCCGTGCTTCTTCATGACGGCGACGGCCTGCTCGTCGAGCTTGCGGATCTCGGGCTGCAGCCTGCGGCCCATGTCGCGGGCCGCCTTCAGGAGCCGCGGCCTCAGCGCCGCCGGCATCCGCCGCCATCCGCGCTTGCTGATCACGGTTCCGCCCAAGAGCGGCGCCCATTTGACGGCGGTCATATGCTTCGCCAGCCCGAACCACTGATTGGAGAGCGCCGCGATCGGCGTGGTCGGCACCGCGTTGATCAGGCCCGAGGACAGGCCGGTGTGGATCTCGGTCGCGGGCAGGGGCACCGGATTGTATCCCGCCGCGCGCCAGGCCGCGATGTGCGCCGTTTCCCCCGCCCAGGCGAACAGCTTGAGCGGCTTGAGGTCCTCGGGCGTCACCACGGGCTTCTGGGTGAAGAAGTAGACCCACCCGGCATCGACCCAGTTGAGCACATGCACGCCCTTGGCCGCGAGCGCCCCTTCGAGCTTGGCCCTCATCTTCCCGCGCACGTAGTCGAGCTCGGCGTCGGAGCGGAACATCATCGGCATCTGCAGGGCCTGGATCTCCTGGGCGATCCGCGACAGCCCCGCCCCGGTCAGCGCCACCGCATGCAGCTGGCCGATGCGCATCTTGCGGATCATGTCGGGCTCGTCGCCGGCATGGCCGCCGGGGAAGATGCGGACACGGACCTTGCCCTGGGAGATCTTCGCCCACTCGGCGGCCATGTCCTCGAGCCCCTTGTGCCAGGGCGATCCCTTGGGCGCGAGGGTCCCCAGCTTGATGTCGGCGGCGAGCACGGGGCTTGCGAGCACGGGGCTTGCGAGCAGGACGGCGAGGACGCAGGCCAGCGCCCTGGCCAGGGCCCTGGAAAGACCGAAATTCATTTGGGCGCCTCCGCGAGGTTGGCATCGAGGAAGAGGTCGGGGATGTGGCGCTCGAGCCAGCGCGCGCGTTCGCGGGCCAGCACGTTGGAGAGCCGCAGCGGCCGGTAGGCATCGACGTCCTGGGCCTTGGCCTTGGTGATCAGGGCCTTGAACTCCTCGAGCTTCTGCTCGGGCACCGACACGGCTTCGGCGAGCGTGACGTGGATTGAGGCCCGCAGGCCGCGGGCGAGGCGCCTGGCCCTCTCGTAATGCTCGCGCGCCTTGCGCATCGACCCGCCGGGGCGCCCGGCCTCGTAGGAGATGAAGAATTCATGCGCCGCACCGTGGTCGAAGCCTTCGTCGAGCGCCAGGACCCGCCCGACCAGGGCGCCCGCGATCGGCAACTCGGCGAGGAGCTCGAGATCGTCCTTGCGGGCCCCGAGCGCCCCGGCCCAGGCCGCCCCCGCCCAGTAGAGCAGCGCCACGTCGTCCCCCGTGGCGGCGGCGAGCGCCTTGACCCGGTCGGCCGAGAGCCCCGCGCGGAAGCCGGGATGAGCCGCCTCCAGCCCGCGCAACGCGTAATCCCGCCCGCGCAGGAAGAGCTTCTGCGCCCGCGAGCGCAGCGCGCGGGCCTGGGCCAGGCGCGCCTCGCCCAGCGTATCGGCCTCGCGCTCGAGAAGATAGGCGTAGACCGTGAACCCCCGCCCCGCGGCCAGCAGCAGCCCGCTGTGGTCGGGCGAGACCTCGAGCATGCTCTCATAGGTCTTGAGCCCGAAAGGCAGCGCCTCGCGGATCAGCTCGGGATCGTCGTCGCCGGTGAAGGCGGTGCCGTCGCCGGTAATGGCGTCGCCGACCACGTCGACGGCAAGCCTCTCGACCGAGCAGCCGGCGAGCGCGAGGACCAGCCAGATTGGCAGCAGGGCGGCCGGAATCGTGCCGCGGCGCGGGCGCGCCGCCCCGTCGTGCCACAGGCGCGCCGCCCCGGGGCCGCGCTCCGCGGCCGGGTACGGGTCGTGCCTGCAACCCCGCCTCCGCCGGGCCACCGCCGATATGCCACTCATGTCGTCCTCCGATTCGCGCCCCCGCCATGGCGGCCGCCGGGTCGCCAACATAACCGACCCGCCCCGGCAACCCAAGAGCGGGAAGGGCCTGGCGGCAAAATCCTCGGGATTCCCGGGATCCGGGCCGTCCCGGCGACCCGCTCAGGCGGCCGGCACGGTCTCCTCGATCCAGCCGGCGATCAGGGCGGCGATCTGGACGCTGTTCTTCTCCAGCATCATCATGTGCCCGTTGCCATGGATGCCCTTGTCTCCCAGGCCGATATATTCGGCGGCGACCCCCGCCTGGCGCAGGAACCTGTTGGTGCCCGCGTCGTAGGCGGTGTGGAAGGAGGCCTCCGCCGAGACCACGGCAACGGGGAAGCCGGCGAGGTTGGGCAGCCTGCGCGCCGGCTCCGCCTGCATCCAGCAGCGCGCGAGGCCCGGTCCCTCGGGCGCATCGGCCAGCACGAAGCGGAGCTCCGATGCGTCCGCCGCCGGGGGATCGTAGGCGAGCGGGATGCTGGCGAGCCCCCAGTCCCTGGCGACGCCGGAATACTCGAACCAGTCGGGCGGGCCCTTGGGCTCGATGAACCCGACTGGGCAGCCGGGCTCGACGGCGATGATGGCCTTGACCAGCCCTGGCCGGGCATCGGCGATCAGCCAGCCGAAGGTTCCGGACTGGGAATGGGTCATCAGGATCGCCGGTCCAATGGCGTCCAGCAGCGCCGCACCCGCGTCCCGGTTGTCGCGCTGGATGACCTCGCGGTCGGCCAGGTTGGTGAGCTGCGAGGCGTAGAAGGCATCGAAGACCGGATCGCCCGGGATTCCCTCGCCCGGCCACTGGGTGTGGCGCTCGGCCTGGGGATAGAGGCCGTGGCGCTTGGGCGCGGTGAAGGCGCGCGAGACCTCCTCCGCGGTCGATCCGCGCAAGGCGCCCTGGATTTCGGGATGGTGGGCGGAGCGCCCGCGTCCGGGTTGCTCGAGCACGTAGACCGCATAGCCCTCGCGCAGGAAGAACTGGGCCCAGCCGTCGCGCCCGTCGGGCGTCTGGGTGAAGCAGGTGCCGCTCTGGCAGCCGCCCGGGATCATGACGATCGCAAGGTCATGCCGGCGCCGAGCGGGAATCTGGTATTCGACACAGGCCTGTCCGGCCATGACCCGGCCGCCGCCGGGCGCCTCGTGGTAGCGCCCGCCGACGTAGAGGCAGCCCTGCTTGGCGATGGTGAGATCCCCGCCCCAGGCGGATTCGGGCCCTTGCGCTTCGCTCACGACGTGCTCCCCCTGCCCCGGCACCGGGCGGCATGCATCCGGCGCTCCGGCAGTCTGGCAGACCAGGGCCCGCCTGTCTTCCCCCGAGCGCGCTCGGTGCCCTTGCCTGAGCGTTAGGTAAAAATGAACCTATCGGGAGGAGTGTCTTGTGGCATCTAGGGGCCGGGAGGTGTTAAATGGCGCGCCCGCCGCGGCGCCCGCTCCCCGGCGCGGCGCGCGGGCGCCCGGTAAGGGGACAGGAATGGATCAGGAAGTCGGCGCGCGGCAGCCGGAGTCGCCGCGAAGGGCTCGAGTATCGTCAGTGGCGGACCATCTTCCCATAAGGCTATGCCGGCCCGCCCGCCCCGAGAGGAGGGCGGCGTGAGGCGCGTTCTCTCCTACGGGCTGTGGCCCGGGCTTCTCGGCGGATGCCTGTGGCTCAACGGCCAGGCCCTCGAAAGCGCCCATCCCATCGCCTTTTTCAACGTCGTCTACCTCCTGCTCGCAGTGGTCCTGCTGGGGCTCGAGCGGCTGATGCCGTTCGAGCCGGCCTGGCTCGAGAATGACGGCCAGGCGGGCGCCGACCTCGGCCATACGTTCATCAACAAGGGGCTGATGCAGCTGGTGGCGAGCGGCGTCGTCGCCATGGGGATCGCCCAGGCGGTCGATCCGAACCCCGGCGGCCCGTGGCCCGGGAGCTGGCCGGTCTGGGCTCAGGTGGCGCTCGGCCTCGTGATCGCCGAATGCGGGCTCTATCTCGCCCATCGCCTCGCCCACGAATGGCCGAAGCTGTGGTGCTTCCACGCGGTCCATCACAGCGTCACCCGGCTTTGGGTCGTCAACACCGGCCGCTTTCACTTCGTCGACACCTTTGCCTCGGTGATCCTCTGCCAGCCGCTCCTCTTCCTCGCCGGGGCGCCGAGGATCGTGTTCCTTTGGGTCGCCGCCGTCACCGCCTTCATCGGCATCCTGACCCACTGCAACGTCGATATGCGCGCGGGCTGGCTTTCGCTGGTCTTCAACACCCCGGAGATTCACCGCTGGCACCATTCCCGCGACGTCCGGGAAAGCAATACGAACTACGGCGAGAACCTGATGTTCCTGGACCACATGCTCGGCACGTATTTCCTGCCCGAACGCCGGCCGCCGAGGGACATCGGCATCGACCGCGCCATGCCCGAATCGCTCCTCGGCCAGTTGCGCGCGCCGTTCGCCTGGCTTCGCGGAGATGCCGGATTGGCGGCCCAGGGCGCGGTCCCGGCGCGCGACGGCGGCGGGCTGCGCGCGCCTCGAGACTAGCGCGCGGGACTCGGGCGCGGGCCGGGCCGCCCCTTGCCAGATGGCGCGGCGGCCTGGAGAATGAACGGATGGATGCATCCGAGGACGCGAGACCGATCCGGGGACGTGTGGACCCCATAACGCTCGAGGTCATTCGCCACGGGGTGGTTTCGATCACCGACCAGATCGACGCCAACATCACGCGCACCGCCTTCAGTCCCTACATCTACGAATACCGCGACTTCGCCGTCGGCCTGGTGGGCCCGGCGGGCGAGCTGATCGCCCAGTGCCGGGGCGGGATGCCGGTGTTCGTCGCCGATTCGGTCGGCATGGCGGCGCGCGACGGGATCGCAGCCTATGGGCGCGAGAACCTTCACCCCGGCGACGTGATCCTCTGCAATCACGCCGCCATCCAGGGCCAGCACCTCAACAACACGGTGATGTACACCCCGATCTTCGCCGGTGCCCAGGAGGACCGGCTGGCCGGGTTCTTCGCCATCAACGTGCACTGGATCGATGTCGGCGGGTCGGTGCCGCGCTCGCGCGACATCTTCGAGGAGGGCTTGCAGCTCCGCTCCATCAAGCTGTGGTCCAAGGGCGCGCCGATCGAGGAAGTCTACCGCATCATCGAGAACAACACCCGCACCCCCGATGCCCTGATGGGGGATATCGAGGCCCAGCTCGCGGGCTGCCTGATGGGCCGCGACCTCACCCGGGCCTTGGCCGAACGCTACGGCATCGACACCTACCTCGCCGCCATCGCCGCCCTGCTGGATCAATCGGAGCGGGCCGCCCGGAGCCGCATCCGGGCGATGCCGAACGGCACCTATTCGGCCGAGGCCTTCCTCGACAACGACGGGGAGGGCGATACGCCGATCCCGATCAAGGTCCGCGTGATCGTCGAGGACGAGGAACTCACCATCGATTATTCCGACATGGCGGAGGCGGTCGCGGGCTGCATCAATTCCGGCTTCTACGGCGGCGGGCGCACCACGGCCCGCGTCGCCTTCAAGTACCTCTTGGGCGGCGACGAGCCCGCCAACGAGGGCACCTTCCGGCCGCTCAAGCTGATCCTGCCCGAGGGCAAGATCCTGAGTGCGCCGCCGAGCGCGCCCATGGGCAACTATTCCCAGCCCTTCCCCACCGTGATCGACGCCATCATCCGCGCCTTCGAAGGGGTCGCGCCCGACCGGGTTACGGGCGGCCATTACGGCACCTTCGCGGGGTTCCGCTTCCTCGGGACCGATGCCAAGGGCGCGTCCTTCGACTGCCATGTCTCGGGTTACGGCGGCTGGGGCGGGAGCGCCCGGGCCGACGGCGGCGGCCCCTTCCGCACCATGGCCCATGGCGATACCAAGCTGATCCCGATGGAGCTGCAGGAGGCGCTCTACCCCGTGCTGATCGAGGAGCTCGCGCTGAGGCCCGATTCCGCGGGCCCCGGCGCCCACCGCGGCGGTCTCGGCATGGTCAACACCTACCGGGTCGAGGTCCCTTGCCGTCTGGTGGTCAAGTTCGACCGGGTCGACTGCCCGCCCTGGGGCGTCGCCGGCGGCACGGCGGCGAAGCCCGGCTGGGTCACGGTCGAGAAGGCCGGCGGCGGCGAGCGCGTCACCTTGCGCAAGACCAAGGGATATCCTCTCCAGGCCGGGGACCGGGTGATCGTCGAGGTCGGCGGCGGCGGCGGCTGGGGCCCGCCCGCGCGGCGCGATCCCGCGGCGATCGAGAGGGACATCCGCATGGGCTACCTCACGCCCGAGGCCGCCCGCGCGGATTATGGCCCCCATCGGGACTCGTCCTGATCCGATCTAAGACACGCCACCTCGAACAACACACCGTCGTGCCCCGCTTTATGCGCGGCATCCAGGATAAGGGATCGCGCAAATGAGATACCCCGGAGTCATGCGAATGCGTGCCTTCGCACGACCCGGGGCATGACGGAAATAGGCTGAAGGCCCGTTGCCTTTGGCCGCGTCGCGGTCTCCCTCCGCCCGGCGGCTCAGGCCCCGGCCCGGGCCCAGGTATCGATCTCCACCTCCCAGCCCCTCTGCGAGAGGTCGCAGCCGTTGCCCTCGGGATCCCGCATTCGGGCCTCGGACTGGGTGCGTTCGGCGGGGCGCCGGGTGATCGTCGCGGCACTCTTCACGTTCTCCGCCATCGCCGCCGAATCGGGGACCAGGATGCCGAAATGGGCGATTCCCATGCGCGCCTCGTGGCCCGGGTCGCTGCCGTAGAAGCTCTGGATGGCGACGTTCGTGTGCCCGTCGCCGACATGGCGGTTGCGGTAGCCGGGCTCATGGCGGCGCTTGGCGTGGGCCTCCCAGAGCTCCGGATAGCCGAACAGGGTCTGGTAGAACGCCTCGACGGTCTCCGGGTCGAGCGCGTTGAGTGCGATATGGGCGATGCGGGGGACGCGTGGCGCCGGTTCGGGATCGAGGCCGAAATTCCTCTCCGACAGGCTCACGGGATTGCACTCGGGATCGTGAATGCGCACCTCGCCCCGGCCGATGCCCCCCGACTCCTCGCGCACCGTGCCCCGGGGATAGTGCTCGAGGTAGGTCGCGACGACGTCGTCGATACTGTCCACACTGATGCCGATGTGATGGAGGCCGTGCTCCATGCGCGGCTCGCCGAGCTCGGGCCGGTGGCGCAGCAGCGACAGGTTGAACCCGCCGTCAGTCAGCGCAACGTCGCCTTCGCGGCCGCGGCCGATCTCCTCGAAGCCGAAATGCGTCTTGTAAAAACCGCCGAGCGCCGCGGGATCGCGGCTGAGAACGGCAATGTAGCTGATCCTGGCCATGGGTTTCCTCCCTGAGCCGGGTGCGGGTCCCGGATTATGCCTTGGACCGATTGTCCCACCCGCGGCCGGTCAAGTAAACGGGGGCCGTCAGGCGCCGGGGGGAAGCTCCCCGCCCCACTTGGCGCGGATGCGCGCATCGAGCTCCGGGCTCGAGCGCACCATCCGCGGGAAGGTCGCCTTGCGCTTGTATGGGATGCAGGCGTCCACCACCACGCGCGAGTTGCGCGGATCGTCCGCGCCGTAGGACATGGGATCGAGCCGCGTGCTCCAGCAGCCGTCGAGCACGTCCACCCCCTCGCGCGGGTCGCAGCGGGTGCACATGGCCCAGACCACGTCGTTCATGTTGGACGGATCGATATCGTCGTCGACGACGATGACCCAGCGGTTGGCGTAGGCCCCGGCATGGCATTGCGAGGCGACGAACCCCGCCTGCTTGGAATGGCCGGGATACATCTGCTTGATGGATACGGTGAGCCACATGCGCCCGCCGCCGGCCTCGTGGGTCCACACGCCCTTGACCTCGGGGATGCCCGCGGCCTCGAGCTGCGACCACACCATGCCGCTGCGGGAGAAGCCGCGGAAGAAGGTGTTGTCGTTGGGCGGCACCGCCGGCACGGCGCCGACCAGGATGGGGGCGTCGCGGTGCATCAGGGTGGTGATGCGGATGGCGGGCTCCTGGTTGGCGCCGCCCGCGTAATAGCCCGTCCATTCGCCCAGGGGCCCCTCCAGCACCGTATCTCCCGGGTGGATCAGGCCCTCGAAGGCGATCTCCGCGTTGGCCGGGATCGGAAGGCCCGTGGCGGGGCCGTTGATCACCTCGATCGCCTCGCCCAGGATCCCGCCCGCGTAGTCGTATTCGCTCTCGCCATGCGGCATCTCGGTGCCCGAGATCATGAACAGCGCCGGATGCATGCCGGCGACCACGGCCACCGGGCAGGGCTCGCCCTTGTCAAAATACTTCTTGAGGATCATGCGGCCCTGCTTGCCGCTCGAGATCATGATCGAGGCGGTCTTCGCGTCGTGGGCCTGGACGCGGTAAATGCCGCAGTTGATCCAGTCCGAGTCCGGGTCCTTCATGACCACCATCGCCGCGGTGCCGATGTAATAGCCGCCGTCGTGCTCGTGCCACCGGGGTGTGGGGAACTTGGAGATATCGACATCCTCGCCTTGCGCGACGTTCTCGAGCACCGGGCCGCCGTTGACCGCCTTCGGCGGGATGAGCGGCGGGTCCGCCATGTAGCGGCGCCAGTACTGCACCAGCTCGATCTCGGAGGCGTCGGCCGGCAGGCCGACCGCGAGGTTGACCCGCGGCGTCGAGCACAGGATGTTGGCGAGCACGCGGTAATTCGCGTCGAACCCCGGGACCTTGTCGAACAGGACCGCCGGGTTGGTCATCTTGCGCATCAGGATATCGACGATGCCGCCGATCTCCTCCTCGCGCTCGGCGCCGCTCAAGCGCGTGAGCTCGCCCGCCGCCTCGATCTCCGCGATCCACGCCCTGAGGTCCTTGTCCGCCATCCTGGGCCTCCTTTCCGGCGGGGCCCGGCCGGGACCCACCCGTTAGTCCACTGGCCCCAACTTTGGCCAAAGCGGCGGGCCCAAACAACCGCCATAACACATTTTTGGGAAAAATCTTGAAATATGAACAGGGCCCCCACAGGGGGCCATGCGTCCTGCCTCATCGCCCTCAATCCGCCAGGGTCGCCTCCAGGTCCGCGAGCTTCAGCGGCCAACCGCCCTTGAATCTCTCGATCGTCTCCCGATCGCGGTCGCCGCTATGGGTGACAGCGAGTCTGCTGCCGCCCTCGGCGGGCTCCAGGCGGTATTCCACCACGGTTTCGCCCTGCGCCTGGCGCCCGTCGAGCACCCAGGACCAGACCATCCGTCTCGGCGGATCGTACGCCCGCAGTTCACAGAGATACGTGTCGGTGCCCTCTTCGCCGTCGGCACACCACATCTTGAAGGCGCGGCCCAGGACCGGCTCGAAGTCGGTTTCCATGAGCCACTGCCCGAGCGCTTCCTTGTCCGTGAGCGCGCGCCACACCTTCTCGGGCGGATGCGCATAGTGGCGCTCGAAATCGATCTCGAATCTCATGGCGTGCCGTCGAGGTAGTCTCCGAGCCGGTCGAGGCGTGATTCCCAGAACCGGCTGTATTGCCGCGTCCAATCGTGGACCTCCTTGAGCGCCTCGGGGCTCGCACGGTAAAAGCGGAAGCGGCCGCGCTTCTCGCGCGCGACCAGCCCGCTTTCCAGCAGGATTTGAAGATGCTGGGACACCGCGCCGATCGTGACGTCGAAATGGGGCATCATCGCCTGGACCGAGCGCTCCCCGCCGGCAAGCAGCTCTAGAAGCTTGCGCCGGTTGGGATCGGCGATCGCGTGGTAGACGTCCATGTCCCCCTCCCGCTGGTCAAGGTTTACATTTTAGCGTATACTAAAACTGTAATCCAATGGAACCGCCCGCAATAGTGCGGCGTCCGATGATGCGAAACGGGGAGCCCGACCATGACACCGAACAAGATCGTGTCGCACGGGGAATGGATCGAGGCGCGCAAGGCACTCCTCCAAGAGGAGAAGGAATTCACACGGGCGCGCGATGCTCTTTCGCGGGAGCGGCAACAGCTCCCCTGGGAAAGGGTCGAGAAGGACTACGCCTTCGACGGCCCCCGGGGCAAGGAATCGCTTTCCAACCTCTTCGGCGGGCAGAGCCAGCTCATCGTCTACCACTTCATGTTCGGCCCGGACTGGGAGGAAGGCTGCAAGAGCTGCTCGTTCCTGGCGGATCACTTCAACCCGGCCATCGTCCACCTGCGGGCCCGCGACGTCGCCATGGTCGCCGTCTCCCGCGCGCCGTTGACGAAGCTGGAGGCCTTCCGGAAACGCATGGGTTGGGATTTCAAATGGGTATCTTCCTTCGAAAACGACTTCAACAGCGATTACGGAGTCACATTCACCGAGGGCGAGATCGACAGCGGCGACGCCGATTACAACTACAAGCGCCAATCATTCCCCAGCACCGAGGCGCCGGGCGCCAGCGTCTTCTTCAAGGATGCCGATGGGGAGATCTATCACACCTATTCGGTCTATCAGCGCGGTCTCGATATGTTCATCACCGCCTATCACTACCTCGACATGGTGCCTAAGGGGCGGGATGAAGACGGTCTCTCCTACGGCATGGAATGGGTGCACCTGCACGACGAATACGCTTCCTAGTCATGACGCTGCCGCGACCGTTCAACTGCTCAACTGCCGCCCGGTGGTCGTCGGCCGGACGGCGCCCAAGCCCTTGGCCCCGGGGCCGGCTTGGCGCAGTATGGGCACCATGCAAAAGTGGATTGGGATTGGGCCTTCAAGGCGATCCGGTATATACCTAGACGCAAGGATTCGAGGCTCCGGGGCTGCCTGAGGCGGGCGACGCTGGACCCACCAGTGTCAGGTCGCCACGGAGCCGTTTCGCCTATAACAGACGTTCGCAAGCGCATCAGGGTTTCAATGCAGTCCTTCTCCCACAACCCCCACTCGGCCGGGCCCGCCCCGCGGGGCGCAGCCAGGCGCTTCAGCCCGTGAAGCCCGCACCCTTCGAATACCACGCGCCCACCACGGTGGCTGAGGCCGTCGCCATCCTCGCCGAGACGGCGCCCGAGGGCGGCCGGGTGCTGGCCGGCGGCCAGAGCCTGGTGCCGACCATGGCCTTCCGCCTGGCGCAGCCTGCGCACCTCGTCGACATCAACGCCATCCCCGCGCTCGACCATGTGACGGCCGGGGACGGCGCCCTCGTCATCGGCGCGCTCGCCCGCCACGCGGCCTTCCACCGCGCGGCCGCCCCCGCGCCCCTCGGCCCGCTGATGGCGGAGATGGCGCGCCACATCGGCCACTACCCGATCCGCCAGCGCGGCACCTTCGTGGGCAGCCTGGCCCAGGCCGACCCGGCTTCCGAATGGTGCCTGCTCGCCGTCACCCTCGGCGCCACGGTCACCGCGCGGAGCGCACGGGGGAGCCGCGAGATCGCCGCGGAAGAGCTGATCCAGGGCGCCATGACCACGGCGCTCGCCGACGACGAGCTGCTGACCGAGGCGCGCCTTCCCCTGCCGGCGGAGGGAACGCGCCTCGGCTTCGCCGAGTTCAGCCGCCGCGCCGGCGACTTCGCGCTCGCCATGGCGCTCGCGGCCTACCGGGTGGAGGACGGCGTCATCGCCGAGGCGCGCATCGGCATCGGCGGGGCCGAGGATCGGGCGCGGCGCATCCCCGAGGCCGAGGCGGCGCTCGCGGGCCGGGCCCCGGAGGCCGAGACGTTCAAGGCGGCGGCGGATGCCGCGGCCTCCGCCCTCGATCCCATGGAGGACCACGCGACCGACGCCGCCTACCGGCGCGAGCTCGCCCGGGCGCTGACCTTGCGCGCCCTCGAAGGGGCCGGCGCATGACGGCGAAGCGCGACATCACCCTGAACCTGAACGGGCGTGACTTCGCCATCGGCGTCGAGCCGAGGCGGACGCTCGCCGACGCCATCCGCGACGAGTGCGGGCTGACCGGCACCCATCAGGGCTGCGAGCACGGGGTCTGCGGCACCTGCACGGTGCTGCTCGACGGCGAGCCGGTGCGCTCCTGCCTGATGTTCGCGGTGCAGGCCGAGGGCAAGCGCATCCGCACCGTCGAGGGCCTTGCCGACGGCGACACCCTCCACCCCCTGCAGGAGAGCTTCATGAAGCACCATGCGCTGCAATGCGGCTATTGCACGCCGGGCTTCCTGGTGCTGGCCGCGGGCCTCCTGGAGAAGGATCCCGGCATCGGCGATCAGGAGCTCCGCGAGGCGCTGTCTTCCAACCTCTGCCGCTGCACCGGCTACGCCGCCATCCTCAAGGCCGTGCGCGCGGCGGCCGAGGCGATGCGGGGGCGCTGATGGCGAGCGAAAAGACCCGCGTCCTCGGCCACCCGGTCGAGCGCCTCGAGGACCCGCCGCTGGTCACCGGGCGCGGCCGCTACGCGGGCGACATCAACTTCCCCCACCAGCTCCACATGCGGATGCTCAGGAGCCCCCATGCGCATGCGCGGATCACGTCCATCGACACGAGGCGCGCCGAGGCCCTTCCCGGCGTCGTGGCCGTCTGGACCCATGCCGACATCGCCGAGCTCGGCCCCGTCGATTTCCGCGCCGACCGCGCCTCGGAGATCCTCAAGCCCTACCGCCAGCCGGTTCTGGCCGACGGCCGGGTGCGCTATGTCGGCGATCCCGTGGCCGCCGTCTTCGCCGAGGACGCCTACCTCGCCGAGGACGCCGCCGAGCTGATCGCGGTCGACTACGAGGAGCTCCCCGTCATCACCCGGGCCGATCAGGAGCCCGGCGAGTTCGATACCGGCCTCGGCACCGAGGCGGCTTTCCTCACCCACACCTTCGGTGACGTCGCGGCGGCCTTCGCCGGGGCCCACAAGGTGATCGAGCTCGATTTGTTCACCGGGCGCCATTCCGGGGTGCCGATGGAGACCCGGGGCGCCATCGGCCGCTACGACGCGGCCAGGGACGTGCTCGAGCTCCACGGCGCGGCCAAGGTGCCGCACCGCAACAAGGACACGCTGGTCAACATGCTGGGGTGCCGCCCCGATCAGCTCCACGTCTACGAGAGCCATGTCGGCGGCGGCTTCGGCATCCGCGGCGAGCTCTACCCCGAGGACGTGCTGGTGATGGTCGCGGCGAATCGGCTCGACCGCCCGGTCAAGTGGATCGAGGACCGGATGGAGCACCTGATGTGCGCCAACCAGGGGCGCGAGCAGCGCCACCTCGCCCGCGTCGCCGTCGACGAGACCGGACGCATCCTCGCCATGGAGGACGAGATCTTCCACGACCAAGGCGCCTATGTGCGGACCCACGGCTCCAACGTCGCCAACCGCACCATGTGCATGCTGACCGGGCTCTACGACGTGCCCGCCTTCAAGGCGGTGACCCATTTCCGGCTCACCAACAAGACGCCCTGCGCGACCTACCGGGCGCCGGGACGCTTCGAGAGCACCTATGTGCGCGAGCAACTGGTGGACGCCATCGCCGCCGGGCTGGGCCTCGACCGCATCGCCGTGCGCAGGCTGAACCTGATCCCCGAGGACGCGTTCCCCTACGTCCTCGCCTTCGACGAGCCCCATGTCGGCAGCCTCGAGTTCGATTCCGGGAAGTACGAGCTGCTGATGGACAAGGCGCTCGACGCCTTCGGCTGGGAGGAGGCGGACAAGCGGCTGGCGGAGAGGCGCGCCGCCGGCGAGATGGCCGGGCTCGGCATCGGCCTGTTCCTCGAGGAGGGCGGGCGCGGGCCGTCCGACGGTGCCATCGTCTCGGTCGATACGAAAGGCGGCGTCGAGGTGGTGACCGGCGGGGCCTCCCTCGGCCAGGGGTTCGAGACCGCCATGGCCCAGCTCTGCGCCGAGGGGCTCGGCGTCGATTACCGCGGGATCCGCGTCATCCACGGCCAGACCGACCGCATCCCCTACGGCATCGGCGCGCATGCGACGCGGGCCACGGTGCTGACCGGGGGCGCCGTCTACCAGACCGCGCTCACCGTGCGCGCCAAGGCGCTCGACATGGCGGCGGAGCTCCTGCAGCTGCGCGCCGACGACCTCGACATCGTCGACGGCGTGGTGGGACGGCGCGGCGATCCCAAGGGCCCGACCGTGACCTTGGGCGAGATCGCCAAGCGCATGCAGCCCGGGTCCAAGGCGCTCGGCGGCCGGGCCCCCGGCCTCTCGGCGGAGGATTTCTTCAATCCCACCGACACCGTCTTCCCCTACGGCGTCCACCTCGCCCAGGTTTGCGTCGATCCCGGCACCGGCGGCATCACCGTGGAACGCTTCATGGTCGCCTACGACGTCGGCCGCGCGGTCAACCCGGCGATGGTCGAGGGGCAGCTCGTCGGCGGCTGCATGCAGGGCCTCGGCGGGGCGCTCTACGAGGAATTCGCCTATGACGAGCGCGGCCAGCCCTTGGCCGTGACCTTGGCCGACTACCTGCTGCCGACCATGGGCGAGGCGCCCGACATCCAGTGCCTCGTCACCGAGGACGCGCCGAGCCCGCTCAACCCGCTCGGCATGAAGAGCGCGGGCGAGGGCGGCATCAACGGCGTCGGCGCCGCCATCGCCAGCGCCGTGAACGACGCCATCGGCATCCCCGGCGCCGTCACCCAGCTTCCCATCACCCCCCAGCGGCTCCGGGCGATCCTGCGCCGGGCCGGCAGGTAAACCCCGGAGGGAGAGACGTCCATGTCCAACAAGATCCACCTCTCGCTCGCCATCGGCGACTACGAGATCGTCCGCGCGCTCAAGGAAGGCAAGGTGCAGCCCGACGGCATCGAGCTCACGGTGCTGACCGACATGGACTCGACCACCCGCCACTGGCGCTTCCTGCGCAACGGCGATTTCGACGTGGCCGAGGTGTCGTGTTCCTCCTATCTCGTCGCCAAGGACCAGGGGATGCCGTTCGCGGGCATTCCGGTGTTCCTGCACCGCCGCTTCCGCCACGGCTTCATGTTCATCAACACCACCAAGGGCATCGAGAAGCCGACCGACCTGATCGGCTGCAAGATGGGGACCAAGCAGTACCAGTCCTCCGCCCAGCTCTGGATGCGCGGCATCCTGGAGCACGAATACAAGGTGCCGCACCGCTCCATGGAGTGGTATTCGGAGCTCGACGAGAGCATCGATTTCGATCCGCCCGCCGACCTCAAGCTGACGCGGCTGCCCAACGACAAGTCGGTCGAGACGATGCTGGCCGAGGGCGAGCTCGACGCCGTGCTGCACCCCGACCTGATCCAGCCGCTGATCGACAAGGACCCGCGGGTCGGCCGCCTCTTCCCCAACTTCAAGGAGGAGGAGATGGAATTCTACAAGCGCACCCAGATCTTCCCCATCATGCATGTCATGGGGATACGCCAGGAGATCGTGGACGAGCACCCCTGGGTGCCGATCAACCTCTACCACGCCTTCAACGAGGCCAAGGCCATCGCCATGAAGCGCATGGTCAACCCGCGCATCGTGCCGCTCGCCTGGTACCGCGAGGCCTGGGAGGAGCAGGAGGAGGTCCTCGGCCCCGACCCCTGGGAATACGGCATGACCGGGAAGAACGAGAACCAGCTCCGCATCCTGGTGGGCTACTCCCACGAGCAGGGCATGATCAAGCGCGAGATCCCGCTCGAGGAGCTCTTCATCGACGTCTCCCAGGGCCGCAAGCGCGGCGAGGTGTTCAGGATGTAGGCGGCGGGGGCGCGAGCGCCCCCGGCTTTATAAACCCCGAAAAGGCCCTTATTTAACCACTACAGTATATAACTAATACGTTAAATGAAGGCTTTTTTTCGACCCTCTCGGCCACCTGTCCCCTCGTCCTTCGACTGGCGCGCTTTGCGCGCCGCGCGAGGCACGAGACACATTCGAAGGCCTCGTCCTGAGCCCGTCGAAGGACGCGGCCTCACGGCCCATCCTAGCCCGCCAACGCCATCAACACACTCGTCATGCCCCGGCTCGTCCCACGGCTGTCCGGGGCATCCAGCCACGTTTTGACCCCCGCAAAAACCGGGGAGGGCCGACTCGAAGCGCAGCCGAAGGACGACAGGCCTAGCATAAGGAGTAGGCCTCCGCCGCGGGGCTAACGCCAAAAACGGTGGTAGACGCGCCGCGACGTGGTCGAGGACCAGCCACAGCTTGCCGTGATGCACGCCGATCTCCCCCACCGCGCCGCTCAGGCCGCCGGCCGTCTGGTGCCGGCCGAGGGCGGCGATGATCCGCGCGGTGAGGGGATCGAGCCACCCCTCGACGCGTTTCATGTCCCGCCGGAGGTAGCGATCGATGCCCGCCATCCCAACCGCCTTAAGTTCCCAAGCCCCGCGAATTCTAGACGATGCCCGACACGCCCGCCATGTCCCCCGGCTCCGGGCCGGGGCCCGTGTGGCGATACGCCATGGACATATGCCGCGATTCGCGCTTAGCTAATCGGGGGAGGCGGGGCGACGACAACCCCAACCGAGACCTCACCTATAGGGGACCTACCGATATGAACCTGCACAGACGACTCTCCGGCATCGCGGCCTGGAGCCTCGCCATCGCCATGCTGGCGTGGTCCGGGGCCGCGAATGCCTCGGCCTTCACCGAGGCCTTGACCAAGGATTATTTCGCTCTCGCGACGGTCCAGTACTACTACTCTCACGATCCCTTCGCGGTGAAGGCGCGCGCCGCCGACCAGGGCAAGAACGTCCTGCCCGACGATCCCGCCAAGAAGAAGCTCTCCACCAAGGACCGCACCGATCTCACCGCCGCCCACGGCCGCCTGATGGCCGCGCTCAACGGCGGCTTCCGGGAGCAGAACCCGAAACAGGCCTCCAAGGCGCAGACCAGCTTCGATTGCTGGCTCCGGGCCGTGGCCCAGTCCGGCGGAAAGGACTGGAAATGCATCCGGGACTGCCGCGAGGCCTTCGAGAAGGCCATGGCGGCATGGAAGCCGCCCGTCGCCGCCAAGCCTGCGCCCAAGCCCGCACCCGCGCCGGTGGCCAAGCCCGCGCCCAAGCCCGCGCCGCCGCCGCCGCCCCGGAGCTTCATCGTGTTCTTCGACTGGAACCACACCAACATCCGCGCCGACGCCCAGCGCGTCATCGACGCCGCCGTCGCCTACGCCAAGGAGCGGGGCCTCACCCGGATAACTCTGGTCGGCCACGCGGACCGCTCGGGCGACGCCAAGTACAACCAGTGGATCTCCGAGCGCCGCGCCGCCCGGGTCAAGGCCGCGCTCGGCAAGCTGGGCTTCCAGGCGGGCAACGTCTCGGCGGTCGGACGGGGCGAGAGCACGCCGCTCGTCTCCACTGCCGACGGCGTGCGCGAGCCGCGCAACCGCCGGGTGGAGATCAGCTTCTAATCCGAAGCGATCGCATCCTGCATGTCTCGAGCCCGCGCTTTCTTGAGCGCGGGCTCTCCTTTTCCGCCATGACCGAGGACCGGCGTTGCGTTACGGGCCTCTCCGGCGCCCTCCCGGTCCGCCCTACTCCGCCTCGATGGGGTTCTGGAGGACGCCGATCCCCGAGATCTCCACCTCGAGCCGGTCGCCCGGCTTGAGCCAGGCGGGCGGGTCCATGTCGGCGGCGGTGGTCACCGGACTGCCGGTGGAGATCACGTCGCCGGGCTCGAGCTCGGCGAACTTCGAGATATAGGAGATCAGGAACGGGATCTCGAACACCAGGAGGCCGGTCGTCCCCTGCTGGCGCAGTTCGCCGTTGACCCGGGTCGTCAGGGCGAGGGCCGCGGGATCCGGGATCTCGTCCCTGGTCACGATCGCCGGGCCCATGGAGCCCGAATGGCGGAAGTTCTTGCCGGGATAGTTCTGCGTGCCGAAGCGCTGCCAGTCGCGCAGCGAGCCGTCGTTGACGATGGTGTAGCCCGCGACGTGATCGAGCGCGTCCCGTTCGCCGATATGCCGTCCCCGGCGGCCGATGATCACGCCGAGCTCACCCTCGTAGTCGAGCTGATCGGAAAGCCTCGGCTTGATGATGGGCGCGCCGTGGGGGACGAAGGAATCGGCCGTGCGACCGAAGACGTTGGGGTATTCGGGCCGGCCGCCCGCGGCCTTGGCGGCGGCGTCGGGGTAGTAGTTCTGGCCCACCAGGACGATCTTGCCGGGCTGCGGGATGGGGAGGAGGAAATCGATGTCGCTCAAGCCCAGGTCCGGCTCCAGTTCGCTCACCGTGTGCGCGAGCTCGTCCATCACGTCGGCGGCGAAAACCTCGCGCAAGGTGGTGAAGTTGGCCTCGTAGAACGACACCCCCGTCAGGTCGATCACCCCGTCGCCCGCGAGCGCGCCGAACCCCTCGCGACCGCCGTGGCGGAAACTGACAAGCTTCATGATCTTCCCCTATCGCCTCATAACGTGCTTTGTCCCTCGGCGGGCTTGCGGCGAGAGTCCTCATGCTTCGACGGGCTCAGCATGAGGCCAAAAATGCCTCCTCGCGCCTCAATCGGCATAAGGCCTCGTCCTGAGCCCGTCAAAGGACGCGGCCCCACGGCCCATCCTAGCCCGCCACCGCCATCACCACACGCGTCATGCCCCGGCTCGTCCCACGGGTGTCCGGGGCATCCAGCCACGTTTGGACCCCCCGGACAAGCCGGGGGGTGACGACCCGAAGGGCAAAGGCGATTCGTCTCAACTTCCCCTGCCCCCGCGCCCGAACAGGCGGCGGATGGCGGTCCACAGCACCTTGAACATCAGGCGGAAGCCGGAAATGGGCCTGGCCGCGGGCGCGGGGCCCGCCTCGGCGGCGGGGGCGGCAGTCCCGGCCTCGGCCGCCCCGGCCTCGTCCCGCAGCCCGCCGGGCCGGCTGAGAAGCGCCCGCAAGTTGTCCGCGAACTCGTTGATCAGCTGTTCCGCCGTCGCCTGGATGATGCCGGGGCCCCGGCCGTACTGGGCGATCGAGCCCGACAGGTTGAGGTCCGTCTCGATCACCACCTTCGAGCCCGCGCCCGCCGGCACCACCTCGAACCCGACCTCGGCCACGGCGCCGCCCCGGCCCTTGGTGTCGGCCCCCTGGGCCTTGACCCGGGCGCGGCGGGCGGCGTCGTCCATTCCGGTGAACTCCGCCCGACCCGCGAAGGAGAGCGCCACCGGGCCGAGCCTGAGCGCGACCGTCCCCTTGTAGCTGTCGGGCCCGACGACCTCGGTGATGGCGGCGCCCGGCATGCAGGGCGCGATGCGTTCGATGTCACGCAGCAATACCCAGGCCTCCTCGGGCGGGAGGGGCACCTCGAAGGTGTTCTCGAGCTTCATCGCCGGCCCTCCCCGAGGCGCGCCATCATCCAGTGGGCGGCGGCGAGCAGCCCGTCATCGGCCCGCGGCCGGCCGACGAGCTGGATGCCGACGGGGAGCCCCTCGGCGGTCCGGTGGGTCGGCAGGGTGATGGTGGGCACATGGAGCGCCGTCCAGAACCCCTGGAGGGCGGGCTCGCCCGTGGACTCGAGGCCCAAGGGCGCCGCGCCCGGCACGCAGGGCACCAGCAGCGCCTCGTTCCCGCCGAACACTTCGTCGAGGCGGGCGCGGACCTCGCGGCAGGTCTCGAGCGCCCGGACATAGTCCCGATGCGGGGTCCTGAGCCCTTCCCGCACGGTCTCGGCGAGCCGCGCGCTGATCTCCTCGCGGTGACGCGCCCATTCGAAGGCGAGCGTGCGGGCGCGTTCCACCGCGTTGATGACGTTCCGCGCCCGGTCGACCGCCAGGAAATCGGCGGGCATCTCGACCTCGGCGACCTTGGCCCCGGCCTCCGTGAGGCCCGCGCGCGCCTCCTCCAAAGCCGTCCGTGTCTCCGCCTCCGCCCGCTCCCACAGCACCGTGCGGCAGAAACCGATGGCGGGCGGACGGGCGGGCTCCTCCAGCGCTCGCGGCGCCGCGCCCGTCAGCACGCCCGCGAGGAGCGCGGCATCCTCGACGCTGCGCGCCATCACGCCCACCGTATCGAGGGTCTCGGCGGCGAGCTTGAGCCCCGCCCGGCTGATCGCGGCGAAGCTCGGCTTGAAACCGACGACGCCGCAGAACGAGGCGGGGCGCAGTACCGATCCCCCGGTCTGGGTGCCGAGCGCCGCCGGCACCATGAAATCGGCGACGGCGGCGGCGGAGCCGCTCGAGGACCCGCCCGGGGTGCGCGCCGGGTCATGGGGGTTGGCGGTGGCGCCCGGATGCAGGCCGGCGAACTCGGCGGTCACGGTCTTGCCGAGGATCACCACGCCCGCGGCCCTGAGCGTCGCCACCACGAACGCATCGGCGAAGGGACGGTAGCCCGCGTAGATGGGCGAGCCCATCCCCGTCGGCGCGTCACAGGTGTCGAAGACGTCCTTGATGCCGACCGGCACGCCGTGAAGCGGTCCCAGCGGGGTCCCGGCATCGCGCGCCCGCGCCTGGGCCAGCGCCGCCTCGGCATCGAGATGCGCCCAGGCGTGGACCGTCCCGTCCCGCGCCGCGATGCGCTCGAGGCAGGCCGCGGTCACCGCCTCGGCGGTGAAGGCGCCGCCGGCGATTCCTTCGGCCACCTCGGCGGCCGTGAGTTGGTTGAGCGGTTCTTGGAGTTCGGTCATGGAAGACTGCCTGTTTGTTGCGAAACTAGCGGTCCGGACCCTCGAAGAAAACAGGGGAATCGCATTTCCGGTCCCCAAAGCCCGGCCGGTTGTGGCATTCTCGGGCCCGATCACCGGACGATTGCCATGAAACCGCCGCCTTTTTCCTACCACGCACCCGAAAGCATCGAAGACACCGTGGGGCTTCTCGCCTCGCTCGAGAACGCGAAGCTGCTCGCGGGCGGCCAGAGCCTGATGCCGATGCTCAACATGCGCTACGCCCAGCCCGACCACCTGATCGACCTCAACCGGGTCGATGGGCTCGGCTTCATCCGCGAGGAGGCGGGCGGGCTCACCATCGGCGCCATGACCCGCCAGCGGGAGGTCGAGTTCTCGCCGCTCATCGATCGCCTCTGCCCCTTGCTGGCCGAGGCCTTGCCCCTGATCGGCCACCGCCAGACGCGCAACCGCGGCACCGTCGGCGGCAGCCTCGCCCATTCCGACGGCGCGGCCGAGATCCCGACCGTCGCCGCGGCCCTCGATGCGACGCTCACGGTCATCGGCCCCAATGGGCGCCGCGACGTCGCCTATGCCGATTTCCCCGCGGGCTACCTGATGACGGCCTTGGGCTGGGACGAGCTGCTGGTCTCGATCCACCTTCCGGCCTGGGGCGCGGGCCACGGCTACGCCTTCGAGGAATTCGCCCGCCGCCACGGCGATTTCGCCATCGTCTCCGCCGCCGCCCTGATCGAAGCGGGAGCGGACGGCACCATCGCCCGGGCGGCGCTGGCGCTCGGCGGCATGGGCGCGGCCCCGGTGCGGGCGAGGAAGGCGGAGGCGGCGCTCACCGGCCGGCCGGGCGGCGCGGAGACGATCCAGGCCGCGGCCGAGCACTGCCTCGGGCTCGAGGCCCAGGACGACGTGCATGCGCCCGCCGCCTACCGCCGGAAGCTCGCGGCGGTGCTCGCCCGGCGCGCGCTCGCCCGGGCCTGGGAGCGGGCTTGCGCACGCGGGGGGGCATGACCATGGCGGAGATGCGGCGCATCACCCTCACCGTCAACGGCGAGGCCCGCGAGGCGGAGGTGGAGACGCGCCTGACGCTGGCCGATTTCCTGCGCCGCGAACTCGGCCTGACCGGCACCCATCTCGGCTGCGAGCACGGGGTGTGCGGCGCCTGCACCGTGCTGGTCGACGGCCGCAGCGCGCGGTCCTGCCTGATGCTGGCGGTCCAGGCCGAGGGCGCCAAGGTGGAGACCGTCGAGAGCCTCGCGGCCAAGGACGGCGCGCTGCACCCGCTGCAGGAGGCGTTCCGCGACCATCACGGCCTGCAATGCGGTTTCTGCACCCCGGGCATGCTGATGACGCTGAAGGAGCTCCTGGCCGACAGCCCCGATCCCACGGAGGAGGAAGTGCGCACCGCCATCTCGGGCAACCTCTGCCGCTGCACGGGCTACCAGGGGATCGTCGATGCCGCGCTGGATGCCGCAAGGCGGATCAGGGAAGGCGCGTCATGAGCCGGGCCCCCTACCCCGAGGCGCCGAGGCGCATCGAGGACCCGGCCCTGCTGCGCGGGGCGGGGCGCTACATCGACGACATACGCCTGCCCGGCATGCTGGAGGCCGCCTTCGTGCGAAGCCCCCATGCGCATGCGAAGATCGGTGCCATCGATGCCGAGGCCGCCCGGGCGCTGCCCGGCGTGCATGCGGTGCTCACCCGCGCCGACATCCTTCCCCACCTGCAATCGGAATTCCTGGTGGTCGGCCTGCCGAGTCCCGCCTACAAGCAGCAGCGCGACCGCCCGGCGCTGGCCGGCGCCGAGACCGTCCATGTCGGAGAGCCCATCGCCGTGGTGATCGCCGAGAACCGCTACATCGCCGAGGACGCGGCCCAGCTGGTGATGGCGGATTACGACATCCTGCCCGCGGTCTCCGACTGCCGCGCGGCGCTGGAGCCGGACGCGGCGCCGGTGCATCTCGGTGCGCCGGACAACCTGATCGCCGAATTCAATGTGGAATACGGCGACGTGGACGCCGCCTTCGCCGCCGCCCCCCACGTCCTGTCCGAGTCCTTCGCGCTGCACCGGGGCGGGGGCCATTCCATCGAGTGCCGGGGCGCCGTCGCCGCCCATGACGCGGCGACCGACCTCCTGACGCTCTGGGTTTCCTCCCAGATGCCGCATTCCGCCCACCGTCTCCTCATCGACATGCTGGGGCGGGACGAGAACCGGATCCGGGTGGTGACGCCCGACATCGGCGGCGGCTTCGGGCCGAAGCTCGTGGTCTACCCGGAGGACGTGGTCGTCTCCGTCGCCGCGGTGATGCTCGGCCGGCCGGTGAAATGGATCGAGGACCGGCGCGAGCATTTCGTCGCCACCACCCAGGAGCGCGACCAGTTCTGGGAGATGGAGGTCGCCGCGGACGCGGACGGCCGTCTCCTCGGCCTGCGCGGCACCATGGTCCACGAGCACGGCGCCTATACCGCGCGCGGCATCAACCTGCCGCAGAATTCCGCCGAATCGGTGCCGGGCACCTATGTGCTGCCCAGTTACCGCATGAACACGCGGGTCGCCCTCACCAACAAGGTACCGGTCACCCCTGTGCGCGGCGCGGGCCACCCCCAGGCGGTCTTCGTGATGGAACGGCTCCTCGACCGCGTCGCCGGCGCGGTGGGGCTCGACCGGGCGGAGGTGCGCCGGCGCAATTTCGTCCCCGCCGAGGCCATGCCCTATGAGCGGCCCTTGAAGACCCGGGGCGGCCTGCCGGTCGTCCTCGATTCCGGGGACTACCCGAAGTGCCAGGAGGCGGCGCTCTCGGCCGCGGACTGGGCCGGCTTCCCCGCCCGCCGGGAGGCGGCGCGGGCCGAGGGCCGCCGCATCGGCATGGGGCTCGCCAATTTCGCGAAGGGCACCGGCCGCGGGCCGTTCGAGGCGGTGACGGTACGCGTCGGCACCTCGGGCCGGGTGCACGTCTATACCGGGGCCACCGCCATCGGCCAGGGCACCAAGACCATGCTGGCCCAGATCGTGGCCGCCCAGCTCGGCGGCGACATCGCGAACGTCACCGTCACCACCGGCGACACGGCGGCGACGGCGCTCGGCATCGGCACGTCGAACAGCCGCGTCACGGTGACGGCGGGCACCTCCGCCCATGTGGCCGCGACCAAGGTGCGCGAGAAGGCGCTGGCGACGGCGGCGGCGATGCTCGAGGTGCCGGCGGCGGAGCTCGAGATCGCGGGCGAGGAGATCCGCCCGAGACCCGCGGGCGGGCGCATCCCCAACGTCAAGGTGACCCTTGCCCAGGTGGCCCATGCGCTCAACGGCACGCCGGGCTATTCGCTGCCGGGCGGCATCGGCCCGGGGCTGGAAGCGAGCGAGAACGTGGTCCTCGACAGCCCCGCCTATGCCAGCGGCACGGCGGTCGCCGAGGTCGAGGTGGATGCCGAGACCGGCGGCGTGAGGCTGCTCAACTACGTGCTCGCCTTCGACAGCGGGCGCATCATCAACCCGATGATGGCGGCGGGCCAGGCCATCGGCGGCACCGCCCACGGCATCGGCAACGCGCTGTTCGAGCGCATGGCCTATGACGAGAACGCCCAGCCGCTCACCACCAGCTTCGCGGACTACCTCTTGATCACCGCGCGGGAGATGCCGCGCGTCACGGTGATCTCCTGCGAATCGCCCTCCCCGCTCAACCCGCTCGGCGTCAAGGGGATCGGCGAATGCGGCGTGGTGCCGGCGGCGCCCGCCATCGCCTCCGCCATCGAGGACGCGCTGGCGCCCCTCGGCGTGCGGGTTTCTTCCGCGCCCATCGGCCCGCCCGAGATCCTGGCCCTGATCGAGGCGGCGCACACGAAAGCCTGAGGGCCCACTGGGCCCGTTTTGATTGGCTTGGGCGCCGCCCGCGGCGCTAAGATCGGCCCCAAATCGGGCTCCGCGCGGGGCGCGGGACGCAACGGATAACATCAGGGAGGGAGACATGTCGCGACTGGATCGCTGCTACAACATCGCCGATATGCGGAAATTCGCCCGACGGCGCCTGCCCAAGGGCGTGTTCGAATACCTCGACCGCGGGGCCGAGGACGAGGTGGCGCTCGCCGACAACCGCGAGGCCTTCCGGCGGCTGAAATTGCGCACCCGCTTCCTCGTCGACCTGTCCGACCGCGACATGGGCACCGAGCTGCTGGGCAAGCGCACTGAGCTGCCCATGGCCATCGCGCCCACGGGCATCGCCGGGCTGACCTGGTACCAGGGCGAGCTCGAGCTCGCCAAGGCGGCCGCCGCCAAGGGCATCCCCTTCACGCTCGCCACCGGCTCCATCACCTCGATGGAGAAGATCGCCAAGGCCGCGGACGGCGGCAGGCTGTGGTTCCAGCTCTACATGTGGAAGGAGGAGGAGCTCTCCTACGAGATGGTGGGCCGCGCGCGCGACGCGGGCTTCGAGGCCCTGGTGGTGACCATCGACGGGGCCTTGGGCAACAACCGGGAATACAACCGCCGCAACGGCTTCACCATCCCCTTCACCATCTCGCCCCGGTCCTTGACCGACATGACGCTGCATCCCGAATGGCTGATCGGCGTGATGTTCCGCTATCTCACCACCACCGGCATGCCGCGGCACGAGAACTACCCCGCGAAATACGCCCACCGGGTCACCCGCGGCACCGGCGGCGAGCGGCCCATGCGCCACACCGCCATGACCTGGGCGGACATCGACCGCATGCGCGAGTTCTGGCCCGGCAAGCTGATCGTCAAGGGCATCCTGCGCGAGGAGGACGCGGTGCTGGCAGTGGAACACGGGGCGGACGCGGTGGTGGTCTCCAACCACGGCGGCCGGGCGCTCGACGCCGCGGCGCCGACCATCGACGTGCTGCCCGAGGTGGTGCGCGCGGTCGGCGGTAAGACCACGGTGATCCTCGATTCCGGCATCCGGCGCGGCAGCGACATGGTGAAGGCACTGGCGCTCGGCGCCGACGCCGTGCTGACCGGCCGGGCGACGCTCTACGGCACCTCGATCGCGGGCCAGGCCGGGGCGGAGAAGGCGATCTCGATCCTCAAGACCGAGTTCGAGAAGACCATGGCCTATGTCGGCTGCCGCCGGGTCGGCGAGCTCGGCCCCGAGATCTTCGCCAAGCCCATGCCCTGGAGCGCGATGCCCCGCGCCGAAGCGGCGGAATGAGCGCCATGATCATCGATTCCCAGGTCCACATCTGGGCGGTGGAGACACCCGACCGGCCCTGGCTTTCGCGGACCAGCCACCTGCCCAGCCCCTTCGGCTACGAGGACCTGCGCGCGGAGATGGCGAAGGCCGGCGTCGATGCCGCCATCCTCGTGCCGCCGGGATGGGAGGGCGGCATCAACGACCTGGCCCTGGAAGGCGCAGCCCGGTACCCCGGCCAGTTCACCGTGATGGGCCGCGTCGACCTCGCGGACAAGTCGAACGCCCGGCTGCTTCCCGGCTGGACGTCCCGGCCCGGGATGACCGGCATCCGGCTCGCCTTCCAGAAGGAGCGGGAGTCGGGCTGGCTCCATGACGGCACGGCGGACTGGTTCTGGGCCGAGGCCGAGAAATACGACATCCCGCTCATGCTGTTCGCGCCGGGAGAGAACGCGGCCTTCGCCGAGATCGCGCGCGGCCACCCGAACTTGCGCATCATCGTCGATCACATGAACCTCAACCGGGAGAAGGACGAGGACGCCGTCGCGGTGATCGAGAGCCTGCTCCCCATGGCCGAATTCCCCAACGTCGCGGTCAAGGTCTCCTCCATCCCGCTCTATTCCACCGAGCCCTATCCCTACCGCAACCTGCACCCCGTGCTGGAGCGCGTCATCCGCGCCTTCGGGCCGGAACGCGCCTTCTGGGGCACCGACCTCACGCGCATCTGGGCCCTGATCGAGAGCTACCGCCAGTGCGTGAGCGTGTTCACCGAGGAACTCGACTTCCTGTCCGGAGACGACCTCGAATGGGTGATGGGCAAGGGGATCGCCCGCTTCCTGCGCTGGAGCCCGGGCAATCCCTGAGCCGCCGCCGGCGCGCGCAGTCTTGACACATTCCTGCGCTACGGGCTGGTCCCGATCCCGTTAGATTCGGCCGAAGGAGCGATCTCGCCATGATCCTTAAGAACCTGCTCGCCGCGATGACCCGGCGCCGCGCCGGGCTCGCGCTCGCCGCCCTCCCGCTCGTCGCCACCGCCATTGCGGCGGCCCCGGCCCTCGGCCAGGACAAGGTCTACCGCTCGGAAAAGGCGGCCTTCCGCCTTCACATCGTCGCGGGCGGGCTGGAGAATCCCTGGGGCCTCGCCTTCCTGCCCGGCGGCGACATGCTGGTGACCGAACGCCCGGGCCGGCTGCGCCTGATCAAGGACGGCAAGCTGATCAAGGCCCCCATCGCCGGCGTGCCCGGGGTGGTGGCGCGCGGCCAGGGCGGGCTGCTCGACGTGGTCGCGCACCCGAGGTTCGCGGAGAACCGGGTGATCTACCTCACCTATTCCGGCCGCGGGCCGGACGGCGTGGGCACCCACGTGGCCCGCGCGAAGTTCGACGGCAGCCGTCTCGCCGACGTCGAGGTGATCTTCTCCGCCGAGCCGCGATCCTCCGGCGGGGCCCATTTCGGATCCCGCATCGTCTTCGACCGCGAGGGGCTCATGTACGTCACCTCGGGCGAGCGCCAGGAGGCCGACAACGCGCAGTCGCTCTCGACCCATACCGGCAAGGTGCTGCGGCTGACCGACGAGGGCAAGGTGCCGCCTGGCAACCCCTTCGTGAACCGGCCCGGCGCGAAGCCCGAGATCTTCACCTACGGCCACCGCAACCCCCAGGGCATCGCGCGCCATCCGGAGACCGGCGCGATCTGGGCGGTCGAGCACGGCGCCCGGGGCGGTGACGAGATCAACATCCTCAAGGGCGGGACCAACTACGGCTGGCCGGTGATCACCTACGGCAGGAGCTACGCCGGTTTCTCCATCGGCGAAGGCACCCACAAGCCCGGCATGGCACAGCCCATCAAGTACTGGGTGCCGTCCATCGCGCCCTCGGGCATGGCCTTCTACACCGGCGACAAGTTCCCCGCCTGGAAGGGCAACCTGTTCGTCGGCGCGCTGGTGCTCACCCACCTCAACCGCCTGACGCTCGACGGCGACAATGTGGTGGGGGAGGAACGGCTGCTCAAGGAGTGGGACCAGCGCATCCGCGACGTGCGCAACGGTCCCGACGGGTATCTCTATATCCTGACCGACGAGGACCCGGGGGTGCTCGCCCGGCTCGAGCCGGCCTCCTGAGCCAAGACAGACCACGACGAACCAGGGAGAGCGATCACCGTGGCATCCGATTCCCCTATCCCGTTCAAGGTCGCCATGACCTCGCCGGCCAACACCTTCCTCGCCATCTGGATGGCCGAAGCCGAAGGCCTCTACGAGGCTGAAGGGCTAGACGTCGAGATTGTCGAGATGGTCGGCGGCAGCGAGACCGGCCCGGCCCTGACCGAGGGACGCGTGCAGCTGATGCATATCGGCCTCTCATCCGTGCTGCGCGCCAACAACCGCGGCGCCGACGTGCGGGCCATCGGCTCGCTCAGCAACGTCGTCCGCTCCGCCCTTTTCACGGCGCCGGGGATCGAGAGCGCCGGCGATCTCAGGGGCGGCACCATCGGCATCTCGAGCGAGGGCTCCGAGAGCGACGCCACGACGACGCTCGCGCTCAAGCGCATCGGCCTCGCGCGCGGCGACGTCACATTCGAGGAGATCGGCGTCCAGCGCCTGGAAGCGGTGCGCGAGGGCGCGGTCTCCGCCACCATGCTGGGCGAGCCCTATCGCTCGGCCGCCCTCGCCGAGGGCCTCACCCCCATCGTCGATCTGCTCTCCGAGCGCATCCCCTGGCTGTATTCCGGGCTGGCGATGGACCGCGCGTGTCTCGAGGCCAACCAGGATGCCGCGGCCCGCTTCTTCCGGGCGACGGTGGAGGCCAACCACCGCGCCATGGCCGAAGCCTCCCGCGCCAAGGAGGTTCTGGCCCAGGCGCTCGCCGTCACCGACCCGGTCGTCCTCGAGACCGCTTACGCCAATTTCCGGGAGTCGAGCCCCGCCGACGCCGAACCCAGCCACCAGGGGGCGAGGAACGTGATCGACAACGTCGCGGCTCCCGGCGCGAGCCGGGAGCTCGCCGATTACGTCGATGACAGGATCTATGACCGGCTCGCCGGCGAGGGCTTCTTCGCACGGATGGCGGCGAGGTACGGCACGCCTTCGAGCAAGGTCCCCCAAGAATGAAACGATTCCTTTTCCAGGGCGACGAGGCGCTCCGCCGGGCGACGTGCGTCGTGCGGATAGGCCCGGTTCCAGGGCGCAGAGCCTGCTTCGCCCGATGCGCTTCAGAGCGCGGCTGAGGGTGGCGGGAGAGGCGCCGGGGCCGGTGTGGGCCGGCGCAGGCGATGGGGCCGGCGGCCGCGAACTCGTGGGCCGGCCGCAACGGCCACGGAAAGGCCGCCCCTAGGTCAGGAGGATCGCCCGGAAATCGTTGACGTTGGTGTGGGTGGGGCCGGTCACCACCAGGGCGTCCATCGCCTTGAAGAAAGCATAGGAATCGTTCTCCTCCAGCATCGCGCTCGGATCGAGGCCGAGCGCCCGGGCGCGCACCAGGATGTCCGGGCCGATCACGGCGCCGGCGTTGTCGCCCGCGCCGTCGATGCCGTCGCTGTCGCAGGCGAGCGCATGGACCCCGGGCGCGCCGTCGAGGGCGAGCGCCAGGGCCAGCAGGAACTCCCCGTTGCACCCGCCCCGGCCGCGGCCGCGGACCGTCACCGTGGTCTCGCCGCCCGAGATCAGGACCCAGGGGCGCTTCGGCCCACCATCCGGCGCGGCCTCGATCTCGCGCATCTGCCGGGCCATCGCCCGGGCCACGTCCCGGGCCTCGCCCTCCACGCGATCGCCGAGGTTTCTCGCCGCGAATCCTTGCGCCTCCGCCCGCCTCGCCGCGGCGGCAAGCGCCAGCGCCGGGGTCGCGATCATGTGGGCCGCATGGCGGCCCGGCAGGCTCGCGGGCGCGGGGTTGGCGAGGATCGCCTGTCGCACCCTGGGCTCCGGGGACAGGCCATAGCGCGCCATCACGGCGAGCGCTCCGCGTCCGTCCTCGCCACTCGGCGTCATGGGCCCGCCGCCGATGGTGGCGGGATCGTCGCCTGGCACATCGGAGATCATGTAGGTCACCGTCGGCGCCCGGGCGGCGGCGGCGAGACGCCCGCCCTTGATCGCCGACAGCGCGCGGCGCACGCGGTTTATCTCCGTGATCGGCGCCCCGGAGGCGAGCAGGGCACGGGAGATCCCCTGCTTGTCGGCGAGGGTGATGCCGGGGGCGGGCTGGCAGGCCAGCGCCGAGGCGCCGCCCGAGATCAGGGCGATCACCAGGTCGTCCGGCCCGGCCGAGCGCGCGAGGTCGAGAAGCCTCCGGCCGGCGGCGACGGACGCCTCGTCCGGCACGGGGTGGGCGGCCTCCGCCACCTCGATCGCCCGAGTCGGGACCGCGTTGCCGTGCTGGGTGACGACGAAACCCTCAAGCGGTAGGCACCAGGCCGCTTCGAAGGCCGCCGCCATGGCGCCTGCCGCCTTGCCGCAGCCGAGCACGACGGTCCGTCCCTCGGGCGGTGCGGGAAGGACGGAGGGCACGAACAGATTGGCCGGCTGGGCGGCCTCGACCGCCGCCTCGAAGAGCGACGTCAAGACGTCGCGGGGAGAGGATTCACGAGCCAAGGCGCTGTCCCGCCCGCGAGCCCCTAGACGGGCATTTCGCCGGGCCGCCCCTTCGGGCGCCGGTGCACGGGGCCCGGGATCGGCGCCGCGCCGCTCGCGGGCGTCATCGGCGGGGGCCTGGCCCGGCTCCCGCGCCGGCGTCCCGGGCGCGGCCCTCGATCGCCCCGCGCGCGGTCCCGGCAGTCCGCTGGGGAAGCCCCGGCAGCGCCAGGTAGTTGAGCCGCTTGATCTCCTGGCGGCTGTGGGTGACGGTGTCGAGAATCAGGCCGCAGGCGAGCCACATGAAGCCGAGGAGCGCCAGGCCCGTAGACAGGATGGCCGTCGGAAAACGCGGCACCAGCCCGGTTTCCAGGTATTCCATCACCACCGGCCAGGCGAGGATCACCGCGGCCAGCTCGAACACCGCGCACAGGATCGAGAAGAACTCCAACGGCCTCTCCTCCTTGATCAGGATGAGGATCGTCTTGAGGATGGAGATTCCGTGGCGCACGGTGTGAAGCTTGCTCGACGAACCCTCGGGCCGCTCGTAATAGGGGATCGGCACCTCGGCGCTGGGCAGACGCATCTCCAACGCGTGCACCGTGATCTCGGTCTCGATCTCGAACCCCTTGGACAGCGCCGGGAAGGACTTCACGAACCGCCTGGACAGCACGCGGTAGCCGGTGAGGATGTCGGAGAACCGCCGCCCGAACGTCAGCCCCACCAGGACGGTTATGAAGCGGTTCCCGAACCTGTGCCCCGGGCGGTAGGCGCCCTGGTGCTGCGGCTCCCGCGCGCCGCTCACCATGTCGAGATGGTCGTCGATCAGCCGCCCGATCATGGCCGGCGCCTCGTCCGCCGGATAGGTCGCATCCCCATCCACCAGCACGTAGACGTCGGCGTCGATGTCCGAGAACATCCGCCGCACCACGCTGCCCTTTCCGGGCTCCGGCTCGCGGCGGACGATGGCCCCGGCCTCGCGGGCGACGGCGCCGGTGCGGTCGGTGGAATTGTTGTCGTAGACGTAGATCGAGGCGCTCGGCAGCGCCGCGCGGAAATCCTCGATCACGGTGCGGATCGACACCTCCTCGTTGAGGCAGGGGATGACGACCGCGATGGCGAGATCACCGAACGCGTCTCGGTCAAGGGCGGCGGGCTCTTGGGACGGGCTGCTCAATGCGGGTGGCTATCCGTGCCGGGGCCAGGGGGTCGATACCCTATCATGGCCGATGCCCAAGGCCAACCGCCGGGGCATGCGGCGCGGACCGAGGGACCCTGCCCGCCTCCCGCTGTCGCCGGCCCCCGAGCGCCGGGAAAAAGCCGATGACCGCCACCGGGCGTCGGAACGATCCGGGACGCCGGGAGGTGATGCAATCATAAAGTGAGTCCTTGACTGGGCGGCCGGTCGTGGCTAAGCGGCCGCGGATGCCGCGGCGCGGCGCGGTGCAGGACCGATGGCCCGGTTACAGGAACAGGCTCACGACATAGACGATGCCGGCCCACAGGACGCTCGCCGAGGCGGTCAGGAACAGGAGCGAGCGACGCGCGGACCATTTGTCCGGGGACGATTTCGATCCCTTTCGTGCCTCCGCATGCTCCAATGAGTACCGCGGCTCGGTTTCGCTTCGAGAAGAAGACATCAGGTCAGGCTCTCCCAACTGAGACTGCTAGCTTGCGCGCCAATTTGTTAATGACTGGTTAAACCACTCCACGCGGCGGGCCTAGCATTTCCATTAACCATAGTTTTGGCCCCACAGGATTTTGTGGAAGGCGCCCGTTCGCTACCCGATCTAGTAAGAACCGTTTCACTAGGTTTACGCTTTCCGGCGCATCGAGGCGCAGAGCGGCGGGCGGCCGAGCGGCCCAGAGACGGCGGCAGGCGCGCGCCGCCCCTCGCACGGGCGCCGCCGCCCGCAGCCTCCCGCGGCCGCCGCCATCGGCCCGGCGGGACGATCAAATCAACGGCGAGCCGGAGGATCTCTTGCCCGGAAAGGCACGGCCGGGAGGGCGGGAGGCGTCTCGCGCCGGGGAGCCGGAGGGAGGACGAACGGAGGCGGACGGGCCGGCCGCCGAAGTGGCGGCCGTCCATCATGGGAACAACTTTAAGGGAGTCTTATCGAGGCCCCAACGGAGGCTCGGCGGCCGCTCGCCCGCGCCGCCCGTCACAGGAGACGGCACAGATCAGCGCCCCGGCCCCGGCCCCGTCACCGTCCGTAGTAGCGCTTCAACTCACCGCTGTAGGAGCCCGAATCGCTATAGCTGTAACTGGCGAGGCCCTTGACGTCGACCATCGACAGCAGGACCCCGGCGACTCTCGCGCGGGCGCCCTGAAGCTTCTTGAGGGCCAAGTCCACCGTCGCCCGCCGGGTCATCGCCCAGCGCACCACGAGGACCGTCTTGTCCGCGAGGCGGCCGAGGAACAGGGTATCGGAGACCGCGAGCACCGGGGCGGAATCCAGCAGAACAAGGTCGTAGTTCCTGGACAGCGTCTTGAGGAGCTGCTGGAAGGCAACCGAATCGAAGAGGTCGGGGAAGTTCGGCGGCCGCTCGCCGGCGCGCAGGAAATGCGCCGGGGTCAGGCTGTCCTCCTGGATGACCTCTTCCAGCGGCGCCTTGCCGTAGACGCATTCGCCGAGGCCCGGTCCGTCCTTGACGCCGAAAGCCTTGGCGATGGAGGGCTGCCGGAGGTCGCAGTCGATGACGATCACGGACTGCCCGACATGGGCGAGCAGACGGGCCAGCGCCACCACGGTGGAGGTCTTGCCTTCGTTGGGCAGGGCCGAAGCCACCAGGACCACGCTCGGCCGGTTGCCGACGTCGGTCAGCAACAGGTTGGTGTGCAGGCTTCGCATCGCCTCGCTAAAGGCCGAGGTCGGGTTCTCCACGCAGTAAGTCTGGACATCCTTACCGCGCGAGCGCAGCTTGCTGACCGCGGGCACCAGGCCCAGGGAGGCGACGCCGAGCTGGCGCGTGATCTCGTCGGCGCTGCGATAGCCTTGGTCGAGCCGGTCGACGACGACGGCGCCGAAGAGGCCGATGCCCGTGCCCAAGGCGACGAGCAGCAGGATCAGCATGCCGGTCTTGGGGAAAGTCGGCGAATCGGGGATCGTCGCCGCGGTGATGATGGTCGCATCGGGCTGCTGGAAGTTGGTCTGCGACGCGGTCTCCTTGGACCGGGTTAGAAGTTGCACGAGGAGCTGACGCGAGGCCGTCGCCTCGCGATCGAGGGCGCGCAACTGCACCTCCGCGGCGTTCAGCTTGGCGACGTCGGCCTTAAGTCCCTCGAGCTCGCTGCGCACCGACTGGGTGCGTGCCCTGGCGACCGCGAAATCGTTCCGCAGGCTCTGGATGATCTTGTCGATCTCGAGCCTGATCTTTTCGATGATGTCCGCCTTCTCAGCGCGGGCGGAGATCATCCGGGGATGGCGCTCGCCGTATTCGTTTGAAAGCTCCGCCACCTTGCGTTCGACCAGGGTCTGCTGCGCGCGCAGGGCGCGGATGTTCGGTGAATTGAGCACTTCGCCCGCGGTCTCGATCCCGCGCGGCGATTTGAGGAGGCTCTCCGCCTGGCGCAGCCGGGCCGTCACCTCCGCCAGCACGGTCCGCTCGTTGATGTAGCGCGCATTGAGGGCGGTCACCTGCTCACCCGTGAGGGTGGCCTGGGTTCCGCCCTGGATCAGGCCCGACTTGTTGCGGAATTCCTCGACCGCCTTCTCGCGGGCCCTGACCTCCTGGCGCAGGTCGGCGATCCGCTCGTTGAGCCAGGCGTTGGCGCGCTTGGCCGCCTCGAATTTGGCTTCCAGCTGGGAAACGATATAGAGGTCGGCCACCGTGTTCGCCGCCTTCGCCGCGATCTCCGGATCCTCCGACGCGAAATTGATAGCGATCACACGGGACTTGCCCTTCGGCCGCACGCTCAATCGGCTGTCGAAGGCATCGATGACGGCGTTCTTCTCGACGTTCAGGACTTGCGACAGCGCGGTCCCCTCCGGCGTGCTTTTCTCGCGCTCGCTCGACAAGCCGACCAGCAGGCGCTGGACGGAGCGGGCCGGCTGCGAGGACCACCCCCCCGGATTGGCATTCCGTTCCCCGGCCGCGCCGGTCTGCTTGGCGTCCTCCTCGGGGCTGCCCGGAACCACGTGCTCGGCCACCGAATCGAGCTTCACGAGAACCCAGCGCATCGCCATCTTCTGGGGCGACGGCGCCCTCAGTGCGGGGTTGAATTCGGGCAGCTTGATCAGGTCGAGCTTCGCCACCGCCCGGCTGGCCAGCATCCGGGACCGCAGGATCTCGATCTCCGTCTCCATGGTCGCCGCGTTCGCGGGCAGTCCCGAAAGAACCTCCTCAAAATTGAGGATCTTGGTCTGCCGCGGGTTGATCTCGACGGACGCGCTCGCGGTGTATCGCGGGGTCAGCGAAAACACGACCGTCGCCCCAAGGGAGAGGACGATGACGACCGACCAGAAGATGACCCAGATGCGCCGCCAGAGGATGCGCCCGATCTCGCTGAAATCGATGCCTTCGGCTAGGTGCAGTGGACCGTGGGACGAAACGTCGTGGGATGAATCGAGTGCAGACATTGGACTTGGCTTCCTGCCACAGGTTACTGAAACGCTTGCCTTGACTAATTCCTGGCTCTCGGCTTTTCAACCTGACGCCGGGACCCTGCCACCGCCTGCCGGCGTCCCGTCTTCACCCGTCAACGACCGCTTGTATCTCCGTCGCCGAAATCGCACTTGGCGGTCTGACGCAAGCCTATCAGGGAAACCGGCGACCGATCAAGCGATCATCGGGTTCGTTCGTGATTTCCCGATTTCCCGCCGCCCGGGGGTCTCCCGCCCGAAAGATCAAAAATACCGTTCGATCACCTCGATGACGTCTCCCGGCAGCACCCGCGTGTTGGGGGAAACCTTTTGCGGCTTGCCGCCGCCCTTGGCCCGGGTGATCAACATCTCGTTTTCCCGCGCCCGGTAGGTAAACCCCCCCGCGATGGCCACGGCGTTGAGGATGCGCATGCCGTTGACGAAGGGATAGGTGCCGGGGTTCTTCACTTCGCCGATGATGTAGAAAGGCCGGTAATTGACGACCTCCGCGCTGACCTGGGGATTCTTCAGGAAATCGGGCTTCAGCTTCTTGATGATCGCGGCTTCGACCTGCCTCAGCGTGCGCCCCTTGGCGCCGACCTCGCCGATCAGCGGCATCGCGATCGCGCCGGTGCTGCTGACCACGAACTGGCCCGACAGGTCGGTGTGACCGAACACCACGATCTTGACCTGGTCGCCGGTGTCGAGGACGTATTCCGGGGACTGCGCCAACACCGAAGCACCCGATCCGAGGACGGCCAAGGCCAAACCCCAAGCGGCCAGGATCCGGCTCATGCCTCCTTTAAGGATCTGGCAGCCGACGTTTCGCGGGCGCCGCCCCGTGGTCGCCGCCGCGCGCCGGAACGACACCCGGCCCGGCGGCGGAGATGTCCTAGTACTGGGCTTGGAGCCGCACGAAAACCACATTTTCGGTATAGTCCGAGCCTACAATATTGGAATCCCGCATGCGGTGCTCATACCCGCCGCGGATGTAGAAGTTCCGCGTCATGAAATAACTGGCGCCCAGGCCGGCGAAGAAGATGTCGTCGCTTCGATCGATACCCTTGAAATCGTCGTTGCTGTAGCCGAGATCGCCCTCGAGGATCAGGTTCCGGAGCAACTCGTGCTGCGCGTTGATCGTGAACGTCGTGTAGAACGAACCCGAGGCGAAGCCGCCCATCCCGTCCGCCAGGGTCGATTCGCGGATCTCCCTGGTGATGGTGCCGATGAAGGTGGTGAGCGGCGTGACGTTCCAGGTGACTTCGGCGCCGATCACCGGACCGCTCGAATCGTTGAACACGGGAGACTGATAATCCTGCCTGCGGTAGCCCAGGAAAAAGTCCCCGAACGTGATCCCGCCGAAGTCGATCCTGACGCCCGCCACGGCCTCATAGCCCTCGGAATCGCGGTCCAGCCCGGCGCCGTCCATTCCGCGATCGTAATCGCGGATATTGTGGGTCAGGCGAACGAAAGCCTCGTAATTCTGGACCAGTTCGTAGCCGACCCTGAGAGAGGTGGTGTAGTCGCTACGGTCCCTGGTGGGAGCCCCGTCGTAGTCGTACTGCTCGACACCCAGCCCCAGGGCGAAGCTCACCCGGTTGATGCGGTGGAAGCCGTCCACCCGGGCGATCTGGACATCGTATTCCTGCGGGCGCAGCCCCCCGGGGTCGTCGGGGGAGTTGCGCGCCTCATGGCGCTGTTGGGTTTCCAGCCTGCCGCTCACGTTGGTGCTGCGCTGGATGTCGAGGCGCCCCGTCGCGCCGAGGGTGTAGTCCTCGTAATCCTCGAAGCTGTACTCCTTGTGGCGGCCGATATTGCCGCTCGCGAACGCCGACACGGCGTGGTTGCTCCAGGTGGAGGCCACGCTCACCCGGGGAATGAAGCGGGTGATGAAGTCGGATTTCTCGGACGTTTCGCTGCTGAAGACGTTGTCGGTATAGCTCTCCTGGACGTCCAGCCCGGGCCTGACGATGAAGCTGCCTGCGCGGATCCCGAGCGGTATGTAGTCGGGACGCCAGCGTTCCAGCACGGTCCTGCCGCGCTCGACCATGTCGCGCCGGGCGGGAACCTCGATGCTGTAATATTGGGAGACCTCGGTCCCGGTTTCACGGGGCTCAGCCCGCTCCGCCTCCTCGGCCATCGCCACCCCGGCCGATATCGGCGAAAGCCACAGCGCCGCGGCGAGCACGGCACGAAGCGCGGCCCCAGGCCGAATACCCCACTCGAAACCGAGAGATCTTGACCGTGCCATCTCATCCCCACACAATGAAATCCCCATCGGCGCCCCCTTCCAGGCAGGACTGGATACAACGTACCTTTGCCGGGATCAACCGTAGTATGCCGAAGTATGCCGAGGTAAATCCTTTGGGCAAGTCATATTTTAGGCATCTGCAGCGGCGCACCGGCCCGGCGGAGCCCCGCAGCGCCCGCCGCCCGGGCCGCAACGGTGTCCGATTCCGCCGCCGCCCGCGGCGCCCGGAATGGGCCCGAATCCCATGAGCCTCCTTGACAGGGTCCGCGATCGCCTCGGGGCCAGGACCGGTCCCCGGGAGGACCGGCCCGCGGCGGTCGCGCCGGACGAGCGCATCTATGCGGTCGGAGACATCCATGGCCGCGCCGATCTCCTGGCCAAGCTCCACGATCTCATTGAAACCGATGCCGGACTTTACGGCCAAGACACGAACAAAAAGATAATATATATGGGCGACTACATCGACCGCGGCCTCGACAGCAAGGCGGTGATCGACATCCTGCTGGCGCACCCTCTGACCGGATTCGACACCGTCTACCTCAAAGGCAATCATGAGGACATGCTGCTCGCCAGCTTCGAGGATCCGGGCGTCTTGCCGCAATGGCTCGCCGTCGGCGGCAGTGCCACCCTGCTGAGCTACGGGGTGGCGGAGAGCCGGGAGGATTTCGAGCGAACGCGGCGCGAGCTTTTCGAACGCCTCCCCGCCGGCCACTTGCGCTTCCTGGAAAGCCTGCAGCTCGCCCACCGCAGCGGGGACTACCTTTTCGTGCACGCCGGAATCCGTCCCGAGGTGCCGCTCGACCGGCAGGATCCCCATGACCTCATGTGGATCCGTGGCGAGTTCCTCGGCCACAAGGGGCCGTTCGGCGTGGTCGTCGTGCACGGGCACTCGATCTCCCTCAAACCCGAATTCCTGCCCCACCGCATCGGCATCGACACCGGGGCCTACGCGACCAATGCATTGAGCTGCGTCGTCCTGGAGGGCAGCCGGCGCGGCTTCCTGTCGACCGGCGACATCGAAGCCCCGGCCGGCGCAAGGTAACGGCGGGCGGCCGCGGGCCAACCATTGAGAGATTATCCTATCATTGATACAATTTTCACGTGTCGCTTCGGGCGGTGCGTGGCCCATGGAAATGCCATCGCGTGGCCGGCCGGCCACGGCACGGCACGGCCCCGCAAGATATCCAAATATGGTTAATTACTTGGCCTATTGGCCGCGATCGAACATACTTTCAGTGTAATATTTATGAAACAAACTGTAATATTCATGAAACAGTTCCTTTCGCCGCGCTCAGCCGCCGTCCCGCGGCGCCGTGGCGGCTCCCCGCGCGATCCGGCCAAAATCCCTGAAACTCAGGAAATCCAGGGCTTTGCACAGATTAAGGTTAATCGAGATCACATATCCGTGTAGAGCGGCGCAGAGGATTTATTTTAATTTCAAAGGATCAAATTTATTTATTATTATGCGAATCGACATTCGCGATGGTCGCAAGGACCAAAGATGGTGACGCACGCCGGCCCGCGTGAAATTCGAGGGGAGGGATGCTTGCGCTGATCGACGGGCCTTACGGGTGGTGACAATTAGATTTGAAAATGAATGACCAGGCCTGCTCGGGCCAATGGTCTCGGGAGTGGTATCGCGGTGACGGTAACAAGAGAGGGGTCGGTTGGCCGGCATTCTACGCGGCAGTTGCTGCCGAGCCGGGCCACGGCGGTCCTGCGCATCTTCGAAGGGCTGATCACGGTAGGGATCGGGGTGACTATCTACCTGCTCTATGTCGGGCAGGTGATATCGCTGGATGGCGGCCGCTATCTCATCGCCATCGCCGCGGGAACGCTCGCCTACCAGCTGCTGAGCGAGTGGCTGGGGGCGAACGAGGTCGACCTGCAGATCGGCGACGCGTCCCACACCGCGCGGGCCTTCGGCGCCTGGACCCTGGCCTTCGCCCTTCTGCTCGCCCTGGCCTTCGTCATGAAGATATCGGAGTCGTTTTCCCGCGTCTGGGCGGTGAGCTGGTTCCTCACGACCTCCGCGGGCATCGTGATCCTGCGGACGACTTTGAGCCAATGGCTCGTCAGGCGCGCGGAGAAGGGCCAGTTCGCCTTACGCACGATCATCGTCGGCCGGGGCGACACGGCCCGGGACCTCGCCGACATGTTGAGCGAGAGGCGGGATTACGAGTTGCAGCTTCTCGGCTTCATCGACTTTGATGATTCGAAGAAAGCCGGCGGCCATCGCGCCTCGGACGTTCTCGGCGACATCGACCATCTGATCCGCATGATCCGCGCCGGGCAGGTCGATCAGGTCATCGTTGCACTGCAGGCCTCCAACGAGGACCGGATGAAGGATCTCCTCGACCGGCTCTCCCTGACCCCGGTCAGGGTCTGCGTCATGCCGTTCCCCGCGCTCCACACGCTTCGCGACCGCAACCTCATGCAGATCTCGGGTGTCCCCATGGTCGAGGTCCTGCGCACGCCGATGTCCAACGGCTCCCATGCCCTCAAGGCCATCGAGGACTGGGCGCTCGGGTCTCTCGCGCTGCTGTTCGTCGCGCCGGTGATGGCGCTCATCGCTCTCGCGATCAAGCTCGATTCCCGCGGCCCGGTGATTTTCAGGCAGGCGCGGGAGGGCTACAACCAGAACCTGATCGAAGTGTGGAAGTTCCGCACCATGTACCACGACGCGACCGACCGGGCATGCGTGCAGCAGACCACGGCCAACGATCCCAGGGTCACGCGGGTGGGCCGCTTCCTCAGGCGTTCCAGCCTCGATGAGCTGCCTCAGCTCTTCAATGTGCTGAACGGCACCATGTCGCTGGTGGGGCCCCGGCCCCACGCACCGGAGACCAAGGCCGAAGGCCGGAAATTCGTCGAGGTTGTCGACCGCTATGCCGCGCGCCACCGCGTCAAGCCGGGGATCACCGGCCTGGCGCAGGTCCATGGCTGGCGCGGGGAGACGGATTCGGTGGAGAAGATCAACCGGCGCGTCGAATACGATCTCTACTACATCGAACACTGGTCGGTCTGGTTGGATCTGTGGATCCTGGTCAAGACGCTCTGGATCGTCCTCAAAGGGGAAAATGCTTATTAAACCTTTGATCGGTTATCCCGCACCGGCTAGTTTTGTCCTCAGGTTTCTTGCGCTCCGTGGCAGCCATGAAAAAGCTTCTTAGCATCCTTATCTTGTTCGGCCTGGTCGCCGTGGCCGCGATCGTGCCCAACCAGATCCGCAAGACCAAGATCGATTACGAGGCACGCATGGTCGCCGTCGTGGAGGCTATCAGGGCCTCTCTCAGCTCGACCTCCACAACCAGCGATCCGATGACCGTGGGAATCTACGCGCCGAAGATCGACGCCAAGGAAAGCGACGGCCGCTTCTTGTCGGTCTCCGGCATCATCGAGTTGAAGAGCCTGAGCGGGCGCGAGCAGGTGGAGCGGTTTTCCGCGCGGATTCGCAATGAATGCAAGTCCCGGTACGATGCCAAATGCCTGCGCATCGAAACCGTCCTCGTCCGGGGGGTCAAGTTCGTGAGCGCCGGCGAGCTGGCAGTCCTGCTTTCCACCCTGCCCCTGCGGTCGCCCGCGCCGTCGGTCCCGGCCCGTGCCCCGGAGGCCGGTGACCGCGCCCCCCTGGAGCACCCGCGGCAACCGGCGCCGAAGACCCAGGCACCACCGCAAGCGAAGCCACAGGCGAAGCCGCAAGCGAAGTACGAGACCAAGGCCGAGGAGGCGGCGAAGAAGGCCACGCCCAGGGCCAAGATCGAGGCCAAGCACGCCGCCGAGGACACCTCCGCCGAGAAGCGGGAGGCAACCGAGGGCAACCGGGCGAAGGGCAGCCAACCGGAAAAATCCGCCGCACGGCCCGAGCGGGCGGCGGCGAAAGCGGTGCCCCCCGAGCCGCCTGATGCCAGCGAGGCGGCGGCCAAGCCTGCCGCCGGGGCGGCCCCCGCGGCAACGGAGGCGGAGACGCCGGAGGCGCCGCCGCCCGCGCCGCCTCCTGTATCGATGCCCGCACCGCCGCCCCGGCCCATGGCGGCTCCGGCAAGAAATTCCAGCAGCCAGACCGAAATGGCGGTGCGATTCCCGACGCAGGCACCGGCCAAGGCCCCCGCCATCGAACTCAGCGATCCTTCGGACCAGGTGCTGCAGATCCAGCTCGCGTTGAGGCGATTCGGATACGATCCCGGCCGCGCCGACAACCTCGTTGGACGGAAGACCCGTGCCGCCATCCTCGCCTATCAACGGCAGAACGGGCTGGAGGCGACCGGCGACCCTTCGGGCGCGCTGCTCAGGCACTTGTCGAGCCGCCAGGCCTCCGCCCAGCAGCACGCGCACAACGAAACCGGTCCCGGCACCTCATCGACCGCGGGGTCGCCCGGCGCCAAGGAAGCGGCCGGCCGGGTCGCGCAGATCCAGCTCGCCTTGCAGAGATTCGGGTACGATCCGGGCAGGGTCGACAACGTCGTCGGGCGCAAGACGCGGTCGGCCATCCTCGCCTATCAACGCCGGAACGGGCTCGAGCCTACCGGCGAGCCTTCGCTTGAGCTACTCGATCATCTCAGGGGAACCGGCAACGAGCAGAACACTCCGTGAGCGCCGGCATGCCGCAGCATCAAGAGGGCAAACGGCGAGTCGACAGGGGAAATCTTGCGGAATCGATTGTTTCAAATAAATTAGAACCCTTGAGAGCCACCCAAGGTTCCCAAAGGCGTTACAGTAGTGGTATAATTTGAAATAATCATTAACTATATTTTACGGAGCGATCAGTTCAGTGGCCCTTTTTAGACGTCCCCCGGTAAAACCGCAGAGAAGGTCCGATGCAAGGGTTGCTCCGGTCGCGCAGCCATCCTTGGCCCCGCCCAGGCGCGAGGACCCGCGTCCGTCTGCCGCATCCCAGGAAGGGCCGCGCCTCGAGGCCGTAAAGTATTCCGAGACCGGCTCGGCACCGGCGCTGCCGAGCTTTCGATTCAGCTCCTCACAGACCGCCAGGCCCCGATACGTCAAAAGGGACGTCACTTCCGAAGCGGAACACCTCTGGGAAATCTTCATGCCCAGCCGTCCGCAGACGACGGAAGACATGTTCATCGGCCGGCGCGCGCTGATGGAAAAGATCATCCGGTCGATCGAGGAAGAACATGCCCACATCGTGATCTACGGCGGCCGGGGTCTGGGCAAGACCTCCCTCGGCAACATCGTCGCCGAGTCGGCGCGCCGGGCCGGGTATCACGTCACCCGCTGCGCTTGCGATTCCGACACCAATTTCGAGGGCCTGTTTCGCGAGTTCCTGAGGCGCCTGCCCGGCGACCTCCTGAACCGCTCCGCCCGATCCAACGGCGCCCCGATCCAGAATTTCGAGCAGTTTCTCGAATCCGACCGTCTGGGCCCGACCGATCTCGCCAACATCTTCGGCAATCTGATCGAGCGCGTCATCCTGATCATCGACGAGTTCGATCGCGTCCGCGACGAAGACTTCAAGCGCAAGATGTCCGAGGCCATCAAGGCGGTATCGGACAGCAGCGACTACCTCACCATCATGATCCTGGGGATCGGCCACACCCTCGACGAGCTGCTGGAGCACCACATCTCGATCCAGCGGCAGATCAAGGCGATCCGCCTGCCCCTGATGGAAGAGAAGGAGATCCGCCAACTGCTCAGACAGGGCGAGGCGCGGGCGGGCATCACTTTCGATCCCGTGGTTCGCGAGCACATCGTGACGCTCTCGAAGGGCACACCCTATTACGTCCACCTTCTTGCCCTTCTTGCCGGGCGCCGGGCGCTCGCCCGGCAGTCGCTCACGGTCGAGCAGGGCGACCTCTGCGGTGCCATTGCCGACGTGCTCAGCGAATTCGACCCCAATGTCGTCGCGGCCTATGAGGGGGCGACGCAGAACGAGGCGAAATCCTTCATCAACGATCTCCTGTTCGCGGCAGCCATTTCACGGGTGGATCATTACGGACGGTTCCGCGCCGAAGACGTCATGAAGCAGCTCAAGGACGATCCCGACAAGTCCTACCGGATCCTGAATATCCAGGGCGGATTGACCCGTCTCAGCAAGGAGGGCGGGGGCCAGGTCCTGCAAAAGAACGTCTCGCCGGGCGGAATCGTGACCTACGACTTCATCAACCCGTTGATGCGCAATTACATCCTGTTCCTGCAGGCCGGCCGCCGTGGGCTTCTCCCATATTTCGGAGAGGAGTCGGGCGAAGCTTCGAATTTGGGCGACGGGTCCGCGCCACCGACGACCATGGTGGTCGGAAACAGGTACTGAAGTTCGAGGAAATCGGCGACACAGAGATGGCTCTGGTCCTGGGGTTTGTAATAGGGCCATCAGGTTTTGCGGTTCACTAGCAACATAGGGATTACCGCGGCGGTTATCGGCGAGCGACGCTCCTATCCGATAGCCCAGGGTTTCGCACCGCCCAGTGCAAGAGGGCGCTTATGACCGGCCGCCGGCTGAAGGTCTTGCATGTCGTCCGGCAGTATCATCCCTCCGTCGGGGGCCTCGAAGCTTATGTGCACGAACTGGCCTCACGTCAGGCGAAGACCTGCGACGTCGACATCCTCACCCTGAACCGTGTGTTCGGCGACGTTGGGCGCCTTCCTGCCCGGGAGAAGATCGACGGGATTTCCGTCGTACGGATACCTTTTCTTGGCTATCGCCAACTATTCCTGCCGTTCCTCGAGCCGTCGCTGTTGAGGGGCTACGACGCGATCCATATTCATTGCGCCGACCAATTGCTTGACTGGATCGCCCTCATCGGCCGGTTCCGAAATCTCAATCTTTTTATGACAACCCATGGCCTGTTTTTTCACACCGAAAGCATGGCCATGTTGAAGCGCCTCTACCTCAGGACCGTTACGAAGATGAGCCTTGGTCGCATGCGGGGCATTTTCGCGGTCAGCGCCAACGATGCCCGCACCTTGGAAAACGTGGGCGTGGACTCGATCGTCTTGCTGAATCCCATTGTCCCGCTGGGCGATTTCATATGCGAAGGCCGGGACCTCTTGTATGTGGGCAGGCTGTCGGCAAATAAGCGGGTGGAATTGCTGATTCCCTTTCTTGCGGAGCTGCTCGGCGAATTCCCGGATTTGAAACTTCACATTGTCGGTTCCGATCAGGAGAAGCTGTGGCCACAGATATCCCAAAGCATCGACCGTGAAGGACTCGCCGACCACATCCGCTTTCACGGCTATCTGGAGGCTGAGGACCTGCGCTCCATCGCCCGGACCTGCGGCTTCACCGTTTCCGCCTCGCGCTATGAAGGGTTCGGCCTCACCGTCATCGAAGGCATGTCCATTGGCCTGTTGCCCGTCATGCATTGCAACGACGCGTTTCGGGAAACCTTCGAGCGCTCGCAATGTGGCCTGCTCACAAGTTTCGACGATCCGGTCCAGGCCGCGCGCGCGTTCGCAGCCTGGCAGGCGACCGTAACGCGCAAGGAACGCGAACGGGCGCACCGGTTTGCCCACCGCCAAAGCTGGGATGCCGTCGCGAGCACCTATCTGGACCATTACGAGGCGGTCGCCTCACCGCGATCATGAGGTCCCGATCAGGGCCAGGACAGGACGCAACACTGAGATGCGCACGAGACTCTCCATCGCGGGATTAACGATTCGCCGCACCACGTCGCCGGTCGTCACGCGGTTTCTCCTTCGTAAACTCCGCCGCGATCAGCCCGCGACCGTTTTCTTTGCCAATGCCAACTTCGTGACCCAGTGCCGTTATCTTCGTCAGGAAATCGCCGAGGCAGACAATGTCATCGTCCTCAATGACGGCTTCGCTCTCGACGTGGCGGCACGTTTGCTCAGCGGCGCAAAGTTCCCGGAAAACCTCAACGGGACCGATTTCACCCCGGCTTTTCTTTACAAGCTCGAAAGCCCCGCGCGCGTGTTCCTCCTGGGAGGCAGCCCGGAAGTGGTCGTAGCCGCAGCCGAAGTCTTCGGCAGCTATCCTCGCGTCGAGGTGTGCGGACATGCCGACGGATATTCACTCTGGCAGGACGAGAACAAGACTCTCGAGGCAATCAACGCGGCAAGGCCGGAGATCCTTCTCGTCGCGCTCGGCAATCCTTTGCAGGAAGAGTGGATTCTTCGCCACCGCTCGACACTTGACGCCCCGTTGATCTTCGCGGTAGGCGCATTGTTTGACTTCATGTCCGGCCGGATATCGCGCGCGCCCCAGGCATTGCGCAACCTTCACTTGGAATGGGCCTACCGCCTCTTCCTGGAGCCGCGCCGCCTGGTTGGCCGCTACACGATTGGAATATTAAGATTTTTCAGCATGGCCCTGTTCGACCGAACCAAAGTTTAAAGTGATATGGTCTACGGGTTCATCAAGTAGGTTTGCAGTTGCTGGTTTCTATAGCCACGTTACCGGGGTGGCCCGGGGTCTGATGCAGACTGTGCCCATAGGCAGGGTTCGAGGTAGTTGGAGATGCCGATCAACGATGCTATGACGACGGGCCGCGCCAGGATATGGCTCAACCCTGCAAGATGGGATTTGCGGGCGCTCCTCAGTGTTCCATCGGCGCAAACCCTCGCCGCGCTTACGGTTTGCGCAGCGACGCTGTTCAATTTCGTCCTTGCCACAGTGAACGCGAATTTCTTCTCCCTCACGCGAGGGAATATCATCCTCGCCGAGGTCGCCATCGTCGGCACCGCGGCGGTGATTTGTATGCGAAGCTTCAACCGCATGATGATCCCCTGGGCTCTGGTCCTGTGGCTGCTGCAGCTCATACTCGTATTGATCAGCATGGGTCACCAGGAGATCTTTCCCAAGATTTACCGTGACGCGCTGATCATCCCCATCTTCGTGGCATTGGGAATCGTCTACGCGAATGGAAACGTCGTTCGCATATTCGTGGTCCTGCAGGCCATTGTTCTCGGCGTGATGCTGTTCGAGGCCATCTCGCCAGTAGGATATGGCAGCATCTTCAATCCCTGGGATTACTACGTTCAGACCCGCGGATTCGAAGGCGACGCCCCTTGGCATGGCGCCGCCCTTTTCCAAAGCGCCGTCAGGCCCGACGGGCGTTACCTCTTGGGATGGCTCGACATTCATCGCCTGTCATCGCTATTTCTCGAGCCGGTGTCTCTCGGGAACTGGTGCATCGTCATCACGATTTTCATCGTTTCGCTCTGGAACTCGATGACCTTTCGCGAACGGATTTTCATGGTCCTCAGCAACGTCGCGCTGTTGATCGGATCCGATGGCCGGCTCGCCCTGGCGACCATAGCCTTGATCGTCGTCATCGTGCCCTTCGCGCGGCTGTTGCCCCGCTATGTCTACGTCTTGTACCTGCCGATCGCTGTCATCGTCGCCGTGACGCTGTCCAATACCTTCGAGTTCGATCCCCTCCACGATGATTTCCCGGGCCGCATCGCCAAAAGCATCGAGATGCTGGAGACCATGGACTTTATGACTCTTCTCGGCCTCGACCACACCATGTTGGATCGTGCGGCCGACAGCGGAATCAGCTACGTGATCATCACACAGTCCATTTTCGGCCTAATCGTGCTGTGGTGTGCCATCTGCTTCCTCCAAATGCAGAACACGCGGCGCGCCATCGTTTTTATGCATAGCCTCTGCATATTTATCTCTTTCATCCTGATGATTAGCGAGGCCTTGTTTACCATCAAGACAGCGGCGGTCCTCTGGTTCCTCTACGGATACATTTCGGCGCGCGGTCATCTTGACCGGCTGCCCGCTCGCCCCGCCGCTTAGCATTTGCCGCCGGATTCTCCCAACGGTAGGATGTATGGCCATGACCACGATACTCGGAGTTCGGGGAAAATCAGCGTTCCCTCGCATTATTCGCCTTGGGCAAGGGTGTTTCGCCGCCTCGTTCCTTGCCTCCTTGCTGGCCATTGCGGCAGCAAGCGCGAACACGGCGCCAAAGAAACAGCTTCAATTCGTCGGGGTCAATTTTGCCGGGGCCACGTTCGGGCGTGGCAAGATTCCCGGAATCATGAACAAGCATTACCATTACCCGAACCGTCGGGCCATGGACTACTTCCTCAAGGCAGGCTTCAACACCTATCGGCTTGCCTTTAAGTGGGAGCGCCTTCAGAGGCAGTTGGGTGCCGAGTTCGACCCACAGGAAATCGCCGCAATCGACCGCACTGTGGGCTACCTCACGAAACGGGGGGCGTACGTCATCCTCGATGTTCATAACTACGCCCGGTACTACAGGAAACTGATTGGCTCTGCGTCTGTGCCGGTGTCGGGGTTCACGTCATTATGGGTCAAGCTCGCCAACCGCTATCAGTCGAACGAGCGGGTCATCTTCGGCCTGATGAACGAGCCGTTCCGCATCGGTGCCGATACCTGGCGCGACATTGCGGTCGCGGCAATTGGGGCGATTCGCGCCACGGGGGCACGTAATCTCATTCTTGTCCCGGGAACCCATTGGAGCGGAGCGCATTCCTGGTATAAAGCCAAGGGCGGCATTTCCAACGCCGAGGCATTGAAGACCCTAAAGGATCCGGCAAACAACATTGCCATTGAAGCGCATCAGTACTTCGACGGCAATTCGTCGGGAACAAGCGACAACTGCGTCAATGAGATGATCGGCGTGCGCAGACTTCAGGGATTTACGCGCTGGCTGCGTGAAAACAATCTCCGCGGCTTCCTCGGCGAATTTGGCGCAGCCCGAAATTCCGTCTGCATGGCGGCTCTCGACAATACCTTGAAATACGTGGCCGAAAACGCGGACGTCTGGCTGGGATGGACCTACTGGGCAGCAGGCGCTTGGTGGGGAAACTACAGATTCAGCGTCCACCCGTCTTCCGAGGGAGACAAGCCGCAGATGAAGGTGCTGAGAAGTGCCGTCGATGCCAACGCGAACCTCCCTTCCCGGTAACTCTAGGAAATACTGCGTCGTCTCTTTGATACCAAGGGCCGGCCTTCTGGAAGGCCGTTTCGACGACACGCGACGGCGCGATGTCGGGCCCATTTACGCTGCGCCCGGGGAACTTTGACGAATGACGGCCTCGACGAACCCTTCTCCGCCCCGGGCCGTGATCTTCAGCTACCACACCGTGGGATTCGGCGCACGCAAAGCCAGCATCGTCTTCTTTGCTGAAGAGTTGGCGAAAATGGGCTGGCAGACCGACTTTGTCACGGCGCAGCTCAGCCGCCTCTCTGAACTTGCCGGCGTCCCGCGCCTCAAAATGGTGCCCAAGGATCAGCGGAATGTTTGGATCTCCCTCCCCGACGGCTTGTCGGCCTTCGTGTGGGTCCCCGCCTTCCACCCCGCGACCACCGGATCGGGCCTCGTAGACCGGCTGGCGACACCCCTCTTCGCATTCTATCCCTACCTTCTCCCCGATTCTGTTCGGCGGAGGGTACGGTCGGCCCGGCTCATCATCATCGAAAGCTGCAGCGCGGTCATGCTGTTCCCGCTGCTCAAGAAACTGGCGCCGGGCGCCAAATTCCTCTACCGGGCGTGCGATCCCCTGGATGCGATTGGCATGCATCCGATGCTTAAGAGGGCCGAAACCCGGACGGCGCCCGAATACGATCTGTTTACGTCGCCCTCGGAAATGATCCTGGCGCAATTCCCCAGCAATGTGAAAACGAGCCACCATCCCCAGGGCCTCCACAAGACCCTCTTCGACGTCGAGGTACCCTGCCCATTTGAAAGCGAGGGTCCCCATGCCGTCGTCGCCGGCGACATGATGTTCGACCTCGAGTCCTTCGAAATCATGGTCAAGAGCTTTCCGGGCGTCACGTTTCACGCCTATGGACGCATGAATCTCGAAAGCCTCCGCGGGGCGACCAATCTCAAACACTACGGTGAGGTCCCGTTCGAGACCGTGCGCGATGCGTTGCTGCATGCCGATCTCGGAATCGCGCCGTACCTGGACCGGCCGGAAGTTCACTACCTTGCGGAATCCAGTCTCAAACTGGTGCAATACAGCTACGCAAGGCTGCCCATCGTCGCGCCTTACTTCTGCAAAGGGTCCCGCGAGCACGTGTCGGGCTACATCCCCCGTGACGCGTCGTCGATCGTGGAGTCCGTCGAGACGGCGTTGCGCTTCGACCGGGCGACCATCGACCGCTCCACCGTTCTGGACTGGCGGGAGGTCGTAACCAAGATGCTCGGAGAGCTCGGCCTCCTTGACGCGGCGGCAGGCGGGTCATCTCCCTGAGCCAGCGCATCCCGACGGGAGGCAGGAGGCGAAACAGGCGCGCCATCGCCCCTCAGGGCCCGGTTAAGAGAGTTTGGTCTTCAGGTGACCGGCCAAGCGCAAGGCCAGGGCAACAATCGTCAAGGTGGGGTTCATGTGGCCCGAGGTAGGAAACACGGAGCTCCCCGAGATGAAGGTGTTGTCCAGGCCATGGATGAGACAGTGGCGATCCACAACGCCCTTGGCGGCACTGTCCGCCATCCGGGTGGTGCCCATTTGGTGGTAGCCGAAATGGCCCGGCAGCGGCGCGCCGCCTTCCTTGAGAATCTCCTCGTTCAGCTTGACCCGGCCAAGGCCGAGCCGGCCGAATTCCGCGGCCAAGGTCTTCCCCATCACGACCATGGTGCGGCGTTCCAGATCGCTCAGTGTCCAGTGGAGCCGGCCGCGGTTCAGCCCGAGCGCATCCTTCTCGCGGATGATCGTCACCCGGCTTTCCGGATTTGGCGCCTGCTCGCTTTCGACCTTGAGATCGATACGCTCCAGCGGCGGCATGGTTCCCTTGCCCAGGAACACGCGGCGAAAGGTGTTGATGGCGACATCGTCCAGATCCATCAGGATTCGCCACACCGTCTCGTCCCAGCGATGGACCGTATGGCCCTTGGAATGACGGAGGACCCTCATGATCTGCCGCACCCCGGCCATGCCGGAATCCGCCTTGGCGACTTCCCGGGGATAGATCAGGGAATTGAGCACCTGCTCCCGTTCCTGAACTTCGGGCGCCAGGGTCAGGTGCTGGGCGAAGCGGACTCCGGTCACGAACTCCTGGAGAAAGCTCTGACGGATCCGGTCCTCATCCTTGGGAAAGGCTTGCCCGACGATGAACTGCGCATGTTCCTGGAAGTAGCGGCCAACCAGGCCGTGCCTGTTCCCGACTCCCTGAGATTCCACCGAATTGGACACCAGAAGCAGCCGCGCGTTCTCGATCGCCCCGCAGGCGATGACGTAATACCGAGCCGATATGCGCCCGGTTTTTCCCTGCAAGCTCCTGAGGTCGAGATGGCTGACCCTGCGTCCGTCGGCATCCAATTGAACGTTCGTGACGTTGGCGTGAAAAAAGACCTGAACGTTCCTCGAATGCCTGAGCTCATTGCCATAGGCCACTCCGAACCGCACCGGAAAATCTCGGAACTGCCTGAAGCCGTAGCGAATCTTCTTATCATCGAATGGCAGGCCCTTGCGCCCGATATAGCTCCAGGCGTCATCGCCGTAGCGAAATGGTCCAAGCTTGCAGACCGTCTGGGCACGCTCATAGAACGGCCTGAGTTCCTTGCGGCTGAGCGGCCAGCCGCTGTCGGGCACCCAGGGCCTTGTCTCGAAGTCGATTTCCTCGAGCGGCCCGCAGACGCCTTCCCAATGATTCGTCGAGCCCCCGAAATAGCGCAGCCGGCAGTCCAGAATGTTATAGGGCCGGCCCGTGTTCTCACCTGCGTAGAGATCCTGGGTCGCGGCATCGAATTCGCTGCCTCCGCTCTCCAGAAGGATCACTTTGGCGCTGGAGTCCTTGAATTCGCGGGCGACAGTGATTCCGGCAGCGCCCGCGCCGACGATGCAAACATCTGCGCGCAAATCCACCGGGGTCGGTAGCTGGTCAAAATCTGAAATCATCTGGGAAAAGGTCCAACAGGATCAGACACGATGCACAAGAGCGCAGAGCATTCCTTCCGTTCGCGCGATCACCCAGCCATCGACGATCACGACGTCGTCGCTTGCAAAATCACGGCTCCGCAACGCTGCAATGCTCTGGTGCAAGGCTTTGGCGCCGCCGCTGTCATAGGCGTCCCAAAGTTTCCTGAACAAATGCGCGAGCCGCACCGCGTCTTCGGGATAGAGAACGAGGTAGCGGTGCCCGATCTGACCGGCGGCACGGCGATCTTCGAAGATCTCGCCCAAGGCCTGGTAGACGGAAGAGCCGTTAGTCGGACCCTTGACCGCGGCCAAGGCACGAACCACGGGAAGGGTCGCCGCGGCCGCGGCCGCAGAGACAATCCGCAATAGAAACGATCGGCGCTCCGGCCTTCCTGCAAAATTGGGATTTACCATGTCTCGACCCTACAGCCGCCTTGTAAAGAATTGCTTAAGCCTGTCTTTAGGCCCGGCCCCCATCACAAGAAAGCAAAAAGACCGTTGCAAGGAACTTGGTTTCCCCAGCGTCCCTTTCCCCCTCGCGATTCGGCCCGGTGCTCACACCGCCAATGGTGCTGCCCGCGCTCGCATACGTCGCGAAAGCTACACATTTCGGACTTATTCTTTACGGCGTTTGAAAAACTGGGGTCCGCGGCAAGAAAACAACAGCCATATGAATATCAGCTGTCATAATGGTCAAAAATAGAGCTTTGAAAAGATGAAAGTTTTACGGTTAGCTGTTCTATTTCTCGGCAACGGGCACTCCAAGGCAACCGCCAGGCAGTGTGTCGCTGCGCTTGACGATACTGCAGGGCTCGAGAGCATTCACCGGCACAGCCATCCCCATGGCGATCCGACTGTCTTTCTATACTTGGACCAGTCAGCGGGGCCGGCACTCCACTACTATATCGATGAAGACGGCTCCTTCCTGGTCATCGATGGCGATATCTTCAACTTGGACGAGATCGCCTCAGACGAAGTCCGGGATCAGAGAAACCCGGCAAAGTCACTGTTCGAACTTTATCGCTCCCGTGGGGAAGAGGTTTTCGCCAAGCTCGACGGTGGCGCAAGTATCGCCCTTTGGGACAGCCGGAAAGGCTCGTTCCTCGGCTGCCGCGATCACCAAGGCATCGTTCCGAGCTACTATCGGGAGCACGCGGGCGTGCTGTGCTGGGCCTCGAATGTACCGACCCTTTTAAGCGTCTTCGGTTATTCCGGCATCGATCTGCCGGCCTTGGATTTCTTCCTCGGCTCGGGGTGCTGCCCCGCGCCATGGACCATGGCCAAGGGGTTCAGCAAGCTCCCGCCGGCGCATTTCCTCCGCGCGGGCTACAGGGAACGGTCCCGGATCGAGCGTTACTGGCGGCCGAGCGGTCAGCCGAAAATCGGTACGGACCCGCAGGAAGCGGCGGGACATCTGAAGGATCTCCTCCTCAAGGCGTTGCGCCGCCGGACGCCGGGAGGTGAGGACTACGGTGTCATGCTATCCGGGGGCATCGATTCAAGAATGCTGGTCGCGGGGCTTCGGGAAATCGGTCGCGATTTCCGGGCGTTCACGTTCCGGTACGAAGACTATGACGGGCAGTTCAACGAGGCCGGCGAGGCCTCCAAAACGGCGGATCAGTTTGGAGTGGAACTGGAAGAGGTCCCCTTCAGGCCCGATGATATCCCTGCCAATCTTGACTGGATGGTGAAGGCCTATGGCGAACCCATAGGTCACGGCCTGCATACAAGCATGATGAGCCGGATACAGGCCCCAGGCGGCATGGTCTTGCTGAACGGAGCGGGGACGGATGTCTTGTATGTCGTTCGATGGGACAGGATTGCCCTGAATTACGCGCGCCTTCCCATTTTCATGCAGCGGATGGGCAGCGCAATGATCCCGCTTTTCGACAGGATTGGAGAGCTCCGACGACCGGGTCCGCTGAGCCCTCTCTATGCGAAATCCGCCAGACTCGCCCATGGGGCGAAAATCATCGCCTGGGCTGCAGAGAGGGGAGTAACAGCCGAACTGACCGGGATCTGGAATCCCGTCTTCTACCGGACGGGCCTTTACTCAGACAAGACATGGATTGCCGATGCGCACCGGGATCGCGACGCTCTCCTCGCCGATCTGCTAGAGACATATGCAGAGGAAAACAAGCGCGACAGAATCGTAATCATCGACAGGGAACTTACGACTTCGGAAGCCACCCTCTATTGGAACCACTGGTGGGGCCGAGCCTCGGGACATCGGGTCCGGTTCCCATACCTGGATCAAGATGTAGACGCCTATGTCCTACGGCTCAACCGCTGGGGAAAGGACAAGGACGACTGGCGCTGCGTGGCCGAGAGGCTCTTGGACAAGGAAAGCGCCAATGCCCCCAAGATCGGGCAAACCGTCCCCATTCACGACTGGTTTCGGAAACCGCTCAAGGACTTTGTGATGGATCAGCTTTCACCGGCCCGCGTCGCGCGCTCCGGTATATTTGATCCCGAAGCGGTCCAGCGCTTGACCGAGAGCCACATGCGGAAGGATGGGCAACACGCGTTTCGCCTGTGGCCCATTATCACCACGCTCCGATGGCAGGACCTCGCGGCGTCGGGAAAATGGGACTAACCCGGCGCTGCGGGAGGGAAAGGCCCCCGCGGCCGGGGAAATTCAACAGCACAGGAAAGTTATTTCTGATAGACGGTATAGCCTGATAGACGGGCACTCCGGCTTATCCTGCTGAACGCTCATTACCTTTTACGTCGTGCGACACGAGTGACCGCAGCGCCGGGAATCGCACCGGCCCGAGGGGAATCGTTAAAGTTTTTCACTTAGAAAGGCGCCAAGGAAAGGTCAGGTGCATGTCCCCAGTTGCGACGCCACGCGACGTCATTCTGCAACTTGTTAAAGGTGGCGCCCTCTCAATCGTCATAAAGGTCGCCAACGGCTTCCTCGCCTACGCGATGCTGCTCGCTATCGCCCGCGCCTCGACCGGCCAGCAGTACGGCATCTTCGCCGTGGCGTTTTCGGTTTCGGTCACCGCCGCGATCATCGCGGGTCTGGGGCAGGCTTGGTCGATCACCCGCTTCTGGCCTCAATGGACGGGTCAGGAGCAGATCGACAAGGCCCGATCTGTTCTCCGGCTGAGCTTACATCTCGCGGCGGCCGGATTGACCGCCGCCGGGCTCCTGATGATATCGGGAGGGGCCCTCAGCCTTGTCGTGGACCTCCCCTGGTCCTTCCGCATCGCGGCGGCAGCCGCTCTTTTCACTTTCGCCTTCGGTTTCGCCGAATATGCCTCCGCCGCGCTGCGCGCCCAGGGGTACGTGGTGGGAGCTTTGGCGCCCCGCGACATCCTGTGGCGCATCCTCGTGTGCATCGTCTTCGGCTTGGCCGCGCTTTACGGCGTCTCATTCAATGCAAATTCGATTGTCCTCCTCATAGGCATCATCCTGCTGATCACGGTCTCGCCCCAGGCCCTGATGCTGCTCCGTTCTTCGGCAGGCGCATCCATGGGCCACCTGACGGACAACGACAAAAAGGCGATATCCCGCTATTCGCTCACCATATGGGCCATGACCGCCATTCAGATGGGACGGAGCCATGTCGGCGTCGTAGTCGTATCGACGTTTCTCGGGGCAGAGGCCGCGGGCGCGTATTTCTCCGCGGACCGCACGGCGAACATCCTCGCCTTTATCCTCTTGGCTGTAAATCTCGTGGCCGCGCCGCTGATTTCCCGACATTTTCATTCCGACCGCAAGGAATTGGTGCAGTTGATTGTCGGACTGTCGGGCCTTGCCGCGGGATCCGCAGCTTTGGCCGGTCTGGTATTCTTCTTCCTGTTCGGATCCGAAGTCCTGTCCCTGTTCGAGCCTGCCTACAGATCCTATTTCCCTATCCTCTTGATCCTGTGCATTGGCCAGTTCTTCGCCGCGGCGACGGGGCCCGTCGGCCCCCTCCTGATCCTGTCCGGACATGAACGCATGGACCTGATCCTGGTCACCACCGTGAGTGGGGGCGCGGTTATCCTGCAGATCATTTGCGGTTTCTACTGGGGGGCGATCGGCGTCGCCCTCGCCAGCGCGGGGGCTACCGTTTTTGCCAATGTCTTTGCCACCATTTATGCCAGGCGGAAACTCCGCATCGACACGACCGGACTGTCCCTGGCGGTCCACGGTACCCGAAAGCTTTTCCTCCGCTTCTTCCACAAAACGAGCCCGACCCCGTGAATTCCCTGAGACTGGCCATTGTATTCTGCCCGAGTGCCGCATCCGCCGCGGTCGCGAGAGCACGCATCGCGAATCTGGATAACCTCGCCGGTGGCCGCGATATCCTGCGCCACCGCCACCCCAAGGACAATCCGGCCGTCCACCTCTACCTCGACCGGAGCGCAAAGCCGGGCTTGCATCACCATGTCGCCGATGACGGCTCCTTTCTCGTCATCGACGGCGACGTTTTCAACCTGGAGGAAATGGCCGGGCCCGGTGCGTCGTCAGCCCGCCCCAAGGCTGAAATCCTGTTCGATCTTTACCGGGCCAAGGGAATTGACGTCTTTGCCAAGTTGGATGCCGCGGCAAGTGTCGTGATCTGGGACAGCCGGGCGGGCCGGCTTGTGATCGTCCGCGACCATTGTGGCATCGTTCCCAGTTTCTACAGGGAGGAAGGCGGCGTCTTGTGCTGGTCGGCCAATGTACCCTCCCTGCTTCAGGTCACCGGCTTCAACGGCCTGAACCTGACGGCATTGGACTTTTTCCTGGGCGCCGGCAACTGCCCCGCGCCCTGGTGCTTTGCGGAGGGGGTCAGCAAGCTGCCGCCCGCCCATCACCTGATCGCGACCCCTGCCGCTCCCACGCGGGTCGAGCGCTACTGGCAGCCGACAGGGAAACCCAAGCTCGACCTGAGCGAGCAGGAAACCACGGAACGATTGAAGGAACTGCTTCTGCAAGCCCTCAGCCGCCGGGCGCGGGCCGATGAAGACGTGGGCGTCATGCTGTCCGCGGGCGTCGATTCGAGGCTCATAGCGGCTGGCCTGCGGAAAATCGGCCGCACGTTCCGTGCCTTCACCTTCCGTTACGAAGACTACCAAGGCAAGTTCAACGAGGCGGATGAGGCCGCGAAGACTGCGGATGTTCTCGGCATTCCCCTGGAGCAGATCCCCTATGGCCCTCGCGACATTCCAGACAACCTGGATTGGATGGTGAAGGCACATGGCGAGCCCTTCGGCCATGGCCTGCATACCGCAATGGTCAAGAAGATCCGTTCCGATGACGGCATGGTGTTGATGAACGGAACGGCGCCCGACTCGTGGTACGTGAGCCCATGGGATTTGCTGGCCCGGAAATTCGCTCACTTGCCCGCCCCAATCCGCAAACTCGCCGCGGGCACCGCTTTTCTGCTCGGACAATTCGGCTCCCTGAGGAGGCCGGGTTTGCTGAGACCGCTCTACGATAGGGCGAGCCACCTCGGTCACGGAGCGCGAATTGTCCTGTGGGGCGCGGAACGCGGGGTCACGGCCCGGTTCACGGGCATATGGAATCCGGTGTTCTACCGCGCGGAGCTGTACCGCGACCAGTCCTGGGTCGCCAGGGCGCGGGACGAGGCCGACGCCCTGTTTGCGCACACCCTCTCTGCCTTCGAAGACGAGAGCGAGCGCGACAGGCTGGTTTTCGTTTACCGCCAGTTCGCCACGGCGGAAGGCTCCACCTACTGGAATCACTGGTGGGGCCGCGCCACGGGGCACGAGGTGCGGTTCCCCTATCTCGACCATGATCTGAACGTGCTCGCCATGCAACTCCCGCGCTTGGGCAAGGACAAGGACGATATCCGCCGCCTATGCGCGGATCTGCTTGGGGACACTCACGCCTACGTCCCGAAGATCGGTCAGACGGTACCGATCCACCACTGGTTCCGCGGTGAGCTCAGGGAGTTCGTCATGGACCAGCTGACGCCCGCTCGAATAGCCGATTCCGGGGTCTTCGACCCCCAGGCCATCGCCCGGCTGGTCGACCGCCATATGAGGCGGGAGGGGGACTATGCCTTCCGTCTCTGGCCGGTTATCACCGTTCTGAGATGGCAGGAGCTCGCCAAGTCCAACCGCTGGGGTTAGGACGCGGCGACCTCCCGGCGTGAGACGGTCTGGCCTGAAGCCAAGCCGCGAATATTACTTTCCACGGATAATAATACAGGATGGGAGGATGGATTTTTTGCGACCACACATTAACCAATTAACACTTCTATTGTTGAATTTTGAACCAAATGATGGAATTTTGGTTTTCCGGTCAAGAGCGATTTGGGCCGGATACCGAGGGGGTCTTTAAATAAATATACAAATATATATGAGATATTCTTAATAATTTAGGCCGCATATTTAAAATATGTCCTATTTTTAAAAATCTGTCATTTAGTTATTTCTTTGTTTCAGGAAGTCGAAATGGCCTCTCCCTCGCCAAGGCGCGACACCTACCACCCGGAGATCCAGGGCGTAAGAACTCTGGGCGCCCTCTTGGTAGCGCTTTTCCACATCTGGTTCGCCAAGGTTTCCGGCGGCGTCGACGTCTTTTTCGTCATCTCCGGCTTCCTGATGACCCGGGCCCTGATGGGCCGTTACCTGGACGGAAGGTTCTCGATCTTCGGCTTCTGGGGCAACATCATTCGCAGGATAGCCCCCGTCGCCTACCTGGTGATGTTCGTCGCCCTTATCGGGTCGTTTTGGCTGGTGCCGGAAAACCGCTGGCTCGACACCATATCGCATTTCAAGAACAGCCTTATTCATACCGAGAACTGGAAGCTCATCGCCAATTCGGTGGATTACCTGGCGCGGGACACGGTACCCAACCCGCTGCAACACTATTGGGCGCTATCGGTACAGGTTCAGTTTTATGTCCTGTGGCCGTTCCTGATCCTGTTGACGGGCTATTTCGCCGTCAAGCGCAAGGCACCGAAGTCGTCCTTCGGTCTCAGCGTCGGCGCCACCTTCGTGATATCCCTGCTCTATTCGATCTGGGCCACCAACGCCAACCAGACCGCCGCCTATTTCGATACCTTCGCCCGCCTCTGGGAATTCGCCCTTGGAGGCCTGGTCGCCATCTACCAACCCATGCTGCAGGGATGGCTTTCCGCCCGGGCCCGGGCGGTTCTCGGCTGGGTGGGTGTCGCGGGCGTCATCAGCTGCGGCTTCGTTCTGGAGACCTCGAGCACTTTTCCAGGCTACCTCGCGCTGTGGCCCACGCTATCGGCCGCCATGGTCGTGGCCGCCGGCAACAGCGGCACCGGATACGGCGCGGAACGGCTGTTGGCGAGCCGCCCCTTCGTGATCCTCGGCGGAACGTCCTTCGCCTTCTATCTCTGGCATTGGCCCATTCTGATTTTCACCCTGGAGATCACGGAGCAGACGACCGTCGGGCTCTGGCTCGGACTGGCGATTTTCATGAGCGCCCTGCTGCTTGCGCTCCTCACGGTGCGCCTGGTCGAAGCACCGCTCAGGGAGAGCACGCTCGCGACCAAGTCGCGGTGGCGGAACTACGCGTTCGGAACGGCCTGCGCCATACCAGTCACCTTGGGCATCGCGCTTTGGCATTTCGACGCGCGCGCCGAATATGCCCAGCAGCGGAGAGACGTCAGGACCCTCAGCGCCGAGGCATACCCCGGAAGCCGCGTCGCGCTGACGCCGGCCAACCAGCTGGTCGGCGATGTCCCGATACATCCGGATTCGATGCTGATCACCGACGACAAGCCGATGGTCTACGACAACGGATGCCATCAAGGCCTGATGTCACGCAAGCCCGTGGGCTGCGTGTTCGGGCCGAAGGAAAACTATTACCGCACGATCGCCCTGATCGGGGGGTCCCACGTGGCGCAATGGGCGCCGCTGTTCAAGACCTTGGCGGAACGCAACAAATGGCGGGTGATCAGTTTCACGAAGAGCGCCTGCGCATTGGCGGCGGAAGAGGCCCAGGATGACGCGGCCTGCCACGAATGGAACCGGAGAACGGTCGATAAGATCATCGGGCTCAAGCCCGACTTCGTCTTCACCATGGCGACCCGCCCCAGGGGAACCTACCGCTTCGTCGAAAACCACCAGGAATATGTCCCTCCCGCCTATATCGAGAAATGGAAGACGTTCCTGTCGCACGATATCGCCGTCATCGCGCTCAGGAACAATCCATGGATGAAACACGACGTGCCGAGCTGTGTCGTCAACCATGCGGATAACCCGATCGCCTGCGCGCGCAGCCGAAGCGACGTTCTCGACGACCGCGCCTTCAAGCGGTCCCTCGAGAGCCTTCCCAAGGGCGTGAGGGTCTTCGACCTGACGTCCAAATTATGTGATGACCGCCTGTGCTATGCGGTGATGGGCAATGTCGCCATATACAGGGACAGCCATCACATCTCCGTCCCCTATGTGAACAGCTTGACGGATGCGTTCGAGGCGGCCCTGAAGGCAAAGATGGATTTGCGTGATTAGGCAGGGGCGAGGGATTTTTGCGCCGTTGGTTCGGCGAGGGATTTCTCCGTCCGGGAGGAAGGTCTCGAGAAACGGTCCAAGCACATCGCCGCGGTTCCCGGCCCCTCGACAGCCCGGAAACCGAGGCAAGGGGCATGGCCTGCCCCCATGGTGAACGCATTGCGCCGCGGACCTCGAAGGCCCTAAATTTTTGGCCCGTTAACTTTACATTTACCCAGAAACCGATGTAGTTTTCTTGGAGTAATAATCTTATTTTTTCCGAGAGCTTTTACCTTGTCTGGCCTTTTTCACAATATGAATTTTGCGGCCGCGGAACACGGCAAAGGGCGAGTGTCCCAAGTCTTGGAAATCACGCGGTTGGCTCTAGGTTCGGGCCATTTGTCGCCCGAAGAGTATTACTTTTACCATCTTTACGACGATTCGAAATTCAGTTGGGACGACAAGAAACGATTCGTCGGCCACATCGTCCAGGAGCAGATCAAGAAGTTCCTGGTCGACGACCGATGGAAGATCCTGGCCGACGACAAATTCATCTTTTCGACCATCTTCAGGTCACAGGGGTTTCCCCTGGCGCCGACCTTCGCCACCTACAATTATCACCCCAACAAGCGCGCCCGCTCGGTTCCCGCCCTGTTCACGCGGTCCGATCTGAAATCCTTCCTATTCGATCAGGTCGAATTCCCGATATTCGCCAAGCCCGTCACGGCGAGCTATGGCTCCGGGGGCATCGGGATCAAGGCCGCGGAACGCGATCCGGACCGGGTGATCCTGACCAATGACGAAAGCCTGACGCTGAACGAACTCGCCGACCGCCTGGAAAGCGTCGCCGGCGGTTACGTCATCCAGAAGCACATGTTTCCGCACCGCGTCATCAGGGAGATCTGCGGAGACGCGCTGGCGACGATGCGCGTCGTGGTGGTAGTCGGGAAGACCGGCCCGCGGGTCGACCGGACCTGTATCCGGCTGCCCGCCGGCAAGAACATGTCGGACAATTTCATGCACGGCCGAACCGGCAATCTCGGGGCCGATGTCGACATCGAAACCGGCAAGCTGCGAAATATCCTTCGCGGCGTGGGCGTCCGCCAGGAGTCGCTGCAACGACACCCCGTGTCGGGAAAGCAGCTTGACGGCTTGCAGCTGCCGTACTGGCGGGAGGTGGTCGAGCTCGTGACCGAGGCGGCAACGCTCCTGCCCGGCTTCACCCTCCAGGGTTGGGATGTCGCGATCTGCGATGATGGACCGATCCTCCAGGAGGTCCAGAGCGGGGACGTCGACCTTCCGCAATTGGCTGCCCAGCGCGGCATGCTGGACGACAAATTCATGAGATTCCTCCAGCGCATCAACAGACATTGGAAGCGGGAGGTGATCTTGACCACGTTGGATCAGTTGCCACGTATACTCTACCGGCATTTCGCCCCAAAACGGAACAACGCAGTCTGACGCCCCGCCGGCAGGGCGCCCCGCAGGGGCCACCCAAAAAACCTCATCGGAACAAGCTTCGCCCTGCACCGCCCCGTTGGGGGATGCGGGCGGGCGTTTACGACCGGATGCGGAAGCGATCGATGGTGCGGGTTTCGCCGGTATCGGGATCCAAAGCGATGACCCGAACCTCGAGCGTCGCAGGCTCGACCGAGAGCACGGCAAAGTGGTGGGCGGTATCGTCCCGGACAGCCACGAAATCAGCCGCTTCATCGCCGAGTTTGGAGAAACCGAAGCCGATCTCCGATCGTTTCCCGCTCGGGCTCACCTTGGCGAAGATGACACCGGCCCCCTTGTCGTAGGCGGCGGGGTCACGCGAGGCGATTTCCGGCGCCGATGGGTCTCCCCGTAATGGAAAGGTCCGCTCCAGGTTCTGGTCATGGGCGCTCAGATGCAAGTCGACGCCGTGGCGCAGGAAATAGGGGGCGAGCACGGTGCGGGCCTCGGGCCGGGCGGGGTGGCTGCGGCCGGCGCCGTAGATCGATTCGTGATGGTAAACGATCAGCCACCGGCAACCCCGCTCCCGCGCTGCGGCCAAGTCTCTGTCCAGCCAGGCCAGCATGTCTGGCGTGAGATCGTTTTCGCCGTCGGCGAGAAGGCTGGTGAAATGGGTCCCGGCCACATCGAAGGAATAGCACTCGCCGTCATTGTAGCCTTCGGGATGGCCAAAACGCGGCTTCCAAAGGCTGAGCCGTTCGGACAGGCGGAGTTCGTGGTTGCCGTATTGGGCCATGAACGGTATCTCCGAGATCACGGGCTCCATCATGCGGAACCAGTTGTCGATCGCGAGATTAGGGTCCGTAAATCGCCCATCGCGGTCGGCATACGCGTAGTCGCCGCCGCCCAGGATGAACAGCGGGTCTTCCTTTCGCAGCGCCGCAAGAACGCCCGTGACGCCATCGGCAAGCCCATCGATTCGCCCGGGCTGGCCGGTATCGGCAATGAAGGCGGCGGTGAAAGAGCCCTCGGCGGGCGCAGTGCGAAAGCCGCGCACGGCACTCCAGGGCCTTTTGCCCGTGGTATCCGAGGACACCCGGTATTCGTAGCGGGTATCGGCCTCCAGGCCCCGCAACTCGGTGCGATGCAGGACCCCGGCCGCAGGCGCCAAGCCGCTTCGCGGCAGCGCCCTTGCCTCGCCCGCAATTTCGCTCCACTCGCTGTCGCCCTCGCGGCGATACTGCACGGCATCGCGGTTGGCTTTAGACCGGGTCACCCAGGTCACCGTCATCGTGCTGTCGGTGGGCCCCTGCCACGACAGATGGACCTGCTGGGGTTCCTCATGCAGCTTGGTGGATATGCAGGGGATGCCGCGCTTGCACAGCAGTGGCGCAAACCCAAAACAGACAAAGGCCAGGCAGACCAGCCCGCCCAACGCGCCGCCGACGACAAAAGCGGCCCCAATTGACCACCAAAGGCTCACCACAGCACCTCCGGATAGCGTGCATTCCGTGTCACAAGCGGGGCCCCGCCAACGAATCTGCCGCTCGCAAAGCGCCCGGAAAGGGCACCTCCTGCCCCATGCTTCCCCGCGCGCCGTCCTGCCCTGGCAGGCGAAGCTTGCAGGCGAGCCCGGAAGCAGCAACACGAGAATAGCACGGAGCGCATTTTCCCGCAGACATCACGGAGACCGCATCGCAGCCTTGAATCCGCCTCATCCGACGCGGGATGAGGGATTTGCGATGGTGGCTAGGCCGGGGCAGGTTACTCCGCTGGGATGGTCTGCGCCGCGTTGCTGGCTGCGAAGATCTCCGGGACCGGAGCGCCCTCCACATCCGGCAGATCGACGTCCAACAAAGCGGCAACGGTCGGCGCGAAATCCAGGATCGAGACGGCCTCCTCCCGGTGCCCTGGAACCAGTCCCGCCATGGATGCCGCAAACAAACCATGGGGCGTATGATCGCCCGTCCGGGTGCCGGTGAAGGATCCGTTGATCGTGCCTGTCTTCGGTGAACCCACGCGGTTCACCGGGCCGGTCTTGTTCCAGATCACGAAGAGATCGGCAAAGTCCGCCACATGGTCGCCCTTGTAGAGATCGGAGGTCCGCACCACGCGCTGGACCAAAGGCTGGCCGGTTTCCAGGTTCTTGACCTCCATCAAGTCCCGGGTCAGCTGCTCGCAGAACGCATCGAGCTCGGGCCCGGGATTGACCCGGCCGCTCGGCTCGCGCCCCACCAGATTGATGCGGACGGCCCCGCTGATATCGTTGTGCACCACGGCGAAGGCCTTGCGACGCGCGCGGTCAGTGGCGATCATGGACTGCTCCACATGCACCACGCGGGACCGCAGCCGCGCGCGTACGTGCGACGGCAGGAGCGAGGTATAGAGCCTGCGCGCGGGCCCCATGAGCCTGCGGCCCAAACTCGGCCGATTGCCCTCCAGACGGCTCAGGATCTCATCGAGGACGAAATTGGCGCCGTAGTTCGGTCCCATGCCGGTGCCGCTCAGCAGGATCACCGGGGTTTCGGGCCCGACGCGCTCGAGCAGCCGCCCGATCTGTGCGTCGATGGCCATATAGACCGCCTTTACGGGGTCCCCCACCTCACCGGCCAGGGCCGCGTCGTATTTAGGGTAATCGGGATCATGAAGGTGCCAAGCCCGGTGACCGACACAGTGGGATTCGTCGAAGGTCGTCAGGAACAGGTCCCAACCGCCCCTCTCCAGGTACCGGCAAGCCATGTCGCCCTTGGTGGCGATGCGTTGCAGCAGACGGTCCTTGAACCGTGACATGTCGGCCACGTCCGATCCGTAGTGATCGCAATAGCCCACCGGGTCTTCCATACCGAAATCTCGGGAGATCTCTTCTGCCTCCTCGGCCGGGAAGATTCCCGCCACGTCCGACTGCTTGTTATGCAGGCCCCAATCCACGACGTGCAACCCGTTCATCCCGTCGCACAACGAATCGTAGGGGATGTCGATGACGGCGACCTTGCGCCCCGCCAGGCTCAGCCGGCGCCAGAACGGCCACCAGTCGGCGGGATCAAATTTATACTTGTAGAGCTCATACGCGCCCTTGCGCATATGCAAGCTAAAGTAGCGGCCGTGACGCGAAGGGTTAACGCCGGTCGAAAAAGACGGCCATAGGGCCCCACTGCCAAGGCCGGGCAAGGCAGGCGCGTCGCCCCAAAGACTGCGATCACGCAGTGCGCGAATATTCGGCAGATCCCCCGCATCGGCCCACTCAAGAAGGATATCTCGTTCGGCGGCATCCAAACAAATAAACAATACTTTGGTCAATATACTCATGATTCAATTTCGGGCTCGCCCGCTCCTTGCCAGCCGTGGATTTCCGCCGTTTTCAAGCCATATCCTCGCCCCATTAAATGGAAAGTCAAGTATCAAGTTGTTAACACAAACACTATAGTGGACACTGGCCGGTCAAGCCGCGATCGCCTGCCCGCGGCGTAGGCAAAACGGGCCGAGTGCCAGGCTGCGGGCGGTGCGTACGCTTTCCTCATCGGGATAACCGGCCGCTGAGCCAGCCCGCATCGGATCCGGGACAGTACAATCATATGGATTAAGCATGATTGTCCCCCGTCCCTGGCATTTCACGGGCCAAGAGGAGACAGGCCAGACTCCCTGTCCGGCGCGAATGCTCGCCCCCCTATGGCGATTTTTCCTGTTTCGCTAGGAGCAGAAACCGGATATGGGCATCGAATGACTTGGTTCGATGAATTCCTGCCCAAGCGGAAGCTTGGGGCGCTCACGCCGCTCGCGGTCGCGGAGAACGGCCCCTACGAGTTCTATCGGCTCGCGCCGCCCGGGGTGGTGATGGTGATGGTGCCGCTCGGCATCGAGGAGTTCTCGGCGGCCGATGTCGCCCGCGTCTTCGCGCCGCTCGACGACATGGTGGACGCCCTGATGCAGCGCCAGGTCGACGCCATCTACTCGACGGGCGTGCCGCTGTCCATCCTGATGGGTCCGGAAGGCCATGATGCATTCCTCGCGCGGATCGAGGCGCGATCCGGCCGGCCGGCGGGGTCGACCCTCACCGCCGCGATCGCCGCGGCACGGCATCTCGGGATCGCCAAGATCGCCCTGGTGAACAAGTGGGACGCGGCCATGAACGAGGCCCAGACGGCGTTCTTCGCCCGCGACGGCATCGAGGTCGTCGGCACCGCGACCGAGGTGCTGCCGATCGACCGCTTCCAGGGCCTGCCGAGCGCGGACAGCATGGAGCTCGCCTATGCCCTGGGGCGCCAGGCGCTCGAGAGGTTCGAAGACGCCGAGGGCATCTTCATCTCCGGCGGCACCTGGCTCGCCCAGCCGGTCTGCGAGCGGCTCGAGGGGGAATTCGCCAAGCCCTGCCTCGGCAACCAGGCCTGCGCGCTCTGGGACGCGCTGCACAGGATGGATTACTGGACGCCGATCCCGGGCCGCGGGATGCTTCTCGGCAGCCCCTGAACCCGTCCCCTCAGTCCCGGATGTCCTGCAGGAACCAGTCCGTCGGCAGCGCGCGTCCGAGGCCGCGCTCGACACAGGCGGCATATACCGCCCCGCCGACCGCCGAGAACTGGACGCCCTGGTTGCCGCTGTTGTGGAAGAAGGTGATCTGGTCCCGGCTTTCGCGGCCGGGCTCGCGGCCTTCGATGATGTCGGGCAGCTCCACCCGCCGGCCGGCGAACCCCGAAAGCGGGTTCTCCTTCATGGCCTTGGCCGGGAGACGGCCGCGCTCGTCCTCCGTGCCGCAGATGTAGGCGTGATAGGCGGTCTCCGAATCGGCGAACACCTCGGCCACCGGGCCGCGCGCGGAGAGCACCTCGAACCGGGCCGCCGCCTCCCGGCTCACCTCCAGCCAGCCGGCGTTGGCGACGTGCTGGCCGGGCTCCAGCCAGTCGGCATCGAAGGTCGGGCCCTGGGAATTGGTCGCCGTGGCGACGATATCGGCGCCCCTGAGCGCCTCCCGGGCGGACCCGACGGCGATCACATCGACATTGGTCTCCCGCGACATCTCCTCGGCGAAGGCCTCGCGGTGGGCCGGCGTCGGGCTGTAGACCTTGACCCGTTCGACGGGGCGCACCTGGCAGAGCGCCTTGAAATAGGACCGGGCCATGCCGCTCGAGCCCAACAGGCCGACCACCGCCGAATCCTCGCGCGCGAGATGCTTGACGCCGATCCCGGCCCCGCCGCCGACCCGGTACTGCTGCAGCAGCCCGTCGTTGATCAGCGCCAGCGGCTCGCCGTTGGCGGTGGAGAGCAGGAAGATCAGCCCGCAATAGCTGCCCGGCTCCCGGCAATATTTGATCGAGGTGCGCCGGCCGTCCTCGTCCACCGGCCAGCGCATGACGTCCGACTTCATGCGGATCGCGACGTAGCCGCCGCTCGCCCCTTCCATGGAGCCGAAGCGGTAATAACCGTCGTCGTTCTCACTCGGGACGTAGAGGTCCGAACGCGGCCTGACCACCGCCCGGCCGCGGTGGATCTCGAGGAAGGCAGCCTCCTGGCAGGCGATGCAGGTCTCCATGTCGAGCACCTTCTCGACCACGTCGTTATGAATGAACAGCATGGATGGCCCCCTCATCGCGCCTGGCCGATCCGCGGCCACTCCCGCCCGATTTTAGCCCAAACGGAGACGCTTTGCGCCACCGGCCCCCGCGCCCGGCGCCGCGCCCCGGCGCGGGCCCGAGGGGGCCGGCCAGCCTTCCCGATACATCCTCGTCCCAGGGCCATCCCGTACTCTTGACAGGCGGAAATCGCCGGTGAAATCTCATGCCGGCGGGGCAGGCTTCCAGGAAGGGAAGCAACCCCGGACAGCGGCGCTTTGGGCGGTTATCATGCCTGGGGCCTCTTGAACGGGCCGCGCGACCAGACCGCCTCGAGGGGATCATGACGACACTCGCGCTCGATCGCTACGACCGCCACTTCCCGTTCTTCGACGGCACGGTGACCTTGCCGCCCGGCCTCGACCTCACGGTGCTGCAGGTCGGCCAGGAGGGCAGGTTCCGCGACGGCAGCGGCCGCCACCGGCGAATGCTTCAGAACGGGGATTTCGATGCGGCGGAAACCTCCTTCGGCTCCTACGTGGCGGCAAAGGGCCAGGGGCTGCCCTTCACGGCCATCCCGGTCTTCCCCCGCCGTCTGTTCAGCCAGGGCCAGATCTACGTCAACGCCGAGGCCGGCATCAAGTCGCCCGCCGACCTCAAGGGCCGCACCGTGGGCCTGCAATCCTTCCAGACGACCCTCGCGGTCCTCGCCAAGGGCGACCTCGCTGCCGACCATGGCGTGGACCTGCGCTCGATCAAGTGGCGGGTCGACCATCTCGATACCCTGGCGACCGCCGGCGGCAGCGGCTTCGACATCGCCACGCTGCCGGACGGCACCGACCTCGCGAGTGCCTTGGCCCTCGGGGAGATCGACGCGCTGTTCTTCTCACGAACGCCGTGGGCGAGGTCCGGGCCCCAGGACAAGATCCGGCGCCTGTTCGAGGATCCCCGGGCGGCGGAGGAAGATTACCTGCGCCGGCACGGCTATTGGCCGATCATGCATATCCTCGCCCTCAAGGAGGAGTCGGTCGCCGCCGACCCGCGGCTGCCCCGGCGGCTGTTGGACGCCTTCGCCGATGCCGCGCGGGTGGCCGCGGGGTATCTCAGCGATCCCAACTGGTCGCAGATCATGTGGGCGAAATATGCCCTCGATCAGGAACGCGCAGCCTTCGACGGCAAGTCGTTCTGGACCATGGGCGTCGCCGCGAACCGCGCCAACGTCGAATGCTTCCTGGGCTATGCGCTCGACCAGGGCCTGATCGGCCGTCCGCTCGAGGCGGAGGCGCTGTTCCACCCCTCGGTCCTGGATACCTGAGCCCGTCTAACGGCCGCGGCGGCGGTCGTCGTCGCGATCGCGATCCTGCCAGCGCGTCTCGGACACGAAGAGGTTGAGGACGGTCTGGCGGACCACGGCGCGAAAGCCCGGGTCGTTGACATCCCGGGCCGGGCCCACCGCGGCGGTCACCAGAATGTCCTCGCGGCCGTCGAAGCACCAGGCGGCGGCGAGGGTGAGCGCGTCCGTCCGCGGCCGGGTCTCGACGGCGCGTCCCCGGCAGAGCTCATAGGGCCCCACCTCCGCGTTGAAGGCCATCACCACCCAGAGGTTCCGCTCCGCGCTCGGGCCGGGGGTCGTGGTGAAGTTGGTGGGCCGCCCGAAATTCGCGCCCTGCATGGTGTCGGTGACGGCCCTGGCGAAGGCTGGGGCGTCCATGGCGAAGGGATTGCCGAGGACCACGACCCTGGTGTCGCGGTCCGCGTGATAAGTGGAATAGTTCAGGTAATCGTAGGTCGACCGGTTGCGATAGGTCTGGAGCCGGACCTGATCGGCGCCGCAGGCGGCGAGCAGCAGAAGGACCGCCGCGGCGCAGGTTAGGGATCTCGACATAGTCGGGCCTCATTCCGCCGGGATGCGGCGTCACCCTAGCGATGTGTGTGCCCGCCTGGAGAATTGCAAGACCCCGGCGGGTTGGCGGGATCAGGCCTCCGTCATCGCCCGGTGGAGGGCGGCTTTCTTCGTCTGATGGGCCGAGCCCAGCACGCTCAGCATGCAGACCAGCAGGAAGATCGCCGAGGCGAAGAACAGCCATTCCGGCGCACCGATGTCGAGGACCGCGCCGAACACGACGGGGGCGATGGTGCCGCCCACCGCCTGACCCGACATGACGAAACCGAACGCCTTGCCGATGGAGCCCCGGGGACTGGCGGCACGGATCATCATGTCACGCGCCGGGCGGATGATCCCCTGCAGCAGCCCCGCCAGGGTGAACACGAAGGCAAGGATGGTGACATGCAGATCGACCACCCCTACCAGGACGGCGATGGCCGCGGAGATCGCAAGAGCCACCGCCGCGGTCGACCCGTGGCGGCCGAAACGGTCGGCGATGAACCCGCCACCGAGCGCGCCGACGGCGGTGGCGGTGAGGAAGCCGGTGAGCGCCCCGCCCGCGGCCTCCAGCGACGTCCCGTGCAGGCTGACCAGCCCGGCCACGGCGAAGTTCTTGAACGCACCGGTCCCCAGCGCACTGAAGCAGAAGAACAGCAGCAGGAAGAGCATCGGCATCGAGGTGAGGATCTCCATCACCGTCTGCCAGGTGGAGGGCTCTGTTGCGTCCTGGACGCCCGCCTCGCCGGTGCCCGGCCTCCGTTTCGCCCGCTTGGCGCCGGCCTCCCGGATGGAACCCCACTGGGTGAGCAGGCCGGCGACCACGATCAGGCCGGCGACCACGAAGGCCAGCATCACCTGCCTCCAGGTCCAGCCGAAGGCGCCGATCATGAACAGTACCGTCGCCGGCGCGACGGCCATGCCCAGCGAGCCGCCGACGATATGGGCACTGAACGACCGCCCCATGCGCGACTCGCTGACCGAGCCGTTCATGATCGCGTAGTCGGCAGGGTGGATCACCGCGTCGCCGATGCCGGCGATAAGGAAAAGCGCCCCGATGATCCAGAACGTATCCGCCATGGCGATCGCGGAATAGCAGGCGAGGATGATCGCGAAGCCGAACACCAGCATTCCTCTCGCCCCGAAACGGTCGACCAGGATGCCGGCGGGAAGCTGCATCGTGCCGAAGCTCAGCGACTTCAAACTGAGCAGGAGGCCGAGCGCCGTGTAGGAGACGCCCAGTTCCTGATGCAGGATGGGGAACAGGGGCGGCAGCATCATCGAATAGCAATGGCTCATGAAGTGGCCGCCCGAAACCACCCCGACGACCTTGATCTCCTGCCTCAACTGGCCCGCAGCCGCGTCCGTCATGTTGCTATTCCCCGCGCGGAGGCCGGCCCCGCCAGGGGCCCCGCTCCATCAGGCATCCAACCGGTAATGCTTCGCACCATAGGTCGCGAGCGGCTCGTCGGGAAGCGACCAGTCGCAGGTCGGCCGCCCATCAAGGAGGGCGGTCACTTCCTCCAGCCACAGTCGGCGCAGCATGGCGAGCTTGGTGTCGGTGGCGGCGAGGTGCTCCTTGCCGCGGTCGGCGAGCGGCCCCATGCCGACCTGGGTCACGTAGTCCTCGATGGCGAAGCTGGTATAGGCCCCCATGTCGTCGGGCAGCTCATCCAGGGTCATCTCCCCCTCGAGGATCTTGTTGGCGAGATCCCAGCGGAACTCGGCCTCGGCCTCCTGCTGGGCGTAGCGGGCCGCGGCATAGGCCTCCGCCTCCTTGCCCTCGATGGGGGTATGGGTGACGTCGAAGGCGGCGAACTTCTGGTCGTGGACGGGCACCATCCAGACCACCTTGGTGTCCCACAGGCCGCTATCCTCGAATCCCTTGGCGCGGGTGCGGCCGAAGAAGAGGCGAATGTTGGGCATGATGAAGTAGGACAGTTTCCCAGGCCCCAGGGCGCCGCCGACGTCGCCGGCCGCGTCCTTGACATGGCGCTTGGAGACCATCCCGAACTCGGTCCTCTGCATCACCTCCTGGCGCAGGACCAGGATGTCATTGCGCCCGGTCCTGAGGCCGGTGGCGCGATGCACCCAGGGAATATGGCCGTGATCGTTGTCGAACTTGTTCCAGTAATTGCAGGGCAGCATCTCCACCGGGTCGGCGACGACCACCCCCGGCTGGTCGAGGTCGGGAATGGTCCGGAACGGCGGCGCCTCGTCTTCGCCGAGCCAGGCGAAGATCAGTCCGGCGTATTCCCGGCTGGGATAGGTTCTGAGGGTGATCTTGTCGCAGAAGGGCCGGTCCTCGTTGGGCTGCTCGAGGCACTCTCCCGTGCCCCGGAAGCGCCAGCCGTGATAGCGGCAGCGGAGATCGTCGCCCTCGACCCAGCCCAGCGAGAGCGGCGTGCCGCGGTGGGGGCAGCGGTAGCCCGTGACATAGGCGGTGCCGCTTTCCCCCCGGAAGATGGTGAATTTCTCCCCCAGCATCTCCACCGGCTTGGGCCGGCCCTGGGGCAGGTCGCGGGCGCGGAGTATCGGCTGCCAGAACTTCCGGAAGTAACGTCCCGCCGCCGTCCCGGGCCCGACGGCCTCGAGATCCGCGAGCTCCAATTTCTGAGGTCCATCCATCTTCCACCCTTTCCGCGTTTCCTCTCCGCCTCTTGCCGCATTGCGGTCCCGGGCGGTTTGCATTCCTATCTATTTCTTGCAGTCGAGCTTCTTCGCCTCCTGACCCGCCCCGGGATAGGTGAAGGTGCAGGTCATGCCCATTTTCACCGCTTTGCGGCTGCCCGCCTTGCCGTCGATGGTCACCGCAGTGCGCGAGCCGGAGACCTTGGCAGAAACCTCCTTGCCGCCTTTAAGCTTGATGGAGATCGTGCGGCCGCCCTTCCCGGTCTTGGTCACCGCACCGCTGTGCTGGATAAGCTGCACCTTGGCCTTCCTGATGAACATGCCGCCCGCCTTCTCGGTGGCCTCCTTCGCCGCCTGGACGATGTCGGGCGGCGTCGACATGATGTCGGTGACCAGGGCCTGGACCTCGCGTCCGGAGACCGGGGCGAGCTCCAGGTTGCGGTCGCGGATTTCCTTGAGGAACCGCTCGTCCTTCATGGTGGCATCGAAGGCGGCGCGCAGCAGCTTGACGCGGTGTTCCGGCACGCCCGGAGGCGCGACGATGGGCCGCCCCATGGCCTGGGCGGCGAAGATCAGCGTGAGAATCTTGCGCGAGCGTTCGTCCTTGGCGAGGTCCATGACCCAGGGCACGCCGAGCCTGGTGAGCTCCGGGTGCCTGGAGGTGGACATCTGCAGCAGGAGGTTGATCTTCTTCTCCCTCAGCCAATGCGCGTTGGTGGTCTTGACCGAGGACCACGACCAGCTGCACCGGCCCTGCACCTCGCCCCGCTCCATGGCGAGGTTGGAGGCGGTGCCGGTGGGATAACCGTAGATCAGGCGCAGGTTCGCGCCGAGCACGTTGTTGATGACCTTGGGGAAGGTGCTGGTCTCCGACCCCGACCCGGTGCCGCCCACCAGCATGCCGCCGTGGAGCGCCTTCTCCAGCGTGTCGATGCCGGTGGTGTGCCAGGAGACGCAGACGCTGACCTCGTTGTTGGTGCTGCCGATCCAGTTGAACTTGGTCGGGTCGAACTTCGCCAGCTTGTTGCCGAAGAGCACCTCCGCCGGCGTCGAGCGCGAGATCATGCCGATGGCGCTGCCGTCCTGGGGCAACACGTTGTAGAGCTCGTTGGCGAGCCGCATGCTGCCCGCACCCGGCCGGTTCTGGGGCCTGATCTTCGGATTGCCCGGGATGTGGCGGCTCAGATGGGTGGCGAACGCCCGGGAATAGGCGTCGTAGCCGCCGCCCACGCCGTAGCCGATGTGTAGGACCATCCCCTTCTTCTTGTAGAACTCCGCATCGGTCTCCGCGCCGGCGGGCTGGGTCGCCCCGGCGGTAAGGATCAGGCCCGAGAGACACGCACCTGCGAGCGTCTTCACTGCGATCATATCAACCTCCCTAAAATGTCTCTGCGTCCCTTGGAACGCCATCTTTCTTGGGCCGGAGCCTTGCACGCCGCGCATCATGACAGCGCGCGCGACGCCCCGGGCGATGCCCGGCCGGGGATCAGTTTAGCCCTTGTCGGCTCCGCTGTCCCCCTGTCCGGCGCATAAAGGGAGCGGGCAAGGCCCCCGGGGTGCCGGAGGCGCTAGCGGGCGCGATCGACCCGCTGGCCGGCCTGCTTCCAGAACTGCAACCCGCCGCGGTACCAGAGCACGTTGGTATAGCCGAGCTTGATGGCCCTGAGCGCCGCGTTATAGGACATCCAGCACTGCGGCGAGGCGCAGTAGAGCACCAGGGGATGTTCCCTGTTGCCCCGGGTCGCCTGTCGCAGGTACTGGCCGAACTGGCGCTGGGTGTCGTCATCGAAGGAGCCCGCGCGATGGGCGGGCATGGCGCTCTGGGCGCCGGGAATTCTCTCCCCGCCGCCGAGCACGTCGAGGACCAACACCGGCACGTCGCGACGGCGCAAGAGCGCCACCACGCCCTTGGTGGTGATCACCTGGCCGCCCGGGATCGAGGACGGCGTCGGCCCGTGCATCGGGCCGCCGTGCAGGCTGGAGGTCGGGCGCACGCCGAAATCCTCGCGCTCCATCCGCGCGAGCTGATCGAGGTTGGACGCCCCCGGCTGTCCTCCGTAACCCGGCTGGCCCCCGCCCGGCCCGTAACCCGGCTGGCTCCCGCCTTGCTGCGGGAAGCCCTGGCCGGTGCCGCCCGGGCCGGGCATCGGCTGCTGCATTCCTCGACCCATACCCATGCCGCCGCCCATTCCCATGCCGGGCCCCGGTATCGGCTGATCCATGCCGCTCCCCGCGGGGGGCATGCCGTAGCCCGACTGTGGGCCCTGGGCCGGGGGCCGCTGGCCCGGGTAGGGCTGGCCCTGCTGCCCGGGGTGGGCTCCAGGGGAATAGGGTGCGCCGGTCTGGCCAAAGGAGTCCTGCGCCAGCGCCGCGGGCGCAGGCTGGACCGCCATCCCGAAAAGCCCCGCGAAGACGATCGATGCGGCCTTGATCATGGTGTGCGCCTCAGCTTGGTTCCATCCTGCCCGAAGACGGCGTAGGGGTTGAAACTCTCCTGATCCGTCAGAACGTAGGTGCCGTCGTTGAGCCGGTAGGCGTGGCGGTACTGGTTGTTGAGCTGCACCTGACCGGTCGGGCTCATGGGGTCGTTGTAGGTCTCCACTCCCCGGATGGCTTCCGAGAACTTACGGTGCGTGCGGTCGTGGATGCGGTTACGCATCTCGTAGGACTCCCGGTTCATGCGGCGGATCTCGTCATAGGTCTGGGCGGTGATCCGGGAACGCTTGCGCGCCCCTTCGACCCGTATGCCGGTGATCTTGGCATTGTGCTGCGTGATGCGCGCTTCCCACTGGGGGTTCGCCTTGAACGAGGTGCGGATGGTCTCGGCGAGCCGCAGGTCGAGATAGCCGTGGGGCGCCCGGAAGGCGAAGCCCGGCTGCGCCGCGCCGCTGACCGTCTCGAGAACCTGTCCGGGGTAGGCGCCCTTCATGCGGCTCGAGCTGAAGACCACCATCGCCGCGAGCGTCTCGCGCATCGCGCGGCCGCGGAGGCTATAGCCGATCAGGACCTCGCCGGCCTCCACCCAGGTCCGCATTTCGCCGAGGGGCATGGGGGTGACGCCGTTCAACTTCTGGAATCCACGCTCGATATCGGAGCGCCGGCGGAAATCGAGGATCCGCGCGCCGCGGCGCGTGCGCTGGACCACGTAGGTGAGGTATTGGCGGATATTGCCGATCCGAAGCGTCGGGCAGCCGCCGGGCATTTGCGGCGTCGCGAAATTGGCGAAGCTCCAGTTCAGTCCGGGAAAGAGCGCCGCCGCCATCGCCCCGTCCGGCGAGATGGCGGACCATTCGAACTGATAGCCCGCGCCACAGGCGCCCTGGCGCCCCCAGACGACACCGCCCTGGGTGCGCCATCCCTGCGGGATCAGGGTGACCACCGCTGCCATGGGACGTTCGAAGCCGCTCGGGTCCATGACCGGCACGGCCTTGAGGCGCAGGGCGCCGGGAGGCCCGCTGCGGGGCCGAGGAGGCTGGCGGGATTGCGGCGACGGGCCCGCCTGGGCGACGATTTGGCCACCCCCGGATGCGAGGGCGATGGGCGTGTTCCCGGCGATGCCGGCGGCGATCACGGCCGTAAGGGCCGCCGCCGGGGCAAGACGTTTTCGCGGTTTCCACGACGCGCGGGCATGGTTCATGGGGCGCTCCCCCCGAAGCAGCTGATGGCCTCAAGTATCGCTCATTTTTTGCCGGAGTCCACTGGATGCGTGGGACCGGCGTCGCGGCCGTTCGGCGGGGCGGCTGCGCGGACACTCCACCTCCGGCCCCGAGGCCCTTGGCCGCCTCGGGGCACGGCAGGATGTCCCATCGGGATCCCGTTCAGTCGACGATGTGGTAGACGGGCGCCTTCTCCATCGTCCATTTGCCGGTTTCGGCATCAAATCGGGACAGGGTGAAGCAGTGCCAGTCTTCGTCGTCGAGCTTCATATGGTCGCCCCGGTAATAGTACCCCGGCCACCGCGTTTCCTGGCGGAAAAGCGTATGTTGCATGACACTTTCGGACGCCAACAACCGGTGCCGGAACTCCCAGGCCCGTTGCAGCTGATGAAGGTCTTCGGCGCCGATGTGATCCGCGTCCTCCTTCAACATGTCCATCAGTTCGAGGCCGCGGCTGAGCAACGGCTCGTTCGTCATGTAGTTCGCGGAGATCCCGCCGCAGTACTCATCCATGAGCTTCTCCAGGCGCTGCAGCGCATGAAGGGGGAGGATGTAACTCGGCGAAACCGTTCCGGCGACGATCTCGTTGCGGCCGACGGCATAGTTCTCGAGCGGCCGGAAAATCTCAGCTTCAAGCCGGCTGATATCTGCTTCGTCGACTTGCGACTCCTCGCCCATGTCGTTCATGTAGTTGACCGCCGCCTTGCCCGCGATCCGGCCTTCGGTGAAGGAACCCGATGAGAACTTGTGCGGAGTGCCGCCGCTGGCGTCGCCGGCGCCGAACAGGCCGTTCACCGTCATCATCCGGTTGTATCCCCAACGGTATTCCGGCGGCGCGTAATCCTCCGGACCACTGGCCCAGGCGCCCGAGCAGGTGGCGTGGGAGCCCATGACATAGGGCTCCGAGGTGGTGAGCTCCGGATTGGTGTGCTTGGGATCGATGTTCTGGGACGCCCAGACCACGGCCTGCCCGATGGTCATTCCGAGGAAGTTCTCCCAGCCGACGGTTTCCTTATGCGGATCCTGGAAGGCTTCCTTGGTCACCATCCGGATCGGACCGCCGCCGTTGGCGACCTCGCGCAAGAGCGCATGGTTGCGCAGGCAGGTCGGCACCGGCGTCCGATCGACGTAGTCGCCCACCAGCTGCTTGGTGTCGTCGTACCATTTTGATTCGTATTCCTCGCCGTAGGCGTTCTGGGTGTAGGTCTTGAGATGCAGGAAGTAGGCGCCGACCGGGCCGTAGCCGTCCTTGAAACGGGTCAGCACGATGCGGTTTTCCATCTGCGTCATCTTGGCGCCGACCGCGATCGGCAAGCCATAGGCCGAGGCGCTCGACCACGGTGCGTACCAGGTCCGGCCCATGCCTTCGCCCACGGCGCGGGGCTTGAAGATGTGCGAGGCTCCGCCGGCCGAGACGATCACCGCCTTCGCCTTGAAGACGTAGAAATCTCCCGTGCGGACGTTGAAGCCAACCGCGCCGGCAACCCGGTTGCGGTCCCTCTTGTCCATGAGGAGGTGGGTCACCATGATCCGGTTGTAGACCTCGGTGGCGGCCTTGCGGGCCGCTTCCGCGACGATCGGCTTGTAGCTTTCGCCGTGGATCATGATTTGCCACTTGCCTTCGCGCTGGTAGCGGCCGGTCCCGGGGTCCCTCATGATCGGAAGTCCCCATTCCTCGAACTTATGCACGGCCGAATCGACGTGACGTCCGATGTCGTAGGCGAGGTCCTCGCGCACCAATCCCATCAGGTCGTTGCTCGCATACCTGACGAAATCCTCCGGCTGGTTCTCGCCCCACTGCATGCCCATGTAGCAGTTGATGGCGTACAGGCCCTGGGCGACGGCCCCGCTGCGTTCGATGTTCGCCTTCTCGACGCAGACGATCTTCAGATTGCGTCCCCAGAACCTGGATTCGTAGGTGGCCCCGCAGCCCGCCATGCCGCCGCCGATGACGAGAATGTCGGCGTCGACCCTGACCGTCTTTCTCCGTGAAAACAGGCCCATCAGCGAACTCCCTGCTTGAGCCGGTCCGACGAAAGCACCGGCAGTCCGCCCTCGATGTTGAGGGCATCGGGCTCATGGGCCAGTTCCTGGGATTTGAAATCCTCCGCGCCGGGCGCATCGTACTCCGCCGGCCCCTTGATCGATCCCCAGGGCGTGGTGCGGATCGGGGACACGAAATTCTTTTCTTCGCCGTTCCGGAATTTGATCTTCCAGGAGATCGTCCCCTTGGCCTCTTCCCTCAGCACCCGGACGCTATGACCAAGCGGCGCAAAATCGGCATAGCCGCGGCAATCGATGGCGTTCTGCGGACACGCCTTGACGCAGGAGTAGCACTCCCAGCACATATTGGGCTCGATGTTGAGCGCACGGCGATAGGTAGGATCGATGTGCATGATGTCCGACGGACAGATATCGACGCAGTGGCCACAGCCATCGCAACTCGTCATGTAAACAAACGTAGGCATGTCTTTCTGTTCCCTCCCCTATCGAGGACTGTCGATGGGCCGATTAATAATGGCGAGGCAGCTCGCGCGTGCTGCCGAAGACTTCGGGCTTGTCGGCGGGGGCCGGCAGGTTCCGCCTGGAGCCGTTGGCCTGTTCCACCCGTTTCTGGAACGCCGCCGCGGGCTTGTAAAACATGTGGGAGAACTTCGACCACGGGACCGATCCGTAGAGCACGGTCGTGGCGATGAGGTAGAGGCCGAGGAACAGGCTCGTGAACGCGCTTCCCGCCGCCTGCAGCCACGCCCAGAGGAGTCCCAGCGTCACGCTCGCAAGCAGCGAGAGGATGAACAAATCGGCGCGCACGACGCGGAAGGGGGAATGGCCCTCGGCCGCGACGTCGACCCGGATGAAGAACCAGAACCAGTATCCGCCGAAGCAGACCATCAGGGCGCCGATGTACCAGAGCGGCGCCACGAGGGGGGGCGTCGGGACAGCGGGCGTCGGATAGCCGAACACCATGATGGCCGTCGTCACGACGTGGATGATGAACCCGTACATCGTCAGGAGGTGGGCGATCCGGCGCCGCAGGTTGCAGAATTCACCGGACGTTACCACCTCGACGGCGGCGGTCTGAACCGCCAGCGACACCATTTCGCCCCCGCCGACCTGACGCGTCCCCTTGCCCCTGGTCTTGCGCCAGTTCTCGAAGAAGTACCTGGCGCTCTTCTTGTGATACATGTCGAACAGCGTGCCACCGGCGACGAGGAGGATCATGACGACGACGTAGGTCTGCATGAGGATGGGTGGGATGGTCGCCGAGAGCTCGGCGAACGGATTACTGGTGAACATCGAATTCCCCCGAAGTGAGCCCGATACGTTAGCCGCAGGACCGGCGGCAACGGCGCCGCCGCGACCCCCGGCGCGATGCCGGAAGGCCTGGCTCTCGCCGTCGCGCTTATTTTTTACCGATATGGTATGTACAATATTTTCGCCGGTCGCGTTGTATTTTTTTGAAAATTCCGTTCCTCATCCGCGACAGCCCAGGGCCGGACATGTTTCGCGACGCTGGAGGCGCGCGGATACAAAGGGGAATGGAGCCCACATCAAAGTCAGGGAGACGCCCAATCATGTCCACATTGGTGCCCCCGCATGGCGGCGGTGCGCTCAAGCCGCTGCTGCTGCCGAGGACGGAGCGGGGGGAGGAGATCAAGCGCGCGGAAAGGCTCAAGAAGGTGCCCTTGACCAGCCGGGAGGTCTCGGACCTGTTCATGCTGGCCATGGGTGCGTACACGCCACTCGAGGGGTTCATGGGGGAAGAAGACTGGCGCGGGTGCTGCACCGACATGCGGACAGGCGAGGGGATATTCTGGCCCATCCCGATCACCCTGTCCTGCGAGGAGGACCTTGCGTCGGGCATCGCGATCGGCGACGAAATCGCGCTTGTCGACGGCGGCGGCGAGACCCTGGCGGTCCAGACGGTGACCGAGAAGTACACCATCGACCGGGAACTGGAATGCCGCGAGGTATTCCGCACCACCGATCCCGCCCATCCGGGCGTGGAGAAGGTGATGGAACAGCCGGCCGTGAACCTTGGCGGGCCCGTCATGGCGTTGTCGGAAGGCCACTTTCCCGAGACCTACAAGGGTCTGTATCACCGGCCCGCCGAAACCCGGGCGCTGTTCGAGGCGAACGGTTGGTCCAAGGTCGCGGCGTTCCAGACGCGCAATCCGATGCATCGAAGTCATGAATACTTGGCCAAGGTTGCTATCGAGATTTGCGATGGTTTGCTGATCCACCAGGTGCTCGGCGCCCTCAAGCCCGGCGACATCCCCGCGGAGGTCCGAGTCAGTGCCATCGACGCGCTGGTCGAACACTATTTCGTGCCGGGCACGGTGATCCAGGCCGGCTATCCCATCGAGATGCGCTACGCCGGTCCGCGGGAGGCCCTGCTTCATGCGGTGTTCCGCCAGAATTTCGGATGCTCGCACCTGGTGGTCGGCCGCGATCACGCGGGCGTCGGCGATTACTACGGACCGTTCGACGCGCATCACATCTTCGACACCCTGCCCCCCGGCAGCATGGAGATCGAGCCGCTCAAGATCGACATCACGTTCTACTGCTACAGGTGTAACGGCATGGCGACGGGCAAGACCTGTCCGCACGGTGACGAAGACCGCCTCTCGATATCGGGGACGCGGCTCAGGGAAATGTTCGCGGCCCGAGAGGCCATTCCCGAAGAGTTCAGCCGCCGCGAGGTGGTCGAGGTCCTGCAGGACTATTACGACGGCCTTGACTGACGCCCGGACGCCGCGGCGGCGGACGGCTCGACAGGACCGGGCCCGGAGTATACCTTCCCACCGCCGCCCCACGGGCCGGAGCGCGGAGGAGGACGACAACGGGATTGCCACGGGCGGCGCCGGGGGTGCCTTGCGAGAGCTTGCGCGGAGAAAGCTTGGATGATCATTGCCCAGATCAGCGACACGCACATCGTGGCGAAATCGGCCGACGACGCCGAGGGCGCCCAGCGCGCCGCGACCTTGCGGCGGTGCGTCGAGGACATCAACCGCCAGGGCGTGGACGCGGTGATCCATACCGGCGATAGCGTGCAAAACGGCCTGGCGGTGGAATACGCGCACCTCTCGGAGATCGTGGCCGAGCTTGAAGCGCCGTTCTTCCTGGTTCCCGGCAACCGCGACCGCCATGACGTGCTGCGCGATGCGTTCGGCCACCATTCCCATCTGCCGGCGACGGGCGATCATCTCCATTACGCGATCGAAGACCATCCGATTCGCCTGGTCGCGCTCGATTCGGTCGAGACGGGGGAACGCAAGGGCGTGTTCCCGGCCGAGCGCCTCGCCTGGCTGGACGAAACGCTCTCCCGCGAACCGGACCGGCCCACGATCCTGTTCATGCACCACCCGCCTTTCGACATCGTTCCGCATTACGTGGGCGGATACCGCAGTGCGCGGGAGGCCGACGACCTCGCGGCCACGGTCAGCCGTCATCCTCAGGTCCTGCGGCTCATCTGCGGGCACGTCCACCGCCTGCATGGCGTGCGCTGGGGCGGAACGGTCGCCACCACCATGCCCAGCGTCGCGGTCGACCTCAGAAAAGGTGTGGACGCCGCGATCGAAGGGGCGCCCCTCTACCTTCTGCACGTCGCCTCCGATGATGGCAGCCTGGTGAGCCGCGCGCGCGTGGTCGGCCGGTGATGGCTCATGCTTCGCGATGGCGGACGCCGTGATTCCGGCCTTGAGGCCCGTCCCACCGGCGATGTAAACCGGACCATCGCGGGCCACCCGGCCGGCGCAGGCAGGGGTGACCGGAAGGGAGAGGATCGCATGTCGAAGCCGGCCACGGTGGGATGCATCAAACCCACGAGGAATTCGGGATCCCACGGCGATCTCGAGCGCCTGCTGCCCGACGGCATCGCGACCATCGTCCGCCATTTCGACATCCGCCACGGCACCCTCGAGGAATTCACCGAGGTCATGGCGGGATATGAAGAGGCGGTCGGCGTCCTCGCCGCGGCGGGAGTCGACCTCATCCACCCCGAGGGAACGCCGCCGTTCATGTTGCGGGGCTTCGCGGGCGAGCGCGAGATCGTCACCCGGTGGGAGGCCGCCCACGGCATTCCCGTCTTCACCTCCGCCATGTCCCAGGCGGATGCGCTGCGCGCCCTTGGGATCGAACGGTTCGTCGGCGTGGGATACGACTTCGAGGACATGGGAATCGTCGCGCAGTATTTCCGCGATGCCGGCTTCGATGTCCTCGACCTCGACAGGCCCCGGGGTATCCCGTGGGAGGAGATCAACGACCTCTCCTCGGCGCGGATCTATGAGCTGATCACGGAGCTTCACGGCCGTCATCCCCGGGCCCAGGGGATCTACATCCAGGGCAGCAAATGGCGAGTTCTGGACATCGTCGAGGACCTCGAACGGGCGCTGGGTGTGCCGGTCGTCCATCCGGTGACCGCGCGCTGCTGGGAGATCCAGAAACGGCTCAGGATCGAGCAGGCCCGGAGCGGCTACGGCCGCCTCCTCGCCGAGCTTCCCGACCTGCACGGCGCCTGAGACCGCGGCTCCTGCCAGGCCCCCCCGGCGCCGATGGAATTCCGCGTGCGGTATGCTACCCTTTCGAGGCCATTGAAAATCAGACAACAGGCGGCGATCGGATGGAAACGTTCAGGCTGAAGAGGGATATCCCCGTCATCGAGGGCTACGACATCCTGGTGGCAGGCGGCGGGCCCGCCGGCACCGCCGCGGCGGTCTCCGCCGCGCGGCTGGGGGCGAAGGTCCTGCTGGTGGAGGCGCAAGGGTGCCTCGGCGGGATGAGCACCTCCGGGCTCGTCACGAACTTCTCCGAGATGAGCGACGGCGAACGTTGTCTCGTCGGCGGCTTCACCCGTGAAATGATCGAGACCATGTACGCGCGGGACTACCTCGGGCCGGAAGTCACGCCCGATTTCTGGACCTGCCACTACAACCGCAAGATCCCGTTCAAGCCCGAATCTCTGAAGCGGATGCTGGATGAGTTTTGCGCCGAAGCCGGCGTGGACGTCCTTTTTTTCACCCGTGTGGTCGATGGAGAAGCGGAGGGAAACCGGGTGCGGGGCGCGGTCGTCTGCAACGTCGAAGGCTTCGGCTTGGTCAGGGCCAAGGCCTTCATCGACGCCACCGGCGATGCCGTGCTCGCCGATGCCTGCGGCGCGGAATGTCTCGTCGCCGGGCGCGACTGGGACTACGCGCCGGCGACGCTGTGTTCGCTGTTCGGCGGCGTGGACTGGGACAACCCCGTCTACGGGAGTGACTTTCACGGAACCGACGAGCTGCACAGGCGCGTCAAGAAGGAGCTTCTCCCCAAGGCCATCGAGGATGGCCATTTTTCGAAACCCGACCTTTTCATCGCCGGCATGAAGAAGCTCGGCCGCTCGATCGCGGGGCTGAACGCGGGCCAGCTGTTCGAACTGAACGCCCTCAGCGCCAAGGAGCTCACGAGAGGCATGGTGGAGGGCCGGAAGCTCGCGATCGAATACCTGGACTTCTACCGGAAATACGTGCCCGGCTGCGAAGCCATCGAGCACGTGACCACGGCGCCCACCCTCGGCGTGCGCGACACGCGGCGGGTCGTCGGCGAGTTCGAGCTGACCATGGAAGACTACATGTCCCAGCGCCAGTTCCCCGACCAGGTCGCGGTCTACAACCGGCCGCCCAACACCCACCCGACCAACGATTCCGAAGACGCCTTCCTTAAGTACCGGCGGAAGATGGAGGACAAGAAGGAAAAGCTCGGCAAGGGCGAAAGCGTCGGCATCCCCTACAGCATCCTTGTGCCGCGCGGCTGGGAAAACCTGTGGGTCGCGGGGCGCTGCCATTCCAGCGAAACCGACGTGCATGGGTCGATCCGCGGCCAGTCCGCCGCCTTCATGATGGGCGAGGCGGCGGCGACCGCCGCCAAACAGTCCCTCGAGACCGGCCAGCCCGCCTGCGATCTCGACACCGAACGGCTGGTGCTCACGCTCCGGGAGAGGGGCGCCTACCTGCCGCAAGAAAAGCTCAGCAAGACGATGACCCGTTCCGGGGCGCGCAGCGAGGAGCGAAAACTGGCCCTGCTCGCCCGCCAGCCGGCCTGACCGGCCGGTTTGCTCGCGCGGAAGATCCGGCGCCGCCCTCGCGGGCGGCGCCATTCGTCATGAGGTGGGAATTTTCCGGCCTTTGTTACGACTTGCAGTCGATCTGCTTCGATTCCGATCCCGGGCCGAGATAGGTCAACGCGCAGGTCATCCCGATCTTGATGGCCTTGCGTTTCGCCTTCTTGCCGTCGACCGTGATTTTGGTGCGGTTTCCGGAGATCTTGGTCTTCACGTCCTTGCCGTTGACGCTGACCCAGATCTGCCGATTGCCCTTCTTGGATTTGGTGACCTTCCCCTTGACCGTGACGTAGCTGAGCTTGACCTTCTCGACGCTGTCGCCCGGGCTGATCGCCTGATCGGCCTTGGCGACGACGTCCTTCGGCGTCTCATACAGCTCCTTGACGGCCGCCTCGACCTCCTCGCCCGTCATGGGGCTGGTGACCTCCCGCTTCCGCTTGTCCGCTTCCGCGAGGAACTTCTTGTCCTTCACGGTCGCGTTGAAGGCGGTCCGAATGATCTTCAGCTGGGCCGCCGGCACCTCCGGCCCCATGGCCACCGGACGCCCGAATTCGCCCGAAGAGAGGACCAGCTTGAGGATCTGCTGCAACTCCTTGGTCTTCGCCATATCCATGACGTAGGGCATGGAGGGCATGTCATCCAACGTCATCTTGGCGAACCGGACGATGGGGACGATCTTCTCGCTCTTCACCCAGGCGGACGGGATGCTGGTCCAGGATCCGCACATGCCCTCGAGCTCGCCGCGCTCGAGCGCGATGCGCTGTTCGGCGCTTCCCGGATAGCCCGTCACATGCTTGATCTTCGCGCCGAACAAGGTGCGCAGGAGAGATGCGTTGATGAAAGAGGTCGCCCCGGTCGACGTGGCTCCCATGATCACCTTGTCGCGCTTGAAGAAATCCTCGAGGTTCCGGATGCCCGAGGCTTTCGTGAAATAGCAGACGCGGACCTCGCCGGAGATGCTGCCTACGTATTTGATCTTGGTTAGGTCCATTCCGACGGTCTTTGGGTCCGTCAACGACTTCATGATCACGCCCGGATTGAAATGGACCAGGACCAGCGGGTCCTTCCGTGCCGTCAGGTCGAGGTACTTGACGGACTTGAGGCTGGACGCGCCCGGCATGTTCCGGACTATGAACTTCGGGTTCCCCGGAATGTGGCGTCCCATATTATTGGCCAGCAGCCGGCCGTAGGTGTCGTAGCCGCCGCCCGGGGAAAAACCGACCACCAGGGAAACGGTCTTGTTCTTGTAGAAGTCCTCGTCCGCCGCGGCGGCCGAATCCGCGGGTATCATGGCAGTGGCGGCGATCGCCGCTGCCGAGGCCAGGAACGCAAACTTGTTCGACATCATCAACCTCCCTTTACGTGAGAATATCGGGCCTTAGCCATGGGTGCCGGCCATCTCGGTCGTTTCGGAATCCTTCCATGCGGGGATGATCGGCTCGCCCTTGACCAGGGTCCGCCACATGACGCGGCGCTTCGAGGAATCGATCTCCGTCCGATAGTGCATGACGCAGCGATTGTCCCACAGCACGGCATCGCCCCGCTTCCAGACATGGGTCCATTTGAGGTCCTCGCGCGTCGCATGCTCCCAGAGCTCATCGAGAAGACGCTCGCTTTCCTCGTTGGACATTCCGAGGACGTAGTTCGACGGCCAGGTCCGCCTGCGGCCGAGATACAGCGCGGGACGCCCCGAGTAGGGATGAATTCGGACCATGGGATGGGCGGGCCCGTCGACCTCTTCGGGCGTCTTCGGCAGGACCGCGGTCCGGCGCAGCTTGCCCGCGCTGTTGCGGCTCCAGTCCTGTCGCTGATCCCGGCCCCAGATGCGCTTCTTCAGATCGTCCGGCAACCGCTCCCACGCGAGATACTGATTATTGAAGGATGTGTCGCCCCCGCCGTTGACAGGCACTTCCACCGCGTAAAGGAACGTGCCGGCGGGCGGCACCTCGATGAACGAGTTGTCCGTGTGCCAGACGACCTCGTAGCTGCCGAGATCGCCGTTGTCCATGACCGGACCGCCGTTCTCGCCGAGATTGGAGATCACGGTGACGGCAGGGTTTCCCGTTTTCTTGTGGGCGGGAATCTTGTGCCCTGAATTTTCGATGCGCCGCTGGGCCCCGGCGCCCTGAGCGCCGCCGAACAGGTCACCGATCCCCGCGATGTCGTCGGGATGCAGGTCCTGACCGCGAAACAGGAGCACGAGGTGGTCGTACCACGCCTGCCTCAATGCCGCGCGCAGCTCGTCGCCGATCGGGCGCGAGAGATCGACGCCGCGCACTTCGGCCCCCAAGGCGGCGCCGATCGGCACGGCCTCGAAGGCGTCCAAGGTATTCGTCTCTTGAACCATCGTTTCCTTCCCATGCGATCAAGGGCGGCGATGTTCTTTTCTCTCCGCACCACTTGGTGTCCGGACCGAAAGGCCCGCCGCTGCGGTGCGGTTGCCGACCCCTTGCGGATGCCAACCATGTTATCACGACTTCGGAATGCTCGCCAAACCGCAGGTTCCGCGGCCTAGATCGGATCATGATTTGTCGGAAACACGTCATGTTTCCGACAAATCATGTGAATCCGATCTACATCATACGAGTAGAGCAGATTCACATGGTTGTCGGATCGCCTTCGGCGATTCCGACAATCCGTGATCTGCTCTAGGCGGCCTCGCTCTCGGCAGCCCGCCTCAACTCGGCGGTGAGGGCGCGAACGGAGGCGAGCGTCTCGAGCGTGCCGATCGCACCGATGATCCTCTCGGCCTGGCGCCCGGGCAGGACGCCGCCGACGCAGCGGCGAAATTTCTCGGCGATTTCCTCCCGGGTCTTGAGGCTGCCCCTGCGCGTCAGAGGCTCGGTCAGGACCCGCCCGTCCTTGAGCGTCACCGTCAGGGCCGAGGCGTCCGGGACGTGCCGCGTCCTTTCCATGAGATCCCGGATCGCCGGGTCGGCGACATTGGCGTCGGTGAATCCGTCGAAAGAGACATCGCCGCGGACAAGAGCGAGGGCCAGACAGAACGGCATGCTGAAACGGCCTTCGATGCCGCGCGCCGGGATGCGCCGCAACAGGGGATAGGGCTTGAGGTCGGAGGCGATCTCCGCGACGGAGTTCGGCTCGATCGCGTGTCTGCCGACGAGCCGGAGCATCGCCTCGAGCCCCCCTTGCGAGGCCCAGCACGCGGCATAGCGCTTGGCCCGCACCTCGGATTCGAGATCGAACACCCGCCCGAGGTTCGCGCCGAGGGTTTCCGCCATGCCGTCCGGCAACGGGCCCAGGGCCTCGAGAAACCCGTAGCGCCCCTCGAGGACGGTGTCGTCGGACGAGAACCCGCTTTGCGCGAGCAGGGCCGAGGTGAGGCCGGCCGCCGCCGCATGCCCCGTCCTGAACGGCTTCGCCATGGTCCCGCCGTCCCGCGTCAGCGCGCCGCAGGAGCCGGCCGCGAGACCGATCGCCGCCAGCGTCCGATCGATGTCCAGGTCGAGCGATTTGGCCGCCCCGCAGGCCGAGGCGATCGGGCCGAGCACGCCGTTGCTGTGCCAGCCCTTGGCCCCGGGCCCCTGGCCCGCGTTCCTGTCCACGAACAGCCCATCGAGACAGTTCCTCACCTCCCGGGCCACGATGAAGGATTCGAGCAGCCTGGCACCCGGCAAATCGTCTCGTTCCGCAAGGGCGGCGGGCGCGGCGAGGCTGTAGGTCGAAGAATGATTGGCGTCGTCGAAGTCGAGCCCGTGGGCGAGCGTGCCGTTCAGGAGCACCGCATCGCGGGCGCTGGCCCGGACCCTGGTCCCCCAGACCGAGCACGGCCCCGGCGCGGCCGCGGCTTCGGCGAACCTCAGGACGGCGGCCCCGATCTCCTGGGCCGTTGCAAGGACGGAGACGCCGAAGCAATCGAGGATGATCGTCTTGGCGTTCTCGACCGCGCGTTCGGGCGCCTTGTCGAGCGTGAACGACACGGTGAATTCCGCGAGCCCGCGGGTGAGCCCGAGACCCTCTTCCGCGCTGATCTGGTCCATCCCCGAATTCCCGTTTCACGGGCCGGAGCCCCTGCCCGGCCGCTGGACGTCAAGCGCCCAAGATACACCAACGGGCCGAACCCCACAGCCCTCCGAGATCCTCGGGAGGCCCGCGAAATCGGGGATGGCGCATTGCCCAAGTGAAGGGCGCGCGCGGGTTGCCGTATACTCCCGACCCCGCCGGTTGCGCGGTCACGCTCGGGGCAAGCGCGGAAGGGTCCGCCCCCGGGAGGGCCGCGCCGGCAAACGACACCGTGAAAGGCCATGGTCATGAAAATCGCCCGCGTCGCCGCGAAACTCCTTCATCCCCGCGTGCCGATCACCACCCCCGGGATCGAACGCACGGTGACGCGCGAGCTGCTGCTGGTCGAGGCGGAGACAGCGGACGGCAGGATCGGCTACGGCGTGACGGGCCTAGCACCGGCGAAGGCCGTCATGCCCCTGATCAACGACGTCGCCGCGCCCCTCATCCTCGGGATGGATGCGCGGCGCATCGGCGAGATCTGGAATGCGCTCTATCGCGAGCTCGGCCAGCGCGGCCAGACCGGGATCGCCAGCCACGCCATAAGCGCCATCGACATCGCCCTGTGGGACCTCCGGGGCAAGGCGCTCGGGGAACCCGTCTGGCAGCTGCTCGGGGGCGCCCGCGACCGGGTGCCCTGCTACGTCACCTGCGGCCTGCCGTCCTTCGACATCGACGAATTGGTGGCGGTCGCGAAATATTGGGTTTCCGAAGGCTTCAGCGGCCTCAAGATCGTCGCCGGCGCCCTCGCCCGAAGCCGTCCGGATGACTTCGCCAGCCCCAAGGCGGCGCTTCGCGAGGACGCGCGGCGCATCAAGGCGGTTCGCGAGGCCGTCGGCGAGGATATCGACATCGCGATCGACATCAACTGCGAGCTCGACTTCCCGGATGCGCTGGCGGTGACGCGGATGTGCCGGCCCTACGATCTCGCCTTCGTGGAGGAGCCGGTCATGGGGAACCATCCGCGCAGGCTGGCCGACTTCCGGCGCCAGACGGATACCGGGATCGCGACGGGCCAGAGCATCGGATCGCTCGCCCGCTTCGGCGAACTTCTCGCGCTGGACGCGGTCGACATGCTGCAGCCCAACGTCATCAACTGCGGCGGCTACACCGGAGGGCTGCGGGTGGCCGACCTCGCCCTCGCGTTCGAGGTCCCCATCTGCAACGGCGGCGGATCCACGGTCCACAACATGCACCTGCAGGCCGGCGCCATCAACGGCACGGCCTGCGAGTGGCACCCCTATCAATCGGCGGGCGCGGCGGCGGTCGTCTTCCCGGGCGCGCCGGTCCCCGAAGGCGGCAACCTGACCCTCCCCGACCGTCCAGGGCTCGGCTTCGATCCCGACCCCGACGCGGTGAAGGAGTTCACGGCCCCCCGCACTTGACCGCCCGACGAGGGAGGGTCGCCGGCGGCGGCATCCGCCCTGGGGATGCGCCCGCGGCGCCGGGCGATCCGGATGCGGCTTGGGATCGCGAGGGTCCAGACCGGCAAGAGGCGCCAGCTTTCCGAGCCTCCCATCCTGGCGGCAACCTGAACCCCGTCCGCTGCGAAGCGCGTGTCCGCGCCGATGGAAACCCCGGCCGGATATGTTACGCTCTCGAAGCCATCAACGATCGGACAACCGGCTGCGATGGAACGGCGGAGAGGGTTCGTGATGCCTTCGTAGATGCCAATGTGCATCGTGTCGCTTCGGGTCAACGAGCAAGCAAGCGCGGGAATTCGGACCATGCCCAAGAGCAAGCCTCCCAGAAAGAAGTCACGGACGACAGGCGCCACTTCCGGCAAACGCGGAGCCGGTGGAGCCTTGTCGCGAATGCCCGATCGGCGCGCGCTGGAGAGCTTGCTCTCCGGCTTCGTCGGCGGCGGGGACGACAGCGCCGTCGATGCGGCGCAGGACGTCATGTACGACGCCTGGGACGCCCCCACCAAGCGCCGGCGCGTCGCGCTCGCGCGCAAGGCGTTGGCGATCTCTCCCCATTGCGCCGATGCCTATGTGCTCCTGGCGGAGGAAACGGCCCGGAGCGCGTCGGAGGCTCTCGACCTCTACCGCAAGGGGGTGGAGGCCGGAGAACTTGCCCTCGGCAAGGAGTCCTTCGAACAGGACGCGGGCGATTTCTGGGGATTGCTGGAGACCCGGCCCTACATGCGCGCCCGCGCGGGGCTTGCACTGGCGCTGTGGGCCTCCGGCGAGCGCGGGGAGGCGGTCGCCTACTACCACGACATGCTGCGGCTCAATCCCAACGACAATCAGGGCATCCGCTATCTGCTCGCGGCCTGCCTCCTGGAGATGGAGCGGTACGACGAGCTCGACACACTCCTCAAGGAGTACGACGGCGAATTCAGCGCGGCGTGGACCTACACGCAGGCGCTCTCCTGCTTCCGGCGCGCGGGCGACACAAAACGAAGCCGCGGCCTTCTGGCCGAGGCGCTCAAGACCAACGTCCATGTGCCCGGCGTTCTGCTCGGCGGGAGGAAATTGCCGCGGGCCAGGGCCGACTTCATCACCATGGGCGGCGAGGACGAGGCGGTCGAGTACGTCCGGGATTTCGGAGCGGGATGGGAGAGAACGCCGGGCGCCATCGCCTGGCTCCGCGAGACATTGCCGAAGCTGCCGAAACCCCCGTCATGAGCGGTGCCGGCGGGCCGCCGTTTTTTTCGTGACCGCGGGCGAAGCCCCGCGTTCCGGTCAGTCCTCGAGGGTCTCGGGGGCGAACATCTCCTCCACGGTCACGACGCGTTGCGAAAGCCCCTGGGCGTGGTGATGGCGGCAGAAGGTCTCGATCGCCTTGCGGTTGGCTGCGAGCCCATAGGGCCACGGATCGTCCCCCATCAGTTTCCGGTTCTCCGCATAATGGTCGGAGCCCCACGGCATCATCAGCAGGCGATGCAGATCGGAAGCGTTTGCGTTGTAGAAGTCGTCCACCTCCTTCTTCGCGAGCTTGAACGCCTCGTAGAGAGAACGAGCGAGCCAGCGGTTCTCCCTGTAGAGGTCCCGGCGCATGACCAGGGTGTGCATCATCGGGAAGATCCCCGTTCGGGCGAAGAAGTCGCGCTCCATCGGTTCCCAGTTCGGAAACAGGCGCCGCACCTTGCTGCCGGGCTGGTGCAGCGTGGGCGGCGTGTGGGCCGACACCGCGCCCGCGATCTCGCCAGAGATCAGCAGGTCTTCGAGCGTGAGATCGGAAGAGTGGCGGATCTCGAGCCCGGGCGGCGGTGAGATGGGCAGCCAGTCCCGGGGGCCGTGGGGCGCGGTCATTCCCGCGGTGACGTAGGTGTCGCTGATGCGGGGCGGCAGACCGTATTCCTCGCTCAACATGATTCGGGACCAGACGCCGCCGTCGTGGCCATAGTGATGCAGTTCGCCCATCGGCTTGCCGACGAGATCCTCGGGCTTCTCGATTCCCCCATCGACGCCGACATAGACGGCGGAGAACCGGAAGCTGCGCGAGGGGAACACGGGGATAGCGATGACGGGCGGATCGTCTTGCTGCAGCGTGCCAAGATAGAACGACATCCCGAGTTCCGAGACATCCAGCACCCGATCCCTGATCATGCGCTGGAACACGCCCTCGGGCCTGAAGTTGGAACAGGTCAGCTCAACGCCCTCGGGCTTGATCCTGCCTTCCAGAATCCCCCTCATGTGGACGTACCGGTCGCAGGCAAACCGCAGATTGAGATCGGTCATGGCGCGTTTCCTCCTCCGTTTGAGCCGCTTTGTTGTTTCTTGATTCCGGGTGAAACAATGGCGGATGCGCCCGCCGGGCGCAAAAAATTAAATCCCTCTTGCCGTAGGGCAGCGCACCCCCGCGGAAAGCAGTGACCCGAGATTCCCCACGGCCTTATCCTCCGGGACGGGGATCGGGGCCCATCATCGCGCCGGCGGACCGACTCCCGTCACCACCCGGAAGCGGCCGTCCTTCCCGCCGCGCGGGCCTCCGGATCCTGCCCGGCCCGGGCCTGCTCCAGAGCCCGCCCCAACGCCTCGGCCAGGGTCCTCACGAAAGGTTCGCGAATGATCTGGTCATGGGTGCCCGGAACGGCGATGACGTCGAGGCGGCCCGTGATCAACCGGTCCCAGGTGTCACGGGTGTCCTGATGGGTGTTCGAAGGTTCGCTCGGCCTGGCCCTGAAATAGACCGCATCGCCGTCATAGGCCGGCATCTTTCTCTGGGCGATCCTGATCAGCTTGTTCGCCGATGACGGCCTGCGCAGCGAATGAGGGAGGGGCCGGCCGGTTCGGCGATAGCGTTCCCAGATTCGAAAAAGGACGGCGCGCCTCAGGCGTTCGTACAGACAATCGTATGCCTTGCGGGTGCGGAACCAGAGATAGCCCAGCACCGCACCGGGCCGCCTCCGGCCCTGCGGGTCGCCCCTCCGCTCAAGCCAGCCCTGGAGCGTGACGTAATGGCGGCCCAGATAGCTGCTGGAATCCAGGATCGCGAGCAGGGCGATGTCTTCTCCCTCGGCTCTCAGTTGCCGCGCCATGTAGACGGCGATCCGGCCCCCGAAGGAGTAACCGCCGAGGTAATAGGGTCCCCGGGGCTGGACCTTTCGGATCTCCGCGAGGTAATGGGCCACCATGTCCTCGCTGCTGGTGAAGGGGACGACCTTGCCGTCCCAACCAACCGACTGGAGTCCGTAGAAAGGCTGGCCGGAACCCAGGTGCTTGGACAGGGGGTAGAAGCCGATGACTTCGCCACCATTTCCGTGGACGCAGAAAAAGGGCGGCCTGTCCCCCGTTGTCCGGATCGGCACCAGACAGCCAGGCGGCTTTTCCTTTTCCACCAGACCCGCCATTTCCGCCACGGTGGCGGCCTCGAACAGCGCCCCGACGGGCAGGCGGCGCTGCAGGTCTCTCTCGATGGTTAGAAAGAGATCCACGGCCTTGAGAGAATCCCCGCCCAGGAGAAAGAAATCTTCGTCCAGTCCGACATGGTCGAGCTTCAGGGCCTTTGCCCAGAGAGTCTGCAGCCTGGCTTCCAGCGGGCTCGGCACACGGCCGGCTTCATCGCCGCCGGACGGGGCCGGCAGCGTGTCGGCATCGAGAGCCTTGGCGAGTTCATGTCGCCGGACCTTGCCGCTCGCGTCCTTCGGGATTTCATCCACGAAGACGAAGCGCCGCGGCACCTTGAAATGCAGCAGGGTTCCGAGGAGATAGCGTTTTAGGGCTTGCGCGTCGACTTCCGCTCCCGGTGCCAGGACCACCGCGGCGGCCACCTCCTCACCCAGTGTCTCATGCGGAATGGGAAAGCTTGCCGCCTCGCAAACATCCGGATGGCTGATCAGCACGGCATCCACCTCGGCCGGGCTCACCTTGTCGCCCCCCCTGTTTATCATCTCTTTGATGCGCCCGGTCAGCGTGAGGTAACCCTCTTCGTCGAGGAATCCCTCGTCGCCGGTGCGAAACCAGCCGTCAACGAAACCCGCCCCGTTGGCAGCCGCGTCGTTCTCATAGCCCTCGAAGACCTGATCTCCGCGGCCGACGATTTCGCCGCGTTCGCCGGGCCCGAGGAGGGTGCCGTCGGGCGCCATGATCGCGACTTCCTCCGGGCAGGTCACGCCCACGGTGCCGTGCTTGCGCCGGTCGGGCGGCAGGGGGTTATAGGCCAGCCGCCCGGTCTCCGTCGTCGCGTAACTCTCGAGGACCGGAACTCCCAAGAGCGACTCCAATTCGTCGGCGAAAGCCGGGTCCAACCGGCTGGTGCCGCAACAGATGTATCTGAGCCGGTGGCCGTCCAAAGTCTTGTCGCGTCCATCCATGCTGTCCCGCAACGCCCTGAGAAACGCCGGGCCGCAGGACATCCAGGTCACCTGGTGGGAGATGAGATTGGGAAGGAAACGGTCGGTGTCGAGATGGGGGCTGATCAGGGTTCTTGCCCCGCAATACAGGCCGTCCATGCAGTTGCCTACGGCACTGTGGTAATAAAACGGCTTGAAGATGTAGCAGCAATCATCGGGGCCGCGTTTGAAACGCACCATGTTCCTGTGGCGCCTCGTCATACATTGGCGCCATCGCAAGGGTACGACCTTGCCGATCGACGTGGATCCGGACGTGGCCATGACGAGGGCGACATCTTCGAACAGGGCCGATCCGCCCGTGACGGGCCGGGTGACGGCGCGCGCCTCAACGGCGATATCGCCGGTGATGGCGGGGTCGCCACGGCGGATCTCCAAAATGGGAATCCCTAAACTGTCCGCGACGGCGGCGGCGGGGGTCCCAAGCCGGGTTTCGGCGAGAAGTGCCTTCACCCCGCTGTTGCGGATATGGAAGGCGAGCTCGCTTTCGGAGAATTTGGGATTGAGCGGCACCGCCGTGGCGCCACTCATGACGCCCAATATGACCGACATCATGTCGGCACCGCCGGAGTGCAGGATTCCGATGCGATCCCCTCGCCCGAACCCCGAACGATTGAGCGAGTCACGCGTGGCATCCATCACCTGAGCGAGGCGCGCGTAAGTCAGCGGCGCCGCACTATCGGAAATCAGTGCCGGCGCATCGGGCTTGACCCCGGCCCACTGCCGGATCAAGTCGCAGATCGTTGCTGTTTCCATGCCCCCCGACAGAGACGCGACGGTCTCGAGACGCATTTCCAGCCTAACCGAGCGATTGTTTACCAGAATCGCGCCTTTTCAAGTATCGATATATGGTCGAGGTCACTGTGGCCCGGCGACGGAGCACATGCCCGATCGCTCCATTGCCGGAGGCGAAAACCCCCTCTTTCCCCGACGGCCCTTAGAAGATGAAGTCACGGGTTTGGGCTCCACCACGGCTCTTGGACGGCCCCGGCGGAGGGACCCGTTAGCTCCACACCTGTCGCCAGGCGGGCATCAGGTCGACATGGGCCTGCCGTCCGTCTCGGACAGTCCCGATCTAGCCCTGGTGACTTGAGGTGGGAGGACGAAATATGGCCCAAAGGCCGCAGCTGAGCACGAGCAGGAAACCGCCGACCCAGTAGAAGCTGGCGTTTAGCCCGACCAGTGAGACGACCCCGCCCATGATCGGCGGCACGATGGTCTGCATCAGGCGGTTGATCGAGATGCGCAGCCCCACCACCGCGCCCTGCGAACCGGGCGGCGCCGATTTCGCGGGGATGAAGATCATCAGCGGCTGGCTGACGCCCACCATGAACCCGCGGATGACCGAAACGGCGAGCAACGGAAGGAACGCGGCCAGCAAGGGCGTGACCGTGATCGCCGCGATCGCGCCCACCACCGTCGCATTCAGGAGCCAGACATCCCCGGTCCGGCGCGCGAGCGGAGTCGCCCCGGCCGTGCCCGCGAGGCCGGAGAGGTTGAGGGCGGCGAAGATCACGCCGATCAGCGTCCCCGTGAGCCCGACCTCCTTCATATAGGCGATGAAGAAGGAGCCATGGATCGCGCTGCCGGCGATGTTCAGGACTGACCCGGTCACCGCGATGGCGACGAGCGGGATGCCGAGCAGCGTGAACGTCCTCGTGTAGTCCTCGAGACGCGGGACCATGTCGCGGAGCCGGAAGGCCGCCGCATCCGCGGGCTCCTTTCGCGCCCCGTTGCCGCGCGGCAGCATCAGGGCGGCGATCATGAACAGCGCGGCCGCAAGCAGCGTAACGCCGAATCCGCCCCATGGGCCGAACACGTCCCACATGGCGCCGGCGATCACAGGGAAGGCGAGATGGCCGAGACGGTTGCAGAAGGAGACCTGCCAGGTGAGCGAGGCGTCGCCCTGCATCACCTGCCCCACCAGCGTCTGCGCCCCGACCCAGTTCATCGTCGAGGTGAATCCGAGGAGAAGATTGAGAATGCCCGCCACCCAGATCCAGGGCAGCAACGGAAACAGGACCGGCACGATCAGCCCGATCGCGGCGAAGAACAACATGACCTGGCGCGCGCCCAGACGGTCCATCAGCACGCCACCGTGAATCGAAAACAGGAACGGCAGGAACGACCGGGCGCCGATCACGATCCCGAAGGCGAAAGGAGAGGGTTCGAGATAGAGTGCCCAGAGCGGGACGACGACGTTGGTTGCTCCGTCGGCAAAGACGCCGGAGCCGTAAATCCCAAGACGCGTACGCAAAGGAATTGTCTTGGCCGTTTCCCCAGTCATCCAATGACCATCTACACGATTGCTCGAGTTGTTGGGGTGAATATAGCCCGAGGCGCGGAAAATTTGCGCGCCGGGTCGATAGGAGACACCGTCGCTTGGGTTTCTGTTCCCGGCTCCCGAGAGCGGTCGGTGATTGTAATACCATCGAAAAGGCGGTGGGGGTGGGGGTGGGGGTGGGATTCGAACCCGTCGCACGCCTTGCGCGCGCCTGGCTTTGAAAGCGGGCGCTCGAAACCCGGCCAGGAGAACGCCGATAAAGGGAATGGCGGGCCGCGACCGACGATATTGAGCACTATGTCTACGCCATAGCCCTATAAGGCGTTGCTCTTACCCAGGTTACACGGCTCGCACAGGGTCTGAAGGTTTTCATCGGCCGTTTCCCCGCCGAGACTCCAAGCCTTGATATGGTCGATATGGAGCGAGAGCCCTGGCTTTAAGGCAGGACTTGCTCCACAGGCACGGCATGAGAAATTGTCGCGCTTCAACACCCGAAATCGCATTCTCAAGGAAGGGTCACGGCCGGTTCTGTGACCGCTTCGGGCCTCTGCCTGACTGGGCGGCCGCACCTCTTGTATGTTTGCGTATGCGACGAATTGCGTCAGCGCGTCCATCCAAGAATTAAACCGTCGCCTATATGCTCCCCAAGAAACTCGTGATGGAGAAATCGCAAGTTCTGCCCGCCGAGGTTGGCGACCGTAATGCTCCCAAGGAAGCACAATGTTCTCGAATAACCGCTCATCAGAGATGTTGATCTCATTAGCAATTTGCAAACCAGCGGCAACGACCGCCTTGTTCCACGAACCAAAGCGCCGTGATGCCGTTGTGGGGGCGTATTGCCCGAATTCTGTATACAGCCTCTGTGAAAGGACTTCGGTCCCGGCCGATTGCGCCGCGCGACGCATATCAGCCAGTATCTCCTCATCCGCAACGGGCGCGCCTTGGACGCGCTCAAGTTTGAATTTGAGTCGTTCATTTGCGCGCCCGCCGCCGTGCAATCTCCGTCCGAAATTTCGCAATTGGCTGCCACTTATCAGTGCCAGGTAGCTGCGCTTCCCAGTAGATCCATCCGTTAAGCGATACCCCCGCCAATGCGCTTGCCGCTGCAGAGGGGCTGACGTACCGCGCGCCGTTGACAAGCCAAGTCCCACTCTCGATCTCACCGCCGTAGGTCTTGCCATTGTACGACATGCGCAGTCGGGTTCCCGCAGGCAAGGTAGCTCCCTTCGCACTCCAAGCGCCAGCAGCTTCCCCATTCGATGGTTTGTTGACCGCGATGGATCGTGGCGACAGTGACGGCAAACCTGCTTCAGTTCGTAGGACGTCGTTGTGCGTTTGCTCGAAGGAAACGCGCTTGCTCTCGATCCAGCGGTTGACATCCACGTCAATCTCGATCTGCCGATACTGCATCATGACCTCCTCAGCTCCGGGGCCCATGGCCATCTGCGGCTTAGTACCAATTACTTAAATGGCTAGTGTCAACAGTGTTAAGCGGTGCTGACCGACGATGGCAGGATAAAGGGCCGCGATGTGCGCCTCAAATCGGTTGTGGTTTTTCAATGAGTTACGAGGTGATTCCGCGATGTGCGGTGCTTGCCAGCGATGTGCACGGGGGTCAGAAAAGGTGTATTTTATAAATAGATTCAATGAGATGAGTGCAATGTGCACTCCGCCTCTGGTGCGCTTGGATACGCTACGGCCCCCTTCCGGCCATCCTCTGCAGGAGCGTCGCGCAGTCAACGATAATTGGGTGGAAACAGGTGGACAAACGGCCATGGCGGCATCATAGTAATTGGATGCGAATGGATGGATCAATGACATGACGCTCAACACCACGACGCTCCGCATCACGCCGGAAATCCTGTCGCTGATCGCCGAGATCGACGAGTTCAAGGGCGCTTGGCGGGCGATCGGCCGGATCGCGCCGGAACGCCTATCCGGGCTGCGCCGCGTCGCCACCATCGAGAGCATCGGCTCCTCGACCCGTATCGAGGGCGCCCGGCTCAGCGACCGGGAGGTCGAAAAGCTGCTGGCCAATATCAGGATCGGCTCGTTCACCACGCGCGATGAGCAGGAGGTCGCCGGCTACGCCGAGGTGATGGAGATGGTCTTCACCGCCTATGACGCGATCCCGCTGACGGAGAACCACATCCACCAGCTTCACCGCGACCTGCTGATCCATTCAATCAAGGACGAACGGCATCGCGGCTCATACAAGACGCTCCCTAACCACGTCGAAGCCTTCGACGAGAACGGTAAGAGCCTCGGCGTGGTGTTCGAAACCGCAACGCCCTTCGACACGCCCCGCCGCATGGCCGAGTTGGTCGAGTGGATGGCCGGAAAGGAGAAGGACAGGAGTCTTCACCCGCTCCTGGTCGTCGCGGTCTTCGTGGTGGTATTCTTAGAAATTCACCCCTTTCAGGACGGCAACGGCAGGCTGTCACGCATCCTGACGACGCTGATGCTGCTGCGGGCGGGCTATGCCTACGTGCCCTACAGCTCGCTGGAGAGCGTGATCGAGCAGAATAAGGAAGGCTATTACATGTCGCTTCGGCGGACGCAGGGGACGATCCGCACGGATGCGCCGGACTGGAACCCCTGGCTGGAGTTCTTCCTGCGGGCCTTGCAGAGCCAGAAACAGCGCCTCGAGACGAAGATGGAGCGCGAGCGGGTGATGCTCGCCGCGCTGCCGGAGTTATCGGTCCTGATCCTCGAACTGGCGCGTGAGCATGGTCGGGTCACGGTGGCCGAGACCGCGAGGGTTAGCGGCGCCAGTCGCAACACGATCAAGGACCATCTGAAGGCGCTGGTCGAGCAGGGCCATCTGACCTTGCACGGGGCAGGCCGGGGAGCGTGGTATGGTCTTGCCTAATACGGTCGCGGCCGCTGGGCGTATACGTCCCTTCCACGACAAGGACATCCTCGTCACCGCCTGCGGGCGCATCTGCATGCACAGAAAGAAAATCAACATCTCAACCGTGCTCGCCGGCCAAAAGCTCGGAATCAAGGAGGTCGACGACGGAATCTGGCTCGTAAGCTTCATCTCCTACGACCTCGGATACATCGATTTGGAACAGAGAACCCTACAGACAATCGACAACCCGTTCGGCCCGAGGTTGTCACCCATGTCTTAAGAACATTCCGTTACCCATGTCTCCGGTATGGACAGGACTGAAGTGGCGGTGGGGGTGGGATTCGAACCCACGGTACGCAAAGCGCACAACGGTTTTCGAGACCGCCCCGTTCGACCACTCCGGCACCCCACCGCGCGAATGGATCGGAAATTTCTGGGTCGTCTTCGGGCGGCCGGGACCTCTTGGCGGGCCCGGCGCGCTTACCTAGCGCACAATCCGAAGCCCTGTCCACCTTCATCAGGGCGCCGACCGCTCACAAGAAAAGGGCGGGCCCGGCGGGGCCCGCCCGGTCATCGGCCTCTATGGCCTGATTACGACTTGCATTCGAGCTTGCCGGCGTAGGAGCCGGGGCCCTCGTACCACATCTCGCACTTCATGCCGGCCTTGAGCTTCTTGCGGTTGGCCTTCTTGCCGTTGATCTGGACCTTGGTGTAGCCGCCGCCCGCCATGCGGGACTTGACGGCCTTGGCCTGACCGTCGACCTTGAACTCGAAACGGCCCTTCTTGCCGATCTTGTCGATGGCGCCGGAAACCTTGATCCATTTGACCTTGCGCAGAGGCGACTTGGGGTTCTCCAGGATCTTGGAATAGCGGTCATAGAGCTTGCGGTCGATCTTGCCGAGCCGCTCGACCAGGGCCTGCACCTCTTCGCCGCTCGAGGGGCTGGTCAGGAGACGGAACTTTTTGGCCTCGGCCTTGTAGGCCGGATCGCCGTGGGCCTTCATGAAGGCAACCCGGAGCGCCTTGGCGACGTCCGGCGCGAGGCCCGGAGGAGCGGCGAAGGGACGGGCCATGTAGAACGGCGCCTCGAGCATCTCCAACAGGGCCCTGTCCTCAGGCTTGGTGATGACTTCCCGGGCGGTCGGCGCTTCGGGGAAGTCCGGCAGGCGCGTCTGGGTGGCGAACTGCAGGACCACCCGGATCGGGCTGCCGGGCAGGAGCCAGTCGGGCTTCGCCGTCTTCATCGAGGCATATCCGGTCATGCGCCCCTGGGCCTCGTTGCGCTCCACCGCGAGGTAGAGCGTGTTGCCCCCGGGATAGCCGCGCAGCGGCTGGATGTTGAGGCCGAGGATCTCGCGCAGCACGATGGGCACGTCGGTGCCGTCCGAGCCGAAGGAGGTCGCCGCGAAGTTGAGCGGCCTGTCCAGGCTGCGCAGGTCGTTGATCGACTTAACGCCGGTGTCCTTGCGCACCACCATCACATAGGCCTCGCCCTTGTAGCTCGACGAGGTGCCGATCCAGGTGAACTTGCGCGGATCGAACTTCGCCTGGCTCTTCTTGCCGGCCAGAGCAAGGATCGGCACGGACCGGGCGAACGTGCCGAACTCGGTGCCGTCCTTGGGCGCGTTGTAAAAGAGGTAGTTAGCGGCATTGTAGCTGCCGGCGCCGGGCCGGTTCTGGGCGAGCACATTGGGCTTGCCCGGCAGGTACTTGCCGATGTGCCGCGCGACCTGGCGGCCGTAGCGGTCGTAGCCGCCGCCGGCGGCATAGCCGATGACGACCTTGACCGTCTTACCCTTGAAATCGGCGGCCTTGACCGCGCCGATGCTTCCCGCGGCCACAGCCGCCCCGGCAAGGGCAGCGAGTCCCAGGCGAACTTTCGGGATTGAAACCATTGTTGTCTCCCATGTTGACGAGAAAGATGCGGTTGCCCCTATATGCATTGGGACTTTTCGCGCATGTCGAAACTGTGCGGAATGCTAGCCGAGCCCCGGGCGGGGTTCAATAACTGATTGGCCGCGTAGGGTATTCCCATTAACCATAGGTGCCCGGCCGCGGGCGTTGCCCCGGCGCTCAGGGGCCTTCCTGCCAGCCGCCGCCGAGCGTCCGGTACAGCGTGACGAGGGCCGACAGCCTTTCGAATCGCACCTGGGCGAGACGGTCCTGGGCGGCAAAGAGCGTGCGCTGGGCATCGAGTACGCTGAGCAGGTCCTCGGCCCCCGACCGGTAGCGGGCCTCGGCCAGGTCGAAGGCGGTCTTGGCCTCCGCTGCCTCGCGCCCACGCAGGGTCTCCTCCTGAGCCAGCGCATCGAGGTCCATCAGTGCCCCCTCCACGTCGGAGATGGCCGCGAGCACCGCCGCGCGGTAGGCGTGGACGAGCTCGACCTTGCGCGCCTCGGCGAGTTCCAGGCCGCCCTCGCTTTCGCCGGCGTCGAAGATCGTCTGCAGCAGCGAAGCGCCGACGGCGTAGGCGATGTTGGTCCCCTGAAACAGGGCGCTCACCGCGTTGCCGCCGGAACTCAGCGACCCCGTCAGCCGAATGTCGGGGTAGAAGGCGGCGCGGGCGGCAGCGATGTCGGCCGATGCGCCGGCAAGGTCGGCCTCGGCGCGGCGAATGTCGGGGCGACGGGCGAGAAGCGCCGAAGGCTGGCCCGGTGCGGCCGCGGGCGCACCGATCCCCTTGAGGTCCCGCGCGGCGATGGCAAGAGCCCCGGGCGCCCGGCCCAGCAGCACGGCGAGAGAGACGCGGGCTGCGAATTCCTGGTTCTCGAGCCCGGGGATGCCCGCGCGCTGGCCCGCGACCTGGGCCCGCTGCCGAGCGACGTCGAGCGGCGACACCGCGCCCGAGCGGGCCCGGGCCTCCACCAGGTCGAGCACCCGCTCGGCATTGGCGAGGTTGAGGCGCGCGATCTCGGTGCGCTCGCGCAGCGACAGAATGCGGAAGTAGCTTTGTGCGGTCGCCGCCGTGATGGTGAGCGCGACGGTTTCCCGATCGAAGCGGCTGGCGGCTTCCGCCGCCCGGGCGGCCGCGAGCCCCGCGGCGTTTCGGCCCCAGAAATCCACCTCATAGGAGGCGCCGACCGAGAGCCCCACGTCGGACGCGGCTTTTGAGCCGGACACGCGGCCGAACCGGTCGGCGGAAGCCGAGGCATCCACCAGGGGCAGAAGCGGGGCCCCCGCGATGCGCGTGCGCGCCTCGGCCTGGGCCACCCGGGCCGCCGCCCCGGCGAGGTCGGGATTGGCCGTGCGCGCCGCCGCGATCAGGCGATTGAGCTCCTGGGACGCGAATCCCCGCCACCAGCCGGGCCGCGGCCAGAGACCCAGCCCCTCCGCGCCCGGCGCGGCCCAGGAGGCGGGCACGACGTCGGGGGACAACGCCGGCGGCGCGCCGTCGCCCATCTCGGCGCAGGCGGCCTGGGCCAGCACCAGCACGGCAAGGGCGGCGCGTCTCACGCGCCGGGGCGTCTTCGCTGAGCCCATCATTCGCTCGCCAGGGCCGCCACGGGATCGAGGCGCGAGGCCCGCCACGCCGGAAGGAAGCCGAACAAAAGGCCGGTCGCGGTGGCGCAGCCGAAGGCGAGCCCGACGGTGGCCGGCGAGAACACGGTGGGCATGTCGAAGGACCGGACCGCGATGCCCGTCCCGATGCCGAGCGCCACACCGGCGATCCCGCCGAGGCCGGACACCACCATCGCCTCGATCAGGAACTGCTGGAGGATGTCCCGGGTGCGGGCCCCGGTCGCCATGCGGATGCCGATCTCCCGGGTGCGCTCGGTCACCGTGACCAGCATGATGTTCATCACTCCGATCCCGCCGACCAGGAGCGAGATCGCGGCGATGGACCCGAGCAGCAGGGTCAGCGTGTTCTGCGCCTCCGACGCGGTCTCGAGCCAGGACTTCATGTTGTAGATGCGGAATTCCCGGCCGCCGTGGCGGGACTTCAGGAGACCGGTGATGGCCTGCTCGGTCGCGTCCATGGCGGCGACGTCCTCGACCGCCACGGTGATCATGCGCACGTCGCGCCGCCCGAACAGGCGAAGCCCCCCGGTTGTCAGCGGGATGAAGACGACATCGTCGTCGTCCTCGTCGCCCGACACCGAGCCCTTTGACGCCAGCACGCCGATCACCTGGAACGGGATGTTGTCGACCAGCATGTAGTGGCCCACCGGATCCTCGACGCGGGGGAACAGGGTGTCGGCGACGTTCTGACCCAGCACCGCGACGGGCGCGTAGCTGCGCAAATCGTCCCAATCGAAGAAGGTGCCGATGCGCACCGTCCAGTTCCGCGTCTCGGGAAGGTCCGGCGTGGTGCCATAGATCCGCGTCTGGTCGTCGATATTCCCCGCGCGGATGGTGACGTTGCCCCGGTTCTCGGGCATCGCCGCGCGCACGTTGGGAAGCTGGGCGATGGCGTCGGCGTCCTCGGGCATCAGCACCGCGGCCGCGGCGCCCGGGGCGAGGCGCTGGTTGTAGGACCTGGCCCGCACCATCAACAGGTTGGTGCCCATGGACCCGATGCGGGCGATGACGGCATGTTTCGCCCCCTCGCCGATCGACAGCATGGTGATCACGGAGGCCACGCCGATGACGATACCGAGCAGCGTCAGGATGGTGCGGAACAGGTTGACGCGGAGCGCCCGAAGCGCCGTCTTCGCCGCCTCGAAGGATTCGGCAAGGAACGCCGCGCGCTTGCGCCGGTCCTCCTCGTCCTCCTCGGGAAGGGCGAGCGGCGGGATCGCCGCCGCCAGTCCGGCGCCGGAGGCGGCCTTGCGGGTGTCGCCGATGATTTCGCCATCGCGCAACTCGATGATGCGCTCGGCATGGCTCGCGACATCCCGGTCATGGGTGATCAGGATGATGGTATGGCCGCGCGCGGCAAGCTGGCGCAAGAGCGCCATCAGCTCCGCCCCCGACCGGCTGTCCAGCGCCCCGGTGGGCTCGTCCGCGAGGATCACCCGCCCGCCGTTGACCAGCGCCCGGGCGATGGCGACGCGCTGCTGCTGGCCGCCGGAAAGTTGGCTCGGGCGGTGGAACATGCGGTCGCTGAGGCCGAGGGTGTCCAGGATCTCCGCGGCCCGCCGGCGCCGCTCCTCCGGCGCGATACCGGCATACATCGCGGGAATCTCGACATTCTCCAGCGCCGTCGCGGTGGGGATAAGATGATAGCTCTGGAAGACGAAGCCGAAAGCTTCGCGCCTGAGCCGCGCCCGGTCGTCGCGGTCGAGCGCCGCCAGGTCCTGGCCGGCGAAGCGGTAATGCCCGGCGTTCGGCCGGTCGAGACAGCCGATCAGGTGCATCAGGGTGGATTTTCCCGAGCCCGATGCCCCCATGATGGCGACGAATTCGCCCGCGTTGATGGTGAGGCTCAGATTGCGCAGCGCCTCGACCGCGACATCCGCCCCGGTGACGTAGGTGCGGCTCACGCCGTCCAGCTCGACCAGGGGCACGGCCGCCGCCGCCGCCGGCATGTCCAGTGCCGCGTCCATCAGACCGGCCTCAGAGGCGGAACCGCCGCCTCCGCTGGCGGCGGTCCCCACCCGAAGCGGCATCACGGTTGCGCCCGGCGATCACCTTCTCGCCCGCTTTCAGGCCGGAGAGCACCTCGGCCCTGATGCGGTCGCGCACGCCGATGCGCACCTCGCGCTCCTCGAACGTGTCCTCACCGGTGATCACGGAGACCGTGAAAACGCCCCGTTCCTCGCCCCGCCGGAGGGCCGAGACCGGCACCGTCAGCACGCCCTCCGCCTTGGCGCGCACGAAGAAGACCTGGGCGCTCATCTCCGCCATCAGCTCACCTTCCGTGTTGCCGACGTCGAACAGCGCGGTATAGAGCACGACGTTGTTGACCACCTCCGGCGCCGGCAGGATCTGGCGCAGCTTCGAGCGCCAGCGCCGCCTCAGGTTGCCCAGGGTCGTGAAATAGACCTCCATCCCCGGTTCCAGCTTGCTGACGTCGGCCTCCGATACCTGGGTGCGCACGGTCATCGAGGAAAGTTCGGCGATTCGCAGGATCACCGGGATCTGGTGCGCGGCATTCAGCGACTGTCCGCGCTGGGCGGTGATCGACACCACGGTGCCGGCGATCGGCGCGTAGATGCGGGTGTAGCCGAGAGTCGCCTCGTCGGCCTTCAGCGACGAGGTCTGGCGGTCGATATCGGCGGCGAGCTTGGTGACCCGGGCGCGCGCCGTCTCCAGCCCCGCGCGGGCGGTTTCCAGCGCCTCGGCGCTGGTCGCGTTGTCGCGCATCAGCCGGCTCTGGCGCCGAGACTGGCGTTCGGCAAGGTCGAGCGCCGCGCGCTGCTCCTGAAGCTGGGCCCTGAGCGCCCGGATCTCGGCGCGCGAGGAGTCGACCCGGGCGCGCATCACCGTGGGGTCGATCTCCGCGAGGAACTGTCCCTTCTTCACCGTCTCGCCGACGCGCACCTCGAGCTTTTCAAGCTGACCCGACACCTGGGCGCCGACGTCGACGAAGTCGCGCGGCTGCAGCCGGCCGAGCGCCGTGATGGTGTTCTCCACGTCGCCGCGCGCGACCGCCGCGGTCAGGACCCCGTCGAGCGGTCCCTTGCGGGGGACGAGGGCATACCAACCGGTCCCCGCGCCCGCGGTCCCGATCAGGGCCGCGGAGCCCAAAAGGAAGCGTCGCCGGCGCTTGCGCGCGGCGCGCTCGGCAAGGGCCGCCTCCGCGCCGCCGCCCTTCGCCCCGCTAAGGGGCTCGGCGACGGGGCGGGTATCCCGATGTCGGCTCGTGTCTTCCGAGAGCGCCATCCTTCCAGCCTTTCCCGATCCGGGCCGCAGGACCGCCGGCGGTCCGACCGCCCGGCGCCTTTCGCCCGCTCACACAGTTTACAACGGATCACGGCGGAAAATCTGTCGCGATTGAACCCGGGCGCCTTGCGCCGCGCCGGCAAGCTTTCACGCAACCCCTTGAAAGGACACCTCTTTACCACGCGGGTGCCGGGCCCGCTGCGGCCCGGCGGGGTTGCGGCGCGCTTCAGAGCATCACGTGGATCGCCTTTTCCTCCGTATAGCTCAGCATCTCATCGATGCCCTCCTCGCGTCCGGTGCCGGAATTGCGGAAGCCGCCGAAGGACATCGCCGGATAATGGGCACCGACCCCGTTGACCCAGATATAGCCCGACGCGATTCGCCGGGCGGTCGAGATGGCCCTCGAGATGTCCCGCGTCCAGACCGCCCCGGTGAGTCCGTATTCCACCGAGTTCGCGATGTCGATCACGGTATCGAGGTCGTCCCACTTGAACACCGAAAGCACTGGTCCGAAGACCTCTTCGTTGGCAAGGCGCATGTCGGGGGTCATGTCGCCGAAGACCGTCGGCTCCATCCAGTAGCCCTTCTCGAAATCCTTGCCGTCGGGCCGCTTGCCCCCGGCGACCAGCTTGCCGCCGTCCTCCTTTCCGACAGAGATGTAATGCAGCACCTTCTCGTACTGGCCCTTGTTGTTGATCGGGCCCATGTCGGAGTCTTCGTCCAGCGGATCGCCGACACGCATGGCCTTGACCCGGGCGACCAGGTCCTCGAGGAACCGGTCATAGATATCGGCATGGAGGAACAGACGGCTGGTCGAGCCGCAGGACTGGCCCTGCCAGGCGAAGTTCATGCCGTTGATCGCGGCGGGCACGGCCTTCTCCATGTCGGCGTCGGGGAACACGATCATCGGATTCTTGCCGCCGAGCTCCAGGGTGATGTTCTTGACCGCGACCTCCGCCGCCGAGCGCTGGATCGCCATGCCCGTCGGCACCGAGCCGATGAAGGCGACGCGCTTGATCTTGGGATGGCGCACGATGGCGTCGCCCGCCTCCTTGCCGAATCCGGTGATGATGTTGACGACGCCGGGCGGCAGGACCTCGGCGCAGATCTCCCCCAGGATCGAGGCGCTGAGCGGGCTCTGCTCCGAGGGCTTCTCGATCACCGTGTTGCCCGCCATCAGCGCCGGCCCCAGCTTGGCCGCGGCGAACATGACCGGATGGTTGAAGGGGATGATGCGGCCGACCACGCCGTAGGGCTCGCGCACGGTCATGTGCAGGTTGCCGGGCGTCGCCGGCACCGTGTCGCCCTTGAGCTCGTAGCCGAGGCCGGAGAAATAGGTGAGCTGGCTCACCGCCGCCCCGACGTCGCCGCGCATCTTGGCGATGGTGTTGCCGGTGTCGATCACCTCGGTGATGAGGATGCGCTCGCCCTGCTCCTTGAGGGCGTGGGCCAGCTTGCGGAGGTAGTCGCCGCGTTCCGCCGGCGACAGCGCGGCCCAGCCGGGCTGGGCGGCGGCGGCGGCCTCGTAGGCGCGCTCGACATCCTTGGCCGAACCCTCGGGCACCGTGGCGAGCTCCTCCTCGTTGGCCGGGTTGATCGAGGCGAAGCGGCGGCCGCTCTCGCTTTCGACGAGTTCCCCGTTGATCAGCATCAGCGGGTTCTCGACGGGCAGGTTGCGCGCGGTTGCTTGATCGTCCATTTCTGGCCCTCCCCTTTGGCTTACGACAAAGGTGGCCCAATCGGCGCGCCCGATCCAGACGTTTTTTTTGGGATTTTCCCGGTCCCGCCGGGGATCCCGCCATGGGCCCGAAAAGCGTTGACAGGGGCCGTTCCCGGGGTATATTTCGGCACCTTTCGGCGGCGCGGGCCGCCTTTTTGGCAACTTCAGATCGGAAAGCGGGATGTACGCGGTCATCCGCACGGGCGGAAAGCAATACAAGGTGGCCGAAAACGACGTTCTCGCCATCGAACGGGTGGACGGGGAACGCGAGGGCGAGATCACCTTTTCCAACGTGCTGGCGCTCCACGACGGCACGGATTTGAAGGTCGGCGCGCCGTTCGTAGACGGCGCGGTGGTGACCGCCGACATCATCGACCAGAGCCGCGGCGCCAAGGTCATCGTCTTCAAGAAGAAGCGCCGTCAGGGCTACCGCCGCAAGAAGGGCCACCGCCAGTTCGAGACCGTGATCCGCATCACCGGCATCCTGGCCGAGGGCCGGAAGAGGGCCGCCGACAAGCGCGAGGCACCCAAGGAAGAGGCGCCCAAGGAACACGCGCCCAAGGAACAGGCGGCGGAGGCCGCGGAAGCGCCCGCCGCCAAGACCGCGCCGGAGACGGCCCCGGCCACGACGGCGGCAAAGAAGCCCGCTGCCGTCAAGAAACCGGCCGCCAAGACGGCGGCGAAGAAGCCCGCCGCGACGAAGGCGGCAGCCAAGAAGACCCCGGCCAAGACCCCGGCCAAGACGGCGGCGAAGAAGCCGGCCGCCAGGAAGCCCGCGGAACAGAAGGACTAGACCATGGCGCACAAGAAGGCAGGCGGCTCCTCACGCAACGGCCGCGATTCCGCGGGCCGGAGGCTCGGCGTGAAGAAGTTCGGCGGCGAGAATGTCATCGCCGGCAACATCATCGTGCGCCAGCGCGGCACCAAGTACCATCCCGGCGACAACGTCGGCATCGGCAAGGACCACACCCTGTTCGCGCTGATCGACGGTCAGGTCAGGTTCCAGAAGAGGGCCCTGGGCCGCACTTTCGTCCTGGTGGAGCCGGCGTCCTGACACGCCCCGGCCATTTCCGCTGACACGCAAAGGGGAATGGCCGCCATTCCCCTTTTGTCGTGAAGGCCCGCGCCGATGCAGTTCCTCGACCAAGCCAAGATCTACACCAAGGCCGGCGACGGCGGGGCGGGGTGCCTGAGCTTCCGGCGCGAGAAATTCATCGAGTTCGGCGGGCCCGACGGCGGCGACGGCGGCCGCGGCGGCTCCGTCATCGCCGAAGCGACGGCGGACCTCAACACCCTGATCGACTTCCGCTACCGCCAGCATTTCAAGGCGAAGAACGGCCGCCCCGGCGAGGGTCGTAACCGCACCGGCGCGTCCTCGAGCGATATCGTCCTCAAGGTGCCGGTGGGAACCGTCATCCTGACCGAGGACAGCGAGACCGAGCTCGTCGACCTCGCCGCGCCCGGGCAGCGCTTCATCATCGCCCGGGGCGGGGACGGCGGCTTCGGCAACGCCCACTACAAGAGCGCGACCAACCAGGCGCCGCGCCGCGCCGACCCCGGCTATCCGGGAGAGGAGCGCACCATCTGGCTGCGGCTCAAGGTGCTGGCCGATGCCGGGCTCGTCGGCCTGCCCAATGCCGGCAAGTCGACCCTGCTGGCGGCGTGCTCGCGCGCGCGGCCGAAGATCGCCGACTACCCCTTCACGACGCTCACCCCGCAGCTCGGCGTGGTCTACGTCGACCAGGACGAGTTCGTGCTCGCCGATATCCCCGGCCTGATCGAAGGCGCCCATGCGGGCACCGGGCTCGGCACCCGGTTCCTCGGCCATGTGGAGCGCTGCGGGGTGCTCCTGCACCTGATCGACGGCACCTCGGAAGACATCGCCGGCGCCTACCGGACGGTACGCCGGGAGCTCGCCGAATACGGCGCCGGCCTCGAGAGCAAGCCCGAGATCGCCGTCCTCTCCAAGTGCGACGCCCTGACCGAAGAGGAGGCCCGCGCCCGCGCCCGCGAGCTCGCCGCCGCCGCTGGCTGCGCGCCGGACAAGGTGTTTCGCATCTCGGGCGTCTCCGGGGCGGGGGTCGAAACCCTGATGCGCGCGGCGCTTGCCCATGTGACGGCGGCCCGCCGCGCCCGGGCCGGGGCCGAGGGCGCCGCCCGGGTGTCGCCGTGAACCGGGGGCTTCAAGGCTCCCGGCGCATGGTCGTCAAGGTCGGCTCGGCCCTGCTCGCCGACGAGGCGAAGGGCGCGATCCGGACGCCGTGGCTGGACGCGCTCGCCGAGGACATCGCCGCGCTCCGCGCCCAGGGCACCCAGGTGCTCCTGGTTTCCTCCGGCGCCGTCGCCGTGGGCCGCGGGCAGCTCGGTCTCGAAAGGCCGCAGCTCAGGCTCGAGGAGAAGCAGGCCGCGGCGGCCTGCGGCCAGATCCGCTTGGCGCACGCCTACCAGGAGGCGCTCGCCCGCCATGGCCTCGGCGTCGCCCAGGTGCTGTTGACGCTGGAGGACACCGAGGAGCGGCGCCGCTACCTCAACGCGCGCAGCACCATCGAGACGCTGCTCAAGCTCGGGGCCATCCCGGTGATCAACGAGAACGACACGGTCGCGACCAACGAGATCCGTTACGGCGACAACGACCGCCTGGCGGCCCGGGTCGCCGCCATGGCGAGCGCCGATACGCTCGTGCTGCTCTCGACCATCGACGGGCTCTATACCTCCGATCCCAGGCTGGATCCCGGGGCTCGGCTGGTCGAGGAAGTCACCGCCATCACGCCCGCGATCGAGGCCATGGCGGGCAAGGCGCCGCCCGGCTACAGCTCCGGCGGCATGGTGACGAAGCTGGAGGCCGCCCGGGTGGCCATGGGGGCGGGCTGCCGCATGGTCATCGCCGACGGGCGGGCGGCCCATGCGCTCCGCGCCGTCGGCGCCGACGGCCGGGGCACCTGGTTCATTCCGGGGGTGACGCCCCGCAACCAGCGCAAGCACTGGATCGCCGCCTCCCTCAAGCCGATGGGGACGCTGGTCGTCGATGAGGGGGCGCTCCTAGCCTTGCGCTCGGGCAAGAGCCTCTTGCCCGCGGGCGTGGTGCGCATCGAGGGCAAATTCGACCGCGGCGATGCGGTGCGCATCCTCGGTCCCGACGGCACCGAGGTCGCCCGCGGGCTGGTCGCCTACACCTCGGCCGACGCCGGACGCATCGCCGGGCACAAAAGCCGTGAAATCGAGGAAATCCTGGGCTACCGTGGCCGCGACGAGATGATCCACCGCGACGATCTGGTGGTGACCGGCGAGGACGACGGGCGCCGGGATCGCGGCGGCAATGGGAAAACGGAGGCACCATGACGGTCGCCGATATCGGCAGGCAAACCGACATCCACGCGGAGATGCTGGCGCTCGGCCGCGCCGCGCGCGAGGCCGCCCGGGCGCTCGCCCGGGCCGGGGCCGAAACCAAGAACGCCGCCCTCGTGGCCGCGGCCAAGGCCTTGCGCGAGGACGAGGCGGCGATCCTCGCCGCCAACGCGACTGACGTGCAGGCGGCCCGGGAGGCCGGCGGCTCGGGCGCCTTCCTCGACCGGCTGGCGCTCGATTCCGGGCGCATCGAGTCGATGGCCAAAGGGGTCGAGGACATCGCCGCCCTCGATGATCCGGTGGGCGACGTCATCGCCGACTGGACCCGGCCCAACGGGCTCAGGATCACCCGGGTCCGGGTGCCGCTCGGGGTCATCGGCGTGATCTACGAATCCCGGCCCAACGTCACCGCCGACGCCGCCGCCCTGTGCCTCAAATCCGGCAACGCCGTGATCCTGCGCGGCGGCTCGGAGAGCTTCCATTCCTCCCACGCCATCGCCCGGTCCCTGCACCGCGGACTCGACGCGGCGGGGCTTCCCGAAAGCTGCGTGCAGCTCGTCCCCACCACCGACCGCGCGGCGGTCGGCGAGATGCTGACCATGACCGGGCTGATCGACATCATCGTGCCGCGCGGCGGCAAGTCCCTGATCGAGCGGGTGACGGCGGAGAGCCGCATCCCGGTGATCAAGCACCTCGACGGCATCTGCCACGTCTATGTCGACGGCGCGGCGGACCTCGACATGGCCCGCGAGGTGACCGTCAACGCCAAGATGCGCCGGCCCGGCATCTGCGGCGCCGCCGAGACCCTGCTGATCGACCGCAAGGTGAAGGACAGCCACCTCGCACCCATCGTCACCGCTCTGATGGAGGCGGGCTGCGAGGTGCGGGGCGATGCGGACGTGCTCGCCATGGTCCCCGGGACCAAGCCCGCGAGCCCGGCCGACTGGGATACCGAATATCTCGACGCCATCATCTCCGTCGCTCTGGTCGACGGCGTCGCGGGCGCCATCGCCCATATCGAGGCCCATGGCTCCGGCCACACCGATTCCATCATCACCTCGGACAGGCAAGCGGCCGAGAAGTTCCTCGAGGAAGTGGACAGCGCCATCGTCCTGCACAACGCCTCGACCCAGTTCGCCGACGGCGGCGAATTCGGCATGGGGGCGGAGATCGGCATCTCCACCGACAAGCTGCACGCCCGCGGCCCGGTCGGGGTCGAACAACTGACCAGCTACAAGTACGTGGTCCACGGCAGCGGCCAGACCCGCCCCTGATGGACCCGACCCCGAAGAGAGCCCGGCCCTGACCCGCCGACCGGCACATCCCCCGCGGACGGGAGGCTCCCGCCTCTCCGGCGCGGCGCTCGCGGGCCTGAGGATCGGTGTGTTGGGGGGATCCTTCAACCCCGCCCACGAGGGGCATCTGCACATCACGCGGCTCGCCTTCAAGCGCCTCAAGCTCGACCAGGTCTGGTGGCTGGTCTCGCCGCAGAACCCGCTCAAATCCACCGACGACATGGCCCCCTTCGCCGAGCGCATGGCGTCCGCGCGGCGCCTCGCCGCCGGGGACGCCCGCATCCTCGCCACCGACATCGAGACGCGCCTCAACACGCGCTACACCGTCGACACGCTGCGCGCGCTCCGCACGAGCTTTCCCAGGGCCCATTTCATCTGGCTGATGGGGGCCGACAACCTCGCGCAGATCCCGCGCTGGGAGAAATGGGTCTCCATCTTTCACATGGTGCCCATTGCGGTTTTCGACCGCGCCACGTATTCTTACCGCGCGCTCGCGAGCAAGGCGGCGTACCGGTTCCGGCGCGATCGCGTGCCGGCCCGGGGCGCCGCGGACGCGGTATTGCGGCAGCCGCCGGTGTGGGTCTATTTCCACACGCCCCAGCACCCGGCTTCGGCGACCGAGCTTCGCGCGCAGCGCAGGGCGGCGGCAGATCAGCGCCGCCGGAGAACCGGTTGACGCGGGGGAACAGCAAAGGAATCGTGAGGATTCCAGCATTCGCAATTTCGGCCCGGACCGCCCGGCCACCGAGCCGGCCTCGGCGCGAAGACACGGTCCCCATGGGGCCGGGGCAGGCGCAGTGAAGGCCCCGGGCAAGCCGCGCAAGAATCCGCCCAAGGCGGGCATTCCGCGCCGCACGCGGCGGAAAAGCCGTTCCGCCGCGGACAGCGCCCGCCTCCTCGACACCGTCAGGCGCTCCCTCGACGACGACATGGCCGAGGACGTGGTGGTCATCGACCTCTCAGGCAAGACCACCATCGCCGATTACATGGTGATCGCCTCGGGCCGCAATGCGCGCCACATCGGCGCCATGGCCGACCACCTCAAGGAAAAGATCAAGAAGGCCGGTCTGCCCTCGCCGCCGATCGAGGGCGAAAGCCGCTCCGAGTGGGTGCTGATCGACGGCGGCGACGTGATCGTCCACCTGTTCCGCCCCGAGACCCGGACGCTTTACAATCTCGAGAAGATGTGGGGCGGCGACTGGACCGATCCCAACGCCGGCGGCGCCGCCGAGACCGGCGGGGACGCAAGCCCGCCGGCGACCGCCGGCAGCTAACGCCCCGGGCCGGGCTCCCGTCATGCGCATCGCCATCATCGCCGTGGGCCGGCTGCGGCGCGGGCCTGAACGGGCGCTCGCCGAGGCCTTCCTCGGCCGCCTCAAATCGCCCTGGGCGCTCTACGAGGTCGAGGAACGTAAGCCGCTACCCTCGGCCGACCGGGTCAGGAGCGAGGGCCGGCTGCTGCGCGCGAAGCTGCCGGACGGCGCCGTCTCCGTGGCGCTCGACGGGCGCGGCACGGCGCTCGCCAGCGAGGATTTCGCCGCCCGCCTCGAGGGCTGGCGGGAGGGCGGCATCCAGGACGTCGCCTTCCTGATCGGCGGCGCCGACGGCCTGGACGCCGCGGTGATCGACACGGCCGACCTGGTCCTGTCCCTGGGACCGATGACCTGGCCCCATTTCCTCGTCCGCGGCATGCTGGCGGAGCAGCTTTACCGGGCCGAACAGATCCGCGCGGGACATCCCTATCACCGTGCCGGGCCGCCGCCGGGACGGGCTTGACCCCTTCGTTAACCACCGACCGCACCGGATTGCGGCCCCCGGCCCATAAGTCCTTGAGGTTACGGGAACATCGCGCTACGGTCCCGCGGAATGCTGGGGCTCTTGCGCGCCCCGCTTCGTGTTTTCAACGATTTGCCGGACCGATGGCCCATGCCAGGTGATTTCCACGCCGCCGCCCCTCGCCCCCGGCCCGTGGTGCTTTGCGTGCTCGACGGCTGGGGCTCCAGCAAAGAGACGGCCGACAACGCCATTTCCTTGGCCGAGGCGCCCAACTGGCGCCGTTTCATGGCCGACGAACCGAATACCCTGATCCAGGCCTCGGCGCTCGACGTCGGGCTGCCCGCCGGGCAGATGGGCAATTCCGAGGTCGGCCACATGAACCTGGGCGCGGGGCGCGTCGTCATGCAGGACATGCCTCGTATCGACGCCGGGCTCGCCGACGGCAGCCTGGCGGCCAAGCCGGAGCTCGCCCGCTTCGTTGATCGACTGAAGGAAACCGGCGGCACCTGCCACCTCATGGGCCTGATCTCGCCGGGCGGCGTGCATTCCCACCAGAACCAGATCGCGGCGCTCGCCCACGCTGTCGGCGCCAGCGGCGTTCCGGTCGCCGTCCACGCCTTCCTCGACGGCCGCGACACGCCGCCCAAGAGCGCGCTCGACTACCTCGAGGCGTTCGAGGCCGCCATCGCGGAGGTGCCCGGCCCCGGCATCGTCACCATCACCGGCCGCTATTACGCCATGGACCGGGACAAGCGCTGGGAGAGGGTCGCCCGCGCCCACGACGTGATCGTCTCCGCCAAGGGCGGGACCGCCGCCGATGCCGCCGCCGCCGTCACCGCGGGCTACGGCGCGGGCCTCAGCGACGAGTTCATCGAGCCGACCCGCATCGGCGCCTATGGCGGCATGGAGGACGGCGACGGCGTCTTCATGGGCAACTTCCGCGCCGACCGCGCGCGGGAGATCCTCGGCGCTCTGCTGGACCCCGCGTTCGACGGCTTCGAGAGGGAGCGGACCGTTGAAATCGCCGCCGCCCTGGGGGTCACCGAATACTCCACCGAGCTGAACGCCTTCATGGCGACGCTCTACCCGCTCGAGAGCCTGAAGAACATCCTGGGCGCGGTGCTGGCCGATGCTGGTTGCACCCAGCTGCGCATCACCGAGACCGAGAAATACGCCCACGTCACCTTCTTCTTCAACGGCGGCGTCGAGACTCCCTTCCCCGGCGAGGACCGCATCCTGGTGCCCTCCCCCAAGGTCGCGACCTACGACCTCAAGCCGGAGATGTCGGCGCCGGAGGTGACCGACAGGCTCATCGAGGCGGTGGCAAGCGGGAAATACGACTTCATCCTGGTCAATTACGCCAATGGCGACATGGTCGGGCATACCGGCGATCTCGCGGCGGCGATCAAGGCGGTCGAGGCGGTCGATGCCTGCCTCGGGCGGCTCGCCGAGGCGGTGGACGCGGCGGGCGGCACACTCCTGATCACCGCCGATCACGGCAACGCCGAACAGATGTACGACGCGGAAAGGAACCAGCCCCACACGGCGCACACCACCAATCTGGTGCCGCTCGTCCTGATCAACGCGCCCGCCGCGGTCGCCGGGATCAAGCCGGGGCGGCTCGCGGACCTGGCGCCGACGGTCCTCGACCTGATGGGCATCACGCAGCCCCCGGAGATGACCGGCCGATCCCTGCTGGCGTGCGCGCGAGGCGAAGGTGAGACCCGAAGGGCCCAGGCCAGCGCCTGACCGGGTGTCCCGGTGGATGGCGCGGATGCCTTGGCCGGCGGTCGCCGCGGCCCTGGCCCTGGTCGCGCTCTCTCCCCCTGCCGCCGGCGCCGCGCCGTCGGAGAAGAGCGGCGGGATCGAGGCCATCGAACGGGCCCTCGAAACCGAGAAGCACCGCTCGCAGGTCCTGGACCGCAAGGCTCAGAATATCGAGAAGGAGGCGAGGGCCTTGAGCCGCAAGATGGTGGCGCTGGCCCGCGAGACCCGGGTGCTCGAACGGCGCAAGGCGGCGCTGGGAACCAGGCTCGGCGTGATTGCCGATCTGCAGCGCGGCAAGCTCGCCGAACTCGAGCGCCAGCATTTCAAGCTCTCCAGGCTGCTCTCCGCGCTGCAGCGCATCGCCCGCAATCCGCCGGAGGCGATGCTGGCCTATTCCCAGAGCGCCCAGGACGTCCTGCGCAGCGCGATGATGCTTAAATCGGTGCTGCCCCAGCTCGAGGCCCAGGCCGAGAGCCTGAGGGCCGAGCTCGAGGAGATCACCCGCCTGCACAAGGACGCGGCCCAGCGCAAGGAGGCGCTCGACGCGACCTCGGCCCAGCTCGTGGAGAAGCGGCGCTCGCTCGATGCTCTGCTCGCGCGCAAGCGGGCGCTCGCGCGCACCACCCACGATGAACAGCGCCGGGCCGAGGAACGCATGGCCAGGCTCGCCGCCGAGGCGGAGAACCTGCGCGGCCTGCTCTCCCGGATCGAGCAGGACCGCAAGAGCGCCGGCCCCTCGGCCGATGCCATCGCCCGGCCGGAAGGCCCTCTCGCGTCCCGCTCCGGCGAGACGGGGAAGCCGCCCGAGACCGGCGCCGCGGTTGCGGCCGGGCCCGAAACGGCCAAGGAGCGGCAGCTGGCGGCGATACGCCCGCCCAAGCCGCCCGCCCGCCCGCGCGGGGCGGAGGCGGCGACCCGGCTCGCGCTTGCTCCGGCCCTGCGCATGTCCGGGGCCCGGGGACGTCTCTTGCCCCCAGTGGTAGGCCAGGTCGTCGACCGGTTCGGGCACAAACGCCCGATCGGCACCCGGATACAGGGGGTCAGTTTCGCCGCCGACGGCGGAGCCCAGGTCATCGCTCCACACCGCGGGCTCGTGGTGTTCGCCGGACAGTTCCGGGGCTACGGGCGGCTCTTGATCATCGATCACGGCGAGGGATATCATACTCTCTTGGCCGGGCTCGGCCGGATCGACGTCTCCGTCAATCAGCAGCTGTTGTCGGGCGAGCCCGTTGGTATCATGGCCCCGTCGGGGAAAGGACCTCCTCGGCTATACTTGGAACTACGCCGTAACGGCCGGCCCTTTGATCCCCTGCCATGGCTGGCGGCGTCACCAACCGACAAGGTAAGCGGATGAAAAGATTAGTATGTCTGGTGGCATTGATTGCCACCTTGGGAATGACCAGCCTTTCCGCCCATGGGGCCACGGAGGAAACGAAGAAGAAGGCCGGGGACAGGGAGACGTTTCGCCAACTGGAACTGTTCGGCACGGTGTTCGACCGCGTACGCTCGGACTACGTGGAAGAGGTCGACGTCGAGAAGCTGATCGAAAACGCCATCAACGGCATGCTGACGTCCCTCGATCCCCATTCGAGCTATCTCAACGAAAAGATCTTCCAGGACATGCAGGTCCAGACCCGTGGCGAGTTCGGCGGGCTCGGCATCGAGGTCACCTTGGAGGACGGTCTGGTCAAGGTGATGTCCCCCATCGACGACACCCCGGCGGCGCGGGCGGGCATCAAGACCGGCGATCTGATCACCCATCTCGACGACGAACAGATCCGCGGCCTGACCCTGCAGCAGGCGGTGGAAAAGATGCGCGGCCCGATCGGCACCAAGATCAAGCTGACCATCCGCCGCGACAGCCGGGAGCCGTTCCAGGTCACGATCACCCGCGCCAAGATCAAGATCACCCCCATCAAGGCCCGGATCGAGGAAAAGGACATCGGCTATATCCGCATCACCTCATTCAACGAGCAGACCACCCGTGGCCTGCGCCGCGGCTTCACCAGGATCGCCAAGGAGGTGAAGGGCGGGCTGAAAGGCCTGGTGGTCGATCTCCGCAACAATCCGGGGGGCCTCTTGAAGGAGGCGGTGAGCGTCAGCGACGCCTTCCTGGACAAGGGGGAAATCGTCTCCACCCGCGGCCGTGACCCGAGCCACGGCCAACGCTGGAATGCGAGCAAGGGAGACATCGCCGGCGGCCTGCCCATGGTCGTGCTGGTGAACGGCGGCTCGGCATCGGCGTCGGAAATCGTCGCGGGAGCCCTGCAAGACCACCGCCGGGCGATCATCCTCGGCACCAAGTCCTTCGGCAAGGGCTCGGTCCAGACCATCATCCCGCTGCCCGGGCACGGCGCGCTGCGGCTGACCACCCAGCTCTATTACACGCCGTCGGGCCGCTCCATCCAGGCCAAGGGAATCGAACCGGATATCGAGGTCAAGCAGCTCAGGCTGGAGCAGGTTTCCGATGCCGAACAGCGGCGCGAAAAGGACCTGCGCGGCGCTCTCGGCAACGGCGGCGCCGGCGGAGTGGAACAAGGCAAGGAACCCGAGAAGAAGCCGGAAGACAGCGCCACAAAACCGGAGGAAAAGGTTGTGGACTATCAGTTGACCCGCGCGATCGGCATCCTTCGTGGCATTGCGCTCTACAAGCACGGCGTTGACTGACCGCGACTCCCTTAAGGATGCGTCAGAAAAACGAAGCGAAACCCGGTGGCGCCCCGCCGCAAACGGGCAGGAAGGGACTGAGCGCCCTTGCGATCACCTCCATCGCCCTGGGGGTCACCGCCGTGGCGGCGATCTCCTGGGCGCAGTTGAGTGGTCCGCCCCGCGTGGAGAGCCGCCCCGCGGTGCTGGTGAATCTCTCGCCGCCGCCCACGCAGGCGCCGGCACCGCCCACGGCGGCGACCGAGGAGTCTCCTCCCGCCGAGGCGCCGGCACCGCCCACAGCGGCATCGCCCCCGGCCGCGGTACCGGGGCCCGGCGAGGCGTCGACCTCCACGCCCCAAGCCCCCGAAATGCCCGCCGCCGCGCCGCCTGAGCCGCCGGAGGCGGCCCCGCCCGAGACCACCGCGGGGCCCGCCCCCGCCGCGCCTGCGATCCCCGCGGCACCGGCGCGAAAGCCCGAGCCGCCGGCCCCGCCGCCGGTCAACACCGCGTCGCTGCCGATCACCGTCGGTGGCGGTCTGCGCCCGGCGCCGGATCCGGCGCTCGTCGAAAAGACACGGCTCGGCCCCCTGCCCCGGGTCTCGCCCGACGGCCGCAAGCCGTGGCAGGCCTATGCGCGGCCCTTCGACCCCGCCGACCGCCGGCCGCGCATCGCCATCGTCGTGAGCGGTCTCGGCCTGTCCGGCGCCGCCACCGAGGCGGCGATCCAGCGCCTGCCCGGGCCGGTGACGCTCTCCTTCGCGCCCTATTCCAAGGGGCTGCCGCAATGGATCGCGCTCGCCCGGGCGGCGGGCCACGAGGCGCTCCTCGATCTGCCCATGGAGCCGGTCAATTTCCCCGCCAACGACCCCGGCCCCCACACCCTGCTCACCAGCCTGACCGTGGACCAGAACCGGGAACGGCTGCACTGGCTGCTGGGCCGGGTCACGGGCTACGTGGGGGTGGTCAACAGGATGGGATCGCGCTTCACCACCTCGGCGACCCATGTCCGCCCGGTGTTGAAGGAACTGGAGAAGCGCGGCCTCCTGTTCGTCGACTCGCGCTCATCCCTCCGCTCAATCGCCGCCCAGATGGCGCGCGAGGTCGGCCTGCCGCGCGCCGTCAACAACCGTTTCATTGACAGTGAGGCCTCGCGCGACGCCATCGACGCGCGCCTCAAGGAGCTCGAGCGGATCGCCAAGGCCTCGGGCTACGCCGTCGGCATCGGCGCGCCCTTCCCCGTCACCATCGACCGGCTGGTGCGCTGGACCCAGACCCTCGACCGCAAGAAGCTCGCCCTCGCGCCGATCTCGGCGCTGGTCAACACCCAGGACAACTGACCCGCGCCATGACGCAGATCCGGCATCTCCCCTACCGTCCCGGGGTCGGCATCATGCTGTTCAACGATCTCGGCCGGGTGCTGGTGGCCAGGCGCATCGACATGGTGTCCGAGGCCTGGCAGATGCCCCAGGGCGGGATCGACGAGGGCGAATCACCGCTCGACGCCGCCTTCCGCGAGCTGGAGGAGGAGATCGGCACCGCCAAGGCCGAGCTTCTCGCCGAGGCGGAGGAATGGCTCAACTACGACCTGCCCTGCGATCTGGTGCCGCTCCTCTGGAACGGACGTTTCCGGGGCCAGACCCAGAAGTGGTTCGCCATGCGCTTCACCGGGGCCGACGCCGATATCGACATCGAGACCGAAGAGCCCGAATTCCTGGAATGGAAGTGGACCGATCTGGAGACGCTTCCGAGCCTGATCGTGCCTTTCAAGCGCAACCTCTATGCCGAGCTGGTGCGCCGCTTCGGCCACTTGGCGCTCGAGCTCGGCGGCCGAGGCTGACCGCGCCGGAGGCGCGCGTCTTCGGCGAAACTCGGAGTACCGTGAAGGGGGTCAAGCCGCGGCCTGGCTGAGCCGCCTGCGACGCCAGGATATCACGTTCCAGGCGAAGGCCGCGAGCACGCGCGCGGAAAGCCCGCCCGACGGCAGGCCCGCCGCGTCCATCGACATCTTGACGCCGCGCTTGACCACGCCCGGGTTGTAGAAGCGATAGGCCCTCGCGGCATAGGCGTCGGCGTTGGTCTGCCGGTCGTAAGGCTCGCCCCGGTTGTTGCCGGCGTAAAAGGCGTAGGCGAGCTCGTCGTCGTCGGACTCGGCGATGCGGTCCAGGACCACCTTGGTCCGCGCCCAGCGGCTCGGGCGCTCGGTCTCCTGGTAGCGCGAGAGGTAGCTGAAGAACAGCCGGTAATGGCGCAACTCGTCGCCGGCGATGTGCCCGCAGATCGCCTTCAGCACAGGCTCGTCCGTCACCTCCGCGAGGGCGCTGTAGTAGGAGCTGGTCCCGACCTCGACCACGCAGCGCGCCACCAGTTCGCAGGCGCGGCTGCCGCGCACCGAGACGGCGCTGTCGACCGGGATGCGGTAGCCCGCCTGGAACATGGCGAATCGCTCGTCGAAATCGAATTCGGCATCCGCCATCGCCGCCCACCGTCCCAGCACGTCGCCGTGCTGGACCTCCTCGGCCGCCCAGCGGTCGGCGGCCTTGCGGAACGCGGCGTCGTCGGGGAACACGTTGTTCAGGTATTCCGCGTAGTCGGCCGCGTTCTTCTCCACCATGGCCGCCGCCTTGACCACCTTGAGGATATCCCGATCGACGCGAGACGGATCGAACTCGTGCCAGGGGATATCGTCGGGCGACCAATGGGCCATGGTGCAGTCCTCGTCGGGATGCCCTTTGCGGGCGGTTCCAGATTGTTACAGGATTATATGCGGAGCCCGCCGCGAATTTCCAATACTTGAACGAAACCGCGCCCGGAATTGTCCGGGCGGCGCGCCTCAGGCGCCGGCCGCGGCGGCGAGCGCCTCGGCGATGCGCAGCTCCCGTCGGCGCTGGGCCAGGCCGCGGGGATCGTCGTCCCCGGCGGCGAGCGCGGAGCGGGCGGCCTCGAGGCGCGCCCGCGCCTCGCCGGCATCGATGTCCTCCACCGGGATGGCCTCCTCGGCCAGCACGGTGCAGCGTTCCCCGGTCACCTCGGCGAAGCCGCCGGCGACGAAGATGCGCTGGACGACCTCGCCGTTGCCGTGGACGTCGATGACCCCCGGCCGCACCTGGGAGATGAAGGGCGCGTGCCCCGGCAAGGCGCCAAAATCGCCTTCCTCACCCGGTACCACGACCATCTCCACGGGCTCCGAAACGAGGAGCCGCGTCGGTGACACCAGTTCGAACTCGACCGTATCCGCCATAATTCGGGCTCCCGCGATCAGGCGACCTCGGCCGCCATCTTCTTGGCCTTCCCCACCGCTTCCTCGATGGTGCCGACCATGTAGAACGCCGCCTCCGGCAGGTCGTCGTATTCACCCTCGACGATGCCCTTGAAGCCCGAGATGGTGTCGGACAGTCCGACCAGGACGCCGGGGGTGCCGGTGAAGACCTCGGCCACGTGGAAGGGCTGGGACAGGAAGCGCTGGATCTTGCGCGCCCGCGAGACCGTGAGCTTGTCCTCCTCCGACAGCTCGTCCATGCCGAGGATGGCGATGATGTCCTGCAGCGACTTGTAGGTCTGCAACACCCGCTGCACATCGCGGGCGGTCTGGTAATGCTCCTCGCCGATGACCCGGGGATCGAGCATGCGCGAGGTCGAATCCAGCGGATCCACCGCCGGATAGATGCCGAGCTCCGCGATCTGGCGGCTCAGCACCGTGGTCGCGTCGAGATGCGAGAACGAGGTCGCCGGCGCCGGATCGGTCAGGTCGTCGGCGGGCACGTAGATCGCCTGCACCGAGGTGATCGATCCCTTGCGGGTGGAGGTGATGCGTTCCTGCAGGTTGCCCATGTCGGTGGCCAGCGTCGGCTGGTAGCCCACCGCCGAGGGAATGCGCCCGAGCAGGGCCGAAACCTCGGAGCCCGCCTGGGTGAAGCGGAAGATATTGTCGATGAAGAGGAGCACGTCCTGGCCCTCCTCGTCGCGGAAGTACTCGGCCAGGGTCACGCCCGTGAGGCCGACCCGCGCGCGTGCCCCCGGCGGCTCGTTCATCTGGCCGTAGACCAGGGCCGCCTTGGACTCGCCGTCCAGGTTGATGACGCCGGAATCGATCATTTCGTGATAGAGGTCGTTGCCTTCGCGGGTGCGTTCGCCCACGCCCGCGAACACCGAAAAGCCGCCATGGGCTTTGGCGACGTTGTTGATCAGCTCCATGATCAGCACCGTCTTTCCGACGCCCGCGCCGCCGAACAGGCCGATCTTGCCACCCCTGGCGTAGGGGGCGAGAAGGTCGATGACCTTGATTCCGGTGATCAGGATGTCGGACTCCGTCGACTGGTCCTCGAAATTCGGTGCCGGACGGTGGATCGGCAGCTTGAGGTCCGATTCCACCGGGCCGCGCTCATCGACCGGCTCGCCGATGACGTTGATGATGCGCCCGAGCGTAGCCGGTCCCACGGGCACGGAGATGGGGCCGCCGGTGTCGACCACCTCCTGGCCGCGCACCAGGCCTTCGGTCGAGTCCATGGCGATGGTGCGGACGGTCGATTGACCGAGATGCTGGGCCACCTCCAGCACCAGGCGCTTGCCCTGGTTCTCGCATTCGACGGCGTTGAGGATCGGCGGCAGGTCGCCCGCGAACTGCACGTCGACGACGGCGCCGATGATCTGGGATATCCGTCCTACGATATTCTTTGCCATTGCGTTCTCCTGAATGCCGGGCGGCGTGGCCTGGGTCCGGCCCTAGATCGCTTCGGCGCCGGATACGATCTCGATCATCTCGGTGGTGATCGCAGCCTGGCGCGTGCGGTTGTAGTTGAGCGCCAGCCGGTCGATCATGTCGCCGGCGTTGCGGGTGGCGCTGTCCATGGCGGCCATGCGCGCGCCCTGTTCGCCGGCGTAGCTTTCCAGCATGGCGCGGAAGACCTGGATGCCGAGGTTGCGCGGCAGGAGGTCGGCGAGGATGGTCTCCTCGTCGGGCTCGAACTCGTAGATCGCCTTGAGCACGTTTTCCCGCTTCTCCTCTTCCTCCTTTTCCCATTCCTCGATGCCGAGGCTCGGGAAGGGGATCAGCTGCTGGGCCGTGAGCTCCTGGGAGATCGCCGACTTGAAGCGGTTGTAGACCAGCGTGCAGACATCGAACGCGCCGTCGGTGAACATGGCGGTCAGGCGCTCGCCGAGATCGTTGGCATCGGCGAACTGCACATCGCGCCGGTTGAGACCCTCGATGGTCTCGACGATGGCACGCGCGAAACCCCTTCTCAGGCCGTCCCGTCCCTTGCGCCCGACGCAGAGGATCTTGACCTCCTTGCCCTCGGTGAGGAGCTGGCTGGCCCGCGCCCGGGCCCCGCGCACGACCTGACCGTTGAAGGCGCCGCAGAGCCCCCGGTCCGAGGTCACCACCACCAGCAGATGGGTCTTGTCCTCGCCGGTGCCGGTCAAGAGCTTCGGCGCCCCGGCGGTGTCGCCGATGGACGCGGCCAGCGACCCCAGCATCCGCTCCATGCGCTCGGCATAGGGCCGGGCGGCCTCCGCCTGTTCCTGGGCGCGCTTCAGCTTGGAAGCCGCGACCATCTTCATGGCGGCGGTGATCTTCTGCGTGGATTTCACGCTGGCGATGCGAACGCGGAGGTCCTTGAGGTTGGCCATCGGGGCTCAGCCGTCCTGCTGTTGTGGGGCTCTAGGCGAAGGCGCGCTTGTATTCGTCGAAGGTGGCGGTGAGCTTTTCGTCCACCTCCGGCGTGATCTCCCCCGCGTCGCGGATGGCGGCCAGCAGATCGCCGTGCTTCTCCTTGAGCTCGGCCAGCGCGCCCTGCTCGAAGCGGCTGACGTCCAAGATGGGGATGCCGTCGAGATAGCCGCGCACGCCGATGAAGATGGAGGCGACCTGCTCTTCCACCGGCATCGGCGAATACTGCGCCTGCTTGAGGAGCTCGGTGAGGCGGGCGCCGCGGGCCAGCAGGCGCTGGGTCGAGGCGTCGAGGTCGGAGGCGAATTGGGCGAAGGATTCCATCTCGCGGTATTGGGCGAGCTCCAGCTTGATGGAGCCCGCGACCTGCTTCATGGCCTTGATCTGGGCCGCCGATCCCACCCGGCTGACCGACAGGCCGACGTTCACCGCGGGCCGGATGCCTTTGTAGAACAATTCCGTCTCGAGGAAGATCTGGCCGTCGGTGATGGAGATGACGTTGGTCGGGATATAGGCGGAGACGTCGCCGGCCTGGGTCTCGATCACCGGCAGGGCGGTGAGCGAGCCCGAGCCGTAATCGGCGTTCATCTTGGCGGCGCGCTCGAGCAGCCGGGAATGCAGGTAGAAGACGTCGCCCGGGAAGGCCTCGCGCCCCGGCGGGCGGCGCAGCAGCAGGGACATCTGACGGTAGGCGACCGCGTGTTTCGACAGGTCGTCGTAGACGATCACCGCGTGCATGCCGTTGTCGCGGAAATATTCGCCCATGGTGCAGGCCGAATAGGGGGCGAGGAACTGCAAGGGCGCCGGTTCCGACGCCGTCGCCGCGACGACGATGGAATACTCCATGGCGCCCTGCTCCTCGAGCGTCTTGACGATCTGGGCGACGGTCGAGCGCTTCTGCCCCACCGCCACGTAGACGCAGTAGAGCTTCTTGGATTCGTCCGATCCCGCGTTCAGCCCGCGCTGATTGAGGAAGGTATCGATGGCGATCGCCGTCTTGCCGGTCTGGCGGTCGCCGATGATCAGCTCGCGCTGGCCGCGGCCGACGGGGATCAGGCTGTCGATGGCCTTGAGGCCGGTCTGCATCGGCTCGTGCACCGACTGGCGCGGGATGATGCCGGGCGCCTTGACCTCCACCCGGCCGCGCTCGGTCGCCTCGATCGGACCCTTGCCGTCGATGGGATTGCCGAGCGCGTCCACCACCCGTCCGAGCAGGCCCTTGCCCACCGGCACGTCGACGATTGATCCCGTGCGCTTGACCGTGTCGCCTTCCTTGATGGTGCGGTCGTCGCCGAATATCACGACGCCGACATTGTCCTCTTCCAGGTTGAGCGCCATGGCCTTGATGCCGCCCGCGAACTCCACCATCTCGCCGGCCTGGACCTTGTCGAGACCGTGGATGCGGGCGATGCCGTCGCCGACCGACAGCACCTGGCCGACCTCGGCGACCTCCGCCTCGGTGCCGAAATTGGCGATCTGTTCCTTGAGAATCGCGGAGATTTCCGCCGGTCGGATGTCCATCAACCGATCCCTTTCATGGAAAGCCTGAGTTTCTGAAGTTTCGTCGCGAGCGACGAATCGATCATCTTGGAGCCGACACGCACCACCATGCCGCCGAGCAGCGCGGGGTCGACCCGCGATTCGAGCGACACCTGGCTGCCGAGCGCCTGGCCCAGGGCCGCGCGCACGGCCTCGAGGTGGCTCTCTTTCATGGGCTGGGCGGAGGTCACTTCCGCCGTCACCTCGCCGCGGCGCGCGGCGAGCTCGGCCAGAAAGGCGGCGACCGCGGGCCGCAGCGCGCCGAGCCGGCGTTTCCGCGCCAGCAGGCCCAGGAACTTGGCCGTGAGCTCCTGGAAGCGCGCGCGTTCCGCGATCGCCGTGACCGCGGCGATCTGCTCATCGCGTGTCAGCACCGGCGAGGCGACCAGCCGCGCGAAGTCTTCGCTGTCGTCGAGAAGCGCGCGCAGCGCCCTCAAGTCCTCCGCCACCGCATCGAGGACCTTGGCCTGATCGGCCAATTCGTAAAGCGCGCTGGCGTAACGCCCGGCGACTCCGCCCGCGTCGATTGACTGGGATGGCACTCGGATAAACTCCCGAACCCTTGAATGCGGCCCGCACACCGGGCCCTGGCCAGCAGAAAACACGGGGGTTTTCCGCCCCGCTACCCCTCCCGAGGCGGGCTTTTCGTACCACACGCGCCCGACCGTTGCAACCGGCTGGGCGCCTCACGCGCGGTCCGGGCGCCCGGCGGGTAAGCCCTTGAAATCAGGCGTAATCTGAGGCGCCGATCGCGGCCGGTGCCGGAAGCACAACTTAAAGGAAGCTCAGGGGATCGACATCGACCTGGATGCGCACGGCGGTGCCCGGCCGCACCCGCGCGAGCCAGCCGCGGAGCGCCTGCTGCAGGTTGACCTCGCGCCGGGCCTTGACCAGAAAACGCCGGCGGTGGCGGCCCCTCAGCAGGCTCAGCGCCGCCGGCGCCGGGCCCAGGACCTCGAGCCCCGGCTGGGCGGGGCGCACCCGGCCCATCGCCCGGGCGGTGGCATCGACCTCCCGTTCCCGGGGGCCGGAGACGATCACGGCCGCCAGCCTGCCGAAGGGCGGCATGTGCGCGGCCTGGCGCTCGGCGCGTTCGGCCCCGATGAAGGCCTCGCGGTCGCCCGAGGCCAGCGCCGCCATCACCGGGTGCTCCGGCATGTGGGTCTGGATCAGGACCCGGCCGGGCCGGTCCGCCCGCCCGGCGCGGCCGGCCACCTGGGTGAGCAACTGATGGGTGCGCTCCGATGCCCTGAGGTCGCCGCCCGTGAGCCCCAGGTCGGCATCGACCACCCCCACCAGGGTGAGGCGCGGGAAGTGATGGCCCTTGGCGATGATCTGGGTGCCGATCAGCACGTCCACCGCGCCCGCCGTCACCGCGGCGACGATGTCACCGAAGGCGCCGGGCCCCGACAGGGTATCGCTCGCCAGGATGCACTGGCGGGCGTCGGGGAAGAGTGCCGCGACCTCCTCGGCGATGCGTTCGACCCCCGGCCCGCAGGCGGCGAAGGCGCCTTCCGCCCCGCATTCCGGGCAGGCGCCGGGCAGCCTCTGGCTGTGGCCGCAATGATGGCAGGCGAGGCGGCCGCTCGCGCGGTGCTCCACCAGCCAGGCGGAGCAGTTGGGGCATTCCAGGCGATGGCCGCAGGCGCGGCAAAGGGTGAGCGGCGCATATCCCCGCCGGTTGAGGAAGAGGAGCGCCTGGGCCCCCGCGGCGAAGGTCTCGCCGAGCGCATCCGTGAGCGGCGGGGCGAGCCAGCGCCCGGGCGGCGGCGGGTCGGCGCGGAGATCGATCAGCGCCACCTCCGGCAGGGTGGCGCTGCCGATCCTTTCCGGCAGGTGCAGCGCGGCGTAGCGACCGCGGGCGACGTTCTCCACCGTCTCGAGCGACGGCGTCGCCGAGGCCAGCACCACGGGCAGGCCGCCCAGGTGCCCGCGCACCACGCCCATGTCCCGGGCACTGTAGAAGACCCCGTCCTCCTGCTTGAAGGAGCCGTCGTGCTCCTCGTCGATGACGATCAGGCCGAGCGCCGGGAAGGGCAGGAACAGGGCCGAGCGCGCGCCGACCACCACCTGCGCCCGGTTCTCGGCCACGGCGCGCCAGGTGCGCCGGCGCACCCCCGGTGCCAGCTCCGAATGCCACAGCGCAGGGGCGACGCCGAAGCGCGCCTCGAACCGCTCGAGCCACTGGGCGGACAGGGCGATCTCGGGCAGCAGGACGAGGGCCTGGCGCCCCGCGCGCAGCGTCTCCGCGATCGCCTCGAAGTAGGCTTCCGTCTTACCCGAGCCGGTCACCCCGTCGAGCAGGGTCACGGAAAACTCCGCGGCCCGCACCGCCTCGCGGAGCCTGTCCGCGGCCCCGGCCTGGGCCGAGCTCAGCTCCGGCCCGGTGCGGTCGGGATCGGGAGGGCCGAAGGGCGAAGGCTGCGCCTGACCGTGGACGGCAAGGGCGCCCGCCTCCACCAGGCCCTTGACGACGCCGGGACCGGCGCCGGTCTCGGCGCGGATCTCGGCGGCCGTGCGCGGCGGCCCGGCGGTGAGGAGGTCGAGCAGCTTGCGGCGCTGGGGCGTGATCCGAAAGCCTTCGGGCGGCGCCCAGCCCGGCGCGGCGAGGTAAGCGGTGAGCGGGGCCTCGGGCGTGAGCGCCTTGGGCACGCTCATGGCCATCTTGAGGACGGCGCCGGGCGCCGACAGCGTGTAGGCCGCGACCCAGTCGATGAAGCGCCGCATGACCTCTGGCAGCGGCAGCGCGGCCAGCACCTCGATGACGTCCTTGAGCCGGGCCTCGTCGAGGCCGTCGTCTTCCCCGCCGCAGGCGTCCCAGACCACGCCGATGCGCTCCCTCGAGCCGAGCGGCACGCGCACGAAGGCGCCGGGTCGGAGCCCCGGCCCTGGTACCGCCCGGTAGTCCAGCGGTCGCGGCAGGGCGAGGGGCAACAGCACCCGGAATCGTTGGGGTTCCGGAGAATCCAGGGGGGAATCGGTCGCCCGCGCGGGATCGGAACTGGCAAGGCTATCGGCCATGGGCTACACTTTAGCCGCTGTCCGGCGGCGGAGCCAGGGACCCCGCCGAAGGCTTGGAACGCCAACGTAACCCTTGGAAACGGAAATGAAATTCTTCATCGATACCGCCGACCTCAACGAGATTCGCGACCTGGCCGCGACCGGCCTGATCGACGGCGCCACCACCAACCCGTCCCTGGTGGCCAAGGCGGGCGGCAAGTTCGAGGACATCGTCGCCGAGATCTGCGCCATCCTTCCGGGCCCGGTTTCCGCCGAGGTGGCGGCGACGGATTTCGAGACCATGGTGGCCGAAGGGCGCAAGCTCGCCAGGATCGCCGACAACGTGACGGTCAAGGTGCCGCTCACGCCGGACGGGTTGAAAGCCTGCAAGACGCTGACCGGCGAGGGCACCAAGGTCAACGTGACGCTGTGCTTCTCGGCGGGCCAGGCCATCCTCGCCGCCAAGGCGGGCGCCACCTTCGTCTCGCCCTTCATCGGCCGGCTCGACGACATCGGGCTCAGGGGCATGGACCTGATCGAGGACATCTGCACCATCTTCCGCAACCAGCCCGCCTTCAAGACCGAGGTTCTGGTGGCCTCGATCCGCTCGGTCGGCCACGTGATCGAGGCGGCCAAGGCCGGCGCGCCGGTGGCGACCATCCCGCCGGCGGTACTGCGCGCGCTCTACCACCATCCGCTCACCGACAAGGGGCTCGCCGCCTTCCTCGCCGACTGGGAGAAGACCGGCCAGTCGATCCTCGGCCCCGAGGGCGTCCCGAAACCGGCGGCCGCGGAATGAGCGGCGCGCGCGGCAAGAAGAGCGCCCCCGCGCCGAAGCCGAGGAAGGCCGCGTCCCGGCCGCTCGCGGCGGAGGAGGTCGGGGCCTTTCTCGCCGCCAATCCCGATTTCCTGAGGGACCACCCGGAGGTCCTCGACTGCCTGGCAAAGGCCCGCCGGGATCTCGGCGCCGGCGTCGTCGACATGCAGGGTTTCCTGATCGACCGGCTGAAGGCCGGCAACGCGCGGCTGCAGCGCCAGCACGACGACCTGCTGGCGGCCGGGCGTGCCAACCTGACCAGCCAGGGCCGCATCCACGGCTCGGTGCTCAACCTCCTCGAGGCGCGGTCCTTCCGCGAGCTGATGGAGGTCACCACCACCGACCTCGCCATCAAGCTGGACGTCGACGTCATCGTCCTCGGGGTCGAGAACGAGAACGGCATCGCCGAGCGGTCGGTTTCCGGCATCCGCCTGCTGCAGCCGGGATGCGTCGACAAGCTGATGGGCCCCGGCCGCGACGTGGTGCTGAACGCCGACATCACCGGGCGCAAGCTGCTCTACGGTTCGGCGACGGGGCTCGTCGCCTCGGAGGCGCTGTTGCGCTTGCACGCCAGCCCCGAGGCGCCCACCGGCATCCTCGCCATGGGTTCGCGCCACCCAAGGCGCTTCGACCCCGAGCACGGCACCGAGCTTCTCGGCTTCCTCGCCCAGGTCCTGGAGCTCTCCATCCGCACATGGCTGGGCCTGCCCCGATCCAAGAGCTGACCGCGCGCCTTGCGCTGGAGCCGAAGCTCGCCTCCGCCATCGGCGCCTGGGGCGCTTGGCTCGGTCAGGAACGCAGGCTGTCGGATCACACGCTCGCGGCCTATGGCCGGGATCTCGCGGACTTCCTCGAATTCATCACCGTGCACGTGGGCGGGCCGCTCGGCTTCGCGACGCTCGCCAGGCTGCGCACCGCCGATTTCCGCGCCTGGCTGGCGGCGCGGGCGAAGCGCGGGTTGAAGCGCAGCTCGACGGCGCGGGCGCTCTCGACGCTCCGCGGCTTCTTCCGCTGGCTGGAGAAGGAGGACCTCGTCCACAACCCGGCGCTGTCCACCCTGCGCACGCCCAAGGTGCCGCGGGCGGTGCCCAAGGCGTTAAGCGAATCGGAAGCGCTTGCCGCGATCGACGCCGCCGCGGACGCGTCCAAGGCACCCTGGATCGCCAGGCGCGACACCGCCATCCTGACGCTGCTCTACGGCGCGGGGCTGCGCATCGGCGAGGCGCTCGGCCTGAACCGGCGCGAGACGCCGACGGGCGTCTCCTTCCGAGTCACCGGCAAGGGCGGCAAGGAGCGGCTGGTGCCGCTCCTGCCGGTGGTGGTCGATGCCATCGCCGATTACCTCGATGCCTGTCCCCATGCGCTCGGCCCCGACGATCCGCTGTTCGTCGGCGCGCGCGGCAAGCGGCTGCAGGCGGGCCAGGTGCAGGCCATGGTGCGCGATCTGCGGCGCCGGCTGGGGCTGCCGGAGACGGCGACGCCCCACGCGCTGCGCCACTCCTTCGCGACCCACCTGCTCGCCGGCGGCGGCGACCTGCGCTCGATCCAGGAGCTCCTGGGCCACGCCTCGCTCACCACCACCCAGCGCTACACGGCGGTGGACACGGCCCGCCTCGCCGAGGTCTACCGCGCCGCCCATCCCCGCGCCCGCGGCGGCGGGTGATGACCAGCCTATTGCTATCGGTCAGTTCGAATAAAGCTGTTGCTCAGCCAGATAAGCATCTTTTGATTGGTGCCTGACTCTACGAGTTGGTATTCAACCTCTATCAGACCGAGGGCTTTTTCCAATCTTTGAGATGCCTGATGCTCATTGCACCGCATCCAAATGCGGCTCAATCGTCTGAAACGGGTCCTCTCTCCGCGCGGAATGCGAGGAGCAATTTTTTGGAAATCACCATCGAAACTGACAAGGACGGCATTTAACTCCTGGCTAACCGTTGCCACCACTGGATCAGAAGAGGCGCGAGGCACGTAATCGTAAATGAACACTGCGGTATGGCCCGACCGCTGAAGCAAGTCCGACACCGAAGCTGGGACATTTTCATCTAGTATAAAGTGCATTGGCCATAATTATGGCCAATCAAGAGTGCGCTGCCAGTTTTTCCTTGTATTTGAGGGCAGCATGCACATCCCGCTTTGTCAGCGTAGGGTACTCTTTCAAAATATCAGCCACGGAATAGCCAGCCGCCTGGAACCGCTTAATTGTTGCGACAGGAATACGAGTCCCGGCAATCACAGGGGCGTTCCGCATCGTAAACTTATGCCGCTCGATTCGACCGTACTGATCAGCCATCCGTTTCTTGAGGCTTCGAGATTTTTCCGAGATGTCACTGATGATGTCGCTCATCAGGATGATGGGCGCGGTTTGCCCATCAGCGTTTTCGGCGATCCCACTCTCAGAATCGAGGAGATACACATCTCGATTGAGAACACGGAGCCGCAGGCCGGACCAAAGTTCCTTGTCGTATTGGCTTAGCCTCTCAGCGAATCTCCTGAGCCGCTGAAGCGATATCCTGTGCAACTTGCGAAGTATGGCAAGTGTGCGAAGGCCGACCACATCCCTGAAAGAATAGACCCGACTGAATGGATCTCGCCGGTCCTCTGAACCAAATTCCGGTGAGAAGAAACCCGTCTTGTCCCAGTAGGCGAGTTGCCCTTTCGAGAGACCGGTCAGTTCGACGACATGGTCAGGACCAAAGGCGGCTATAATGTTTTTAACTTCCGACACGAGGGTTTCCCAGCGCAGAAAAATCCACGTTTTTTTACATTACATCTAACACGACAAAGCGTCTAATTTTTCATTAGACTGTTGATTTGCATAGCTTATTCTTGTTTATCTCAGTATATCGTTCGGCCCTCCCACACCGAAAATCCGCTATGTAGCCAAACGTGTGGCTCTTGCCGCGCGGCTCAGTCCTTCCTGCGCCGGTTGTTGAAGAAATTGTTGAAGAACTCGCCCCGGGCGAAGCGGGTGGCGCGCAGCTCGGCGGCCTCGAAGGCGGCGGCGTATTTGGGATAGCGCTTCTTGAGCCGCATCTTGAGGAGCCGGAAGCGCGGCTGCGCCTTGGCCAGCAGGATGAGCCCCACCATCAGGAACAGGATGCCCTGAAGGAAGGGCAGGAACAGGCCGAGGAAGCCGAGGACCAGGAAAACCCAGCCCCCCGCCATCATCAGCCGGCGCTTGAGGGCGAGCGTCATGGCGCGGGCCCGGGGGCTAGATGTGGATGGCCCGCCCGGCGACGGCGAGGGCCGCTTCCTTGACGGCCTCGTTCAGCGTCGGGTGGGCATGGGAGGTGCGCGCGATGTCCTCGGCGCTCGCGCCGAATTCCATCGCCAGCGCCAGCTCGGCGATCAGGGTGCCGGCATCGGGCCCGACGATATGGACGCCGAGCACGCGATCGGTCCCGGCATCGGCCAGGATCTTGACGAAACCGTCGGTCTCGTGATTGGCGCGACCGCGGGAATTGGCCGAGAAGGGGAACTTGCCGGCGGCGTAGGCGATCCCGGCTTGCCGGAGATGCTCCTCGGTCTTGCCGACCGAGGCGGCCTCGGGATAGGTGTAGACGACCGCGGGGATGGCGTCGTAGTTGACGTGCGCCGCCTGGCCCGCCATGGCCTCGACCGCGGCGATGCCCTCCTCCTCCGCCTTGTGGGCGAGCATCGGCCCGGCGATCACGTCGCCGATGGCGTAGATGCCGGGGACGCTGGTCCGGAAACCGCCGTCGGTCTTGATCCGGCCCCTCTCGTCCGTCTCCACCCCCGCCTCCTCGAGGCCGAGGCCCTGGGTGAAGGGCACCCGGCCGATCGCGACGAGGACGGTATCGCATTTGATCTCCTCACCGTCCCCGCCCTTGGCGGGCGCCACCGTGAGGCTCACCCCCCGGTTCGTGGCCTTGGCCGCGACCACCTTGGTGCCGAGGCGGAAGTCCATCCCCTGCTTGGCGAGGAGCCGCTGCATGTGCTTGGCCGCCTCTGCGTCCATGCTCGGCAGGATGGTGTCCAGGAACTCGACCACCGTCACCTTGGCGCCGAGACGCCGCCACACCGATCCCATCTCGAGCCCGATATAGCCCCCGCCCACCACGACGAGGTGCTTCGGCACCTTAGGCAGGCCGAGCGCCCCGGTGGAGGAGACGATGCGGTGCTCGTCGATCTCCACCCCCGGCAGGGGGGTCGTGTCGGACCCGGTGGCGATGAGGATGTGCTTCGCGGCATAGGTCTTGGCCTGCCCCCTCGCGGGCTGCACCTTGACCGAGCCCGGGGCGGCGATGCTCCCCTTGCCCTTGAGCCAGGCGACCTTGTTCTTCTTGAAGAGGAACTCGATGCCCTGGACCAGGCCGCCCACGACCTCGTCCTTCTGTTTCAGCATCTTCGGGAGATCGACCTTGAGGCCTGTTGCCTTGATGCCGTGAGTTTCGAAGTCGAGCCTCGCCACCTCGAAGAGCTCCGAGGAATGCAGGAGCGCCTTGGACGGGATGCAGCCGACGTTCAGGCAGGTGCCGCCCAGCGTTTCGCGGGCTTCCACGCAGGCAGTCTTGAAACCGAGCTGGGCGCCGCGGATGGCGGCGACGTAGCCGCCGGGCCCGGCGCCGATGACGATGAGGTCGAAGGCGTCGTCGCTTGCCGCCATGTCAGGCGTCCAGCAGGATGCGCTCGGGCGATTCGATGCATTCCTTGACGCGAATCAGGAAGGTCACCGCCTCGCGCCCGTCGACCATGCGGTGGTCGTAGGAGAGCGCGAGGTTCATCATCGGCCGCACCACCACCTCCTCGCCGACGCAGACCGGGCGCTTGGTGATGGCGTGCATGCCGAGGATCCCCGACTGGGGCGGGTTGAGGATCGGCGTGGACAGCAGCGAGCCGTAGATGCCGCCGTTGGTGATGGTGAAGGTGCCGCCGGTGAGATCCTCGATGCCGAGCCTGCCGCTGCGCGCGCGGGAGGCGAGGTCGATGATCTCGGCCTCGATCCCGGCGAAGCTCTTCGCATCGGCGTCGCGCAGGACCGGCACCACCAGCCCCTGTTCCGTGCCGACGGCGACGCCGATGTCGTAGTGGTTCTTGTAGACGATGTCCTCGCCGTCGATCTCGGCGTTGACCTCGGGGATCTCCTTCAGCGCCACGACGCAGGCCTTCACGAAGAACGACATGAAGCCGAGCTTCACCCCGTGCCTGGCGACGAAGGCGTCCTGGACGCGCGCCCGGGTCTCGATCACCGCGCTCATGTCCGCCTCGTTGAAGGTGGTGAGCATGGCGGCGGTGTTCTGCGCCTCCTTGAGGCGTTCGGCGATGCGGCGGCGCAGCCGCGTCATCCTGACCCTTTCCTCGCGCGGACCGGGCGCGGCGGGGGCCTCGGCCTTCGCCTCGCCCGGGGCTTCGGCCGGGACCTCGGCCTCGCCGCCCCCGCGCTCCTTGAGGAAGGCGAGCACGTCCCCCTTGACCAGCCGCCCACCCTTGCCCGTCGCGGGGACCTCCTCGGGCTTGAGCTGGTGCTCCTCGATCAGCTTGCGCACGGCGGGCGAGAGCGGCATTTCCGGCTCGGCCTTGGTGGGGGCCTTGGCGGGTGCGGGTGCCGCCTTTGCCGGAGCGGGCGCGGCTTTGGCCTTGGCCGGCTCGGCGGCCCGCGCGACCGCCTTGGCGGCCGGCTTGGCGCCCTCCTCTATGGACCCCAGCACCGCGCCGACCGCGACGTCGGCGCCGGCCTCGGCGGTGATCTTGGAAAGCACGCCGGAAGCCTGGGCGTTGACCTCGACGGCGACCTTGTCGGTCTCGAGCTCGACCAGGGGCTCGTCCATCTCCACCGGATCACCGGGCGCCTTGAACCATTTCGCGACGGTCGCCTCGGTCACCGATTCGCCAAGCTGGGGCACGACGATGTCAACAGTCATCTAGTTCACCTTCGATCTGGAGCGTGCCGACCCGTTCCTGGCGGCAACTTTCCTTCTCCCGCCCGCCTTTCCGCGCTTCTTCGCCGGCTCGCGGCCGGCGGCGACGGTCTTGGCCGCAAGCTGCCCGGACTCGGCGGCCGCCCGGGTTCGCCTGTCGGGCTCGCCCGCGCCCGCGCGCGCGGCCTGGCGGCCCGCGTCTCCGGCGACGGTCAGGGCCTCGTCGATCAGCGCGGCCTGTTCCGCGTTGTGGCGGCTCATGAGCCCGGTGGCGGTGGACGCCGCTTCACCGCGCCCGGCATAACCCGGACGGTTGGCGCTGACGTCGAGGCCGCGCAGCAGCTCCTCGATGCGCCGGTCGAGGAAGGACCAGGCGCCCATGTTCCAGGGCTCCTCCTGGCACCAGACCACGTCGGCATTGGGGTAGCGCACGAGCTCCGCGCCCAGCGAATTGATCGGGAAGGGATAGATCTGCTCGAGCCTGGCGATGGCGACGTCGTCGATGCCCCGCTCCCTCCGCGCGGCGAGGAGATCGTAATAGACCTTGCCCGTGCACAGCACGACCCGGCGCACCTTGTCGTCGGCGACGAGCTTGTCGATCTCCGGGATCACCCTGTGGAAGCAGGTGCCGGGCCCCATGTCCTTGAGCGAGGAAACGCAGAGCTTGTGACGCAGCAACGACTTCGGGGTCATCACCACCAGCGGCTTGCGGAAGGCGCGGCGCAGCTGGCGGCGCAGGACGTGGAAGTAGTTGGCTGGCGTCGTGCAGTTGACCACCTGCCAGTTGTCCTCGCCGCAGATCTGCAGGTAGCGCTCGAGCCGGGCCGAGGAATGCTCCGGCCCCTGGCCCTCGTAGCCGTGGGGCAGCAGCATCACCAGCCCCGACATGCGCAGCCACTTGCTTTCGCCCGAGGAGATGAACTGGTCGATGATCACCTGGGCGCCGTTGGCGAAATCGCCGAACTGGGCCTCCCACAGCACTAGCGAGTTGGGATCGGTGATGGAATAGCCGTATTCGAAGCCCAGCACCGAGGCCTCCGACAGCGGGCTGTCGATGACCTCGAACATCGCCTGATCGGGACCGATGTTGGCGAGCGGCATGTAGCGGTCCTCGGTCTCCTGGTCGACCAGCACCGAATGGCGCTGGGAGAAGGTGCCGCGCCCCGAATCCTGGCCCGACAGCCGCACCGGCGAGCCTTCCTTCAAGAGCGTGCCGAAGGCCAGCGCCTCGGCGGTGGCCCAGTCGATGCCCTCGCCGGATCCGATCATCTCGGCCTTGGCCTTGAGCAGGCGGACGATGCGCGGGTGCGGGTTGAAGTCGTCGGGCACCTTGGTCAGCGCCCGGCCGACGCCGATCAGCGTCTTCAGCGGCACCGCCGTATAGCCCGAGCGCTTGTCGCCCGAGGCGACCTCGAAGCCGGTCCAGGCCCCTTCCAACCAGTCCGCCTTGTTGGGCTTGAAGGTCTTGGAGGCCTCGAAGTCCTGCTCCAGTCGCTCGCGGCAGGCGGCGATCTCGGCCGCCACCTGTTCGCGGGTCATCACGCCTTCGTCGACCAGCCGCTTCGAGTAGATCTCCACCGCGCTCGGATGCCCGGCGATCTTGCGGTACATGAGCGGCTGGGTGAAGTGCGGCTCGTCGCTTTCGTTATGGCCGAAGCGGCGGTAGCAGAACATGTCGATGACCACGTCCTTCTTGAACATGGCGCGGTATTCGGTGGCGATGCGCGCGACCTGGGCCACCGCCTCGGGATCGTCGCCATTGACGTGGAAGATCGGCGCCTGGACGACCTTGGCGAGGTCCGAGGGATAGGGCGAGGACCGGCTGAACCGGGGCGCCGTGGTGAAGCCGATCTGGTTGTTGACGATGAGGTGCACCGTGCCGCCCGAGCGATACCCCCTGAGACCGGAAAAGGTGAAGGTCTCGGCCACCAGGCCCTGGCCGGCGAAGGCCGCATCGCCATGCAGCAGGATGGCCATGACCTTCTCACGTTCGATGTCGCCGCGCTGGGCCTGCTTGGCCCGGACCTTGCCCACCACGACGGGATCCACCGCCTCGAGATGGGAGGGGTTGGCATTGAGAGAGAGGTGCATGTTGCGGCCTTCGAACTCGCGGTCGCCCGAGGTGCCGAGGTGGTACTTGACGTCGCCAGAACCCTGGACGTCCTCGGGATTGGCGGAAGAGCCCTGGAACTCGGAAAAGATCGCCGTGTAGGGCTTGCCCATGATGTTGGCAAGCACGTTGAGCCGCCCGCGGTGGGGCATGCCGAAGATGATCTCCTCGACGCCGGCGCGCGAGGCGGTGTGGATGATCTCCTCTAGCGCCGTCACCATGGCCTCGGACCCGTCCACCCCGAAGCGCTTGGTGCCGGGGTATTTGACATGGAGGAATTTCTCGAACTCCTCGGCCTCGATCAGGTGCCTGAGCGTATAGAGCTTGCCCTCGGGCGAGAGCGGCGCCTGGGTGCGCCCGCTTTCGGCCTGCTGCTGGATCCAGCCCTTTTCCTCGGGCACCTGGATGTGCATGAACTCCACGCCGACGGTTCCGCAATAGGTGCGGCGCACCCTGTCGACGATCTCCCGCAGGGTCGCGTGCTCCAGCCCCAGCACGTGATCGATGAAGATGTCGCGGTCGTAATCGTCCTCGGTGAAGCCGTAGGTCGCGGGATCGAGCTCGGGATGGGCGACGACCGGCTCCAGCTCCAGTGGGTCCAGCCGGGCCTCGAGATGCCCGCGCACGCGGTAGGCGCGGATCATCATCAGCGCGCGGATCGAATCGAGCGTCGCCGCGCGCACCTCTTGGGCTCCGACCTTGGCCTCCTCCTCCGCCTCACCGGCCACTCCGCCCTCGAGCACGAGCGGACGGCGGGCGGTGCGGGGCGCCCAGCTCGCGCCCTTGATCTCCCCGAGCGCCTCGGCGACGTTGTCCTGAAGGCCGGAGAAGAACTCCGCCCATTCCGGATCCACCGAGTCCGGGTCCTTGAGATAGCGGGCGTAGACCTCCTCTATGAAGCCCGCGTTGGTCCCGAACAGGAACGATTGGTCGTCGATTTTCGATGCCATAACGTCACTGCGGCCCTTCGCCGCGTCCGGCTCACCCCTGATTCCGAAACCGGGGCAGGGGATAACAAATTATGCCTAACAAAAGCTTAGCGCCTCAGCGCCTTCTTCATCGTGACACCGAGGGCGGCCGGCGAACTGGCCACCTTGATGCCGGCGGACTTGAGGGCGGCGATCTTCTCTTCCGCCCCGCCGGAGCCGCCGGAAATGATCGCGCCGGCATGGCCCATGCGGCGGCCGGGCGGCGCCGTCTGGCCGGCGATGAAACCGACCACCGGCTTCCTTGTCTTCGAAGCCTTGATGAAGGCGGCGGCCTCTTCCTCGGCGGTGCCGCCGATCTCGCCGATCATGATGATGCCCTTGGTCTCGTGGTCGGCGAGGAACAGCTCGAGGCAATCGATGAAGCTGGTGCCGTGGACCGGATCGCCGCCGATGCCGATACAGGTCGACTGGCCGAGCCCCGCCGCCGACGTCTGCGCCACCGCCTCGTAGGTGAGCGTGCCCGAGCGCGACACGATGCCGATGCAGCCCCTCGAGTGGATGTGCCCCGGCATGATGCCGATCTTGCACTCGTCCGGGGTGATGATGCCCGGGCAGTTGGGTCCGATCAGCCGCGTGCCGGAGCCGCGCAGCGCCCGCTTGACCCGCACCATGTCGAGAACCGGGATGCCCTCGGTGATGCAGACCACGAGCGGCAGTCCCGCATCCGTCGCCTCCAGGATGGCGTCCGCGGCAAAGGGCGGGGGCACGTAGATCACCGAAGCCGTGGCCCCGGTCTCCTCGACCGCGTCGGCTACCGTGTCGAACACCGGTAGGTCGAGATGGGTCGAGCCGCCCTTCCCGGGCGTGACGCCGCCGACCATCTTGGTGCCGTAGGCGATCGCCTGTTCCGAGTGGAAGGTCCCCTGGGAACCGGTGAATCCCTGGCAGATGACCTTGGTATTCTTGTCGACGATAACCGACATCAAACTGTCTCTTTGACCTTGGCGACGATCTGCTGGGCGGCGTCGTCCAAGTCGTCGGCCGAGACGATGGGCAACCCAGATTCGTTCAGGATCTTCTTTCCGAGCTCAACATTGGTGCCCTCGAGGCGCACGACAAGGGGAACATGGAGAGAAACCTCCCGCGCGGCGCCGACCACGCCCTCGGCGATGACGTCGCAGCGCATGATGCCGCCGAAGATGTTGACGAGGATCCCCTCGACATTGGGATCGGACAGGATCAGCTTGAACGCGGTGGTCACCCTCTCCCGCGTCGCGCCGCCGCCGACATCGAGGAAGTTGGCCGGCGCGCCCCCGTAGAGCTTGATGATGTCCATGGTCGCCATCGCGAGCCCGGCGCCGTTGACCATGCAGCCGATGTTGCCGTCGAGCTTGATGTAGTTGAGGTCGTGCTTGGAGGCTTCGAGTTCCGCCGGATCCTCCTCGTCCTCATCTCGGAGCTCCTGGATGCCGGGATGGCGGAACAGCGCGTTGTCGTCGAAATTCATCTTGGCATCGAGCGCGAGCACTTGGCCCGCGCGTGTCACCACCAGGGGATTGATCTCGGCCAGCGAGCAGTCGAGGTCGGTGAACGCCTCGTAGAGCGCCATCACGAAATTCGTGCCGTTGCGCACCTGTTCGCCTTCGAGGCCGAGGCCGAAGGCGATCCGGCGGGCATGGAAGGGCTGCATGCCGATGGCCGGATCGATGGCGACCCGGATGATCTTCTCGGGCGTCCTGGCCGCGACCTCCTCGATATCCATGCCGCCCTCGGTGGACGCCATGATGGTGACGCAACCGCTCCCCCGGTCGACCAGCATGCCGAGATAGAGCTCGCGTCCGATATCGCAGCCCTCCTCGACATAGATGCGCTTGACCTCCTTGCCCTCGGGACCCGTCTGGGGGGTCACCAGCCGCATGCCGATCATCTGGCGCGCCGTATCGCGCACCTCCCTCGGCGATTTCACGACCTTGATGCCGCCGCCCTTGCCGCGGCCGCCGGCATGGATCTGCGCCTTGACGACCCAGACCTCACCGCCCAGCTTCTTGGCCGCCTGCTCCGCCTCCTTGGGCGTGTAGGCGACCGAGCCGCGGGGCACCGCGACGCTGTATTCTTCGAGCAACCGTTTCGCTTGATATTCGTGAATGTTCATTGCGCACACCGGCTTCCGAGGCCCGTCGACGAACCCCGGACCGCCGCAGTCTTCATGGGGGACTGTATTTAATTTAACATCCACAACCCCTTACGCAACCGTTAACCACCGTCCCCGGTCCCATCCCGCGCCCGGCGGCGGGACCGGCGCGGGAGGGACGGCCCTCCCGCGCCGCTGATCAGGCCTGGCGCCGCGTCTCGCGCCTGAAATGCCCGCGAATCGAGGCCGGCGAGAAACCATGGCCCGCGGGCCGGATGAGCCTTTGCACCGCCTCGGCGCTCAGGCGGCCGATGACGGCGAGCCGGGGCGCGTGCTCGACGATCTTGATGCCGCCGTCGCGGCCCTGCAGGGTGAGCCACTCGCGTTCCCGGCCATCCAGCCAGACCCGGTGGCTGGCGACCCGGCGCGGCCGGTCGCGCCCGGCGAGCGCCGCGCGAACGCAGTCCTCCGCGAGGGTGCGGACAAGGGGATCGGTCATGTTCATGGGGACACCTTCCTTCCTGACGGCGGACGCACCTATCGCGTCCGAACGGTCCGTCAGGCAAAAGGAGGGTGTGGTCAGGTCGTCATCATGGGGCGAGGATAGGCGCGGGTCATGGCGAATTCAAGGCAGGCGCGGGGCGCCCCGGCCCCGACTGCCCGTCCGGTTTCACGAGGCGATCCCGGCGGCCTTGGCGACCCCCAGCACCTCGCTCGCGCCGCGCCAGATCATGTCGAGCGCCACATAGAGAACGATCAACAGGCCGGCATAGGCCAGCCAGCTGTGGCGCTCGAGAACGCGGGCGATATAGTTCGCCGCGACCGCCATCAGGGCGATCGAGAGCACCAGGCCGAAGAGCAGCACCTCCCAATGGTGCTTGGCCGCGCCCGCGACCGCGAGCACGTTGTCGAGCGCCATCGAGACGTCGGCGACGATGATCGCCGCCAGGGCCTGGCGGAAGCTCTTGGGCTGGGGGCCGGGCAGGCTCCTCTCCGCCGCGGTCCCGTCGGCGCCCAACAGGATGACCGTGGCTTCCTCCCGCTGCAGGCGCAGCTCGCGCCACATCTTCCAGCAGACCCAGAGCAGCAGCAGCCCGCCCGCGAACAGGAGGCCGACGATCTGCAGCAGCTGGAAGGTGATGAGCGACAGCGCGATGCGCAGCGCCGTCGCGATCAGGATGCCGTAGAGGATCGCCTTCCTGCGGAGCACCGCCGGCAGACCCGCCGCGGCGAGTCCGATGATGATGGCGTTGTCGCCCGACAACAGCAGGTCGACGACGACGACCGAACCGAGGGAGAGAAACCAATCAGCGGAGAACATTTCGGCGGTTCCTTGGCCAGGAAATCGTAAGGGTCATGGCGAGGACAACCGGCAAGGATCCGAGATGGACGGAGGGTCATTTCCCGGTCCCGCGCGGCGGCGGCGGACCGTCGTCCCGCCTGGAAGCGGCAGTGCGCGGCATCGGGCGGGGGGCATAGCCCCCGCCCCGTCCCCGAGCCCGAACCCTGCCGGCCTCAGCCCCCGAACCACTTGAAGTGGAGGTCGCGCATCCGCTCGACCGCCTCGATGACCCAGTCGCCGAGAACCGCCTGCGGCCAGGGCATCGCGAGAAGGTAGTCGAACAGGAACCAGGCGAAGAAGAGGATCGACGCCGTATAGTAGAGCGTGCTCTTCCAGGGCTCCTTCCCTTCCAGCTTCATGTAGGCCGCGACGAACAGGACGAGCGCCCCCAGCATCCCGATCATGGATGCGGCGAGCAGATAGAAGAGCATCCAGCCCAGGAACGAAACCGCCCGCACGGCGACCTCGCCCTTGGGCTGATCCGGCCTCTGGACCGCGATGTCCATATGCACCTGCTGGCGAACCCGGCCCTCCGGGGAGTCCGGATCGAGCTCCAGCTCGACCTTCTTGAAGGTATGGGTCACCACGCTGATGAGCAGGATGCCGGCCCCGAAATACCCCACGATCTCGGGCACGATCCGCGCGTCGTGGTTCCATCCGCTCGCCTCCCACAGCAGGAAGCCCACCAGGGCGGATACGATGAGATAGAAGACCGACTGAACATCGAGCCTGGCCAGCGGCGCGAAGCCCGAGGCCAGCTCCATCGGGCCGCCCGCCCGGCGCACTTCCTTGATGAACGGACGCAACAAGCCGTAGATGGAGATCGCGAACATGAACAGCACCACCCACCGGGCGTTCCCGAAGCTGGTCGGGAAGATCCATTCGGTGCCGTAGCGCTCGACCGAGATGAACATGTAGCGCTCGACGATGTCGCCCAGCACGAAGCCGAGGATGAGGGGCGGACGCGGCCACTTGAGCCGCTTCATCATCCAGCCCCCGATCCCGAAGGCGAACAGGGCATAGAGGTCGCCCCACTGGCGCGATCCCTGGAACGCCGCCAGGAACACCACGGCCATGATCATCGGCACCATGACCGAGAAGCGGACCAGCGCGAGCTTGGCGAACTGGTTGGAGAACATGAGGCAGATACCGGTGCCGAGCACGTTGGCGAGCGCCACCGACCACACCATGGAATAGGTGACGTCGAGATGCTTGGTCAGCATGTCCGGCCCGGGGATCAGGCCGTGGATCAGGAAGGCGCCGAGCAGGATCGCCATGGAGGCCGAGCCCGGCACGCCGAAGGCGATGGTCGGCACCAGGGCGCCGCCGTCCTTGGCGTTGTTGGATCCTTCCGAGGCCAGGACGCCGCGGATGTCGCCCTTGCCGAAGGTCTCATCCGCCCCTTTCTCGGTGCGGGCCCCGTGGCCGTAGGCCACCCAGTCGACGATCGACGAACCGATGCCGGGAATGGCGCCGAGCGCCGCCCCGAGCCACGACACGCGGATCACCAGCCACCAGTGCTTGAAGGCGTCGCGCACGCCGATCCACTGCCCGCGCTTGGCGTCGAATTTGGCGCGCTCGACGTCGGTCGCGATCTGCATCCGGGTGATGGCCATGTCGGCGATCTCCGGCAGCGCGAACAGGCCGAGCGTCACCGGCACGATCGGCAGGCCGTCCCACAGGTAGAGCGAATCGAGCGTCCAGCGCAGCGTCCCGGTCTGGGGGTCGGACCCCACCATGGCGAACATCAGGCCGATGCATGCCGACACGATGCCGCGCAAGGGCGAGGAGCCGGACAGCACCGCCACCATGGAGAGGCCGAACACGGAGAAGGACAGGAGCTCCGGCGAACCCAGATAGAGCATCACCGGCCGCAGGATGGGAATGGAGATGGCCAGCAGGAGGGCACCGAAGATGCCGCCAATGCAGTTGGCCGTGTAGGAGGCTCCAAGCGCGCGCCCCGCCTCGCCCTTCCTCGCCATCGGAAGGCCGTCGAGGACCGTCGCCGCGGAGCCGGTCGTTCCCGGCACCCCGAAGAGGACCGCCGGGATGGTGTCCGAGGTGCTGGTCACCGCGCCCATGCCGAGCAGGAAGGCAAAAGCCGCGAACTTGTCCATGTCGAAAGTGAAGGGAAGGAGCAGCGCCATCCCGACGAGACCGCCGAGACCCGGGATCACGCCCAGGATCAGGCCGATCAAGACCCCCGCGAACAGGAACATAAGGCGCATTGGATCGGCCATGATCACGAGCGCGTCACCCGCGCTCGTGGCCATCAAGATCAGATAGTCCATGTCAGGTCACCTGTTGGCGAGTGGATGCGAGGCGAAGCCGTTTTCGCTCTCGCTTCACTCGCGTTGGATCGCCCGCACGTCCGTTTCGGCGTCGGTTGGATACACGGCTGTTGCCGGTTCGCGGGCCCTGCGCAAAACGCCGGGCGTCGCGACAACCGGGTGACCACGCCGGGATGCGTTGGGTGAACCACCCTCCGCCAGCCTCAACCTAAGGTGCGTGGCGCCGGGCGCGGCCGAATGGGCCGCCCCCGCGGACGCGCGTTCCAATTAAGACACTTGCCGCTCCAGGCCCCGGGGGCCGTGCGCGGCGTTCTTCAGAGGAACAGGTGCGGCGGAGCCAGGGGGTCGTAGAAACGGGGCAGGCGGCGGGTGGAAAGCTGGTCGTCGTCGGGAAAGAACGACCCGGCCAGCCGCCAGGAGGCGTTCTGCAGACCGAAAAATCCGGCCGGCAGGAACGGCGCCGCGGGGGACTCCGTTACCTCCGCGAGAACCCTTTGCACGAGCGCCTCGAGGTCCAGGTGAACCGCGACGCTGTAGGGCAGGGAGTCGGAGCGGTGACTGTCGCTGAGTGTGAGATATCGTGCGCCGTCGGGGCCCTTCGCCAGGTCGCGAAGCTGGGCCTTGAGACTGTAAACGGCGGTGAGCGGAAGACCGGCCACCAACAGGACCGCGAGAACGGATAGCAGGCAAGCCTTCACGTAGGAGAAGGGCTTGCGCAATCCGGCGAACTCTTCGTCTTTCCGCATCAGGGTCGAGCCCGGCGTGGACCAAATGGCGGGCGCAATCTGCCACAACAGTTTCGGCTTGCACAATGACTAATTACACGGCGCGAGCGGACCCTTGGAGACCCCGGGCGCGATCGTCGCAGCGCGGGAGGAAAGCGTTGAAAGTCTGCCCGCCGGTCCGCTTCGCGATGCCCGGCATCCGGGCTCCCCTCCCCGCCGGGAGCGGTCCAGGGATGGACCGCCAGCGGGCCTGCCGACCGGGGCGCGTTCCGCGGGAGCGCTCGGCCGCCCGTTCGCCGCCCCCGCAAGGGCAGGTCCCAAAGGTCAGGGGATCGGGATAAGGTCGGAAGGGGGCTGGTTCGCTGGTCGGGCATCGGGAGAATTTCGGCGCCGGACCGAAGATCAACGCTTTGGGCGGGTCGCGGTGAATCGTCGCGTCCCGCTGCGCCAACCGGAAGAGCTCTTGCACTTGGGGCATATGCGTTCGCCCGCCCAAGAACTGTCGAACGGATGCAGGCAGGAGAGGCACGTCCGCACCTTGACATCCAGATCCTCGGCCGGGCCCGGCTTCTTGATGCTCATGGAACCTCTCCTCTCCTTCGGAAGCGACTGTAACCTCTCATTTTCCCAGGGCGCCGGGCTCATCGCCGGGCAAACGAAAAAAGCAGCGACTTGGGAACGCCGGGCTCGGTCAGGCAGACGCCTTGGCTCCCCGACGGCCGCGGCGGAACCGGCGTTAGCTGCAGGTGGTCAGCCAGCCGCCCCAGACGATGCCAACCGTTCCCATCAAAGCGGCCCCTCCTATGACGCCCCATAAGCAGGACAGGACCTGATCCCAATACATGCAATGACCTCCTGGTGGTGGTTCAGCTCGATGAACGTCAAGGGAGAGCGACACCTCCCCCTCGGTCGTTGCGACCGGAGGCCGGAGTCATCACGCCCGACAGCTTGATATTCCCGCTTACATCGCCGACCGCCGCCCAAAATCCGCGGCCAGGCTCGGGCAATGAGCCTATCGGGACGGCCGCCGAAGATGCGGCGGAATTTCCAGCAAATCCGATCCGTCGCGCGGATCGCTCGCCGGCTTTTTCTCGGGTTCCGCATCCTCGCGCCGGGGCGCGGCGGGCGTCTCGAGTTGGGGGGCCTGGCCGGGCTGCTCCTGGGCCGCGTCTTGCGACAGGCGCTTGGCCTTGAGCCGCGCCATTTGCTCGATCCGATCCTGCCGCGCCTTGTCCTTTTCCTTCTGGACCTGGTTGTGCTGCTTTTGCCTCGAAGTGAAGAGGGCCTCAGCATCGGCTCGGGGGGATTTATACATGTCGGCAGCCTTCAATTCATTCTTCCATGGGTCCGCTCCTCCGGGCCCGTCGGCGATAGCGGAGGGACCATCCAACGGAGCCGCTGCGCGAGGGGGACTGAGGCGGCGACCGCCCCGGCCGAGGCCGGGGCGGTGCCGCGCGCTATTATTCGGCCAGGGAGAGGTTCTCGGCGGAATGCTTGCCGTTGCGACCGAGTTGCAGCTCGTAAGTGACCTTCTGGCCCTCGCTCAGCGAACTCAAACCTGCGCGTTCCACGGCAGAGATATGGACAAAGGCGTCCTTCCCGCCGTCTTCCGGAGAAATGAAACCGAAGCCGCGCGTCGGGTTGAAAAATTTCACGGTACCTGTCGTCATGGTGTAGCTTTCGTAAGTGGTTAGAGCCCGGAACGCGCTTGCGCCCGGGGCGATAGATCGCACAACGAATTCAGAAAAAGGCTTGCCGCCTCTCGGCGGGACACTCACCAAATCGGCTGTGGAGCCGTCACGGCTTTAATATGGGCCCAAGGTAGCCACATTTACAAGTTTTATTTGTCCCTGGGACAAATTTTCAAATGGGGTCAAGTGAAATCCGGATCAATTCATGTTTGTCCGTCCTTCTTTGCCTTTTTTCAGGAAAATTTATTAAAAGATGGTAATTTGACCGGTCGCAGTTTTTGACGCCATTCCGCGTGCGAGAGATGGGACGGTCGCCTGCACCCCCTCGCGACACCGGAGGCACCGTGACCGAGACACGCACCCGCCCTCTTCCGCCAGTCACGCGCATGGGCTCGACCGAGCGCACCATGGACAATTCCGTGCATGTCCTCGGCCTGATGCTTTGCCTTCCGGCGGTGGCGATCCTGTTTCTTCAGGTCGACCCCTCGCGCGAGGCCTTGGCGTTCGCCGCGGCCGCGGCCTACGGGACCGGCCTGCTTTCGACCTTTGGATTTTCGGCCGCTTACCACCTCGTATCCCGTCCGCGCTGGAAGGAGAGGTTGCGCGCCTGCGATCACGCCGCCATCTTCCTGATGATCGCCGGGACCTACACCCCCTTCGCCATTCTCGGGATCGGCGGGTTCCTGGGATGGGGCCTCCTCGCGCTGGTCTGGGGCCTCGCCCTTGTCGGCATCCTCCTGAAGGTCCTGTTGCCGCGACGCTGGGATCCAGCTTCGGTGGTCTTCTACCTCGCCCTGGGGTGGATAGGCCTACCCGCGCTCGGCGTGTTGATCGACACCCTTTCCCCGAGGACGCTGCTGTTTCTCGGTGCGGGAGGGCTTCTCTATACCCTGGGGGTCGCTTTCCATGTCTGGGAAAGCCTCAGGTTTCAGAATGCCCTGTGGCACGGTTTCGTCATAGCCGCCGCGGGCTGCCACTACGTTGCCGTGCTGGGTGTCCTGACATAGGGCCGAACATAGGGCCGGGGTGAGCGCCCCGGGGCGCCGTCCGGCAAAACCGCACGATCAGGGATGGACCACCAGACAGGGCTGCTTGCGGGCGGCGAGGGCATTGCACAGCGCCTTGGCCTCGTCCAGGTTCGCGATGGGCCCCGCGCGCAGGCGGTAATAGACGCCGTTCTTGCCGAGGTCGGCGCGCACCGCCTCGACCCTGAGCCGCCCAAGCGCCGACGCGTGCGCCCGGGCGAGGCGCCGGGCCGCCATGCGCGCCTTGCCCTCGGAGCCTGTCTTGAGCGCGCCGAGCTGGACCCGGTAGCGCGCCCTCGCCTGCCCGGCCGCTTGGGCCGCGGTCCGGTTCTCCGGCGGGGCGGCCTTGTCCTTGGCCGCGGCGTCGGGGGCGGCGGCCTCCGGCTTTTCAACCAGCGCCGCCTGCCCGGGCTCCGCCTTGGCCGCGGGGAGCTGTGCCTCGGGCTTCGGCGCGCCGGCCTTGAGCGCGGCGGCCTTGAGCGCGGCGGCCTTCCCGGACGCCGCCGTCCCGGCCCCGGCGCCTTCGGTCCGCGCCGCCGCCTTGACCATCTCGGGTTCCCTGGCGGCTTCGTCCCTGGCCCCGGCTTCACCCTCGGCCTCACCCTTGGCTTCGGCCCGGATCTCGGCCTTGGCCTGTTTCAGCTTGGCGAGCCCGGCCTTGGCCTCGGCTGTCTTTCCCTCGCCGGTCTCTTCCGCGGCTGTCTTTCCCTCGACCGTCTTGGCCTCGGCGCTCTTGGCCAAACCGTCCGCATTTGCCTCCCGCGGGTCCGCGCCCTGCTTCCTGGGTGCCAGCATGAGCACGCTGGGGGCCTTCTTGGAGACGATGGCCTCGAGCTTGGGCTCTTCGGCCTTGGTCTCCACCCCTTGGTCGGCGGATCGCTCGAGCGACGCGGCCACCGCGGCGTCCGGCTGGTCCGCCGCGCCGTCACCGCCGGGCTGGGTTTCGGATTCATCGCTGATGGAAACGATCTGCGCCGCGCCCTCGGGTCCCGCCGACGGCGGCTCGGCCTGGGCCACGGCCCTCTGTTGATTGTCGCGAAGGAAGCCGATGTTGTGCTGGGCCTGGGGATTGCCCTGTGCGGCGGACAGGCGGAACCATTTCAGCGCCTCGAACTGGTTTCGAGGAACGCCCCGTCCGGTGCCGTACATGACGCCCAGGTTGTTCTGGGCCTGGGCGTGTTCCTGGCGGGCGGCGCGGAGATACCAGATCACCGCCTGGTCGTCGTCCTGGGGGACGCCCAGGCCGCGGTCGTAGAGGAAGCCCAGATTGTTCTGGGCGGCGGCGAGCCCCTGGCGGGCGGCCTTGCGATACCACTCGGCGGCCTGGACGTAATCCCTGGGCACGCCCTTGCCCGCGGCGTAGAGCGCGCCCAGCATGAACTGCGAATGCGCATCGCCCCGGTCGGCGAGCGCACGCCATCCCTTCCGCGCCGCGTGGTGGTCGCCGCGCTTGTACGCCTCCGCCGCGCCCTTGAAATCCTGCGCGCCGGCAGGCCCCGCAACGAGCAGGGCGAGCAACACCAAACTGATCAGTCGTCCCAAGATGGCCGCCTCCCCCGGTCGTGACAACCACCCCGGAATTAAACACTGAAACCGCATGGTTTGAAAGGAGAACCGCCGGAATCCGGTGGTTGTGGTTAACGCGAGGGCGCCCTGGGACCGGGACCCGGCGGTGGTTTCGCGCCGCCGACGGCCGCGCCGGATGCGGCGGTTTCCGTGATGTCCTCGACCCAGACCCAGGTGCGCCCCCGCGTTCGCTCCGCCTTGATGCGGTAGGCGCGGCCCGCCCCGGCGATGAAGGTGACGGTGAGGCCCCGTTGGCGGGTGTCGGGAACGCAGCCGCCGAGGCGGCAGGATAGCGCCTCGGGCAGCCTCTGGTATTCGACCCGCGCGACATGCCGGCCGGGCAGCAGGTAGATCCGCCGCGCCCAGCCCGTCCGGCGCCCGTCGATCTCGTAGACCGCGGTCTGATGGCGGTATCGCGGCAGGGGGCTCGGCAACACGCCGGCATATCCGGGATCGAAGCCCGCGAAGACCCCGTGTCGGGACCAGCGCTCGAGCTGGGCGAGCCGGGCCTCGGGCCGCTCGGGACCCTCATAGGCCTGCATGGCGCAGGCCGAGGCGGCGAGCAGCAGGGCGAGGCCGAGGGCGCACGCGGCGACGGTCCCGGGCCGGGCCCGCCTGCGCGCCCGGAGAATGCGGGTTTCCACGACGCTCATATCGACTAGTATAGAAAACAAAATGGTCTCGAGGCGCGCCGCGTGCGGCCCGGGCACCAACCGGCACCGAAGGAGGAAGCGATGTCGACGATCGAGAAGACGGCCCCGACCGAAACCGAGCACGAGGACGCGGAATCCCGCATCCAGGTCTTCCGCTACGAGAAGCCCACGTCATTCAAGGCGGGCAAGGCTTCGGTGCGGCTCTGCGACAGCGACGTGATCAAGGGCCTCGTGCAGGTGGTCCAGGACGGCGGCGAGAACAACCTGCACTACCACAAGACCAACGACGGGTTCTGGCTGGTGCTCGGCGGACGGGCGCGCTTCTACGGCCCCGGCGACAAGCTGATCGGCGAATTCGGGCCGCATGAGGGGCTCCTGATCCCGCGCAACGCGCGCTACTGGTTCGAGCGCGTCGGCGAGGAAGAGCTCGAGATCCTGCGCGTCGGCGGCTCCTCGGTCCTCGGCGCGAAGGGTTCCGGGCGCACCGATTCGGAGCCGCAGAAATTCCAGGTCGGCACCTCCGACCACTTCGACGGCATGGTCAAGACCGGCGCCTGAAACTCCCGCGGGGACGTTCCCGCGGTGCCGTCCTATTTCTTGCGGGCGGGCTTCTTGCGCTTGAGCTTCGCGAGATCGCGGCTGAGCGCGCGCACGGCGCTGACGGAACTCTGGAACGCCTTCTTCTCCGCCGCCGAGAGCGGGATCTCGACGATCCTCTCCACCCCCTTGGCGCCGATCACCACGGGCACGCCCACATAGAGGCCCTTGACCCCGTATTCGCCGTTGAGCTGCGCGGCGCAGGGCAGCAGCCGCTTCTTGTCCTTGAGGTAGGATTCCGCCATCTGGATGGCGGCCGAGGCCGGCGCGTAGAAGGCCGAGCCGGTCTTCAGCAGGCCCACGATCTCCGCCCCGCCGTCCCGCGTGCGCTGGACGATCGCCTCGATCCGCTTCTGGGTGGTCCAGCCCATCTTCACGAGATCCCGCAGCGGGATGCCGCCGACGGTGGAATAGCGCGGCAGCGCGACCATCGAATCGCCGTGGCCGCCGAGGACGAAGGCGGTGACGTCCTCGACCGAGACGCCGAACTCCTCGGCCAGGAAATAGCGGAAGCGCGCCGAATCGAGCACCCCCGCCATGCCGACCACGCGGCGCGCGGGCAGCCTGGAGGACTCCCGCATCACGCCCACCATCACGTCGAGCGGATTGGTGATGACGATGACGAAGGCGTTGGGGCAGAACTTGCGGATCGCTTCGCCGACGGTGGCGACGATGCCGGAGTTGATGCCGAGCAGGTCGTCGCGGCTCATGCCCGGCTTGCGGGCGATGCCGGCGGTGACGATGACGACGTCGGCGCCGCGGATCGCGGAATAGGCGTTGGCGCCCTTGAGGCTGGCGTCGAACCCTTCCACCGGCGAGGCCTGGGCCAGATCCAGCGCCTTGCCCTGGGGCATGTCCTTGACCACGTCGAACAGGACGACGTCGCCCAACTCCTTGAGCCCCGCCAGGTGGGCGAGGGTGCCGCCGATATTGCCGGCGCCGATGAGTGCGATCTTGTTGCGAGCCATGGGGATGCCTTTCCGTGCGGAGTCTTTGCTGGGGGTTCGGGCGGGTATGTAGCCCGAATCCAAAGCGCGGGCAAGGCAGGCAACGGCGCGGACCAGATAGCGCTCCTCCTTGCCGTGGTGGCGGCGGCCGGCGAACCAGCGCAGGAACCGCACCGCGCCCGCGAGCAGACCGGCGCCGACGGCGCGCGGGCGCGATCCGGCCTCAGCCGGTCTCCCGTTCGAGGCGATCGGCAAACGCCGCCGCGCGCTCGTGGAGGCCCGCCGGCATCGCCTCCTCCACGTCCTCGAACCGCCGCGCGAGACGGGCCCGCTCCTCGGCGCCGAACAGGCGCGCGACCATCGGGAAGACCATCTGGTCCTCCTTCCAGATGTGGTTGGGATAGAGCGCGAAGATCCGGTCGATGGCCTGCAGCACGGGCTCGTGCCCGCCCTCGGCGGCGTAGGCCTCGGTCGCCTCGGCAAGGGCGGCGACGGCGGCGCGGCCCTTGACGTGCTCCTCCCTGAGCGCGCCCAACGGGCAGCCGCTCTCGGGCACACCCTTGGCCTCCATGGCCGGGAACAGCAGGTCTTCCTCCTTGCCGTGATGGCAGCGATCGGCGAAGGACCGCATGAACTCGACCGCCTCGCGCAGCGTGCCGGGCTCGACCGCGCCGCCCGCCCGCAGCCTGTCTGCGAGCGCGGAGAGACCGTTCACCACCTTGAGGATATAGGTGTGCTCATGGTGCAGAGTTTCTGCGGGGTCTTGGTGATCCATGCCGCCCTCCGATGGGTTCTAGTGGCCCCGGCTCAATCCAGGAAGTCGAGGCCGATATCGACCGCCGCGGCCGACTGGGTCATGCGGCCGGAGGAGATGAAATCGACTCCGGTCCCGGCCTTCTCGCGCACGGTGTCGAGGCGGACGCCGCCCGAGCATTCGATGCGGCAGCGCTTGTCCACGACCTTGACGGCCTCGCGCATCATGGCGGCGTCCATGTTGTCGAGCAAGATCATGTCGGCGCCGCTTTCTGCCGCCTCGCGCACCTGATCGAGGGTGTCGCATTCGACCTCGATCACCGTGAGCGCGGGCGTCGCGCGCTTCGCGGCCTCGACCGTCGCCGTCAGGCTGCCCCGCGCCGCGATGTGGTTGTCCTTGATCAGCACCCCGTCATCCAGCCGGATGCGATGGTTGCGCGCCCCGCCGGTGAAGCTCGCATATTTCGCGAGGTTGCGGAGCGTCGGGATGGTCTTGCGCGTGTCGATCATGGTCGCGCCCGTGCCCTCGACGGCCTCGACGTACTTGCGCACCTCGGTGGAGATGCCGGAAAGGTGCTGGAGGATGTTGAGCGCCGTGCGCTCCGCGGCGAGGATCGCGCGCGCGTTGCCGGCGACGGTCGCGAGCACCGTGCCCTTTCCCACCTTGTCGCCGTCCTCGACCTCGATCTCGCTTTCGAGGTCCGGGACCATCATCTCGAAACACCGCATGGCGATCTTGATGCCGCACACCACTACCTCCTCCCTGGCCACCATGGAGGCGCGGAACACCGCGTCCTCGGGGATCGTCACATTGGTGGTGAGATCGCCGCGGCCGATATCCTCATCGAGCGCGCGGGTGATGAAGTCGTCGATTTCCTCTTGGCCGAGCTGCATGTCGTGATCCTTAGGTGTGGCGGGCCGCCGGGTTCGGGATCTAGGCGCACATCCTCCCCGCCCCGCCCCGGACATGTTCGAGGGCTTTGTACTCCCTCGTCTGCATCTCGATCAACCGCGAGGCCGTGCGCTGGAACTCGAAGGACTGCTCGCCCGACGGATACAGCGCCGCGGGCTCGGCCGCGGCCGAACAGACGAGCTTGACCCGGTGCTCGTAAAGCGCATCGATCAGGGTGGAGAAGCGGACAGCCAGATCGGGCCTTTCGGGCCCCATGGCGGGGATGCCCGAGACGATCACGGTGTGGAATTCGCGCGCGATGGCGAGGTAGTCGGCCGGCCCGAGCGGCCTGCCGCAGAGCGCATCGAAGGTGAAGCGCGCGGTCCCCCGGGCGGCGGCCGGAACTTCCACCTTGCGTCCCAGGACGGCGAGCACCATCGGCCCGATCTCGACCCGCTCGCCGTCGGCATCCTCGGTCAGGCGATGGAATGCGGCATCGAGCGCGGACTCGGCCTCGGGTCCCGCCGGCGTGAAGTAGACGTCCATGTCCTTGAGCCGCGTCGTGCGGTAATCGGTCTCGCCCGCGAGGTGGAGGATGTCGAGCCGCTGCTTGAGAAGCGCGATGAAGGGCAGGAAGCGTTCGCGCTGCAGTCCGTTGAGGTAGAGATCGTCCGGCGCCCGGTTGGAGGTGGCGACCACCACCACGCCGCGCTCGAACAGCGCCCCGAACAGGCGGCCCAGGATCATGGCGTCGGCGATGTTGGTGACCTGGAACTCGTCGAAACAGAGGAGCCGGGTCTCGGCGGCGATATCGGCGGCGAGCTTCGGCAAGGGGTCCGCCTCGCCGTTGCCGCGGTTGGCCGCGCGCCATTGGTGGAGCCGGCCGTGGACCTCCAGCATGAAGGCGTGGAAATGGACGCGCCGCTTGCGCCCGCCCGGGACCTTCACCGCGTCGAAGAAGAGGTCCATCAGCATCGACTTGCCGCGCCCCACCCCGCCATAGAGGTAGAGGCCGAGCGGCGGCTCGCCCGAACGCCGGGCGAGGCCGAGCCTGGCCTTCCACCCGCCGCCCGAGCCAGGCTCGTAGCGGGCCAGCGCGTGGTGCAGGCTCTGCAGCTTCTCCGCGGCCAGCTCCTGGGACGCATCCCGCGTCAGCGTCCCCTCCGCAAGCAGGCCGCGGTATATCGATATCGGGTCTTCGCTCATGCCCTTTCGGTACGATCAGGTCCCGGGGAACCCGGCCCTCCGTCCCGTGAGGCCGGCGGCGCGAACCCTACCGGGCAAGGACGAAGGAAGCATTAATGATGGTTTCGAATCCTGCCTATTGCGTGCCGGGCACCGGGATCTCGATCTTCTGGCCGCGGCCCATCTCCATGCACTGCTCGTAGACCCACTGGGCGATGGCGAGGTCGGAAGCGGCGGTGCCGTTGTTGTTGGCGTGGTAGGTGATCTCCTCGTCCGAGGTGCGCCCGGGATGGGCGCCGGAGATGATCTCGCCGAGCTCGACGATCTTGTCCCAGGTGATGATGCCGTCCTCGATGGGCTCGATCAGGCCCGCCTGCTGGTCCTGGACCACGGATTCGCGCCAGTTGGTGACGATGAAGGAGGCGCGCTCGCAGGTGCGGTCGTCGTTCTCCCGGCGCCCGGATTCGAGCCAGCCGCCCTTGACCAGCGCGTTGTTGGAGCCCACCACGGTGATGACGTGCTGGCCCGGCTCCAGCCACTCGCCGTCGAACACGGGCACGTTGGAATTGGTCGCGCAGATGACGATGTCGGTATCCCGGCAGACCTCGCGCGGGTCGGAGATGTCCTCGAACTCGGCGTCCACCAGGGGGACCAGCTTCTCGATGAAGGCCTTGCGGTTGTCCGGATTGCGCGAATAGATCTTGTACGTCTTGATGTCGCGCTCGCACGAGCAGGCGATGACCTTGTGCAGGGCCTGGCCGCCCGTGCCGTAGACGCCCGCGACCTCGGCCCCCTTGCGCGCCATGTGGCGGATGCCGACGCCGGTGGTGGCCGCCGTGCGCAGCGCCATGACCGAGGAGAAGCCGACGCGCTTATCGGTGATCTCCCCCACCATGATGGCGTTGAGGTGCGAGGATTCCGAATCCCAGAGCAGGTACACCGGATGCTCGCGATAGGGATAGACCTGGTTCTTGGGATCGTGGGACACCGATTCCGCGCGGGTCAGCGATCCGATCACGCCGAGAGAATCGACGCCGCCCGGGAAGTTGGAGACCCGCACGCCCTGGGGTGAATGGACCCGGCGCCGCGGCGCGTTGATGATCGGATACTTGGCGGCTCCGGCATAGCCTTCCTCGACCAGGTCGATGGCCTTGTCCATGGTGATGACGTCCTTGACGTCGCTCGGTCCCAGGAACAGGACGGAATTGACGTTGGATGGATCGCTCATACGGTATCTCCCTCTTGGGCTCTTTTCGGAGGCCGCGCCCGGCCGCGGCAGCGTGCGTGGTGACCATCAGAATGCGCGTAAGGCCGGTGTTTCCCCCAGGCCGCCCCTTTATTGCGGGTTTTCGTTTCCGAGTCCATCCCCGGGGCGAAGCGGCCGGGGCCGATAGGTTTTGACGCCGGGCACGGCGCCTCTTATGACTGGGGCCTCCGGGTGAGGGAGGAGCACGAACGGCCGCCGCGACCGCGGGGGACAACTCAGGAAGGGCAAGGACTTACATGCCGGCCGAAGACGCTCAGGGCGCCGCGGCGCCGGGGTCATCGACGACATCGGCCCTGGAATCGGCCCTGGAATCAGGCAGAACATCGGGGATGGCGGCCTTCCGCCATCGCGATTTCTGCCTCTATTTCGCGACGAGGGTGTTTTCCACCCTGCCGATCTACATGGTGATGGTGGCCATCTCCTACCAGGTCTACGACATGACCGGCGATGCCATGAACCTCGCCTATATCGGGCTCGCCTCCTTCGCCCCGGCCTTCGGCTTCGCCTTGTTCACCGGATATGCCGCCGACCGCTTCGACCGGCGCCGGGTGGTCGCCACCTGTTACGCCGTGATGATGGTCTCGGCCTTCCTGTTCTGGGCCTGGACGGTGAACGGCGCCGGCGAGGTGTGGCCGGTGTTCCTGATCCTCGCGGTCCTCGGGACCGGCCGCGCCTTCTATCAGCCGGCATCGAACGCCCTCGTCCCCAATCTCGTGCCGCCGGCGGTGTTCCCCAACGCCGTCGCCTGGAACACCAGCGCCAACAAGATGTGCCAGGTCGCCGGCCCGGCCCTGGGGGGGCTTCTCTACCTGGCCGGTGCCGACGTGGTCTACGGCCTGTCCGCGGGACTGCTCGCCATCGGCGTGCTGATGGCCCTGATGATCAGGACCCGGTCCAAGCACGGCGGGAAGGAGCCGACCAACCTGAGGACGCTGCTGGCCGGCGTGCGCTACGTCTTCGAGAAGAAGATCATCCTCGGCGCCATCACCCTCGACCTCTTCGTCGTCATCCTGGGCGGCGTCACCGCGCTGCTGCCGATCTTCGCCAAGGACATCCTGCAGGTCGGGCCGTCGGGGGCGGGCTTCCTCAGGGCCGCCATCGCCGCCGGCTCGGTCGCCAGCGCGCTCGCGCTCACACATTTCCCGGTGACCCGCGGCGTCGGACGCGTGATGTACCTCATGGTCTTCATCTTCGGGGCCTCGACCATCGTCTTCGGCCTGTCGCCGTGGTTCTGGCTGTCGATGGCGGCGATGGCGGTGCTGGGCGCCGCCGACATGGTGAGCGTCTTCATCCGCCTGACGCTCCTCCAGGTCGCGACGCCCGACGACATGCGCGGCCGGGTGAGCGCGGTCAATTCCGTGTTCACCGGCGCCTCCAACGAGATCGGCGAATTCCGGGCGGGCACCATGGCCGTGCTGATCGGCACCGTGCCCGCCGTGCTCGTCGGCGGCATCGGCTCCATCATCGTCGCGGCGCTGTGCTGGAAGGCGTTTCCCGACCTGCTCCGGGTCGAGCGGCTCGACCGCAACCTGTGACGCAGGCGCGGGAGAGGCGGCTGGAACCGGCCCCGGCCCGGACTTATATTTAGAGACAGCGATCGTCTGCCCGCCGCCGGGGCCGGGAGCCCGCGCCCGGCCGGGGCGGCCGAAACCGGGAGACATGCCATGACGCAAGCCACCGTTACCGACCGCCACCGGAGGGGCCGCGGGCTCCTCGCCGCGGCCGTGATCGGCATCGCCCTCGCCGCCCTGCCCCCTGCCCTTCCCCCGGCCTTCGCCGCCGGGCCGCCCCCGCCCCATCTGGGCGACACCGGCGCCGAGAAGCCCGGCGAGGATCTCGACCTCGAGGCGCTCAAGGAGCGGCTCAAGGCGCTCGGCGAGGCGATCCGCAACGCCATCGAGGACGCCTCGCGCGCGATGCGGCGGGAGGAGGACGACCTCGCCGCGGGCCGCGGCGGGGTCGGCGCGCTCGCGCCGCAGATGAACGGGCGGGACGTACGCACGGTCTACGGCCCCAAGGGACCGACCCCGCGGTCGGTGGAGGCGCTCTTGAATTACCGCCTGGTGCTTCTCGGCAACGAACGGCTCACCGCGGGGCGCATCTTCGAACGCGACAACCGCATCATCGCCGAGGTCGTGACGGCGAAGGAAAAGGCGCTGGTCGCGCGCTACATGATCGACAAGAGCACCGGCGTCTGGGTGCCCGAACGGTAGGAACCGCCCGCTATTCCGATTGGGCGTTGCTGCCTTCGTTCTTCAGCCACTCGACGATGAAGGCCTCGATTTCTTTTTCGCCGCCCTCCATGGAGACGGCCGCGAACTTCCAGATCACCCGGACCACACGGGCGGTGTTGCGGCCGATCCCGGGCAGGTCGATGGTCACCAGGTGACCCGGGCGCAGGGGGATGCCGACCTCGAGAAGCGCGCCTCCCGCCGAAATATTCCGCACCTTGCAGGGAACTTCCTCGCCGTGCGCGATCAGGGTGCCCTCGACCGGGATTTCGTGCCGGGGATGCCGCCGCTTGTCCGACGCGTCGCTCATGTCTTCATCCTCCCTCTTGACCGATGGCCGCGGGCACTCGTGCGGCCAGGACTAAAAGATTGACGAGCCCCGCGACGGAATCGGGCCTGCCGCCGGGACGCGCATCGGGCGGGGCAGCCCCCGCCCGGCGTTTGGGATCAAGCCTAGTTCGTGGCTTTCTTCTTCTTTTTCGTCCGGCTCTTCTTCTTCGGGATGACCTTCTTCGCCTTTTCGACGAATTCCTTGGGCGTGTTGACCGTGGCTTCGATCAGCTCAGCGAGCTCGGCGCCGTTCATGTAATTGATCTCGACGCCGAGCTTGGCCATCTCGGCAAGGAAAGCCTTGTCGGCGAAGGTCCCGTCGAACCCCTTTCGCAGCGCGGCGACGCGGTCGGCCGACACGCCCGGGGGAGCGAGATAGGGCCGGCCGAGCGCGGTGGGCGAGGAGACCAGCTTGAGGATCTGGCGCTGCTCCTCGGTCTTGGCGAGCTCGGTCAGGAGCGGCACGTCGGCGATGCGCGGATCGCGCTTGGCGCCGACCTGGGCAAGGAAGCGGACCTTCTTGCCGGTAATCCAGTCGCGATGCTGGGCGTAGATCGAGATCAGGCCGAAGGCCCGGGCCTCGACCTCGCCGCGCTCCATGGCGACGTTGATCTCCTCTGAGCTCTTGTAGCCGATGACGATCTTGAACTTGGTGCCGAGGACGGCGTTCATCACCGTCGGGAACAGCACGATCCCCGATGCCGGGCCGGTGCCGCCCAGGATGGCCTGGTTCTTCAGGAGATCGTCATAGGTCTTCACCTTGGAGGTGTGCCAGACGATGATCCCCGAATTGTCCGCGCCGGTGGAGCCCAGCCAGTTGAACTTGGCGACGTCGAAGCGCACGCCGCGCCCGTCGATCACCTGGTGCAGCGGGACCGCATTGTGGATGGTGGCGAGCTTGGTGCCGTCCTTGGGCGCGACGTTGAACATATAGTTGGCGGCGCGCATGTGGCCGCCGCCCGGCATGTTCTGGACGATCGAGGTGGGATCCCCGCCGAGGTACCGAGGCAGGTGGCGCGCCACCGCCCGGGCCACGGTGTCGTAGGTGCCGCCGGCGCCGGTCGACGTGATGATGGTGACGGTCTTGCCCTTGAAGAACGGATCGGCGGCGAAGGCCGGCCCGGCGACAAGGGCCGCCATTATCCCGATAATCAGCGGTCGTATCATGTGGTGCCTCCTGTTGCGCGACGTCCGAGCGGCCCGCTTGGCGGCCTCGGACGTACGGACCCGTCTGTTCTATCCTGTCATCAACCGACAACGATGCCAATGTATCCCGTGAGCGGCATTTTCGCCACAGGCTAGACCCTCCGCCACCCGAGGTGGGATTTGCAGCGGCGTGCCGCGCCCCTTTAAATCAGCCGTTCGTTAACCATGTCTTAGTATGGTGATTGCAGGGCGGACATCGGTAGAACACGCGGAACGGGAACCCGCCGCGAAAGGGTTCGGTCGGCCTGCCGCAACCCCGTCACCCAGGAGACCGGCCATGCGCACCGCGGTGGATCTTGAGAGACGATTCGGAGCGGGCAACTACGCACCCCTGCCGGTGACCATCGTACGCGGCGAAGGCGTCCACCTGTGGGACGACCAGGGACGGCGCTATCTCGACATGCTGGGGGCCTATTCGGCGGTCAGCTTCGGCCATTGCCATCCCCGCCTGATCGAGGCGCTCGCGCGCCAGGCCGGGACCCTCGACATCCTCTCCCGGGTCTATTCCAACGACAAGCTCGGCCCCTTCCTCGCCCGCGCCTGCGAGATGACCGGCATGGACAAGGCCCTGCCCATGAACACCGGCGCCGAGGCGGTGGAAACCGCGATCAAGGCGGCGCGCAAATGGGCCCACAAGGTGAAGGGCGTTGCCGACGGCCGGGCGGAGATCATCGCCGCCGAGGGCAACTTCCACGGCCGCACCATCGCCGTGACCGGGCTTTCGACCGTGGCGCAGTACCGCGCCGGCTTCGGCCCCTTCCCGCCCGGCCTCAAGACCGTGCCCTTCGGCGACGCCGGCGCGCTGGAGGCGGCGATCACGCCCAATACCGCAGCCTTCCTGGTGGAGCCCATCCAGGGCGAGGGCGGCATCATCGTCCCGCCCGCGGGCTACTTCAAGGAGGTCGAGCGCATCTGCCGGGCGAACCGCGTGCTCCTGATCTGCGACGAGATCCAGACCGGGCTGGGACGGACCGGCAAGCTGCTCGCCATCGAGCACGAAGGCATCAAACCCGACGGCATCACCCTGGGCAAGGCGTTGGGCGGCGGCCTCGTGCCAGTCTCGATGTTCCTCGCCCACGAGGAGCTGATGGGCGTATTCGAACCGGGCGACCACGGCTCGACCTATGGCGGCTATCCGATCGCCGCGGCGGTGGGGCTGGCGGCGCTGGAGCTGCTCGCGGATGGGCACCTGATCGCGCGCTCGGCCCGGCTCGGCGACTACATGATGGGCCGCCTGGAGGCGCTCGAGAGCCCCGCCATCCGCGAGCTGCGCGGACGGGGCCTGTTCATCGGCATCGAGATCGACGAGGCCGCGGGCGAGGCCGCGGATGTGGTTCTCGGACTGCTCGAAGCCGGCATCCTCACCAAGGAAACCCACCGTAACACGGTGCGCCTCGCACCCCCCTTCGTGATCGAGAAGGTCGAGATCGACGAGGTCGTCGAGCGGCTCGGCGAGGTGCTCGGCGCGCTCGCCAAGGCCAAGGAGGCCTGACCCCCCATGACCGATCCTACAAAAAGCACCCTCGCGCGGCTGCTCGCCGCCGCCATCGGGGCCGAGAAGACGGGGCATCTCACGGAGGTCGTCCGCATCCGCGCGCCGCTCCTCGCGGAGATGAAGGCGGAGGCCGACGCCACCGCCTCCCGCGCCGTCATCGCCGAGGCCCTGGCGCTCGTGCTGCTCGACGATCTGCTGACCCGGGTGCCGACGGGCCGCGCCTATACCGAGCGGGTGTCGGCCCGGGACGGAAAGGTGACCTTCGACCACGGGGCGCTCCGGACCGTCAAGGGGCCGGAAACCGGCCAATTGCCCGCGGGCGACGCGGCGTTTGCGCGCATCCTGGTGCCGCTCGGCTACCGGGAGGCGGCGGTCTATCCGCTCGAGCGCATCAAGATGACCGGGCGCGCCTACCGGCACGAGGATTTCCCCGAGGACATCCCCCAGTACTTCGTCAGCGAACTGCATCCCGAGAGATTCTCCCCCGACTTCCAGGACGCGGTGGCCCGGGTGCTCGCGAGCTCCCGCGATCCGCTGACGCCCGAGGCCACGGACCTGCTCCGCCGCCTCGAGGCCGAGGGCGGCCTCGCCTTCGATGGCGCCGCGCGTCTCGTGCCCGTCCTCGCCGGGTGCTTCGCCCGCGTCCATGACGCGCCCACGCTCGCCGATTACGAGGTCCTGCTCGCCGAATCGGCGGAGATGGCCTGGATCGCCACCGAGGGCAACGCCTTCAACCACGCGACCGACCGGGTCGAGGATGTCGCCGCCCTCGCCGAGGCCGAGCGCGCGGCGGGCCACCCGATCAAGGAGACGGTCGAGGTCTCGAACTCCGGCCGGGTGCGCCAGACCGCCTACCGCGCGGAATCGGTCCTGCGCACGTTCGTCGGTCCCGACGGCCGCGGGGTCACCCGCGAGGTGCCGGGATCGTTCTACGAATTCATCAGCCGCGACCCCTTGCCGGACGGCAAGGGGCTCGATCTCGGCTTCGATGCCGCCAACGCCCAGGCCATCTTCCGGATGACCGCGGCGCGCTGAGGAAGGAGCGGCACCCCCGCCATGAGCGACGCCTCCAGACTGAGGGAAGACACCGCCCAGCTGATGGAGCGCCTCGGCGTCGATCGCGCGGCCCTCGCCGGCGGCGACCTCGAGGTGCGCTCTCCCATCGACGGCGGGGCGGTCGCCGAAATCCACGGCCATTCCAAGGCGGAGGTCGATGCCGCCATCGCCGGCGCGGCGGAGGCGTTCCGCACGTGGCGCGGCGTGCCCGCGCCGAGGCGCGGCGAACTGGTGCGCCTGTTCGGCGCCGAACTGCGCGAGGCCAAGGCGGATCTCGGCCGCCTGGTCGCCATCGAGTGCGGCAAGATCCTTGAGGAGGGCCGCGGCGAGGTGCAGGAGATGATCGACATCTGCGACTTCGCCGTGGGGCTCTCGCGCCAGCTCTACGGGCTCACCATCGCCTCCGAGCGGCCCGGCCACCGCATGATGGAGCAATGGCACCCGCTTGGCCCCGTCGGCGTGATCACCGCCTTTAACTTCCCGGTCGCGGTCTGGGCGTGGAACGCGGCGATCGCCCTGGTCTGCGGCGATCCGGTCCTGTGGAAGCCGAGCGAGAAGGTCCCCCTCGCGGCGCTCGCCTGCCGGGCGCTGCTCGGCCGGGCGCTCGCCCGCTTCGGGGACGACGCGCCGGAGGGCCTGTCCCAGCTCGTCATCGGCGGGCCCGAGGCGGGCGCCGCCCTCACCGGCAGCCCCGAGGTCGCGCTGATCAGCGCCACCGGCTCGACCCGGATGGGCGAGGCGGTCGGCCCCAAGGTGCTCGCGCGCCACGGCAAGGTGCTGCTCGAGCTCGGCGGCAACAACGCGATGATCCTCGCCCCCTCCGCCGACCTCGACCTGGCCGTGCGGGCGATCCTCTTTTCGGCGGTCGGCACGGCGGGCCAGCGCTGCACCAGCCTGCGCCGCCTGATCGTCCACGCCGACATCCACGAGCGGCTGATGAAGGCGCTCAGGACCGCCTATGACGGCATCCCCATCGGCGATCCCCTCGTCCCCGGCACCCTGGTGGGCCCGCTCATCGACTGGCCGGCGGCGGACGAGATGCACCGGGTGCTCGAGGTCGCGGCCGGCGAGGGCGGGACCGTCTACGGCGGCGGGCCGGTGACCGAGGGCGTGCCCGAGGGCGGCGCCTACATGCGCCCGGCCCTGGTCGAGATGCCGGCCCAGACCGGGACGGTGCGGACCGAGACCTTCGCGCCGATCCTCTATGTCCTCAGATATACGGAGTTCGAGGAGGCGATCGCGCTGCACAACGGCGTGCCCCAGGGGCTGGCGTCGTGCATCTTCACCAATGACGTCAAGGAGGCGGAGCGATTCCTCTCCGCCGCGGGCTCCGACTGCGGCATCGCCAACGTCAATATCGGGCCGTCGGGCGCCGAGATCGGCGGCGCCTTCGGCGGCGAGAAGGCGACCGGCGGCGGGCGCGAGAGCGGCTCCGACGCCTGGAAGGCCTACATGCGCCGCCAGACCGCGACGGTGAACTATTCCGACGCCTTGCCGCTCGCCCAGGGCATCAAGTTCGACGTTTGACGCGACCGCGCCGGGCGAGCGCAAAAAAAGCCTTCATTTAATTAAATCGTTATATAACGAATCAGCTAAATGAAGGCTTTTTTCGTCAGGACGTGTGATCCTGGTAGCGCGAGAAGTCGTAGCCTTCCTTGGCGACGATCTCCACGAGATAGGGCCGGCCCTTCTCGGTCGTGTCGATGGCTTCCTTGAGCGCAGGGGCGATGTCGGACGGATTCTCGACCCGGCGCGAGGCGACGTTGAGCCCCTCGGCGACCTTGGCGTAGTTGCCGCCGACGTTGACGGCGCCGAACTTCTCGGTCGAGACCTCAAGCACGTGACGCTCGCAGGCCATCACCGCGTTGTTGAACACCACCGTCAGGATGCCGATGCCGTTGCGCGAGGCGGTCTCGATGTCCATGCCGGTCATGCCGAAGGAGCAATCGCCCATGACGTTGATGCAGAGCTTGTCGGGCGCGGCGAGCTTCGCCCCCATGTTGAGTCCGAGGCCGTAGCCGAGCTGGGTCGACTTGCCCCAGCCCATGTAGGATCCCGCCCGGCGCGTCTCCCAGAACGGCAGCGTCTGCTCCCGGGGGCTTCCGGAATCGTGGGTGACGATGGTCTCCTGCCCGTCGACCGCGCGCATCAGCTCGTCGAGCACGCGGTACTGGTTGATCGGCACCTCGTCCGATTCCGAATGCTTCTTCCATTCGTTGCGCCAGTCGGCCTTGATCGCGGCGATCTCGCTCTTCAGGTTCTCGAGCGCCGAGTTGTCGGTGCTGGTCTTCTGGCGGCCGACCTCCTCGATCAGGGCATCGAGCACCAGCCCCGCGTCACCCGGCAGGCCGAGGTCGACGGCGTAGTCCTTGTTGATGTCGGCCGGCTCGTTGGTGGAATGGATGATCTTCTTGCCGGCGGGGATCCCCGGGCCGAAGGAGGTGCGGGTGAGGGAAGAACCGATCGCGCAGACGACGTCGGCGCGCTTCATGAATTCCGCATACATCTTGGGCTGGGACCGCGTCGAGGCGCCAAGCGCGAGCGGATGGGTCTCGGCGATGGCGCTCTTGCCCGGGTTGGTGCAGGCGACCGGCGCGGGGATCATCTCGGCCAGGGCCGCGAGCCGGTCATGGGCCTCGGCGTAATGCACGCCCTGCCCCGCCCACAGCACCGGGTGCTTGGCCGCGAGCAGCATCGCCGCCGCCTGCCGCACGCCCTCGGGGTCGGGGGCCGAGCGCTGCACCGGGACCGGCGCATAATCGATCTCGCCCTCGAACTCGGCCTCGAATACGCCGATGGGGATCTCCACCAGCACCGGCCCGCCCTTGCCCGAGCGCAGCGCCTGGTAGGCCCGGCGCATGAGCGCGGGCAGCTCCTTGACGTCGTGGGCCATGGCCGACCACTTGGTGACCGGCGCGTACACCTCGGCGGCGCGGAAGGTCGGGCGCACGTGCTGGCGCGGCCCGTTGAAGCCGGCGGGAATGACCAGGACCGGCACGTTTTCCGAAAAGGCCTGGGCGACGCCGGCGAAGGCGTTCTCGATCCCCGGCCCGTGCTGGGCGGCGAAGACGCCGTTCTGCTTGCCGCGGCGGATGCGGGAATAGCCGTCGGCCATGCCGACGCCGACCCGTTCCTGGCGGCAGAGGATCGGCCGGATGTCGATGGCGGCGCAGGCGTCGATCAACGAGTTGCGGGGATAGCAGGCGAGGAAATCGGTTCCCTCGCGCTTCAGGATTTCAGCGAGGACTTCGGCGCCGTTCATAGCAATGTCTCTTCCCTGATGTGGTGTCGTTGGTGGTTGGTGTGTCGGTGGTGCCGGTCTCGGGCGAAGGCCTCAGGCGTCGACCCGGACACGGTCCTCGACCTCATCCAGGAACACCGTGCCCCTGGGGGCCTCGTAGCGCGTCGAGCGAACGCCGCGGAAGCTCTCGGGATCGATGCCGGGAAGCGGCTTGCCCGCCTCCATGTCCTTCAGCGTGTTGAGGAGGAGCTGGCGGATCTTGACGATCGCGGAATCGCCGATCAGCAGGTGTTCCTTGGTGCGGTCGGCGACCGGCCCCATGGATTCCTGGATCGCGCAGTCCTGGATGCCGAGCCCGCGCATGCCGGTATAGGACCCGCCATGGGCCTGGAACTCGCGGTCGATCATGTAGTCGTTCGCCTTGTTCATGGTCGCCCGGTCGGTGCCGGGGAAGTTCTCGGTGTGGATGCCGTGCCAGGTCCTGGACCGGGCAAGCTCCTCCTCGGTGAAGGGGTGCTCGGGCTGGAAATCGATCGAGTAGAGCATCGTGTTCTCGTCGTCGATGGGCATCCACATATGCGCCGCGTGGGGAACCGAGGAGATGATCTTGTGGAACGGCATCGCCATGACGTTGATGTTCCACACCAGGTTCTCGCCCCCGAGATCGCGGCCGGTGCCGACGACGAAGCCGAAATCCATCGGCACGACCTCGTAGAAGGACGGCACCACCCGGCGGCTTTCCTCGGCGCTGCCGCCATGGAGGAAGGTGAGGTGCGGCGCGTCATAGCCGCCCTCGAGGCCCTGCAGCCAGTTGCATTCCTGGATGTGGCGGGTGGCGAACTTCTGGTCCTCCGGAAGGCGCATCCATTCGAGCTCGGGAAGCTCGGGCTTGAGCTCGGGCGGCCCCATATAGGCCCACACCACGCCGCCCTTTTCCCCGCAGGGATAGGCCTTGATCGCCATGTTCTTCTTGATGGCCTGGATCTGGTTCTCCGGCGTCCCCGGCGGCACGCAGGGAACGTCGACGCAGTTGCCCGTGACGTCGAACTTGATGCCGTGATAGACGCACCTGAGACCGCACTCCTCGTTGCGCCCGAAGAACATCGAAGCCGTGCGGTGCGGGCAGGCCTCGTCGATCAGCCCGACCCGGCCTTGCGAGTCGCGGAACACCACGAGGTCCTCGCCCAGAAGGCGCGCGCGCAGCGGCGGCGAATCCGGCTTCTCGATCTGGTGGCTGAACACCACCGGAACCCAGTAGCGGCGCATCAGGGTGCCCATCGGCGTGCCCCGCCCGACCCGGGTCAAGAGTTCGTTTTCTTCCCGTGAAAGCATCGATGTCCTCCGTGGCGCGAGCCCGGCTGCGGTGACGGAAATCCCGCACACTCGTTCCCTCCCCGGCGCATCCCTTGGGGACGCGTGGGGCTCGCGGCCATGGTATCCCGCCGCGCCTGGGCACGCAACATACGGCGGGGCGCCTCGCCCGACCGGCGCGAGAGGGAGATTAGGATTTGCGCGGGCCCGGGGGATGCGCTACGCCCAGGACCGAACGTTTCGACTACCCGGGGGCACCACATGAGCGGCCATGACAGCAATCCCAACCTTCTGGGGCTGCAACTCAAGAAGCGGCTGGCGGCCAAGGAGCTCGCGCTCTGCATGACGGTGCGCTATTCGCGGACGGTGGAGGTGGTGCAGATCGCCAGGCTCGCGGGCTACGACTGCCTCTATCTCGACCTCGAGCATTCCGCCATGACCGTCGAGGCCTGCGCGCAGATCTCCTTGGCCGCCGCGATGGCGGGGCTGCCCGCCCTCGTCCGGGTGCCGGGCCACGCCCACCACCACATCAGCCGGGTGCTCGACGGCGGCGCCCAGGGGGTGATCGTCCCCCATGTCGATAGCGCCGCCGAGGCCCGCGCGGTGATCGAGGCGAGCTGCTATCCGCCCTTGGGCTCGCGCTCGCTCGCGGGCCTCGGGCCGCTCGCCGGGCAGAGCGTGGGCGCGGAGGAGGCCTACCGCGTCATCAACGAGAACACGGTCCGCGTCGCCATGCTGGAAAGCCCGAAGGCGGTGGAGAACGCGGACGAAATCGCGGCCGTGGACGGCATCGACATGCTCCTGATCGGCACCAACGACCTCTGCGCCGAGATGGGCATCCCCGGCCGGCTCGATCACGACGACGTGCGCGCCGCCTACAAGGCGATGGCGGACGCCTGCGTGAAGCACGGCAAGGCCATCGGCATCGGCGGCATCAAGGAAGGCCCGATGCTGGAGTCCATCTACGCCATGGGCGGGCGCTTCATCATGGGGCGGGTGGACGGGGCGCTGCTGACCCAGGCGGCCTCGAAGGAGGTGGCGGACTACCGCAAGCTCGGCGGGTGACTCGCGGCCCTTCAGTGGTCCCCGTGCAGGTGCTTGACGGGCTTCTCGCCGCCGATGAGGACGAAGGCGAGCCGGCAGGGCCCATCGCCCCGGTTCTCCCAGCCGTGCCATGTGCCGCGCTGGATCAGGATGTCGCCGGCCTTGAGGGTCACCTCGGCGTCGTCGTCGAGCTTCATCGCGCATTCGCCCATCAGGCAGATGCAGTAGTCCAGCGTGTCCGTGCGGTGCATGAAGGCTTCCTTGCCGGGCGCGAGCTCGAGGATGCGGAGCACGCTGCCCCGGGGCGGCGGGGCGATGCCCATCTCGCGCCGGGCCGGGTCGTCCGCGCCCGCGACGGGGGCGGGCGTCTCGTCGGTCACCCACATGACGCAGCCCTTGTGGCCCGAGGGCATGACCTTGACGTTGGCCATGATCCCGTCGCGCTCGACGATCGCCTTGCCTGCGGCGTCGTGGCCGGTCACGATCCTGCGAATTTCCATGCCTGTTCCCCCTGACTGTCCCCGGGCGCCTACGCGCCCGCGACGTCGTCGTAGTAGCTGAGATCGAAATAGCGCCCCGTTTCGGTGAGCGGCGCGCCGGACCCGTATTTCGAGCGCAACTCCAGCACCGTCTTGACGCCGTCGGCGAGCACCTCGGCCCGGGGCGTGAGGCCGGAGCGCGGATCCAGGAGGCTCGCCATCACCTTGTCCACCACGCCGGACCGGATCGCCGGCATGTTGGCGAGCAGGAGCGCCGCCGCCGCCTCGCGGTTGGCGGGATCGAGGACCCAGGCGAGCCCGGCGAGGTATCCCGTGATATAGCCTTTGACGGCCTCGGCGTTCGCCTTCGCCCAGGCGCGGGAGGCGGCGAAGATGCCGCCCTGGTAGCACGCGAACAGGTCGGTCGAGGTCGCGAGCACGTTGAAGCCCTGGGAGCGGGCGATGGAGGTGAAGGGCTCGAGCACCAGGGTGCCCGCGGTCTCCCCCTCGCGCACCGAATCCCAGCGCTTGGGCGTCGCGCCCACGGCGACCATCTCGGTATCCTCTGCCTTCAGCCCGTTGCGCTCGAGCATCTCGTAGAGGATGAAGGCGAAGCCGGTGGAGAGCGCGTCCAAGGCGAGCTTGCGGCCCCGGACGTCGGCGAAGGTCTTGACCTCCGGCGCGGTGACGAGGGCGAGCTGCACCTGGGTCGCGCCCATGAAGACGAAGAGGTCGGGCTCGGTCTCGGGCGTGAACGCGCCCTGGCCTTCCTGATAGGCGACGACGTTGTCGAAGGCGGTGCCGGCGATCTGGAAGGTGCCGTTGATCAGGTTCTCCGCCTGGTAGGCCGAGCTCGGCGTGGTGGTCATGTCGACCTCGACGCCGGCGCGGGCGAAGTCGCCGTGCTCGATGGCGGCGAAGATCGGCAGGTTGGGCGCGCCCGCGAAGCAGATCAGGTCGATCGGTGTCAATGTGTCGCTCACGTGCTTTCCCTCAGCTCGCCTGTTTGCGGCCCTTGGCCGCCTCGATCGCCCGCCACACGGTCTCGGGCGCCGCGGGCATGTCGAGAGTCTCGATGTCATAGTCCCTGAGCGCATCGACGATGGCGCCGATCACCACCGAAGGCGCCGGCGTCGTGCCGCCCTCGCCGCCCGCCTTGATGCCGAGCGGGTTGGTGGGCGAGAGCACCTCGACGATCTCGGTCGTGAGACGGGGCAGGTTGTTGGACCTCGGCATGCCGTAATCCATGAAGGAGCCGATCACCGGCTGGCCCGAGTCGGGATCGATGCGGCATTCCTCCCACATCGCCTGGCCCACGCCCTGGGCGATGCCGCCATGGGTCTGGCCGTGGACGATCAGCGGGTTGATGCAGCGCCCGACATCGTCGATGGCGGTGTAGCGGACGATCGTGCTGGCACCGGTCTCGGGATCGACCTCGACCTCGCAGACGGCGCAGCCATTGGGGAAGACCTGCTCGTGCATCTCGTTGTCGGTGACGACGGCGAGCCCGCTGGCGAGGTCGTCGGGCAGCGCCGCGGAGGCCGCCTCGGCGGCGAGCTCGAGGAAATCGAGGGTGCGGTTGCTCTCGGGCGCGGCGAAGCGTCCGTCGGTGAACTGGACGCTATCGGCCGGCACTTCGAGCACGATGACGGCGATCCGCTTGGCCTTCTCGACCAATTCGTCGGAGGCCATCTTCATCACGGTGCCGGCGTGGCGCATGGAGCGGCCCGAGTGCGAGCCGCCGCCGACGCTGACCACGTCGGTGTCGCCCATGATGATGTTGATCACCGACACCGGGACGCGCAGCAGGTCGGAGACCACTTGGGCGAAGCTCGTCTCATGGCCCTGGCCGCTCGGCTGGGTACCGATGACGACGTCGACGGCGCCCTCGGGCTTGACGGTAATCTCGGTCCGCTCCCTGGGCGCGCCGGTCGACGATTCGACATAATTGGAAAGCCCGAGCCCCAGCAGCCGGCCCCGGGCGCGGGCCTGCTTGCGCCTCTCCTCGAAACCCTCCCAGTCGGCGAGCCGCATGGCAAGGTCCATGTTGGCCTCGTAGGTGCCGCTGTCATAGCGCGTCGACAGGGCGTTGAGATAGGGGAAGCGCGCGGGCGCCAAGAGGTTCTTGCGCCTGAGCTCGATGCGGTCGAAGCCGTATTCGCGGCAGGCGATGTCGATCAGCCGTTCCAGGGCGAAGTTCACCTCGGGCCGGCCCGAGGAGCGGTAGGCCTGGGTGGGCGCGGTGTTGGTGAAGACGCCGATCGCGCGCAGCGTCGCCGCCGGGATGTCGTAGGACCCGGTGATCAGCGCCGAGCCCTTGGCGAGCGGCGAGAGCGAGACGCACCGCGCGCCCGAATTGGAGATATTGGCCGCCCGCATCGCGAGGAAGCGTCCGTCGGCCGTCATGGCGAGCGCCACGTCGGTCACGAGGTCGCGGCCCTGGTAGTCGGAGAGGAAGGCTTCGGAGCGCGTGCAGGTATATTTCACCGGCCGCTTGAGCTTGCCCGCCGCCCACAGGACCAGGCCGAATTCCACGTAGACCCGGTTGCGGGTGCCGAAATTGCCGCCGACGTCGAAGGAGAGCACGCGGATGTTCTCGCGCTCGACCCCCAGCACCGTCGCCATCTCCCCCTTCTGGCGCACGGCGCCGCCGGAGCCGGCATAGAGGGTGTAGCGCCCGGTCGATTCGTCGTACATGCCGAGCGCCGCGCGCGGCTCGAGCGGCACCCCGGTCACCCGGCCGATGACGAACTTGCGCTCGATCACGTGATCGGCCGCCGCGAAGGCCGCCTCGGTCGCCTCGGCGTCGCCGAAGGTGGTGTCGACCAGGACGTTGTTCGGCGCCTCGTCCCACACCATCGGCGCGCCGGGCCTCATGGCATCCTCGGAATGGGCGACCCAGGCCAGCTCCTCGTAATCCACCACCACGGCTTCCGCCCCGTCCATGGCCTGTTCGCGGGTCTCCGCCACCACCGCGGCCACCACCTCGCCGACATGGCGCGCCTTGTCGGCGGGCAGCAGCATGTGCGGGCCCTCGAACACCTTGGCCCCGCCCGGCCCCGTCAGCCTCATGTCGAACTTGGTGGACGGCACCGGCGAATGGGGGATCGGCTTCAACCCGTCGGCGAGGCAGTCAGCGCCGGTCAGCACCAGAAGGACGCCCGGCAGCGCCAGCGCGGCGGACGCATCGACGCCCTTGATCCGCGCATGGGGATAGGGCGAGCGCACCATGGCGGCGTAGGTCTCGCCGTCGGCGCGGAAATCGTCGGAAAAGCGTCCCGCGCCGGTCAGCATGCGGTGGTCTTCCTTGCGGCGGATCGGCTGGCCGATGGCCCGGAAGCCGGATTCGGCGGGCGCGTCGAGCTCGCGTTCCAGGGTCGGCGCGTGAGGATCGGTGGCTTTGACCATTGCGGCGGCTTTCTCCCGGCCCTTCGGGGCTCTTGCCGGGCGACGCGGGCTGTGGACTCCCTTCGCCCTAATACATTACTTTCGGGCGCCCTATGTAACGCAATTGGGCGCGGCAGGGAACCACCGGGCGGAATCTGGCGGGCGGAATCTGGAGGCGACATGGCGACAACCAAAAGCCGGCCCGACGCGGCCGAACTGCCCGAACGGGGCTATCGCGACCTGCAGGAACACCTGGCGGCGCTGGATGCGGCGGGACTTCTGCTCACCATAGATGCGCCGGTCAACAAGGATACCGAGCTGCATCCGCTGGTGCGCTGGCAGTTCCGCGGCGGCATCCAGGAGGCGGACCGCAAGGCCTTCCTGTTCACCAACGTCACCGATTCCCGGAACCGGTCCTTCGACATGCCCGTGGTGGTGGGGGCGCTCGCCGCCAACCAGGAAATCTACCGCATCGGGCTCAACGTGCCGCTGGAGGAGATCGGCCCGCTCTGGGCCCGGGCCATGGGCAGCCCGATCCCGCCCAGGATCGTGACGGAAGCGCCCTGCCAGAAGGTGGTGATCGAGGGCGGAGACCTGATCGGCGAGGGCAAGGGGCTCGATGCCCTGCCGGTGCCGATCTCGACGCCCGGCTACGACGCGGCACCCTATTTCACGGCGACCAGCGTCTTCACCAAGGACCCCGAGACCGGGGTCCAGAACATGGGCACCTACCGCGCGGGGCTCAAGGCATCGAACCGCCTCGGCGTGCGCATGGCCTCGCGCACCGGGGGCGCGGGGGGCTACCTCCACTGGCTCAAGTACCGGAAGCGGGGCGCGGCGACGATGCCGTGCGCGATCGTCGTCGGCGCGCCGCCGGTGGTGGCCTATCTCGGCCCCCAGAAGCTCTCCCCCGAGCGCGACGAGATCGAGGTGGCCGGCGCCTTGGCCGGCGCGCCGATCAACATGGTCAAGTGCAGGACCGTCGACCTCCTGGTGCCGGCCGAGGCGGAGATGGTGATCGAGGGCCTGGTCGATGCCGAATACCTCGAGCCCGAGGCGCCGTTCGGCGAATCCCACGGCCACATCGCGCTCGAGGACTACAACATGATCTTCGAGGTCACGGCCATCACCATGAAGCGAAAGCCGGTGCTGGCCTCGATCATCTCCCAGGTGACGCCGAGCGAATCGAGCGTCATCAAGCGCGTCGCCTACGAGCCCATGTTCCTCGACCACCTGCGCTCGGGCCTCGGCATCGGCGGCGTCAAGCGCGTCGTGCTGCACGAGCCGCTCACCAACATCCGCAAGGTGATCTTCGTGGTGATGGAGAAGGGGGCGCCGCGCACCGAGGTGTGGCGCGCGCTCTACGGGGCGGCGAGCCTGCGCGCCGATTGCGGCAAGTACGTCATCGCCGTCAACGAGGACATCGACCCCGACAACGGCGACGCGATGTTCTGGGCGCTCGCCTACCGGGCGAACGTGCTCACCGATGTCGAGATCCTGCACCACCGCCCGCGCGGCCACGGCCCCAAGAGCGGCAACGTCAACGAGGACGGGAGCCTGCTGATCGACGCGACGCTCAAGGGCGACATGCCGCCGCTGGCCCTTCCCAAGCGCGAATTCATGGAGGGCGCGCGCAAGCTCTGGGAGGAGATCGGCCTCACGCCGCTCAACGCGGAATCGCCCTGGCACGGCTACGACATGGGCGACTGGTTCGAAGCCTGGGACCAGGCCGCCGAGCGGGCGATCGCAGGCGATTACGCGGAGAATGGGCGGCGCACGGCGCAGCGGCGGGTCAAGGACGTGATTCCCGAGACGCCGGTGCGAGAGGTGGAAGGCGATCCCAAACTGTGACAGTATAAATTCATGATAACAAAAATAATTCATCGCCACCCGCGGGCCCGGCCCCGGGGGCCCATCCCAGTAACGATCTTTTGAAGGGAGAGATTTCATGACACGACAATTCCCTGCCGCGCGGATCGGCCTCGGCTTGGCCGCGGCGGCCGCGGCGGCCGTGACGGCCGCCGCCGCCCTGACGGCGGCACCGGCCAAGGCCGACGCCATCGCGGATTTCTACAAGGGCCGCGACCTCACGCTTCTGGTCGGTTATCCCCCGGCGGGATCCTATGCCGCCTATGCCCGGCTCGCCGCCCAGCACATGGGCAAGTACATCCCGGGCAAGCCCAACGTCATCGTCAAGCACATGGCGGGCGGCGGCAGCTTGCGGGCCACCAACTACCTCTATAACGTCGCGCCGAAGAACGGGCTGATGCTCGGCTTGGTTGCGGACACCGTCGCCGTGAGCCAGCTTCTCTATCCCAAAAAAGCCAAGTACGACGCATCGAAGATGCGCTACATCGGCGGCTTCACGCCGATCAACCCGGTGGTCATGCTCCGCTCCGACCATCCGGCGAAGACCTTCGAGGACACCCTCAAGAACGAGGTCGTGGTGGGCTGCACCGGCGCCGGGTCGCAGAGCTACATCATGCCGCGGGCGCTGAAGGAGATCCTCGGCGCGAAGATCAAGCTGGTCTGCGGCTATCGCGGCTCCGCGGCGATGACGCTGGCGCTCGAGCGCGGGGACCTCAACGCGCAGTCGAGCGCCTGGGCGAGCTGGCGCATCCGCCACATCGACGCCATCAAGGCGGGCAAGCTCATCCCGCTCGTGCAGATCGGCCTAAAGCGGGAGAAGGAGCTTCCCAACGTCCGGCTCATGCATGAGCTGACCAACGATCCCGACAGGAAGCAAATCCTCAAGTTCCTGTCGGTCGGCGGCGCGGTCGGCCGCACCATCATCGCGCCTCCGGGCATTCCCGCGGACCGGCTCGCGGCGCTCAGGGCCGCCTTCGACAAGATGGTGAAGGACCCCGCCTTCCTCGCCGACGCCAAGAAGCGCCGGGCCAACATCGATCCGGCGACCGGGCAGGAGGTCGACGCCATCACCAAGGGTGCGCTCGCCACCCCGCCGGCTCTGGTCAAGACCGCCGCGGATGCGCTCAAGGGCTATAAGAAGACCTGCACGACCAATTGCGGCAGCGCGAAGAAGAAAAAGAAGAAGAAGTCGTCCTGATCGAACCAGGGCGAAACCCGATAAAGAACCCGGCGCGCCATCCCCGACCGGGGGGCGGCGCCGTCGGGCCGGGGAAACAGCAGGAGGGTTCACCGACGTCACGCAACATCTGGGAGACATGTCATGGCACGCAATCACTTGCCCAAACCGGCGACCGTGGCGGCCTTCGCCGCGGTGCTGGCCACGGGCGCGTTCACCGCATCGCCCGCCCCCGCCGATGAGGTCGCGGACTTCTTCAAGGGCCGCGACGTAACCTTCATCGTCGGTTTCTCGGTGGGCGGCTCCTACGGGGCCTATGCCCGCATGCTGGCCCGGCACATGGCCGGGTACGTGCCCGGCAAGCCGAACATGATCACCAAGCACCTGGAAGGCGGCGGCGGATCGCGCGCGGCAAACTACCTCTACAACGCCGCGCGCAAGGACGGCACCGAGCTCGGCTTCCTCGCCGATTCGCTTGCCGTCGGGCAGCTGATGTTCCCGAAGAAGGCGAAGTACGACGCCGCCAAGATGCGCTACATCGGCCGCCTGACCCCGGTCAACCCGGTGCTGATGATCAACAAGGGCCACAAGGTCAGGACCATCCAGGACGCCATGAAGCACGAGGTCATCGTCTCGTGCTCCGGGCGCAACAACCAGAGCTACATGTTCCCCAAGGCGAGCAAGGAGCTCCTGGGCATCAAGTTCAGGCAGGTCTGCGGTTACGCGGGCTCCGCGCCCCAGACGCTCGCCCAGGAGCGCGGCGACATCGACGCCCAGTCGAGCGCCTGGATCAGCTGGAAGATCCGCAAGTGGGACAAGATCCAGCGCGGCGAGCTGATCCCGCTGCTGCAGTACGGGCTCGAGCGGGAGAAGGACCTCCCCAACGTGCCCCTGCCCCAGGACCTGACCGGTGATCCCGACAACAAGAAGATCTTTCGCTTCCTGTTCGCGGGCGGCGCCGTGGGGCGCACCCTGATCGCCGCGCCGGACGTGCCCATGGACCGGATCAAGGCGCTCAGGGCGGCCTTCCAGAAGACCATGAAGGACCCGGGCTTCCTGGCCGCGGCCAAGAAGGCCAATGCCAATATCGAGCCGCTCGACGGCGAATCGCTGGACAAGATCACCGCCGAGGTCTTGGCCACCGAAAAGCGCCTGGTCCGGCAGGCCGGCAACATCATGCGCGGCTACCAGAAGAACTGTGAGAAGGACTGCGTGCGCAAGAAGAAGGCCAAGAAGAAGAAATCCTCGTAGACCGGCCGCGCGGCAGGAGTGAACGGCGCGCCCGGGGATTTCGGCCCCGGGCGCGTCCCTTTCCGCTCAAGGAATCTAGACCAGGTTGAGGTAGCGGCTGTCGCGCAGGACGGGCAGCCAGTCGCCGAGGAACGCCTGGGGCCAGAGGATCTTCAACACCACGTGGAACAGGAGGTAGCTCAGCGCCCACATGATCCCCGAGGTGAGCAGCGTCAGCGACCACCTCTCGCGCGCCTCGTACCGCATATAGAGGACCAGGAACACCAGGATCGCCGGCATTAGGCCGATCACCTGGGCGGCGAAGATGTAGCCCATGCACCACAGGAAGTACCTGAGCGCGCGGCTATAGATGGTCGACTGCGTGAGATCGCCGTAATCGGCCTGGATGTCGAAATGGACCTCGTCCTGGGCCGCCTCGCCACCCGGAACACCCCCCGCCCCGGCCCCCTTCGGGCGCGGCGCGACCAGGAAGGTCGAGGCCACCAGCACCAGCGTGAAGAAGGTCCCGAAATAGCCCATGGCCGTCGGCGTGAGCTTCGCCTCCATGTCCCAGTCCGCTGCGCCGGTGAAGGCAACGACGAACAGCGCGCCGATCAGCAGCGTGAAGGGAAGGTCAGGATTGCGAAAATAGTCCCACTGCACCTCGAAGCGGCGGCGGGCGGCGGCCCGGTCGCGGCCGCGGAACCGCGCCGCCAGGGGCCAGGCGAGGGAGACGAAGGTGATCGCCAGGATGATGACGACCACGGGACGTTCCAGCCATTCGAACCCCCAGCGGGCGTAGGAGATGAACAGGTAGCGCTCGATCAGGGCGCCCAGGACGAAGCCCAGCACCAGCGGCGGGCGCGGCCAGCGCAGCCGCTTCATGAGCCAGCCGAGCGAGCCGAAGAACATCAGCGCATAGAGGTCACCCCAGGACTTGTGCCCCTGGAAGGCGCCGAGGAACACCACCGAGAGCACCACCGGCACCAGCACGCCTGCGCGGATGGTGGCGATCTTCGCCAGCTTGTCGGCGAAGGCGAAGCAGATGCCCGCGCCGATGATGTTGGCGAAGGCCACCGACCAGACCATGGTGTAGGTGAGATCGAGCTTTTCCGAGAGCATCTTCGGCCCCGGCACGATGCCGTGGATCAGGAACGCGCCGAGCAGCAGGGCCATGGAGGCCGACCCCGGGACGCCGAAGGCGATGGTCGGCACGAGCGCCCCGCCCTCCTTGGCGTTGTTCGACGATTCGGAGGCAATGACGCCGCGGATGTCGCCCTGGCCGAAGGTCTGCGCGGCGCCGCGCACCGTCCGCGCCGCATGGCCGTAGGCGACCCAGTCGACCACCGAGGCGCCGATCCCCGGGATCGAGCCGAGACCCGCGCCGATGAGCCCGCAGCGCAGCACCAGGAACCAGTTCTCGAAGACGTCCCTCACCCCCTGGAACTGGCCGCGGCCGCTGATCTTCTCGCTCCTGCCCGCCACCGTCTGGCGCGTGATCATCAGGTCCGCGAGCTCGGGTATGGCGAAGACGCCGAGGGCGAAAGGCACCAGCGGCAGGCCGTCCCACAGGTACTGGGATTCGAAGGTCCAGCGCAGCGTGCCGGTCTGCTGGTCGTCGCCGATGGTCGACACCAGCACCCCCAGCGCCGCGGCCAGCATCCCCTTGACCGGCGTGGAGCCCGACAGCACCGCCACCAGCGAGAGGCCGAAGATGCAGATCGCGAACATCTCGGGCTGGGAGAAGGACAGCATGAAGGGGCGCAGGACCGGAAGGCTGACGGCCAGCAGCATGGCGCCGAACAGGCCGCCCGCCACCGAGGCCGTGAAGGCCGCGCCGAAGGCACGGCTCGCCTCGCCCTTGCGCGCCAGCGGATAGCCGTCGAGGATGGTCGCCGCCGATCCGGTGGTGCCGGGAACCCCGAACAGCACGGCCGGGATGGTGTCCGACGTCACCGTGACCGAGCCCAGCCCCAGCATCATGGCGATCGCGGCGTAGGGATCCATCGCGTAGGTGAAGGGCAGCAGGAGCGAGAGGCCGACGAGCCCGCCAAGCCCCGGGATGACGCCGATCACAAGCCCCATCAGGACGCCCGCGACGAGGAAGAAGATGCGCGAGGGATCGCCCAGGATGACGAGGGCCTGCACGGCGTTCTCGAACATCGATTGGAACGCGACCGCTGCCTCTGGTTCCATGCTTCCGGCCTTCGCTTCGGTGAGCCCCCAGTCCCGACCCTTGTATAGAGGCCGCCGCCCGCCCGCAAGGTTTGGAAAACGCTTGTGTTTTTCTTAGGCCCCGTTCAGGCGCCCGGATTCGGCGGCCGGTCCCCGGTCTTGGCCGGCGCTTCGCGCAGCCGGGCCTGGCGGTGGGCGATGTAGAGGGTCGAGGCGATGATCACCGTCGATCCCATGATGGTCCAGCCGTCCGGATAGGTCGAGAACAGGGCGATGTCGAAGCCGATGGCGTAGAGCAGCCGGACGTAGTCGAAGGGCGTGACCGCGGTGGCCTCCCCGGCCCGGAAGGCAAGGGTGATGAACCCCTGGCCCACGACGTAGAGGACGCCGGTCAGGGCCAGCCAGGCGAACTGCTCCAGGTTCGGCGTCACCCACACGAAGACGGTGGGCACCGCGCCGACGACGGTGGAGATCACGAGATACCAGAAGACGATGGTGGTGGGCGGATCGATGGCCGTCGACTTCTTGAGGAAGACATGGGCGGAGGAGTGACAGAGCGTCGAGAAGACCAGCACCGCGAGCGGGAGACCGACGCTCTCGATCGAGGGGCGGGCGACGATCAGCACCCCCATGAAGCCGACGGCGATCGCCGTCCAGCGCCGCCAGCGCGCCGATTCGCCGAGGAACAGGACGGCCAGCACCACCAGCCACAGGGGCCGCGTGTAGGTCACCGCCGTGATCACCGCGAGCGGCAGGTAGGCCAGCCCGAAATAGACGCAGATCTGCCCCACGCCGCCGAACAGCCCGCGCCCGAGGTGCAGGCCCCAGCAGCGGGTGCGGAGGATTCCCGGCCCGCCCTTGAGAAAGACCGGCGCGAGGGCGATGAGCCCGAACAGGCAGCGGAAGAAATTGAGCTCGAAGGAATGGATCTCGGCCGTCAGCTGCTTGGCGATGGCCAGCGCCACGGAGAATCCGAACCCGCCGAGTAGCATCCATATGCCGCCCCGGAGATTGCCCGGGATGCGCGACCAGCGGGCCCTCAGTCCGCTCGAAAGGATGTCTTCGGAAAACAAGCCCGCCGGCCCGCGCGCTGCGTCGCCGGCCTAGACGGACTGGATCAGGGCGAGCGCCGCGCGGTTGGATTCGACATCCGCGGTCTCGTTGTAGTTGGCCCGGCCCTTGCCGGTGAAGCCGTGGCCGACGCCGGGATAGACGCAGATCTCGACCCCGGGCTTGGCGCCGATGGCGGCCTTGACCGCCTCGATCTCCTCCATCGGCACCACCGGATCGGAATCGCCCACATGGATGGAGAGCGGGCAGGAGAGCCTGTCCGCCTCGCCGAGATGCCGGCCCATGGCGACGCCGTGGAACGAGACCGCGCCGTCGACCCCGAGCCGGGTTCCCGCGAGGTAGGCGAAGCGCCCGCCGAAGCAGTAGCCGAACACGATCACCTTGCCGTTGCACCGGTCCATGGCGCGGACATGGGAGACGACGAAGGCGAGGTCCTCGACGCCCTGCTCGACATCGAAATTGTCGGACCGCTCACGCGCCTTGGCCTGCGCCTCCCCCTCGCGCCCGAGGGTGCCCGGGATGGTGCGCCAGAACATGTCCGGCGTCACCACGACGCAGCCCTTGGCGGCGTAGTCGTCCATGATGTCCCGGGTGCCGTCCTCGATGCCGAAGATCGGCGGCACCATGACGACGCCGACCCCCGGGCCGCCTGCGGGATAGGAAACCTCGGCGGGCATGGCGCCGCCGTCGGCGGTGGCGATGGTGATGGTCTCGGTCATGATCGCGTCCTCGTTCTCGCCAGGGGTTTTCGGGCGGCCGCCGCCCGCCGCGCCTCACGCCGGTCCGGTCCCGGTGCGGCTAGCGCCGCTGCACCATGCGCTTCTTGATCTCGCCGATGGCCTTGGCGGGATTGAGCCCCTTGGGACAGGTGTTGGTGCAGTTCATGATGGTGTGGCAGCGATAGAGCCGGAACGGATCCTCGAGCGCGTCCAGGCGCTCGCCGGTGTGCTCATCCCGCGAATCGGCGATCCAGCGAAAGGCCTGCAGCAGCGTCGCCGGCCCGAGGAAGCGCTCGGAATTCCACCAGTAGCTCGGGCAGGCGGTGGAGCAGCAGAAGCACAGGATACATTCCCACAGCCCGTCGAGCGCCTTGCGCTCCTCCGGGCTCTGCAGGCGCTCGCCCTCCGCGGGCGGCGCCGTCTCGGTCTTGAGCCAGGGCTCGATGGCGGCGTATTGCGCGTAGGCGTCGTTGAGGTCGGGCACCAGGTCCTTGACCACCTTCAGGTGCGGCAGGGGATAGATCGCAACCGCGCCCGAGATGTCCTCGATCGGCTTGGTGCAGGCCAGGGTATTGGTGCCGTCCACGTTCATGGCGCAGGAGCCGCACACGCCCTCGCGGCAGGAGCGGCGGAAGGTAAGGGTCGAATCCACCTCGTCCTTGATCTTGATCAGGGCGTCGAGCACCATGGGCCCGCAGCGCCCGAGGTCGATCTCGTAGGTATCGATCCTCGGATTGCCGCCGGCATCCGGGTCCCAGCGGTAGACCTTGAATGCCCTGACGTTGCCCGCCCCCTCCGGGGCCTTATGGGTCCTGCCCTCGCGCACCTTGGAATTGCGGGGCAGCGTGAATTCCACCATGAAACAGGTCCTTACATTCTCTAGATCAGTAGACGCGTTCCTTCGGGGGAATGGTCTCGATATCGTCGGTCAGCGTGTTGAGATGCACCGGCCGGTAGGCGAGCCGCGTGCCGTGGGTGCCCTCGAGGTACACCACCGTATGCTTGAGCCAGTTCTCGTCGTCCCGCCCGGGGTAATCCTCGTGGGCATGGGCGCCGCGGCTTTCGTGGCGCGCCTCGGCCGAATGGAGCGCCGCCACCGCCTGGCTCATCAGGTTCTCGAGCTCGAGCGCCTCCACCAGGTCCGAGTTCCAGATCATGGAACGGTCGGAAACCGCCATGTCCGAAAGCTCCTCGGCGCAGGCGTCGATCAGCTCGAGGCCCTCGGCCAGCACGTCCGAGGTGCGGAAGACGGCGCAGTTGGTCTGCATGATGCGCTGCATCCTGCCGCGGATCTGGGCGACCGGGCTTCCCCCGTCGGCGGAGCGCACGCGGTCGAGCCGGGCGATCGCCTCCTCGCCGGCGCCCGCGGGCGGCGACATCTTGGGACCGCCGGGCTTGACCAGCTCCGCCGCCCTGAGGGCCGCCGCGCGGCCGAAGACGATGATGTCGAGGAGCGAGTTGCAGCCGAGCCGGTTGGCGCCGTGGACGGAGACGCAGGCCGCCTCGCCGATGGCCATCAGCCCGGGCACCACGCGGTCGGGGTCGTCCTCGGCCGGGTTGATGACCTCGGCGTGGTAGTTGGTGGGAATGCCGCCCATGTTGTAGTGCACCGTGGGCAGGACGGGGATCGGCTCGCGGGTCACGTCGACGCCGGCGAAGATCTTGGCGGTCTCCGAGATGCCGGGCAGGCGTTCGTGCAGGAGCTCCGCATCGAGATGCTCGAGATGCAGGTAGATGTGGTCCTTCTCCGGGCCGGCCCCCCGGCCCTCGCGGATCTCCACCGTCATCGCGCGGCTGACGACGTCGCGCGAGGCGAGGTCCTTCACGGTCGGCGCGTAGCGCTCCATGAAGCGCTCGCCCTCGGAATTGGTGACGTAGCCGCCCTCGCCGCGCGCCCCTTCGGTGATCAGGCAGCCCGAGCCGTAGATCCCGGTGGGGTGGAACTGGATGAACTCGAGGTCCTGCAGCGCAAGCCCGGCGCGCAGCACCATGGCGTTGCCGTCGCCGGTGCAGGTATGGGCGGAGGTGCAGGACTGGTAGGCCCGGCCGTAGCCGCCGGTGGCGAGCACCGTCAGCGGCGCCGTGAAGCGGTGGATGGTGCCGTCGTCGAGGTCCCAGGCCATGACGCCGGCGCAGGCGCCGTCCTCGGTCATGATCAGGTCGATGGCGAAATACTCGACGAAGAACTGGGCCTTATGCTTCAGCGACTGCTGATAGAGCGTGTGCAGGATGGCATGGCCGGTCCGGTCGGCGGCGGCGCTGGCCCGGTGGGCGAGCTTCTCGCCGTAGTTGACGGTGTGGCCGCCGAAGGGCCTCTGGTAGATCTTGCCCTCCTCGGTGCGGGAGAACGGCACGCCGAAATGCTCGAGCTCGGTCACCGCGGGGACGGCGTTGCGCACCATGAACTCGATGGCGTCCTGGTCGCCGAGCCAGTCGGACCCCTTGACGGTGTCATACATGTGAAAGCGCCAGTCGTCGGGCTCCAGGTTGCCGAAGGACGCGGCGATTCCCCCCTGGGCGGCGACGGTGTGGCTGCGCGTCGGGAACACCTTGGTGATGCACGCGGTTTCCAGCCCCGCCGCGGTCATGCCGAGCGTCGCGCGCAGGCCCGCGCCGCCGGCGCCGACGACGATGACGTCGAAATGGTGGTCGGTGACGGAATAGGCGTGGGCCATGGCTCAGGCCCCGAAGGCGATGCGCAGCACGGCCACGACGGCGATCAGCGCGGCCAGCGCCGCGCCGAGCTTGACGGCGACGATCAAGGTCCACTTCGCGGCCTCGGAATGGACGTAATCCTCGATCACCACCTGCATGCCGAGCTGCAGGTGATGAAAGCCCGCGATGAGCAGCGCGATCATGGCCACCGGCGCCACCGGTCCGCGCAGCCAGGCGACGACCTCGGCGTGGCCGGCGCCCCACAATCCCGCGAGCGAAGCCGTGAGCCAGAACGTGAGCGGCACCAGGGCGACGGCGGTCAGGCGCTGGGCCCACCAGTGGGCAACGCCCTCCTTGGCGGAGCCGAGGCCGCGGACGCGGCCGAGGCGGGTCCTCAGCTCGGACCGGCCGCTCATGCCGCGCCCCCCGACCCGAGCAGCCCGGCGAGCCAGGCCAGCGCGGTCAGCGCGAGCGAGGCGGCGACGACGCCGTAGCCGCTCGTCCGCGCGGTGGTGAGCTCGAACCCCATGCCGACGTCCCAGAACAGGTGCCGGATGCCGTTGCAGAGGTGGTAGAACAAGGCCCAGCTGAAGCCCAGCAGCACCAGACACCCCAGCCACGAGCCTGCGATCCCCCGGACGACAGCGAAAGCCTCCGGCCCGGCGGCGGCGGCGGCGAGCCACCACACCAGCAACAGCGCGCCGAGGCCGAGCCCAACCCCCGTGATTCGGTGGAGGATCGAGAGGACGGAGGTGAATTGTGGCCGGTAAACTTGCAGATGAGGAGAGAGTGGCCGGTCGTCTTGAGCCATGGAAAGCCTTCGTGAGGGGAGCCGGGCCGCATCCCCCCAACGCCGGACGCGGACCCGAATCGTGTGTTTCGGTTTAGCCCCTGGCCCGCGGCAAGTCAACGGCCGCAAGCTCCCGCGCCGGCGGTTCGGGGGTCGGCGAAAGGGCCGGCCAAAGCCGGCCCGGGAGGCGCCATGGCGCGTTGCACAAATTCCACTAAATCAGGGCTTTACGACAAGGACTTTTACTTTGAGAACACAGTTCTGTGGACAAAGCTGTGGATAAAATGTGCGCCGCTTGTGAGAAAAGAGCGATTTAATGCACAAGAAATTTTCGTTTTACTTCATTTTCGACTTGCACGATTGCGGCCTTGGGGCGATCCTTTCTGCGGTACATGGGAGTATCGGCTTCGCGATTCGATTGAACGAGGAAACTCCTCCGGGTTGCCTCGGGTGGTCGGGAAACGGGGCCGGAAGCGGACGGAGGGGCGGCTTAGGCCGCCCGGATGGACGCTCGGCGTTGGAGGCGGGCCCTTTTTCGGGAGGGATTTCGCGAGAAAACGGCCTTAACGGGCCGGTCGCCTTCGGGGTGGGGGGATAAAGCATCCCGTCGTAGCGCTGGTTTTTCCTGGTCGGCATGTCTCCCCAAGGGCATGCAGGCCACGCCGGGGCTTTCGAAAGGGGGTTCCGGGTTCCAGGCGGATCATCGCGGGGGCGACCCCTAAATGATTCGGCCCTCCCCGGAGGAAAGGCGACTTTCCGACGGGGGCACTCCGGGAGGAGACTTTCGGGCCGGGGGCAACCCCGGGGGAGTAGGGGAAACCCGAGCTTCCAATGGGAACGGGAAAGACCGCCGCGGCAGGATCGCCCAACCCTTCGCTGGTCGCCGCTGCCCCTTCGGGGGCGCCGTCCGTCGCCGCGGGTATCGCCTCTCTCCCTGGGGATGCGATGACTGTCGGAAGCGGTTAGGCAGGAGACGCGCCTTCTCCCATGTGCCGGGAGCAGCTCTCGCTCCCGGGGCGTCAGGCCGGTCCCGAAAGGGACCACGGTGCAGGGACATTAGGCCCTGTGCGCCTGACGCCCCAACTTCGCCCGGATCCCGGGACGGCGCCAATGCGGCGCGATGCCGGCCCGCGGCCGGGCGCCGGCGTCAGGTCACGCCTTCGGCGTCGCAGCCCGCCTCCAGCGCGGCGATGGCGTCGGCGAGGGCGATCAGGCGCCGGGCCTCCGCGGCGTGCAGCGCCTCGACCATGCGGCCGTCGAGCTTGGCGACATGCTCGCCGCGCGAAGCGGCCTCGGCGAATGCCTCGATCACGCGCCTCGCTTCCACCACCGCCTCGGCGGAGGGGCCGAAGGCGGCGTTGGCGGCCTCGATCTGGCGCGGGTGGATGACCTGCTTGCCGTCGAACCCGAGCATCCGTCCCTGGGCGCAGGCGGCGGCGAATCCCTCATCGTCGTCGAAAGCGGGGAAGACCGCGTCGATGGCGCCGAGGCCGTTCGCCCGGGCGGCGAGGATGCAGCGCTCGAGGACGTAGAGCATGGCCGTGCGCGCGGGATCGACCTCTGCCTTCAGTTCCTTGGCGAGGTCCTCGAGGCCCATGGTGAGCCCCGCCATCCGCTCATGGGCCGAGGCGATCTCCGGGGCGGCAAGGACGGCGCGCGCGGTCTCCATCATTGCCCACAGGGTGGCGCCGCAGCCCTCGCCGTCGAGGATCTCCCCGGCGGCGCGGACGTCGGCGGGATCCGCGACCTTGGGCAGGACGATGCCGTCCGCGCCGCAGAGCGCCGCCGCCCTGAGGTCGTCCTCCGCCCAGGGCGTGGAGATCGCGTTGACGCGGACCATGATCTCGCGCCCGCCGAAGCCGCCGGCGCCGATCGCGGCGCAGACCCGGTTGCGGGCCTCGGCCTTGGCCTCCGGCGCGACCGAATCCTCGAGATCGAAGATCAGCACGTCGGCGGCGAGGGCCTTCGCCTTCTCGTGGGCGCGGGCATTCGTGCCCGGCATGTAGAGCAAGCTGCGCCTGGGGCGCGCCGCATCCGGTTGGTTCGTATTGGCCGCCATGTCCCCGCCATTGCCGTCGGCTCCCGGCCGCGCCGGGAAACCCCGCGAGAGTAGTGCGCCCGCCGCAGAAAGGGAACGGGTTTGGGGGAAGGGGGGTGCGCTCGGCCCGCGCCGGGCCCGAGCCGGCGCACCCCGCGCCCGCCCGCCCAGAGGCCACGGCCGGGTTGTGTCGCGCCCGGGCCTGGGATATGACAGCCAATGCGCTGACGAGGGGGGTCACCCCGGGGGTCGATGAACACGGTGGAATTCCTTCTCAAGGGCCTGGTCGCGGGTTTCCTTGTCGCGGCGCCCGTCGGGCCGGTCGCCGTCATATGCATCCACCGCACCATCGCCCATGGGCGCGTCGCCGGCTACATCTGCGGTTTCGGCGCGACCATCGCCGACACCGTGTTCGGCGCCATCGCCGCCCTGGGGCTCGGCTTCATCGCCGCCGAGCTGATCGCCAACCAGGATTGGTTCCGGATCGGCGGCGGGGTGCTGGTCGTCGGCCTGGGCGCGCGGCTGGCGCTGTCGCGGCAGTTGACCCGCCGCGCCAAGGCCCAGGAACGGGAGGAGGAGGAAGAGGAGGACGAGCAGGCGCAAGCGCCGGAACCCGCCCGGTTCGACGATCACATCGCCAACTTCGTTTCCGCCTTCGCTGTGATGATCACCAACCCCATCACGCTGGTTTCCTTCGCCGCCGTCTTCGCCACCATCGACATCGCCGAGACCGGCGAGAAGACGATCTGGGCTCTGGCGCTGATCGCAGGCGTGTTCGCCGGCGGGGCGCTGTGGTGGACCATCCTGATCACGCTCTCCAGCCTGTTCCGCCATCGCATCGATCAACGCGGCATCCTCTGGGTCAGCCGCGGCGCGGGCGCGCTGATCCTGATCTTCGGCATCATCATCCTGTTCCTTCCGGGGCTGCTGCCGCAGCGCACCTGAGCCCGGCCCGGGACGGCGAAAGCCGCGGCGCCCCCCTGCGCGACGGTTATGCCTATTTCATAGGCAATGAAATTACAGCGGTGATTTTTTCATCACAATGCGGCGCGCCGCGCCGAAGCCTTGCCCCCGCGGCGGCGGCAACACCGCCGAATCCCCGCCGTTTTCAAGACTGACGGCCCTGGCATGATAGTTGCGACTCCGTGAGGAACCTAGACACGGGAGGGGGCCATCCGCCATGGCCCGGGGAAAACGGACAACATGCAGGTCGATCTGAAGCTTCCGGTTTCCCGGCGCGTCGTCATCGTCGAAGAGAACGGATCACGCGGCCAGATGCTGGGATCCCTGCTGGCCAAGCAAGGCGCGTCCGCCGTCGCGACGATCGCCGATCCCGGACAGTTGCTCGATGCCGTCACCCGGCATAGGCCGGACGCGGTGATCATCAGCATGGGCTCGCCCACCGCGCGGCTCCTCGGCGAGGTCGAACGGCTGCGCGAGTCGGGCGGCTGCCCCGTCGTGCTGCTGTCCCAGGACATTTCCCCCGACAAGCTGCGCGCGGCCGTCGATGCCGGCGTGAACGCGGTGGTCTTCGTCGGGCTCAACGCCAACAACCTCACCTCGGCCATCGGCCTCGCGGTCGCCGATTTCCATCGCAACGAAACCCTTCGCACGCGCGCGGCGGACGCGGAACGCGCGCTCAGGGAGCGCAAGATCATCGAGCGGGCGAAAGGCACCGTGATGAAGCAGCGCAACGTCGAGGAATCGGTCGCCTACAACCTGATGCGCCGCCGCGCCATGGCGCAGGGCAAACGGCTCGTGGAGGTCGCGGCGATGATCAACGAGGCCGCGGAAATGCTGATGGACACATAGGAACCGGCGGCCTGAAGGTTCGGGCCCGCGCCCGGGAGCGGGGGCGCGGCCGGCGCCGCAGGCGCCGCCTTTCCAGTCCGCTCGCCACGTACCCCCCTTCTCTTGCAACGGCGGAAGAGCGGGGGATGAACCCGGACCCTTCCGTCAACGGCGGCGAGAGGGGTCATGACCGGGTCAATGATGACCCAAGACTGAGCAACGAGGCTTCGCCCCCGGCGGCCTGTTCCGTCAGGCGCGGCTTCCTCGCTTCGTTTTGGAGAATTTGAACATGGGTGCGTTTGCAAACCCCTTCAATGCGGACAAGCTGCTGTGGAGCGGCTGTCCCTGCGGCCAGCACCGCAGCATGCTGGAACACCAGATGGCCATGGCCGGGGCCAAGGCCGGACGATTCACCTGCGAGGCGGTCGAGGATCGCGATCTCGCCCCCAACCCCGAGCCCCGGTTCGTCGACCGGCCGCGGGCGCCGGCCTGCGGCGATGCGAGTTGCGTCGACCCGGACTGCAGCGGCGAGCCTCCCAGGCGGGCGCCGGGCGCCGCGGAGCGCGAGCAGGCCCGCTTGGACGCGTGGCTGGACGACGAGCCCGAAGGCGGCGACACGGAAGAGACCATCGCGCGCTGCGTCGAATCCGCCGTCGTCAAGGGCATGTTCGGGACCGACATGAACCGCCGGGCCTTCCTCCGGGCGGTCGGCGCCACCACCGCGGCGGCCGCGATCGCCGAGATCTTCCCGCTCGGCGCCGCCAAGGCGCTGGCCCAGGAGATGAAGGGCAAGCTCGAGAAGACCAAGCTCAATGTCGGCTTCGTGCCGATCACCTGTGCGACGCCGATCATCATGGCCAAGCCCATGGGCTTCTATAAGAAGTACGGGCTCGACGTCTCGGTCATCAAGACCGCGGGCTGGGCGGTGTCGCGCGACAAGTCGCTGTCGGGCGAATACGACGCGGCGCACATGCTGACGCCCATGCCGCTCGCGATCACCGCCGGCGCCGGATCGGTCGCCAAGCCCTGGACCATGCCGGCGGTCGAGAACATCAACGGCCAGGCGATCGTTCTCGCCAAGAAGCACAAGGACAAGAACGACCCGAGGATGTGGAAGGGGTTCAAGTTCGCCGTGCCCTTCCAGTATTCGATGCACAACTTCCTGCTGCGCTACTACGTCGCGGAACACGGCCTCGATCCCGACAAGGACATCCAGATCCGCGTGCTGCCGCCGCCGGAAATGGTGGCCAACCTGCGGGCGGACAATGTCGATGGGTATCTCTCGCCCGACCCGTTCAACCAGCGGGCGGTCTATGACGGCGTCGGCTTCATCCACATCCTGACCAAGGATATCTGGGACAAGCACCCGTGCTGCGCGTTCGCCGCCAGCCAGGCGTTCATCGACGCCAACCCCAACACGTTCCTCGCGCTGTGGCGCTCGATCCTGGATGCCACCAACTTCGCCTCCATCAAGTCGAACCGGAAGGAGATCTCCAAGGCCATCGCGCCGAAGAACTACCTCAACCAGCCGGTGACGGTGATCGAGCAGGTGCTGACCGGACGCTTCGCCGACGGGCTGGGCAAGGTCCGGAACGTGCCCGACCGGATCGATTTCGATCCCTTCCCCTGGCATTCCATGGCGGTCTGGATCCTGACCCAGATGAAGCGCTGGGGCTACCTCAAGGGCGACGTGAACTATAAGAAGCTCGCCGAGGAGGTCTATCTCGCCACCGACGCCCAGAAGCTGATGGCGGAGATGAAGCTCGACGGCCCCTACGGCAAGCCGCCCAAGACCACCTACGCGAAGTACTCGATCATGGGCAGGACCTTCGACCCGGCCAATCCGGACGCCTATGTCGACGGCTTCAAGATCAAGAGGACCTGAGGTAACCGTCATGCGCGCATCCATCCGCTTGAGAGCCCTCGTGGTCTCGGTCCTGCTGTTCGGCCTGTTCGCCGGCGCGTGGCATCTCTCCACGCTCTCCGGCGCCGACACCTCGGCCAACATGGACCCGGAATACGCGGCGCTGATAGGCGCGACCGCCAAGGGGGCCTCGGCCATGCCGGGGCCCCTGACGGTGGCTGCCGAGATCTGGAAGCACGTCAGCAACCCGTTCTACGACAAGGGCCCCAACGACAAGGGCGTGGGCATCCAGCTCGGCTATTCGATCCTGCGGGTGTTGTCCGGATTCCTGCTCGCGATGATCGTCGCGGTGCCGCTCGGCTTCCTGATCGGCATGTCGGAGATCATGTCCAAGGCGCTCGACCCCTTCATCCAGATCATGAAGCCCATATCCCCGCTCGCCTGGATGCCGCTCGCGCTCTACACCCTGAAGGATTCGACGGTTTCGTCGGTTTTCGTCATTTTCATCTGTTCGATCTGGCCGATGCTGGTCAACACGACCTTCGGCGTCGCCAGCGTGCGCCGGGAATGGATCGACGTCGCGCGCACGCTGGAAGTCGGCCGGCTGCGCACCGCCTTGGCGGTCATTCTCCCCGCCGCCGCCCCCACCATCCTGACCGGCATGCGCATTTCCATCGGCATCGCCTGGCTGGTGATCGTCGCCGCCGAGATGCTCGTGGGCGGCACCGGCATCGGCTACTTCGTGTGGAACGAATGGAACAACCTTTCGATCACGAACGTCATTGCCGCGATCTTCTTCATCGGACTGATCGGCATGGTGCTCGACCTCGTCCTCGCCTATCTCGGCAAACTCGTGACCTACGCAGAGTAAGGATTGATGACTGACGACAAGACCCAGGAAGTCCAGATCAAGATCGAGGGACTGAGCAAGGCCTTCCCCGCCCAGGGCGACGCCGGCGCGATGGTGGTTTTCGACGAGATATGGTGCTCGGTGCTGAAGGGCGAGTTCGTCTGCCTGATCGGCCATTCGGGCTGCGGCAAGACCACGTTGCTCAACATCCTCGCCGGCCTCGACCAAGCCACCAGCGGCGCGGTGATCGTCGGCGGCGAGGAGGTCACCGGCCCCAGCCTGCACCGCGCCGTCGTCTTCCAGAGCCATGCCCTGATGCCGTGGATGACGACCATGGGGAACATCGCCTTCGCCGTGAAGTCGCGCTGGCCCCAATGGTCGAAGGCCGAGGTACAGGCCCAGTGTCAGAAGTTCATCGATCTCGTGCGCCTCGAGGGGGCCGAGGGGAAGAAGCCCTCCCAGCTCTCGGGGGGCATGAAGCAGCGCGTCGGCATCGCCCGGGCGCTTTCCATAGAGCCACGGATCCTGCTGCTGGACGAGCCGTTCAGCGCGCTCGATGCGCTGACCCGCGGCAGCCTCCAGGACGAGCTGCTTTCGATCTGCAACAACACCCACCAGACCGTCTTCATGATCACCCACGACATCGATGAGGCGATCCTGCTTTCGGACAAGATCATCCTGATGACCAACGGGCCCCAGGCCAGGATTTGCGAGATCGTGGAGAACTCGCTGCCGCGGGCGCGCACGCGGGGCGACATGCACCGGCACCGCAACTACTACCCCTTGCGCAACCACCTGATCGAATTCCTGGTGAACCGGTCGGAGGGCTTCGATGCGGAACTGGCGGATCCCGGTTACGACCCCCGCCGTCCGCCCGTGGTCCGCCCGGTCGCCGAAGAGGACCGGGACGGGACCGCGGACAAGCCGGTGGCCGTCTCCGCCGCGGCCGGCCGCCGATAACGCTTCAACAAAGGAGATACCCATGACACGCGCGGAACTCACCGAAAAGATCGTCACCCATAAAACGATGACGGGCGTCAAATGGGCCGCGGTCGCCGAGGCCGTCGGGCAGTCCAAGGAATGGACCACGGCGGCCTTGCTGGGCCAGATGTCGATGACCAAGGAGCAGGCCGAAAGCGCGATGGGGGCGCTCGGGCTCAACCTGCCGCCCGAGGACATGGCGTTGCTGATGACGGTGCCCTATCGCGGCTCTCTCGGCCAGACCGTGCCCTCCGACGCGCTCGTCTACCGCTTCTACGAGCTGATCCAGGTCTACGGCACCACCATCAAGGCCCTGATCGAGGAGGAGTTCGGCGACGGCATCATGAGCGCCATCGACTTTTCCATGGACATCGCCCGGCAGGAGGATCCCAAGGGCGACCGCGTCATCGTGACGCTGAACGGCAAGTTCCTGCCCTACAAGACCTACTGATCCGAGCGGCATCGCCCGGGCCCGGCGGGTCCGGCGGCGCCGGTCACAGGAAGGACGCCCGAAGCGCGTCCAGAGCCGCAAAAGGAGAATAGCCATGACCGAACGTTCAACCAGCCTGGTCCGCAACCTCGCCACCTCGGGCCTCTTCGTCCTCACCGACCCCGCGCGCGTCGCCGGCACCGCGGCGCTGCTGCTGGGCGTCTTCTTCGTCCTCGGGGTCGGCTTCGCCGGTGCGGAGGTGATCCACAACGCGGCCCATGACGGGCGCCATTCGATCGCCTTCCCCTGCCATTAGGCCCCTGCCATTAGGGGAGCGCCGCCATGTTCTACCGGGTCTTCATGAGCGCCCTGGTCGCCGGGGTGCTGGGCGGCCTCGCCATCTCCGCCGTGCAGGGCGTGACGACGGTCCCGCTGATCCACGAGGCGGAGACGTACGAATCCGCCCAGACCGCCCCCGCGCCGGGGGCGGTGGGGGAAGCTCACGCGGGGGCCACCGCGGCGGGCCTCTCCCACGGGGCGCAAGCAGCCCACACTCACGACCATGGCGGGACCTGGGCACCGGCCGACGGGCTGGAGCGGACCGCCTTCACCGCCTTGACCAACGTCATCGCCGGCTTCGGCTTCGCCCTCTTGATCACCGGCTGCTTCGCCATCGGCCGCCGCGAGCCGGACGCCAGGGAAGGGGTGCTCTGGGGGCTCGCGGGCTTCGCGGTCTTCACCCTTGCCCCGGGGCTGGGGCTCGCGCCTGAGCTCCCGGGGACCGCCGCGGCGGACCTCACCGCGAGGCAGGCCTGGTGGATCGCCGCCGCCGCCTCGACGGCCTTCGGGCTGTGGCTGCTCGTGTTCCGCGGGGGCGGCCTGCCGAAGGCCCTCGGCGTCTTCGTGATCGCCCTGCCCCATGTGATCGGCGCGCCCCGGGCCCACGGGCCGACCCACGCCGTTCCGCCGGAGCTGGCGGCGCAGTTCGCGGCGTCGTCGATGGTGACCCAGGCGGTGTTCTGGGCGCTGCTCGGCCTGATCGCCGGCGCCGCGTATCTGCGCCTCGGCAGGACGGAAAAACCAACCCGGGCCGGCTACCCCGCCGCGGTGTGACCGGCTCAAGGCCGGCTCAAGGCCGGCTCAAGGAGAGACTGAGATGATCGAGGAACCGACTGCGGCCCGCGCCCCCGTGACCGTGCTGACGGGCTACCTGGGCGCCGGCAAGACCACCTTGCTCAACCGCATCCTGACCGAGGACCACGGCAAGAAATACGCGGTCATCGTCAACGAGTTCGGCGAGGAGGGCATCGACAACGACCTCGTCGTCGATTCCGACGAGGAGGTCTTCGAGATGAACAACGGGTGCATCTGCTGCACCGTGCGCGGCGATCTCATCCGCATCTTGTCCACCCTGATGACCCGCAAGGGCGGCTTCGACGGCGTCATCATCGAGACCACCGGCCTCGCCGATCCCGCGCCCGTGGTGCAGACCTTCTTCGTCGACGAGGACGTGCGCGGCCGGGTCATGCTGGATTCCGTCGTCACCGTGGTCGACGCCCGGCACTTCCTGGACCGGGTCGAGGATTCCCACGAGGCGGAGGAGCAGGTCGCCTTCGCCGACACCATCCTCCTCAACAAGACCGACCTGGTGGACGCCGAGACGCTGGCCAAGGTGCGCGCCCGGGTGCGGGCCATGAACAAGTTCGCCGACCTCCACGAGACCACCCATGCCCGGATCGGGCTGGACCGCATCCTCGACCGGGGATCCTTCGATCTCGAGCGCCTGCTCGCGGTCGAACCGGCCCTGCTGGAGGAGGAGGACCACGAGCACGACGACACCGTCACAAGCGTCTCGCTGAAGACCGGCCGGCCGCTCGATGCCGACAGGTTTTCCGGATGGATCCGCAAGCTGATCATCGAGCGCGGCACATCCATCTTCCGCTCCAAGGGCATCCTCAGCCTCGCCGGCCAGGACCGCCGCTACGTCTTCCAGGGCGTCCACATGGTGATGGACAGCGACTGGGGGCGGGCCTGGTCCGACGATGAAGCGCGGGAAAGCCGCCTCGTCTTCATCGGGCGCGATCTCGATGCGGCCGAACTGGAAAAAGGATTCCTCTCGTGTACCTCGCACAGGTGAGCGGCGATATCGACCACGGCGCGAGCGTGCTTGCGCCCGAGGTCCGGCTCGCCACGGCGGAGCTCGGCGCCTTCGTCATCGCGGTCAGCCACAACCGCGCGGGCGGACACCGCTTCGTCGTCGGCGGCGACGGGGCGATCCGCATCTACCCGGCGGCGGTCCTGGAAGATGGCGATCCGGTCCGCTGCGCGGCCCAGCTCGCGATCGGCGCCCATCCGCTCTCGCTTGCCGCCGACGGCGGCCCCCACCACGTGATCCTCGGATGCGATGACGGCACGCTGCGCCGCTATGCCCCCGAGGGCCGGGAAGAGATCCTGGCCCGCTCCACGGGCGGCTGGGTCGAGAACGTGGCGAGCTCCCCCGGGACCGGCCATCGCGCCTATTCGGTCGGGCGCACGGTCCACGTCATCGACAGCGACGGCGCCGCTCTCGCCTATTTCGCGGGGCTCCCCAGCACGCCGTCGGGCATAGCCTTCTCGCCCGACGGGGCGATGATCGCGGTCGCCCGCTACAACGGCGTCAACATCTGGGACCTCGGGTCGGGCCAGCTCGCCCACGACCTCACCTGGCGCGGATCGCACACGGCGATCTCCTGGAGCCCCGACGGCCGCTTCGTCGTGACCGCGACCCAGGACCGCGACCTCCACTGCTGGGAACTGCCGGGAGAGCGCGACTTCAAGATGAGCGGCTATCCCTCCAAGATCCGCTCCATCGGCTGGACGGCGTCCTCGGCCTACATCTGCGCGAGCGGCGCCGAGACCGTCACTTCATGGCATTGCGGCGACGGCGGGCCGGGCGGCAAGCCTGCGCTCGAGCTCGGCTTCGTCTTCAACGGGACCGTCATGCGGGTGGCCCCCCACCCGGCCGAGGACCGCGTGGCGGCGGGCTACGACGATGGGACGGTGCTGATCGGCGACATCGCGGGCGGCGACGCACTGATCGCGAAGCCGCCGGGCGGCGGACCGGTCAGCGCGATCGAATGGGCGCCCGACGGCCGCTCGCTCGCCGCGGGAACCCAGGGCGGAACGCTCGCGATCATCCAGCTGGTGGCCTGAGGGCGGTCCCGCCGCCGGGCGGCCGGGGATCAGAGATGGCCGCGGACCAACTCCTCGGCGATCTGGACGGCGTTCAGCGCGGCCCCCTTGCGCAGGTTGTCGGAGACCACCCACAGGGAGAGCCCCGAGCCCACCGTGGGATCGGTGCGGATGCGGCTGACGTAGACGGCGTCCTCGCCGACGCATTCCTCGGGCGTCACGTAGCCCTCGTCGGCCCGGTCGTCGACCACCGCGACGCCGGGCGCCTCGCGCAAGGCCTCGCGCGCCTCGTCCTCGGAGATCGGACCCTCGAACTCGACGTTGACCGCCTCGCCGTGGCCGATGAAGACCGGCACGCGCACGCAGGTCGCCTGCACCTCGATGGCGGGGTCGAGGATCTTCTTGGTCTCGACCCGCATCTTCCATTCCTCCTTGGTGGAGCCGTCCTCCATGAAGACGTCGATATGGGGGATGACGTTGAAGGCGATCTGCTTGGTGAAGTTTTCCTTGACGATGGGGTCGTTGACGTAGATGGCCTTGGTCTGGTTGAACAGCTCGTCCATGGCCGCCTTCCCGGCGCCGGAGGTCGACTGGTAGGTCGCCACCACCACCCGGCGGATGGTGGCGATGTCGTGGAGCGGCTTCAGCGCCACCACCATCTGGATGGTGGAGCAGTTGGGGTTGGCGATGATGTTGCGCGCCCGGCAACCGGCCAGGGCCTCGGGGTTGACCTCGGGCACCACCAGGGGGACGTCTTCCTCCATGCGGAATCGGGACGAATTGTCGATGACGATGCAGCCCGACGCCGCGGCGCGCGGGCCGTGGATGTCGGCCACCGCGGAACCCGCGGAAAACAGCGCGATGTCGGTGCCCTCGAAGTCGTAATGCTCGAGGTTCGAGACCTTCAGCACCTTCTCCTCGCCGAAGGAGACCTCCTTGCCGACCGAGGCCGAGGAGGCGAGCACCGCCACCTCGTCGGCGGGGAAGTCCCGCTCGGCGAGGGTCCGCAGCATCTCGCGGCCGACATTGCCGGTGGCGCCGACCACGGCGACCTTGTACCCCATGATCCAGATCCTTGATGTTCGGGCGTTCGCGCGCCGATCACTTACCCCTAATGGCGCGCCGGTTCAAGGGGGCGAATGGCGGATTTCTTCACGCGGGTCGATGGGGCCCTTTGCCCTGCTCCCGCGCCCTCCGCCGCGCGGCGGCGACGAAGGCGCGGGCGGCGGCGGAATGGTCGGCCGTGCGGCAGGCGAGGCGGATCGGTGCCGCGAGCCCGTGGCCGCCCTCGAGCGGCCGGTAGGCGACGCCGTCGAGACGCAGGACCGAGAGCGATTCGGGCACGATGGTCACGCCGAGCCCGGCGGCGACCAGGTTGAGGGTGGCGGTGATGCGCGGCGCCTCCTGCTCGATATTGGGGGCGAACCCCGCCGCGCGGCAGGCGCCGAGGATGGCGTCGAACAGGCCGGGGCCAGAGGCGCGGCGGTAGAGCACGAAGGGCTCGCCCGCGAGGTCCTTGAGCGCGAGAGGCCGGCGCCGCGCCCCGCGGGCGAGGGGGTGACGCCTCGGAAGGGCGGCTGTCATGGGCTCCTCGAGAAGCGGATAGACGCCGATCCCCTCGCCGCCCGGGACGTCGGAGCGGATGAAGGCGGCATCGAGCCGCTCGGCCCTGAGCGCCTCGACCAGGTCGGCGGTGCCGCCCTCCTCCAGCGCCACCGAGACCCGCGGATTGGCCTCGCGGAAGGCGCTCAGCGCCCCGGGCACGAAGGGGTGGAATGGGGCGGAGCTGGTGAAGCCCACGACAATCCGTCCCTCCTCGCCGCGCGCCGTCCGCTCGACCCGGGCGCGGGCCGCCTCGACATCGGCGAGGATGCGCCGCGCGTCCCCGGCCAGCGCCCGCCCGGCGTCGGTGAGCTCCACGCCGCGGGGGAGGCGGCGGAAGAGCCGCACCTCGAGCTCGTCCTCGAGCGCGCGGATCTGCTGGCTCAAGGGCGGCTGCTGGATGCCGAGCCTCTCGGCGGCGCGGGTGACGTGGCCTTCCTCAGCGACGGCGAGGAAATAGCGGAGATGCCTCAGGTCCATGAAGCATATTTATTTCATATGAATCTCTCATTATCAATATATTTGTTCTATGTCATGCCCGCCCCTATCCTGCCCCCGTTGTTCAACGATTCCGGCAAGGAGAGGAGGACGGGCATCATGAACGGCAGGGAGAAGACCGAGGGCGCGGCCATGGCCGCTCAGCTGGGCCGCGGGACGGCGGGGACGATTTCCGGCGCCTGGCGGGCGCTCGCCGCCTTCGCCGACTGGTATTCCGGGCACTGCCGGCGCATCCGCGCCTATCAGGAGCTCACGCGCCTCGATGCCGCGGCGCTCCACGCGGCCTTCGCCGAGCCCGATGGCCGCGCGCGCCTCCTCGCGGGGGAGCCGCCGCACCGCCGCCGCTAGGTCGAGGCGTCCCCTGTCACGGCGGCGGGGCGGCCCGCTTCCGGGCGCGGCGGTTTCGGACCTTGCCCCGAGCGGCTAACCTGGGGCGATTCGCAACCGACCCGCCGAGCCCGCCATGGACACCCTGATCGCCCTTCTCCTCGACCCCGCCGCCTGGATCGCCCTCGCGACATTGATCGTCATGGAGGTGGTCCTGGGGATCGACAACCTGATCTTCATCGCCATCCTCACCAACAAGCTGCCCGCGGCCCATCGCAGCCGGGCCCGGCGCATCGGCATCGCCGCGGCGCTGATCCTGCGCTTGGCGCTGCTCGCCACCATCGCCTTCATGGTCAAGCTGACGGCGCCCTTGTTCTCGCTGTTCGGCGAGGGATTCTCCTGGCGCGACCTGATCCTGATCGCGGGCGGCCTGTTCCTGGTCTGGAAGGCGACCCGGGAGATCCACGAGAAGGTCGATCCCGACGGGGCGGACGAGGCGCACACCGCCGGATCCGGTGCGGCGGCCGCCAACGTCACGGCGGTGATCGGCCAGATCCTGGTCCTCGACCTCGTCTTTTCCATCGACAGCATCATCACCGCCGTCGGCATGACCGATCACCTGCCGATCATGGTGCTGGCGGTCGTCATCGCCGTCGCCGTCATGATGTTCGCCGCCGATCCGCTCGCGGACTTCATCCAGGCCAACCCGACCATCGTCATGCTGGCGCTGGGCTTTCTGCTGCTGATCGGCACCACCCTGATCGCCGACGGGTTCGGCGTCCACGTGCCGAAGGGCTACATCTACGCCGCCATGGCCTTTTCCGCCCTGATCGAGGCGCTCAACATGCTCTCGCGCCGCGCCCGGCGCCGGCGCGCGAAATCGTCCTGAGGCGGGGCCTGCCGCAGGCACCCCAACCGGGAGCCGGCTGACGTCGTGTCGTATTGCCGGCGCCGCGCGGCCTGCGCGCGATGCCGCCCCTTAGCCCCGCGCCTCGGCGGACCCCGTATTCCGCCTCCTGCGGGCGATCAAGCCGATCAACACCAGCGCCGAGGCGAACAGCGGCAGCGCCGCCGGAACCGGGACGAAGGTCACGTCGATGGTGCCGAGGTCTGCGTTGGCGAAGGGACAGGCCGGCCCGTCGCCGCCGCAGTGGAAGTCGCCGCTCAGGGTGATCGTGCTCGCGGTGAAGCCGACGAGGCTGAAATCCGAGTTCGGGAACGCGATCGCCCCGATATTGTAGACGGCGTTGACGATGCCCCCGGGGATGGCGGAAAGCACCAGGGTGATGAGGGGCGAATCCCCGACCCCGGTGGGGATCGTGTCCGAGATCGTCCCCGTCAGCTGGAAGGTATCGTTGTCGATCGCCGAGACCGTGATCGAATAGGGATCGGGATCGATGGTGATCGCCCCGTCCCCGGCCAAGGTGGAACCGCCGGTGCAGGCGAGGAAGTTGGGATCGTTGATGACCGTGTTGCTATCGCCCGGCGCCGACCATGCGGTGCCGACGATGGCGCCGCAGAGCGCCGCCCGCGCGGGCGACGAGGCCGCGGACAGAACCAAGGCCCCGAGGCACGCCAGGGCGGCAAGCGAGAGAAGCGGAAGGCGGACTCGGTTGGACAACGCGTCTATGAACGATGGTTTCATCTTCATGGCGCAGGCTCCCTTTTGGGTGCGTCCCTGACCCATGAATATTAACCAAAAAATTTAACCTTAACAGGGGAATCTGACCCGGCTCTCCGATTCCGGCGTGAAATGCCTTTCCGGGCGTGGGATCGCTTCGATTTCCTGGCTGAAGGGGAGAAAAGGGAGGCGCCTTAGACCACCCCCGACCGGTCCTACTTGCCGAGCGCCGCCATCTCCTCGACCACGGCCTGGCCCATGTCGGTGGTGGAGACCAGCTCCTTGCCGTCCTGCATGATGTCGGCGGTGCGCAGGCCCTTGTCCAGCACCGAGCGGACGGCGGCCTCCAAAAATCAGCCCGCCCTCCGGTGCGCTGTTAGAGCCGTTCCGGAAAGTTGTTGAATCGGAAGAATCGTTTGTGATTCTGTGCGTGGCATCCGTTTTGGAGGAGGATGCCCGATGTGGACTGCCGATCATCGCCGCGCGGCCGACCGCCGCGGCCT